>JAESGS010000028.1_pt1 | contig 132747 bp, 116 predicted proteins | sample 9269761 | NCBI WGS metagenome assembly JAESGS01 (sample SAMN15741799, study PRJNA653493) | algae metagenome | isolation source: Cyanosarcina radialis HA8281-LM2 and co-occurring heterotrophs from damp... | place: USA: Makauwahi cave, Hawaii | collected 2011-01-06 | reverse complement strand
CTTGTCTTGGTGACGGGCGCCATTCTATAGAATCGAATCGCCGCGTCAACCCTTTGATTCAAAAATACTTATTTCTTTTCCGAGGTGGTGCGCAGGTGCGGCCAGGCGGCTAGCAGGTAGTGCAACATCGACCACAGGGTCAGCACTGCGGCGATGATCAGCAGGGCATAACCGAGCAATACCCAGAAGGTGAATTGCGGCGGATTGGCCAGCAGGATCACCAGCGCCACCATCTGCGCCGCGGTTTTCCATTTACCCAGATTGGACACCGCCACATGCGCGCGCGCACCCAGTTCGGCCATCCATTCGCGCAGCGCGGAGACCACGATCTCGCGTCCGATGATGGTCGCCGCGGCCAGGGTCAGCCACAGGTTGGAGTGCTCGGCGGCCAGCAGCACCAGGGCCACCGCCACCATCAGCTTGTCCGCCACCGGGTCGAGGAAGGCGCCGAACGGCGTGCCCTGCTCCCAGCGCCGCGCCAGATAGCCGTCCAGCCAATCGGTCACGGCGGCAATGGCGAAGACTGCGCTGGCGGCCCAGTAGCTCCAGGAAAACGGCAAGTAGAACAGCAGAATGAAGACCGGGATCAGCAGAACCCGGAGCACGGTAAGCAAGTTGGGGATATTCATCGGCACAACTGGGCTGCGAGGTGAGCGGGCATTCTACTCGCTGTGCAAGGTGGCATAAATCAACTCGGCGAGCTTTTTGCTGATTCCCGGCGCCTTGGCGATTTCCTCGGCGCTGGCGCGGGACAGTTCCTGCAGGCCGCCGAAGTGGTTGAGCAGCTCGCGCCGGCGCTTCGGGCCGACGCCAGCCACCTCCTCCAGGCTCGAGGTGCGCCGCGCCTTGCCACGCCGGGCGCGGTGGCCGGTGATGGCGAAACGGTGCGACTCGTCGCGAATCTGCTGAATCAGATGCAGCGCCGGCGAGTTGCCCGGCAGGGTGAATTCGTGCTCGGCATCGTTCAGATAGAGCACCTCCAGCCCCGGCTTGCGCGTGGTGCCCTTGGCCACGCCGAGCAGGACCAGGTCGGGCACCGCCAATTCCTGCAGCACCTCGCGAGCCATGGCCAGTTGGCCCTTGCCACCATCCACCAGCAGCACGTCCGGCAGCTTGCCTTCGCCTTCCTTGAGCTTGCTGAAGCGCCGGGTCAGCGCCTGATGCATCGCCGCGTAGTCGTCGCCGGCAGTGATGCCCTCGATATTGAAGCGGCGGTAATCGGATTTGAGCGGGCCTTCCGGGCCGAACACCACGCAGGACGCCACCGTCGCCTCGCCGCTGGAATGACTGATGTCGAAGCACTCCATGCGCTGCGGCGGCTCGTCCATCTGCAGCACCGTGGCCAGCGCCTCGAAGCGCTCGGCCAGGTGCTGACGATTGGCCAGACGCGCGGCCAGCGCCTGCTCGGCATTGGTCACCGCCAGTTGCTGCCAGCGCGCGCGGGTGCCGCGCACGCGATGGCTGATGCTCAGGCTGCGCCCGCGCAAGGATTCGACCGCCTCGATCAGGGTGGCGAAATCCTCGTGCTGCACGTTGACGATCAGCTCGCTCGGCAGGTCGCGCTCGACATTGCCCAGGTAGTACTGGGCGAGGAAGGCCATCAGCACGTCGCCGCCCTCCTCCTCTATCGCCACCTGAGGGAAGAAGTTCTTGCTGCCCAGCACCCGGCCACCGCGCACGCTGATCAGGTGCACGCAGGCGCCGCCGGGGTTGAGCATCACCGCGATCACGTCGACGTCGCCGGTGCCGCCTTCCATGCTCTGCTGATCCTGCACCCGGCGCAGCAGGGCGATCTGGTCGCGCAGCTCGGCGGCGCGCTCGAACTCCAGGGCCATGGCGGCCTTTTCCATGCCGGCGGAAAGTTCGTCGCTCAGGGCGTTGCTGCGGCCCTCGAGGAACATCACCGAGTGGCGCACGTCCTCGGCGTATTCCTCGGGCGCGACCAGGCCGACGCAAGGCCCCTTGCAGCGCTTGATCTGGTACTGCAGGCACGGCCGCGTGCGGTTCTTGTAGTAACTGTCCTCGCACTGGCGGACGAGGAAGGTCTTCTGCAGCAGGCTGAGGCTCTCGCGGATCGCCAGCGCACTGGGATAGGGGCCGAAGTAGCGCCCCTTGGCCTTCTTGGCGCCGCGATGGATGCCCAGGCGCGGGAAGTCGCCGTCGGAGAGAAACACGTAGGGATAGGACTTATCGTCGCGCAGCAGGATGTTGTACGGCGGCCGCCATTCCTTGATCAGCGTCTGCTCGAGCAGCAGCGCCTCGGTCTCGTTGGCGGTGATGGTGGTTTCGATTTGCGCGATGCGCGCCACCAGGGCGGCGGTCTTGGGCGCCTGGCCGGTCTTGCGGAAATAGCTGGCCAGGCGTTTCTTCAGGTTCTTCGCCTTGCCGACGTAGAGCAGCTTGGCCTCGCCGTCGAACATGCGATAGACGCCGGGGCGACCGCTGCAGGTCGCCAGGAAGGCACTCGAATCGAAGGGGGCGGACATCTTCAGCTGACGGCGTCGACCATGCCGTGGCGCACCGCGAGCAGCGCCAACTCGACGTCGCTGGTGATGGAGAGCTTCTCGAAGATGCGGTAGCGGTAGGTATTGACCGTCTTCGGCGACAGGCACAGCTTGTCCGAGATGTTCTGCACCTTGTGGCAGTTGGCAATCATCAACGCGATCTGGATCTCGCGCTCGGACAGCAGGTCGAACGGCGAGCCGTTGCTCTGCGGCTGGAAGGACTTCAGTGCCAATTGCTGGGCGATCTGGGGGTCGATGTAGCGCTGGCCGGCGAACACCAGGCGGATGGCCTGGACCATCTCCTCCAGCGCCGCGCCCTTGGTCAGGTAACCAGCGGCGCCGGCCTGCAACAGGCGCGTGGGGAAGGGATCTTCCTCGCACACGGTGACGGCGACGACCTTAATGTCGGGATGGCTGCGCATCAGCTTGCGCGTGGCTTCCAGGCCGCCGATGCCGGGCATCTTGACGTCCATCAGCACCACGTCCGGCTTGAGCTCACGCACCTTGAGCAGGGATTCTTCCCCGGTGCAGGCCTCGCCCACCACCTGCAGGCCGTCGATGTCGGCGAGCATCCGCGTAATGCCTGTGCGAACCAGATCGTGGTCGTCGACCACCAGCACCCTAATCAATCGGCCACCTCGTTGCACCTTGTCAGCCACCGCGTACGCGGTGAGGTTGAACTTGTCGGTCACCTTAGCAAAAAGCCAAGGCCTGACCTAGCTTGGCGCACGGCAGTCAAAAAGCAAGCGCCAGATAAAGATCAGAAATTGCGTCAAGGCAAAAGGAATTGGCGGAGGCGGTGAGATTCGAACTCACGGATAGTTGCCCATCGACGGTTTTCAAGACCGTTGCCTTAAACCACTCGGCCACACCTCCGCTGCAGTGCGGGCGGCAATCTTACCGGAACGCAACACACTGTCAAACTCTGCGCCTTGGCACTGCGCCGGGCTCTGCTATGATCGGGAACATTCGAATATCGGAACCCTTGTGCCACAGGAGCGTCGCCATGCAAGAGCAAGACTACGTACTCAATCACTCGCAGGCCGAGCAGCTGGAAGTCAGCCGCGTCCTGCGCAATACCTACGGCTTGCTGGCCATCACCCTGGCCTTCAGCGGCCTGGTCGCCTTCCTCAGCCAGCGCGCCAACCTGCCCTACCCGAACTTCTTCGTGGTGCTGATCGGCTTCTACGGCCTGTTCTTCCTCACCTACAAGCTGCGTGACTCGGCCTGGGGCCTGGTTTCCACCCTGGCGCTGACCGGCTTCATGGGCTACACCCTCGGGCCGATCCTCAACCGCTACCTGGGCATGGCCAACGGCGCCGAGGTGATCAGCTCGGCCTTCTCCATGACCGCGCTGGTATTCTGCGGCCTGTCCGCCTATGTGCTGACCACCCGCAAGGACATGAGCTTCCTCAGCGGCTTCATCACCGCCGGCTTCTTCGTCCTGCTCGCCGCCGTGCTGGCCAGCTTCTTCTTCCAGATCAGCGGCCTGCAACTGGCCATCAGCGCCGGCTTCGTGCTGTTCTCCTCGGTCTGCATCCTCTATCAGACCAGCGCCATCATCCATGGCGGCGAACGCAACTACATCATGGCCACCATCAGCCTGTACGTGTCGATCTACAACCTGTTCGTCAGCCTGCTGCAGATCTTCGGCATCATGGGCGGCGACGACTGATCCTTTTCGTCCCCCTTCAAGCCCGCCTCGGCGGGCTTTTCTTTGCGCGCTTGTTGGCGCAAAGCCCGCGCCCACCAAGGCACCGTCAAGGACTCTTTGTCTGCCATACGCCCCTGGCCTTATCATTGCCGTCAGTTTGCCTCGCCGGACGCTCCATGAAATTCGCCATCGCCCTGTTCGCTGCGCCCCATCTGCCCGCCTCCCGCCGTGCCCTGCGTTTCGCCCAGGCCGCGCTGGCCGGCGGCCACGAGATCGTGCGCCTGTTCTTCTACCAGGACGGCGTGCACAGCGCGGCCAGCAACGTGGTCAGCCCGCAGGACGAGCTCGACCTGCCGCGGGAATGGCGCGAGTTCGTCAGCGAGCACGGGCTGGACGCCGTGGTGTGCATCGCCGCCGCCCTGCGCCGCGGCGTGCTCGATGCCGATGAGGCGCAGCGTTACGCACGGCCGGCGGCCAACCTGCAGGCGCCCTGGGAGCTGTCCGGCCTCGGCCAGTTGCATGAGGCGGCGCAGCAGGCCGACCGCCTGATCTGCTTCGGAGGCCAGTAATGAGCAAGTCGCTGCTGATCATCAGTCGCCAGGCGCCCTGGAGCGGCCCCGGGGCCCGCGAGGCACTGGACATCGCCCTGGCCGGCGGCGCCTTCGACCTGCCCATCGGCCTGCTGTTTCTCGACGATGGCGTGTTCCAACTGGCCGCCGGCCAACAACCGGGCACCGTGCAACAGAAGGATCTCGGTGCCAACCTGCAGGCCCTGCCGCTGTTCGGCGTGGAGGCGCTATATGCCAGCGCCCGCAGCCTGAGCGAGCGCGGCCTCGACGATGCCGAGTTGCAGCTCGCGGTGCAGCGCCTGGACGACGGCGCACTGACCAGCCTACTCGACCGCTACGACCAGGTGATCACCCTCTGATGGCCACCCTGCATATCCTCTCTCACTCGCCCTTCGCCGACAGCCGCCTGGTCAGCTGCCTGCGCCTGCTCGGCGCGAACGATGCCCTGCTGCTCACCGGCGATGCGCTCTACGCGCTGCAGCCAAACACCGCCAACCTGCAGGCGCTGCAACTGCTGCCGAGCGGCATCGCCCTCTATGCGCTGGACGAAGACCTCGCTGCCCGCGGCCTGACGGCGCCCGAACGGGTGCAGGCGGTGGATTACCCCGGTTTCGTCGAACTGTGCAGCCGTTACGCCAAGGTCAACAGCTGGTTATGAACGTCCTGAACCTCGACGGCCGTGAAATCGCCCTGGACAAGGACGGCTACCTGGTCGACCTGCAGGACTGGTCCGAGCCGGTCGCCGAGGCCCTGGCCGCGGCCGAAGACCTGCCACTGAGCGCCGAGCACTGGGAGATTCTCCAGCTGCTGCGCGCCTTCTACGCCGAATTCCAGCTGTCGCCGGCCAACCGCCCGCTGATCAAGTACGTGGCCCTCAAGCTGGGTCCGGACAAGGGCAACAGCCTGCACCTCAACCGCCTGTTCAAGGGCACCCCAGCCAAACTGGCGGCCAAGCTCGCCGGCCTGCCGAAACCGACCAATTGCCTATGAACCTGATCACCCCCGCCGAACACCCCTTCGCCCAGTTCGTGCGCATCCTCGGCAAGGGCAAGCGCGGCGCGCGCAGCCTGACCCGCGAGGAAGCCCGCGAGGCCATGGGCCTGCTGCTCGACGGCAAGGCCGAGGACACTCAGTTGGGCGCCTTCCTCATGCTGCTGCGGCACAAGGAGGAAAGCGCCGAGGAACTGGCCGGCTTCACCGAGGCGGTGCGTGCGCGCCTGGCAACGCCTGCCATCGATGTCGATCTGGACTGGCCGAGCTACGCCGGCAAGAAGCGGCATCTGCCCTGGTACCTGCTGGCGGCCAAGGCGCTGGCCGCCAGCGGCGTGCGCATCTTCCTGCATGGCGGTGGCGCGCATACCGCCGGCCGCCTGTACTGCGAGCAGTTGCTGCAGCCACTGGGGATTCCCCTGTGCCGCGACTGGTCGGCGGTGGACGCCGCCCTGCAACAGCACCGCCTCGCCTACAGCCACCTGGGCGACTGGATGCCGGCACTGCAGCGCATGATCGACCTGCGCAACACCCTCGGCCTGCGCTCGCCGATTCATTCCCTGGCGCGTGTGCTCAATCCGCTCGGCGCACGCTGCGGCCTGCAGAGCATCTTCCATCCCGGCTACCAGGCGGTGCACCGCGAGGCCAGCCAGCTGCTCGGCGATCACGCCATAGTGATCAAGGGCGAAGGCGGCGAGATCGAGGTCAATCCCGATGCCGCCTGCCACCTCTATGGCACGCAGGACGGCCAGGCCTGGGACGAGGAATGGCCGGCGCTATCGGCGCAGCGCCACGTCAAACCGGAAAGCCTGCAGCCCGAACAGCTGCTCGCCTTCTGGCGCGGCGAGCGCGAAGACGCTTACGGCCAGCTGGCGGTGATCGCCACCATGGCCCTGGCCCTGCGCGGCCTGGGGCTGCCGCGCGAGCAGGCGTTCGCCGAAGCCGAGCGGCGCTGGAGCCGCCGCCTCCAATCGAACTGATCGAAGGGTTCAACCGGCTTTTTCCACCTTTCCATCGAGCCTCTGGCGCTAGACTCCAGATTCATTCGAAACGGAGGAAGGCGCGATGGGCTTGTTGATCGATGGACGCTGGCACGACCAGTGGTACGACACCGGGGACAGCGGTCGCTTCCAGCGCGAGAACGCCCAGCGCCGCCACTGGATCACCGCCGACGGCAGTGCCGGGCCGAGCGGCGACGGCGGCTTCAAGGCCGAGGCCGGACGCTACCACCTCTACGTGTCGCTGGCCTGCCCCTGGGCCCACCGCACGCTGATCCTGCGCAAGCTCAAAGGGCTGGAGCCACTGATCGAGGTTTCGGTGGTCGGCTGGCTGATGCGCGAGCATGGCTGGACCTTCGACCGCGCCTTCGGCTCCAGCGGCGACCGCCTCGATAACCTGCGCTACCTGCACCAGCGCTACACCGCCGACGACCCGCACTACAGCGGCCGGGTCACGGTGCCGGCGCTGTGGGACAGGCACACCGGCGGCATCGTCAGCAACGAATCGGCGGAGATTATCCGCATGTTCAACTCGGCCTTCGATGAGCTGACCGGCAATCGCCTGGATTTCTATCCCGAAGCGCTGCGCGAGCGCATCGACCAGCTCAACGAGCGCATCTACCCGGCGGTGAACAACGGTGTCTACCGTGCCGGCTTCGCCACCACTCAGGAGGCCTACGAGGAGGCTTTCGACGAGCTGTTCGCCGCCCTCGACGAGTTGGAGGCGCTACTGGCCGAGCAACGCTACCTGGCCGGCGTGTATCTGACCGAAGCCGATATCCGCCTGTTCACCACGCTGATCCGCTTCGATGCCGTCTACCACGGGCATTTCAAGTGCAACCTGCGGCGCCTCGAGGACTATCCGAACCTGTCCAACTGGCTGCGCGAGCTCTACCAGTGGCCAGGGATCGCCGAGACGGTGGACTTCACCCATATCAAGTCGCACTACTACGCCAGCCACGCCAGCATCAACCCGACCGGGGTGATTCCGAAGGGGCCGAAGCTGGACTTCAATCACCCCCATGATCGCCAACGCTTGCCAGGCAAGGGCGTGTTCCAGCGCTAGGAATAGGCTGATTCGCGGCTGAAGCCGCCCCCGGGAGAAGCCACCATCCGGCAGGGTGGATCGCGCTTTATCGAGTCACCCTGACAGGAGTAACGGTGGATGCAGAAGACCTCATCCACCCTGGGTGCTGAGCACAAACGCACCCCGCTCAGACGTCGCTCTGCGCCCCTTCGAACCAGGCCAGCTTGTCGCGCAACTGCACCACCTCGCCGACTATCACCAGGGTCGGCGCATGCACCTCATGCTCGGCCACCAACTGCGGCAGGCTCGCCAGGGTACCGGTGAACACCCGCTGGTTCTGCGTGGTGCCCTGCTGGATCAGCGCCGCCGGGGTGGTGGGCGCACGGCCATGGGCGATCAGTTGCTCGCAGATGCCGGCCAGCCCCACCAGCCCCATGTAGAACACCAGGGTCTGGTTGGGCGCCACCAGATCCTGCCAGGCCAGGTCGCTGCTGCCGTCCTTGAGGTGGCCGGTGACGAAGCGCACCGACTGCGCATGGTCGCGATGGGTCAGCGGGATGCCGGCATAGGCCGCGCAGCCGGAGGCGGCGGTGATACCCGGCACCACCTGGAAGGGAATGCCCTCGGCGGCCAGCTGCTCGATCTCCTCGCCGCCGCGGCCGAAGATGAAGGGATCGCCGCCCTTCAGGCGCAGCACCCGCTTGCCCTGGCGGGCCAGGTCGATGAGTAGCTGGTTGATCTGCTCCTGCGGCACGGCGTGGTCGGCGCGGCGTTTGCCGACGTAGATGCGCTCGGCGTCGCGGCGGCACAGCTCGATGATGGCCGGCGCCACCAGGCGGTCGTAGAGCACCACATCGGCCTGCTGCATCAGGCGCAGGGCGCGGAAGGTCAACAGGTCGGGATCGCCCGGACCGGCGCCGACCAGGTACACCTCGCCCAGCGCCCGCGGTGCGGCGCCAGCCAGACGCGCTTCAAGCAGACGCTCGCCCTCCTCCGGCTTGCCGGCGAACACGCTTTCGGCCACCTGGCCCTGGAAGACGTCCTCCCAGAACACACGGCGCTGCTGCACATCGGGGAACAGCTGCTTGACCCGCTCGCGAAAGCGCTTGCCCAGGTTGGCCAGCTGGCCATAGGTGGCCGGAATCCAGGTCTCGATCTTGGCGCGGATCAGCCGCGCCAGCACCGGCGCGTCGCCGCCGCTGCTGACCGCGACGATCAGCGGCGAGCGGTCGACGATGGCCGGGAAGATCACGCTGCACAGTGCGGGCGCGTCCACCACGTTGACCGGAATCCCCAGTGCCTGGGCCTGCACGGAAATCTGCGCGTTGAGCGGCTCGTCGTCGGTGGCGGCGATCACCAGGGCCACGCCCTGCAGGTCGCTGGCCTGGTAGCCACGCAGGAAGATACCGGCCGGTCCTGCCAATTCCTGCAGCTCGCTGCGGATCTCCGGGGCAACGACGCGCAGACGGGCGCCGGCGTCGCTCAGCAGGCGCGCCTTGCGCAGGGCGACTTCGCCACCGCCGATCACCAGCACCGGGCGATCCTGCAACTTGTGGAACAGCGGAAGGAATTGCATCAGATCAGCCTCGTAAGAGGTAGTAAGGCGAGCTTAGTAGGGGGCGCCATGCGCACCCTACGCGCGACGATCATCGTCCGGCATTCCGCCTAAAAAACGGGGTGGCCGCGCCACCCCTATTCTGCACCGGCTCAGCCGATCACTTCGATGCCGCCCATATAGGGCTTGAGCACCTCGGGCACGCGGATGCTGCCGTCGGCCTGCTGGTAGTTCTCCAGCACGGCCACCAGGGTACGCCCCACCGCCAGCCCGGAGCCGTTGAGGGTGTGTACCAGCTCCGGCTTGCCGGTTTCCGGGTTGCGGTAGCGCGCCTGCATGCGGCGGGCCTGGAAGTCGCCGCAGTTGGAGCAGGAGGAAATCTCGCGGTATTTGTCCTGGCTCGGCACCCAGACTTCCAGGTCGTAGGTCTTCACCGCGGAGAACCCCATGTCGCCGGTGCACAGGGCCAGCTTGCGGTATGGCAGCTCGAGCAGTTGCAGCACGCGTTCGGCGTTGGCGGTCATGCCTTCCAGCGCCTCGAAGGACTTGCTCGGCTCGACGATCTGCACCATCTCCACCTTGTCGAACTGGTGCTGGCGGATCATGCCGCGGGTATCGCGACCGGAGGCGCCCGCCTCGCTGCGGAAGCAGGGGGTGTGGGCGACGAACTTCAGCGGCAGCTGCTTGGCGTCGAGGATCTCGCCGGCGACGATATTGGTCAGCGACACCTCGGCGGTGGGGATCAGGTAGAAGTCCGCCTCGCCTTCGCGGGCGATCTTGAACAGGTCTTCCTCGAACTTCGGCAGCTGGCCGGTGCCCTGCAGGGCCGGGGCCTGCACCAGGTACGGGGTGTAGGCCTCCTCGTAGCCGTGCTCGCCGGTATGCAGGTTGATCATGAACTGCGCCAGGGCGCGGTGCAGACGGGCGATGGGGCCGCGCAGCAGGGCGAAACGGGCGCCGGAGAGCTTGGCGGCGGTCTCGAAATCCAGCCAGCCGTGCTGCTCGCCGAGGGCGACATGATCCTTGACTGCGAAATCGAAGCTGCGCGGGGTGCCCCAGCGCGATACTTCGACGTTGCCGTCCTCGTCTTCGCCGACCGGCACCGACTCGTGCGGCAGGTTGGGAATGTTCAGCAGGAGGTTGTCCAGCTCGTTCTGGATGGCATCGAGTTCACGCTTGCCCGCTTCCAGGTCACTGCCCAGCTGGTCGACTTCGGCCAGCAGCGGCGCGATGTCCTCGCCGCGCGCCTTGGCCTGGCCGATGGCCTTGGAACGGCTGTTACGCTCGGCCTGCAATTGCTCGGTGCGCACCTGCACCGCCTTGCGCTGACTCTCCAGGGCCTCGAAGCGGGCGACGTCGAGGACGAAGCCTCGCGTGGCGAGGCGCTCGGCGATTTCGGTGAGTTGCGTGCGGACAAGTTTGGAATCGAGCATGTTCGGGTCTCAAGACAACGGCGAAATGGTGGTGGCCAGCAGTGTGGCGCGGGTTGTGGAGTGTAAAGCCTTAGCGGGTCAGGATGCCAATCGGGCCAGGCTCAACCCGGCCCAGGCCGCCAGCAGACCGCCGATGATGCTGAACGCCAGGTAGCCGAAGGCTTCGACGGCGCGACCGCCCTCCATCAGCCTCAACATCTCCAGACTGAAGGAGGAAAAGGTGGTGAAGCCGCCCAGCACTCCGGTAATCAGCCCGGTGCGCAGCTCCAGCGGCAGATCGCTGCGGGTGAGAAACAGGCCGGACAACAGGCCGATCAGCAGACAACCGAGGAGGTTCACCGCGAAGGTAGCCAGGTAGAAATGCCGCGGCCAGTGACCGGCGACCCAGCTCGCGACCAGAAAGCGCATAACCGAACCGGCCGCGCCACCCAGGGCCACGGCAAGCGCCACGCGAACCATCATTTTCGCCGCCGCCTCGGACTGCTGGCGTCCAGGTTGCGCAGGTGCTTGAGCTTGTCGCGAATCTTCAGCTCCAGGCCGCGCGGTACCGGGTCGTAGTACTGGCGCGGTTGCAGCGCCTCGGGGAAATAATCCTCGCCGGCGGCATAGGCATCCGGCTCGTCATGGGCGTAGCGGTACTCGTCGCCGTAGCCGAGCTGCTTCATCAGCTTGGTCGGCGCATTGCGCAGGTGCAGCGGCACTTCCTGCGAGCCCTGTTCGGCGGCGTCGCGCATGGCCGCCTTGAATGCCGTGTACACCGCGTTGCTCTTCGGCGCGCAGGCCAGATAGACGATGGCCTGGGCCACCGCCAACTCGCCCTCGGGACTACCCAGACGCTCCTGCACGTCCCAGGCGTTGAGGCACAGGGTCAGGGCCCGCGGGTCGGCATTGCCGATGTCCTCGCTGGCCATGCGCACCACCCGCCGGGCGATATACAGCGGGTCGCAGCCGCCATCGAGCATGCGCGCGTACCAGTACAGCGCGCCGTCGGGACTGGAGCCGCGCACCGACTTGTGCAGGGCGGAAATCTGGTCGTAGAAGGCCTCGCCGCCCTTGTCGAAGCGCCTGCGGCTGTCGCCCAGCAGGTTCTGCAGCAGCTCCACGCCGATCTCGCCGCCACCCTCGGCCAGGTCGGCGGCGTTCTCGAGGAAGTTGAGCAGGCGCCGGCCGTCGCCGTCGGCGGCGGCCAGGAGGATCTGGAAGCTCTCCTCCGGCAGGCTCAGGTTACGCCCGGCCAGGCCCTTCGGCTCGCTCAGCGCACGGCCCACCAGCTTGCGCATCGCCGCCTCATCGAGACTCTTGAGCACGTAGACGCGGGCGCGCGACAGCAGCGCGTTGTTCAGCTCGAAGGAGGGGTTTTCCGTGGTGGCGCCGATAAAGATCAGCGTGCCGTCTTCCACATAGGGCAGGAAGGCGTCCTGCTGGCTCTTGTTGAAGCGGTGCACTTCGTCGACGAAGAGGATGGTGCGCCGGCCATACTGGGCGGCGTGCTGCTGGGCCACCTCCACCGCCTGGCGGATCTCCTTGACCCCGGAGAGCACCGCAGAAATGGTCTCGAAGTGCGCATCGGTGACCTTGGCCAGCAACCGTGCCAGGGTGGTCTTGCCCACGCCCGGCGGCCCCCAGAAGATCATCGAGTGCAGGGCGCCCTGCTCCAGCGCCTCGCGCAGCGGCTTGCCCGGGCCGAGCACGTGTTCCTGGCCGACGTACTCGTCCAGGCTGGTCGCGCGCAGGCGCGCGGCCAGGGGTTGTGCGACGGGTTGCCGACCGAACAGGTCCACGCCTTACTCCTGAATGACGTCCGCCCCTTGCGGAATGTCGAAGCTGAACAGGTGATCTTCGACCGGCTCGTTCATCTTCACGTTGAGGAACAGGATATTGGTGCGCTGGCCGATGCTGTCGATCAGCTGCATGTCGTTGAGCACGCGGTTGCGGAACGACAGGCGCAGGCTGTCGAACAGGCTGTCCTTGGCCTTGGGCTTGAGGATGAAGTCGACCACGCTGCCGCCTTCCTTGTAGCTGATCTCGAAGTTCTCGCGGATCTGCGACACGTCGCCGGACAGCAGCAGCGCCGGGGTATGGGTCAGGCGCTGGTCGAGAGTCTGGATGGTCACCTGTTCCAGGTCCGGGTCGTACAGCCAAACCTTCTGGCCGTTGGACACCAGCAACTGCTCCATCGGCTCGTCGGTGTGCCAGCGGAACAGCCCCGGACGCTTGAGCACCAGCTGCCCGGCGGTTTCCTGCAGCTGGGTGCCGCTGGCGTCGAGGGTGAGCTGGGAGAAACGGGCACTGATGGTCTGCGCCTGGTTGAGCAGTTCGGTCAGGCGCTGGGTGGCCGCCTCTTCGTCGGCCTGGGCGGTCAGCAGGGTGAAACTCAGAGCGGCCAGCATCAGCAGGCGGATAACACGCATATAAACCCCTTGAAGGATGGCGAGACGTCCACGCCCCGCATTGCTCGGCCGCCGCTGGGGCCGCCGTGGAATCTTGTAGACCGCGAATCCGCCGATTTGTCCGTGGCCGCCGCGCTCAGCGGTTGTGAAGAAATCGTAGCGAGCGAAGGCAGGTCGCGTTTCGCCGGAGCGCAGTAGATTTATTCACAACCTCTCAGTCGCGCGACGGCCCGGGCGCGATCACCTCGCGCGAGCCGTTGGTGTTCATCGAGCTGACCACGCCGGCCATCTCCATCGCCTCGATCATCCGCGCGGCGCGGTTGTAGCCGATCTTCAGCTTGCGCTGCACCGCGGAAATGGAGGCGCGGCGGCTTTCCAGGACGAAGTTGACCGCTTCGTCGTACAGCGGATCTTCCTCGCTGCCCTCGCTGCCCTCGCCGCCTTCGCCACCACCGCCGCCGCCCTCGAAGCCGCTGCCGGCCTCTTCGACGCCGGCGAGGATGTCTTCGATATAGTCCGGCGCGCCGCGCTGCTTCCAAGCCTCGACGACGCGGTGCACCTCGTCGTCGGAGACGAAGGCGCCGTGCACACGGATCGGCAGGCCGGTGCCGGGCGGCAGATAGAGCATGTCGCCATGGCCGAGCAATTGTTCCGCGCCGCCCTGGTCGAGGATGGTTCGCGAGTCGATCTTGCTCGACACCTGGAAGGCCATGCGGGTGGGGATGTTGGCCTTGATCAGGCCGGTGATCACGTCCACCGAGGGACGCTGGGTGGCGAGGATCAGGTGGATGCCGGCGGCGCGCGCCTTCTGCGCGATACGGGCGATCAGTTCTTCGACCTTCTTGCCGACGATCATCATCATGTCGGCGAACTCATCGACCACCACGACTATGGTCGGCAGCGGCTTGAGCTGCGGCGCCTCGTCTTCCATGCTCTCGCGGCGATACAGCGGGTCGGTCAGCGGCGTGCCGGCCTCGATGGCGTCCTTGATCTTGCGGTTGAAGCCAGCCAGGTTGCGCACGCCCATGGCCGCCATCAGCTTGTAGCGGCGTTCCATTTCGGCGACCGACCAGCGCAGGGCGTTGGCGGCTTCCTTCATGTCGGTGACCACCGGGCAGAGCAGGTGCGGAATGCCCTCGTAGATCGACAGCTCCAGCATCTTCGGGTCGATCATGATCATCCGCGCCTCTTCCGGCGTGGACTTGAACAGGATCGACAGGATCATCGCGTTGACCCCCACCGATTTACCCGAGCCGGTGGTACCGGCCACCAGCAGGTGCGGCATCTTGGCCAGGTCGGTGATCACCGGGCGACCGCCGATGTCGTGGCCCAGGGCCAGGGTCACCGGCGACTTGGCATCGTCGTACTCGGGCGACGACAGCACCTCGGAGAAGCGCACGATCTGCCGGTCTTCGTTGGGAATCTCGATGCCCACGGTGGTCTTGCCGGGGATCACCTCGACCACACGCACGCTGACCATGGCCATCGAACGCGCCAGGTCCTTGGCCAGGTTGGAGATGCGGCTGACCTTCACCCCCGCCGCCGGCTGGATCTCGAAACGGGTGATCACCGGACCGGGATGCACGGATTCGACCACCACCTCGACGCCGAACTCCTTGAGCTTGATCTCCAGTAGGCGCGACATGGCCTCCAGCGACTCAGGCGAGAACTGCTTCTGCTTCTTCTCGGCGACGTCGAGAATGGAAATCGGCGGCAGGCTGCCTTCGATGGCCGTGTCGACGAACAGCGGCGCCTGTTTTTCCTTGAGCACGCGCTTGCTCGGCTCGGCCGCCTTGGGCGGCGCGGGCGGGGTGATCACCGGCGCCGGGCGTTTCTCGCGCTCGCTCATGTGCTTGCTCAGGGATTCTTCGCGCTCGAGCAGGCGCTCCTTGACCTTGGCCTGCTCGCGGCGATCGCTGACCACCGGCGCGGCCACCTCGCTGACCCGCTCGTCCAGCTCGCGCAGCTGCACTTTCATCTGCTTGCGTTCGTTGCGCGCGTTCCACCAGCCGGTGATGGCGCCGTTGATCAACTCGATCAGGTCCAGGGTGATCTTGCCGGTCAGGTCCATCACGCGGAACCAGGACAGGTCGGTGAACACGGTCAGGCCGAACAGGAACAGCGCCAGGAACAGCAAGGTGCTGCCCTGCACGTTCAGCGCGTGCACGGCCAGGTCGCCGAGGCTGGCGCCGAGCATGCCGCCGCCGGAGCCCTGCATGCCGGCCGCGGCCGTGAAATGAATGTCGCCGAGCGCCGCGCCGGACAGGATCAGGAATACCAGGCCGATGCTGTGCCAGGAGAACAGCCAGCCGTTCCAGTGCCAGGGCTGGTTGCGCGTGCGGAACACCTGCCAGGTCTTGATGCCCAGCAGCAGCGGGAAGATGTAGGCGAAATAGCCCAGGGCGCCGAACAGCGCGCTGGACAGCCAGGCGCCGATGCTGCCGCCGGCGTTGAGAATGCGCTCGACCTGCACGCTGTTGTCCCAGGCCGGATCGGCGACGTTATAGGTCAGCAGCGTCATCAGCAGGTACAGGCACAGCGCCGCCAGGGCAATCAATGCGCCCTCCTTCAGTCGATACTGAAGTTTCTGCCGCCAGTCCGGAATCTGCGTGGTGGAATTCTTCAAAACAGCCATTTCCTGCGCCCCTGGCGCGTCCATCTGATGGTTAACCGCAGAACGCGGACATTGTACGGATTTACCCCAGGCCCGTCGCCCACCGGCCAATCGCCAAGCTCCCGCACCCGCCCCGCTTCGGTGTAGCATAGCCGGCAGCAGCTTCCATGCGGCTCAATTGGAGCACGCATTCTCTTTTGTGACAAAGGCTTATGGGGTTTTTTTATGAGCGAAGTCAAGCATTCACGCCTGATTATCCTGGGCTCCGGCCCTGCCGGTTATAGCGCAGCCGTCTACGCCGCTCGCGCCAATCTCAAGCCCGTGGTCATCACCGGCATCCAACCCGGCGGCCAACTCACCACCACCACCGAGGTGGACAACTGGCCGGGCGACGTCGAAGGCCTGACCGGCCCGGCGCTGATGGAGCGCATGCAGAAGCATGCCGAACGCTTCGACACCGAGATCATCTACGACCACATCCATACCGCCGAGTTGCAGAGCCGCCCCTTCGTGCTCAAGGGCGACAGCGGCACCTACAGCTGCGACGCACTGATCATCGCCACCGGCGCCAGCGCCCAGTACCTCGGCCTGCCCTCGGAAGAAGCCTTCTCCGGCAAGGGCGTATCGGCCTGCGCCACCTGCGACGGCTTCTTCTACCGCAACCAGGTGGTGGCGGTGATCGGCGGCGGCAACACCGCCGTGGAAGAGGCGCTGTATCTGTCCAACATCGCCAAGGAAGTGCACCTGGTTCATCGCCGCGACAAGCTGCGCTCGGAGAAGATCCTGCAGGACAAGCTGTTCGACAAGGCCGCCAACGGCAATATCAAGCTGCACTGGAACCACACCCTCGACGAGGTGCTGGGCGACCAGACCGGCGTCACCGGCGTGCGCCTGAAGAGCACCGAAAACGGCGCCACCAAGGAACTGCCGCTGGCCGGCGTGTTCATCGCCATCGGCCACAAGCCCAACACCGAGCTGTTCACCGGCCAGCTGGAGATGCGCGACGGCTACCTGCTGATCAAGGGCGGCAGCGAAGGCAACGCCACCGCCACCAGTATCGACGGCGTATTCGCCGCCGGCGACGTGGCCGACCACGTCTACCGTCAGGCCATCACCTCCGCCGGTGCCGGCTGCATGGCTGCACTGGACGTCGAGAAGTTCCTCGACAGCCATTGATCCACCCGGGCGAGCCGCTTCGCTCGCCCTCTCCCCTGCCCTGCTCCGCCGGACACCCCGCATGCTGACCTGGCTGCAACGCGACTCCCTGGCATTCCCGCCACTGGCCAAGGCCATGCGCGAGCCCAACGGTTTGCTCGCGGCTGGCGGCGACCTCAGCGCCGATCGCCTGATCGGCGCCTACCGCCACGGCTGCTTCCCCTGGTTCCAGGACGGCCAGCCGATTCTCTGGTGGTCGCCCGATCCACGCACCGTGCTGTTTCCCGACGAACTGCATCTCTCCCGCAGCCTGGCCAAGCTGCTGCGCCAGCAGCGTTATCGGGTCAGCTTCGACCGGGATTTCGCCGCGGTGATCCGCGCCTGCGCCGCACCGCGCGATTACGCCGACGGCACCTGGATCACCCCGAGCATGCAGGACGCCTACCTGGAGCTGCACCGCCGCGGCATCGCCCACTCGGTGGAGGTCTGGCAGGGCGAGGAACTGGTCGGCGGCCTCTATGGCCTGGCCATCGGCCAGCTGTTCTTCGGCGAATCCATGTTCAGCCGCGCCGACAACGCCTCCAAGGTGGGGTTCGCCACCCTGGTCGACAAGCTGCGCCAGTGGGGCTTCGTCCTGATCGACTGCCAGATGCCCACCCAGCACCTGCACAGCTTCGGCGCCCGCGCCATCCCACGCGCGGCTTTCGCCGACTACCTGCAGCGCCATCTGGACCTGCCCAACACGGCAAACTGGCTCGCCTAGAGCGCCGCGGGCACCGATCCGTGCGCGAAGCTGCAACGCCGTATGGCCCGACGGACTGTCCGCCGGCGCTGCAAGCGCTCGGCGTTCCGATCCGCCCTACACCCCCGAATCCACTCGCACCACTGGCAGCCTGAGGACCTGTAGCTTGCAGCCGAACTTGGCTTACACTCTTAGGCAAGGCTTTACCGAGACACCGCCATGACCGAGCTGGCCCGCCTGAAGTTCTACGCCACCCAGCCTCATCCGTGCAGCTATCTGCCCGAAGAACAGGCCACCACCCTGTTTCTCGACCCCAGTCAGCCCATGGACGTGCTGGTCTACGCCGAACTCTCGGAAATGGGCTTTCGCCGCAGCGGCGACCACCTCTATCGCCCGCATTGCCAGCAGTGCACCGCCTGCGTTCCGGCGCGCATCCCGGCCTCGGTGTTCACCCCTAATCGCCAGCAGCGGCGTATCCTCAAGCGCAACCAAGACATCAGCGTGCGCCCCGTGCGCCCGGCCTTCACCGAGGAGTACTACGCGCTCTACGTGCGCTACATCGAGCAGCGCCACGCCGATGGTGACATGTATCCGCCGAGTCGCGACCAGTTCTCCACCTTCCTGGTGCGCGACCTGCCGTTTTCGCGTTTCTACGAATTCCGTCTGCGCGGTCGCCTGGTAGCCATAGCTGTGACCGACCTGCTGCCCAACGGGCTGTCAGCGGTCTACACCTTCTACGACCCGAGCGAAGAGCGCCGCAGCCTCGGCCGCTTCGCCATCCTCTGGCAGATCGGCGAAACCGCGCGCCTGGGACTGCAGGCCGTCTATCTCGGCTACTGGATCAAGAACTGCCGCAAGATGAACTACAAGACCCAGTACCGCCCCATCGAGCTGTTCGTCAATCAGCGCTGGACCCTCCTGACCTAGAGCCTCGCGCGCACCACCGAGCAAGCTCTCCCCGCCAAGCCCCTTGGCGCAGCCTCCTGTTTTCGGGCACAATGCACGCCGCTTTTGCCTGGCGCCAGTTGCACCGGGCCATTTCCTGGATACCGAGGGCTTTACTGCATGTCGAAAGAAGACAGCTTCGAAATGGAAGGCACTGTCGTCGACACCCTGCCCAACACCATGTTCCGCGTGGAGTTGGAAAACGGGCACGTCGTTACCGCGCACATCTCCGGCAAGATGCGCAAGAATTACATCCGCATTCTCACTGGTGACAAGGTGCGCGTCGAGCTGACACCTTATGACTTGAGCAAGGGCCGCATCACCTACCGCGCCCGTTAAGCCAAGCACCAAACGAAAACGCCCGGCATATGCCGGGCGTTTTCGTTGGCTCACTGAAAGCCACCAGGGCTTTCAGTGCACTTGAGGCCATTCGATCAGGCGACCTCTGCCGCCGTCTCGAACTCGAAGCTGGGCTCGCCATCCTTGATGTCGATGTGCACCACACCGCCATGCTCGGCCAGCTCGCCGAAGAGGATTTCCTCTGCCAGCGGACGCTTGATCTTGTCCTGGATCAAACGTGCCATCGGCCGTGCGCCCATCATCACATCGTAACCGCGCTCGGCAAGCCAGCTGCGCGCCGCATCGCTGACCTCCAGCGTGACACGCTTGTCCTCCAACTGCGCCTGCAGTTCGGTGAGGAACTTGTCGACGATGCTCTTGATCGTCTCGTGACTGAGGCGACCAAACTGGATGATGGTGTCCAGACGGTTGCGGAACTCCGGCGTGAAGCTCTTCTTGATCACTTCCATGGCATCGGTGGAATGATCCTGCTGGGTGAAGCCGATCGAGGCACGCGAAGCGGTTTCCGCGCCAGCGTTGGTGGTCATGATCAGGATCACGTTGCGGAAGTCCGCCTTGCGCCCATTGTTGTCAGTTAGCGTGCCGTGGTCCATCACCTGCAGCAGCAGGTTGAAGACTTCCGGATGCGCCTTCTCGATCTCATCGAGCAACAGCACGCAGTGCGGCTGCTTGGTGATCGCCTCGGTCAGCAAGCCACCCTGGTCGAAACCAACGTAACCGGGCGGCGCACCAATCAGGCGCGACACGGTGTGACGCTCCATGTACTCGGACATGTCGAAACGCACCAGCTCGATACCCATGGCCTTGGCCAACTGCCGTGCGGCCTCGGTCTTGCCCACGCCCGTAGGGCCGGCGAACAGGAAGGAGCCGACCGGTTTGTCCGGCGCCTTGAGGCCGGCACGCGACAGCTTGATCGCGGTTGCCAGCGAGTCGATGGCAGCGTCCTGGCCGAATACGGTGAGCTTGAGGTCGCGCTCCAGATTACGCAGCAGCTCCTTGTCGGAACTGGACACGTGCTTCGGCGGAATCCGCGCGATCTTGGCGACGATATCCTCGACCTGAGCCACCTCGATACGCGCCACGCGCTTGTCTTCCGGCTGCAGGCGCTGGTAGGCACCGGCCTCATCAATGACGTCGATGGCCTTGTCCGGCATGTGCCGATCATTGATGTAGCGCGCAGCTAACTCAGCCGCTGCACGCAGGGCTTCGTCACTGTATTCGATGTGGTGATGCTGCTCGAAGCGCGCCTTGAGCCCCTTGAGAATGCCGACGGTGTCCTCTACCGAAGGCTCGACCACGTCGACCTTCTGGAAGCGTCGCGCCAGCGCGCGGTCTTTCTCGAAGATGCCGCGGAATTCCTGGAAGGTGGTGGAACCGATGCAGCGAATTTCACCCGAGGACAGCATCGGCTTGAGCAGGTTGGAGGCATCCATGACCCCGCCCGACGCCGCGCCAGCACCGATGATGGTGTGAATCTCGTCGATGAAGAGGATGGCGTGCGGGCGCTTGCGCAGCTCATTGAGCAGCGCCTTGAAGCGCTTCTCGAAGTCGCCGCGGTACTTGGTACCGGCCAGCAGCGCGCCGAGGTCCAGGGAATAGACCACGCTGTCGGCCAGCAGATCGGGTACCTGCTCGTCGACGATGCGCTTGGCCAGGCCCTCGGCGATGGCGGTCTTGCCGACGCCAGCCTCGCCGACCAGCAGCGGGTTGTTCTTGCGCCGCCGGGCGAGGATCTGCGCCACGCGCTCGACCTCGTGCTCGCGACCGACCAACGGGTCGATGCGCCCCTGACGCGCCAGTTCGTTCAGGTTGCTGGCGTAGGCGTCCAGCGGATTGCCGGAGGCCGAGGCCTCGCCTCCCTCTTCGTCCTGCATCTCCTGGTCGTTCTCGTGATGATCGCCGTGCCCCGGCACCTTGGAGATGCCGTGAGCGATGTAGTTGACCACGTCGATACGCGCCACGCTCTGCTGCTTGAGCAGGAACACGGCCTGGCTTTCCTGTTCGCTGAAGATCGCCACCAGCACGTTGGCGCCGGTGACTTCGCGCTTGCCCGAACTCTGCACATGGAACACCGCGCGCTGCAGCACGCGCTGGAAGCCCAGAGTTGGCTGGGTTTCGCGCTCTTCGTCGTGCTGGGGAATCAACGGCGTGGTGGAGTCGATGAACTCCTGCAAATCATGGCGCAGCTTGTCGAGATTGGCTCCACAGGCGCGCAACACGCTGGCCGCCGCCTCGTTATCCAGCAAGGCCAGCAGCAGGTGCTCGACCGTCATGAACTCATGACGCTTGGCGCGCGCCTCCTTGAAAGCCAGATTGAGGGTGACTTCGAGCTCTCGATTCAACATAGCTTCACCTCATACCCAAGTGGCCGGCATTAACCGTCCTTCTCGATCTCACAGAGTAGCGGATGCTGGCTTTCCCTAGCGTACTGATTGACCTGCATGGCCTTGGTCTCCGCGATATCACGGGTGAACACGCCGCATACCGCCCGCCCCTCTGTATGGACGGTCAGCATGATCTTGGTCGCCAGCTCCCGGTTCATGCCGAAAAACACTTCGAGCACTTCGACGACAAAATCCATCGGGGTGTAGTCGTCATTGAATAAGACCACCTTGTACATCGGTGGTGCCTGTAATGCTGGCTTGGATTCCTGAACAGCAACGCCGGAGGAATCGTCCTCATGCTCTGCCGGGTGATCCTGATTGAATGTTAGTCGAATCTGGCTACTTGCATGCATGCTGAAATCAGAGGTTCAGGGCCGGACGAACAGGGATGCTAGAGGGAGTTTGACTGACTTCTCAGCCGTCCGCCGCATAGCCTTGACTATCGGCAAAAGGGTGTTACAAACAATAAATACCCATTAGTGGGTATCAGGGGTTCCGCGCCCTCGCCCAGCCTGGTTGGTTTTCGCGCGGAATCGAAGTGGATGATACTCCAGAGATGGAGTCCTTTGCAGAGGGATATCAGCATGCTCAGCGGTAAGGTCAAGTGGTTCAACAACGCCAAAGGCTATGGATTCATCCTGGCCGACGGCCGAGATGAGGACCTGTTCGCCCACTACTCGGCCATCCAGATGGAAGGTTATAAAACACTCAAGGCCGGCCAGCCGGTCCGCTTCGAGATCGTGCAGGGCCCGAAAGGACTACACGCCGTCAATATCAGTGCCGCCGCCCAGGACACCCCTGCGGCAGTACCCCAGGCGCAGAGTACCGCTAGCACTGTCGAAGTCTGAGTATCCTGGCAAATCGCCGCGAAAAAGGCCGGTCAATTGACCGGCCTTTCTTTATGCGACAACCCGCCGTTACATGTGCGCGATCATCGCGTCACCGAACTCCGAGCAGGACAGCAGGGTCGCCCCTTCCATCAGGCGCTCGAAATCGTAGGTCACGGTCTTGGCGGCGATGGCGCCGTTGGTGCCCTTGATGATCAGGTCGGCCGCCTCGACCCAGCCCATATGCCGCAGCATCATCTCGGCGGAGAGGATCACCGAGCCCGGATTGACCTTGTCCTGGCCGGCGTACTTCGGCGCGGTGCCGTGAGTCGCCTCGAACATGGCCACCGAGTCGGACAGGTTGGCGCCCGGCGCGATGCCGATACCGCCGACCTCCGCCGCCAGGGCGTCGGACAGGTAGTCGCCATTGAGGTTGAGCGTGGCGATCACGTCGTACTCGGCCGGACGCAGCAGGATCTGCTGCAGCATGGCGTCGGCGATCACGTCCTTGACCACGATGTTCTTGCCGGTGCGCGGGTTCTTGAACTGCATCCACGGGCCACCATCGAGCAGCTCGGCGCCGAATTCGTCGCGGGCGATCTCATAGCCCCACTCCTTGAACGCACCCTCGGTGAATTTCATGATATTGCCCTTGTGCACCAGGGTTACCGAGCTGCGGTCGTTGTCGACGGCGTACTGCAGCGCCTTGCGCACCAGACGCTTGGTGCCCGCCTCGGAAACCGGCTTGATGCCGATGCCACACATGTCGGTGAAGCGGATCTTCTTGACGCCCATTTCCTCGGTGAGGAACTTGATGACCTTCTCGGCCTCGGGGCTGCCGGCCTTCCATTCGACGCCGGCATAGATGTCCTCGGAGTTCTCGCGGAAGATCACCATGTCCACGTCACCGGGCTTCTTCACCGGGCTGGGCACGCCTTCGAACCAGCGCACCGGACGCTGGCAGACGTAAAGGTCGAGCTCCTGGCGCAGGGCCACGTTGAGCGAGCGGATACCGCCACCCACCGGCGTGGTCAGCGGGCCCTTGATCGACACCACGTAGTCGCGCACCGCTTCGAGGGTTTCCTTGGGCAGCCAGGTGTCCTGATCGTAGACCTGGGTAGCTTTCTCGCCGGCGTAAACCTCCATCCAGGAGATCTTGCGCGCACCGCCATAGGCTTTCGCGACGGCGGCGTCGACCACCTTGATCATCACCGGGGAAATATCCACGCCGATACCATCACCCTCGATGAAGGGGATGATCGGGTTGTTCGGCACATTGAGCGACATGTCGGCATTGACGGTGATTTTGTCACCGCTGGCTGGCACCTGGATCTTTTGGTATCCCATGCTGGACTCCATCTTGTGGTTAGAACTGTGCGCAATCCCCCGAGAGTAGCGCAGTTGAATCGGGTGGAACCACATGTTCGTTGGTCTTATACAACTGGGCATTCTGCGACGCGGCGTCGCAGTGATATACTGCTTAGGTGACTAACGAGTCATAAGGGGCGCCCGTCCCGAACCGGACGGCAACCTCTTGAAACCGGCCAGTGGCTATCACCGCTGGCTGGCTCGAAATGCTCGACACTCTACTGGTGCATCCAACATCACCGCGGCGAGTCCTCGACTCCAGCCCGATCAATGACCGGGTTCAGGCGCCTACCCGCGCACGTCGAGTTTCTGTGCACGCTCAGCAAAGAAGAGAGTTAACTCTAAATGTCCACCCCTTCGAAGATCATCTACACCTTCACCGACGAAGCTCCAGCCCTCGCCACCTATTCGCTTCTGCCCATTGTAGAAGCTTTCGCCGCATCGGCTGACATCTCCGTCGAAACTCGCGACATCTCTCTTGCTGGACGGATCCTGGCAAGCTTTGCCGACCAACTGGGCGCCGACAAGCGCATCGAGGACGACCTCGCCAAGCTGGCCGAACTGGCCACCCAGCCCGAAGCCAATATCATCAAACTGCCCAACATCAGCGCCTCGGTGCCGCAACTCAAGGGCGCCATCGCCGAGCTGCAGGCCCTGGGCTACGCCCTGCCCGACTACCCGGAAGACCCGCAGAGCGACGCCGAGAAGGAAGTCCGTGCCCGTTACGCCAAGGTACTCGGCAGTGCGGTGAACCCGGTGCTGCGCGAAGGCAACTCCGACCGCCGCGCCCCGGCCGCGGTCAAGGCCTATGCGCGCAAGCACCCGCACAGCATGGGCAAGTGGAGCATGGCCTCGCAGTCCCACGCCGACTACATGCGCGGCGGCGACTTCTTCTCCAGCGAGCAGTCGATCACCATGGCCAAGGCCGGTGACGTGCGCATCGAGTTCGTCGGCAAGGACGGCAAGGTCGAGGTCAAGAAGCAGCTCGCCCTGCAGGAAGGCGAAGTGTTCGACAGCATGTTCATGAGCTGCCGCAAGCTGCGCGACTTCTTCGAGAAGACCCTGCAGGACTGCAAGGAAACCGGCGTGATGTGGTCCCTGCACGTCAAGGCGACCATGATGAAGGTCTCCCACCCGATCGTCTTCGGCCACGCCGTCAGCGTTTACTACAAGGACGTGTTCGACAAGTACGGCGAGCTGTTCAAGGAGCTGGGCGTCAACCCGAACAACGGCATCAGCAGCGTCTACGACAAGATCAAGGCCCTGCCCGCCTCGCAGCAGGAAGAGATCCTGCACGACATCCACGAGGTCTATGCCCATCGCCCGGAAATGGCCATGGTCGACTCGGTCAAGGGCATCACCAACCTGCACATCCCGAGCGACGTCATCGTCGACGCCTCGATGCCGGCGATGATCCGCAACTCCGGCCAGATGTGGGGCAAGGACGGCAAGCAGAAAGACACCAAGGCCGTCATGCCTGAGAGCACCTACGCGCGCATCTATCAGGAAATGATAAACTTCTGCAAAACCAACGGTGCGTTCGACCCGACCACCATGGGCAGCGTGCCGAACGTCGGCCTGATGGCGCAGAAGGCCGAGGAATACGGCTCCCACGACAAGACCTTCGAAATGACCGCCGACGGCACCATGCGCGTCGTCGGTGCCGACGGCACCGTGCTGATGCAGCACCAGGTCGAAGCCGGCGACATCTGGCGCGCCTGCCAGACCAAGGACGCGCCAATCCGCGACTGGGTCAAACTGGCCGTCACCCGCGCCCGTCAATCCAACACCCCGGCGATCTTCTGGCTGGACCCGGAGCGCGCCCACGACCGCGAGCTGCAGAAGAAGGTCGAGCTGTACCTGAAGGACCACGACCTGAGCGGCCTGGACATCCGCATGATGGGCTACAACGAAGCCATCCGCGTGTCCATGGAGCGCATGATCCGCGGCCTGGACACCATCTCGGTGACCGGCAACGTGCTGCGCGACTACCTGACCGACCTGTTCCCGATCATGGAGCTGGGCACCTCGGCCAAGATGCTGTCCATCGTGCCGCTGATGGCCGGCGGCGGCATGTACGAAACCGGCGCCGGCGGTTCGGCGCCCAAGCACGTGCAGCAGCTGGTCGAAGAGAACTACCTGCGCTGGGATTCCCTCGGCGAGTTCCTGGCCCTGGCCGTCTCCCTGGAAGAAACCGGGATCAAGACCGATAACCTCAAGGCCAAGATCCTCGGCAAGACCCTGGACGAAGCCACCGGCAAACTGCTGGACAACAACAAGTCCCCGGCGCGCAAGGTCGGCGAGCTGGACAACCGTGGCAGCCACTTCTATCTGGCGCTGTACTGGGCCCAGGCCCTGGCCGCGCAGAACGAAGACGCCGAGCTGAAGGCCCGCTTCACCCCGCTGGCCAAGACCCTGACCGAGCAGGAAGCGACCATCGTCGCCGAACTGGCCGCCGTCCAGGGCAAACCGGTGGACATCGGTGGCTACTACCGCTCCAACCCCGAGCTGACCAGCCAGGTGATGCGCCCCAGCGCCACCTTCAACGCCGCTCTGGCCGCGCTGAACGCCTGATAAGGGCTCGGCAACACGGAGAACCCCGGCCATAGTGCCGGGGTTCTTTTTTGCATAGAGATCACTGGAGAAGCAGAAATGGAGTGGCAGCCCCATATCACCGTGGCCACGGTCATCGAAGACCAGGGCCGCTTCCTGTTCGTCGAGGAGTTCAAGGCTGGCCGCCTGGTGCTCAACCAGCCCGCCGGGCACTTGGAGGCCAATGAATCGCTGCGCCAGGCCGCGCTGCGCGAAACCCTCGAGGAAACCGGCTGGGAGGTGGCGCTGAGCGGCCTGCTCGGCATTTATCTCTATACCGCGCCGAGCAATGGCGTGACCTACCAACGGGTGTGCTTTATCGCCCACCCGCAGCGCCACGATCCGGCCCGCGCACTGGACAGCGACATCCACGGCATCGCCTGGTTGAGCCGCGACGAACTGGCCGCGCAACCCGAGCGCTGGCGCAGCGAACTGGTGCTGCGCTGCGTGGACGATTACCTGGCGGGCATCCGCGGGTCGCTGGAGCTGGTGCGCGATTGAAACAATAGCCCGCGCTTGGCGTACTGCTTCGCGAGTACGCCCTACACGTCGGGTGCAGGCTTTCTGGTAGACTCGCCAGTTTTTCAGGCTTCACTCGCAGACTCCCATGCAAGCACCTAGCACCCAACGCGTGATCGTCGGCATGTCCGGCGGCGTCGACTCGTCCGTTTCCGCCCTGCTGCTGCTGGAGCAGGGTTATCAGGTCGAAGGCCTGTTCATGAAGAACTGGGACGAAGACGACGGCACCGAATACTGCACCGCCATGGACGACCTGGCCGACGCCCAGGCCGTGTGCGAGCGCATCGGCATCAAGCTGCACACCGCCAACTTCGCCGCGGAATACTGGGACAACGTGTTCGAGCACTTCCTCGCCGAGTACCAGGCCGGGCGCACGCCGAACCCGGACATCCTGTGCAACCGCGAGATCAAGTTCAAAGCCTTCCTCGACTACGCCCTCTCGCTCGGTGCCGACCTGATCGCTACCGGCCACTATGTGCGCCGCCGCGACGTCGACGGCCGCACCGAGCTGCTCAAGGGCCTGGATCCGAACAAGGACCAGAGCTACTTCCTGCATGCCGTCGGCGGCGAGCAGATCGCCAAGACCCTGTTCCCGGTCGGCGAGCTGGAAAAGCCGCAGGTGCGCGCCATCGCCGAGAAATACGAGTTGGCCACGGCGAAGAAGAAGGATTCCACCGGCATCTGCTTTATCGGCGAGCGCCGCTTCAGCGATTTCCTCAAGCAGTACCTGCCGGCCCAGCCGGGTGATATCGAGACCACCGAGGGCCAGGTCATCGGCCGCCATCACGGCCTGATGTACCACACCATCGGTCAGCGCCAGGGCCTCGGTATCGGCGGCCTCAAGGACGCCGGCGACGATCCCTGGTACGTGCTGAAGAAGGACCTGACGCGCAACGTGCTGGTCGTCGGCCAGGGCAACGAACACCCCTGGCTGTTCTCCCGTGCCCTGCTCGCCTCGGATATCTACTGGGTCAACCCGGTGGACCTGAGCAGCCCGCGCCGCCTGAGCGCCAAGGTGCGCTACCGCCAGGGCGACCAGGCCTGCACCCTGGAGCAGACCGCAAGCGGCTACCGCGCCGTGTTCGACGAGCCGCAGCGCGCCGTGACGCCCGGCCAGTCCGTGGTGTTCTACGACGGCGAGGTGTGCCTCGGCGGCGGCGTGATCGAGACCGCCGAGCCCTGGTACGAGGACGCCCGATGAACCCGACGCAGGAACAACTGATCGCCCTCGGCGCCGTGTTCGAGGCCGCGGTGCTGGCCGACAAGATCGCCCGCACCGGCCAGGTCAGCGAGGCGTCGATGAGCTGCATGCTCGGCAGCCTGCTGGTGCGCGACCCGAAGAGTACGCTCGACGTCTACGGCGGCGACGACCTCAACCTGCGCGACGGTTATCGCGCGCTGGTCAGCTCGCTGGAGCGCAACCCCGCGGCGCTGCAGCGCGAGCCGCTGCGCTACGCCCTGGCCCTGCTCGGCCTGGAGCGCCAGCTGGACAAGCGCGGCGACATGCTGCAGGTGATGGGCAGCCGCCTGGATCAGATCCAGCAGCAGGTCGAGCACTTCGGCCTGGTCCACGACAACGTCATCGCCGCCTGCGGCGGGCTGTACCAGGACACCATCAGCACCTTCCGCCAGCGCATCCAGGTGCACGGCGACATGCGTTTTCTGCAGCAGCCGAGCAACGCGGCGAAGATCCGCGCCCTGCTGCTCGCCGGTATCCGTTCGGCGCGGCTGTGGCGCCAGCTCGGCGGTCACCGCTGGCAGCTGGTGTTCAGCCGCGGCAAGCTGCTCAAGGAACTCTACCAACTGATGCGCAGCTGACCGCCATGGGCGCGCCGAGCCGCAGCGTCAAGCCGCTGCAGGGCGCCCTGCTGCTGGCCCTGTCCGCCCTGCTGTTCGCCCTTACCGGCGTCGGCATCCGGGAAATCTCGGCCAGCGTCAACAACGAGTCGGTGGTGTTCTTCCGCAACCTGGTCGGGGTGCTGTTCTTCCTGCCGCTGCTGCTGGTGCGCGGGGTACGCCCGCTGCGCACGACACGGCTGAAATCGCACCTGTGGCGCACCACCTACGGCCTGGCGGCGATGTACTGCTTCTTCTACGCCATCGCCCACCTGCCGCTGGCCGACGCCATGCTATTCACCTACTCGGCGCCGGTGTTCACCCCGCTGATCGCCCACTTCTGGCTCAAGGAGCCGCTGACCCGGCGCATGCTGCTCACCAGCCTGATCGGCCTGTTCGGCGTGCTGCTGGTGGCCAAGCCCAGCGCCGCGCTGTTCGAGGGCCCGGCGCTGATCGGCCTGGCCGCCAGCCTGCTGGCCGCCTTCGCCTTCGTCTCCATCCGCGAGATGAGCGACAGCGAGCCGGCGACGCGCATCGTTTTCTACTTCTCGCTGTTCAGTGCGCTGTTCTCCGCCATTCCGCTGAGCTGGAGCTGGCAGCCGCTCGCCGCCAACCAGCTCGGCTGGCTGCTGGGCATCGGCCTGCTGGCCACCGCCAGCCAGATCATCATGTCGCGCGCCTACGGCCTGGCGCCGCCGGGGCTGATCGGCCCGATCGCCTACCTGGCCATCGTCTTCGCCGGGCTGATCGCCTGGCTGCTGTGGGGCGAGATGCCCGATCGCCTGTCGCTGCTCGGCGCCGCACTGATCTTCGCCGCCAGCCTGCTGTCGGTCGCCCGGCGCAACGCATAGGCGGTCAGTCGGACGTTTTCATGTATGATATGCGCCCTTTTCGTCAGAGGCCGTCCAGGCACCTGAGCTAGAGCCCGCTTCATCGGAGCAGGCACGATGCGCAGCAAACCGGATGGCTTTTCAGCCCGACAGCTCGAGAACGCCCATATGCAGCTTTCCTCGCTCACCGCGGTTTCCCCCGTCGACGGCCGCTACGCCGGCAAAACCAGCGCCCTGCGCCCCATCTTCAGCGAATACGGCCTGATCCGTAGCCGCGTGCTGGTCGAAGTGCGCTGGCTGCAGCGCCTGGCCGCCCACGAAGGCATCGCCGAAGTCGCGCCCTTCTCCGCCGAAGCCAACGCCCTGCTCAACGAGCTGGCGGAGAACTTCGCCGTCGAGCACGCCGAGCGCGTCAAGGAAATCGAGCGCACTACCAACCACGACGTCAAGGCGGTGGAATACCTGCTCAAGGAGCAGGCCGCCAAGCTGCCGGAACTGGACAAGGTCAGCGAGTTCATCCACTTCGCCTGCACCAGCGAGGACATCAACAACCTGTCCCACGCCCTGATGCTGCGCGAAGGCCGCGACACCGTGCTGCTGCCGCTGATGCAGCAGCTGGCCGACGCCATCCGTGAACTGGCGGTGAAGTTCGCCGAGGTGCCGATGCTGTCGCGCACCCACGGCCAGCCGGCCTCGCCGACCACCCTGGGCAAGGAACTGGCCAACGTGGTCTACCGCCTGGAGCGGCAGATCGCCCAGGTCGCTGCGGTGCCGCTGCTGGGCAAGATCAACGGCGCCGTGGGCAACTACAACGCCCACCTGTCCGCTTACCCGGCCATCGACTGGGAAGCCAACGCCCGCCAGTTCATCGAAGGCGACCTGGGCCTGACCTTCAACCCCTACACCACCCAGATCGAGCCGCACGACTACATCGCCGAGCTGTTCGACGCCATCGCCCGGTTCAACACCATCCTCATCGACTTCGACCGCGACGTCTGGGGCTACATCTCCCTCGGTTACTTCAAGCAGAAGACCGTGGCCGGCGAGATCGGCTCCTCGACCATGCCGCACAAGGTCAACCCGATCGACTTCGAAAATTCCGAAGGCAACCTCGGCATCGCCAACGCGATCTTCCAGCACCTGGCCAGCAAGCTGCCGATCTCCCGCTGGCAGCGCGACCTGACCGATTCCACCGTGCTGCGCAACCTGGGTGTCGGCTTCGCCCACAGCGTGATCGCCTACGAAGCCAGCCTCAAGGGAATCAGCAAGTTGGAGCTCAATGCTCAGCGTATTGCTGAAGATCTGGACGCCTGCTGGGAAGTGCTCGCCGAGCCGATCCAGACCGTCATGCGCCGCTACGCCATCGAGAACCCCTACGAGAAGCTCAAGGAGCTGACCCGCGGCAAGGGCATCAGCCCCGAGGCGCTGCTGGCCTTTATCGACGGCCTGGACATGCCGGCCGAGGCCAAGGCCGAGCTCAAGCAACTCACCCCGGCCCGCTACATCGGCAACGCGGTGGCCCAGGCCCAGCGCATCTGATCCGCACCAGCCTCGAGGACGCCCGGCTGAGCCGGGCGTTTTTGTTTTAAGGTTTTTTTCTATTTCAAGGGCTTACTGATGAATCCTGATACTCCGCTGCAACTGCTGGGTGGCCTCACAGCCCGTGAATTCCTGCGCGACTACTGGCAGAAGAAACCGCTGCTGGTGCGCCAGGCCGTGCCCGGCTTCGAAAGCCCGATCAGCCCGGACGAGCTGGCCGGCCTGGCCCTGGAGGAAGAAGTCGAGTCGCGCCTGGTCATCGAGCACGGCGAACGCCCCTGGGAACTGCAACGCGGCCCCTTCGCCGAGGACAGCTTCCAGAACCTGCCCGAGCGCGATTGGACCCTGCTGGTGCAGGCGGTCGACCAGTTCGTCCCGGAAGTGGCCGAACTGCTGGAGGACTTCAAGTTCCTGCCCAAGTGGCGCATCGACGACCTGATGATCAGCTTCGCCGCGCCCGGCGGCGGCGTCGGCCCGCATTTCGACAACTACGACGTTTTCCTGCTGCAGGGTTACGGTCATCGCCGCTGGCAGATCGGCCAGATGTGCGACTCCGACAGCCCGCTGCTGCCCCACGCCGATCTGAAGATCCTGGCCGAATTCGAACCAACCGATGAATGGGTGCTGGCACCCGGCGACATGCTCTACCTGCCGCCGCGCCTCGCCCACTGTGGCACCGCTGAGGATGATTGCATGACTTATTCCGTGGGTTTCCGCGCGCCGAGCGCCGCCGAAGTCCTGACCCATTTCACCGATTTTCTCGGCCAGTTCCTCCCCGAGGAGGAGCGTTACAGCGACGCCGATATCCAGCCGAGCGAGGATCCCAACCAGATCCAGCGCGACGCCCTGGAGCGCCTGAAGGCCCTGCTCAACGAGCACATGAGCGACGAACGCCTGCTGATGACCTGGTTCGGCCAGTTCATGACCGAGCCCAAGTATCCGGAGCTGGTCGCCGGCATCGAGATCGATGAAGAAGAATTTCTCGGCAGCCTGGAAGACGGCGCCGTGATCATCCGCAACCCCAGCGCGCGCATGGCCTGGTCGGAAGTCGGCGAGGATCTGGTGCTGTTCGCCAGCGGCCAGAGCCGCCTGGTGTCGGCGCGCCTGCGCGAGCTGCTCAAGCTGATCTGCAGCGCCGATGCGTTACATATCGATAACCTTGGCGCCTGGCTGGCCGATGACGAGGGGCGTACCCTGCTCTGGGAACTGGTCAAGCAAGGTAGTCTGGGGTTCGCCGATGAGTGAGATCCGAGTTCGCGTCGCGGACTGGCACAAGGACAACGCCGAGCTGCGGCGTATCCGCGAAAGCGTGTTCGTCGCCGAACAGGCGGTGCCGCCGGAGCTGGAATGGGACGCCGAAGACGCCGAGGCGGTGCATTTTCTCGCCGAGGAAGGCGACTACGCCGTGGGCACCGCGCGCCTGCTGCCGGACGGCCATATCGGCCGCGTCTCGGTACTCAAGGACTGGCGCGGCCTCAAGGTCGGCGAAGCGCTGATGCAGGCGGTGATCGCGGAAGCGGAAAAACGCGGCCTGGATCGGCAAATGCTCAGCGCCCAGGTGCACGCCACGCCGTTCTATGAAAGGCTAGGCTTCGAGATAGTCAGCGGCGAGTACCTCGACGCCGGCATCCCGCACGTGGACATGGTGCGCACCCGCCAGTAGAGGCCGCAATGGACGACGAAGACGCCCCGCTCGAGACGAGCGATACCCCGCAGCCGGCCGAGCTCGCGGCTATCGAGTTCGAATCGCCGGGGCGTTTTGCCGTGCACAACCCCGAGCCGGCGACGGCGGACGCCCCGCAATGGGAACCGGCGCCCTTCGTCCTCGGCGCTCACGAGCGCCTGGAGCGCTTCAGCCAGCCACAGCAGGCGCGTGCCCATGTGCTGGCGCTGATCCAGCAGGCGCAGCGCAGCCTGTGCCTGTACAGCGACGACCTGGAACCCTGGCTCTACCATCACGGCAGCGTGCAGCAGGCCTGCACCCGCTTCCTTCTGGCCAGTCCGCGCGCGCGCCTGCGCATCCTCGTGCGCGACCCGACCCGCGCGGTCAAGGAGGGGCATCGCCTGCTCGGCCTGTCGCGGCGCTTGTCCTCCAACCTGCATATCCGCAAACTCAACCCGGATTATCCCAGTGAAGAACTGGCCTACCTGATCGCCGACGACCAGGGCCTGCTGCTGCGCCCCGAGCTCGGCCAGCAGGCCGGCTACGCCCTGTACCGCGACCCGGCGCGGGTGCGCCAGCGCCAGGCACAGTTCGACCAGGCCTGGGATACCAGCATCAGCGATCCCGATCTGCGGAGTTTCCTGCTATGACCCTGCGTGCCCTGCTCGCCGCCCTGCTTCTCGGCCTGTGCCTGCCGCTGCAGGCGGCCACCGAGGTGATCCCGCTCAACTACCGCACCGCCGACGAGGTGATCGGCGTGGTGCAGTCGGTGCTGGGCAACGAGGGCCGGGTCAGCCCCTACGGCAACCAGCTGATCGTCAACGCCTCACCGGCCAAGATCGACGAGGTGCGCCAGTTGCTGGAGCAGCTCGACACCCGCCCGCGACGCCTGCTGATCAGCGTGGAGAGCAGCGACAGCAACTACCAGAGCGACCGCGGCTACCGGGTCGACGGCAGCCTCAGCGCCGGCGACGCCGAGGTGCAGATCGGCCGCGGCGAAGTGGGTGGCCGCGACGAGGTGCGCATCATCCGCCGCAGCACCGACAGCCGCGGCGGCGGCACCCAGCAGGTGCAAGCCACCGAGGGCTATCCGGCGCTGATCCAGGTCGGCCAGAGCGTACCGCTGACCACCACCAGCACCGGCCCCTACGGCCAGGTCTACCAGGACACCCAGTACCGCGACGTGACCCGCGGCTTCTATGTCACCGCCACCCTCTCCGGCGAGCTGGTGCACGTCAGCATCAGCAGCCAGCGCGACCGCCTCAACGCCCACCGCCCCGGCGTGATCGACGTGCAGAGCACCGACACCCGGGTCAGCGGCCGCCTCGGCGAATGGATCACCCTCGGCGGGGTCAACGAGGACACCGCCTCCAGCAGCCGCGACATCCTCCAGCGACGCACCACCCAGGGCCGCGAAGACATGACCCTGCGCCTGAAGGTCGAAGCCCTCGACTGACCCCGACCAAAGTCGCAGCCCCTCGCCGCTTTCGACCAATGGACAGCCCCCGCAATCCCGCGCAACGCTGGAAACGCCCGCACCAGAGGGTTTCCGCCATGACCGGCCGGTCGTCTTGAGAATATGTAGTAGTCTAAAAAAACCACTACAAAACGTTTGACGAAGCTTTTGCCGAGAGGCATGATGGCCTCGCTCCCGCTAGCCAGGGGTCCTGAAAAGGATCTCCAGATCGCCAACGAAGCACTTCGTAGCGGTCCGTGTCCCAACAGCCCACAAGGCCGTACGACGAGGTTGCGACTGGAACGAAGTTGTCCTGAGGGACGGGGAAGCGTTTAGCGTCAGACAGATCGACAGCCCGGCAGGTGCCCAAGGTTTCCACGAGCCGACCGGCCCACGCCAAGCGCCCGAACTGTTCGCCACATCCCCCCTCCTCGCGGTCAATCCTCGCCCCAGCCGTTTTCTCGCCGTCAAAGTGGAAGCCTCCCGCAGCCGCTGCATCCGTGCACGCATTGAGTGGGTAGTCGGTGCTCAACCAACACATTTTTTGAAGGATTGACCATGTCCGCATATCAAAACGACATCAAGGCTGTAGCCGCTCTGAAAGAGAAGTTCGGCAGCAGCTGGAGCGCTATCAACCCCGAGTCCGTCGCCCGTATGCGCGCTCAGAACCGTTTCAAGACCGGTCTGGAAATCGCTCAGTACACCGCTGACATCATGCGCAAGGACATGGAAGAGTACGACGCCGACTCCTCCGTCTACACCCAGTCGCTGGGCTGCTGGCACGGCTTCATCGGTCAGCAGAAGCTGATCTCGATCAAGAAGCACCTGAAGACCACCAACAAGCGCTACCTCTACCTGTCCGGCTGGATGGTCGCGGCCCTGCGCTCCGACTTCGGCCCGCTGCCGGACCAGTCGATGCACGAGAAGACCGCCGTCTCCGACCTGATCGAAGAGCTGTACACCTTCCTGCGTCAGGCCGACAGCCGCGAGCTGGACCTGCTGTTCACCGCCCTGGACGCCGCTCGTGACGCTGGCGACCACGCCAAGGCGGCCGAGATCCAGAAGCAGATCGACAACTACGAAACCCACATCGTGCCGATCATCGCCGACATCGACGCTGGCTTCGGTAACCCGGAAGCCACCTACCTGCTGGCCAAGCGCATGATCGAAGCCGGCGCCTGCTGCATCCAGATCGAGAACCAGGTTTCCGACGAGAAGCAGTGCGGCCACCAGGACGGCAAAGTGACCGTTCCGCACGCCGACTTCCTCGCCAAGATCGCTGCCGTTCGCTACGCCTTCCTCGAGCTGGGCATCGACAACGGCGTGATCGTTGCGCGTACCGACTCCCTGGGCGCCGGCCTGACCAAGCAGATCGCCGTGACCAAAGAGCCGGGCGACCTGGGCGATCTGTACAACAGCTTCCTCGATTGCGAAGAAGTGTCCGCTGCCGAGCTGGGCAACGGCGACGTGGTGATCAACCGCGGTGGCAAGCTGCTGCGTCCGAAGCGCCTGCCGTCCAACCTGTTCCAGTTCCGTGCCGGCACCGGCGAAGACCGCTGCGTCCTGGACTGCATCACCAGCCTGCAGAACGGCGCCGACCTGCTGTGGATCGAAACCGAGAAGCCGCACGTTGGCCAGATCAAGGCCATGGTTGACCGCATCCGTGAAGTCATCCCGAACGCCAAGCTGGTGTACAACAACAGCCCGTCCTTCAACTGGACCCTGAACTTCCGTCAGCAGGTGTTCGACGCCATGGTTGCCGAAGGCAAGGACGTTTCCGCCTACGACCGCGCCAAGCTGATGAGCGTCGAGTACGACGAAACCGAACTGGCCCAGATCGCCGACGAGAAGATCCGCACCTTCCAGCGCGACGGTTCGGCCCACGCCGGCATCTTCCACCACCTGATCACCCTGCCGACCTACCACACCGCCGCGCTGTCCACCGACAACCTGGCCAAGGGCTACTTCGCCGACCAGGGCATGCTGGCCTACGTCAAGGGCGTACAGCGTCAGGAACTGCGCCAGGGCATCGCCTGCGTCAAGCACCAGAACATGGCTGGCTCCGACATCGGCGACAACCACAAGGAGTACTTCGCTGGCGAAGCTGCTCTGAAGGCGAGCGGTAAAGACAACACCATGAACCAGTTCCACTAAGAACGGTTCCCCCGCTGCGGGCCACGCACCCGCAGCGTCTCGTTTGCCTAATCCGCCCCGGCCTTGCCGGGGCTTTTTTATGCCTGAGTCGCGGGCCGCCGCGGTCGTGCGCAGCGCTGCCGCTGGCAACGACTGGTGCGCACGACGCCCCTACGACACGCCCTCCGGGCAGATTTGTGCAGCAGCGCACAGCCGCTGTCACTTTCCCGTCGTCTTGCTTGGTTAGCGTCATGGCTCCGTCGATCCGCCTCAGGAGCCCCCCATGCGCAATGAACACGAGCAAGACGTGCTATTCGGCAACGGCGACGAGCCGCTCAGCAACGCCTCCGCCAATCCCCATATCAACGAGTTGATCGAAGCCGGCCTGAGCCGCCGCCAGGTGGTCGCCGGCGGCGCCGCGCTCGGCGTCATGGGTTTTCTCGGCGTGGCCCTGCCCGGCAGCGCCGAGGCCGCCGGCAACCCGCTCAAGGACCTGCTAGAGCGCCTGGACAAGCGCGGCAGGCGCCTGCCGTTCAGCCCGGTGGCGGTGACCCGCGCCGACACCATCAGCGTGCCGCCCGGCTACAAGGCCACGCCCTTCATTCCCTGGGGCACGCCGATCCGCGGCAGCTTTCCGGCCTTTCTCGACAACGCCGGCAACAGCGCCGCCGACCAGGCCGACCAGGTCGGCATGCATCACGACGGCATGCACTTCTTCCCCATCGACGGCCAGCGCGGCGGTGGTCGCAAGAGCGACCACGGTCTGCTGGTGCTCAACCACGAGTACATCGACGCGCCGCTGCTGCATCCCAACGGCCCGAGCCTGGTGAACGGCAAGCGCAGCAGCGCCGACGAGGTGCGCAAGGAAATCAACGCCCATGGCGCCTCGGTGGTGGAAGTGCGCCGTGTGCGCGGCCAATGGGAGGTGCTGCCCAGCGCCCGCAACCGCCGCATCACCGGCGCCACGCCGATGCAGATCGCCGGCCCGGCGCGCGGCCACGCCCTGCTCCGGACCCGCTACAGCCCGGACGGTACCGCCACCCGCGGCACCCTGAACAACTGCGCCAACGGCTTCACGCCCTGGGGCACCTACCTGACCTGCGAGGAGAACTGGGCCGGCTACTTCGCCAGTGGCGACGCCGAGCGCCCGCGTGAACTGACCCGCTACGGCGTCGGCAGCGCCAGCCGCTACGGCTGGGATCATCTGGCCGGCGACGAATTCCAGCGCTTCAACGCCACCCGCCTGGCCGCCGATGCCACAGGTGACTACCGCAACGAGCCCAACCATTTCGGCTGGATCGTCGAGATCGACCCCTTCGCCCCGGAATCCACCCCGGTCAAGCGCACCGCGCTGGGTCGCTTCGCCCACGAGGGTCTAGTGTTCGCCCCGGTCAAACCGGGCCGGCCGGTGGTCTGCTATTCCGGCGACGACTCGCAGAACGAGTACATCTACAAATTCGTCAGCCGCGGCAAGTACCTGCCGGGTCGCAGCGACGGCAGCCTGCTCGACGAGGGCACCCTCTACGTGGCGCGCTTCAAGGCCGACGGCAAGGGCGAATGGCTGGCGCTGGACATCCAGGACAAGGCCTTCCAGGCCGCCTGCCAGGCCGCCGGGGTGAGCTTCGCCGACCAGGGCGAGGTGCTGATCAATACCCGCCTGGCTGCCGACATCGTCGGTGCCACCAAGATGGATCGCCCGGAATGGGGCGCGGTCAACCCGCACAACGGCGAGGTTTACTTCACCCTCACCAACAACAGCTCGCGCACCGTCGCCGATGCCGCCAACCCGCGTCCGGCCAACGCCTACGGCCATATCATCCGCTGGCGCGAACTGAGCCGCGACTACGCCGGCCGCGCGTTCGCCTGGAGCCTGTTCCTGCTGGCCGGCCCGGAAGGCGACAGCCTGGATGTCAACGGCAAGCCGCTGAGCGCCGACAACCGCCTGGCCAGCCCGGACGGCCTGTGGTTCGACGACGATGGCCGGTTGTGGATCCAGACCGACATGAGCGGCAGCCAGCTGGCCAGCGGCCCGTTCGGCAACAACCAGATGCTGGTGGCCGACCCGCGTACCGGCGAGATGAAGCGCTTTTTGGTCGGCCCGGTGGGCTGCGAAGTCACCGGCATCGCCGCCACCCCGGACTTCCGCACCCTGTTCGTCAATATCCAGCACCCGGGTGAAGGCTCCACCCCCACCAACTTCCGCAGCACCTGGCCGGACGGCCCCGGCCGGCGCCCGCGCTCGGCCACCGTGATCGTCACCCGCGACGACGGCAAACCGCTGCTGTAAGCCCCCGGCGCCCTCTCATGCAACTGAGAGGGCGCCCTCCTTGCTCGCGCACGGGCAAAGCGCGGCGACAGCTTCTACGCTGTAAGCGCCATTCGACTCGCGCAAGGAGTGCCCATGCCCCGCGCCACCCTGCTGCTCGGCTGCTGTCTCGTTCTCGCCAGCGCCGCGCTGACCTGGTACTGGCAGCGTCCGCCCGCGCCGGCTCGACTCGACCCGGCTGCCGTGCCGCCTGCCCCGACCGCAGCCGCACCCTCCAGCGCCGCGAGCGCCCAGTCGGTCAGCGCCGAACAGCTGCAATGGCTGGCGGCCCCAGAGGTTCGGGCACAACAGCAGCGTCTGGCCTTTCATAACCGCTACCGCGACTTTATCGCGCAGGCCGGGCAACTGGACGCTGCCGCCCGCGCCGCCGAAGCCCGAGCACTGGGCGAGCGCATCGACGCGCTGGAGCGCCAGGGCGAGCTGGCCCTGAGCGAGGCGCTGCTGCTGCAGGTGGCGCTGATCAAGGCGGACAGCCCGGACGAAGCCGAGCAGAAGGCCCGCGGCGAGGCGCTGGTGCGCCGCTACCAGGCCCTCAGCGCCGAGCGCGAGGCGCGTCTGGCGCAGCGCCGCGACCCGAACTTCGAACGCTACAAGGCCGAGGAGCGACGCATAGTCGAGGACGTGCTGGCCCTGCAGGACATCCCCGACGGCCTCAGCCGCGATCAGTACCTGCGCCAGCGCCTGCAGGAAGCGCGCGAGCGCAGCTATCAGTAGTCCACGCCAAGGAGGCGTCATGCACTGTGGCCCTTAATCCCGCCCATCACTGCTCGTCGCCTGCCCTCTCAGCAGGAGGTAGACATGCAATGGACAATCGCATCAGCCAAAAGGACTAACGACATGCCACTCAACGCAAACATCATTCTCGCTGGCGACTTGGACAGGTACGTTCTTTCCGGGGACGACACTCACGCCATTAACGAGGTTTACAGCCGTATATCCAAGCAAGGCACAGACTTCCTAGGCGCGCTTGACTCAGATGCAAGTCTCGGCAGAGAAACCGGTTTGCGGCACTGGACCAGCAAAAGCTACAAGCGAACGATTTTCTTCCGGGCAGGCAACACGGGTGGAAATTGGACGATGACCGTTTATGGCCACGGCAAGCACTACGGGACGGGCAACAAGAAGTACAACCTGTTCACTTGGGAACATGGAAACAAACAAAAGGTGTACGGCTTTTAATCATTGGGAACAGCCGGCAGATAACGCCCGAGAACATCTGAAAGAGATCGCAGGCAGGATCGGCAATAACACCGATCCTGCCGCCAAAATCCGCGAATGCTCGAATATCACCTCAAGCGGCCACTACCGGGGCGCCATTCAGAGCAGCTGATCCAGCAGGTAGTACAGCAGGTTAAACGGCTTGCTGCGGTCGGCCATATCGCTGCTTTCCGAGGCGTCCAGCACCTGGCCGCTGCCGTCCAGCACGCTGCCGACGAAGTGATCCAGCTGCAGGTTCTGCTCCTGGATATCGGCGTTGGCGAACTCGATGATGCTGGTGCAGTGGCTTTCATTGACCCCGCGGTATTGCGGGAAGTAGCCGCCGACGTTGCCCAGGTTGGCCAGTTGGCCGCGCAGGCGCGCGGTGTCGGTGGCCCAGCGCTGCTTGATCAGCGCTTCCCTGGCGGCCTGGGTCGGCGCGTTGACGATCTCCGGGTAGAAGCGCTCGTAGGAGTAGGACGAATAGTTCAGGTCCTGCCAGAAATGGGTGTGACCCATGCGGTCGCCCGGCAGTTGGCTCGACAGTGCCGGATACAGGCTGCCCAGATCGCCGGGATTGAAGCCCGGCAGCAGCGCCTGCAGGTAATTCAGCGGCCCGCCGCTCTGATCGAGGCCCCAGGCCTGACGGATCAGGGTCTGCAGCGGATAGGACGGATAGCTCTGGTTGTCGCCGGCCAGGGCGCTGTACACCGGGCCGGAATCGTTGATCAGGTAGCCGCGGTTCGGCGCCATGTCCTGGCGCAGGTTGGCGTAGTTGGTCAGGCTGCCAGCGCCGCCGGCGCTGCAGCCGGTGGCGAGCATCTGCGTCGGCCGCGGCAGGTTGTCCTTGAGCCAGCCGACCACCGCGCGCATGTTGCGCAGGCCGTTGTGATGCCACACCAGCGGCGGTTGCTGGCCCTGCGGGTCCTGGTACACCGCCACCTTGTCGCCGGAGTAGATATCGCCGGTGCAATAGGGCACGTAGACCATGTTCCAGTTCTGCGTCTTCACCCGCGTCCAGGGGTGCAGGCGTACGACGAAGGGGCTGACCAGGCTGGCGCCGGGATTGAGCAGCGACATGTAGTCGTCGGCGATGCCGTTGGGGTTGCGCGCGCCGCGGATGCCGCTCTGCCCGCTGCAGCTGGCATAGTCCCAGCAGGCGCCGCCGCCTTCGAGGTAGATGATGGTGTTGCGGGTATTCGGCACGCGGTTGACGAAGAACTTGTAGGGCGAGCCGTTGCCGCAGACCGCGCCGGTCTGCGGCGCCATCCGGATGGTCTGCCAGCCGTAGTAGTTGCCGGGCGTGAAACCGCTGTTGAAGTCGGCCGGATTGGCCAGCAGCGGATACAGGCCGGTGCGCTGCGCCGGCGTCACCGGATTGTCGGCCTTGGGCGGCGACACCAGGTTGCTCAGGGTCTGCCAGAAGTTGTAATCGCCCGGCTCGGCCTGGACCGGCGCGGCCAGGACGAGCAACAGGGCGGTGGGTAGCAGTCGCTGCAGGGACAGGGCAACGGGCATGGCGATTCCCTCATTTTGTCGTTTTGCTTGAGGGTCGGCATGCCGAGGCAGCGGCAACTACGCAGACCCCGTCGTCATTGGGTGCTGCTCGATCACCGTGGATCGTCGCCGGCTCGGCGATTCATGCACGCTAGTCCAAGAAAGTCGTCGACGACAAAGACCAGACATATCGATTCGAGATAATTACGTAAATTTTAATTATTCATCGCTATTTGAATCGCCGACGAAGTGCAACTAAGGCCCGCACGTCAGTTGCAACTTATTCTCATCGAATTCGTTTCAAGCAATTATCAGCGGCGTCCTGAAAGCCCCGCCAATTCTGGCCCCTGGACCAAATTAAAATTTATACCGGCGCAACTGGATAACTGCGCCTAGCATTTAAATCACTTGGGTGCGCCAAGTTGGTTCGCCGCCACGGGTCTGCCGGGCCCTGCACGCACAGCCTCGGCGCAGGCGACAGCCCGCAGCGCGAAGGCAGCGCGACAACCCGGCGCACGGCAGCGATATTCAGCTACGGGGGTAAGGCATGAGCGAAGCGTTCGCCCAGCACTGGGCGCTGGCGGTGTTCCTCCTCGCGGTGGGCGGCCTGTGCGCCTTCATGCTCGGCGTATCCAGCCTGCTCGGCGGCAAGGCCTGGGGGCGCAGCAAGGAGGAACCCTTCGAGTCCGGCATCGTGCCCACCGGCAGCGCGCGGCTGCGCTTCTCCGCCAAGTTCTACCTGGTGGCCATGCTCTTCGTGATCTTCGACGTCGAGGCGCTGTTCCTCTTCGCCTGGGCCATCGCCGTGCGCGAAAGCGGCTGGGCCGGGCTGATCGAGGCCGCCGTGTTCATCCTCATCCTGCTCGCCGGGCTGCTCTACCTGTGGCGCGTCGGTGCCCTGGACTGGGCCCCCGAGGCACGCCGCCGGCGCCTCGGCGCACGCAAACCCTGAGGTCATCGCGATGCAATACAAGCTCACCCGCATCGATCCCGACGCCCCCGGCAGCCGCTACCCCATGGGCGAGCGCGAGCTGGTCGACGACCCGCTGGCCGGCCAGGTGCACCGCAACGTCTTCATGGGCCGCCTCGAGCAGGTGCTGCACCAGACGGTCAACTGGGGCCGCAAGAATTCGCTGTGGCCCTACAACTTCGGCCTGTCGTGCTGCTACGTGGAGATGACCACCGCCTTCACCGCGCCGCACGACATCGCCCGCTTCGGTGCCGAGGTGATCCGCGCCTCGCCGCGCCAGGCCGATTTCATGGTGGTGGCCGGCACCTGCTTTATCAAGATGGCGCCGATCATCCAGCGTCTGTACGAACAGATGCTCGAACCCAAGTGGGTGATCTCCATGGGCTCGTGCGCCAATTCCGGCGGCATGTACGACATCTACTCGGTGGTCCAGGGCGTCGACAAGTTCCTCCCGGTGGACGTCTACGTGCCGGGTTGCCCGCCGCGCCCGGAGGCCTTCCTGCAGGGTCTGATGCTGCTGCAGCAGTCCATCGGCGAGGAACGCCGGCCGCTGTCCTGGGTGGTCGGCGATCAGGGCGTGTACCGCGCCGAGATGCCCTCGCAGCGCGAGAAAAATCGCGCCGAGCGTATCCAGGTCACCCAGTTGCGCAGTCCGGACGAGATCTGATGAGCACCAGCAGCGCCCGCCTCGCCCCCTCGCCCGCCGGCCACGACGACGTGGTCGCCGAGCTGCAGGCGCTGTTCGGCGCCGACGCCTTCGTGGTGCAGGCGACCCGCACCGGCATGCCGGTGCTCTGGCTCGGCCGCGAACGCCTGCCGGCGGTGCTGCGCGCCCTGCGCCAGCTGCCGCGCCCCTACCTGATGCTGTACGACCTGCACGCCATGGACGAGCGCCTGCGCACCAAGCGCGAAGGCCTGCCGGCGGCAGACTTCAGCGTGTTCTACCACCTGCTGTCGATCGAGCGAAACAGTGATGTACTGCTCAAGGTCGCCCTCGCCGAAGATGACCTCAGCCTGCCCAGCGCCACCGCCATCTGGCCCAACGCCAACTGGTACGAGCGCGAGGTGTGGGACATGTTCGGCATCCGCTTCGACGGCCACCCGCACCTGACCCGCCTGTTGATGCCACCGACCTGGCAGGGCCACCCGCTGCGCAAGGACTACCCGGCGCGCGCCACCGAGTTCGACCCCTTCAGCCTGGATGCGGCCAAGCAGGACCTGGAACAGGAGGCGCTGCGCTTCAACCCCGAGGACTGGGGCATGCAGCGTCACGGCGCCCACGAGGACTTCATGTTCCTCAACCTCGGCCCCAACCATCCCTCGGCCCACGGCGCCTTCCGCATCATCCTGCAACTGGACGGCGAGGAGATCGTCGACTGCGTGCCGGAGATCGGCTACCACCACCGCGGCGCCGAGAAGATGGCCGAGCGGCAGAGCTGGCACAGCTTTATCCCCTATACGGATCGGATCGATTACCTCGGCGGGGTGATGAACAACCTGCCCTACGTGCTGGCGGTGGAGAAGCTGGCCGGCATCCGCGTGCCGGAGCGGGTCGAGGTGATCCGCGTGATGCTCGCCGAGTTCTTCCGCATCAACAGTCACCTGCTGTTTCTCGGCACCTACATCCAGGACGTCGGCGCCATGACCCCGGTGTTCTTCACCTTCAGCGACCGCCAGCGCGCCTACCAGGTGATCGAGGCCATCACCGGTTTCCGCATGCACCCGGCCTGGTATCGCATCGGCGGCGTCGCCCACGACCTGCCGCGCGGCTGGGACAAGCTGGTGCGCGAGTTCGTCGACTGGCTGCCCAAACGCCTGGACGAGTACCAGAAGGCCGCGCTGGACAACAGCATCCTGCGCGGACGCACCGTCGGCGTGGCTGCCTACAATACTCGCCAGGCCCTGGACTGGGGCGTCACCGGCTCGGGCCTGCGCGCCACCGGCCTGGACTTCGACCTGCGAAAGGCACGCCCCTACTCCGGCTACGAGCGCTTCGACTTCGAGGTGCCGCTGACCGCCAACGGCGACGCCTTTGATCGCTGCATCATCCGCGTCGAGGAGATGCGCCAGAGCCTGCGCATCATCGAGCAGTGCCTGCACAACATGCCCGCCGGCCCCTACAAGGCCGACCACCCGCTGACCACGCCGCCGCCCAAGGAGCGCACGCTGCAGCATATCGAGACGCTGATCACCCACTTCCTCCAGGTGTCCTGGGGCCCGGTGATGCCCGCCGGCGAGAGCGTGCAGATGATCGAGGCAACCAAGGGCATCAACAGCTATTACTTAACCAGCGACGGCAGCACCATGAGTTACCGCACGCGCATCCGCACCCCGAGCTTCGCCCATCTGCAGCAGATACCGGCGGTGATCAGGGGCAGCCTGGTGGCGGACCTGATCGCCTACCTGGGCAGTATCGATTTCGTCATGGCCGACGTGGACCGTTGAACATGGGCACGAACCTGATACAGACCGACCGCTTCGTCCTCAGCGCCGCCGAGCAGGCGGCCATCGAGCACGAACGCGAGCACTACGAAGACCCGCGCGCGGCCTCGATCGAGGCGCTGAAGATCGTCCAGCAGCAGCGCGGCTGGGTGCCGGACGGCGCCATCGCCGCCATCGGCGAGCTGCTCGGCATTCCCGCCAGCGACGTCGAGGGCGTCGCCACCTTCTACAGCCAGATCTTCCGCCAGCCGGTCGGCCGCCACCTGATCCGCGTGTGCGACAGCATGACCTGCTACGTCGCCGGCCACGAAGCGCTGCTGGCCCACCTGGCCCGGCGCCACGGCCTGACGCCAGGCCAGACCACAGGCGACGGCCGCTTCACCCTGCTGCCGGTGTGCTGCCTGGGCAACTGCGACAAGGCGCCGGCGCTGATGATCGACGAGCAGACCTTCGGCGAGGTCGCGGTGGAGCGCCTCGATGCCCTGCTGGAGGCCTTCGAATGAGCCGCCTGCCCTCCTTCGCCCCGGCCAACCAGGTCGTGCGCCCGGCCGAGACCCATCCGCTGACCTGGCGCCTGCGCGACGACGGCGAGCCGGTTTGGCTGGAGGAATACCGCGCCAAGGGCGGCTATGGGGCGGCCCGCCGCGCGCTGCTGGAGCTGGCCCCGGCGGACATCGTCCAGCAGGTCAAGGATTCCGGACTCAAGGGTCGCGGCGGCGCCGGTTTTCCCACCGGGGTGAAATGGGGGCTGATGCCGGCCGACGAGGCGCTGAAGGTGCGCTACCTGCTGTGCAACGCCGACGAGATGGAGCCCAACACCTGGAAGGACCGCCTGCTGATGGAGCAGCTGCCGCACCTGCTGGTCGAGGGCATGCTGATCGCCGCGCGCGCGCTCAAGGCCGCGCGCGGCTACATCTTCCTGCGCGGCGAATACGTCGAGTGCGCCCAGCACCTGCGCCGCGCCATCGCCGAGGCGCAAGCCGCCGGCCTGCTCGGGCGCAATATCCTGGGCAGCGGCTTCGACCTCGAACTCTTCGTGCATACCGGCGCCGGGCGCTACATCTGCGGCGAGGAAACCGCACTGATCAACTCGCTGGAGGGCCGCCGTGCCAACCCGCGGGCCAAGCCACCGTTCCCCGCCACCGTGGGCGTGTGGGGCAAGCCGACCTGCGTCAACAACGTCGAGACCCTGTGCAACGTGCCGGCGATCATCGAGCACGGCGTCGACTGGTACCGCGCCCTGGCCCGCCCCGGCAGCGAGGACATGGGCAGCAAGCTGTTCGGCTTCTCCGGCAAGGTCAAGCGTCCCGGCCTGTGGGAGCTGCCGTTCGGCATCGAGGCGCGCGAGCTGTTCGAGGAGCACGCCGGCGGCATGCGCCCGGGTCATCGCCTCAAGTGCTGGCAGCCGGGCGGCGCCGGCACCGGTTTCCTCCTGCCCGAGCACCTGGATGCGCCGCTGCATAGCGCCGGCATCGCCAGGTACGGCACGCGCCTGGGCACCGGCCTGGCGCTGGCGGTGGACGACTCGGTGAGCATGGTCGGCCTGCTACGCAACATGGAGGAATTCTTCGCCCGCGAGTCCTGCGGCTTCTGCACCCCCTGCCGCGACGGCCTGCCGTGGAGCGTCAAGCTGTTGCGCGCGCTGGAACGCGGCGAAGGCCAGCCGGGCGATATCGAGACGCTGGAGCAGCTGTGCCGCTTCCTCGGCCCGGGCAAGACCTTCTGCGCCCATGCCCCGGGGGCGGTGGAGCCGCTGGCCAGCGCCCTGCAGTATTTTCGCGACGAGTTCGAAGCGGGAATCGCGCAGCGCACACGGATGCAGGCGGAAGGCGTGGGCTAGACGAATCGACTCGCGGCGCGAACCGCTTCTACGGCAAGGCAGACGACGAGGCAGCAGCAGATGGCCACCATCCATATAGACGGCAAGGCATACGAGGTCGACGGGGCGGACAACCTGCTCCAGGCCTGCCTGTCGCTCGGCCTGGACATCCCCTACTTCTGCTGGCACCCGGCGCTCGGCAGTGTCGGCGCCTGCCGCCAGTGCGCGGTCAAGCAGTTCAACGACGAGAACGACCAGCGCGGCCGCCTGGTGATGGCCTGCATGACCCCGGCCGGCAGCGCGCCATGGATATCCATCGAAGACGAAGAAGCGCGCCAGTTTCGCGAGAGCGTGGTGGAGTGGCTGATGACCAACCACCCGCACGACTGCCCGGTGTGCGAGGAAGGCGGTCACTGCCACCTGCAGGACATGACCGTGATGACCGGCCACAGCCAGCGGCGCTACCGCTTCAGCAAACGCACCCACCTCAACCAGGACCTGGGCCCCTGCATCGGTCACGAGATGAACCGCTGCATCGCCTGCTACCGCTGCGTGCGTTACTACAAGGACTATGCCGGCGGCAGCGACCTGGGCGTGTACGGCGCCCACGCCAACCTCTACTTCGGCCGCGTCGAGGACGGCACCCTGGAGAGCGAGTTCTCCGGCAACCTCACCGAGGTCTGCCCGACCGGGGTATTCACCGACAAGACCCACTCGGCGCGCTACAACCGCAAATGGGACATGCAGTTCGCCCCGAGCATCTGCCACGGCTGCTCGCTGGGCTGCAACATCAGCCCCGGCGAGCGCTACGGCGAGATCCGCCGCATCGAGAACCGTTACCACGGCGCGATCAACCACTACTTCCTCTGCGACCGCGGCCGCTTCGGCTACGGCCACGTCAACCGCGCCGACCGCCCACGGCGGCCGCAGCTGGCCGACGGCACGCAGCTCGACCTGGACGCCGGACTGGACCGCGCCGCGGCGCTGCTGGCCGGCAAACGGGTGATCGGCATCGGCTCGCCGCGCGCCAGCCTGGAGAGCAACTTCGCCCTGCGCCAGCTGGTCGGTGCGGATCACTTCTACAGCGGCATCGCCGCCGGCGAGCTGCACTGCCTGCACCTGGCCGTGCAGCTGCTGCAGCACGGCCCGCTGCCCAGCGCCAGCCTGCGCGAGATGGAGAGCTGCGACGCCGCCCTGGTGCTCGGCGAGGACCTGACCCAGAGCGCCGCGCGCATGGCCCTGGCGCTGCGCCAGATGGTCAAGGGCAAGGCCGTGCAGCTGGCCGCGTCGCTGCAGGTGCAGCCCTGGCTCGACGCCGCGGTCAAGACCATCGGCCAGCAGGAGCGCTATCCGCTGCACAGCGCCACGCCGGACGCCACCCGCCTCGACGACGTGGCCCTGCCCTGGCACGGCGCGCCGGCCGACATCGCCCGCCTCGGCTTCGCCGTGGCCCACGCCCTGGATGCCGAGGCGCCGGCGGTGCCCGAACTGGACGAAGCCACTCGCCGCCATGCCGAGCGCATCGCCGCCGACCTGCTGGCCGCCGAACGGCCGCTGCTGATCGCCGGCACCTCGCTGGGCCAGCCGGCGCTGCTGCAGGCCGCCGCCAGCATCGCCAAGGCCCTGCACGAACACGGCAAGCACGCGCGCATCGGCCTGGTGCTGGGCGAGGCCAACAGCCTGGGCCTGGCCCTGCTCGGCGGCGACTCGGCCGACGCCGCCCTGCACGCGCTGATCGACGGCAAGGCCGAGGCCGCCGTGGTGCTGGAGAACGACCTGTACCGCCGCGCCAACCATGCCGTGGTCGAGGCCGCGCTGCAGGCGGTCGACAGCCTGCTGGTGCTCGATCACCAGCACGGCGCCACCGCCGCCTGCGCCGACCTGCTGCTGCCGGCCGCCAGCTTCGCCGAGGGCGACGGCACCCTGGTCAATCAGGAGGGCCGCGCCCAGCGCTTCTTCCAGGTGTTCGAGCCGAGCTACTACGATGCCGACTGCCTGATCCGCGAGGGCTGGCGCTGGCTGCACGCCCTGCACTGCACCCGCGACGGCCGCGCGGTGGACTGGACCCAGCTGGATCAGGTCACCGCCGCCTGCGCCGAGGCGATTCCGGCACTGGCCGGCATCGTCGAGGCGGCGCCGTCGGCGGCGTTTCGCATCAAGGGCCTCAAGCTTGCGCGCGAGCCGCACCGCTACAGCGGCCGCACCGCCATGCGCGCCAACCAGAGCGTGCACGAGCCGCGTGCGCCGCAGGACATCGACAGCGCGTTCGCCTTCTCCATGGAGGGCTACGCCGGCAGCGCCGAGCCGCGCCAGCAGGTGGCCTTCGCCTGGGCGCCGGGCTGGAACTCGCCGCAGGCCTGGAACAAGTTCCAGGACGAAGTGGGCGGCCACCTGCGTGCCGGCGACCCCGGCGTGCGCCTGCTGGAACCTTCCGGCGCGCGCCTGGACTGGTGCCACGACATTCCGCCGGCCTTCGTCGCCGAACCCGGCTGCTGGCAGCTGGTGGCGCGCCAGCAGCTGTTCGGCAGCGAGGAAACCAGCGCCCTGGCCGCGCCGATCCAGGCGCGCATGGCGCCGCCCTGCGCCACCCTGGCGCGAGCCGACGGCCAGCGCCTGGGCCTGAGCGAGGGCGCGCGGGTGCGCCTGCAGATCGCCGGCGAGTCGTTCGAGCTGCCGCTGCAGCTGAGCGATCGGCTGGCCCCCGGCCTGCTCGCCCTGCCCCATGGCATCGCCGGGCTGCCGGCAGTGTTCGACGGCCTGCTGGCCGAGCGCATCGAAGAGGTGCGGCCATGAGCTGGCTCAGCCCCGAGCTGCTGGCGATCCTCAGCGCCGTGCTCAAGGCACTGGTCATCCTGGTCGCCGTGGTGCTCTGCGGCGCCCTGCTCAGCTGGGTGGAGCGGCGCCTGCTGGGGCTCTGGCAGGATCGCTACGGGCCCAACCGGGTCGGCCCGTTCGGCGCCTTCCAGCTCGGCGCGGACATGATCAAGATGTTCTTCAAGGAGGACTGGACGCCGCCGTTCGCCGACCGCCTGATCTTCACCCTGGCGCCCATAGTCGCCCTCAGCGCGCTGCTGATCGCCTTCGCCGTGGTGCCCATCACCCCCACCTGGGGCATCGCCGACCTGAATATCGGCCTGCTGTTCTTCTTCGCCATGGCCGGCCTTGCGGTCTATGCCGTGCTGTTCGCCGGCTGGTCCAGCGCCAACAAGTTCGCCCTGCTCGGCAGCCTGCGCGCCTCGGCGCAGACGGTGTCCTACGAGGTGTTCATGGGCCTGGCGCTGATGGGTGTGGTGGCCCAGGCCGGCACCTTCAACCTGCGCGAGATAGTCGACTACCAGCACCAGCACCTGTGGTTCATCGTTCCGCAGTTCCTCGGCTTCTGCACCTTCTTCATTGCCGGCGTGGCGGTCACCCACCGTCATCCGTTCGACCAGCCGGAGGCCGAACAGGAACTGGCCGACGGCTACCACATCGAGTACGCCGGGATGAAATGGGGGATGTTCTTCGTCGGCGAGTACATCGGCATCGTGCTGGTCTCGGCGCTGCTGGTAACGCTGTTCTTCGGCGGCTGGCACGGCCCGCTGCTGCCGCCCTTCGTCTGGTTCGCGCTGAAGACGGCGTTCTTCATCATGCTGTTCATCCTCCTGCGCGCGTCCATACCGCGGCCGCGCTACGACCAGGTGATGAACTTCAGCTGGCTGGTATGCCTGCCGCTGACCCTGCTCAACCTGCTGGTGACCGGCGCCCTGGTGCTGGTCGCGGCGGCCTAGGGAGGTTGCTATGTTCCGCGCCATCGGCCACATCCTGCACGGCACCTACACCCAGCTACGCAGCCTGGCGATGATCTTCGCCCACGCCTTTCGCAAGCGCGACACCCTGCAGTACCCGGAGGAGCCGGTGTACCTGCCGCCGCGCTACCGCGGGCGCATCGTACTGACCCGCGACCCCGACGGCGAGGAGCGCTGCGTGGCCTGCAACCTCTGCGCGGTGGCCTGCCCGGTGGCCTGCATCTCACTGCAGAAGGCCGAGAGCGCCGACGGCCGCTGGTACCCGGAGTTCTTCCGCATCAACTTCTCGCGCTGCATTTTCTGCGGCCTGTGCGAGGAGGCCTGCCCGACCACCGCGATCCAGCTCACCCCGGACTTCGAGATGTGCGAGTTCGACCGCCAGCAGCTGGTGTACGAGAAGGACGACCTGCTGATCGCCGGCACCGGCAAGTACCCGGACTACAACTTCTACCGGGTGGCCGGCCTGGCCATCGCCGGCAAACCCAAGGGCGCGGCGCTGAACGAGGCCGAGCCGGTCAATGTGAAGGGGTTGTTGCCATGACAAGAACATTCGCGTCGATAGGCTCCATGCGGCTCCTCGGAGGGGTTACCACGCAGGATCCTGCCAACATTCAATTCATCAGGCGCGCGAAGTCCCCCGTCAGGAGGCCGAACGGAGGTATTGCACAGGGGGACGAGCCGCAGGGACGCGGCGAGAGGCGTAATGGGCCAGGGATGGCCCATGTACGCCGGCCCCCGGAGCGATACCGGAGAGAGGGGAGTCGAGCGCAGCGAGACCCGGATGCAGGGGCGTGTTTCTTTTGCTTACTTTTCTTTGCACGAGCAAAGAAAAGTAAGGCGCCCGAGGGGGCGCAACCAGAGCTACCGGCACACGCAAAAGCGGCGGCTGCCTTTGCACCTGAAGTGCTCCAAAAACATAGACCTGAGGGAGGCCACTGACCATGGCCATCGCCTTCTACCTCTCCGGCGCCATCGCCCTGCTCGCCACGCTGCGGGTGATCGGCCACCACAACCCGATCCACGCCCTGCTCTACCTGATCATTTCGCTGCTGGCCGTGGCCATGTGCTTCTTCGCCCTCGGCGCGCCCTTCGCCGGGGCGCTGGAGATCATCGTCTACGCCGGGGCGATCATGGTGCTGTTCGTCTTCGTGGTGATGATGCTCAACCTCGGCCCGGCGGTGATCGCCCAGGAGCGCAAGTGGCTGACCCCGGGCATCTGGATCGGCCCCGGCATTCTCGCCGCGCTGCTGCTGGCCTTGCTGCTGCATGCCCTGTGGCGGCTCGACGGCGGCCAGCCGTTGGGGCACACCACGGTGCCGCCCAAGGCGGTGGGCATCAGCCTGTTCGGCCCCTACCTGCTGGCGGTGGAACTGGCCTCGATGCTGCTGCTGGCGGCGCTGGTCGCCGCCTTCCACCTCGGCCGCGCGGAGGCCAACCAGCCATGATCGACACGGTACCGCTGGAACACGGCCTGGCCCTGGCCGTACTGCTGTTCTGCCTGGGCCTGCTGGGCCTGCTGGTGCGGCGCAACATCCTGTTCATGCTGATGAGCCTGGAGGTGATGATGAACGCCGCCGCCCTCGCCTTCGTCGTCGCCGGCAGCCGCTGGGCGCAGGCCGATGGCCAGGTGATGTTCATCCTGGTGATCACCCTGGCCGCCGCCGAGGCGGCCATCGGCCTGGCCATCCTGCTGCAGCTGTACCGCCGCCACGACAGCCTCGACATCGACTCGGCCAGCGAGATGCGCGGATGAACCTGTTGCCCCTGACCCTGCTCCTGCCGCTGCTCGGCTTCCTCGCCCTGGCGTTCTCCCGCGGGCGCCTGAGCGAGAACCAGGCGGCGACCATCGGCGTCGGCTCGGTCGGCCTCGCCGCGCTGACCGCGCTGTGGGTCGGCTGGCAGTTCCTCAGCGCGCCGCCGGCCGGCGGCGTCCACGTCCAGCCGCTGTGGCAATGGCTGGAGGTGGACGGTTTCGCCCCGGCCATCGCCCTGCACCTGGACGGCCTGTCGCTGACCCTGCTCGGCGTGGTCAGCGGCGTCGGCTTTCTCATCCACCTGTTCGCCAGCTGGTACATGCGCGGCGAGGAAGGCTACGCGCGCTTCTTCGCCTACATGAACCTGTTCGTCGCCAGCATGTTGCTGCTGGTGCTCGGCGACAACCTGCTGGCACTGTACTTCGGCTGGGAAGGCGTGGGCCTGTGCAGCTACCTGCTGATCGGTTTCTACTACCGCAACCCGGCCAACGGCGCGGCGGCGCTGAAGGCCTTCATCGTCACCCGCATCGGCGACGTGTTCCTCGCCCTCGGCCTGTTCCTGCTCTACCACGCCCTCGGCACGCTGAACATCCGCGAGCTGCTGGAGCTGGCGCCGCAACGCTTCGCCAGCGGCGATGCGCTGCTGACCCTGGCCACCCTGCTGCTGCTCGGCGGCGCGGTGGGCAAGTCGGCGCAGCTGCCGCTGCAGACCTGGCTAGCCGACGCCATGGCCGGCCCGACCCCGGTGTCGGCGCTGATCCATGCCGCCACCATGGTCACCGCCGGGGTCTACCTGATCGCCCGCTGCCACGGCCTGTTCAGCCTGGCGCCGCTGAGCCTCGGCCTGGTCGGCGCGGTGGGCGCCATCACCCTGCTGCTGGCCGGCTGCGCGGCGCTGGTGCAGCGCGACATCAAGCGCATCCTGGCCTACTCGACCATGAGCCAGATCGGCTACATGTTCCTCGCCCTGGGCGTCGGCGCCTGGCAGGCGGCGATCTTCCACCTGATGACCCACGCCTTCTTCAAGGCCCTGCTGTTCCTCAGCGCCGGCGCGGTGATCAACGCCTGCCACCACGAGCAGGACATCTTCAGGATGGGCGGCCTGCGCCGGCGTCTGCCGCTGGTCTACGCCTGCTTCCTGGTCGGCGGCGGCGCCCTGGCCGCGCTGCCGCTGGTGACCGCCGGCTTCTATTCCAAGGACGAGATCCTCTGGCAGGCCCTGGCCGGCGGCGAGCGCCTGCTGCTGGCGGCCGGCCTGGTCGGCGCCCTGCTCACCTCGCTGTACACCTTCCGCCTGATCTTCATCGCCTTCCACGGCCAGGCGCAGATCGACGCCCACCCCGGCCAGGGCCTCGCCCACTGGCTGCCGCTGGGCCTGCTGCTGGTGCTGTCGACCTTCGTCGGCGGCCTGATCGTCCCGCCGCTGGCCGATGTGCTGCCGGCCGGTCCCGGGGCGGCCCACGGCGACGGCAGGCTGGGCCTGGAGCTGCTGTCCTCGGCGCTGGCGATCATCGGCGTGGCGCTGGCCGCCGGCCTGTTCCTCGGCCAGCGCCGGCACGTCGCGGCACTGGCCGCCAGCGCCCCGGGGCGCCTGCTGGTGGCCTGGTGGGGCGCGGCCTGGGGCTTCGACTGGCTCTACCAGCGGCTGTTCGTGCTGCCCTACCTGTGGCTGTGCCGGCTGCTGGCCCGCGACCCCTGCGACCGCGGCCTCGGCCTGCTGCCGCGCCTGGCGCGGCTGGCGCACCTGCTGCTGAGCCTGAGCCAGACCGGCCGGCTGCGCTGGTACGCCGCCTCGCTGGCGGGCGGCGCGGTGCTGCTGCTGGGAGCCCTGGCATGGTCCTGACCAGGAGCAGTTGCGCGTCGCCCAGCGCGGCCACGAACGAAACGGCAACCGACCCTAGCATGGAGGCGGCATGATCCTGCCCTGGCTGATCCTTATCCCCTTTATCGGCGGCCTGCTGTGCTGGCTGGGCGAGCAGCGCAGCCAGACCCTGCCGCGCTGGCTGGCGCTGCTGACCATGCTCCTGGTGCTGGCGCTGGGCCTGCTGCTCTGGGCCCAGGGCGACTTCCAGCTGGCGCCGATGCCGGGCCGCGATCCGGTCTGGGAGCTGGAATTCAAGCAGCCGTGGATTCCCCGCCTGGGCATCAACATCGACCTGGCGCTGGACGGCCTTTCGCTGCTAATGATCCTGCTCACCGGCCTGCTCGGGGTGCTCTCGGTACTCTGCTCCTGGCGCGAGATCCAGGCGCGGGTGGGTTTCTTCCACCTCAACCTGATGTGGATTCTCGGCGGGGTGATCGGCGTGTTCCTCGCCCTCGACCTGTTCCTGTTCTTCTTCTTCTGGGAAATGATGCTGGTGCCGATGTACTTCCTCATCGCCCTGTGGGGGCACAGCGCGGCGGACGGCAGCAGCTCGCGGATCAATGCGGCGACCAAGTTCTTCATCTACACCCAGGCCAGCGGCCTGATCATGCTGGTGGCCATCCTCGGCCTGGTGCTCAGCCACTTCAATGCCAGCGGCGTGCTCACCTTCGACTACGCCCTGCTGCTGCGCGCCGAGCTCGCGCCCGGCCTGGAATACCTGCTGATGCTGGGTTTCTTCGTCGCCTTCGCGGTCAAGCTGCCGGTGGTGCCGCTGCATTCCTGGCTGCCCGACGCCCATGCCCAGGCGCCGACCGCAGGCTCCGTGGACCTGGCCGGCATCCTGCTGAAGACCGCCGCCTACGGCCTGTTGCGCTTCGCCGTGCCGCTGTTTCCCAACGCCTCGGCCGAATTCGCCCCCATCGCCATGGGCCTCGGCCTGCTCGGCATCGTCTACGGCGCGCTGCTGGCCTTCGCCCAGAGCGACATCAAGCGGCTGATCGCCTACACCAGCGTCTCGCACATGGGCTTTATCCTTATCGGCATCTACAGCGGCCACCCCCTGGCGCTGCAGGGCGTGGTGGTGCAGATGCTCGCCCACGGCCTGTCGGCGGCGGCGCTGTTCATCCTCTGCGGCCAGCTCTACGAGCGCCTGCACACTCGCGAGCTGGGGCAGATGGGCGGGCTGTGGAGCCGCATGCACTACCTGCCGGGGATCACCCTGTTCTTCGCCGCCGCCAGCCTGGGCATGCCCGGCACCGGCAACTTCGTCGGCGAATTCCTGATCCTGCTCGGCGCGTTCAAGGACTGGCCCTGGTTCACCGTCGTCGCCGCCAGCGGCCTGGTGCTGGCCTCGGTCTATGCCCTGATCATGATGCAGCGCGCCTTCTACGGGCCGGCTAAGAGCGAGGCGGCGCTGCAGGCGCTGCAGGCGCTGGACGGCCGCGAGCTGGCCATGCTGCTCGGCCTGGTGGCGCTGCTGCTGTGGCTCGGGCTGTTCCCCCAGGCGGTGCTGGACACCTCGGCGGCCAGCATGCAGGGCGTGCAGCAGTGGCTGAGCGCGGCCTTCGCCCAACTGACGGTCGCGAGGTAGCCGGCCATGGATCTACGCCTCGAACACTTCATCGCCCTGCTGCCGCTGCTGGTCTGCGCCGCCACCGCCATCGCGGTGATGCTCGGCATCGCCTGGCGCCGCAGCCATCGGCAGAGCTTCCTCCTCAGCGTGATCGGCCTCAACCTGGCGCTGCTGGCCCTGCTGCCGGCGCTGCGGGTGATGCCGCTGGAGGTCACCCCGCTGCTGCGCATCGACAGCTTCGCCGCCTTCTACATGGCGCTGATCCTGGTGGCCACCCTGGCCTGCGTGACCCTGGCCCACGCCTACCTCGGCGAGGGCCGCGGCAAGGGCTACCCGGGCAACCGCGAGGAGCTCTACCTGCTGATGCTGCTCAGCGCCTGCGGCGGCCTGGTACTGGTCAGCGCGCAGCACCTGGCCGGGCTGTTCATCGGCCTGGAGCTGCTCTCGGTGCCGACCTACGCCCTGGTCGCCTACGCCTTCTTCAACCGCCGCTCGCTGGAGGCCGGGATCAAGTACATGATCCTCTCCGCTGCCGGCAGCGCCTTCCTGCTGATGGGCATGGCCCTGCTCTACGCCGAATCCGGCAGCCTGGCCTTCGCCGCCATCGGCGCCAGCCTCGGCACCCCCGGCCTGCTGGCGCAGTCTGCGTTGGGCCTGATGCTGGTGGGCCTGGCCTTCAAGCTGTCGCTGGTGCCCTTCCACCTGTGGACGCCGGACGTCTACGAAGGCGCGCCGGCGCCGGTCGCCGCCTTCCTCGCCACTGCCAGCAAGGTGGCGGTGTTCGCCGCCCTGCTGCGCCTGTTCCAGCTGGCGCCGGTGGCCGCCGCGCCGGCCCTGCACGAGCTGCTCGCGGCCCTGGCGGTGGCCTCGATCCTGGTGGGCAACCTGCTGGCGCTGCTGCAGAACAACCTCAAGCGCCTGCTCGGCTATAGCTCCATCGCCCACTTCGGCTACCTGCTGGTGGCCCTGGTGGCCAGCCGCGGCCTGGCCCTGGAAGCCGCCGCGGTGTACCTGGTGACCTACGTGCTGACCACCCTCGGCGCCTTCGGCGTGATCAGCCTGATGTCCACCCCCTACAGCGGTCGCGACGCCGACGCCCTGTACGAGTACCGCGGGCTGTTCTGGCGGCGCCCGTACCTGACCGCGGTGCTCACCGTGATGATGCTGTCGCTGGCCGGGATTCCGCTCACCGCCGGCTTCATCGGCAAGTTCTACCTGATCGCCGTGGGCGTCGAGGCGCGCCTGTGGTGGCTGCTCGGCGCCCTGGTGCTGGGCAGCGCCATCGGCCTGTTCTACTACCTGCGGGTGATGGTCACCCTCTACCTGCGCGAGCCCAATCTGCATCGCCATGACGCGCCCTTCGACTGGGGCCAGCGCGCCGGCGGCATGATGCTGTTGCTGGTGGCGCTGCTGGCGTTCGCCATCGGCGTCTATCCGCAGCCCCTGCTGGCCATGCTGCAGGGCGTCGCGCTCGGCTGACACCGGCAAGATTCCGCTAGGCCCTAGCGGGCCAATGGCGGGTTTCCGCCACCCGCTGTGCGCTGCGTCACGGGGCTTTTCCCGTGGTCACGGCGCTGGCGGAAAATCGCCACCCTGGCACAGCCCTTGCCATGCAAGCTACCAGCCTTGACCGCGAACCGGCGCTGCCGAGCTCCGCCGCCCGCGGCCAACGCCACCAACACCGGGCGCCCCGCGCCTCACCACAGATAAGAAGAAAAAGGTAGCAAGATGCTCAACACGATCCGCGCCCTGGCCGTCTGCGCCCTGGCGCTCAGCTCGCTTGCGGCGCTCAGCGCCCAGGCCGACGAAGCCATCCTGATCAAGTTCTCCCACGTGGTCGCCGACGGCACCCCCAAGGGCCAGGGCGCGTTGCTGTTCAAGCAACTGGTGGAGGAGCGCCTGGCCGGCAAGGTCAGGGTCGAGGTCTACCCCAACTCCAGCCTGTACGGCGACGCCAACGAGCTGGAGGCCCTGCGCAACAACGAGGTGCAGCTGCTGGCGCCCTCGCTGGCCAAGTTCGAGCAGTACACCAAGCAGCTGCAGGTGTTCGACCTGCCCTTCCTGTTCGACGACCTCGACGCGGTCAACCGCTTCCAGAAGCGCGCCAAGGGCCGCCAGCTGCTGCGCTCGATGGAGGATCACAACATCGTCGGCCTGGCCTATTGGCACAACGGCATGAAGCAGCTGTCCGCCACCCGCGCGCTGCAGATGCCCGGCGACGCCAATGGTCTGAGCTTCCGCATCCAGCCCTCGGCGGTGCTCGAGGCGCAGTTCCGCCAGCTCGGTGCAGGCGCGCAGAAGCTGCCGTTCGCCGAAGTGTTCAAGGCGCTGCAGAGCGGCCAGGTGCAGGGCGCGGAAAACCCCTGGTCGAACATCCATAGCCAGAAGCTGCACGAGGTGCAGCCCTTCATCAGCGAGACTAACCACGGCGTGCTGGACTACATGCTGGTGAGCAACTCGCGCTTCTGGTACGGCATTCCGCACCAGATCCGCATGGAACTGGAAGGCATCATCGACGAAGTCACCTACGCGGTGAACCGCCAGGCCGAGGCCGCCAACCAGGCCGATCGCCAGCGCATCCTTGACTCCGGACGCAGCCAGGTGCTCGAACTCAGCGCCGAGCAGCGCCAGGCCTGGCGCGACGCCATGCGCCCGGTGTGGCAGCAGTTCGAAACGGCGATCGGCAGCGATGTGATCAAGGCCGCGCAGACGGTCAACCGCAAGCACCGCGACTAGCCTGGCGGAATCCCGCCAAGGCGCTTCAGGCCGCCGGCAACTGCTCCGGCGGCAGCGGATGACCGAGCAGGTAGCCCTGCAGCGAGTCGCAGCCCAGCTCGGTGAGGAAGGCCTGCTGCTGGCGGGTCTCCACGCCCTCGGCGACGATGCGCAGGTTCAGCGCCTGGCCCAGGGCGACGATGGCCGATAGCTGCTGGAGAATCGCCAGACTGGCGTTCACATCGTGCATCGCCGTGCTCTCGGTGATCTCCAGGGTCAGGCAGTTGGCCGGCAGCTCATGCCGCGCCAGGGCCTGGCGCACGCTGTCGACCAGCTCGCCGTGGCAGAACTGCAACGCCGACAGGTTCACCGCCACCCGCCAGTCGCTGCGCCCTTGCTGGTACCACAGGCGCATCTGCCGACAGGCCTCGTCCAGCACCCAGTCACCGATGGCGATGATCAGCCCGGTCTTCTCCGCCAGGCCGATGAAGCGATCCGGCGCCAGCAGCCCCTGCTGCGGATGCTGCCAGCGCAGCAGCGCCTCGGCGCCGATCATGCGCTCGCTGCCGGTGGCGAACTTGGGCTGGTAGTAGAGACGGAACTCTCCGCGCTCCAGCGCCGCACGCAGGTCGTGCAGCAGCTGCAGCTGCTGGCGCGCGTTGGTGTTCATCGAGCGCTCGAAGAAGCTGTAGCCGTTCTTGCCCAGGCCCTTGGCGTGGTACATCGCCGCGTCGGCGTTGATCAGCAGCTCCTGCTGGTCGCTGCCGTCGCCCGGGTAGAGGGCGATGCCGACGCTGGTGGAGACGCGCAACTCGTGCCCCTCGACCAGGAACGGCTGGCTCAGCAGGCTGACCACCTGCCCCGCGAGGTTGGCCGCGTCCTGCGCCTGACGCAGCTCGGCGAGCAGGACGAACTCGTCGCCGCCGATCCGCGCCAGGCTGTCCTGGGCGCGCAGATGGGCGCGCAGGCGCTGAGCCACGGCCACCAGCAGCTGGTCGCCGACATGATGGCCGAAGGCGTCGTTGACCGGCTTGAAGCCGTCCAGGTCCATGAACAGCAGGGCGAAATGGCCGCCGTTGCGCCCGACCTTGAGGATGCCCTGGCCGATGCGGTCTTCCAGCAGCAGGCGGTTGGGCAGCTTGGTCAGGCCATCGTGCAGGGCCAGCTGGGTCAGCTCGGCGTTGGCCTTGGCCAGCGAGCTGCTGAGCAGCGCGGTACGCGCCTCCAGGCGGGCGTCGAGGATCGAGGTGAGCAGCGCGATGGCCAGCACCGCCAGGGTCACGACCACCACCAGGCTGGCCAGCCAGCCGCTGTCCAGGCCGCTGCCGGCGGCGGCGCAGTAGCTGCCGGCGGGGAAGTTCGCCGCGGCCATGCCGGTGAAGTGCATGCCGACGATGGCGATGCCCATGATCACCGCCGCGCCGCCGCGGGCCAGGCGCACGTAGGGCGTGTCGCGGCGCAGGCGGAAGGCGATCGACAAGGCCGCGCCCGAGGCGAGCACGGCGATCAGCAGCGACAGGGCGAAGAGCAGCGGGTCGTAGTCGATTCCCGGCTGCATGCGCAGCGCCGCCATGCCGATATAGTGCATGGCGCCGATCCCCGCGCCCATGGCCAGCGCACCCAGACCCAGGTGCCAGGCCGGCAGCTCGGGCTGGCTGACCAGCCACAGGGCGAAGCCCGAGGCGAGCATGGCGATGGCCAGCGACAGTAGAGTGATGGCGAGGTCGTAACCCAAGGGGATCGGCAGGCTGAAGGCGAGCATGCCGACGAAGTGCATGGACCAGATGCCGATGCCCATGGCCACCGCGCCGCCGGCGATCCACAGCGACTGGGCGATGCCCTTGGCGCTGGCGATGCGTCCGGCCAGATCGAGCGCCGTGTAGGACGCCAGGATGGCCACGCACAGCGACAGCACAACCAGGGATAAATCGTAACTACCGATCAGCATCGAAACTCTCTACAGGCGTTGCGCCGACCGCGGAGCGGCGCGCGCTCCGAATCCCTGATGGCCAGTTGCAAGCATTGACGACAAGAGCGCGAATCTTAGCGGAAAGCCCGTTTCCGGGTGAGGGCAAAAAACACCTGACTAACGAGTCGAGCTGCTGTTCGTCGCCCGCTCGTCGCTTTCATGCAATTGCTCGAGCTGCCAGCCGCCGCCGAGGGCGGCGATCAGCTGCACGCTGGCGGTCAGCCGGCTGCCGAGCAGGGTCAGGCTGGAACGCTCGTTGCTCAGCGCGGTGGCCTGCACGTTGACCACGCTGTTGAAGTCCAGGGTGCCGGCGCGGTACTGGTTTTCGATCAGGCGCAGCGATTCGCGCGCGGCGTCCAGCGCCTGCTGCTGCACCTCGCTCTCCTGCTCCAGCACGCGCAGCTGCACCAGCTGATCCTCGACCTCGCGAAAGCTGTCGAGCACGGCCTGGCGGTACTGCGCCACGGTCTGGTCGTAGACCGCCTCGGTGCGCTCCAGCTCGGCGCGGCGGGCGCCGCCGTCGAACAGGCTCAATGCCAGTTGCGGACCGAGCGACCAGAAACGGTTGGGCACCTCGATCCAGTCGGCGAAGCTGCTGCCGCGGTAGCCGCCACTGGCCGAGATCGTCAGATCGGGGAACCAGGCGGCCTCGGCCACGCCGATCTGCGCGTTGGCGGCCATCACCCGGCGCTCGGCGGCAGCCACGTCGGGGCGCCGTTCGAGCAGCTGCGAGGGCAGCGCCACGGGGATCTGCGGCAGCCCCGGCACGCTGTCGCGCGCGGCGATGGCCAGTTCGGCCGGGCTGGCGCCGACCAGCACGGCGATGGCGTGCTCCAGCTGGGCGCGCTGCCACTCGAGATCGATGGCCTGGGCCTGGGTGCTCTTGAGCTGGGTGATGGCCTGGGTCACGTCGGACTTGGGCACGATGCCGGCCCGGTACTGGTTCTCGGTCAGGCGCAGCGAACGGGCGTAGGCGGCCACGGTGGCGTCGAGCAGGCGCTTCTGCTCATCCAGCACGCGCAACTGCAGGTAGTTCTGCACCAGCTCGCTCTGCAGGCTCAGGCGCGCGGCGGCCAGGTCGGCGGCGCTGGCGTCGTACTCGGCGCGGCTGGACTCCAGGCCGCGGCGCAGCTTGCCCCAGACATCCAGCTCCCAGGCCGCATTGAGGCCCAGCTCGTAGGTCTTGGAGATGCGCGCGGCGTTGGAGCCGCTGACGCTCACCCCGTCGCCGGTGCTGATGGTGCTGTCGCCGCCGCCCTGCCCCGCGCGGGTCACCCCGCCGCTGGCGGACAGGCTCGGGTAGAAGCTGGCGCGCGCGCCGCGCACCAGGGCGCGCGCCTGGCGGTACTGGGCCTCGGCGGCGGCCAGGTTCTGGTTGGACAGCTGCAGGCGCTCGACCAGCGCGTTGAGTTCGGCGTCACCGTACAGCTCCCACCAGGCGCCGCGTTCCAGGGCGTCGCCGGGGCTGGCCGCCTTCCAGCCTTCGATCTGCTTGAACTGCATGGGCGCCGCCAGCTCGGGGCGCTGGTAGTCGGGGCCGAGCATGCAGCCACTCAGCACGCCGGCCAGCAACAGGGACAGGAGGGTTTTGCCGACAGGAGCCTGGGTCATAGCGGATTTTCCAACGAAGCATCGGTGCGCACGCCGCGCCAGCGGTTGACGCGGTGGCGCAGGCGGTCGAAGTAGAGGTAGATCACCGGCGTGGTGTAGAGGGTCAGCAGCTGGCTGAGCACCAGGCCGCCGACTATGGTGATGCCCAGCGGCTGACGCATCTCCGCCCCCTCGGCGCTACCCAGCACCAGCGGCAGCGCGCCGAGAATCGCGGCCAGGGTGGTCATCAGGATCGGCCGAAAGCGCAGCAGGCAGGCGCGGCGAATGGATTCCTGCGGGCTGAGGCGCTCGCCGCGTTCCAGTTGCAGGGCCAGGTCGACCATCAGGATGGCGTTCTTCTTGACGATGCCGATCAGCAGGAACAGCCCCAGCAGCGAGATCAGGCTGAACTCCATGCCCACCAGCTGCAGCGCGAGCAAGGCGCCGACGCCGGCCGAGGGCAAGGTGGAGAGGATGGTCAGCGGATGGATGTAGCTCTCGTAGAGCACGCCGAGGACGATGTACACCACCACCAGCGCCAGCAGGATCATCAGCGGCTGGTTGTCCTGGGTCTGCTGGAAGGCCGCACCGGTGCCGCCGAGCATACCCTGTACCTCGCCGGGTAGGCCGAGCCGCGCCACCGCCGCCTCGATGGCGCGGCTGGCCTGGTCCAGGCTCACCCCTTCGGCCAGGGAGAAGCCGATGTTCTCGGCGGCGAACTGGCCCTGGTGGTTGACCCGGTCCTCCTCCAGGCTGCGCTCCCAGCGGGCGAAGGTGGACAGCGGCACACGCGCACCATCGGCGGTGATCAGCTGGATCTGGTCGAGCGCCTCGGGATGCTGGGCGTACAGCGGGTTGATCTCCATTACCACGCTGTACTGGTTGAGCGCCTCGTAGATGGTCGACACCTGGCGCTGGCTGAAGGCGTTGTTGAGCACCGCGGTGATCATGCTCATCTCCACGCCCAGGCGCTGCGACGCTTCGCGGTCCACCACCAGGCGAATCTGCTGGGCGCCCTCGTTTTCCTTGGCGTCGATATCGGTCAGCTCGGGCAGCGCGCGCAGCGCCTCGCGCACCTTGGGCAGCCACTGGCGCAGCGCGTCGAGGTCGCCCGACAGCAGCATGTACTCGTTCTCCGAGCTGCGCCCCTCGCGCCCGCCGATCTGCAGGTCCTGGTCCGGCATGAGGAACATGCGCCCGCCCGGCACCTTGGGCACGCTGGCGCGCAGGCGGTTGATCACCTGCTGCGCGGACGCCTCACGCTCACCCACAGGCTTCAAGCGCACGATCATAAAGGCGTTGTTGATCCCGCCGCTGCCGCCGATGAAGCCGGCCACGCTGTGCACCGCCGGGTCGGCCAGCACCGCCTTGCGGAATATCTCCATCTTCGGCTGCATGACCTGGAACGACAGGCCGTCGTCGCCGCGGATAAAGCCGATCAGCTGGCCGGTGTCCTGCTGCGGCATGAAGGTCTTGGGAATGCTGACGAACAGGTAGACGTTCAGCGCAATGGTCGCCAACAGGCTCAGCAGCATCAGCAGCGAGTGACGCAACGCCCAGTCCAGGCTGCGCCCGTAGAACGCCAGCACACGGTTCTGCAGGCGCTCGCCCCACTGCTGCAGGCGACCCTGCGGCTGCTCGGCCTCGGCCTTGAGCCAACGTGCGCAGAGCATCGGCGTCAACGTCAGCGACACCACCAGGGAGATCACCACGGCCACCGCCAGGGTGATGGAGAACTCGCGGAACAGCCGCTCGACTATGCCGCCCATGAACAGGATGGAGACGAACACCGCGACCAGCGACAGGTTCATCGACAGCAGGGTGAAGCCGACTTCGCGGGCGCCCTTGAACGCCGCGTCCATCGGTTTCTCGCCGTTATGGATGTGCCGCGAGATGTTCTCCAGCACCACGATGGCGTCGTCCACCACCAGGCCGGTGGCGATGATCAGCGCCATCAGCGACAGGTTGTTCAGCGAGAATCCCAGCAGGTACATGGCGGCGAAACTGCCGATCAGCGACACCGGCACCGCCAGCGCCGGAATCAGCGCCGCCCGCCAGCGACCGAGGAAGGCCAGCACCACCAGAATCACCAGGGCCACGGCGATCAGCAGGGTCTGCTCGGCCTCGTGCAGGGTGGCGCGGATCACCGGCGAGCGATCCATGGCCACCTCCAGTTGCACGCTGGCCGGAATCACCTCGCGCAGCGCCGGCAGTTCGGCGCGGATATCGGCGATGGTCTGCAGGATATTCGCCCCGCTCTGCCGGTTGACCACCAGCAGCACGGCTTCCTGGTCGTTGAAGAAGCCGCTGTTGTAGCGGTCCTCGACGCCGTCGCTGACCGTGGCCACATCGCCCAGGCGCACCGCGGCGCCGTCCTGGTAACGGATGATCATCGGCAGGTAGTCGGCGGCCTTGGCCAGCTGGTCGCTGGCCTGCACCTGCCAGCGGCGCTGCGCGTCCTCCACCGCGCCCTTGGGGCGCAGCGCATTGCTCGCGGCGATGGTCTGGCGCACCTCGTCGAGGGCGATGCCGTACTGATCGAGCAGGCGCGGCTCCAGCGCCACCCGTACCGCCGGCAGCGAGCTGCCGCCGACCTGCACCTCGCCTACGCCGCCGACCTGGGCCAGTTTCTGCGCCAGGATGGTCGAGGCGACGTCGTACAGCTGGCCCTTGTTAAGCGTCGCGCTGGTCAGCGAGATGACCATGATCGGCGCCTGCGACGGATTGATCTTGCGGTAGCTGGGCATGGTCCGCATGCCGCTGGGCAGCAGCTCGCGCGCGGCATTGATCGCCGCCTGCACCTCGCGCGCGGCGGTGTTGATGTCCTTGTCCAGGTCGAACTGGATCATGATCCGCGTGTTGCCCTGGCTGCTGCGGCTGTTCATCTGGCTGACCCCGGCGATGGTGCCGAGCGAGCGCTCCAGCGGCGTGGCCACGGTCGAGGCCATGATCTGCGGGCTGGCGCCGGGCAGGCTGGCCTGCACGGTGATGGTGGGGAAATCCATCTGCGGCAGCGGCGCCACCGGCAGCAGGCCGAAGCTGACGCCGCCGAGCAGCATGATCGCCAGGCTCAGCAACAGGGTCGCCACCGGGCGACGGATAAAGGGGGCGGAGAGGTTCATCTAGACCGCCAGTCCCGCCGCGCTGCGCCCGCTGACGCGGCGCGACAGACGATCGAAGTACAGGTAGATCACCGGCGTGGTGAACAGGGTCAGCACCTGGCTGAGCAGCAGCCCGCCGACCATCACCAGGCCCAGCGGCTGGCGCAGCTCGGCGCCGGAGCCGGAGGCCAGCATCAGCGGGATGGCGCCGAACAGCGCGGCCAGGGTGGTCATCAGGATCGGCCTAAAGCGCAGCAGCGCCGCCTGGTAGATCGCATCCTGCGGCGCCATGCCCTGGTTGCGCTCGGCCTCCAGGGCGAAGTCGATCATCATGATCGCGTTCTTCTTGACGATGCCGATCAACAGGATGATGCCGATGATGGCGATCAGGCCCAGGTCGTTGCCGGTCAAGAGCAGCGCCAGCAAGGCGCCGACCCCGGCCGAGGGCAGGGTCGAGAGAATGGTGATCGGGTGGATATAGCTCTCGTAGAGCACGCCGAGCACGATGTACATGGTGACGATGGCCGCCAGGATCAGCAGCAGGGTCGAGCTCAGCGAGGCGCGGAAGGCCTCGGCGGCGCCCTGGAACTGGGTGTCGATGGCGCCGGGCAGGCCGATCTCCTGCTCCACCCGCTCGATCACCGCCACCGCCTCGCCCAGCGACACCCCCGTGGCCAGGTTGAACGACAGGGTCACCGCCGGGAACTGGCCGATATGGTTGACCAGCAGGCTGGCCGGACGCTCCTCGATGCGCGCCAGCGAGGCCAGCGGCACCTGCTGGCCGTCGCCGGTGGCGATGTGGATCTGCTCCAGCGCCGCCAGGCCGATGCGCCCGCCGTCGCGGCTCTCCAGCACCACGCGGTACTGGCTGGCCTGGGTGTAGATGGTGCTGATCTGGCGTTGGCCAAAGGCGTCGTACAGCGCGTCGTCGATGTCGCCGACGCTGATCCCCAGACGCGCGGCGGCGTCGCGGTCGATCTGCAGGTACACCTGCAGGCCGCGGGTCTGCAGGTCGCTGGCCACGTCGGTGAGCCCCGGCTGCTGGCGCAACGCCTCGACCAGGCGCGGCGTCCACTGCTCCAGCAGCGCGCCGTCCGGCGACTCCAGGGTGAACTGGAACTGGGTGCGGCTGATGCGATCCTCGATGGTCAGATCCTGCACCGGCTGCATGTACAGCTCGATGCCGGGAATCCGCGCCAGCTCGGGGCGCAGGCGCTCGATCACCGCGCTGGCGGTGACGTCGCGCGCGGCATGCGGCTTGAGGTTGATCAGCAGGCGGCCGCTGTTGAGCGTCGGGTTGTCGCCGTCGACGCCGATGGACGAGGACAGGCTGGCCACCGCCGGATCGCGCAGGATGACGTCGGCCAGGCGCTGCTGGCGCTCGCTCATGGCGGCGAAGGAAATCGACTGCGGCGCCTCGGAAATGCCCTGGATCACCCCGGTGTCCTGCACCGGGAAGAAGCCCTTGGGCACCGCCAGGTAGAGCAGCACGGTCAGGCCCAGGGTGGCCACCGCCACCAGCAGGGTCAGCGGCTGGTGCCTGAGTACCCAGGTCAGCCAGACGCCGTAGCGCGCGATCATGGCGTCGATGACGGCGCCGGCGGCGCGGTAGAAGCGCCCTTCGTCCTCGGGCTTCTCGGCCTTGAGCAGGCGCGCGCACATCATCGGCGTGAGGGTCAGCGACACCACCAGAGAAATCAGGATGGCCACCGCCAGGGTGATGGCGAATTCGCGGAACAGCCGCCCGACCACGTCGGCCATGAACAGCAGCGGGATCAGCACGGCGATCAGCGACAGGGTCAGCGAGACCAGGGTGAAGCCGATCTGCCGCGCGCCCTTGAGTGCGGCGTTGAGCGGCGTCTCGCCCTCCTCCAGATGGCGGGCGATGTTCTCCAGCATGACGATGGCATCGTCGACCACGAAACCGGTGGCGATGGTCAGCGCCATCAGCGTCAGGTTGTTGATGGTGAAGCCGGCCAGGTACATCACGCCGAAGGTACCGATCAGCGACAGCGGCACGACGATCGACGGGATGATGGTCGCCGACAACTTGCGCAGGAACAGGAAGGTCACCATCACCACCAGGGCGATGGCCAGCAGCAGTTCGTGCTGCACATCGCGCACTGCAGCGCGGATGGTCTGGGTGCGGTCGGTGAGCACCTTGACCTCGACGCTGGCCGGCAGGCCCTCGGTCAGATGCGGCAGCAGCGCCTGGATGCGGTCGACCACCTCGATCACGTTGGCGCCGGGCTGACGCTGCACGTTGACCAGTACCGCCTGGTTGCGGTTGGCCCAGGCGGCCAGACGCTCGTTCTCGGCGCCATCGATGATCTCGGCGACGTCCTTCAGACGCAGCGCCGCGCCGTTCTGGTAGCTCAGGATCAGCTCGCGGTATTCGTCGACGGATTTGAGCTGGTCGTTGGCGTCGAGCTGGGAAACCCGCGTCGGCCCGTCAAAGTTGCCCTTGGGCTGGTTGACGTTGCTGGCGGTGATCAGATTGCGCACGTCGGCCAGGCTCAGGCCGTAGGACGCCAGCGCCTCGGGATTGACCCGGATGCGCACCGCCGGACGCTGGCCGCCGGCCAGGGTGACCAGGCCGACGCCGCTGGTCTGCGCCAGTTTCTGCGCCAGGCGGGTGTCCACCAGGTCGAAAACCCGCGGCAGCGGCAGGCTCGCCGAACTGACCGCCAGGGTCAGCACCGGGGTGTCGGCCGGGTTGACCTTGTTGTACACCGGCGGCGCCGGCAGGTCGCCGGGCAGCAGGTTGCTCGCCGCGTTGATCGCCGCCTGCACCTCCTGCTCGGCCACCGCCAGGGATACCTCCAGATTGAAGCGCAGGGTGATCACCGAGGCGCCGCCGGAGCTGGTCGAGGACATCTGCTTGAGGCCGGCCATCTGGCCGAACTGGCGCTCCAGCGGCGCGGTCACCGCGCTGGTCATCACCTCCGGGCTGGCGCCCGGATAGAGGGTCAGCACGCGGATGGTCGGGTAGTCCACCTCCGGCAGCGCCGACACCGGCAGCAGGCGGTAGGCGATCAGGCCGCTGAGGAAGATCGCCACCATCAGCAGCGTGGTGGCGACCGGCCGCAGGATGAAGGGGCGGGAGATGTTCATGCGTCGTTCCGCGGCTGGGCAGAACGCTCGCCCCGGCCCGGCTTGCCGCCCTCGCTCAGCGGTTGACGCGCCGCACCGTCCGGGCTGTGCACCACGGCCGGGTCGATCACCTCGACCTGGCTGCCGTCGCGCAGGCGGTCGGTGCCCTCCAGCACCAGCCGTTCGCCGGGCTGCACGCCGCCGGCCACCAGGCTGCGCTCGGCGTCGCTGGCGGCGATGGTCACCGGCCGCAGGCTGACCTTGCCACCCTCGTCGACTACGTAGACGAAGGTGCCCTGGGCGCCGAACTGCACGGCCGCCGAGGGGATGATGGTGGCCGCTTCGCGGGTTTCCACGCGCAGGCGCACGTTGACGAACTGGTTGGGGAACAGCATCTGCTCGGCATTGGCGAAGCGCGCCTTGAGCTTGACCGTGCCGGTGGCGGTATCGATCTGGTTGTCCAGGCTCTCCAGCACGCCGTCGGCCAGTTTCAGCCGCTCGCCGCGGTCCCAGGCCTCCACCGCCAGGGTCGCGCCGCCGCGGGTGCGCTGCAGCACCGCCGGCAGGTCGCCCTCGGGGATGGTGAAGGTCACCGCGATCGGCAGGGTCTGGGTGATCACCACCAGTGGCGTGGTGTCGCCGGCGCTGACCAGGTTGCCGACGTCCAGCTGGCGTAGCCCGAGACGGCCGGAGATCGGCGCGCGGATCTGGGTGAAGTCGAGGTTGAGCCTGGCCGTGGCGACATCCGCCTGGTAGCTCTGCAGGCTGCCGCGGTACTGGCCCACCAGCGCCTGCTGGGTGTCGAGGGTCTGCTTGGCGATGCTGTCTTCGGCGTACAGGCCCTGGTAGCGGGCCAGGTCCAGCTCGGCGTTCTTCAGCTGCGCCTGCTGCTCCTGCAGCGCGCCCTGGGCCTGCTGCAGCGCCGCCTGATAAGGACGCGGGTCGATCACCGCGAGTAGATCGCCGGCCTCGACCTGCTGGCCCTCCTCGAACAGCACCTTGACCAGCTCGCCGTCCACCCGCGAACGCACGTTGACCGTGTTGTAGGCGGTGACCGTGCCGAGGGCCTTGAGCTCGACGGCGAAGTCGTCGCGGCGCACCTCGGCCACCCGCACCGGCACTGGCCCCAGGTCGCCGAAGCGGCCAGCGCCCATCGGCGCCTGCGCCTCGCTCGGCCAGAACCACCAGAGCAACAGCAGCAGCACGGCGAGCAGACTCAGGCCGATCAGCCACTGGCGGGAGGTTTTCGAGGCGGTCGAGGCGGTAACGGACATGGCGGGGACGGGTCACTTCTTGAGGGAGTCGGAACGATAAGCACTGACACCCGGCAAGCAAAGCCCATTTACCCGCTTTTTACGCTCCTCTTACGTTACCAACTGTTTGCAAAACGGCCCGTGGTGCGTAGCCCGGATGCCATCCGCGAGCGGGCTGGCAGGGCGCCGCTCTTTCCCGGTTTGCATCCGGGCCATGGGCGATGGCCGGCACAAACAAAAACGGCCTGCAGGGCAGGCCGTCGTTCCAGCACGGGCGGTTACTTGAGCACCGCCAGGGCCGCCGCGTAGTTCGGCTCGTCGGCGATCTCGCCGACCAGCTCGCTGTGCAGCACCTTGTCGTTCTCGTCCAGCACCACCACCGCACGGGCGGCGACGCCGGCCAGCGGGCCGCCGGCGATGGCCACGCCGTAGTTCTTGAGGAAATCGGCGCCGCGCATGGTCGACAGGTTGATCACGTTGTCCAGGCCTTCGGCGCCGCAGAAGCGCGCCTGGGCGAACGGCAGGTCGGCGGAGATGCACAGCACCACGGTGTTGGCCAGTTGCGCGGCCTCGGCGTTGAACTTGCGCACCGAGGTGGCGCAGGTCGGGGTGTCGATGCTGGGGAAGATGTTCAGCACCTTGCGCTTGCCGGCCAGGCTGGCCAGGCTGACGTCGCTGAGGTCCTTGCCGACCAGGCTGAAGGCCGGTGCTTGCTGACCGACCTGCGGCAGTTGACCGTCGACCGGAACCGGGTTGCCTTTGAGGGTGACTTGCGCCATGGGGAGAATCCTTTTCTGCGAAGTGAGGGTAGAAGAGTAAGGGCGCGATCCGGGCTTTTGGCAAGCCTAGAACGCGCCCTCGTCAGGCTGCGGATCAAGCTGACCCGGAGGTCAGACTACTTTGCCGACACTGGCGACACATTCGCTTGCTTGGCGAAGTACTCGCGGGTCAGCGCCACCACCACCGGGCTCAGCAACAGCAGCGAGAGCAGGTTGGGGATGGCCATCAGGCCGTTTAGGGTATCGGCCAGCAGCCAGGCGAAGTCCAGCTGGGCGATGGCGCCGAACGGCACCGCGACGACCCAGACCAGGCGGAACGGCAGGATCGCCTTGGTGCCGACCAGGTATTCCCAGCATTTCTCGCCGAAGTAGCTCCAGCCGAGGATGGTGGTGAAGGCGAACACCACCAGGGCGACGGTCAGGATCGCCCCGCCGATGCCCGGCATGGCCGACTCGAAGGCCGCCGCCGACAATGCCGCGCCGCTGGCGCCGCTGGTCCACACGCCGGAGCAGATGATCGCCAGACCGGTCATCGAGCAGATGATGATGGTGTCGATGAAGGTCCCGAGCATGCCGATCATCCCCGAGCGCACCGGGCTGCTGGTGGTGCCGGCCGCCTGGGCGATACCGGCGGTGCCCAGGCCCGCCTCGTTGGAGAAGATGCCGCGGGCCACGCCGAAGCGGATCGCCGCCATCACCGCCGCACCGGCGAAGCCACCGGTGGCGGCGACCGGGGTGAAGGCATAGGTGAAGATCATCTCGAAGGCCGCCGGAATCTGGCTGGCGTTGACCACCAGCACGACGATGGAGGCGACGATGTAGGCCACGCACATGGCCGGCACCAGCGAGGCGGCGACCTTGCCGATGCGCTTGATGCCACCGAGGATGACCAGGCCGACGAACACCATGGTCACCAGGCCGGTGACCCACAGCGGCACGCTGAAGGTGGTTTCCAGGGCGTGGGCCATGGAGTTGACCTGCACCATGTTGCCGATGCCGAAGCCGGCCAGGCCGCCGAAGATGGCGAAGGCGCCGCCGAGCCAGGCCCACTTGGCGCCCAGGCCGTTCTTGATCGCGTACATCGGGCCGCCGACGTGCTCGCCGCGGTCGTCCTTCTCGCGGTAGTGCACGGCCAGTACCACTTCGCAGTACTTGGTGGCCATGCCCACCAGCGCGGTGCACCACATCCAGAACAGCGCGCCGGGGCCGCCGAGGAAGATGGCGGTGGCCACGCCGGCGATGTTGCCGGTGCCGACGGTGGCGGCCAGGCAGGTCATCAGCGCCTGGAACGGGCTGATCTCGCCGCTTTCTTCGTCGTCTTTCTTGCGCCCCTGCCACATCAGTTTGAAGCCGGGGCCGATCTTGGCCAGCGGCATGAACTTCAGGCGCAGCATGAGGAACAGCCCGGTACCGAGGATCAGCACCAGCATGGGTGGGCCCCAGACCAGGCCGTTGAGTTGGTTCACCAAGTTGGTTATGGCTTCCATTGAAGGGTCCTTATTCTTGTAGTTGCGCGGTTGGGTACCCGTCGCATGATCGACTGCCGGATAGACAGTGCCGTTTTTTCGTCACCGCCCCGCGCTGCACCAGGGTTGCCGGATCGAGGGGGCGGCTAAGTATACGAAGACGAAATAAGTTCTTTTCACTATTTAGAAAAAAATTAACGCGACCATTCTCCAAACGGTTGGGGAAAAGCCGCACGAAACACCTGGATAAGACGGCTCGACCCCGGAAAAGCCAGAGCAGTTCCACGCCGGCTAGAAATCGCGCCGATAGAATAGGTCCAGGGAACTGGCCAAGCCGCTGGCGGCCTCGAGATAGAGCCTGCGGCCGAGCTGGTAGCGCAGCGCGATGGTATTGGCCGGTTCGAACACGCCGACGCCGTAGCGCAGGCTGAGGCGCTCGGTGAGGTTGCCGCTGGCCACCACGCTGGTGGTGATGCCACTGCCCTCGGTGTCGAGCTGGAAATCCTGGATGCCCAGGCTGCTGGCCAGGCTGCTGGTCAGCGAACTGCTGCCGGCCAGGCCCAGGGCCAGCGCGGCCTGGCCGAGCATGTTGTTGTCGCCGCTGCCCTGCCCCAGCGGCCGGCCCAGCACCAGGTAGGACAGCGCCTGCTCCTGGCTCATCGCCGGCTCGGCGAACACCGTGGTGCTGGGTTGCTCGGCGCTGCCGGACAGACGGATGCCGGCGACCACATTGTCCACCCGGCGAATCGCCTCGACGTCGAGGAACGGCTGATCGATGGGCCCGGTGAACAGCAGGCGCGCCCGACGGATGGTCAGGCGCTGGCCGTAGGCGCGATAGCGGCCGTTCACCAGGTCCAGCTCGCCGCGGGTGTCGAGGTCGTCGCCGATATGCACGCGCCCGCGCAGGTCGGCGCTCAGGCCGAAGCCGCGGAAGGCCAGCTTGTCCTGGCCGACCTCGACATCGACGTCCATGGCGATGCCCAGCGCCTCCTCCTCCAGCGGCGTCTCGCGCCCGGCCACCCGCGCATCGCCGGACAGCTTGACGGTGGAGGCCGGCAGCTCGCGCACGCTGATCTGCCCGCGCGGGATGCCGACCTTGCCGCGCACCGCCAGTTGCTGGGCGCGCAGCTGCAACTGCAGGTCCGGCTCCACTTCCAGCTCGGCATAGGGCTCGACCTTCAGCGGCAGGCGCTGGCCCTGCACGGACAGATCGCCGCTCAGCCCCTCGGCCCAGCTAAGCTCGCCGCGCAGGTTGCCGCGCCCCTGCTCGCCGCTGTGCCAGTCGCCGGCCAGCTGCAGCCGCTCGCCGGCGATCAGCGCCTGCAGCTGCAGCGCCTGCAGGCTGAGCGGCAGTTCGCTGCCGGCCAGCTCGCCGTCGTCCAGGCGCAATTGGCCATCGACCTGCGGCGCCAGCAGCGGCCCGGACAGCGTACCGCTGCCCTGCAGGCGCCCCTCCAGGCGCTCGGCCATGGGCACGAAGGGCCGCAACACGGCCAGGTCGAAACCGGTCAGGCGGAACTGGCCGCTGAGCGGCTTGTGCGCCGGACGCGGATCGAGCTGCGCCTGCAGGCTCAGTTCGCCAAGGCGTTCGCTGAGCAGGCGCAGCTGGCTGTCCACCCGCTGCGGGCGCAGCGTGCTGTCCAGGCGCAGGCTGGTGTAGGGGAAATCCAGCCACTCGTCCTGCTCCGGCTGGCGAATGCGCAGGCTGCCGCCGCCGGCATCCAGCAGGATGCGCCCGTTGGGGCCGCTGGCCGGCAGCTCCAGCTCGAGCCGGCCGTCGAGCCGCCCCTGCCAGGCGAAATCCGCCGGCAGCCAGGGTTGCAGGCTAGCCAGGGGGAAGTTCTCCAGGCGCAGATCCAGGCTCGGCTGCGGCGCCAGGCGCTGCTGACCGCCGCACAGGCTGGCATCGCCGGCCCGCCAGCAATGCGCGCCCAGGCTCAGCTGGCCGCTGGCCAGGCGCTGCAGCACCGCCGGCTGTTGCAGCTGCCAGTCCTGGCCGCCGCTCTGGATGCGCCCGCTGGCGATGCGCCCGCGCCAGTCGCCCTGCTCGCTCAGGTTGCCGTCTAGCGCCAGGGCCGTTTGCAGCAGCGGGCCCTGCAGATCCAGCTGCAGTGCCTGGCGCCGCGCATCGCCCTGGCCATCGGCCTGCAGGCGGCCGAGGTAGGTGTCGCCGAGGCGAATGCCGCGCGCCTGCAGCGCCAGCCTGCCCTGCTGACGGGCATCCAGGCTGGCGTCCAGCTGCAGACGGCGCAAGCTGGGCTCGCCGAAGGCCAGGCGCTCGCCGCCAAGCTGCAACCGGCCCTGCGGCGCCTGCAGCGTACCGGCCAGTTCCAGGCTGCCCTGCACCTGGCCCTGCAGACCCGGCCAGAGCTGACCGAGGCGCGGCAACGCCAGTTGCAGCTGGCCGCGCAGTCGCTGATCCAGCGCACCCTGTCCGCTCAGGCGGTTGTCGCCCAGACGCACCAGCAAGCGCTGCACCTGCCATTGCTCGCCGGCGCCGGCGCCTTGTACCTGCAGCTGCGCGGGCTGGCCGCGCAGGCGCCCGGCCAGGTCGATATCGGCCTGCGCCTGCAGGCGGCCCTCGCTGAAACTGCCGCGGCTGTTCAGCGGCCCGCCGAGCCGGCCGGGCATCTCGGCCAGCCAGTAACCGGGATCCAGTTCGCTGAGCTGGAGCATGGCCTGCCAGTCGATGCCCGCGGCGAAGCCCAGCTTGAGCACGCCGTCGAGCTTGCCCTGGCCGGCCCGCAGCTGCAGTTGCGGCAGGCTGATCTGCTCGAGATCGCCGCTGACCGGGCTGCTCAGGCTGAAGGCGCCGGCCGGCCCCTGCAGCTGTCCGGCGAAGTTGCCCAGGTAGTTGCCGCCGCTGTAGCTGAATTCGGCCTGCAACTGCTGCAGGCTCACCGGCGGCGCCTGCTCCAGCGGGTACAGGCGCTGCCAGGGGAAGGCCTGCCAGTCCAGCTTGGCGTCGGCGGCGAAGGCCTCGCGCCAGTCGAGGCGGCCCTGCAGCTGCAGGTGCTGCTCGGCGTCGCCCTGCAGGCGCAGCAGCTCGATATCCGCGCCCTGGGCCTCGACGCGCCCGCGCAGGCGCACGGCGATCGGCGCCTGCTCGGCCGGCAGGCTGGCCTCGCCGTCGATGCGGTAGCCGCTGGCCAGATCGCCCGTGGCGCGCAGCTCCAGCTGCTGCAGGCGCAGGGTCGGTGGCAAGGCGCTGCTGGGCGCGAAGTCGCCGCTGCTCAGGCGCAGCTCGGCCGGCAGGTGCTCGGCCAGGGCCTGCACCTCGCCGACCAGGTGCGCCTCCAGATAGCCCGTGCTGTCGGCCTGCAGGGTCAGGCTGCGCTGCAGCTCGCCGCCGACCTGCAGCGCCAGCTGCCAGGGTTTGCCGTCCACCTCCGGCAACTGCAGGCGCCCGCTGACGGCCAGCGGCCAGTCGCCCTGCGGGGTCAGCTCGCCGCTGAGTTGCAGGCTGAGCTCGTCGCGGCGCAGGCTCAGGCGCTGCAACGTCACGCCCTGCTCGTTCCAGGCGGCGATCAGGCTCAGTTCGCTGAACTGGGCCTGGCCGTCGAGACGCAACTCGCCCAGCTGGATATCGCCCAGTTGCAGGCGCAGCGGCAGCCTCAGCTGCGGCAGGCGCAGCGGCTCGCCGCTCGCCTCCCCGCTCGCGGGCAGGTTCAGCACGACCTGCCGCAGGTGCAGACGATCCAGGCACAGGCTCAGGCGCAGCAGGCAGGCCGGCGACCAGGCGAAATCCACCTGGTGCAGCTCGGCGCGCAGCTGGTCCTGCTGCCAGCGCAGCGCATCGGCCTGCCAGGCCGCACCGAGCCGGCCGCTGAAGTTCTCCACCGTCAGCCCCGGCACCTGCGCCAGCAGCCAGCGGCTGCCGCCCTGGGTCCCCAGCACGCCCAGCACGGCCGCGCCGAGCAGCAGCGCCAGGCTCAGCAGCCCCGCCGCCAGCCACTTGAGTGCGCGCCTCATAGTTCCGGCCCCATGGAGAAGTGCAGGCGCACGCCGCCCTCGTCGTCCAGCGCATGGGCCAGGTCCAGGCGCAGCGGGCCGACCGGCGAGACCCAGCGCAGGCCGAAGCCGACGCCGGTCTTGAGGGTGGGGAAGTCCAGCGAGTTGAACGCGTTGCCCTGGTCGACGAAGGTCGCCAGGCGCCACTTGTCCGTCAGGCTGTACTGGTACTCGGCGCTGGCGGCGAACAGGTAGCGGCCGCCGATCTTGTCGCCGCGGTCGTTCTCCGGCGACAGGCTCTGGTAGTCGTAGCCGCGCACGCTCTGGTCGCCGCCGGCGAAGAAGCGCAGCGACGGCGGCACGCCGGAGAAGCCGTTGGTCTCGGTGCCGCCCAGCTGCACGCGGCCGAGCAGGCGATGGTTGTCCAGCACCGTGGTCAGGCCCTTGAGCATGACGTTGCCGTGCACCACGTTGGCGTCGGAGAGCACCCCGTCCACTGCGCCGGAGACATCGAACTGCAGGCGATAGCCGCGCCGCGGATCGAGGCGGTTGTCGCTGCGCAGCAGCGAATAGCTGACGCCCGGCATCAGCAGGGTGCTCAGGCCGGAGTCGTCGCCCAGACGGTACTCCTCGCGCTGCCACTTGAGCGACAGCACCCGCTGCCAGCCGCCGGCGCGCTGGCTGTGCCACTCTGGACCGAGGGTGAGCAGACGGCTGAGGCTGTCCTTGCTGGCCAGTTCCTCGTACTGGTAGCCGCCGGCCAGGCGCAGCTTGTCGGTCAACGGCGGGTCGCCGGGCATGTCGTACCACAGGCCGAGGTTCTGCCTTGGCGCCGACAGCTCGGTCTCCACCCCGTAGCTATGACCCTGCGGGTTGCGCCAATGGCGCGTCCAGGAGCCGCGCAGGCGCGGCCCGACGTCGGTGGAGAACCCCACACCCAGGCCCAGGGTGCGCGGCTCGCGGGTCACCAGCGCGACCGCCACGGGAATGCGCAGCTGCTCGGCCTGGGTGGGAATGGCGTCGATGCGCACCGACTCGAAGTAGCCGCTGGACTGCAGCGCCTGGTACAGCTCGGCGATCAGCTCGGAATCGTAGGGGGTGTCCGCCTGGAACGGCACCATGCGCCGCAGCAGCGCCTCGTCGAAGGGAAAGTCGCCGCTGAAGGCGAGGTCGCCGAGGCGGTAGCGCGGCCCGCTGACGTACACCAGCTCGATATCGGCGACCCCGGCGGCGGGGTCGATATCCAGGCGCTGGCGGGAGAAGCGGCCGTCGAAGAAGCCGTAGCGCGAGGCCTGGTTCTGGATCAGCCGCTTGGCGTCTTCGTAGCGGCCGTGGTGCAGCACCGCGCCGGGCTGCAGGCGGCTGGCGCTGGGCAGGCGAAAGGCGGCCAGCTCGCTGGCCGGGCCTTCGATGCGGATGTCGACGTTGCGCAGGCGCACCCGTTCGCCGGGCTCCACCTCCAATACCAGGCGCGGTGTCTCGCCCTCCTCGATGCGGCTGCGGATGCGCGCCTGGTAGTAGCCCAGCGCCTGCGCGGCCTTGTCCGCCTCGGCCTCGGCGACCCGGCGCAAGCGCCGCAGCGCCTGGCCGTCGCGGCCCTCGAGGCTGCCCACGTAGCCTTCGATATTGGCCTTGAGGGCCGCATTGGCCGGGCTGATGCGCACGTCCAGCTCACCGGCGGCGAGGGCGCCGGTGCTGATCAGCAGCAGCGCCAGGCTGCGCCGGATATGTCCATATACGCTCATGGCCGGGGATGCTATCACGGAGCGGACGGCGAGCTAGAGCGGTGGAGAACAGCGGTGACAGCCAGGGTTCAGGCGCGGGCCCGCGCCACCGGCTGCGGATTGGGATGGAAGAACACGTGCTCCACCACCGGGCCGATGGCCAGTTCGCCGATTTCCTCGTAACCCTGGCGCTTGTAGAAATCCAGGTAGCGCGCATTGCCGGTGTCCAGCACCACGCCCTGCGAGCCGGCATCCTCGGCGCACCAGTCGTGCAGCGCTTCGAGCAGTTGCTCGCCGCGGTGCTGGCCCTGGAACTCGGGATGGATGCCGAGCAGCGGCAGCACGTGATAGGGCCCCGGCGGCAGGCAGGCGAGCACCGCGTCGTGGTATTCGAGGTAGCGCTTGGTGCAGCGGAAACCGGTGCTCAGCAGCATGCGCAGACGCCAGCCCCAGCTCTCGGTGATATCCAGGCGCCGCTGCGGCGGGGCGATCAGCGCGGTGCCGATCAGCCGGTCGTCGAGCAGCAGGCCGATGGCCGGTAGCTCCTCGGCGAAGTGCTGCTGCACCAGTTCGCGCACCGTGGCCCGCACCCGCTGGTCGAAGCCCGGCCGCTCGGCCTCGAACAGGTAGGCGAAGGTCGGCTCGTGGCGGTAGGCGTGGTAGAGCAGCGAACGCACTTCGCGGGCGTAGCCGCCGTCGAGCATGCGGACTTCGGCAGGAGCGTTATGGGGCATGGCGGACCTCTGTTGTTATGCGTTGTGCGGTCGGACGCGTCACAGCCAACTTAGCACCGCCGCCAGGGCCCTGCCAGGCGCTGGCCGCGAGCGCGGCGGATCGGCTAGCATCGCCTTTTGCCCAGGACTCGCCGCCCATGAAAATCGTCTCCTTCAATATCAATGGCCTGCGCGCCCGCCCCCATCAGCTGCAGGCCCTGATCGACAAGCACCAGCCGGACGTGATCGGCCTGCAGGAAACCAAGGTGGCCGACGAGCAATTCCCCGAGGCCGAGATCCGCCAGCTCGGCTACCACGTGCACTATCACGGGCAGAAGGGTCATTACGGCGTCGCCCTGCTCTCGCGCCAGGAACCGCTGAACCTGCACAAGGGCTTTCCCGGCGACGCCGAGGACGCCCAGCGGCGCTTTATCTACGCCACCTTCACCGACGCCCAGGGCCAGCCGGTGACCGTGATGAACGGCTACTTCCCGCAAGGCGAAAGCCGCGAGCATCCGGTCAAGTTCCCCGCCAAGCAGCGCTTCTACGCCGACCTGCAGCAGTTGCTGGTCGAGCGCTTCGATCCGCAGCAGGCGCTGGTGGTGATGGGCGACATCAACATCAGCCCCGAGGACTGCGACATCGGCATCGGCGAACCCAACCGCCTGCGCTGGCTGAAGACCGGCAAGTGCAGCTTCCTGCCGGAGGAGCGCGAGTGGCTGGCGACCCTGAAGAACTGGGGCCTGGTCGACAGCTTCCGCCAGCTCAACCCCGGGGTGAATGACCGCTTCAGCTGGTTCGACTACCGCAGCCGCGGCTTCGAGGACGAGCCCAAGCGCGGCCTGCGCATCGACGTGATCCTCGCCAGCCAGGCGCTGCAGGGCCGGCTCAAGGACGCCGGCATCGACTACGAGCTGCGCGGCATGGACAAGCCCTCGGATCATGCGCCGATCTGGCTGGAACTGGGCTGAGAGCCTCTACGGCGCGCCCCAGCGCCGTCATATCACTGAAACCTGACTGACTTAATCTGCGCGGCACTCTCCATCACCCACTAGAAGGTGTCTGCCGCATGCCGCGCGCCCCGTCCGCCGTCGACCGCGACCTCTGGAGTCGCACCCTGTCCCTGCTGGTCCTCGGCTTCATCTGCTACGCCCTGCCGCTGTCGGTGTTCGCCGCCCTGCCCGCCTCGCAGGGCGGGCAGCCGGTGCTGCGCCTGCAGGGCTCCAACACCATCGGCGCCAAGCTCGGTCCGGAACTGGTCAAGGGCCTGTTCGAGGCCCAGGGCCTGCGCGATATCCGCAGCGAGGCCGGCGCGGCGGAGAACGAGCAGCGCCTGCTGGCGCGCCACGCCGACGGCCGCACGGTGATAGTCGAGGTCGCCGCCCATGGCTCCGGCACCGGCTTCGCCGCGCTCAAGGACGGCACGGCGGACCTGGCCGCCTCGTCGCGGCCGATCAAGGACGGCGAAGCCACCGCCCTGGCCGGCCTCGGCGATCTGCGCAGCGCGCAGGCCGAACAGGTGATCGCCATCGACGGCCTGGCCATCATCCTGCACCCGAGCAACCCCATCGCGGCGCTCGGCGTCGAGCAGGTGGCGCAGCTGTTCGCCGGCGAGATCGGCGACTGGCGCGAGCTGGGCGGCAACCCCGGGGCGGTGCGTTTGTACGCCCGCGACGACAACTCCGGCACCTACGACACCTTCAAGGAGCTGGTGCTGGCACCGGGCGGGCGCAGCCTCGCCGCCGGCGCCCAGCGTTTCGAGTCGAGCACCCAGTTGTCCGATGCGGTCAGCGGCGATCCGCAGGGCATCGGCTTTATCGGCCTGCCCTATATCCGCCAGGCCAAGGCGGTGGCCATCGCCGCCGGCGACTCGCAGCCGATGCTGCCAAGCACCACGCTGATCGCCACCGAGGACTACCCGCTGTCGCGCCGGCTGTTCCTCTACAACCAGCCGCAACCGGACAACCCCTGGGCCCAGGCGCTGATCGACTTCGCCCACAGCCCGCGCGGCCAGGCCATAGTCGACGCCAGCGGCTTCATCGCCCAGACGGTGCAGGCGATCCGCGTCGAACCCAGCGCACAGATGCCGGCCGGCTATCGCCAGCTGGCCGAACGGGCGCAGCGCCTGTCGGTGAACTTCCGCTTCCAGGAAGGCAGCGCCAGCCTGGACACCAAGGCCCAACGCGACCTGGCACGGGTGCTGGACTACCTCAAGCGCCACGACAAGTTGCATAACCAGGTGGTGCTGGTGGGCTTCGGCGACGCCAAGAGCGACCCGGCCCGCGCCGAGCTGCTGTCCAAGCTACGGGCCATGGCCGTGCGCCGCGAGCTGGCCAGGCAGGGCGTGCTGTTTCGCGAGATCACCGGTCTCGGCGACGAGCTGCCGGTGGCGGCCAACAACGAAGACCACGGGCGCATCCGCAATCGCCGGGTCGAGGTCTGGGTCTACTAGAGTTGCAAGCGGCAAGTGAAGCAAAACCGCGGCCTGGCTTGAGGCTTGCCGGGTTAAGCGCTAGCCTGTCTGAGCGTGACGCCGGGCCCCTCTGGCGGTGAGCTCTCACCGTGATGTCGGAGTCACTGAGTCGATATTCAACTCAGGCAGACATTTAGGGAGGGCTCATGGACGCTCTACTCGCCTTTTTCACCACCCCGCTGTTCGGTACCCCCGGCTGGTTCTGGCTGGCCTTTCTAGTGCTGATCGTCACCCTGCTGGTGCTCGACCTCGGCGTGCTGCACCGCGACCAGCACGAAATCGAGATGCGCGAGAGCCTGCTGCTGTATTCGGGCTACTTCAGCGTCGGCGTCGCCTTCGGCGGCTGGATCTGGTGGCAGATCGGCGCGACCAAGGCGCTGGAGTACTACACCGGTTTTCTCGTCGAGCAGTCGCTGTCGATGGACAACGTCTTCGTCATGGCGATGATCCTCGGCTACTTCAACATCCCCCGCCGCTACCAGCACCGCGTGCTGTTCTGGGGCATCCTCGGGGTGATAGTGCTGCGCGCCATCATGATCGGCCTGGGCACGGCGCTGGTGCAGCAGTTCGACTGGATCCTCTACCTGTTCGGCGCCTTCCTGCTGTTCAGCGGCTTCAAGATGCTGCGCAGCGAGCACCAGCAGGAACATCACCCGGACCTGGCGCAGAACCCGCTGCTGCGCTTCCTGCGCCGGCATATCCGGGTCACCGACGAGCTGCACGAGGGCCACTTCCTGGTGCGTCTGAAGGACCAGGTCAGCGGCAAGCCACTGCTGCATGCCACGCCGCTGCTGCTGGCGCTGGTGCTGATCGAGCTGGCCGACCTGGTGTTCGCCGTCGACAGCGTGCCGGCGGTGCTGGCCATTACCCAGGACCCCTTCATCGTCTACACCTCGAACATCTTCGCCATCCTCGGCCTGCGTTCGCTGTATTTCGCCCTGGCCGCGCTGATGCACCGCTTCATCTACCTGAAGTACGCCCTGGCGCTGGTGCTGATGTACATCGGCGGCAAGATCTTCCTCCACGACCTGGTCAAGGTTCCCGCCCTGCTCTCGCTTGGCGTAACCTTGGGCCTGCTGGCCGGCGGCGTGATCCTCTCCCTGCTGAGAACCCGCGACCGGGCCGGTCTCGATCGACAACAGAGTTGAAGCATGGCGGATGTACGCATAGATGAGCTGGAACGTGGCGGCCAGCGCCTGTGGCAGGTGCGCGTCGGCCGCCGCGCGCTGACCTTTCACGAGGAGCTGGCCGCGCGCGCCTTCGCCGCGCAGTTGCACATGCGCCTGATGTGGCTGGGCCAGCTACAGTAGGGTGCGCTGTGCGCACCACCTAAAAACGTGCGTGGTGCGCACGGCGCACCCTACGAAACGTCAGAGCAGCGTGCCCCTTCGCTCGGCGCATAAACGACGAGGCCCGCAAAGATGCGGGCCTCGTCCTTTTCAGCGCCTGGTTCAGCGGCTGGCTTTCATCGCCTCGCGCGGCACGTACTTGCCGATCTCGTACTTGCCGATGGCGGCGCGGTGCACCTCGTCCGGGCCGTCGGCCAGGCGCAGGGTGCGCTGCATGGCGTACCAGTAGGCCAGCGGGAAGTCGTTGGAGACCCCGGCGCCGCCGTGCATCTGGATCGCCCGGTCGATCACCCTGAGCGCCACGTTGGGCGCCACCACCTTGATCTGGGCGATTTCGCTGGCGGCGATCTTGTTGCCGACGGTGTCCATCATGTAGGCGGCGTTGAGGGTCAGCAGGCGCGCCTGGTTGATCTCCATGCGCGAGTCGGCGATATGGTCGATATTGCCGCCCAGGCGTGCCAGCGGCTTGCCGAAGGCGGTGCGCGAAACGGCGCGCTTGCACATCAGCTCCAGGGCCCGCTCGGCCATGCCGATCGAACGCATGCAGTGGTGGATGCGGCCCGGGCCGAGGCGACCCTGGGCGATCTCGAAGCCGCGCCCCTCGCCGAGCAGCACGTTCTCGTAGGGCACCCGCACGTTCTCGAACAGCACCTCGGCGTGGCCGTGCGGCGCGTCGTCGTAGCCGAACACCGGCAGCGGACGCAGCACGGTGACGCCGGGGGCGTCCATCGGCACCAGGATCATCGAATGCTGCTGGTGGCGCGGCGCGTCCGGGTTGGTCAGGCCCATGAAGATCATCACCTTGCAGCGCGGATCGCAGGCGCCGGAGGTCCACCACTTGCGACCGTTGATCACCCACTCGTCGCCTTCGCGGCGGGCGTTGGCCTGCATATTGGTGGCGTCGGACGAGGCCACACCCGGCTCGGTCATGGCGAAGGCCGAGCGGATCTCGCCGGACAGCAGCGGCTCCAGCCACTGACGCTTCTGCGCCTCGTTGCCGTAGCGCACCAACACCTCCATGTTGCCGGTGTCCGGCGCGGCGCAGTTGAACGGCTCCGGGCCGATCAGCGAGCGGCCCATGATCTCGGCCAGCGGCGCGTACTCGGTGTTGCTCAGGCCGGCGCCGTAGTCCGACTCGGGCAGGAACAGGTTCCACAGGCCCTCGGCCTTGGCCTTGTTCTTCAGCTCTTCCATGATCGCGGTGGGCTGCCAGCGGTCGCCCTCGGCCACCTGCCGTTCGAACACCGCTTCGGCCGGGTAGACGTGCGCTTCCATGAACGCCGTGACGCGCTCACGCAGCTGTTGAACCTTGGGGGAGTAGGCGAAATCCATGGGGGCTACCTTCTTGGCTGTGCGATTGTGGAAAAGATGCTAGAACAGCGCCTAAGATTTATCGAACCTATTTTTAGCGTGTATGAACATTCATAACCGATATATGATCGATTGATATCGACAGCCCTGGAGCGCATCCGGCATGAACCTGACCAAGGTGGATCTGAACCTCTTCATCGTCTTCGACGCCATCTACACCGAGGCCAACCTGACCCGTGCCGGGCAGATCGTCGGCATCACCCAGCCGGCGGTGTCCAACGCCCTGGCCCGCCTGCGCGAGACCTTCAACGACCCGCTGTTCGTGCGCACCGCCCAGGGCATGGTGCCGACGCCGATGGCGCAGAACATCATCGGTCCGGTGCGCAACGCCCTGCAGCTGCTGCGCGTATCGGTGCAGGAGAGCCGCACCTTCAACCCGCAGCAGGCCAACAAGACCTACCGCATCAGCATGACCGACCTCTCCGAGCAGATTCTCCTGCCGCCGCTGTTCCAGCGCCTGCGCCGCCTGGCGCCGAACGTGTGCATCGAGAGCTTTCTGGCCAAGCGCCGCGAAACCACCAAGGAGCTGGCCGCCGGGCGCCTGGACTTCGCCGTCGACGCGCCGCTCAACACCGACCCGCAGGTGCGCCACGTCAAGCTGCTCGATGACCGCTACGTCTGCGCCATGCGCCCGGGCCACCCGCTGGCCAAGGACAAGATCAGCCTCGACGAGTACCTGTCGCTGACCCACATCCATATCTCCAGTCGCCGCAGCGGTCTGGGCTACGTGGATCTGGCCCTGGGCAAGATGGGCATCCAGCGCAAGATCGCCCTGCGCTCGCAGCACTACCTGATGGCCAGCAGCGTGATGCTGCAGACCGATATGGTGATCACCGTGCCGGAGCGCTTCGCCCGCCGTCATCACCTGCATCACGTGACGCTGCCGGTCGGCGACGTGCCGGCGCTGGAAACCCATCTGTACTGGCACGAAAGCACCGATCAGGACCCGGCCAACCGCTGGATGCGCGAGCAGATGATCGAGCTGGCCCAGCAGGTCACCGCGCAGGAGAAGAAGGCCGAACAGGCCCCCGCCGCCTGAGTGAAAGGTGGTAAACGCAAGAAGGCCCGCAGATGCGGGCCTTCTCGTTTCGGGCGGGAGGGCAAATCAGCGGGCGAGCTGGCCATCCAGCGACAGCTTGCCGGCGCCTTCGACCAGCACCGCCAGGCTCATCGCCATCAGCGCCAGGGCGAACTCGTAGCCGTTGTTGCTCATGAAGAAGCCGTGCTGCAGGTGCACGGTGACGATGGCCACCAGCATGGTCACCGCCAGCACCGCGGCCGCCGGGCGCGCCAGCAGGCCGACTATCAGGGCGAGACCGCCGAAGAACTCGGCGCTACCGGCCCCCAGCGCCATCAGGTAGCCCGGCGTCAGGCCGATGCTTTCCATCCACTGCGCCACGCCGGCCAGACCATAGCCGCCGAACCAGCCGAACAGCTTCTGCGCGCCATGAGCGGCGAAGGTGATACCGGCGACAATGCGCAGGATGGTGATGCCGAAGCCGGCCTGGGTGGCGGTGATGCTCTTGATCAGGTTGTTCATTACAGCGCTTCCTTCGTGTGTGAGAGTTGATGGCGCACAGAATAACCAATTAATTCGATTTAAAAACAGTAAAAAACCACTAATTAATATCGAATTGATAGATAGCTAGTTGGCCGTCAGCCGCTGTTTTTGCGGTTCGAGCAGATAGCGCTCACGGTCATAAGCAAGGTAGTACTTATTCACCGCATTCACATAACTCACCACGCCCATGCCCATCTGCTCCATGGCCACACGCTCGACCTGGAAGAACCACTGATTGGGATTGAGGCCGCGCCTGCGTGCCTCGGCGCGCAGGCTCTGCACCCGCTGCGGGCCGAGGTTGTAGCCCGCCAAGATGAAGGCCATGCGTTCACGCTCGTTGAGCTGCGGGCTGTTGAAGAAGGTGCGGCGGATCATCGCCAGGTACTTGCTGCTGGCCAGCACATTGCCGTCCAGGCTGGCGATGTTGCTCACGCCGACGGCGCGCGCCGCCGCCGGGGTGATCTGCATCAGCCCGGTGGCACCGCTGGCGCCACGCGCCGAGGGGTTGAGGGTCGACTCCTTGAACGCCAGCGCCGCCAGCAGCAGCCAGTCGAAGCCCTGGCGCTCGGCATGCTGCTGCAACACCGGGCGCACCCGCTCCAGGCGCTGGCGCTCGGTGCGGCCGAGCGGCGAATGGACCTTGTACAGACGCCGGTAGACGCGCTGGAAGGCGGCGTCCTGGTCGGCCGGGTTCTGGTAGCCGCTGAAGAAGCGGTCGATGCTGGCGCGCAGCATCGGCGCATCCGGACGCACGAACCAGCTCATGTCGCCGTCACGCGCCAGCACCAGGTGCCTGTCCACCCTGAGCTTGGGCATCACCTTGGCCCAGCGCTCGGCGATCGGCAGTTCCACCGCGGTGCGTTCGAAGATGCCGGCCTGGACCATTTCCAGCACGTCCTCCACCGCCAGACTGGGGTCGACCCACTCCACCACGATCGGCGGCAGCTTGCGCGCCGCCAGTTGCTGGTTGACCTTGCGCAGCGCCTCGCCCACCGCGCTGCCGGCCGGCAGCGACAGGCTGCGCCCGGCCAGTTGTTCGAGGCTGCGGTAATGCCGGTTGCCCTGCTTCGCCACCAACACCAGCGGCACCTCGCGACGGATCGCCGCGCTGGCGCTGACGTCGCGCCCGGCACGCACGTTGAGCAGCTCGCCCGGCGCCACCAGATCGCCCTCGCCGCGCTGCAGGGCGCCGAGCAGCTGGTCCTTGGCCTTGGGGATGATCTTCAAGCGCAGGCTGCGGCCGTCGCGGGCGTTGCGGTTGAGGTACTGCTCGAAGGCGCGCAGGCGGTGGTACTCGACGCCGATGCTCTGGCCCTTGACCGAGCCCGAGCTGTTGCGGCTCTGGTTGACCAGCACGCGCAGCTCGCCGCTGCTGCGGATCGCCGGCAAGTCGCGGGCGCTGCGGGCCTGACTGCCGACTTCCGGCGGGCCGATCAGGCGCGCGCTGGCCGGTAGCGGCAGCAGGGCCAGCAGGCACAGGATCAACAGCAATCGCGACATCGATTCTCCAGGGATGGGCGGCAGGCCGCCGGACTCAGAGCACAACCCGCGAAACAAGTTCCCAAGCTGCGCGCGGGGCGCGGAGGGTCGCACAGCTGGCGCCGGCGGCGCCAGCCCGCAACCTTGCATCAATCTTAAAAAGCGTCGCCAACTTATTGTTTCTAATTGCCTTTCTGACGAACGGAATGCTTCTGCTATGCTCCCCCTTCGCCCAGACCAGGTGGCACCATGCAACTCATCGATATCGCCGTCAATCTGACCCACCCCAGCCTCGCCGCGCAGGCCGAAGCCCTGCTCGAGCGCGCCTACGCCGCCGGCGTCTGCCAGATGCTGCTGACCGGCACCAGTCTGGCCGAAAGCGAAGCCAGCCTGGCGCTGTGCCGACAGCTGGACGGCAGCGGCGAGCGGCTGTTCAGCACCGCCGGGGTGCATCCGCACGACGCCAGCAGCTGGAACGGCGCCAGCGCCGACAGGCTCAAGGCCCTGCTGGGCGAAGCCGAGGTGCGCGCGGTGGGCGAATGCGGACTGGACTTCGACCGCGATTTCTCCCCCAGACCGCTGCAGGAGAAGGCCCTGGAGCAGCAGCTGGCGCTGGCCGCCGAGCTGAATATGCCGGTGTTCCTGCATGAGCGCGAGGCCAGCCAGCGCCTGCTGGAGATACTCCGCGATTTTCGCGACCGGCTGCCGGCGGCGGTGGTGCACTGCTTCACCGGCGAGCGCCAGGCGCTCTACGCCTATCTGGATCTCGACCTGCATATAGGCATCACCGGCTGGGTCTGCGACGAGCGCCGCGGCACCCACCTGCATCCGCTGCTCAAGGACATCCCCAGCGGCCGTCTGATGCTGGAGACCGACGCGCCCTTCCTGCTGCCGCGCAGCCTGCGACCCAAGCCGAAAAACGGGCGTAACGAGCCGGCCTTCCTTGGCGAAGTGCTGCGCGAGGTGGCGCTGCACCGCGGCCAGAGTCAGGCGCAGCTGGCCGCCGAAACCACCGCCTGCGCCCGCGCCTTCTTCGCCCTGCCTCCACTGCCGGAGCGCGCCGCAGCGGAGTCTTGATCCCGGTCAACACTTGCGCCCCGGGTCTCGACGACACTGCTGGCATTTGGCCAATAGCGGCTGTCTTACACGGACACTACAAAGCATGGGCGCCTGGATCAGCGATATTTCCCTCAAGTACAAGTTCTGGGCGGTCAACGCCGTGGCCTTCGCCACCAGCCTGCTGCTGGTGCTGTTCGCCCTGCATACCGAACAACGCGCACGCGCCGTCGATGCCCGCCAGGCCGCGGCCGAGCAGGCGCGCCTGCTGGCGCACTGGCCGGCGCAGGCGGCGCTACCGGCCCTCGCGCAGTTGCACACGCTGGAAGATGGCGAACGCCTGCCCGGCGCCCTGGGTCAGGCAGACGCCAGCGGCTGGCAGGCGCTGGCGCACGACGCCTGGCTGAGCGAATCCCCGCTGATCGGCGCGCAGCTGGCGACCCTGAGCGACGGTCGCCGCCTGGCCCTGCTGACCCGCGCGCCCGGCCTGCGCCAGCTGTTCGCCGAGCACGCACTGGCCTACGCCGGCGCCGTGGCCGGACTTATGCTGCTGCTTCTGGCCGCCTCGCAGCTGCTGATCCGCTTTTTGCTCAGCCACCTCAACACCCTCAAGGACGTGATGCTGCAGGTCGAGCGCAGCGGCGACCTGGCCCTGCGCGTGCCGCTGGAGGGCCGCGACGAGGTCGGCCAGATGGCCGCCGCCTTCAACGCCATGCAGGCCGGCTACCAGCGTGTGGTCGGCACCGTCGGCCAGGTCGCCGCCGAACTGGACAGCGGCACCCGCAGCATGGCCGAGCGCATGGGCGCGGTGCGCCAGGGCATGCTCGACCAGCAGAGCGAGACCGACCAGGCGGCCACCGCGATCAATGAGATGTCGGCCACCGTGCAGCACATCGCCGAACACGCCGGCAGCACCCGCGACCAGTCGCACAACGCCGACCAGCTGGCCCGCGAAGGCCAGGCCGCGGTCGGTCGCGTCGAGCAGTCCATCGCCGGGCTGTCGCGCGGCGTGCAGCAGAGCGCCGGTACCATCGAGCGCCTGGCCGAGGACAGCCAGCACATCAACCGGGTGGTCGGGGTGATCCACGGCATCGCCGAGCAGACCAACCTGCTGGCGCTCAACGCCGCCATCGAAGCGGCGCGTGCCGGCGAGATGGGCCGCGGTTTCGCCGTGGTGGCCGACGAGGTGCGCAACCTGGCCAAACGGGTGCAGGACTCCACCGACGAAATCACCCAGATGATCGGCCACCTGCAGGCCGGCACCCGCGACGCCGTGGAGTTCATGCGCGAGAGTTCCGACAGCGCCAACCATTGCGTGCAGCTGGCGCAGGAAGCCGGCGAGGCGCTGGCGGCGATCACCGCCGCGGTGGCGCTGATGCGCGACAGCAACACCCAGATCGCCGTGGCCGCCGCCCAGCAGAGTCAGGTGGCCGAGGAGATGAGCCGTTCGGTGGTGGGCATCCGCGACGTCACCGAGCAGACCGTCGGCCAGACCCTCGACTCCGCCGCCACCAGCCAGCAACTGGCCGAGCTGGCCGGCGAGCTGAGCCAGGCGATCCGCCAGCTGCGCCTATAGCAGGCCTTTAGGTTTGAGCCTATCTGCACCATAGCCAGGGGCAATTCGCCGGGGTCCAGGCGGACGGCCTAGACTCGCTGCATGACCCAGAGGAATGCAGCATGAGCAAACGCCGCCCCAACCTGCTGGCCTGGCAATGGCGCCACTACGCCGAGCAGCACCGGCACCCGACCAACCTGCTGCTGCACCTGCTGGCCGTGCCGCTGTTTCTGCTGTCGGCCGCGCTGTTGCTGATCGGCCTGTGGCGCCTGGGCTTCGTACCCCTGGCACTGGGCACCATCGGCCTGCTGGCCGCCCTCGCCCTGCAGCGCCAGGGTCACCGCTTCGAGCAGCAGGCGCCGGAGCCCTTCGCCGGCAAGCGCGATGCGGTCAAACGCCTGCTGCTGGAACAGTGCGTGACCTTCCCGCGCTTTCTCTTCAGCGGCGCCTGGTGGCGCGCCTGGCGCCGGCGCAAGCGGCACTGACTCAGCCGAATACCGTCACCGTCTGCCGGCTGATGGCGATCAACTCGCCCGCCGGGCTCCACAGCGCTGCGGCGATATGGCCGTAGCCGTCGCGGGCGTGCTCGATCTCGGCGCGGTACAGGCACCAGTGCTCGGTGCTCAGCTCCCGCAGCGGCTGGACGAACTCGATGGTCCAGGTCAGCGAACTGCCCGGCGCCGGGCTCTTCAAATGCGGCAGCACCGCCGGCGGCCAGGCATCGACCAGCGCCAGCAGATGCGCCTCGCTCAGCGCCTGCGGCTCGGCCTCGCCGCGCAGACGTACCCAGCCGCCCATCTGCCGCGAGGGGTTGTTGGTGAAGGGCATGCCGCCGATGCCCCAGCGCATGGCCAGGAAGCGAGTGAACTCGGGGGTGACGCCGCGCAGGTACGGCAGCTCCTGGCAACGCTCGGCCGACTCGATCTGCGGTGCCGGCAGCGGCGCAACATCGATGGCCGAGGCGCGCGCGGCGCCGAAACTGCCCTGCACCATGGTCACCACCTGGCCGTCCTGCACCGCGCGCAGGCACAGCTGGCTGACCGCCTTGCCCTCGCGCAGCACCTCGGCCTGGAAGCTCACCGGCACGTCCGCCGCCACCGGGCCGACGAAGGTGATGGCCAGCGAGCGCACCGGGCGCCCCGCCGGCACCTTGGCGCGCATGGCCTCGAAGGCCAGCGCCGCCACCAGGCCGCCGAAACTGGCGCGCCCCTGCCCCCAGAGCGACGGAATCACCAGCGCCTCGGGGTTGGTGCGCACGGCCTGCAGCAATTCGGAAAAGGTCATAGCCACCTCGCAAACGATAGATGGCGTCGATCTTAGGGGATGGTGGAGGCCGAACGATAGGCCGAAAGGATGGTTATTCGGCCATAGTTCCGGCGAAAATGTCGCCTTATTTATCCAGCAGGAAGTCGCCATGCAGCGCCAGCAGCGCCTCGTCCGCGCGCCGTTCGGCTGCCGCCTGGGCCTGCAACCAGGCCGCGCGGCAGGGCTGCAGGGCCTCGCTGGAATCGCTCTGCGCCAGCCATTGCAGGTGATCGTGCCAGTCGCCCAGCTCGCTCTGCGCGCGCTTCAACCGACCCTGCGCCGCGGCGTCCAGGCCGCTATGCAGCGGATAGGCCTCGGCGGCGTAACGCACCCGCTTGATCAGCAGGCGCAGGCGGTGGCGGTCGTGCGCCGGGTCGCGCAGGGCACGCGCCAGCTGGCGCTGCTGACGGCGCAAACGGCGGCGGATGCGCTTGCCCACGCCGCGCAGCTGGCCCTCGGCTGCGGCCTGACGCCAGTTGCCTGGCCAGGCATCGAGCAGCAGCAGCAAGTCGGCCAGCTCGCGACTGGCGGCGACGACGGCATGTCCGGCGACCCGCCGCGCCTCGCCGGCCTGGGCCAACTCGCTCAGCCCCAGGCGACGCAGCTCGACCGTCAGCACCTCGCGGTCGCGCAACGGCCCGCTGAGGCGCCCCAGCACGGCGGCGCCCTGCTCCAGCGCGTCCACCGCCGGCAAACCGCGCAAGGGTCGCAGCAGGCTGCGCAGCTGGCGCAGGGCGATACGCAGATCGTGCAGGGCTTCCGCGTCGGTGGCACCTGCCAGACGCGCCTGGCAGGCGTACAGACGCACCTGCAACGCCAGCACCCGGGCCAGAATCCGCTCGACGAACCCCTTCATACGCACGTCCCCTTATTCGGATCGGTCATTCACCACTGCCGGACCTAGGGTGGATGAAAAGAGCGTCGTCCACCCTAGGTGATGCCGGCCCGTAGGCTGTCGCGGGGCCGCCCAGGCCATGCGCACCGGGCATCCCGTCGCTCGCGGTGCGCACGGCGCACCCCCAGGTGATTATTGCGAGACCGCGCGCTAACGCAACAGACGCCAGGGCAAGGCCCTGCGCAATTCACCCAGCGCCTGGCGCAGGGCCGCCCGCGAGGGGGGCTGGCCGGCGTAGCGCTGGGCCTCGAAACAGCGGGAAAAGGCCTGGATCGCTGCGGCCTGGGCCGGGAGTTCGCGACCCGCGCGCTCGGCGAAGGCACGCGGCCCCTCGCCCGCCTGGCGCCGCACGCCGTGCCGCGCCAGCAGCTGCTCGAAGCGGCGGAAGGCCTGGCGCTGTGGGTCGCGACGCTGCTGCCAGGGCCTCAGCAACCACAGCGCCAGCAGGCCGAGCAGCAGCGTGCCGCTGCCGACCAGGGCCAGCGCCAGGCGCTGCCAGTCGAGGCTGCCGAACCAGCGCTGCAGCAGCTGCAACTGCTGCTCGCCCTGGTAGCCCAGCACCCAGCGCTGCCAGCCGTAGTTGAGGTTTTCCCAGTTCAGGCGCAACTGGTTGAGCCAGGCCAGTTCGCGGTAGCGCAGCGGCGAGAAGGGTTGGTCGTCGAGAAAACCGTCCTCCTCGGCCAGCGCTTCCTCCAGGCCCTGCTCGATGCGCTGCGGCGCCACCTGGAAGGTGGGATCGACGCTGCGCCAGCCGCGGCCCGGCTGCCAGTACTCGACCCAGGCGTGGGCATCGAACTGACGCACCTGGATGTAGTTGCCGCCGGGGTTGAGCTCGCCGCCCTGGTAGCCGGCCACCACCCGCGCGGGAATGCCGGCGGCGCGCAGGACGAAGGTCATGGCGCCGGCGTAGTGGGCGCAGAAGCCGCGGCGGGTGTTGAACAGGAAGTCGTCGATGCTGTCCGCGCCCAGCGGCTGCGGGCGCAGGGTGTAGACGTAGGGCTCGTGGTTGAAATGCTGCAGCAGCGCGGCGACCAGCGCATCGGCCTGCGGATGCTGACGCTGCAGCTCGGCGGCCCAGGCGCGGCTGCGCGGATCGCCCTGCTCGGGCAGTTGCAGCGCGCGGCGCAACGCCGGCGGTTCGGCGTCCGCCTCGCGCAGTGCCTGCGGCCAGGAGCGCACCTGGTAGAGCAAGGGGCGATCCACCGGGCGCCGCCGCTGCCAGCGGAAGTCGCTCATCATGCGGCTGTCGCCCTGCGCCAGCTCGCCGACGTCGAGGGCGAACAGCCAGGGCTTGCCGCTGGGCTGCATGACGATGCTGTAGTCCAGCGGCTCGCCCACCTGGCGCCACTGCGGCGTCGCGAGCAGCTCGGCGTAGCTGGATTGCGACCAGCGCCGGCCGTCGAAGCGCTCCAGGGTCAGGGCGCGCCAGTACAGCTGATCGCGCGGCGGCACCGGGCCGTCGAAGCTGGCGCGAAAGGCCAGCGCCGAGGAGCGGCTGAGCTCGGCGATATCGGCCGGCGCCATGCTGTCCGACAGGCCGGTGACGCCCTTGTCGCTGGGCAACGGCAGCGACCACAGCGGGCCCATGCGCGGGAAGAACAGAAACAGCAGGACCATCAGCGGCAGCGCCTGCAGCAGCAGGCCGCCGGCCAGGCGCAGGGTCGGCCAGGGCCGCTCGGCGAAACCGCTGTGCTGCAGCCCCACCAGCGCGGCGAGCAGCGCGGTGACCGGCAGCAGGCTGTACAGCGCGGCGAGGATGCCGTCGTCGAACAGGTAGGCGGTCACCACGCAGAAGAAGCCGAGGAAGATCAGCACCAGGGCGTCGCGCCGGCTGCGCATCTCCACCAGCTTGAGGACGAAGGTGGCGATCAGCAGCACCACCGCCGCGTCCAGCCCCACCAGGGTGCCGCGCGACAGCAGGATGCCGGCCAGCACCAGCAGCATCAGGCCGCCCTTGGCCCAGCCGTTGGGGTAGCCCGCGCGCATGCGGAAGATCTGCACGCGCCAGGCGGCGGCGCCCAGCCACAGGGCGATCATCCACAGCGGCAGGTGCACCAGGTGCGGCAGGATCACCAGCACCTGGGCCACCAGCAGCCAGGTCAGGGCAATGCGCGGAATGCCCGGCAGTGTGCTCATGCCAGCTCACCGAACAGCGCCAGGGCGCGCAGGCAGGCGTCGCGATGGCCTTCACCGGAGTCCGGGGCGATCACCTGCCCCGGCAGCTGCAGGCCGAACGCCTGTTGCCGCTCGGCCAGTTGCAGCACCCAGTGGCAGAGCAGCGACAGGCGCAGCTCCGCATCGCCGCCCAACTGCTCGAAGTCCAGCCACAGGTCGCGCCCGCCGAGCATGGCGAACTCCTTGACCAGCAGGCCCTGGCCGCGCGAATAGGCCTTCCAGTCCAGGCGCCGCTTGGAGTCGCCCGGCTGGTAGTCGCGCAGGCCCTGGAAATCGTCGGCGCCCTGGCCGCGGGCGCGCATGCCCTCCTCGTCCTCGGCGCCCAGGCCGGCGGCCAACGGCAGCTCGCCCTCCAGCGGCCGCGGATAGACCAGCACCGCCTGATCCAGATCGACCCAGCTCCAGGCCACCAGCAGGCCGAGGGGAAAGCGGCTCTCCACCCGCAACCGGCCCGGGCGCAGCCAGCCACGGCGCTGCGCCGGCAGGCTCAGTTCCAGCTCGGCCTGGCCCTGGCGCGGCACGTCGCGCGCCAGCAGCTCGGCCGGCGGCCACCCCAGGGCCACGGCCTGGTGCTCGCGCTCGCGGCTTTCCAGGCGCACGTGAAAGCGCGCCTGTTCGCCGACGAACACCGCGCCGCCACCGCCGGCCTTGAGCACCAGCCCGGCCAGGTTGCGATAGGTGTGCAGGATGGCGACCACGAACACCGCCATCAGCAGGAAGGTCAGGCCGTAGGCCAGGCTGTTCTGGTAGTTGATGCCGACCAGCAGCATCAGCAGCAGGGCCAGGCCATAGGCGGCGCCGACCCGGCTGGGCAGGATGAAGATGCGCCGCTGATTGAGGCGCACGCTGGCCGCCGGCGGAATGCGCCGCGCCAGCCAGCGGCTCCACAGCGGTTTCAGCGCGGCGCGCATCAGAGCGCCGGCACTTCGCGCAGCAGCCACTGCACCAGGCTGCCGCCGCCGTGGCCGGTGGGGTCGGCGCGCTCGCGCAGGCGGTGGCCGACCACCGAGGGCAGCACCGCCTGCACGTCCTCGGGGATCACGTAGTCGCGCTCGGCCAGCAGCGCCCAGGCCCGCGCCGCGGCCAGCAGCGCCAGGCTGGCGCGCGGCGACAGGCCCCAGGCGAATTGCGGCTGGCTACGGGTGGCCTCGACCAGGCGCAGCACGTAATCGATCAGCGCATCGCTGGCGCGCACCTTGGGCACCTCGGCCTGCAGCCGGGCCAGCTCGGCATGGTCGAGAATCGCTTGCAGCCGCGGCAGCAGCTCGCGCCGCGCGTCGCCCAGCAGCAGCGCCTTCTCCGCCGCCTGAGCCGGATAACCCAGCGACAGGCGCATGAGGAAGCGGTCCAGCTGCGATTCCGGCAGGGCGAAGGTGCCGCCGCTGCTCACCGGGTTCTGCGTGGCGATGACGAAGAAGGGTTCGGGCAGTGGCCGGGTGGCGCCCTCGATGGTCACCTGGCCCTCCTCCATGGCCTCGAGCAGCGCGCTCTGGCTCTTCGGCGTGGCGCGGTTGATCTCGTCGGCCAGCACCAGCTCGGCGAAGATCGGCCCGGGGTGGAAGACGAACTGGCCACTGTCCTTGTCGAACACCGAGGTGCCGAGGATGTCGCCGGGCAACAGGTCGGAGGTGAACTGGATACGCTGGAAGCTCAGCCCCAGCACCCGCGCCAGAGCATGGCTCAAGGTGGTCTTGCCCATGCCGGGCAGGTCTTCGATCAGCAGGTGACCGCGCGCCAGCAGGCAGGTCAGCGCCAGGCGCACCTGCGCCTCCTTGCCCAGCAGCACCTGATTGACCGAGTCCAGGCAGGCGTCCAGTTTGCTTCGCATCGTTGGCTCCTTATGCAGACCGCCGATGCTACTGGGCCACTCAAGTGCGGCAAAGTGCTATGCAATCTTTGCTGACGAAACTGTGAGCGCGCCCGCCCTTACAGACGAAAATGCCCGGCCATGCCCTGCAGCTCGCGGCCCAGCTCGGCCAGCTGGATGCTCGAGGCGGCGGTCTGTTCCATGGCGCTGGCCGACTGATCGGCGATATCGCGGATCGAGGTGACGCTGCGGTTGATCTCCTCGGCCACCGCCGTCTGCTGTTCGGCCGCCGCGGCGATCTGCTGGTTCATCTCGAAGATCCGCGCCACCGCCTCGGCGATGGCCGTCAGCGCGCCCTCGGTCTGGTTGGCGCCCTCCACCGTCTGGCTCACCAGGCTGGCGCTCTGCGCCATGTCGGCCACCGCGCGGCGGCTGCCCTCGCGCAGCGCGGCGATCAGCGCCTCGATCTCGGCGGTGGACTGCTGGGTGCGCTTGGCCAGGGCGCGCACCTCGTCGGCGACCACGGCGAAGCCACGGCCCTGCTCGCCGGCACGCGCCGCCTCGATGGCGGCGTTGAGCGCCAGCAGATTGGTCTGCTCGGCGACGTTCTTGATCACCTCCAGCACCGCGTCGATGCGCTGGGTGTCCTGGCTCAGGCGCTGGATGCTGGCGGTGGTGGCGTCCATCGCGCCGGCCAGCTGGTCGATGCGCTGCAGGGTCTGGCGCACCACCTGGCTGCCACTGTCGACGCGCTGATCGGCCTGCTCGGTGGAAGCCGCGGCGGCCTCGGCGTTGCGCGCCACCTCGTGCACCGTGGCGGTCATCTGGCTCATGGCGGTGGCCACCTGATCGGTCTCCAGCTTCTGCCCGTTGACCCCCTGGCGGGTCTGCTCGGTCACCGTCGACAGCGACTGCGCCGAGCTGGACAGCTGGGTCACCCCGCCCTGCAGGCGGCCGACCATCTCGCGCAGGTTGCCGGCCATGGCCTGCATGGCGCCGAGCAGCTGGCCGATCTCGTCGCGCCGGTCGATTTCGATGCGCGCACTCAGGTCGCCGGCGGCGATGCGCTCGGCCAGGCCGATCACCCGTTTCAGCGGCCGCACTATGGCCAGGCTGATGGCCAGCGCGGCTCCCAGGCCGACCAGCAGGGCCAGGGCCGCCGCCAGCAGGATCAGGGTGCTGCTCGCCTGCTGCGCGGCCTGCATGGCCTGGCGCTGGGCGCCGAGGGCCTGCTCGACCTGGCCAAGCAGTTGTTCGATCTGCGCCACCAGCTGCAGGTAAACCTGCTTCTGCTGCTGCAGCTGCTCGGCGTATTCCTTGAGCCGCTCGTTGAAGGAGTCGACATTGACCACCACCTCGCCGAGCACCGCAGCGTAGCCGGGATCGCTCAGCGCATCGCGCAGTTCGGCGGCCAGCGCCTGGGCCTCGCCGGCCTGGGCGATCTCGACCCGCTCGAGCGCGTCGCTGCGGCGGCTCGCCTCCAGACGCTGGCGGGCCTGATCCAGCGCCTGCAACAGCAACTGGTGAATCTTGCCGACCTGCCCGGCCTGCAGCACCGCCTCGCCGCCCTGCTCGCCCTGACTGCGCTTGAGCAGGTCGACGCCGTCCTCGGCCAGGCCCTCCTGCAGCAGGTCGAGGCTGTTGGCGGCGCTGACCACCAGCCAGTCGGCGGCCTGCAGCGCCAGCTGCATGTTGTCGGTGAGTTCCACGTAACGGGCGAACGCGGCGCGGTAGTCGGCCAGCGCCGGCGCCAGCGGCGCCAGGATCGCCGCGGTGCCTTCGTCCAGTTCGCCCTGCAGGGCGGCGCTGGCCTGCAGGATCGCCTCGGCCTGCTCGGCCAGGCGCGCGGCCTGCTGCGGATCGCCGGCCAGGGCGAAGGCCTGCTCGCTGTGGCGCATGTGCAGCAGCTGCTCGCCGAGCGCACTCATGCGCTGCTGCAGCGCCGCCCCGGCATTCACCTCGCGCAGCGCCAGCAGCCCGGTGCCGGCCACCAGCGCGGTAAGCCCCAGCACCAGGGCGAAACCCAGCATCAGCTTGCTGGCCGTGCTCAGACTGGCCAGCCGATTGCTCCACGCGCTCCCCATGACCACCCCCGCCTACTGCTCGCCGCGAATGGCCGAACATAGGAGCGCCGCCCTGCTGGCGACAAGCCAGCAGTGCCTGAAATGGCAGGATCAGCTAACTGGAGGTCGCTTCCAGAGCGGATTCACGGCCGCTGCATCTGGAACAGCTCGGTGGTGCGGCAGTAGGCGCTGCCGCCGAGACGGCCGATCAGGTCGAGCTTGAGCGGGTCGAGGCGGCCCTGCTCGCTGAGCACGGCGTCGTCGATATGCGCCAGCAGCACCTCGGCGAAAATCAGGTGGCAGTTGGGATTCGCCGCCGGATAGGGCTGGATCTGCGCCACCCGGCACTCGAAGGTCACCGGCGCGCCGGCCACCCGCGGCACGTCGATGCGCTCGCACGGCAGGCTGGCGATAGCGCAATGGGCGAACTCGCTGACCTCGTGCGGCAGTATCGCCGCGCTGGCGTTCATCGCCTCGGCCTGGGCGAAGCTGACCAACTGGATCGCCAGTTCGCCGCTGGCCTGGGCGTTGCGCAGGCTGTCCTTGAAGCTGCCGTCGTCGCGGGTGTTGACGTTGACCAGCAGGGTCGGCGGGTTGTCGCTGATCACCTGGAAGAAGCTGAACGGCGCCAGATTGGCCACCCCTTGCGGGGAGCGGGTGGAAACCCAGGCGATGGGCCGCGGGGTGACGCTGGCGGCGAGCCAGCGGTAGGCCTCCAGCGGGCTCAGCGTCGCGAAGTCGAGCTGCATCAGCGCCCCGCTCGCGATTCGCGGATGTAGAAGCGCGCCCGCTCGGCCTTGCTGGTGCAGCCCTCGTAGGCCTCGAACTGCTGCTGGGTCTTGGCCGCGGTGAGCAGCGACAGCGCCTTGGAGTAGCTGACCGTACCGGCGAAGCCTTCGGCCTCGGCGATGCTCAGCTCCTTCCAGGCCGCGTCCAGCTGATTGGCGCAGGTATCGCGGTACACCGTCTTGCCGGCGCAACCGCTCAGCGCCAGGGCCAGCACCGGCAAACAGATCCAATGTTTCATCGACCACACTCCTTACAAGGACATGACTACGGATTGACCCAGTGTAGGACGCCGGCGCCCGGGGAAAGTGCCCGCTTCAGCGTCCGGCGCGTTGACGCAGATACTCCACCACCGCCTGTTGCTCGCCGACGAACTCGATGCGCCCGGCCTTGCTCTCGCGCTGGAACACGTACATCGGATCGTAGTACTCCACCAGCAGCGCCTCGATCCAGCCGCGATGGGTGTCGACCTGGCCGGCGGCGGCCTGCTCGCCGAGGGCCTGGTCCATGATCGCCGCCAGGCGCTGATAGCGCTCGCCGCCCAGGCGCCGGGTGATGTTGGCCAGGCTCTCGCGCAGGCGCGCGGCGAAGGCGGCGAATCCGCCCTCCTCGCCGTGGACGGCGACGAACTCGGCGCACAGCTCGACCACATAGGCCTTGAGGATGCGCTCGACGCGATGCTCCAGGCTGTCCTCCAGCCACACCAGCGGGTAGTCCTGCATCGCCTGGTACAGCGGTAGCGGCAGCGAGCAGCGGCCGATCAGCCGCGCCTCGTCCTCCAGCACGAACTGGCGCTGGCCGCGCGCGCGACGCTTGAGCAGGTCGATGGCCAGGGCGTTCTCGAAATCGATCTGCGCCGGCTGGGCGCTGGCGCGCTTGCCGAAGCTGGAGCCGCGGTGGTTGGCGTGGCCTTCCAGGTCCGGGGCGTTGTCCAGCTGGCCGATCACCTCGGTCTTGCCGGTGCCGGTCATGCCGCCGACCAGGACGAAATCGCACTCGGCCACCGCCTGCTCGCTGGTTTCCAAGAGAAAGCCGCGCATCGCCTTGTAGCCGCCGATCACCCGCGGGTAGTCGATGCCCGCCTCGCTTTTCAGCCACTGCTGGACGATCTGCGAGCGCAGGCCGCCGCGAAAGCAGTACAGGTAGCCGTCCGGATGGGCCTTGGCGAAGGCCGCCCAGGCCGCTATGCGCTCGTCCTTCAGCGCACCGCTGACCAGTTGGTGGCCCAGCTCGATGGCCGCCTGCTGGCCGTGCTGCTTGTAACAGGTGCCGACCTTCTGCCGCTCGAGGTCGTCCATCAGCGGCAGGTTGACCACCCCGGGGAAGGCGCCCTTGAGAAATTCCACCGGCGCGCGGGCGTCCATCATCGGCCGGTCGCCCAGAAAGATGTCGCGGTAGTCGGCGCTGTTGTCCCGCATCACAGCACCTCGACCGCGTGGCGCTGTCGCTCGACCATCTCGCCGATGGGCGCCAGCTGCAGGCCCAACTCGGCGGCCACAGCGAGGAACTCCGCCTCGCCTTCCGGCGCCACGGCGATCAGCAGGCCGCCGCTGGTCTGCGGGTCGCACAGCAGCAGCTTGGCCAGCTCCGGTAGCGGCGCGATCTTCTCGCCGTAGCTGTCGAAGTTGCGCAGCGTGCCGCCGGGCACGCAGCCCTGCTCCAGGTAATGCTCGACGCTGTCCAGACGCGGCACCCTGGCGAAGTCGACGCGCGCGCTGAGGCCGCTACCATCGGCCATTTCCACTAGGTGCCCGAGCAGGCCGAAGCCGGTGACGTCGGTCATCGCCTTGACCCCGGCGAGCTTGCCGAAGCGGCTGCCGGGCTTGTTCAGGGTGCACATCCAGTCGCGCGCCAGGCCGACGTCCTCGCTGCGCAGCTTGGCCTTCTTCTCCGCGGTGGTGAGGATGCCGATGCCCAGCGGCTTGGTCAGGTACAGCTGGCAGCCGACGGTGGCGGTGTCGTTGCGCTTCATATGGCGCTTGTCCACCAGGCCGGTCACCGCCAGGCCGAAGATCGGCTCGGGGGCGTCGATCGAGTGGCCGCCGGCCAGCGGAATGCCGGCCTCGTCGCACACCGCGCGGCCGCCGCGGATCACCTCGCGGGCGACCTCCGGGGCCAGCAGGTTGACCGGCCAGCCGAGAATGGCGATGGCCATCAGCGGGTCGCCGCCCATGGCGTAGATGTCGCTGATGGCGTTGGTCGCGGCGATGCGGCCGAAGTCGTAGGGATCGTCGACGATGGGCATGAAGAAGTCGGTGGTGGAAACCACCCCGCGTTCTTCGTCGATGGCATAGACCGCGGCATCGTCGCGCGAGGCGTTGCCGACCCACAGGCGCGGGTCGAGGTTCTGCGCACCGCTGCCGGCGAGGATCACCTCCAGCACCTTGGGGGAAATCTTGCAGCCGCAACCGGCGCCGTGGCTGTACTGGGTCAAACGAATCGGCTCGCTCATGTCTCTCTCTTGCATCGACGACTGGCGGCGGATTCTAGCAAAGACCGCCTTGGCGCAGCGCCTTTGCGCGAGTAAGGTCGAAACATCGACGGGGGATTTTTCCTATGAGCAAGAAAGTGGCGCTGGTACTGGGCTCGGGGGGCGCGCGCGGCTACGCCCATATCGGCGTGATCGAGGAGCTGCAGGCGCGCGGCTACGAGATCGGCTGCATCGCCGGCTGCTCGATGGGCGCGGTGGTCGGCGGCATCTTCGCTGCCGGCAAGCTGCGCGAGTACCGCGAGTGGACCGAGAGCCTGGACTACCTGGACGTGCTGCGCCTGATCGATGTCAGCTTCCGCCTCGGTGCCATCCGCGGCGAACGGGTGTTCGGGCGCATCCACGACATAGTCGGCGAGATCAATATCGAGGAGCTGGCGATCCCCTTCACCGCGGTCGCCACCGACCTCACCAACCAGCAGGAAATCTGGTTCCAGGAAGGCTGCCTGCACCAGGCGATGCGCGCCTCGGCGGCGATTCCCAGCCTGTTCACCCCGGTGATCCAGGGCAAGCGCATGCTGGTCGACGGCGGCCTGCTCAACCCGTTGCCGATCGTGCCGGTGGTGTCCAGCCACTGCGACCTGATCATCGCAGTCAACCTCAACGCCACCAACCAGAGCCACTACCAGCTGCCGGTGATCGAGCGGCCGGCGGCGCTCAAGGGGCGCATCGACCAGTTGATGACCACGCTCGGCTCGCGCCTGCCGAGCTTCCGCCGCAAGAGCGAGGACGACGTGCTGCTGCTGGCCGCCGAGCAGCAACAGGCCGACGCCATCGGCCCGGCCGCGGCGCCGAACCGCAACGCCGCCGGCGCCGTGCCGAAATCCGCCAGCGGCTCGCGGGTCGCCGAGTTCAGCGGCCCGGCCTCGCTGCTGGAGCTGGTCAACCAGAGCTTCGAGGTGATGCAGACCTCGCTGGCGCAATACAAGATCGCCGGCTACCCGCCGGACATCCTGATCAACGTGCCCAAGCGCGTGTGCCGTTTCTTCGAGTTCTACAAGGCGCCGGAGCTGATCATGCTCGGCCGCCAGATCGCCCGCGACACCCTCGAGCGCTACGAGCGCGAGCGTTGATCACTCGCTGTGCAGCGCCTCGACCGGTTGCAGGCGCGCCGCCCGCCGCGCCGGGGCGATGCCGGAGAGCACCCCGACCAGCGCCGCCAGCAGCAGCGCCAGCAGCAGAACCCCCGGCTGCACGGCAAGCGGCAGCCCCGGTAGCGCCAGCTGCAGAGCGCCGAGCAGCGCGCCCATCAGCAGCAGCCCGGCCAGCCCGCCGAGCAGCGACAGCAGCAACGCCTCGCCGAGAAACAGCGCCAGCACCTGCCGCGAGGTGGCGCCGACCGCGCGCAACAGGCCGATTTCCGCCGCGCGCTCGGCCACCGCGGTGGTCATGATGGTGAGGATGCCCACCGCCCCCACCAGCAGCGAGATACCGCCCAGCGCCGCCACCGCGACGCTGAACATGGCGAGGATGCGGTCCAGGCTGCGCAACATGTCGTCCTGAGTGGTCAGGTTGAAATCCTCCTCGCCGTGGCGCTCGATCAGCAGTCGGCGCACCCGCTCGCTCATCTGCGGCGCGGCGATACCGGCGTTGAACACCAGGTTGATCTTGGCCAGGCCGTCGCGGTTGAACAGGCTTTCGGCCCAGTCCACCGGCACGTAGGCGATGTCGTCGATATCGAAGCCGAGCAACTGCCCCTGGCGCGCCATCACCCCGATCACCCGAAAGCGCGTGCCGCCGACCCGCACCGTCTGCCCCAGCGGGTTGGCCGCGCCGAACAGCTCCTGGCGCAGGGTGTGGCCGAGCACCACGTAGGGCGGCGAGCGGCCGTCGCGCGGCTCGGGAAGAAACTGGCCGAGGGCCAGCGGCAGGCGCCAGGCCGTGGCCATCTGGTGGCCGCAGCCGAGCACCCCGGTGTAACGGGTCAGGCCGGCGAACTGGATGTCGCCGTTGCCCTGGATGATCGGCACCGCCGCCTCGACGTGGGGCAGGCGGCGCAACGCATCGGCGTCGGCGATGGTCAGCGGGCGCACGTTGCTGAGCACGCCGCCGAGGCCGCCGGTGCGGGTCATGCCCGGACGGATGGTCAGGTTGCGCGTGCCGAACTGGGCGAAGTTGTCCTGCACGTAGCCACGCAGGCCGTCGCCGATGGCGGTGAGCAGGGCCATGGCGGCGATGCCGATGGCCACCCCGAGCAGGGTCAGCAGGCTGCGCAGGGGCCGGCTGAGCAGCGCCGAGCCGCTCAGGCGCAGAGCGTCGCGCAGTTGCATCAACCGCCCCCCGCCGCGCCGTGCAGCGCCTGCACCGGTGCCATGCTGGCGGCGCGATTGGCCGGCAGCCAGGCGAACAGCGCAGCGCAGGCCAGCGCCAGGCCGAGGCTGACCAGCCGCGCCCACCCCGGCGCATGCAGCGGTAGCGCCGTGGCCAGGCGCGCGCCCCACAGCAGCAGCTCGGCCAGCAGCAGGCCAGCCAGCGCACCGGCCAGGGCCAGCAGCAGCGCCTCGCCGAGAAACACCAGGCGCACCTGTCCGGCGCTGGCGCCGAGGGCCTTGAGCAGGCCGATCTCGGCGGTGCGCTGGTTGACCGAAATCCAGGTCACGTTCATCACCAGGATGCCGGCCACCAGCAGGCTGATCGCGGCGATGCCGCCGAGCGCCTGGGTCAGGCGCACGAGAATCTGCTCGAAGGTGCCGCGCAGGGCGTCCTGGCCGACCAGGGTGAAATCCTCCTTGCCCTGGTGGCGACGAGTCAGGCTGGCGCGAATCTCCCGCTGCGCGCTATCGAGGTAACTGGCGCCGCGTAGCTCGACGAAGATGCGCAGCAGGCCCTCGCGGTCGAACAGCGCCTGGGCGTTGGCCAGGGGTATCAACAGGCTGTCGGAGAAATCCATGCCCAGCGACTCGCCACGCTCGGCCAGCACGCCGATCACCCGCAGCCGCCGGTCGCCGGCGCGCAGCCACTGGCCCAGCGCCGGCCCGTCGCCGAACAGTTCGCGGCGCAGCCGTGCGCCGAGCACGCCGACCGCCTCGCCCTGGCCCGCGGCCAGTGCCGGCAGCGCCTGGCCCTGGGCCAGCTGCAGGCCGCGCATGGCGAAGAAGTGGTGGTCGGTACCGACGATCAGCGTCTCGCGGTGGCGATTGCCGGCGCGCACCTCGGCGCGCCCCGACTGCTGTGGCGCCACCCGGCGCACCTGCGGCAAGCGGGCGATGGCCAGGGCATCGCCGAGGGTCAGCTCGCGTGGCGCCAGGCCGGTGACCGGCGGCATGCCGCCGGTGGTCTGGTTGCGCCCTGGCACCACGATCAGCAGATGGCGGCCAAGCTGGTCGAACTCGCCAATGACGAAGCGCCGGGCGCCCTCGCCCAGGCCGCTGAGCAGCACCACGGCGAACACACCGATGGCGATCGCCAGCAGCAGCATGGCGCTGCGCGAACGGTGCCCGCGCAGCCCGCCTAGCCACAGGGCGCAGAGGTCGGCGGCGCGCATCAGGCCACCCGCAGTTGCGGTGGCCGCGCCTGGCCGTCGTGCAGCCATAGCTGGCGCCGTGCGCGCGCCGCATGCTGCAGGTCGTGGGTCACCACCACCAGGGTCTGGCCCTCGGCGTTGAGCGCTTCGAGCAGGGCGAACACCTCGCCGCCGGCCTGGCTGTCGAGGTTGCCGGTGGGCTCGTCGGCCAGCAGCAGTGCCGGGCGCATGACCATGGCGCGGGCGATGGCCACCCGCTGGCGCTGACCGCCGGACAGCTCGGCCGGGCGATGACCCAGGCGCTGGCCGAGGCCTAGGCGTTCGGCCAGCTCGCGGCTGCGACGGCGGCGCTCGGCGGGGTCGATGCCGGCCAGGAGCATCGGCAGCTCGATGTTTTCCAGCACGTTCAGGCGCGGGATCAGGTGATAGGCCTGGAACACGAAACCGATATGGCGGCTGCGCAGCTCGGCGCGGCGACGCTCGTCGAGCGCCGCGGTGGCCTCATTGTTGAGCCAGTACTCGCCGGCATCCGGCACGTCGAGCAGGCCGAGGATATTGAGCAGGGTCGACTTGCCCGAGCCGGACGGGCCGACCACCGCCAGGTAGTCGCCGGCGGCGATCTGCAGATCCAGCGCCGCCAGGCCGACGACCCGCTGCTCGCCGCTGGCGAAGCCGCGCGTCACCCCCTGCAGGCGGATCATCACTGCGCTTCCGCGCTGCGCGAGACCACCGCGATGCCGTCCTTGAGTCCCTCGCGGTCAAGGCTGGCGAGAATCCGCTCGCCCTCGTGCAGGCCGTCGAGCACTTCGGTCCAGCGCCAGTTGGCCAGCCCCGTGTTCAGCTCGACCTCGCGCAACACGCCGGTGGCCGGGTCGTAGCGCAGCACCCGGCGCCCCTCCAGCAGGGTCTCGGTGGGGATGCGCAGGCTGCCGGCGCTCTGCTCCAGGAGGATTTCCACGTCGGCGCTGTAGCCGGCCAGCAAGGTCACGTCCACCGGCAACTGGGCGAAGCGCACCTCGACGTCGACGGTGCGCGCCTGCTTCTCCAGCTCGCGCACGAAGGGCGCGATGCGGCTGACCTGGCCATGGAAATGGCGGCCGCGAAAGGCGTCCAGGCTGATCCGCACCGGCATGCCGATACGCACCCGGCCGGCGTCCACCTCGTCGATCGGCGCATCGACGTAGAGGCAGCTGTCGTCGATCAGGTCCACCGCCGGCGGGGTCGGAATGCCCGGCGGCGACGGGGTAACGAATTCGCCCAGCTCGCCGTTAATCTGCGCCACCACCCCGGCGAAGGGCGCGCGCAGCACGGTCTGGTCGAGCAGCGAGCGCTGCAGCGTCAGGTTGGCCTCGGCCTCGCGAATCTGCACCTGCTGCGCGGTGCAGGCCAGTTGCGCCAGGCGCGCCTTGGTCTCGGCCTGGTCGAGGCGCTCGAGCGAGGTCAGCTTGCGTTCACCCAGGTGCTGCAGGCGGCGGTGATCGCGCTGGTACAGCTCGGCTTTGCGGCACAGCTGTTCGCGCTCGCTGCGGCGTACCTCGAGACGTGCGCCGGCCTCCTCGACCCGCGCCTGGCGGTCGTCCTGGCGCAGGCGCATGAGCACCTGGCCGAGCTCGACGTGCTGGCCCTCGTCGACCAGTAGCTCGCTGACCTGGCCGCCGACGTTGAACGACAGCCGCGAGCGGCGACAGGATTTCAGGGTACCGGCGCGGGTATTGGCGACCAGGGTTTCCACCGGGCCACGCTCCACCGCGATCAGTTGCACGGGCATCGGTTGGGGCCGCTGCCACCACCATACAACCGCCAATAAACCGGCGAAAACAATGAGGGAAATCGACAGACCGCGCATAAGTGCCTCTTTCTTGACACCCCAGCTTCAGCCTAGGTCAGCCTCCCCCCGTCAACAACGCGGTACGCCCGCCATTGGTCTCTTGATAGAAGTTCTTAGTTTCAACGGTTGATACGTCTCATGCCTGTTTGTCCGGCGGCAGCTGGTCGAGGGCTGCCTGGTTGTCCGGCGCCTTCTCCGCCACCCAGTCGCTGAGCAGGCTGTAAGCCACCGCCAGCAGGGTCGGGCCAAGGAACAGGCCCATGAAGCCGAAGGCGAGGATGCCGCCGAACACTCCGAGCAGCACCACCACCAGCGGCAGGTTGCCGCCGCGACTGATCAGATAGGGCTTGAGGATATTGTCCACGCCGCTGATAACGAACATGCCCCAGACGCCGAGGAACAGGGCGAAGCCGTACTCGCCCTGCCACACCAGCCAGGCGGTGGCGGGTATCCACACCAGCGGCGGGCCCATCGGCACCAGGCTGAGGACGAAGGTGAGAATGCCCAGCACCAGCGCTCCCGGCACCCCGGCGATCCAGAAGCCGATCAGCGCCAGCAGGCCCTGGGCCGCGGCGGTGCCGATCACGCCGTTGACCACCCGCTGCACGGTGCCGGCCACCAGCTCCAGGTAGTGGTCGGCACGCTCGCCGATCAGCCGTTCCAGCAGGCTGTGCACGAACACCGCCAGGCGCGGGCCGTCGCGGTAGAAGAAGAACACCAGCACCAGGCTCAGGCCCAGCTCCAGCATGCCGCCGCCGAGCTGGGCGCTGCGCGCCAGCAGCCAGTTGCCGACCTGGCCGAGGTAGGGCCGCAGGGTAGAGAAGAAGGCCGCGCCCTGCTGGTCGATGGTCAACCACAGAGTGGCCAGGCGCTCGCCCACCAGCGGCAGGCCGACCAGCCAGCTCGGCGGCGGCGGCAGGCCCTCGACCTGCAGGTCCTTGATCAACGCGTTGGCGTCCTTGATGTGATCGGCCAGGTTGAAACCCAGCCAGATCAGCGGCACCGCCACCAGGATCACCCAGCCGCAGGTGAGAATGCCCGCAGCCAGCGACAGCCGCCCCTGCAGCGCCTGGGTCAGCAGACGCATCAGCGGCCAGCTGGCGAAGGCCAGCACCGCGGCCCAGAACAGCGCCGACCAGAACGGCGCCAATACCCAGAGGCTGGCGGCCAGCAGGCCGAGCAGCAGAATCTGCACCAGCAGACGATCGTTAGTGGCCATGACCCGAAACTCCCTTCGTTGCAACGACAGAGCGCCCCTGGAGGGCGCTCTGGATGTGCCTGGTTGTGCCGCGCAGCTTAGCGCAATAGACGCACCGCCAGGGCTTCGCCGGCACCCTCGCCGAGTTCCAGACGCGCCTCGCGCACGCGCTGGGCGATCAGTGCCTCGCGCCAGGCCTGCGCCTGGCTGCCGGAGAGGCTGACGCGCAGCGTGCTGTCGAGGTTGAGGCTGCGCGCCAGCACCTCGGCCCAGGCGCTATCCGCCCGGGCTGCATCCGGCAATTGCAGCAGGCCGTCGCTGCGCAGCTGGCGCAGCAGGGTCGCCGGGGTCGGCAGCAGCTCGCCCAGCGGCGCCTCGGCATCCAGCTGCTCGGCATGCAGGTAGGCGCGGCGGTTGCCGCGGGTGATGCTATACAGCGCCAGCAGGCTGTCATGGTTGGGCTCGGCCAGGCGCAGCAGCGCATAGGCCTGCTGGTCGTCGGAACCGTACAGGGTGGCGTTGCCGAACACCGAATTGGCCCACAGGCTGCTGGCGCCGCATTCGCGCCCCTGGCACCAGTAGAGCAGCTCGGCGCCCTGCGCCAGCAAGGACTCGCGCGCGCTAGTAAATACCTGGTCGGCGCTGTGGGTGCGCGGCAGCTCGTAGGTCACCGCGGCGTGCCGGCCCTGCGCCAGGATCTCCCGCTCGTAGCGCAGGCGCCCGCTGATGCGGCGGATCGAGCCCTGCGGGTAGATGCGTTCCAGGCTCGGGCTTTCCTTGTAGGCGACGATCGTGCTCGCCGGAAAACGCGGCAGGCTGTCGAGGTCGCGGCTGCCGGGCAGATCGGCAGCCAGCACGCCGCCGCTGCCCAGCAGCGCGACCACTAGGGCGAAACCTTTCATACGCGCCCTCATTGGATCAGCATCGCTTGCGCGGCTTTTACCAGGCGCGCCTCGTCGACCTCGCGCTGCGGCACCTGCAGGCCGCGCTGCACCGCCGGGCGCGCCGCGATGGCGTCCAGCCAGCGCTGCAGATGCGTCAGCCCGTCGAGCGAGACGCCGGCCCAGTCGTGCACGCGCACCCAGGGGAAGGTGGCGATATCGGCGATGCTGTAGTCGCCGGCCAGGTATTCGACCTCGCCCAGGCGCGTATCGAGCACCTCGTAGAGGCGGCGGGTCTCGTGTTGGTAGCGGTCGATGGCGCCCTGCAGCTTTTGCGGGAAATAGCGGAAGAACACATTGGCCTGGCCCTGCATCGGGCCGACCCCGCCCATCTGGAACATCAGCCACTGCAGCACCCGCGAGCGGCCCTTGGCATCGCTGGGCAGCAGTTGGCCGGTCTTTTCGGCGAGGTAGATGAGGATGGCGCCGGACTCGAACACGGCGAAGTCGTCATTGTCGCGATCGACGATGGCCGGAATGCGGCCGTTGGGGTTGATACGCAGAAAGGCCGCGGCCTTCTGCTCCTTGCGCTCGAAACTGAGGGCGTGCACCTGATAAGGCAGGCCGAGTTCCTCCAGGGCGATGGATGCCTTGTGCCCATTGGGGGTGGCGGCGGTATACAGGTCGATCATGCGATCCTCCATGGCAGACCGCCACACCTTTCCCCATGAGCCGTCGGCAAGTCAAGGCAAGCGCAAAAATGGATTGAAACAATCCGCGACACGTTGCGCGCCGGCCTCGTCGTCCAGGTGCAGGTGGTGGCCGCCCGGCAGGCGGCGCACCTCGAACGGCAGCCCCTGCAGCAGCTGCTGCACCGCCGGCTGCGCCTGCATCATGCCCTGCTCGGCCAGCACCAGGCTGACCGGGCATTGCAGGGCGCGGACGAAGGCCTGGGCATGGGCCCAACTCAGGCGCAAGGGCGAAGCCAGGGTCAGGCGGGCGTCGGTGCGCCAGGTGTAGCCGCCGGGCACCGGCATCAGGCCGCGCTGGGCGAGCAGTTCGGCGGCCTCGCGGCTGACCGCGCCGACGCCCTTCATGCGCGCCTCGACGGCTCGCGCCACCTCGGCGTACACCGGCTTGCGCTTGCCATCCAAGGCGAGCTTGGCGCGCAACGCCTCGCCGAGTTTCGCCGGTGCGGTGTCGGCCTCGCCGGTATAGGGCACCAGGCCGTCGATCAGGGCCAGGCGGGCGATGCGCTCGGGCATGGCAGCGGCCAGCAGCACCGCGGTGATCGCGCCCATGGAGTGACCGAGGATGGAAAAGCGCTGCCAACCGAACTGCTCGGCCACCTGCAGCACGTCGTAGGCGTAATCCCACAGGGCGTAGCCGGCGCCCGCCGGGCGGTGTTCGGAATGGCCGTGGCCGGCGAAATCCAGGGCGACGATGCGCAGTCCGTCCAGCTTCGGCGCCAGGCGGGCGAAGCTGGCGGCGTTGTCCAGCCAGCCGTGCAGGGCCAGCACCGGCAGGCCGTCCTCGGGGCCATAGAGATGGGCGGCCAACTCGATATGCGGCAGGCTCAGGCGGACTTCTTCGAAACAGGCGCTCATGCGGACTCCTCAAGCGGGCCGGCCCAACGGGCGAACAGCTGGCGCAGCAGCTCGGCGGTGGCCTGCGGGCGCTCCAGGGGGAACATATGGCCGCCCGGCAGGCTCAAGTATTCGCCGCGCGGCATGCGCCGCAGCAGGCGGGCGTGATGCGGCAGCACCACCCTGCTGTGGCGGCCGCGGACCATGGCCAGCGGCACCGCCAGCTGCTGCGGGCGACCCGGTGCGGTGTGCGGCACGCTGCGGTAGATGCTGATCTCGGTGGCCGGATCGAACTTCAGGCGCAGACCCTGCCCCGCCGGCTGCAGGCCATGGCGCACGTAGGCGTCCAGGCATTCGGGATCGAAGCGGCGGAACAGGCTCTTGGCGGCGAAGTAGTCGCGCGCCTCGGCCGGGTCGGCGAAGGCCTCGCGCCGGCCCAGGGTACGCCCGGCCGGGGTGATGCGGTCGATGAAGCCGAAGCGCTTGGCGGCGCGGATCACCATGCGGTCGGCCAGGGTCAGCAGCGGCGAGTCGAGCATCACCACGCCGCGGTACAGCTCCGGCCTGAGCAACGCGGCGTGATAATGCAGCACGCCGCCGAGGGAATGGCCGACGCCCCAGACCGGCTCGTCGCCGCCTTCCAGGTGATGGATCAGCTCGGCGACCAGGTTGGCCCAGTTGTCGTCCACCGGAAAGCGCGGATCGTGGCCGTGCTGCTGCAGGTGGCGCACCCGGTAGTCCGGCGCCAGGGCGGCGAACAGCTTGGCGTAGGTGGCCGAGGGAAAACCATTGGCGTGGGCGAAGAAGATCGGCTGCGGCATGCGCGGCGCTCGCGAAATGAACACCGGGCGATTTTCCGGCAGCCCCGCCGCCGCGGCAATGACCGTAACCGCCATTGATGGCGGCGCTATGGCCAGAACTATCGGCGGCGCCCGCTCATGCCTTGGGCGGCTGCTCGCCCAAGGGCACTATGGCCATGGTCAGGCGTGAGATGCAGCTGGGCTTGCCGTCGTCGCCACTCAGGCGGATGTCCCAGACGTGGGTGGTGCGCCCCAGATGCACCGGCCGCGCCACGGCATGCACGCGCCCTGTGCGCAGGCCGCGCAGATGGTTGGCGTTGACCTCCAGGCCGACGCAGTAGAAGCGACTGCTGTCGATGCACAGGTAGCTGGCGGTGGAGCCGAGGGTCTCGGCCAGCACCACCGAGGCACCGCCATGCAGCAGGCCGTAGGGTTGGTGGGTACGCGCATCGACCGCCATGCTGGCGCTGAGCGAATCGTCGTCGAAGGACTCGAAGCGGATGCCCAGCAACTCACCGATGGTGTGTTTCTGCAAGGCGTTGAGCGCATCGAGATCGGGGGCTTGTCGCCACAGGCTCATGGGGCATTCCTTATGCTGTCGGGAAACCGGGCCGACGCCGCCGGCCCGCTCACATTCACTCGTGCCAGAGCACCGCTTCGCTGCGCTGCTGCCACTCGGCGAAGCGCGCACCGTAGGCGCCCTCGACCACGTTGCGCTTGATCTTCAGGGTCGGCGTGAGGAAGCCGTTCTCCACCGCCCAGACCTCCTTGACCAGCACCAACCCCTGCAGCCGCTCATGCTGGTCGAGACGCCGGTTGACCTCCTCGAGCAGTGCCTTGAGGCTGCTTTCCAGCGCGCCGCGGCTGTCGTTGGCGGCCTCCTGGCGGCCCGCCTCGGACAGTACGCAGAGCGCCAGGGGTTGTGGCAGGCCGTCGCCGACCACGCAGACCTGCTCGATGCGCGAATGCTCGCCGAGACGGTTCTCGATGGGCGCCGGCGCCACGTACTTGCCCTTGCTGGTCTTGAAGATCTCCTTGATCCGCCCGGTCAGGCGCAGGTTGCCCTCGGCGTCCTGCTCGCCCTTGTCGCCAGTGCGCAGGAAACCGTCTTCGGTGAGGGTCTCGGCGGTCTTGGCCGGGTCCTTGTAGTAGCCCTGCATGGTGGCGCCGCTGCGCACCTGCACCTCGCCGTCCTCGGCGATACGCACCTCCACGCCGGGGCTGTTCTGGCCGATCCAGCCCTGCTTGAACTTGCCCGGCCGGCACACGTGGGAGTAGCCGCAGTTCTCGGTCATGCCGTAGACCTCCTGGATCTCCAGGCCCAGGCGGCGATACCAGCCCAGCAGCGCCTCGGGCACCGGCGCGGCGCCGGACAGCGCGTAGCGCACGGCGTCCAGGCCGAGCCCGGCGAGCACTTTCCTGCCAACCAGGCGGCCGATCAGCGGCAGTTTCAGCAGGCGGTCGAGCTTGTGCGCCGGCATCTTGGCGTACACGCCCATCTGGAACTTGGTCCAGATGCGCGGCACGCCGAACATCACCGTCGGCCGTGCGCGCTTGAGGTCGTCGAGGAAGGAGTCCAGGCTCTCGGCGAAGAAGATCGTCTGCCCGGCGTAGATCGATGCCAGCTCGACGAACATGCGCTCGGCCACGTGACACAGCGGCAGGTAGGACAGCAGGCGGTCGTCCTCGCCGACGCCGAACAGCTCGATGGCATTGCTGGCGGCGAAGCCGAAATTGCCGAACTGGTGCATCACCCCCTTGGGCGTGCCGGTGGTGCCGGAGGTATAGATGATGGTGGCCAGCTGGTTGGCCGCGGGCTTGGGATCGTCCTGGATCGGTGCGCAGCGCTGCAGGTCGTCCCAGCTGTAGTCGAACTCGCCCGGCGGGTGCAGCGGCAGGCTGACGGTCGGCAGCCCGGCGGGCAGCCCCGGCGCCATGGCCGGCCAGTCGTCGAGCTTGCCGATCAGGGCCAGCGCCGCTTCGGAATGCTCCAGCACCTGGCGCATCGACTCGGCGGTGAGGTTGGGGTACAGCGGCACCGAGACGTGCCCGGCCATCCAGATCGCCAGGTCGGCGACTATCCAGTGCGCGCAGTTCTTCGACACGATGGCGATGCGGCTGCCCGGTGCCAGTTCGCGGCTGCGCAACCAGTGGGCGGCGCGCCGCGCCTGTTCGCCCACCTCGGCCCAGCTCAGCTCCAGCAGCTGGCCGCCGCCGAGAGGCTGGACCATGTAGCGTTTGTTCGGGTGCTTTGCTTCACGCTCGTAGAACAGCTCGAGCGGCAGACGGATCGCATCGGCCACAGGGCTTCCTCCTTGTTGTTTTTATGGGGGTCAACCAAGCACTTGCTTGGTCGACTATTCCACGCAGACAAGGACGGCGCAAGTTAAGAAATGTTTCCCCGGTCGCCCGGCTAGCCGGCTACAACCGCGTGTCGCGAGATCAATGTGGATGGATCAGCGCCAGCAGCTCCATCAGCCCGGCCGCCGGCAGATCGCCGTCGAGTTCGGCCAGGCTGGCGGTGCGCATCGGCAGCGGCTCCTGGCGATTGCCATGCACCAGCAGGCCGCCGAGGGCGCCGATCAGCGGCTGGTGGCTGACCAGCAGCATTTCCGCGCCTTCGCGCTCGTCGAGGTACTTGAGCACCTCGCGCGGGTCGCTGTCCGGTGTCAGCCAGGGCACGGTGCCCACCGCGCCGGCGAAACCCAGCGCGCCGCGCACCAGTTCCGCGGTCTGCTGGGCGCGCACGTAGGGGCTGGCGAGAATCGCCGTGAGCGGCCGTCCGGCCAGTTGCGCGGCGGCCTGCAGCACCTCCTTGCGGCCGTGGGCGGTCAGCTCGCGCACGGCATCGCTGGCGGCCTGCGGCTCGGCCTGACCGTGACGCAACAGCCACAGCCTCACAGCTTCGGCTCCTCGTCGCGCACCGGGTGCGGCGCCGGCGGGATGCTATGGGCGGTCTCGCCTTGCGGCGCGCGCGGGGTCGGCCAGTCGGCGAACGGCCAGGGCTTCTCATCGCTGTTGAAGGTGCCGAAACGGCCGATCTGCATCAGGTACTGGCTGAGGCTGTCGCCGAAGCCCAGCAGGCTGGCGTTCGGCGCACCGTAGAACAGGCGGTAGCCGAGTTGCAGCAGCACCACGGCGCCGAGCAGCAGCTCGGCCAGTTGCCAGACGATGACGAAGATCACCATCCACAGAATGCGCAACAGGATCGACTCGCGTTCCAGCTCCTGCTTCTCATCGTTCATCACTTGCTCCTTAGAAACCCGCGGTGGGAATGAAATCGACGTCGGTCTTGGGTTCGCCGCGCATCAGCAACTCGATCACCTGCGCCAGCGTGCGCCCCTCGAACAGGATGGCGTGCAGCCCGGCGACCAGCGGCATGTACACCTCCAACTCCTCGGCGCGCGCCTTGAGCACCTTGAGAGTATTGACCCCTTCGGCGACTTCGCCCAGGCGCTGCACCGCCTCGTCCAGGCTGAGGCCTTCGCCGAGGGCGAAACCGACCTGATAGTTGCGGCTTTTCGGTGACGAACAGGTGACGATCAGGTCGCCCACCCCGGCCAGGCCGAGGAAGGTCATGGGGTTGGCCCCCAGCTTGACGGCGAAGCGGGTCATCTCGGCCAGGGCACGGGTGATCAGCATGCTCTTGGTGTTCTCGCCCATGCCGAGGGCCGCGGCCATGCCGGACATGATGGCGTAGACGTTCTTCAGCGCGCCGCCCAGCTCGACGCCGAAGCGGTCGGCGCTGGCGTAGACGCGAAAGGTGCGACCGTGCAGGGCCTGCTGCACGCGCAGGCAGAGCGCTTCGTCCTCGCTGGCGATCACCGTGGCGGTCAGCGCGTGCTCGGCCACTTCCTTGGCCAGGTTCGGCCCGGACAGCACGCCGATGCGCGCGTCGGGGGCGATTTCCTCGAGAATCTGGCTCATCAGCTTGAAGGTCTTGGCCTCGATGCCCTTGGTGGTGCTGATCAGCAGCTTGCCGGCGAGCAATCCGGCCACCGGTTGCAGCGCCTCGCGCAGGGCGCTGGAGGGCAGCGCGACCAGCACCAGCTCGGCCTGCTGCAGGGCGCCGGTCAGGTCGCTGGTCGGTTCGATGCCCGGGTGCAGCTTGACGCCCTTGAGGTAGCGCGGATTCTCGCCGCTGCGGCGCATCTGCTCGGCCTGCTCGGGGTCGCGCATCCACTGCAGGACGCGCTGGCCGTTCTCCGCCAGCAGATTGGCCAGGGCGGTGCCGAAGCTGCCGCCGCCGAGTACGGCAATGGGTTGAAGCTCTGTCATAACACTTCCGAATGGGGCCATGCGCGATGGCGGTCTGCAGGCATTATACGGAGCCGCGAGTGACCGGCCAGGGCAAAAGTTCGCCGGCCGCATCGGCCCCGGCGGGCAAACGCGAAATGGCGCAGAGTGCGCGCGCCTGGCGCTGGCAAAGCGCGCCGGGTCGGTTAACATGCCGGCTCGACGTAATTTGCCAAGGACGACCCGTGCCCACAGGCAGCCCCTTGCCCCGCCCTGCCCGCTACAGCCGCCGGCAGCGCCGCACTCCGACAGGGACAGTACGACCATGAGCCAGCGCCGCGGCTGGAACATCCACACGCGCACCCAGCTGATCAGCGTCGGCCCGGCCCTGCTGCTGACCCTGCTGCTGACCGGCTTTCTCACCTTCACCCGCCTGCAGGACCTGCGCCAGGAGCAGGGCCACACCGGCCAGCTGATCGCCAACCAGCTGGCGCCGGCCAGCGAGTACGGCGTGCTCAACGGCAACCTGGGCACCCTGGAAAACCTGCTGCGCGCCACCCTGAGCACGCCGGACGTGCGCTTCGCCGAGGTGCGCGACCGCGACGACAACATCCTGGTCTACGTCGAGCGGCCCAAGGAACAGGGCCACAGCACGCCACAGGTGGAGGTGTTCCAGGCGCCGATCCGCCTGCAGCGCCCGCCAGCCGGCGCGCAAAGCGCGGTGCCGCACGGCAAGGCGCTCGCCGACGGCTACCTGGGACGGGTGGTGGTGGGCATGTCCAACGACACCTTCAACGCCCGCCAGCAGGAAATCCTGTTCAAGGCCGGGGTGCTGTCGCTACTGGCCCTGCTGCTGACCTTCCTCCTCGCCCGCCGCCTGGCCCGCCGCCTGGCGCAGCCGCTGAGCGCCATGGGCCAGGCCCTGGAACGCATCCAGGCCGGCGACTACCGCCCGGCGCTGGCCGAGCGCGGCAACGACGAGCTGACCGACCTGGCGCGGCACATCAACGACCTCGCCAGCGCCCTGGATCGCAGCGGCCGCGAGCAGCAGCAGGCAATCGCCGAACTGATCCAGGCGCGCGAGGAATCCGAGCAGGCCAACCGCGCCAAGTCCGACTTCCTGGCGATGATGAGCCACGAGCTGCGCACGCCGATGAACGGCGTACTGGGCATGCTGCAGCTGCTGGAGACCACCAGTCTCAACGACGAGCAGGCCGAGTACGCGGCGCTGGCCACCGAATCCACCGAGCACCTGCTCAAGGTGATCAACGACATCCTCGACTTCTCCCGCATCGAGCGCGGCGCGCTGGAGCTCGAGGCCATCCCCTTCAACCTGCCGGAGCTGTTGCAGGGCTCGATCCAGGTGTTCCAGCACAGTGCCCAGCAGCGCGGCCTGCAGCTGCAACTGGACAGCCAGCCGGGGCTGGAGCAGCTGGAGATGCGCGGCGACCCCACGCGCATCCGGCAGATTCTGGTCAATCTGATCGGCAATGCGCTGAAGTTCACCGAAGATGGCGGCATCCGCGTGGAAACCCGCTGGCAACCGCTGGACGAGCAGGTGCTGTGGTTCACCTGCGCGGTGCACGACAGCGGCATCGGCATCGACGCCGAGCGCCTCGATCACATGTTCGACGCCTTCCAGCAGGCCGATACCTCGATCTCCCGCCGCTACGGCGGCACCGGCCTCGGCCTGCCCATCGCGCGCACCCTGGCCGAGCGCATGGGCGGCACCCTGCGCGCCGAGAGCGAGGTCGGCGCCGGTTCGGTGTTCACCCTGGAGATTCCCCTGCCGTTCCGCCAGCGCAGCGAACAGGAACAGGCCAGCGAGAGCCTCAAGCCGGGCGGCGACGGCCAACCGGTGCTGCTGGTGGAGGACAACCCGGTCAACCAGACGGTGATCGAAGCCATGCTGCGCAGCCTGGGTTACCGGGTCAGCCTGGTCGGCGACGGCCAGCAGGCGCTGCACAGCTTCGCCCAGCACGATTACGCAGCGATCCTGATGGATTGCCGGCTGCCGCTGATGGACGGTTACGAAGCCACCCGGCAGATCCGCCAACAGGTCGGAGGCCAGCAGATACCGATCATCGCCCTGACCGCCAACGCCCTGCAGGGCGACCGCGAGGCCTGCCTGGCCGCGGGAATGAACGACTACCTGGCCAAGCCCTTTAAACGCGCGGATCTGCAGCACATCCTGCAGCGCTGGCTGCCACCCCGACCATAGGCGAGTGGCAGCGGCGCGGTGGCGGGGTTACAAGGAGAAATGCCGGCGGCTGTGACAAGGCCTCGGCAGCGGAGTACAACTGTACTCACCGCGCTGTGACTTTCACCACAACGCAACAGTCTATGACTAGGCTGCCGGCAGACGCCTACCAGGCGTGGCCGGCCAGGACGATTCGCCCAGCCTTAGAAGCGTGGGGACAATTGAGGAGCTCGCATGACAAGACAAAACGCCTACACCCGGGAAGACCTGCTCGCCTGCAGCCGCGGCGAACTGTTCGGTCCGGGGAACGCGCAACTGCCCGCCCCGAACATGCTGATGATCGACCGCATCGTTCACATCAGCGAGACCGGCGGCAAGCACGGCAAGGGCGAAATCGTCGCTGAGCTCGACATCAATCCGGACCTGTGGTTCTTCGGCTGCCACTTCGAGGGCGACCCGGTCATGCCCGGCTGCCTCGGTCTCGACGCCATGTGGCAGCTGGTCGGCTTCTACCTCGGCTGGCAGGGCAACCCCGGCCGCGGCCGCGCTCTGGGTTCGGGCGAAGTGAAGTTCTTCGGCCAGGTGCTGCCGACGGCGAAGAAGGTCACCTACAACATCCATATCAAGCGCACCATCAGCCGCTCGCTGATCCTCGGCATCGCCGACGGTAGCGTCAGCGTCGACGGACGCGAGATCTACAGCGCCGAAGGCCTGCGCGTCGGCCTGTTCACCTCCACCGACAGTTTCTGAAGGACTTGCACATGCGTCGTGTAGTGATCACCGGTCTGGGCATCGTTTCCTGCCTGGGCACTGACAAAGAAGCCGTAGCCGCCAGCCTGCGTGCCGGCAAGTCGGGCATCCGTTTCAACCCGTCCTATGCCGAGATGGGCCTGCGCAGCCAGGTCTCCGGTTCGGTCGACCTGAACCTGGAAGAGCTGATCGACCGCAAGGTCTACCGTTTCATGGGCGACGCCGCCGCCTTCGCCTACCTGTCCATGGAGCAGGCGATCAAGGACGCCGGCCTCAGCGAGGAACAGGTCTCCAACCCGCGCACCGGCCTGATCGCCGGTTCCGGCGGCGCCTCCACCTTCAACCAGATGGAAGCCCTCGACATCCTGCGCGAGAAAGGCGTCAAGCGCGTCGGCCCGTACCGCGTGCCGCGCACCATGGGCAGCACCGTCTCCGCCTGCCTGGCCACGCCGTTCAAGATCAAGGGCGTGAACTACTCGATCTCCTCGGCCTGCGCCACCAGCGCTCACTGCATCGGCCACGCCATGGAGCAGATCCAGATGGGCAAGCAGGACGTGGTGTTCGCCGGCGGCGGCGAAGAAGAACACTGGAGCCAGAGCTTCCTGTTCGACGCCATGGGCGCCCTCTCCACCCAGTACAACGAAACCCCGGACAAGGCCTCGCGCGCCTACGACGCCAAGCGTGACGGTTTCGTCATCGCCGGCGGCGGCGGCATGGTGGTGGTCGAGGAGCTGGAACACGCCCTGGCCCGCGGCGCGAAGATCTACGCCGAAATCGTCGGCTACGGCGCCACCAGCGACGGCTACGACATGGTCGCACCGAGCGGCGAAGGTGCGGTGCGCTGCATGCAGCAGGCCCTGGCCACCGTCGACACGCCGATCGACTACCTCAACACCCACGGCACCTCCACCCCGGTCGGCGACGTCGCCGAGAGCCGCGCGGTGCGCGAGGTGTTCGGCGACAAGGCGCCGGCCATCAGCTCGACCAAGAGCCTGTCCGGCCACAGCCTGGGCGCCGCCGGCGTGCAGGAAGCGATCTACTGCATGCTGATGATGGAAGGTAACTTCATCGCTGCCTCGGCCAACATCGAGGAAGTCGATCCGGAACTGGCCGACCTGCCGATCCAGCTCAAGACCGTGGAGAACGCCAAGCTCGACACCGTGATGAGCAACAGCTTCGGCTTCGGCGGCACCAACGCCACCCTGGTGCTCAAGCGCTGGGCCGGCAAGTGACAGCTGCCCTGCAGTAAAGACAACGGCGCCTGCGGGCGCCGTTTTCGTTGCTGCATCAGAAAGCCTTGCGATCAGCCTGGCTCGCCGGCAGCCCCCTGTCGGCCTCAGACCTTGAAGCGCGCCACCAGGCTGTTCAGGTCCACCGCCAGGCGCGACAGCTCCTGGCTGGCGGCGCTGGTCTGGTTGGCACCGGCCGAGCTCTGCAGCGACAGGTCGCGGATGTTGACCAGGTTGCGGTCCACCTCGCGCGCCACCTGCGCCTGCTCTTCCGAGGCGCTGGCGATCACCAGATTGCGCTCGTTGATCGAGGCAATCGCCTGGGCGATCTGCTCCAGCGCCGTGCCGGCGGCCTGCGCCACCTCCAGGGTGGAACGGGCGCGGCCGTTGCTGCTGTGCATCGCCCCCACGGCCTGGTCGGTGCCGCTCTGGATGCCGCCGATCATCTGCTCGATTTCCTGGGTCGACTGCTGGGTGCGATGGGCCAGCGCCCGCACCTCGTCGGCGACCACGGCGAAGCCGCGGCCAGCGTCGCCGGCCCGCGCGGCCTCGATGGCGGCGTTGAGCGCCAGCAGGTTGGTCTGCTCGGCGATGGAGCGGATCACGTCGAGCACCTTGCTGATCTCGCGCACCCGCTCGGCCAGCTGCTCGACCTGCCCGGAGGTACTGTTCACGTCCTCGGCCAGCTGACTGATCGAGCTGACGGTCTGGCGCACCTGCTCGCGGCCCTGCTGGGCGACCTGGTTGGACTCGCGCGAGGCCTCCGAAGTGCTCACCGCGTTGCGCGCCACCTCCTCCACCGCCGCGGTCATCTGGTTGACCGCAGTGGCCGCCTGTTCGATCTCGGTGTTCTGCTGGTGCAGGCCGCGGCTCGAGTCCTCGGTCACCGCGTGCAGCTCCTCGGACGCCGAGGCCAGCTGGTTGGAGGAGTCGGCGATGCTCTGGATGGTGCTGCGCAGGCTCTGCTGCATGCTTTTCAGCGCCGCCAGCAGGCGCGCCGGCTCGTCGTTGCCGAGCACCTGGATCGACTGGGTCAGATCGCCCGAAGCCACCACCTCGGCTACCCGCACCGCTTCGGTCAGCGGCGCGACGATGCTGCGGGTCAGCAGCAGCGCCAGTGCCACGGTGGCCAGGGCCGCCAGCAGCAGCATGCCGATGACCCAGGCGCGCGCCGACTCGAATACCGCGCCGGCGCGCTGCGCCGCGGCCGAAGCGGCGTTGCGGTTGAGTTCCGAGAGCTCGCGCAGGCCACGGGCCATGGCATCGGCGTGCTGGTTGAGCACGCCGCCGGCGACCGCGATCGCGGCATCGAAATCGCCGCGGCGCACCGCCTCGACTATCCGCCCCTGCTCCTGCAGGTAGGCCGTCTCGGCCCGTTTGAAGTCGTCGTAGAGACGACGTTCCTCGCTGGTGGTAATGCGCTGCTCGTAAGCCGTTTGCGCCTTGGCGAGCATGGCACGCAGCTCCTCGGCCAGGCGCAGGTTGTTCTGCACCTGCTCCGGTTCGCGGTTGAGCATCAGGCGCAGGGTGATGGCGCGCAGGCGCAGCGCGTCCTGACTCACCTCGGCCAGCGCCAGCACGCTGGGCAGCCAGTTTTCGTCGACCTCGGTGGACTGCTTGCGCATCTCCGCCATCTGCAACAGAGAGAAGGCGCCGAGCAGCAGCACCAGCAGTGCCACCAGTCCAAAACCCAGGGCCGCCCGCGGGGCGATGGCAAGATTACGCAGCGACATTGATGGTGCTCCTGTTGTCGGCAACCCGCTGCCATTCCTGACTGCAGGCCTGAAAAGATTCAGCTAACTACTTTCACCTGTATCGGCTCGTGCCTTGGACGCTTGATGGGGCGCACGAAAATTTTCTGCACACATGCCGAAGGCGCCCCGTGGGGCGCCTTCGGTTGGCGAGCGGATGCTTCAGACCGCCTCCTCCAGCTCCTCTACCTTGCGCTTGCCGCGCAGGCGCGGCAGCAGCATCGGCACCCGTTGACGATAGCTGCGGTACTGCGGATACGCCCGCAGCAGGTCGCGCTCCTCGAAGACGATGGCCAGCAGGATGTAGGCGCTGGTGGCCAGGGCGAACAGCAGGTGGGTGGCGCTCATCTGCGGCGTGCACCAGAAGGCGAAGAACCAGCCCAGGTACAGCGGATGGCGCACCAGCTTGTAGGCCCCTGGGGTCTGGAACGGCAGCGCGGTGTAGGGCCGGCCGAGCAGTTGCAGCCACACCTGGCGCAGGCCGAACAGGTCGAAATGGTTGATCAGGAAGGTGCTGTACAACACCAGCGCCCAACCGAAGCCGAAGCCGGCGTTGAGCAGCAGGCGCCCACTGCGGTTGTCGATCTCCCAGATCATCCCGCCCAGCGGCTGCCAGAAGTAGAACAGGGCGATCAGCGCCAGGCTGGAAAACAGCACGTAGGTGCTGCGCTCCGCTTCGACCGGGATGATTCGCGTCCACAGGGCCTTGAAGGCCGGGCGCGCCATCACACTGTGCTGCACGGCGAACAGGGTCAGCAGCAACAGGTCGATCGCCAGGGCGTCGGCCAGGGGCAACAGCGGTGCGCCGTCGATGGTGCGCGGCGCCGCCGGCAGGTTGCCGACGAAGGCCATGGCGTAGAGAAAGGTGGCCAGGAACAGGGCGTAGCAGGCAAGGCCGTAGATAAAGATGGCAAGGCGTTTCATGAGGAGTCCTCGATGCGCGGGCGCGCACCTGATGTTCGTCTAGGCAATCAGCTCAGGTCCATGTAGCGGCGCGTCAGTCCGGGGTTCTGCGCCAGGTAGATGCACAGCATGCGGTCGCCGGCGGCGGACGCCTTGCGGCGGCGCGCGGCGCCGTGCTGGCGCGGCGCCGTCTCGCCGGCGGCCTGGCTCGGGCTCATGCGCCGGGGGGTGAAGAATGGGAGTTTCATGGGATGTTGCCTCGTGGTGGTTGGGGGCTGCAGGCTGTTGCCGAGCCCTGAGGCCAGCTTGCCGCGCCCCTGTATCGCCACGATGGCGCCGTGCTGCGCCTTTGTATGCCTTGAGTATCAGCGGGTATCAGCCGCCAGCTGGGCGCTCAGCCAGGCGTACAGGCGGCCCTGGTCCAGCGGCTTGTGCAGCAGCGCGCGCACGCCCTGGGCCAGCACTTCGGCCTCCTCGAGACGCTCGCTGAAGCCGGTATAGAGGGCGATCGGCAGATCGGCGCGGGCGGCCAGCAGGCGCCGCGCCAGTTGCAGACCGGTCAGGCGCGGCATGCACTGGTCGATGATCGCCAAGTCCCAGGCATAGGGATCGGCCAGCAGCTCCGCGCTGGCCTGCTCGGCGTCGCACCACAGGCGCGTGTGCAGCCCCCAGCCGGCCAGACGCTCGCAGACGAACTCGCCGACCAGGCGCTCGTCGTCGATCACCGCCACCCGCCCACACAGCGCCGGCCAGGCATGCGCGGCGGCCACCTGCGCCGTCACCGCGCGCGCCGGCGCACCGGCCTCGGCCTGCGGCGGCAGACAGATCTCGAAGCTGCTGCCCTGGCACGGGCGGCTGTGCACGCGGATATGCCCGCCGTACTCGTGAACGATGCCGTGGGCCATCGACAGGCCCATGCCGCTGCCCTGCCCCGGCGCCTTGGTGCTGAAGAACGGCTCGAACATGTGCAGCTGCACCGCCTCGGCGATACCCGGCCCGGAGTCGCTGACCCGCAGCACCAGGTAGTCGCCGGCAAACGCCTGCTGACAGGAGGCACAGATGCCATGCGGCTGCAGGCCGCGCTGCAGTTCGATGCGCAGGCGGCCGCTGCCGGCCATGGCGTCGCGGGCGTTGATGCACAGGTTCATCAGCACCTGCTCCAGCTGCAGCGGATCGACCCGCGCCAGCGGCAGCGCCTGGGCCAGTTGCAGGTCGATCTCGATGCTGCTCGGCAGGGTCGACTGCAACAGCTGGCGGAACTCGCCGATCAGCTGGTCGAGCGCCACCGCCTGCGCCTGGCCGCGCCCGCCGCGACTGAAGGTGAGCATCTGCTGGATCAGGTCGCGGGCCTTCTCCGCCGAATGCTGCACCCGCGTCAGGTAGTGGCTCAGGCGTTCGTCGCCCTGACGCTCGGCCAGCTCCTCGGCCATCACCGTGTAGCCGAGCATGCTGGTCAGCAGGTTGTTGAAGTCGTGGGCGATGCCGCCGGTCAAATGGCCGATGGCCTCCATGCGCTGGGCCTGGCGCAGCTGCTGCTCCAGATCGGCGCGCTGCTGCTCGGCCTGGCGGCGCTCGGTGATGTCGCGCAGAAAGCCGATGAACTGGCTGCCCTGGGCGCCCTGCACCACCGTGATGGCCAGCTCGGCGGGAAACTCCTGACCGTCGGCGCGCATCGCCTGGACCTCGACCCGACGCCCCAGGAAGGCGCCCTCGCCGGTCGCCAGATAGCGGCGGAAGCCCTGGTTGTGGGCAGCGCGATGTGGCAGCGGGATGATCAGCTCGGCCAGCTCGCGGCCCAGCGCCTGCTCGCGGCGATAGCCGAAACACTGCTCGGCGGCCGGGTTGAAGGTGGTCACGCGGCCCTCGGCGTCCATGCCGATGATGCAGTCCAGGGCGCTGGCGACTATGGTGCGGTACTGCTGCTCGCTGGCGCGCAGCGCGCATTCGGCCTCCTTTCGCTGGCTGATCTCGCGGGTGAAGGCGAGGATGCGCTCGACACCGCCGATATTGGCCCGCTTCAGGCACACCTCGTCCCAGTGCAGGCTGCCGTCGCGGTTGCGCCGGTGCCACTCGAAGCGCTGCGGGCCCTCATCGCGGGCCCGCGCCAGCCAGCCCAGGGCCTCGACCCCGGTGTAGGGTGGATAGCCGGCGCAGAAGGCGTCGAGCGGCAGGCTGAGCATCTGCGCGTGGCTGTAGCCATAGAGGGCGCAGGCACGCGGGTTGATGTCGAGCAGCGCGCCGCTGTCCAGTTCGTGGACGAAGATGGCGTCCTCCGAGGCCTCGAAGATCGCCCGGTAGCTGGCCTCGGCGTCCAGCCGCTGCAGCTCGGCGGCGGCGCGCACCGAGAAGATCCGCAGCACCGACTCGACCCGGCTGCGCTCGGGCAGCGCGTGGCGATGGCCGACGGCGATCAGCCCCAGCGGCCGGCCGTCGCTGGCGAACAGCGGGTAGCCGGCGTAGCTGTCGAGGCCCAGGTGGCTCAGGCTGTCGTCGCCCGGGTAGCAGTGCGCCAGGTTGCACTCGACCAGGTGGAAGGCCTGACCGAACACCTCCTCGCAGGGCGTGCCGGCGATGCTGTAGGTCAGGTTGGGCAGCAGCTGGCCGTCGAAGTACAGCGCCAGGGTGCTCAGGCGCCGGGCATCGGGGTCGCAGACGCGGCTGACGAAAGCGAAATCGGCCTGCAGCGAGCGCGCCAGGTAGCGGGCGATGGCCTCGAACACCGCCTCGCCGGTGGCCGCCGAGACGCCGAGGGCGACGTGGCGCAGGGCCTCCTCGACCCGCTTGCGCTCGCTGATGTCGGTGGAGATGCCGCACACCGCGATGACCCGGTGACGCTCGTCGAACAGCGGGAACTTGCTCGACAGGTAGACCCAGCTGCGCTCGCGCAGCAGCAGCTGCTCCTCGAACTCGATGGAGTGGCCGAGGCTCGCCACGCTGAGGTCGTTGCTGCGCAGGGCGTCGGCCACCTGCACCGGGAACAGCTCGTGGTCGCTGCGCCCGAGCACCTGCGCGGCGCTGAGCTGGAAGAAGCGCTCGAAGGCCGGATTGACCAGGCGGTAGCGGCCGTCGAGGTCCTTGATGTAGATGACCGCACTGCTGTTGTCGACGATCTGCCGCAGCGGGTGGTCGAGATCGCTGGTCACCAGGGCCGGGAGCGGGTGCATGGCGGACCTCCGCACAGGGGCTATGGCGCCAGTATAGGAAGGCGCGCGACGTCCCTGGCCCCCGCCAGGCACAGTGAAACAATTGAAACATTGCGCAGCGGCCTCAGCCGCGAACAGCCACTGCGGCTGCGTCGGTTCAGCGGGTCACCAGCATATAGCCGACACCGCGCAGGGTGCGGATGATCTGCGGCTTCTCCGGGTCGTCCTCGAGCTTGCGCCGCAGGCGGGCGATACGGATGTCGATGGAGCGGTCGAAGGGGTTCCAGTCGCGGTTCTGCGTCAGGTTGAGCAACTGGTCGCGCGACAGCGGTCGGTTGGGGCGCTGGGCGAAGGCCTGCAGCAGGTCGAACTCCATGGCGGTCAGCTCGATCTCGCCGCCCTGCTCGTCGAGCAGCTGGCGGCGCTGCAGGTCGAGGCGGAAGCGGCCGAGGCACACGCCGCCGTCCGAGGTTGGCGCCTCCTCGCCGGCGTGTCGGTAGCGGCGCAGCACGCTCTTGACCCGCGCCAGCAGCTCGCGCGGGTCGAAGGGCTTGGCCAGGTAGTCGTCGGCGCCCACTTCCAGGCCGATGATGCGGTCGACCGGGCTGCCGGCGCCGGAAATCATGATCACCGGCAGGTCGTGGCGTTCGCGCAGAAAGCGCGCCAGGCTCAGGCCGTCCTCGCCGGGCAGGCCGACGTCGAGCAGGATCAGGTCCGGCAGGCCGTCCTGCAGCGCCTGGCGCAGCGCCGCGCTGTCGGCGCAGCCGTGCACCGCATAGCCGTGACCGCCGAGGTAGTCCTGCAGCAACTGCCGCACCTCGCCGTCGTCGTCCACCACCAGTACCCGCTGCCCGTCCGCCATCGCCCTGCCCTGCGCCGCTCCTTTCACAGCATAGGCCGGGCGGCGGATCAACGTACCTGAAAGCGCTGTTCGGCCAGCTTGCGGTCGCCCTGGAACACCATGAAGTGCCATTCGCCGGGCACCACCTCGTGATGTTCGCTGAACTCGAAGGCCATCACGTCCTGCGGCGCACCGGCCACCAGCTGCTGCCGCACCTCGAACTTGTCGTGGCGCTGGCCGTCCGGGGTGACCACGCCGGGGGTGAAATACAGCAGGGTCAGCGGCTCGTCGCCCTCGCGCTTGCCCACCAGGCGGTAGCGCAGGCCGAACTTGGTGCCGAGCTTGGCGGGCACCTGCTCGGTGCGCTGGATGTCCTGGTTGCTGCGGGTCAGCACCCGCTCGCCGGCCTCGAAGTCCTGATACTGGCTGGTGAAGATGCCGTATTCCACCGGCCCCTCCACCCGCACCTCGGCCTGAACGGCGGCGGCGCAAGCGAACAGACCGGCCACGGCGGCCACTTGAATTGGGTGCATGTCGCGCTCCTTGTTGAGATCGGCGCGAGCCTATGACGCCCAGATGACAGCCTGATGACGGCCGCGCTAGCGGTTCAGCTCGGCCTGCACCTTGCGCGGCAGCACGGCGAGGAAGTTGTCGCGCGCCACCTGCTGCGCCACGTCCGGCGGCAAGGCATCGAGGAAGGGGACGAACCCCCTCATGTACTCGCCCAGGCTGCCGAAGCGGCCGACCACGTCGGAGCCGAGCATGAAACGCTGCGGATAACTGCTGACCAGGTGCACCCAGTCCGCATCCGCCTTGCCGTTCTCGTCCAGCAAGTAGGGGCGCAGCATGGTCCAGGACAGGTCGATGTACAGATTGGGGTACTCGCCGAGCATGCGCTCGAGGGTAGGCAGGAGAAAATCCAGCTTGTCCTGATGCCGGTGAATTTCCATGCTGGTGCCGGCATGCGCCCAGATGAAGCGCACGTGCGGGTGGTTGCGCAGCGGGTCTTCGATCTCCTGCAGGTAGAGCGGGTTGCGCTCGCGCTTGGAGGTGATGTTGGAGTGCAGCATCACCGGCAGATCGTACTCGGCGGCCAGGTGGAAGACCCGCGTCAGCGCCTCGTTGTTGGCCCGCGGGGCGCTGCCGTGGATCAGCGCGGTGAGGTCGTCGTGGCGGGTGAAGATCTCGCCGATGCCCTGCCACAGCCCGGGGTCCAGCTCGAGCATGCGGCGGATATGGGCGTCGGCGTTCTTGTCGTTGGGGTTGAAGCCGGACAGGAAGGGGTGGAAGCGCTGGCGCTGCTCGGCCGGCAGGCGCTTGTAGGCGGCGGCGACGAACACGTCGGTGGCGCTGTACCAGTAGGCATTGGCGTCGTCGCCGGCGTAGTAGCGCGGCCGCTTGGGCTCGTCCTCGTCCCATTTCTTCGCCACCGGGATGCCGGACAGCATCACGTGGTCGATACCGCTGGCGGCCATCTGTTCCAGCAGCTCGTCCATCCCGGCGCTTTCCTGGAAGAAATCCACGTAGTGCAGATGGGCGTCGCTGTAGCGGTAGTCGCGCGCCTGGGCATTGCAGGCGAGCAGGCCGGCGAGCGCCAGCGCGATAACACGGAAAATGGGCAAGACGCGTCCTCCTGACAGGTTCGAGCAGCATAGACCCCAGGCCTACCCGGCGAGTTCGCCGCACCGCGCTGGTGCAGCAGCGGCTGGCAGCGCGCCAGCGTCGCCCCGGGCGCCTGGCGCTCGCCGCCAGGGCGCGGCGCCGTGCCGATGCTGGCACTTGGCTTGCAAAGCCTCGTGCAGACCATCAAGGGGACTCACCATGCTGCAGTTGCTGCGCAAACCGAACCGCCAGGCTCAGGACGAAGCCGCCCTCGACGCCCTGTTCCAGCACCACGACCTGACCACCCGCCTGCCCGAACATCGGCAGTGGATGGCGCGCCTCAACGGCTTCAGCGCCGGCCTGCAGCAGCGCATCCGCGCCAGCCTCGGCGCCGCCGTCGGCATCGCCGCCCATGCCCCGCAGCTGGCGCGCATCGCCGCCGCCAACGAGCAGAGCGGCCAGGCCCTGGCGCAGTCCTCGGAGCTGATCGCCAGCGCCAGCGAACAGGTCACCACCACCCTCGACGCCGAACTGGTGCCGGGCGCCGGCGAGGTGGCGCGGCTGTCGGCCGAGGTCTCGGCGACCCTGCGCCAGTGCCAGCAGAGTGGCCAGACGGTGCTGCGCCAGGTCGAGGCGATCGGCGCCAGCGAGGCGCAGCTGGGTCAGGTTATCGAGCAACTGGCCGGCCAGCTGGACGAAGTGAGCAAGGTCATCGGGGTGATCGCCAGCATCTCCCAGCAGACCAATCTGCTGGCGCTCAACGCCGCCATCGAGGCCGCCCGCGCCGGCGAGCACGGCCGCGGCTTCGCCGTGGTGGCCGAAGAGGTGCGACGCCTGGCCGGGCATACCACCGCGGCCACCGACCAGGTCAGCGGCATCATCGAGCGCTTTCGCGACGGCATGCGCCAGCTCGGCGACGCCGGCGGCCATATGCACCAGGCGGTGGCCGACGGCCGCGACGGCATGCGCGAAGTCGGCGCCGGCCTGGACAGCACGCGCCAGGCCATGGACCGCCTGGACGCCCAGGTCGGCCAGATCGCCGCCGGCACCGAGCAGATCGGCCAGGCGCTGCGCTCGATCAACGGCGACGTGCAGGCTATCGCCCAGGTCGCCGGCGAGCTGCTCGGCAAGGCCGGCCAGGTGCTGCACCACAGCCAGGCGGTGCGCGAGGACGGCGACCGCCTGCTGGCCGGGCTCGGCGATTTCCGCCTGGAGATCCACAGCGCGGTGCGCGCCGGCGTCGAGCGCCTGGCCGGCGAACCGGCGCTGGCTGGCGAGCCGCTCGCCGCCGAGCGCCTGCTGCGCGAAACCCTGGCCCGCGACAGCCGCTTCGAGCTGTTCTATCTGGTCGACAGCCGCGGCGTGCAGCTGTCGGAGAACGTCTTCGCCGCCGACGTGCCGCACCACGACAGCGCCAGCTGCCGCGGCCGCGACTGGAGCCAGCGGCCCTGGTTCCGCGCCGTCGCCGACGGCCTGCGCAGCCATATCACCCAGGTCTACCGCTCCTCGGCCACCGACGCTTTCTGCTTCACCGTCTCGGTGCCCATCCTCGACGCCCAGGGCCGTCTGCTGCGCGTGCTGGGCGCCGATGTACGGCTGTCGGCGCTGGTCTGATCGCCCCGGCCTGCGCTAGGCTGGCAGCACCATCACTCGCCGGGACACCCGCCATGATTCGCGTAAGCACCGCCAAAGGCCTGTTGCATCACATCGACATCGGCCCGCATCGACTCGACAGCGACGTACCAGCGGAGCTGGGCGGCGACGGTGCCGGGCCGGAGCCGCACGACCTATTTGACGCCGCCCTCGGAGCTTGCAAGGCCCTGACCCTGATGCTCTACGCCCGCCAGCGCGGCTTGCCGCTGGAGGGGCTGGAAGTGAAGGTGGAGCGCGACGACAGCGAGGAGCGCCAGGGACGTTACCGCCTGGCGGTGGAACTGGAATTGCGCGGTGCGCTGGATGAAAGCCAGCGCCAGCAACTGCTGCGCATCGCCGACAAGTGCCCGGTGCACAAGCTGATGACCAGCGCCGAAATCCAGGTCGACACCCGCCTGAGCGGAGCACGGCCATGAGCGACCTGCTGCTGATCCGCCCGCGCGCCGAGGATATCTCCGGCCAGCCGATCCTGCGCCCGCTGCCCTCGGCGCAGTGCCGCAGCGTCGGCCCCTTCGTGTTCTTCGACCATATACTGGCGCAGCCCTACCCGGCCGGCAGCGGCATGGACATCGCCCAGCACCCGCATATCGGCCTATCCACCCTCACCTACCTGTTCGAGGGCCAGTTGCAGCACAAGGACAGCCTCGGTTCCGATCAGCTGGTCGGCCCCGGCGACGTCAGCTGGATGACCGCCGGCCGCGGCGTCGCCCACGTCGAACGCACCCCGCCGCAGCTGCTCGGGCAGGCCAAGCGCCTGCACGGCCTGCAGGTGTGGCTGGCGCTGCCGACAGCCGAGGAGAACGGCGAGCCGGCCTACAGCCACCACCCGGCCAGCACGCTGCCGCGCAGCGACAGCCTGGGCGTGCAGATCACCCTGATCGCCGGCAACGGCTTCTGCCTCGAGTCGCCGGTGCCGGTGCGTTCGCCGACCCTCTACGCCGAACTCAAGCTGGCCGCCGGCGCCAGCCTGGCGATAACGGCCGAGCACCGCGAGCGGGCGCTGTACCTGATCGACGGCGAAGCCGACCTGGACGGCACGGCCCTGCCCCTTCATAGCCTGGCCGTGCTGGAGGAAGGCGCCAGCCCGACCCTCAGCGCCTGCAGCGAGTGCCACCTGGCGCTGATCGGCGGCGAACCGCTGGGGCCGCGGCGAATGAACTGGAACTTCGTCGCCAGCACCCCCGAGCTGATCGACCAGGCGCGCCAGCGCTGGGCCGCGGGCGACTGGCCGCAGGTGCCTGGCGAGACCACACGCATCGAACTGCCGCGCTGAGCAGCTTTTTGTTGCACTCACGTGATCCGCTGACGCCGCCGGCGGGTATAAGCTGCGGGCGGACTGAACCAGGCCAACGGATGACCCATGGCGGATCGCGACTTCGACTACGACAGCACCCTGGAAGCCTGCGCGCGTGGCGACGAGCGCGCCTTCCAGGCGCTCTACCGACAGGAGGCCGGGCAACTGCTCGGCCTGGCCATCAGCATGCTGGGCCGCCGCGATATGGCCGAGGATTGTCTGCACGACGCCTTCGTGCGCATCTGGCAGCACGCCGCGCGCTATCGACGCGATCTGGGCAGCGGTCGCGCCTGGGTGCACAGCATCCTGCGCTACCGCGTGCTCAACGCCCTGCGCAGCGGCGGGCGACAGGTCGAGGTGGACGATGACTTCATCGAGCGCATGCTGGACGACAGCCCGCAGGCCGAGGCACAGGCATTGCAGCAATCCGAGCAGCGCCTGCTGCGCAGTTGCCTGCAGCGCCTGGAACGGCCGCGCCGCCATCCGATTCTGCTGGCCTTCTACCGTGGCCTGACCCACGAGCAGATCGCCCGCCGCCTGAGCACACCGCTGGGCACCATCAAGGGCCGTATCCGCGCCGGCCTGCGCGCGCTGCAGGAGTGTCTGCAAGCATGATTCCGCATGACCCCGAAGAACGCCGCGCCCTGATCGGCGAATACCTGCTCGGCCTGCTCGACGGCGCCGAGGCCGACGAGGTGCGCCAACTGCTGGAGCACGACGAAGACGCTGCGCGCATGGCCCTGGACTGGGAGCGCCACTTTCTCGAACTGAGCGACCGGCTGCCCAGCCAGGCGCCCTCGCCGGCGCTATGGTCGCGCATCCGCCGCAGCCTGGGCCTGCATGATGAGCCACGCCCGAGCGCCCTGGCCAACTGGTGGAACAGCCTGCTGACCTGGCGCCTGACCGCCGCCACACTGGCCGTTGCCCTGCTGGTCGCCGTGCTGCTGCCGATCCTGCGCAGTCCGGACATCGCCGGCGAACGCTACACCGTGGTGCTGCAGCAACCGGGCGAAGCGGCCAAGCCGGGCTGGGTCATCCAGGTCGGCAGCGATGGCACGCTGCTGCTCGATCCGCTGGTCGCCGACCAGGTGCCGGAAGGCCGCGCCCTGCAGTTCTGGACGCTGATCGATCCGGCCGAAGGCCCGCGCTCGCTGGGCCTGGTCGAGGCCGGCAAGCCGCTGCGCCTGCCAGCCGAACAGATCGGCGCCGTGCAGGCTGGCCAGCTGTTCGAGCTGACGCTGGAACCGGCCGGTGGCTCGCCCTACGACCGCCCCAGTGGCCCGGTGCTCTATATCGGTCGCGCCGTGCTGGCCAGCGCCAACTGATAGGGCGTGCCGGCCGCTCGGCCGGCAAGTCGCTTGAAAAATTTTCCGCCGCCGACATCCAGCTCCATTCCTCGCGGGTATAGCTCACAGGTGTTTCGTCGAGGCACCTGCGAAACCGGCCAGCCGGTTTCGTCTCGATGCTGAAACCTTCACGAGGAACCCACATGAAACGCATCACTACCCTCTGCACCGCCGGCCTGCTGACCCTGGGCGCAGGTGCCGCCAGCGCCACCGAACTGCTCGCGCTGAGCGCCGATGGCACGCTGTACAAGGTCGATGTCGCCAGCCTCAAGGTCAGCGCCAGCATGGCGGTCAGCGGCGCCAGCGACCTGCGCGGCCTGGATGTGCGCCCGGCCAGCGGCCAGCTCTATGCCTTGAGCGGCGCCGATCGGCTCTACACCCTCGACGCCGCCAGCGGTAAGGCGACTGCAGGCAGCAAACTGCAAACCGCACTGGCTGGCAGCGGCCAGGCCGTGGTCGACTTCAACCCGGTGGCCGACCGCCTGCGCCTGCTCGGCCCGGACGGCACCAGCCTGCGGGTGAATGTCGATACCGGTGAAGTGGTCGTGGACGGCAAGCTCGCCTATGCCACCGACGGCCCCTACGCCGGCCAGCAGCCCAAGGTGGTCGCCGGTGCCTACACCAACGCCTATGCCGGCACGCAGAGCACCGCGCTGTACAACATCGACCTGTCCAGCGCCGGCCTGATGCTGCAGAACCCGCCGAACGACGGCGTGCAGCAACTGGTCGGCAAGGTCGCCGATGGCCTCGAGGCGGCCGCCATGGACATCGCCAGCGATGGCAAAGGTGGCAACACCGCCTACGTGCTGACCGGCAAGACCCTGCATCAGCTCGATCTGGCCAGCGGCAAACCGACCACCCTGGGCGACATCGCCGACCTGCCGGACGGCATCATCGATATCGCCGTACTGCCCGCGAAGTAAGATGAAAAAAGGCTGCGCCCACTGGGCGCAGCCTTTCGTTCAACGCGTGGTAAACCCGCGGTCACTGCTCGGCGAACACCTCGTCGAACAGATCGTTCATCGCCTTGAATGCCCGCGCGGCCACCACCGGGTGATATTCGTTGCGTCCCGGCACGTTGGCCTTGGGATTGGTGAACGAGTGCACCGCGCCCCCGTAGCTGACCAGTTGCCAGTCGGTCTTGGCCGCCTTCATTTCGGCGATGAAGCCGTCGACCTGAGCCTGCGGCACGGCCGGATCATCGGCACCGTGCAGCACCAGCACCGGCGCCTGGATATTCTTCGCATCACTCGGGTTGGGCGTGTCCAGGTTGCCGTGGAAGGACACGAAACCCTTGAGCGGCGCGCCCGAACGCGCGAGCTCCAGCACCGTGCCACCACCGAAGCAGAAGCCGATGGCGCCGAGCTTGTCGAGATCCAGCGCCACCTCACCGCTCTGCGCCTTGAGCACCTCGACCGCCGCCTGGGCGCGCTTGCGCATCAGCGGGCGATCGGCGCGCACGGCAGTGGCCGCGGCACCCGCTTCTTCGGCGTTGCTCGGACGAATCGACTTGCCGTACATGTCGGCGACGAACACCACGTACTTGTCGCCCGCCGCACGGGCGGCCTTGGCCACGGTGTCCTCGTTCACTCCCATCCAGTTGGGCACGGCGAGCAGCCCCGGACGCGGCGTGGTCACCGAGTCGTCGTATACCAGCACGCCTTCGAAGGCTTCGCCTTCGACCTCGTAGGCAATCGTCTTGGTCACGACAGCCGCGTCGGCAAGACCGGCGAATGCGGCGCACAACAGGGGAACCAGTGTCTTCTTCTGCATGGCGAGGCCTTCCTTCGCAAGGGTTGGCCCCTAAACATAGTCCTGCAGCCGGCGATGACCAAGCCGCTGGCACACGGGTTTTACACAGGACGTGTCAGAGTGCGTGCAACTCGGTCCAGCGTGCCTTGATCCGCAGGAGCTGGAGCAAGCGCCTGGCGGGAGCAGAGCGCGAGCTTGCGCCATCTGCAGCACTGGCTCGTTTGTCACGCTTACCCTTTGCACAAGAATGCGCAGAACCAT
>JAESGS010000106.1_pt1 | contig 133440 bp, 115 predicted proteins | sample 9269761 | NCBI WGS metagenome assembly JAESGS01 (sample SAMN15741799, study PRJNA653493) | algae metagenome | isolation source: Cyanosarcina radialis HA8281-LM2 and co-occurring heterotrophs from damp... | place: USA: Makauwahi cave, Hawaii | collected 2011-01-06 | reverse complement strand
CGGGGTGATTTCGGTGAACACCACGCGGTGCAGCGGCTTGTCCTTGAGCAGGCCGCGTTCCTTCAGGATCTCGGCGATGTGCCAGCTGATGGCTTCCCCTTCGCGGTCCGGGTCGGTGGCCAGGAAGATGTCGTCGGCGGTCTTGGCGGCCTTGGCGATGGCGTCGACGTGTTTCTCGTTCTTGTCGATCAGCGCGTAGGACATGGCGAAGCCCTGGTCCGGGTCCACCGCCCCTTCCTTCGGCACCAGGTCACGCACGTGACCGTAGGACGCCAGGACGGTGAAGTCCTTGCCGAGGTATTTGTTGATCGTCTTGGCCTTGGCCGGCGATTCAACGATGAGCAGGTGCTTGGGCATGTCAGGGGTTCAGGGGGAGTCGGGGGGGGGCCGTCCGGGGCCGGCAAGGGTGGCGCAAATGCGGCCGCCAGAGAAGCCGACGCCCGGGGTGGGGACCCCGGGCGTTCAGTTTTCCTATTTATAGTGGAATCACGCCCGGGGGCCGGCTGTCAAGCGGCCGACCCTGCCGTTGGGCGGTTTCTGCCGGGGCAGTGCCCGTTTCCGGCGCCCGCCTCAGCGGGCCATGGAAGCCAGGCCGATGGCGGCGAAGATGCCGATGGCGATGCCCAGCAGCAGCAGCACGCCGAACAGCGCCAGGACCACGACGGTGACGGTGCCCAGTTCTTCGCGCTGCCGCTCCGGCTGGCGGGTGAACGCCCACTTGTCCACCACCAGGGTGTCGCACATCAGGTCGTGCAGGCCCTGCTTGCGCTCGGTGAAGGCGGCCATGATCAGGCCGATGCACAGGATGAACCCGCTCAGCAGGTAAGCCCAGTAGCGGCCGAAACCGCGCAGGAAGCTGATCTTCTCGCCATCGGTGCGCACCACCTTGATGCCGATGGCCAGCTTGCCCGGCGTGGCCATCAGGCCCGCACTGGAGTGGAACCACGCGAACACCAGAGCGGTGAGGACGTAGGACGCAATCGTTTCGCCAGGGTTGAAGGGGTCCTGCAGGCCACCGAAGCCACCGCCGAACAGCCCGCCGAAGATCGCCAGGATGATGGCGATCGGAATGCCGATGACGAAGCCGTCGATGATGCTGGCGGCCACGCGTTTCCAGAAGCCCGCGTAGACCACGTATCCGTCGGTCACCGGCTGCGCGGAGGCATACACCTCCGCACTCGGCGCGGCGTAGGGCGAGGCGGGTTCGCCCAGCGGGCGTGCCGGGCTGTAGGTCGCCTGCGCGGCCGCGGCCACGGCTTCCGCCTGGCTGGCATGCGCCGGCGCATGCTGGGCGTAGCTGGGCTCGCGCGCGGTGAACACGGCGCGGCCGGTCAGCGGGCGGTCTTCCTCGGGTTCCGCCTGCGGGGTGATCGAGGGCGGCGCCGGCGTGGCGGCGGCGGGCTGGAGGTGCAGTTCCGCCGCCATGTCGCGCAGGGACTGCCACTGGCCCATGCCTTCGCGCCACACCAGCGAGGCCCAGGTGAGCACCCCGGTATGGAACTGCTGCGTCAGTGCATCCGCGGTCACGGGCCCCTGGCGCTGCTGCTGCGGATCAACGTAGTACCACTGCGTCATGTCGGGCCTCCTTGGCCGGTCAGTTCTGGGTAGCGAGGGGAATGAGGATGGCGGCCAGCACGGCAATGAAGGCCAGGCCGTAGATGACGCCGGCGATGGCCAGGATCACCTTGGTCACGGTGCCCAGGCCGCGTTCCTGCCAGTCCGGATGGGCGGTATACGCCCAGCGGTCGACCACCAGCGTGGCGGCGACCTTGTCGTGCAGGCCCTGCTTGCGCTCGGTGAAGGCGACGATCAGGTAGCCGATGTAGAGCGTCAGGTAGTTCAGCGCCACGGACAGCCAGCGGCCCAGCGCGCGGCCCAGGGTGAGCCGGCGCCCGTCGATGCCGGTGACCTTGATGCCCACCGCCATCTTGCCCAGCGTGGCCTGCTTGCTGGAGGACTCGAAGCCGGCGTAGTACGCCGCGCTGATCAGGGGATACGTCAGGTAGATCATCCCCATGATGCCGAACATGGCGGCCATCCCGCCGGCGCTGTCCGCGTCGCGCATCAACACGCTGCCACCGATGCCCAGCACCACGACGCCGACGATCATCACCAGATACCACGCGAAGGTGACCACCATCGAGTCGATGAACAACGCGGCCGCCCGTCGCCAGAAACCCGCCAGCACCACGTCCGTGCCGTCGACATACTGCTGTTCGGAGGCGATCTGCGCGGCCGGCGGGGCATAAGGCGTATCGCCACTCTCGGCGGCGGTCGGTAGCGCGGGCGCGGTGGCGGGCGGCGGCTGCAGCGGCATGTCGAGTTCGCCGGCCACGGTACGGAGCGGCTGCCATTCGCCCAGGCCATCGCGCCACACCAGCGTTTCCAGGCCGATCCGGCCGTGCTGGAAATGGCTGGCAAGTTCTTCACCCGTCCACGGGCCCTGCCGTTGCCGGGAGGCATCGGCGTAGTACCAGTCCGTCATGTCGTTCCCCGAGAGCTGCGCGGCATGCGTCGCCGCGCGGACGTGAATCAGCCGCGGCAGTTCTGCGGCAGCAGTCGATCATCGATCTCGGACGTGCAGGTCCAGGCCGTGTCGGCCGTGTCCAGTTCGAACCAGATCTTCTTGCCGTCCAGCCGTGTGTCGCCGGTATTGCCCATCTCCAGCTCGAAGCCACAGGTACCGTCATCGAACTGGCCGATGCTCGCCCGGGTGACATAGGTGCTGGCGTAGCTTTCCGGTTCGCCCAGACCGCCTTCGCCGTTGCGCGGGCACTTGCCTTCGCCCAGGTACTGCTCGGTGACCACGCTCTTCAGCATGGTGCCGTTGGCGATTGCATCCGCGGTCTTCGCACGCAAGGTGTAATCGTTGTAGGCGGGCAGCGCGATGGCGGCCAGGATGCCGACCACGCCGATGCACGGCACCACCATCACGGCGGCGACGATCAGCGCGATCTTGCCACCCGACATGCCCTGGCGCGGCGGGGCGGCATGAACGCCGCCAGTGGCGCGGGGCGCCATCGGCGCCCGCACGGAAGATGCCGCCTGGATCGGCGGTGGCGGCGGAACCGCCGCGTCGGCTGTCACCGACGGGGTGGCCAGCAGCCCGAGCTCCTCGGCGAAATCGCCCAGGCGCTGCCATTGCGCCATGCCGTCGCGCCAGACCAGGGTTTCCAGTCCGACGCGCCCGACACGATAGTGAGTCCCCAATTCCTCAGCCGAGACCGGACCGTGCTGCTGACGGTCCCGGTCGGCATAAAACCAATCCGACATGCTTCCCCCTGAAGCGGATCAACGCCTCAGTGTACCGGCTCCGGCTCGTCGGCAAACATCTGGGTTTCCATCCATGCATACGCGGCTTCGGAGCCCGGCTGGTTGAACAGCACCATCAGCACGACCCACTTCAGGTCGTCCAGGTCCAGTTCGTCCTGGTCCAGCGCCATGGCGCGGTCCAGCACCAGTTCGCGCTGGTTGGCGTCCAGCACGCCGTGCTGTTCAAGGAACAGCAGGAAGCCCCGGCATTCGACATCGAGTTTTTCCAGCTCCGGGCCATGGAAGACACGGGTGGGGCCGCCCACGCGGGGCTGCGACGCGGCCGGCCGTTGGTCGGCCAGGGCATCGAGCCAGTCGAAGGCTTTGCTGATCTCGGCGGGGCTGAAACCGGCCTGGATCAGGCCGTTCTGGAGAGAGTCGCGGTCGCGGACCGGGTCCGCGTCTTCGGTGAAATAGTGTTCGAACAGGTACAGCAGTACATCCAGGATGCTCTCTTTCATTGCCCCTCGGCCTGCGTCAACGACGCTGTGGAGGTGAAGAAACCGGTCTTTCTGAGGTATCGGCCGTGTTCGACCGTTACTAAACCATCCAGTTCCATGACCAGCAGCATGGAGGACAGTTCGGCAGCCGTCAATCCAGTGCGTGCAACCAACTGATCCATACCTGTTGGGTCGTGGCCCAGTGCTTGCCACAACTGCTGGTAGTCGGGGTCCAGGCTGGGGAGTGTCGCGGAGGCGCTGGAGATTGCCGCGGATTCAGTTTCGCCGAGCCGTTCGCGCAGCGCCGACGCCAGTTCGTGGGCCAGTGGCGCGATGGCCGCGATCACCTCCTGGGCGCTTTCCACCAGGCCGGCCCCCTCGCGGATCAGGCGATGGCAGCCGCGCGCCATGGGGTTGTGGATGGAGCCGGGCACGGCGAACACCTCGCGCCCCGCTTCCCCGGCCTGCCGCGCGGTGATGAGGGCACCGGAGCGCTCCGCCGCCTCGATCACCAGGGTGCCCAGGGTCAGCCCGGCCAGGATCCGGTTGCGGCTAGGAAAGTGCGAACGGATCGCCAGGGTGCCCGGGGCATGTTCGCTGACGATGGCGCCCTGGGCCGCGACACGGTCGCGCAGGTCGGCATGCGAAGGCGGATAGGCCACGTCGGGGCCGGTGCCGACGACGGCCACCGTGATGCCGCCGGCAACCCCGAGCGCGGCTTCGTGGGCGATGGCATCGATGCCGGCGGCCAGTCCGCTGACCACCGCGATGCCGGTGCTGGCCAGCGCGCGCGAAAACGCATGCGCATTGTCGCGACCGCCGGCGGTCGGCGAGCGGCTGCCCACGACCGCCACGGACGGGTGCCACAGCAGGCTGGGGTCGCCCTCGACGAACAGCGCCAGGGGCGGGCTGGCGATCCGTCGCAGGTGGGCCGGGTAGTCCGGGTCATGCCAGCCGATCAGGTGGTGCTGTGCCGCCTGCAGCCAGGAGAGCGTGCGCTGCAGGATCGCCGGGTCCGGGTCGCGCATCGCCTTGATCTGCGCATCGCCCAGGCCTGCCGCGCGCCAGGTGCTGGCGCCGGCGGCGAGCACGGCGGTGGGGGTGCCCAGTTGATCCAGCAACTGGCGCCGGGGCAGCACGGGGCCGCCGGCCAGGGTCAGGCGGGCCAGCGCGGTCGGTTCGTCGAGGGGCATGGGCACAGCCTAGGGTGGAAACGACGACGGCGCCCTAGGGCGCCGTCGTGGCAGAACGTAGGAAAAGCCTGACGTCAGTAGGTGGCGTCGGGGTGCTTCAGTTCGTATCCCACGCGGGTGGCTTCCACGCCTTCCATCACCAGCGCGTAGCTGACCTTGTCGAAGGTGCGGAACACCATGACGTGGCTGGCGTACTCATCCGGCAGGCTGACGCGGCCGGCGCCGGTCTTCGGCGACTCGCTGACGCGCGAGGATTCCGGATACGCCATGCGGTTGGCGGTGTGGCTGCCGTTGCGCCACACCGAGAACACGGTGCCGTTGTCGATGCCGTCCAGACGGCCGGCGGAGATCGCGATCACGTCGCGCGAGCCACCCGACGTCAGTGCATCGGCGACGGCCAGCACGCGCAGCTTGCCTTCCGCTGCCTGCGTGGCGGGCGGGTGCGGGAAGAAGTGCAGGTCGTACGGCTGTGCGTCCACCGGGATCAGGCGGTCGCCCACGCGGACTTCCTTGCCGCCGATGTCCGCCACCAGGGTGCTGACTTCGGTGCCCGGCACCACGCCACGGGTAAAGGTGGCGACGTTGACCGTGGCCAGTTCATAGCCGAGGAATTCACCCTTGCCGGTCTGCTCGGTGACTTCCTTCCACTGGTCGATTTCGCCACGGATGGTCTTGCCACGGAAGTCCAGGTCCTGCGCGCGCGGATTGTCGGTGAACCGGGCGGTGGGCCGGACGACCAGATAGCGCTGGCCGGGCTGTCCACCGTCCAGGCCGCGAACGTAGATGTTGTGGCCGCCGGAACCGCGCAGGCGGTCCTCATCCAGGCCCGCCACGTGCGGCAGTTCCTCGAAGCTGTCCACCACGCGGCGGTCCTTCAGGAACGGCTCGATGTCGCCCAGCGGAATGGCGTTGAGCGGCGCTTCCTCGCGCGGACCCGGCTGCACCGCGACGCGGTCCAGGTAGGCCAGGCTGATGACGTCGCCCGGATAGATCAGGTGCGGATTCTTGATCTGCGGATTGGCCTGCCAGATCTCCGGCCACAGCCACGGCTTCTTCAGGAAGCGCGCGGAAATGTCCCACAGGGTGTCCCCCCGCTTGACCACATAGGTGTCGGGATGGCTTTCCGCCATCTCGGCGGCAGCCGCGTAGGTCCCCATAGTGAGGATCGCGACGGTTAAAACCGTACGAATACTTTTGAACATGGCGGTATCTACCTGATTCCCCGACAGGTGGTCAGCACTATAGTCCAGAAAACCCGACGCAAAGCAAGCGCTCGCGTTAGAATTCGTGAGGCCTTGCCGGATTCCACTGGCGCCCCCATCCCGATATCACCATGGCACTGCTCCCCATCCTCGAATTCCCCGACCCCCGACTGCGGACCAAAGCCGTACCGGTGGACGCCGCCCGCGTGACCACGCCCGAGTTCCAGCGCCTGCTGGATGACATGTTCGACACCATGTACGACGCGCCGGGCATCGGCCTGGCCGCCAGCCAGGTCGACGTGCACCAGCGCTTCATGGTCATCGACATCAGTGAAGAGAAGAACCAGCCGCAGGTTTTCATCAACCCGGAGATCGTCGACAAGGTCGGCGAGCAGGTCTACCAGGAAGGCTGCCTGTCGGTACCCGGCATCTTCGCCGACGTGGCTCGCGCCGATGCGATCACCGTCCGCTTCGTCGACCGCCAGGGCCAACCGCAGGAGTTGCATGCCGATGGCCTGCTGGCGGTCTGCATCCAGCATGAGATGGACCATCTGGAAGGCAAGCTGTTCGTCGACTACCTGTCACCGCTGAAGCGCGAGATGGTGCGCAAGAAGCTGGCCAAGCAGCGTCGCCAGGCCGCTGCCTGAGAGTGCAGCGCTGATCGGGACGGGCGAGGCGGAAGGCGTGAGAAGCGATCCGCGGTAGCCGTCGCGACGCCCGTTTCCCCACTTCCGAGTCCCGGCCCTCCATGAGAATCGTCTTTGCCGGTACGCCGGCCTTCGCCGTCCCCAGCCTGCGCGCGGCCCACGCACGCAACGAAGTGGTGGCCGTCTACACGCAGCCGGACCGCCCGGCGGGGCGCGGTCGCGGGTTGACGGCATCGCCGGTCAAGCTGGAGGCGATCCAGCGTGGTATTCCGGTGCTGCAACCGCTCTCGCTGAAGAAGAAGGCTTCGCAGGATGCCCTGCGCGCACTGGCGCCGGACCTGATGATCGTCGTCGCCTACGGCCTGATCCTGCCGCAGGCCGTGCTGGACATTCCCACCTACGGCTGCTGGAACGTGCACGCGTCGCTGCTGCCGCGCTGGCGTGGCGCCGCGCCGATCCAGCGCGCGATCGAGGCCGGCGACGACGAGACCGGCGTCTGCCTGATGCAGATGGAGGCGGGTCTGGACACCGGGCCGGTGCTGCTGTCGCAACGCACGCCCATCGGGGCGGAGGAAACCGGCGGCCAGCTGCATGACCGGCTGGCCGAGCTGGGCGCGCAGGTGCTGCGCGACGGCCTCGGTCTGCTGCGTGCCGGCATCCGGCCTGTCGCACAGCCGCAGCCCGAGCAGGGTGTTGCGTACGCCCACAAGCTGGACAAGGCCGAAGCCAGGCTCGACTGGTCGCTGTCGGCGGAGGCGCTGGCGCGCAAAGTGCGCGCCTTCGAGCCGTGGCCCGTCGCCGAGGCGGTGGTGGCCGGCGAGCGCCTGCGCATCCATGGTGCCGTCGCTGTCGCGCAGTCGCATGCGGGGTCGCCCGGCCAACTGCTCGCCGCCAGTCGCCAGGGACTCGACATTGCCTGTGGTGACGGCGTGCTTCGCCTGCGTGTCGTACAGCGCGAAGGCGGCAAGGCGATCACCGCGGCGGACTACCTCAACGCGCGTCGCGACCTGGCGGGCGCATGACCACGCAGGCCGGCGTCGCCATCCGCGTACTGGCCACGCGCGTGCTGGATGCGGTGATGCATCGCGGGCGTTCGCTGAAGGCCGAACTGTCCGCCACCCTGCCGCAGGTCGCCGATACGCGCGACCGTGCGCTGCTGGAGGCCATGTGTTTCTCCGCGTTGCGCCAGCGCGCGCAGGCCGATGCCGCGCTGCGCCTGTGGATGGCCAAGCCGCCCGGCCCACAGGACGGCGAACTGCGCGCGCTGCTGCACATCGGTTTCGCCCAGCTGACCGCCCTGGACCTGGCGCCGCACGCCGCGCTGTCGGCCACCGTGGAGGCGGCGCGCACGCTGGGGCGTCCGCACCAGGCCAACCTGATCAATGCGCTGCTGAGGCGGGCCCAGCGCGAAGGGCTGCCGCCGGCGGACGTCGCCCTGCTGTGGCCGGCCTGGCTGCGCAAGCAGATCGAAACCGACTGGCCGCAAGACGCTGCCGCCATCTTCGATGCGAGCCAGCACGAAGCTCCGCTCTGGTTGCGCGTGAATCGCGCGCGCGTGGCGCGGGACAGCTACCGGGTGCAACTGGCGGAGGCCGACATCGAGGCCGAGACGGCTGCCGGATTGCCGGATGCGCTGCTGGTGCGTTCGCCCGTGGCCGTGGGCCGGCTACCCGGGTTTGCCGAAGGGGACGTCTCGGTGCAGGACGGTGCCGCGCAATCGGTGGCGGATCTCTTCGAATTGCCACCGGGGGCGCGCGTGCTGGACATGTGCGCCGCGCCCGGCGGCAAGGCCGCGCACCTGCTCGAACGCGACCCCACGCTGCAGCTGACGGCGCTTGACGTGGATGCGCGACGACTGTCGCGCGTGCAGGAAACCTTGGCGCGCGTGGGTGTTTCCGCCTCAACCCGCGTTGCCGACGCGGCCGAACCGGCGACCTGGTGGGACGGGCAACCCTACGATGCGGTGCTGCTGGATGCGCCGTGTTCGGCCACCGGCATCGTCCGGCGCCAGCCGGACGTGCTGTTGCACCGACGGCCACAGGATCTGGCCGCACTGACCGCGCTGCAGGCCCGGTTGCTGGATGCCGCCTGGGCCGTGCTACGCCCGGGAGGCACGCTGGTGTATGCGACGTGTTCGGTGCTGCAAGCCGAGAATGCCGACCAGGTTGCGCGATTCCTCGCTCGCATGCCGGATGCGCGGGCGGAGGCCCCGGACGATGCGTTCGGCCAAGCATCGGGTGTGGGCAGGCAGCGGCTGCCGGGCGACCAGCAGATGGATGGCTTCTTCTACGCCCGCCTGCGCAAGGCGGGCGCAGCAGGCCTGGGAGGCTGAACTGATGCTGCCCGTCCCGCGGCACTGGAATGTCGCGCACTTTCTCGGGCCACGCCGTCCGGCATACTTCACCGTGGTCCAGCCGTTGGGTGGCAATGGGCGTCGATGCGACGTTCCCTCCGCCAACGAATCCTTGACACGCTGCTGACAGTGCCCGGCACACACTTCGTGGGTCGCTGCAGACTGCCGCGCGGATGGTGCGCCGGATGTCCGAGTCCCCGAGCTTCCTGCAGAGACGTAACACGATGGTTTCATGGATGAACAAGCGCCAGCCGGTCGCACGGGGCCTCATGTGCCTGGCGGCCTTCAGCGCCGCCGCCTGCCTGGTGGTACCGAAGGGATTGGCGCTGTTCGCGGCCTGCCTGTTGCTGGCCACCCTGTTGGTGCCGCATGCCATCGTATCCGCGCTGCGCCAAACCACGCCTGTCATCCGGTGGTTGCTGGCCATGGTGGCGTTGGTCCTGACGGTGGCGATCGCCTCCATGGTTCATGCCGGACAGGGCTGGCATGTGCTCGACAATCCTTCCCGTCTGCTGCTGATCCCCTGGGGTGCATGCCTGGCCTGGGCGATCCGGCTGCCGCGGCGCGCCTTATGGTACGGCGCACTGGTGGGCCTGCTGGTCGCGTTCGTCGTGGCGACGGTCCAACTGGCCGGCGGCACCGCGCGCGCCGATGCGGGCACCAATCCCATTGTCTTCGCCAATGCGGTGCTAGTGCTGCTGGTGCTGGCGGTGTTCTGCCGGCCGCCGGGTCGCGAACCGCGCGTGCTGGCGGTGCTGACCATCGCCCTCGTGCTGGGCGCCGTGACGATCGTGCTGAGCGGCAGCCGCGGCGCACTGCCTGGGCTGGGGCTGGTGCTGCTCATCGTGCTGGTGGGGGGCGATGCACGCCGGCGCTGGCTGCGCCTGGGCATGGCGGTCAGTGCCGTGGTCCTGCTGTTCGTCATGCTGTGGAGCATTCCGTGGCTGTCCGCCCAGACCCGGTTGGACGCGGTGCATTCCGATTGGGATGGCTATGCACAGGGACAAGTGGACACGCCGATCGGAGCACGCCTGGCACTGCTGTCGCTGGCCGGCGACGCCTTCCTGCGGGCACCGTGGACCGGGGTCGGCATTGACGGGTTCGGCCAGGAAGTGGACCGGGCTTCCTACTGCCAGGCAGCCCCACGGCACCTGTGCGATCTGGCGCACGCCCACAACGACATCGCCCAGTGGGCGGCGACGATGGGCGTACCGGGCCTGCTGGCGTTGCTGGCGATCTACTTCGTCCCGCTCGCGATCGCCGCCCGGCAGCTGTCCCGCAAGCCGCCGTCGTCGCCGGTCGGGGCGGCCTGGGCTGCAGGGGTGATGGTGGTGGTCTATCTGCTGTCAGGCCTGACCCAGTCAATGTTCGCGCATGCGATGACCACCAGTGCCTACGCGGTGTTCATTGGTCTGCTGCTCGGCATCGCCTTGAGGGAAACGGAAGCGTCCCGCGACCGTTGAGGCGGTCGGAAAGCGCCACCCCCGGGCTGGGGTAGACCGCCCGGAATGAGATGGGCACCGCGTTTCTGCGCGTGAATGTGAATCGCCGTGGAACCGTTTCTCCGTATCCGGCGCTGCCTCACATTCGAGTCAGAAAGCCGTCCCTACAATCGCGCCGCTCCGACCCCCTCCCCACCTGCCGGCGACTCCCTGCCCATGCTGCGCGTCAACCTGATTGCATGGGATAACGGCGTTGGCCTGAGCCGCGACCTGCGGCTGATCGCCACGGTACTCCGGGACGCCGGCATGAGTGTGGACATCCAGCCGGGCCAGGGGCGCGGCAAGTTGCGCAAGTGGTTCGGGCCCTGGGCGCGTCGCCTGCGGATCGGTTGGCATCGGCTGCGGCGGCGACCGCGCTTCGACCTGAACCTGATGCTGGAACACATCCGCCCCGAGCTGCTCGGGGCCGCGCACTGCAATGCTTTCATCCCCAATCCGGAGTGGTGCCTGCCGCGCGACGTGAAGCGCCTCAAGCGCATGGACCACGTGTTGGCCAAGACAGACCATGCCGTCGACATTTTCGGGCACCGGGGGTGTCGCGTGGCACCCATCGGCTTCACCAGCGTCGATCGCCATGACGCCGGGGTGCCCAGGCAGCGTACCTTCTTCCATCTGGCCGGGCGCAGCAGTGCCAAGCGCACCAGGCTGGTACTGGAAACCTGGGCGCGCCATCCCGAATGGCCGACGCTGACCGTGGTGCAGCATCCGCACAAGGCGCGTTACCGTCCCGTGGCGGCCAACATCGTGCATCGCATCGACTATGTCGACGACGCGGAACTGCAGCAGTTGCAGAACGAAAACCTGTTCCATCTGTGTCCATCGGAAACCGAAGGGTTCGGCCACTACCTGGTCGAAGCGCTCAGCGTGGGCGCGGTGACGCTGACCACGGATGCCGAACCGATGAACGAACTGGTCACGCCCGAGCGCGGATTGCTGATCCCGTTCGCGACCACGCAGCCACAGCAGCTCGCCACGCGCTACCAGATCGATGCCGATGCGCTCGAGGCGGCCGTTGAAGCGGCGCTGGCCTTGAGTGACGAGGACATCGCCGCCCGATCCCAGGCGGCACGGGCGTTTTTCCTGGACAACGACGCCGCGTTCCGCGGCCGGCTGGTGGAAGCGGTGGCAGCCGCCGCCAGGCGTCCCGACATGCTGGGCGCAGGCGTCCGAGAGACGACGGGTGCCGGCCTGCAGCCACAGGTCGCCCCGACGGCCTGACGCGTCGCCCGCCGGGCGGCCGCTGCATGGAAGCCACGCGTGTGCGATGGCTTAGAATCCCGCCATGCCGCTCTTGCCGATTTCCCTGGTCGTCATCACCCACAACGAAGCCGCCAGGATCGGGCGGTGCCTGGACAGCGTGCCATTCGCAGCCGAAAAGCTGGTGGTGGACAGTGGCAGCACGGACGACACGCGCGCCGTCGCGCAGGCCCACGGCGCACGCGTCGTGCACCAGGACTGGCTGGGCTTCGGCCCGCAGCGCAATGCCGCCTCCACCCATGCCGCCCATGACTGGATCCTGGTGCTGGACGCGGATGAATTCCTTTCGGAAGAACTGGCCCGTCAACTCGAGGTCGGCCTGCCCGCGCTGATGGCGTCGTCGCGCGCGGGCGCGTGGCTGCGTCGCCGTACCTGGTTCATGGGCGCGCCGATGCGCTGGTACCGGCCGATGGTCGGCGAACGCTCGGCGCGCATCTATCACCGCGACCGCGCGCGCTGGTCCGACGCGCGCGTGCATGAATCCCTGCGTTTCCAGGGGGAAACCATCGAGTTCAAGGCGCCCTTCAACCATCTGCACAACCCCACGCTGGTGCACAAGCAGCTGAAGGTCCTGCGCTACTCCGAACTGAAGACGCGCGACTGGTACGAACGCCGGCGGCCTGTCCGCATGTGGATGAGTCCGCTGGTCTTTCTCGCCGCGTTCGTGAAGGACTACGTCATCCGGCTGGGCATGCTGGACGGCTGGCGTGGCTTCGTCATTTCGCAACTCGGTGCCAGCTATGCCATCTACAAGCGCATGCGCTACTACGAGATGACCCGCAACCCGCACTCGCGCGAGCTGGCGCGGCAGGAACTGGTCAAGCACGGGCTGGAGCGCGAATGAGCGGGCATGACTACCTGCTCTATGGTTCCGAGCGTTATGCATTGCCCATCCTGCAGCCCATGGCGGACGCACTGCTGCGCCAGGGGCATCGGGTGCATGCGTGGTTCGTGGAGGGCGCGGCCGGGCTGAGCCTGCCGGCGCCGGTGCGCGACATCGGCCTGCGCGAGGCCGTCGCGTTGCGGCCCCGCGCGGTCTTCAGCGCGTCCAATGAAGTGCCCGGCTTCGTCAGCGGCGCCAAGGTGCAGCTCTTCCACGGGTTCAACGTGCAGAAGCGCGACGATGCCCGGGGCCATTTCCGCATCCGCGGCCTGTTCGATCTGTACTGCACGCAGGGGCCTGCGACCACGCGGCCCTTCCGCGAACTTCAACAGCGGCTGGGCCATTTCGCCGTCGTCGAAACCGGTTGGCCCAAGCTCGATCCGCTGTTCCGCGACGACGGCGGGCAGGCGGCGCGGATGCGCGCACCAGCCGACGGGCGTCCCGTGGTGCTGTCCGGGTCGACCTTCACCGAGCGCCTGTCGGCGGCACCGCACCTCCTGCCGGTCATCGCCGACGAGATCGCGCGCGGCCGCTTCTACTGGCTGCTGACGCTGCACCCGAAATGTCCGCCTGCCTTGTTCGACAGCTACCGGGCACTGGCCGGCGGCAATGCGTGCTTCGTGGAGCCCGAACAGCTGGTGACCGCGGAGCGTGCCGCGGACGTGCTGGTCGCCGACACCAGCTCGATCGTGTCGGAAATGCTGGCCCAGGCCAAGCCGGTGGTGACGTTCCGCAACCGCGCGCCGAAACCACACATGCTTGACTTCACCGATCCCGCCGCATTGCCGGCGATGCTGGACCAGGCATTCGCACCGGACGAGGCGCTTCGTGCACGCATCTCGGCCTATGCCGACGAGATCCATCCCTATCGCGATGGCCTGTCGTCCGAACGCGTCATCGAGGCCACCGAGGCGCTGCTGGCGGGCCGGCTGGGCGTGTTGAAGCGCAAGCCGCTCGCCGCCGCCTGGCGGAACCTGCAGATAAGGCATGCGCTGGGGTACTGGGGGCCGGGTGCGTGAGTACGTGGCGACGAATGGCGATGTCCCGTCATGCAATGCTTCGATAATCGGCGCCGACAACCTTCACCTGCCATCCGATCTGGGGATCACACCGGTGGAATGCGTCTTCCCGGTCTCTGTCATTGTCAGTACCTATAACGCCGAGGCCTGGCTGGAAAAGGTCCTGCACGGCTATAGGCACCAGACATGGCCACATTTCGAGCTGATCGTGGCCGATGATGGTTCACGGCCGTCCACCCGCGCGCTGGTGGAGCGGTTCGCTGCCGATTTTCCGGTGCCGTTGCGCCATGTCTGGCATCCGGACGAGGGATACCGGCGGCAGGAAATCCTCAACCGCGCCATCCCGCTGGCCGCACACGACTACCTGCTGTTCACCGATGGCGACTGCATACCGCGCCGGGATTTCGTGCAGGTGCATGCGCGATTGGCCGAGCCCGGGCGCTTCCTGTCCGGCGGCTACTGCAAGCTGGGCATGGCGGCGAGCGAAGCGATCGATGCCGACGACATCCGCGCGGGGCGCTGCTTCGACCTGGGCTGGCTGCGCACGCGCGACCGAACGGGATGGTCGAACACGCTGAAGCTGGCAGCGGGGAATGCGGGCACGCTGCTGGACCACCTGACTACCGCGCGTGCCACGTTCAACAACTGCAATTCGTCGGTGTGGAAGGCGGACCTGTTGGCGGTCAATGGCTACGACGAGCGCATGAAGTACGGCGGGCCGGATCGCGAACTCGGCGAACGCTTGGAGAACCGCGGCATCCGGGGCAAGCAGATCCGGCACCGCGCGGTCTGCGTGCACCTGGATCATGCCCGCGCCTACAAGACGCAGGAGTCCCTGCAGCGCAACCGGGAGATCCGCGCGCAGACCCGTGCCACGCGCGCCACGTGGACCGCTTACGGCATCAGCAAGTCGACCTGAGGCCGTACCGGCAGCCGGCGCCAGGCGGCCACCACGTCCGCCACGGGGATGTCCCGCACGCGACTGGCTTCTCCCTTCTCGCCACCCAGGACGTGGATGGGCCCCGGTCCGATGGGGCGCCACTTCTCCGGCGACGCCGCGCCGAACATCACCACCAGTGGGCAGGCGAGCGCGGCAGCGGCGTGGGCCGGGCCGGTGTCCACCGACACAAGGCTGTGCGCCTGCTGCAGCAACGCCAGCAGGCGCGGTACCGGCAGCTCGCGTGCGGCATTGAACATGCGCGCATCCTTGCCGGCCGCGTCACGGATTTCTTCCAGCACGCCATGTTCGGCCGGCGAGCCGCACAGCACGATCTTCGTGTGCGGCTGTTCCTGCCAGATCGCGTCGGCGACCGCCGCCCACGATGCGGGAGGCCAGTACTTGGGGTGCGACGAGGTCGCGATGTTGCCGCGCTTGTGGGTGCGCTTGTTGCCCGGCTGGAACAGCACCACCGGTCCTTCCAGCCGATTGACCGTGCGCCATGACGCCAGGTCGCGCCGGTCGTCGTCGGTCACGTGCAGCAGGGGGAAGCGGAAGACGCCCGGGTCCGGCACCTCGCGCGTCGGGTAGGGCTGAACCGGGTCGCGCATGCCCATCTGCAACCAGCGGTCCGGCCACAGGTGCAGGCCCGCCCTCGCGACGTCGTCGGGCGAGGGCCGGTGCACGATGTCCTCAGGGGGAATCCCCGCCCGCGCCACCAACGCCAGCATCGCCGGATTGCTGTCGCAGCAGTAGACCGGGCCGCGGCCGCGCTTCTTCAGCCAGTGCACCAGCGCCCACTGGCTGGGACACAACCAGTAAGGCGTGTTGCGGCTGGTGATCAGCTGCAGGCGGCCCACTGCCGGCTCGCGCTCCAGGAGCGGTCGCGTCCAGTCGCCCGCTCCCACCACGTCGATCTTCTCGCCGTAGCGCGCATGCAACAGGCGGAGGATCGGGGTCAACAGGACCACGTCGCCCAGCGCACCGCAGCGGATCACCAGTGGACGCGCACTCACGTGGCAAAGGCCTGAAGGGCGAGGGCATCAGGAATCAGGGTCATCATGTCGGCCTTCCGAGTGCGTGCAGGTGCTGGTACTTCTCTATCACGGCGCGTGCGTGGCTGGCGTGGAAGAGCCAGCCCTCGCGCCCGTCCCGCCATGCCGCGCGCAGCACATACATCTTGAGCCAGTAGGCCGCGGCGTGCGTCCACGGACTCATGCGCGCGCAGCGCTTGCCGTCGGCATGGCGCTGCTCGGCCCAGAGCCGGGCATAGCGGCTGTTCTTGGCGCGGTGCGCCTGCAGCGAGCGCGCTGTGTTGTGCTCGATGACGGCTTCGCACGCCGCCACTCGCTTGCCGCGCAGGTCGGGGCGTTCGTGCACGCGCATGGGCAGGTAGCGATGGTCCGGGCGGACAAGGCGTTCGGTCCACTCATGCCCGCTAAGCCGCCTGCCCAGGAACCAGTTGCGACGGCGCAACCGCCAGACGTCGGCCTGCTCGACGCGTCCGCTGGCGAACAGCTCGCGCAGCTGTCGCGCGCCGCCCTCGGCCAGCCATTCGTCTGCATCCAGCAGCAGCAGCCACGGCTGGCGCGCGCGTGCGATGGCCTCATTCTTCTGGGCGGCAAACCCGAGCCACGCCTGGTGCTCGACCCGCGCGCCTGCGCGCCGCGCCACCTCGACGGTGTCGTCATCCGAACCGCAGTCCAGCACCAGGATCTCGCTGCAGATCTCCTGCATGGACGCGAGGCAACGACCGATGCGGTCGGCCTCGTTCCTGGTGATGACAACGCCGGAGAGGGGAAGCAGCATGGGCAGGACCTGTTCGGTTGCCCCATTTTCGCCTGCCGGATGGGTCAGTGGCGAGATGGCGGCGCCTGTTCCAGGCCGGCCTGTCGTCACCAGCGCAGGCGACGGTGGGCGAGGGCGGCGGACAGGCGCTGGTAAAGCGCCTGGGCTTCGGCTTCCGGCAGGAAGCGCAGGCGCAGCGGTGGCGCCAGGCTATTGGCACCTGCCGTATCCAGCCATAGCGTGGACGTGCCGCAGCGTCGGTCCAGCGGCGAGCGGGTCAGTCGCAGTGCCTGCAGCTTGTCGACTTCCGCGAAGCGCCAATAGCGCGACCACCAGCCGATGCGCACGGCGACCAGGTGCTCGTCCGCGGCGTAGCCCATGCGCTGCGCGCTGCGCCAGGAGGCATAGGCGGCGAACGCCAGCCATGCCAGCGCCAGCAACGACCATGCGCCGACATGCCACCAGGCCGTGATGCCGAGCGGAAGCACGACGACCGCAGTGGGCAGGAACAGGCGCCAGCGACTGGACGGTGGCACCCCCTTCCAGTCGTCGCGCGGCCATTGCGCGCCGGGGAGCAGGTGCCTGACGAGCGCATCGCAGGCATCGGGCGTGGCGACGGGCGCCAGGTCCTTCAGTGCGCGCTGGTCGCCCTGGTTGGCTTTCTCCGCCACGGCCGTGTCGATGCGCAGCGAGCGGCGGTGGAAGAACCGGTGCAGCACGCCCTCGTGCAGCGTCCATGCCTGGATGCGCCGGCGCGACACGCTGGTGCGAAGTCGTGCCAGCAGGCCGCGCTCCACCATCAGCCGGCGCGCATCCTCGCTCAGTCGGAATCCGTGGAACTGCAGCAGTGCCAGCGCCACGGAGAGCAGGCGCACCAGCAGCATGGCCAGGCCCACCAGGCCGATGGCAGTGGCAGCGGTGGCCATCCAGCCCAGTTGCAGCCGATCGGCGTAGCCGAAGATTTCCCGGCCGGACTGCTTGATGACGTCTTCAATGACATTGTCGGGCAGGACCTGCCACGCGGCGCCGAAAGCCGCCGCCACCACGATCATGCCGCGGTTGGAGATCAGTCCCAGCCGCACCACGTCGGCGGTGGACATCACCAGCAGGGTATCGTCGGGCGCCGCGTGCGCTTGCGTCGGGTCGGCCAGCGTGGCGTGTTCGCCCTGGTGGCGGACGAGATGTTCCAGTGCCAGCGCATCCGCCATGCCCAGCACGCGCATCTGGGCTTCGGGTTTCTGGCCACCCGCGGATTCGAGGCGTACTTCGGCGACACCGAATACCCGGTGCAGCAGGGACTGGTGCACCACCACGTTGTGGATGCGCGAGAACGAAATCTTGCGCTGCGTGCGGTGCAGCCATCCCTCGCGCACGGTCAGGCCGTCGCGCCCCACCCGGTAGCGGTAGGTGAAGTACTGCACGATGGACAGCAGGACCAGCACGCCGATGCCGATGACGGGCGCGAATTCCGCCCAGAGGCCGCCACGGTCATTGCGGCCCCCGAAGATGACCAGCGCCACCAGTGGAATGATGAACTGCTTCAGCTGTTGCAGCAGCACGAACAGCCACGACCAGGCATGCAGTCGGCGCTCCGCGCCGGAAGGATGTGCGGCGCCTTCCATCACAGGGCGTCGTCGTGGTCCAGCTGGTGGGCCAGCCGGTCGCGCAGGCGTTCCGCATCGGCGGCGTCCAGCCCGGGGACGGACAGCGCGGCCATCCTGGTGCCCGCGGTGTGCACCACCAGGGTCGACAGGGTCAGGCTGCGCTCCAGCGGACCGCGCTTCAGGTCCAGGTGCTGCACGCGCGAGAGCGGGACGAGTGTTTCGCTGCGCCACCAGTTGCCCCGCCGCAACGCGAAGCCTTCGTCATCCAGCTTCCACGCTATCCGCCGGTGCCGGCGGATGCCCACCCATGCGCCGATCACCGCACCCAGCAGGACGGCGACCGGGACGACCAGCCAGGGCGAGGCCACGTGGCTTGCCCGGCTCAGGAAGAACGACAGGAAACCGAACGGAAACACCAGCGCCATCGCGCTGCCGAGCGCGGCCAGCGTGGCGCCGCGCGGAGGCAGCGGTTGCCAGGTGGCGCCGGCGTGCAAGGCGGGTTCGGCAGCGGGCTCGCGCTGCGCTCCGGAGTCGCTTGGGATGATCATTCGTGTGGAAGCTCGTACATGTTGTAGTCCTGCACCCAGTCCTGCCCTTTGCGATAGATCGCAAGGCGCTGCTGCATGCGTCGGAGCGTAGCCGGTTTGGCATCCTCCAGGCGGGCGATGGCGCGTTGCTGATAATCGACCGCCTCGGTCGAGCGGCCGGCGGCGGCCAGCGCGGCGGCCACGGTGTCGAGTTCGCTCGAGCTCAGGGTGTCGCGGGTGGCCATCATGTGGTCGGCCAGGTCGACCGCGCGCTGCGCATCGCGCTGTTCCTTCACCGGGCAGGTTGCCAGCACCCACACGCGGTTGTTGCGGGCACCGGTGACACCCGCGTCTTCGGCGCGGGCGCCCCACTGCTCCGCCAGCACGCAGTCGCGCGCCATCCCGCCCGCACCGTTGAAGTAGAGGCCACTGAGGTTGAGCATCGCCTCGGCGATGCCGCCCTCGGCCGCGCGCTGGGTGTGCACGGCCAATCGCTTGACCAGGTCGGGCGACATCGGCTTGCCCTTCTGCGGCGGATTGTCTTCCACCAGCAGGTGGATCAGCGCCGCCGCGGCGCGCGGCTGGCCGGCTTCGCTGGCCTTCTCCAGCCACTCGATGCCCCGTGGCCGATCCTGGGGAGCGGCGGCGGGAAGGCTGCCGGTGGCCAGCAGTGCACCGAGGCCCAACTGGGCCAGGCTGTCGCCCTCGACGGCCTTCTTTTCCATCACCGCCACGCGTGTCTTGAGCACATCGTCATAGCGCGGCCAGCGCTCGTTGAGGCGCGTACGCGCGGCGGCGTCATCGCGCATGGGCTGGCCCAGCAGCGCCAGCAGGGGCGCTTCGCGATCAGGTCCCATGAAGTACGACAGGATCGCCTGCATCATGTCGTCCTCGCTGATGCCGCTGCGCTGCATCTGCTGCTGCAGCAACGTGGTCTCGTTGATGACCATGGACTCGACGCGCACCTTCCAGCGGCCCCCGTCACGCACCAGTTCGGGACCGAACATGAACTGCGTGCCGTTGGGCGGGCCCATTTCACCCATGGCCAGGTCATCGCCGATCACCGTGACGTGGCTCAGCGAGGCCAGCGACTCGCCTTCATCCGGCGCGGCGACACCGCACCAGTTCTCGCGCGTGCACAACCCCGCCACGGACTTGTCGTCCAATGCGGCCAGTGCATCCGCCTGCTGGGTCGCGCGGAAGGCATAGACGATGGCGCGGTCGGACATCGGCACCCGGCGCAACTGCGCGGACGATGCGTACAGCGCCGCGTCCCGCAGGAATCCGTAGTGCTTCAGGCTGGAGGGTGCCAGCCATTCGACGGAGGCCTCCTTGCCCTCGCTGCTGAGGCTGGCGTAGCGGTCCCACGCCTTGCTGACGGCATTCATCTGGGCCAGGTCGTCCCCGGCCGTCGCCGGCGCGGCCATCAGCCACGCCAGCAGTATCCATCCACGCATTCCGATCCCCCGATCCCCGACTATCGATAGAGGTCGTGGTAAGGATTCTCCTCGCCACTCCCTGGTGGCCGCAGCGTATAGCGTTTGTAGGTCCACTGGTACTGCGCCGGGTCGCGTGCCGCGATGCGTTCCACCGCCAGGTTGAGCGCGGCCACGGCGACTTTCGGATCGGCATCGGCGATGGCCGGCGGTGCCGGCTGCACGTGCAGCGCGAAGTCCGGCCCCGGGCCGATGCGCTCGCACCAGGCGAACAGCACCGTCGCGCCGGTACGCTCGGCCAGTCGCGACACCAGCGTCATCGTCAGCGCCTGCTTGCCGAAGAACGGCGCGAACTCGCCGTCCCCCGCCTTCGGTTGCTGGTCGGGCAGGATGCCGACCGCGCCGCCGTCCTTGAGTACCTTCCACAGCTGCCGGACCGCCGGCCCTTCGGCGCGCACCTGGCGGATGTTCTCGGCGCCCCGCACGCGCAGCAGGAAGGCATCACCGGCCGCGGAGTCCGGCGGCCGGTAGACGATGGCGATGGGGCCGCGCGATGCCAGCCACTGGTTGAGCAGCTCCCAGTTGCCGAAATGCGGCGCCGCCACGATCACGCCCTTGCCGCTGGCCAGCGCGGCGTCGTACAGCGCCTCGCCGTGCCGCTCGCGCAGGCAGGCCAGGTTCTCTTCCACCGGCCGTGTCCAGAAGCGCAGTGTCTCCAGGGCCTGCCGCGCGGTGGTGCGCAGGATCGCGCGGTGCAGCTCCTCGCGCTGGCTCGGCAGCAGGTCCGGGTAGGCCAGTTCCAGGTTGCGGCGGGCGACGCGGCTCTCGCGCGCGTCGGCCTTGCGCCAGGCCCAGGCGATCGCGTCGCCCAGGGCACGCAACCAGGGCCAGGGCAATCGGCCGATCAGGGCGGCGGCGTGGTAGCCGAGGGCGGCGAGGAGGCTGGGCTTCATGCCGGGCAGTTTAGCCGGCGCGCGCGGGTGCGCTCCCGCCGGAAAGCTTTCCCCGGCAGGCGGCTATGCTTGCCTTCCTTCTCCGCGAGGCTTCGACGCCACCATGCTGTCCCTCATCCAGCGCGTCACCCGGGCATCGGTCACGGTCGAAGGCCAGGTGGTCGGCACCATCGGCCCCGGCCTCCTGGCACTGGTCGCGGTGGAGCCCGGCGACACCGGGGCGCAGATCCAGCGCATGGCGGAGCGGCTGCTGGGATACCGCGTGTTCGCCGATGACGCCAGGCGCATGAACCGTTCCCTCGCCGATACCGGGGGCGGCCTGCTGCTGGTGAGTCAGTTCACATTGGCGGCCGACACGCGCTCGGGCATGCGCCCCAGCTTCACCACGGCCGCGCCGCCGGACGAGGCTGAACGCGGCTTCAACCAGCTGGTCGAAGCCTGCCGGCAGGCGCACCGGGGAGGGGTGGAAACCGGGCGCTTTGGCGCCCATATGGTCATCAGCCTGGTGAACGACGGGCCCGTGACCTTCCTGCTCCGCCCCTGACGTTGACCCACCAAGGGGCAGCGTTACGGGACTTGGACCGGCCCGGGCTGGTATAATACTAGGTTCCTCCTTCTTCCCTGCCGGTGGCGCAACCTACATGGCCAACGAACGTCCTGCCCAGCAGTCCGACATCAAGCTCTTGATCAGCAAGGGCCTGGAGCAGGGCTATCTGACTTACGCCGAAGTCAACGATCACCTTCCCGACGACCTGGTCGATCCGGAACAGATCGAGGACATCATCGGCATGATCAACGGCATGGGCATCGATGTCCATGAAGTGGCACCCGATGCTGAAACCCTGCTGCTCGCCGATGGCAACACCGGCAACCGCGAAGTCGATGAAACCGCCGCCGAAGAAGCCGCGGCCGCGCTGACCTCGCTGGATACCGAAGGTGGCCGCACCACCGACCCGGTGCGCATGTACATGCGCGAGATGGGTACCGTCGAACTGCTGACGCGCGAAGGCGAAATCGCCATCGCCAAGCGCATCGAGGAAGGCCTCGGCCAGGTGCAGGCCTCGCTGGGCAACTTCCCGTGGTCGATCGAACTGCTGCTGGAAGAGTACGAGCTGCACAAGACCGGCAAGAAGCGCCTGGCCGAAGTCGTGGTCGGCTTCAACGACGTCGAGGAACCGGTGGAAGAAGTGCCGGTGCCCGAAGAAGCCGTCGAAGCCGCTGACGACGCCGCCGACGACGAAGAAGAAGCCGCCGACGACGTGGCCGAGGAAGCGGGCCCGACCGGTCCGGATCCGGAAGAGGTCGCGCGCCGCATGCAGGCGCTGGCCGATGGCTACGCCAAGTTCAAGAAGTCGTATGCCAAGAACGGCGCCGACAACAAGGCCGTGGCCAAGCTGCGCACCGACCTGGCCGAAGTCTTCGTCACCCTGAAGCTGCCGCTGGCACTGACCGACACGCTGGTGCGCAAGCTGCGCGAGGTCGTGGCGCAGGTGAAGGACCACGAGCGCCGCGTGCTGCACCTGTGCGCCAACGTCGCGAAGATGCCGCGCAAGGAATTCCTGCGCGCGTGGGAAGGCAACCAGACCAACCTGGGCTGGGTGGACGAAGTGCTGAAGCGCAAGCAGAAGTGGTCCTCGGGCCTGCGCGACGTCAAGGACCAGATCGTGTCCGAGCAGGAAGCCACCATCGCCATCGAACAGGCGATGCACCTGACCCTGGCCGACATCAAGGAAATCAGCCGTGCGATGGCCTATGGCGAAGCCAAGGCACGCAAGGCGAAGAAGGAAATGGTCGAGGCCAACCTGCGCCTGGTCATCTCCATCGCCAAGAAGTACACCAACCGCGGCCTGCAGTTCCTCGACCTGATCCAGGAAGGCAACATCGGCCTGATGAAGGCCGTGGACAAGTTCGAATACCGCCGCGGCTACAAGTTCTCGACCTACGCGACCTGGTGGATCCGACAGGCCATCACCCGCTCGATCGCCGACCAGGCGCGCACCATCCGCATCCCGGTGCACATGATCGAGACGATCAACAAGCTCAACCGCATTTCCCGCCAGATGCTCCAGCAGTATGGCCGCGAGGCCACGCCGGAAGAACTGGCCAAGGAAATGGACATGCCCGAGGACAAGATCCGCAAGGTGATGAAGATCGCGAAGGAACCGATCTCCATGGAAACCCCGATCGGCGACGACGAAGACTCCCACCTGGGCGACTTCATCGAGGACACCAACGTCGAATCCCCGATCGAGAACACCACCAACATCAACCTGTCGGAGACCGTCCGGGACGTGCTGGCCGGCCTGACGCCGCGCGAGGCCAAGGTGCTGCGCATGCGCTTCGGCATCGACATGAACACCGACCACACGCTGGAAGAAGTGGGCAAGCAGTTCGACGTGACCCGCGAGCGCATCCGCCAGATCGAGGCCAAGGCCCTGCGCAAGCTGCGTCACCCGAGCCGCAGCGAACAGCTGCGCAGCTTCCTCGACATCGACTGACGCGCCGTCCAGCGGCGGCTGAAGAACGCGGCCCTCCGGGCCGCGTTTTTTTTGCCCCGTCGAAGGCACGGTTGAACCCGTCGGAAAGGTCGCCCTTGTCGCCATCCTCACGCGATCTTCACTAGACTCGCGCCTGTTTCCAACTACCCGGGGGATGCGTGGAGCGGAGAACCGTACTGCAAGCTGCCATGTCGTGTGCGCTGCTGGGCGCCGTGCGTCCGTTGCCGGCGTGGGCGATGGCGGGCCAGGCGTCGCCGGCGTCTTCCGCCTTCGACGCAGAGACGGTGCCGACCCTGGCACGCGAACTGTCCCGGCAGCCGTACCGTGCGCCAGACGAGTCCCTGCCCGCGTCGCTGGATACCGGATACGACGGCTACCGCGGCATCCGTTTCGATCCACGGCAGGCGATCTGGCGGAAGGAAGGCCTGCCTTTCCAGTTGCAGATGTTCCCGCGCGGCTTCCTGTTCAAGCAGCGGGTGGACCTGTGGCGCGTGGACCGGGGGCGCGCGCACCCGATCACCTATTCGTCGCGCCTGTTCGACTTCCCGGATGACGTGCGTCCCCCGCGGGGCGATGCGCTGGGGTTCGCGGGCCTGCGCGTGCACGCACGCCTCAACCGCCCCGACTATTTCGACGAGCTGATCGCGTTCCTGGGGGCGAGCTATTTCCGCGCGCTGGGCAAGGGACACGCTTACGGACTTTCCGCGCGCGGCCTTGCCCTGGGCAGTGGCGACGCGACGCCGGAAGAGTTCCCGATATTCCGTGCATTCTGGGTGGAGCAGCCGACTCCGGCCGCCGATCACCTGGTGGTGCATGCATTGCTGGACAGTCCGAGCGTGGCCGGCGCGTTCCGTTTCGCGATCCGGCCCGGCGACGAGACGGTCATCGACGTGCAATCGCGCCTGTATCCGCGCGTGGAGCTCACGCGTGCGGGCATTGCGCCGTTGACCAGCATGTTCGAGTTCGATGCCGGCGACCGCGTCGGCACGGATGACTATCGGCCGGCCGTGCATGACTCCGACGGGCTGGCCATCTTCAACGGCCAGCAGGAGCAGATCTGGCGGCCGCTCAGCAACCCGCCGCGCGTGCAGGCCAGCGCGTTCCAGGACGACAATCCACGCGGCTTCGGCCTGATGCAGCGCAAGCGCAGCTTCGCCGAGTATGTCGACATCGAGGCGCGTTACCACGAACGTCCCAGCCTGTGGATCGAACCGCAGGGCGCTTGGGGCAGAGGCGCGGTGACCCTGGTCGAGATACCCACCGGCAACGAGTACCACGACAACATCGTTGCCTTCTGGCGACCGGAAGAGCCCTTGCGTGCGGGCGGGGAATATCGCTTCGACTACCGCATGCACTGGTGCGACCAGCACAGCTGGCAGCCCGCGCTGGCTGTCGTCAGCGACACGCGCGTGGGTGCTGCACCCGATCCCGCCCGGCGACTGGTCGTCATCGACCTGGCAGGGGGACGCCTTGCTTCCTTGCCGGAGGACGCGGCGGTGAAGACCGACGTCTGGGCCACGCGGGGCGAGATCTCCAACCCGGTGGCGTACCGCAACCCGCAGACCGGAGGCTGGCGGCTGAGCTTCGAGTTCCGGCCGAACGTGGAGCGCGAGGATGGGCGTGATGTCGAACTCCACGCGCGCCTGATGGATGCGCAGGGGCCGCTTTCCGAAACCTGGCTGTACCGCTGGAGCATCTGACCTGATGGCTGAAACCGCACCCACCGTCACCGGCGATTGGCTGCCGCCGGAGTCGCCGCTGGACATGCCCGTGCAGGACCTGCGTGACGGCGGACTTGCGCGACGCCACCTGGCAAGCACGCCCCGCGGCATGGCCTGGCGCCGCGCGACCGTGCTGGGCGGCGCCGCGCTGTTCACCCTGGTGGCCACGTACCAGATCTGGTGGGTGCTGCGCGGCGACGGCATCGACGTGCTGGAAGGCGTGCTGTTGGCGCTGTTCGTCGCCTTGTTCGCCTGGATCGCGCTGTCGTTCGTCAGCACCGTGGCGGGCTTCATCCTGGTGGTGGGGGGCTATCCGAACCGGCTGGACATCCAGGACGAGGGTCCGCTGCCCGTCCTTTCCACGCGCACCGCGTTGCTGATGCCGACCTACAACGAAGACCCGCACCGGTTGCTGGCGGGGTTGCAGGCCATCCACGAATCGGTGGCCGCCACCGGCCAGCTGGCGCAGTTCGATTTCTTCGTGCTCAGCGATACCACGCGCATGCAGGTTGCGCAGGAAGAGGCGCAGGCGTTCCGCGAACTTCGCGCGCGGCTGGGTGAGCGCCTGTTCTACCGGCGCCGCACGCAGAACACCGAACGCAAGGCCGGCAACATCGCCGACTGGGTGCGGCGTTTCGGCGGTGCCTATCCGCAGATGCTGATCCTGGATGCGGACAGCCTGATGACCGGCGACACCATCGTCCGGCTGGCGTCGGCGATGGAACGCCATCAGGACGTGGCGCTGATCCAGACCCTGCCGATGATCGTCAACGGACGCACGCTGTTCGCACGCATGCAGCAGTTCGCCGGGCGCGTATACGGGCCCGTGCTGGCCTACGGCATGGCCTGGTGGCACGGTGCGGAAAGCAACTACTGGGGCCACAACGCGATCATCCGCACCGCAGCCTTCGCCGCCCACGCCGGACTGCCGGAACTGCGCGGCGGCAAGCCCTTCGCGGGCACCGTGCTGAGCCATGACTTCGTCGAGGCCGCCCTGCTGCGGCGGGGTGGGTGGGCGCTGCACATGGTGCCCGGCCTGGGAGGAAGCTACGAAGAAGGCCCGCCCTCGCTCAGCGACATGCTGGTACGCGACCGGCGCTGGTGCCAGGGCAACCTGCAGCACGGCGCGGTGCTGCCCACGCGCGGCCTGCACTGGATCAGCAGGATGCATCTGCTCATCGGCATCGGCCACTACTTCACCGCACCGATGTGGGCCATGCTCATGCTGATCGGGCTGGCGATTCCACTGCAGCAGGCCGGCTTATCGCTGCACCAGATCCATCTGGATGGCTTCACGCCTTCGACGTACTGGCGTGGTGGCAGCCCGGAACGCTTCCTGTGGGTGTTCTACTTCACGATGGGTGTGCTGCTGGCGCCCAAGGTGATGGGCTGCCTGGCCACGATGCTGCAGCCGGCAACGCGACGCCTGTGTGGCGGCGCGCTGCGCATCGCGTTGGGTGCCGTGCTGGAGACGGTGCTGGCCGCACTGATGGCGCCGGTGACCATGTACGTGCAGTCGCGCGGCGTGGCCGAAGTGCTGGCCGGCAGGGATTCCGGGTGGGAAACGCAACGGCGTGACGACGGCAGCGTGCCGCTGTCCAGCCTGGTGCGCCGCTATGGCGGGCTGGGCGTGTTCGGGGCACTGGTCGGTACGCTGGCCTACTTCGTGTCGCCGGCATTGGCAGCGTGGATGTCGCCGGTGGTGCTGGGCATGGTGCTGGCCATCCCCGTCAACGTGCTGACGGCATCGCCTGCCATCGGCCAACGCCTTCGCCAATGGGGCCTGTTGCGCATCCCCGAAGAAGTCGACCCGCCGCCGGTGCTGGCACGCGCCATCGAACTCCGTACCCAACGCGCACCCGGCATCCCGTCGGCGGGGGCCTCCAGTACAATGGCCGTCACAGGGGGCCTATAGCTCAATGGTTAGAGCAGAGGACTCATAATCCTTTGGTTCCAGGTTCGAGTCCTGGTGGGCCCACCACGCATTGCACTGCAGTCGAAAGTTGGTTGTGCGATCAACCATGGTTTGCCCGTAATGGCCAAACTATCACGGACGTCCAAAAACACCGCCTCTTCACTGGATCGCAGCAGGGAATTGCGCCGGGCGGATGGCCGCTTCAGACCCATCGTGGACATCGATCGCGTCGGAGCTTCTCCGACGCGAAAGCGGCGCCCCTAGTGCCTGGATTCTCGAGCCTGAGACGCTTGGCGAATGAACGTGCCGAGACCCTCGCAAGAGGCTCGCAGAGTCGCATCACCCTGTTTCGATCGCGAACGCCCGCAGCTCTGCCAACTTGCCATCCTGGATGCGCCACAGGTCGCAATACCTGGAATGAACGCGACCGCGCTCCGGATCCTGCACCGTGATCTCGCCGTGCACTGCCAGCCAGTCATCTTCCACGATCCAGAGGTCCGTAGTGAAATGAGGAGGAGCGACGGCATAGGTGCGCTTCGCCCATGCCAACACCTCAGCTTTGCCGGTCAGGAGGGTATCGCCAACCATGTCCCAGCGGATGTCGTCGGTGCAGTACGCAAGAAATCCCTCTGGATTGCCCGCCGCCATCTCGGCATTTGCAGCCTCAAGGATCTCTTTCGCTGAATTCTTCATCGTGAACACTCCTGCATTGGTTGCCCGATCTTGCGCCTTCCACGGTGGACGCGACGTCATCATTTCGTGAGATGGAACCGGGCTGGAGGCTCGTGCCTTCGGGAAGGGAGGCCGTGGGCGTTCGAAAGGCGTATGGCTGGCGCAAGGGTCAGGCCAGGCCGATCATCCAAGCAGCACATTTCCAGCGGTCTGTGGCCAGGAAACTCAAACTGCTTCTGCGATCTGCTCGCGCAGCCATCGATGCGCCGGGTCGCGATGCACCCGTTCAGGCCAAACCATGACCATCTCGAAACCCGGCACGTCCAGTGGCGGCTCGACAACGCGCAGGGATGTATTGCCTTGTATCAATCGAGACGGAACAAGCGCTACCAGATCGCTACGTTCCAGGATGGTAACGAGGAAGAGGAAATGCGGTACCGACATCACCACACGTCTGGCCATGCCCAGCTTTGAGAGCGCCACGTCGGTGACGCCTTGGAAGCCTCCGCCATCCGGTGACGCAATGACATGATCCAACTTGCAGAATTGTGCCAACGTCGGACGCCGCTTCAGTTGTGGATGATTCACGCGGCCAGCTAGCACATACCTCTCGGTAAACAGAGGCCGACTATGTAGTCCTTGTGGAGCTTCAGTAGCCGTCATAAGGGATAGATCGATCTCTCCCCGGTCCGCCTTCGTCGCCACGTGCGCTGGCGCACTCTGCAGGATTGCCAGGCGCGAGCTTGGCGCGGCCGCGCGAAGCCTTGCTAGAGCAGGCAACAAGATGGTGAACTCGCCGTAGTCAAAGGCCGCTACTCGCCAAGTCTGCGTGGCCAGCCTGGGGTCGAAAGGGGTTGAGGGGAGGATTGCTTCCGTCAACGTCGCCAATGCGTGCCGCAGAGGCTCGCGTAGTTCGTTGGCTCGTGCGGTGGGCCGCATGCCGCGCGGGCCAGGAAGCAGTAGCGGATCGTCAAAGTATTCCCGTAGGCGCGCCAGCTGCACGCTGACGGCGGGTTGGGACAGGTGCAGGCGTCGCGCAGCCCGTGTGACGTTCAGCTCGACAAGCAACGCGTCCAGCGTGATGAGCAGGTTGAGGTCCAAGCGTCGCAGGTAATTAATCATGTAAATACCAAGCATCCACAAAATTCATTTCAACTATAGCGGAGATATCCCCATCCTTGAGCAGACAGGCTCCATCCCGCACTCAGGGCGCCTCCCGATATTCAGGACCACTACGATGTCTTTGCGATCCATCCAGCCAACGAATCTTTGGGATTCCTCGCCTTATCTGTTCAGCCAGGTTGTGCAGGCGGATGAGCCTAGGCGTTTGGCGTTCATTTCAGGACAGGTTGCGCTGTCAGCGGACGGCTTGCTGGTGGGTGAGGGCGATGTGGACGCTCAAATCAGACAGATCTTCACCAACCTGCGAGCGGCACTTGCCGGAGTGGGCGGTGCGCTGAGTGACATCGCGAGCGTAACGCTGTACGTGAAAGACGTCTCTTACCACAGGAATTACATGAATGTGCAGCGTGAGGAGTTCGCGGGGTGGCGACCCGCGGAAACGCTGGTTCAAGTTTCCGCACTGGCACTGCCGGAGTTGCTCGTAGAGATCCAGGCCATCGCTGTCCTTTAAGCCGAGCAGTGGTCACTCAACCAGCGACGGCATATGCACGAGATCTCCAGCGTGAGTGATGCTCCAGTCCTGTCATGTCTGCGATCTCTCCACACAGGTGTCGCCAGAGCAATGCGCTGAATGATCACGCATCCGACCTGCGATTCTGCAAAGCTTCCTTTCAAAATATAGTGCGAACTCATGAGCAAGACCGTCCTTATCATCTCTGCACAACCGGAGCCCACGTCGCTGACCCAGAGCTTGGCGAGGGTATCTCGCAAGTCCTTGGAGGCATCAGGCCACAAAGTTCTGGTGTCTGATCTCTACGCGATGCGTTGGAAGGCTGTACTTGACGTAGAAGACTTTCCTCATCGGGCGGACTTTAATCGCCTCTCCTTCGGTGCCGAATCGGCACATGCTTACGCGACCAATCAGCAGGCAGCGGACATTACGACCGAGCAGCAAAAGGTGCTCGCCGCCGACGCCGTGATATTCCATTTTCCGCTATGGTGGTATGGCATGCCCGCCATCATGAAGGGTTGGATTGACCGCGTATGGGCAGCGGGTCTAGCCCACCAGTACAAGAACGCGGGCAACACGTACCGCTACGGTGAGGGCGCATTCAAAGGGAAGCGCGCAGTGCTTGCAGTCTCTGCGGGTGGTCCCGAAACCGATTACGGGCCGAGGGGCATCAATGGTCCTATTGAGCAGCTGCTCTTTCCGGTGACTCACGGCTCGCTGCACTTCCCAGGCTTCGATGTGCTTCCAACCTTCACGGTCTATGGGGCGGGTCGCATGGAGGCTTCCGAAGTGGCGCATGCCGAAGCACGATGGGAGTCGCGTTTGAAGGGCTTGTTCACGGACGCGCCCATTCCCTTCCGTGCCCAGAACGGTGGCGACTATACGGAACGCTTCGAACTGAAGCCCAGCGTTGCGGTCGGACAAACCGGCCTTATGGCTCATATTGCTGCCACTGACGTCACGAAGAATCTTCAGGATTCGGCGTGAACACGCTCGTGATTCTCAATCGCTCGATCGCTTCGCCAGGCTCGAGTAGATCGTGCAGGGCTTCGCCTTCATCGCGAGCTCTCGTATAACCATGATTAATCAGCGCGATCGCGTAGGCGGCTCGACGCCAACTGCGATGACATCCCGGAATGCCTCCGTAGTGCCGCGTTCCCGCACCTGCGACAAAGCATGACACATGGCGCAACCAGCTGGATGCCGGAACAGATAGGGAAACTCTCCGCTCGCTCCAGCCTTACTCGGATAAGACCCCTGCAACGCTCTTCCCACACAGGAGACTGAAATGGCATTTCGCAATGGAATCAACTCGCTTCTTCGTCCGGAACATTCGGTGCTGCTGCTGATCGACCATCAACCGTATCAACTGGCGAACGTCAACAGTCATGATCCCCAAGCGGTGGTCAACAACACGACAGCCCTGGCCAAGACCGCGCGCGCCTTTGGTGTGCCCACCATCCTGACGAGCGTGCTCGCGGCGCGCGGGGGGCACCTTTTTCCCCATATCACGGACGTGTTTCCCGGGCAGGAGATCATCGACCGAACCTCCATCAATACCTGGGAGGACAGGAAGGTCGTCGATGCCGTCAAGGCGACCGGGCGGACGCAGTTGATCATCGCGGGCTTGTGGACAGAGATTTGTGTCGCCATGCCGGTCATCCATGCCTTGGGCCAGGGCTGGGACGTGACCGTGATTACCGACGCGTCTGGCGCCGTCTCGGTCGAGGCGCATCAGGTGGCCATCCAGCGCATGATCGCTGCTGGGGCCAACGTAATGACCTGGCTGGCGCTGGCCGCCGAGTGGCAGCGCGATTGGGCGCGCACCGAGCATGCGGCCGAACTTGCGGACGTGCTGAAGTACCACGTAGGAGGCAGCGGCATTGTCTACCTGTGGGAGCAGCAGTTGCTCGCTACGCCGGCAGGGTCGGTCTGACCGTTGCGCAGTCGAACACCGGGCCCAGCGCGGTGCATGTAGGCTGCCCGTCGGACGTGATTGCTGCATTCCCGGACGACTGACGTCCGCGATTCGTTCTACTCACCCTGCCGCCGCTGCTCTATCGTCGGTACCTACGATGGTTAGGACACCGCCCATGCATGCAGACGACACCACCGCCGCCCATGTGATCGAGGATGGGACGGACGCCGGCCCAAGAAAGATCGTGTTCCGTACCCGCGGAAGCAAGCATGGGCCGATAACCCGACTGGTAAGTCCCTCCGATCTGGGTCAGGCGCTCAAGCCGTTCGTGTTCCTGGATCTTTTCGACACGCGGGACATGACGTCATTCCCCAAGTTCGGCTGGCATCCGCATTCGGGCATTGCGACGTTCACCTTCCTCCACGAAGGCGAGGTCGCTTACTCGGACTCGACGGGCAAAAGCGGGATCCTCCCCGAAGGAGGCGTCGAATGGATGCGGGCGGGAAACGGCGTGTGGCATACCGGCGCACCCGTGGGCGACGCGCCCAAGCTGGGCTTCCAGTTGTGGGTGGCGCTGCCTCCGACGGAGGAGAACGCGCCCCCGGAGAGCATCTACCTTGATCCCTGCCAGGTGCCGCAGCAGGGACCTGCCCGGATTCTGCTCGGTTCGCATGACGGGGTGGGCAGTGGCATCCCGGCGCCGGGCGACATGACCTACCTCGGCGTCACGTTGCGCGCCGGCGAGGAGTGGACCTACCTGCCGAGTCCCCGGCACGAGGTGGGCTGGCTTGCCGTCGCCACCGGGGTCTTGCGGGCCGGCGAACAGGTGAGCGCAGGCGAACTGGTCATCTTTGTGGATTCGGAGCAGGCCATCCGGATTACCGCCGACGAAGACACGGCGTTCGTCATCGGATCGGCAGCCCGTCATCCACACGATCTGTGGCTGGGCAACTATTCCGTGCACAGCAGTCGGGAGCGACTGGCCCAGGGCGAGGCCGAGATCCGCCGGCTAGGCATCGCCTTGCGGGATCAGGGACTTTTCAGATCAGCGGACCAGGGTTAGCGCCTCCCTGCCGCCGAACATCGTCGAGGGCGGTGCATGCGAGAGCCGCGCCGCCGCCAGGTCGATGAACTTGGAGACCGCCAGCGGAAGATGCTTCCGGCTGGGATACAGCACGCTCAGCCCACGGCCCAGGCTCCAGTGGTCTTCAAGCACCCCCACCAGCCGCCCGGTTTCGAGTTCGGCCTTGACCGTTTGTGGCGGCAGCAGGGCGATCCCCAGCCCTTCCACCGCCGCGCTTCGCAATGTCTGCACCGTATTGCCGCTCACGCGGATCGGCATTCGGATGCGCATGGCCTGCTGCCCATCGGTGGTCAGGGGCCAGCTGACGTAGCCGCCGGCCTGCGGAACACTCACAGCGTGATGGCTCTGCAGTTCCTCCGGGCTGGACGGCATGCCGAATGCGCCCAGATATCGCGGGCTGGCCACCAGGCGCATCCGGTTGGGCGCCACCAGCTGGCGCCCGACGTACGCCGAGTCTTCCAGCACGCCCTCGCGGAAGGCCACGTCGATACGCTCGGCGATGAGTTCCGACTTGCCGTCGCTCACCACGAAGTCCAGACGCACGTGGGGGTGCTGCGCGAGGAATTCCGCCACCCATGCCATCTTGAAACAGTCGAAGAAGTCCGCCGGGACGCCGACCCTGATCAGGCCGCATGCCTGCTCACTGCCCATCATCGCTTCACGGCCCGCCTCCATCAGCCCGTCCACCTGGCCGACACACCGCTCGTAGAAGGATTTCCCGGCATCGGTCAGGGACAGCTGGCGCGTTGAGCGATGCATCAGTCGCGTGCCGATGCGGCCCTCGAGCTGCTGGACGCGCCGGCTGAGCGTGTTGGCGGGCACGTCCAGCTGCCTCGCTGCGGCGGCAAAACTTCCTTGCCGCACGACTTCGACGAATATCACCACGTTGTTCAGATCAAGCATGGGGCCTCCCAAGTACGGGTGTGCGTCGATGGGCATCACCAGGCAAATTTCGTTTCCAGCCGCACGTAGTCGCTGTCGTGCGCGCCCGCGGCGCGCAGCGCCGCGCCCACGGTGTACCTGACCACTTCGATCGAGCTCGACAGTGCAGGGGTGAACCGGCGCTCCGCCCTCAGTTGTGCGTATGCCCCGGTCCAGGAGCCGCCCCGGCCAGCCATTCCCGCCACCGGGACGAAGGGGAGCGTGTAGACGGCATCGTTCGTGGTTTGGCGCCACAGTGCCCCGATGCCTGCCGTGAGCGTCGTATCCGCCCTCGGGATGATCGAGACCGAAGGCTTGAGGTGGATCAGGTTCGCGTATCCGGTATGTCCGCCCAGCGAGAAGTAGAAACCGTTCGGGAACAGCGGGTAGAGGGTCTCCGCACGGCCATCGTGGGCGTGGCGGTCGCCGGAGGCCACGTCGACCTGCAAGCCGATCCTGGGCGATCCGGGTGTCCCGATGGACGAATACCCGAGACGTGCACCCAGCGCCCACGCAGAGATGTCCGCGCGCCCCACCCTGCCGAACTGCCCCATGGCTTCCACGTCCCAATCGAAGGGCGCCCGCGTACCGACGAAGCGGACATCGACCACTTGCCTGTCCTCCTCACCGAAGGCCTCGAGGTACGCGGCCTCCTTTCGTTGATACAGCGCGTAATACCCGGTCAACTCCCCGTTGCCCCATGCCTGGCGCTCGAGACGGATGCCGGAAAACCGTACGTCGCCGCTCGAGGTATCGTCGAAATGCTCGCGATTCCTGTATTCGACCGGCTGGCTGACCATGACATACACACGCCATCGTGCTGTCTCCCAGCCTGCCCAGACTGCGTCGAAGGATTGGCGCACGTTGGGCCCGTCGCGGGAGGACATGAACCGTTGCAGGTCGAATGCGATGTCCTGCCGTCCGACCCGCACTTTCAGGACGCCGCGGCCCAGCGGACGGGCGTAGCCGAGGAAGGCGAGCCTGAGGTCCAGCGCATTCGCATCGATGCTGCTGACGACCTTCTTGTCGAACGCCCTTACGTCCTCCACCTGTACGAACCCCTGCCAGCCGGCGCCGAGGCGAACGTCCGCATGGACCTGCGCGCGATGCAGCCCGTACGCGTCGCTGGGAATGGCGGCCACGGTACCCAGCGCAGGTGCGTCGCTGGATTCGAGGATCTCCCGCAACGTCAGCCCGAAAGAAAGATAGCGATCGGGATCGCTGTCGGAGAGGGAGATGTATTTCAGGCCGTCCAAGGCACGGGTGCGTTTGTCCGGCTCGGCCAGGGACGACCAGTCCTCGCGCCAACGATCCGCCTGGAGCACCGGCCGTCCCGCGTTCGTGGAGACCTGATCGTCGGCCATGGCGGCACGCGGCTCGACGCATCCGGCCAGCGCCACGGCCGCAGACAGGAACGTCCTGATGTTTCCCCGGCGCTGCATCTCGCGCCCATCCGGATATCGGCGACGCGGGCGGCTGCACCCCTTGACGCCCAACGCAATCACGCGTTCTGCCGCCGCTTCCATCATCGAACCTGACGGGCTGCTCAATCGATTCCAATCCCAGTTCAACCGGATGCATCCTGTGGCGAGGGGACATGGGGGGCGTGGCGAGCACGTGGGGCCCGATCTGCGCCACGCACCTTGTCATTTCGCTGCCCGCACCGGTAGCGCCATTTTCCGTGCAGCTGTGTCCCGGGAACCGGAACGCCGGGGCGGACGGATTTATGTCAGGCTGTGTTGCGCAACGGGGAACGCCAAGATGGACATCGACGACCTGATGACGTTCGTGGAACTGGCCGAGGCAGGCAGCCTGTCAGCGGCGGCACGTCGGCTCGGTGTGGCCAAGTCGATCGTCAGCAGGCGGCTTGCGCGACTGGAGTCGGAGCTTGGCGTACAGCTCCTCGCGCGTACGACGCGTGGCGCGGCGCTCACCGAAGCGGGCATCCTCTTCCGCGAGCATGCAGCCCGGGCCTACGCCGAGATCGACACCTTCCGCGAGATCCTCCAACCCGACGGCGACCTGCGTGGCCGGCTGCGCGTGGCCGCCCCCCTGTCGTTCGGCCCCACCCATTTCGCACCGGTATTCACGGAAATGGCGCGACGACACCCGCACCTCCATCTGCAGACCGTCTACAGCGATCGATTCGTCGATCTGATCGGGGAGGGCTTCGATTGCGCCATACGGGTCGGATATCTGCAGGATTCCAACCTGGTGGCACGTCGTGTCGGACCCATCTACGGAAAGCTGGTCGCCAGCCCCGCCTATATCGAGATGCACGGTGCGCCCGACAGCCCGGACGAGGTCCCCGACCATCCTGCCCTGATGCAGGGCACGGAGACGTGGCAGTTCATGGATGGCGAGCGGGTGGTCACGGTACGTCCGCAAGGACGTTTCAAGGCCGACAATGCCGTCGCGCTGGTCAACGCGGCCCTGGCGGGGCTGGGCATCGCATGGTTGCCCGACGGCCTGACGCAGGAACATGTGGCCTCCGGTGCCCTGGTACCCCTGATGACGCGCTACCCATTGCCGACGGCGGGCATCTACGTGATCCGTCCGCCCAATCCGCACCCTTCCCGCAAGGTGCGCGTGCTGACCGAGTTGCTGATCGAGTGCTTTGAAGAGGCGCCTCCTCCCGCGAACTTCGGCCGCTAGGCGACAGGCCGCCGTTGCGGTGCGCTGGAAGTTGCGTCGCCATTGCTGACGGTATGGGGGCACTCGTGTCGCGGTGGAATGACGGACCGCCGCGCGATCCATCCATCCATGGACGACTGCACTCCCGCGCCAGCCCTTATCAAGCTCCCCTGGCAACGCTGAAGATCCTCTTCTACCCGAGTGACCCGTTCCGCCGCCGAAGACCCGGATCAGCGATCGCGCACCAAACCCCCCAAGGAGATACCCCGTGAAAGCCCGACTTGCCCTGATGGCCCTCGTGCTGTCCGGCATTACCAGCGGCCACGCCGCGGAAACAAGCGCCGGCGCCGACCTGATCGTCTACAACGCGAAAATCCATACCGGCACGAAGTCGCAGCCGGAAGCCTCCGCGCTTGCGGTGAAAGGAGGCCGCATCTATTCGGTAGGTTCCGACACGGACATCCTGGGCCTGAAGGGAGACGAGACGCGCGTGGTGGATGCGGGGCAGAGGCGCCTGATTCCCGGCATCCATGATGCGCACACCCATGTCCTCAACGAGAGGGGTTACAACTACGTCACGCGATGGGACGGCGTTCCCACCCTCAAGCGTGCGCTCGCCATGTTGAGCGAGCAGGCAAAACGTACCCCGGAGGGACACTGGGTGAAAGTGATCGGCGGGTGGGCGCCGTATCAGTTCGAGGAAAACCGGTTTCCTACCCTGGACGAGTTGCGCAAGGCCGTCCCAGACCGGCCGCTGATCGTGCAGTACGCCTACAACCGTGCTTTCCTGAACGATCTGGCGATGAAGGCCTTCGGCGTGGGAACCGAGAAGTTCCCGACGCCACCGGGTACCGAGTTCGAGAAGGACGCGAGCGGCAACTTCACCGGCGTCGTCCACGGCTTCACCTTCACCTTCATCCCGCTCGAATTCATGGTGCCCCAGCCTTCCTTCGAGGAACAGGTGAGCTCCATCACCAATGCCATCCATGACCTCAATCGCTTCGGCATCACCTCCATCGTCGATGCGGCCCCGTTGATCGGCTATCCCGCAGGGCATGCGCCGATACGGACGCTGATCGAGGAGGAGCGCCTCAACGTGCGCTTCCCGTTCATCGATCTGCAGTTCGGCGACGAAAGCAGCGCCAGCCTGGTGGACGCGGAGATCAATGCGGTCACCCGGAAATCGCCGATCAGTGCGGGTCAGAACCTGCATCCCACGATGGCCCATGGTCATGAGTACGAGGGCGCCGGGGAACTGCTCCGGATGGAAGTGCACGATCACGAGAACTTCGACCGGCCGGCCGTCATCATCGATCCCGAGCTCATGCGGACGAAGATGGAGGAGGACATCGGCAAGCTGGTCCGCCATGGCATTCCGTTCCGCATGCATGTCAGCTACAACGAGAACATATCGCCGTTTCTCGATGCCATCGAGAGTGTCGATCGCAAGAGGCCGCTGGATGGCCTGCGCTGGAGCATCGAGCATGCCGAAACGATCTCGCCGGAGAACATCGCCCGGGTCAAGAAACTCGGCGGGGGCATCGCCCTGGATACGAAGATGGCCTCCCACGGCGATGGATTCGTAGCGACCTACGGGCGGGAGAAGGCCTGGTATACGCCGCGACTGCGGACGCTGGTCGATAGCGGGGTTCCGCTGGCGATGACGACGGACGCCTTCCGTGCGTCCACCTTCAACCCCTGGATCGGCATCAGCTGGATGACCACGGGCAAGTCGGTATCGGGCTCGCGGATTCTGGCGCCCGACAATGTCCTGACCCGCGCGGAGGCCCTGGCGCTGTTCACGACCGGCGCCGCCTGGTTCGTCCAGCAGGAGGATGAGATGGGCAAGATCGCACCGGGCCACCTCGCCGATTTCGCCCTGCTCGACAAGGACTATTTCACGGTTCCCGAAGACCAGATCAAGACCATCTCCTCGGTGCTGACCGTCGTGGATGGCCGGGTGGTCTTCGGCGCGCAGGCGTTTGCCGGTCTCGCACCCACACTGCCGCCCACGTTGCCCGTCTGGTCGCCGGTGAAGTACTTCGGCGGCCACCATCCGGTCAAGTGAGTTCTCTGCGGCGGGGCCTGCGACGCGCGCGCCCCGCTTCCGGCTCGCTCTCCACGCGGAGGGCGAGTCTCCACCGTGGCCCCCACCTCAGATCGGCAGCCCGCGATCCCAATAGGGCTCGGGCCCGAACCGTTCGATCAGCCAGGCGGTGAAGGCGCGCACCTTCGGTGCCAGTTCGCGCGAGCTTGGATAGATCGCCCACAGCGTCTGTGTGGACACCAGCGGGAAGTCGCGAAGGACGGGCACCAGCGTCCCCGCGCGCAGCTCGTCGGCCGCACACCAGGTAGCCATCAGGGCGAGACCCAGTCCATCGGCTGCCGCGTCACGCACCGCGCCGCCATCGTTGATCCGCAGTGCGGGCGCTACCCGCTTAGCGAACACCTCGCCGGCGGCGTTCCGGAATGTCCACAGGTCGAGCGTGCCGACGACGAGGCACCTGTGCGCATCCAGTTCTTCCGGCGATCCAGGCGCGCCGTGGCGTTCGACATAACGTGGCGATGCCACCAGGACACGCCGGTCGGGTGCGATCCGCTTGGCGATGAACGACGAATCCTTCAGTTCCGCATATCGAACGGCCACATCGAAACCGCCCTCCACCAGGTCGACCACGCTGTCGGAGATACGCATGTCGAGCCTGAGATCGGGATAGCGGCCCGTGAAATCGGACAATCCCGGCACGATGTGCATCCGCGCGAACGACGCCGGTGCGGCAATCCTGAGCACGCCGCTCGGCGTCGCTTGCTCACGGCCCAGCGCGCCCCGGGCGATGTCGGCGGCCTCCAGCAGATGTTCGGCATGGGGCAGGAATGCGCGGCCGTCCTCCGTCAGGGTGGCCGACCGCGTCGTGCGATGGATGAGCCGCGCGCCGAGTCCCTTTTCAAATGCGGCCAGACGAGCGCTCGCGGCCGCCGGCGTGATGCCCAGGTCCCGCGCCGCGGCACTGATGTTGGCCATTCGGGCGATCCGCACGAACAGGGTCAAATCGCTGAAATCCATCACGCCCACCTCGTTCGGGCCAGCACGCATGATCGCTGAAGATCCACCGCCGCGTCACGCACGACCGCGAGTCGCGCCACCCAAGGCCTGAAACAGACCGGCCCGCCATTTTCAATCCGTGTTTGAAGCAGCTTCATGCGGCGCGTGGCTACTGCCCGGGATATCGGCTCCCACTATATCTGGCACCACACGGCCCGACCCGGGCCATTCCCACAACGAGGAAACATGAAGATGAAACACTCGATGAAAGCCATGGTGCTAAGCCGCTTCGGTGGCGCCGATGCGTTCGAAATGCGCGATGTCCAAGTACCGGACGTTGGTCCCCGCCAGGTGCGCGTGCGCATCCATGCGACGGCCGTCAATCCGCTCGACTATCAGATCCGGCGCGGCGACTACGTCGATCACGTGCCGCTTCCTGCGATCATCGGTCACGATGTCTCCGGCGTGATCGAAGAAGTCGGCTCGCATGTGACCGAGTTCGCCGTGGGCGACGAGGTGTACTACACCCCCAGGATCTTCGGCGGCGCCGGCTCCTACGCCGAGCAGCATGTTGCCGACGTGGAGCTGGTCGGTCTCAAGCCCAGGAACCTCACCCACCTGGAAGCGGCCAGCCTGACGCTCGCTGGTGGAACGGTGTGGGAAGCGTTCGTGACGCGCGCTCAGCTCGCCGTGGGCGAGACGATCCTGATCCACGGCGGTGCGGGTGGCGTCGGCAGCCTTGCAATCCAGGTCGCGAAGGCCATCGGCGCACGGGTCATCACGACCGCACGCGCCACTGATCACGCGTTCGTGCGTTCGCTCGGCGCGGACGAGGCAATCGACTTCATGACCGACGACTACGTGGAAGCCGTCGCCACGATCACCCGGGGACGTGGCGTCAACGTCGTCTTCGACACGATCGGCGGCGATACGCTGGCCAGGAGCCCGCTGGTGCTCGCCGACGCCGGGCGCGTCGTCAGCCTTGTGGACATCGCGCAGCCGCAGAACCTCATCGAAGCCTGGGGCCGGAATGCCAGCTACCATTTCGTCTTCACCCGCCAGAATCGCGGGAAGCTTGACGCGCTGACGGCACTGGTCGAACGCGGCCAGGTGAAGCCGGTCGTCGGCGCGGTCCTGCCGCTTGCGCGCATCGGCGAGGCGCATGCGTTGCTGGAGAACCCGGGCCCCTACGCGCTGCGCGGCAAGGTCGCCATCGATGTAGTGGGGCAGACGGTCTCACTGCCGGCCGGCTCGACGCCGTCCGCCACGGTTGCTTGAGGACGCCCACCATGGTGACCGAACTGGCCCTCCTGAGTATCCGGCCCGGTGAACAAGCATCCTTCGAGGCCGCGTTCGCACGCGTCAGCGGACTCCTCGCGGCGGCAGATGGTCATGACACGCACCGTCTCGTGCCGTCCCTGGACCAAGCCGACTTCTATGTGCTTGAAGTCCAATGGCGGGATCTCGCGGCGCACGTGGACATGTTCGAGCCCAGCGACGCGCATGCGCGGTTCATGGCGGCACTGGAGCCGTTCTTCGCTGCCGAACCTCGTGTGATCCACGTGCCCGCACGCAGTGCGGACGACTGACACGACGGCCGTGATTCACGGCCGATGTCGCCAACCCGTCAAGCCTGGGCGCGATCTTTCCCCTTTCTCTCCTGCTCATCATCCTCCAAACAAGGAACCAACTACCATGAAATCCACTGTCACCACCTTCGTCTTCTTCCTGCTTGCAGCCACTTCCTCGGCGACGTTCGCTCGCGAGCCGGTTGCCGAGCCTCAGCGCGCCCGCACCGAAGCCCCGGCGGAACGCAGCAGTGCGGCGCCCGAAACGGCGTCGACACCCTCGACGCGCCCGTCTTCGTCGGTGGATACCCGCAAGCAGAAGCGCTGCCGCCATTATCACAAGACCGTCGTCATCGCCTGCCGGAAGCCCACGTCGCGCTGATCTCTGCGATGTAGTGCTCGAACCGCGATGTGGATACGGAGGTTGCGGTCTGGGTGCGCTATTCGCGTACCCTCGCCGGCACGCTTCAACCTCCGACCGGATCTCACGTCTGCTTCTGGCCGAAACCGGATATCAGCCACCAATATCCCGTATCCCTGGATACTCAGCTCTTGCGCATGAGGATCATCTTTTCCTGCGTCATGTCACGCATGGTGTAGGGGATGCCCCCGGTTCCGTATCCGGACTCCCGGCGACCCGCGAATGGCATCCAGTCGGTGCGGAAGGCCGTAGGGTCGTTGATCATCACCGCGGAGGCATCGAGACGATTGGCCGCGCGAAGCGCGATGTCGATGTCCTGCGCGAAGATGCTGGCCTGGAAGGCGGTGGGCAGGGCATTGGCGCGTGCGATCGCGTCGTCAAGATCGTCGTAGCGATAGACCGCGACTACCGGGCCGAAAATCTCCTGCACGGATACCCGTGAATCACCGGGGGGATCGAGCAGCACCGTCGGCTGCAGGGTCGTTTCGGAGAGGCGCCCGCCGCCGGTGGCGAGCCTGGCGCCTCCCTTGACCGCTTCGTCGATCCATTCCGCGACCCGGTCCGCCTCGCGCGGCAGGATCAGCGGACCCACCTCGGTGTCCTTCAGCGTGGGATCGCCGGTTCGCAGTCTTTCGACGCGTGCGATGAGCCGGTGCGTGAAGTCGTCGGCGATGTGGTCGTGGACGTAGATGCGCTGCGTCGATACGCAGACCTGGCCGGCATGGTAATACCCGCCCTTCACGATCGGCTCGATGATCCTGTCGAGGTCGGCGCTGCGGTCGACGATGGCAGGCGCAACGCCGCCATGCTCCAGGGCCGAGCGCGCCCCATGGGCGAGCTTGGCATGCAATGACCAGCCGACCCTCGCCGAGCCGATGAAACTCAGGAAGGCGATCCGCGTGTCGGTCGCCAGCTTTTCGGCCAGCTCGTTGCCTTCCGGCACAAAGCTCTGGCACCAGGGCTCGGGCAGGCCGGCCTCATGGGCCAGCGCGACGAACTCGAGGCAGGACAGTGGCGTCGTGCTCGCGGGCTTGATGATGACCGGGCAACCGACCGCGATGGCAGGGGCCACCTGGTGGACGATCAGGTTCAACGGATGATTGAACGCCGAGATGGCCGCCACGATGCCGATGGGCTCTTTCGTGGTGAACGCCCAACGATTCTCCGCCGCCACTGACAGGCCCATCGGTATTTCGCGGCCCGCGAAGTTGCGCAGCTCGTCGGCGGCATTGTGGACGCCGTCGATGGCGCGCGTGGTCTCCACGATGGCGTCGGGCAGCGGCTTGCCACCTTCGCGCGCGATCTGCATCGCGAGATGGTCGCGCCTGTCCTCCATCAGGGCGGCGAGCCTGCGCAGGATCGCAATGCGCTGGTGCGGCTTGAGCCAACCGTCACGGTCCTTGAACGCGCGTTCGGCGGCCTGCAGCTTGCGCTCCAGCGCCGCCGCATCGTCGGTGTCCACTTCCGCGATCGGAGAACGATCGAAGGCCTGCACGACTTTCAGCATGGTGGGTTTCCTTGCACTTCGGGTATCACCGGGAAGAGCAGCGCCCCGCTCGCTGCTTGTTCCCGGGGCGGCCAGGCATGAGCTGTCGCATCACTGTGGGAGCCCTCACGCACACTCCAGCCCTGGCGATTGACGGCGCAGTTCATCGACCAGCACGCGCGTGTTCTCGGAATAATCGATAGGCACGTCGACCAGATGCACGCCGCCGCCAGCGAAGGCGGCTTCGAGCGTCGGCACGAGCTCCTCCACCGCAGTCACCCGCGATCCCTTTGCGCCGTAGGCCTGGGCATAGCGCACGAAGTCCGGGTTGCCGAAGCTCATGCCGAAATCCGGGAAGCCATCCACCGCCTGCTTCCAGCGGATCATGCCGTAGGCGCTGTCGTTCAGGATGACAACGACGAGGTTCAGGCCCAGTCGCACGGCGGTTTCCATTTCCTGGGAGTTCATCATGAAGCCGCCGTCGCCGCAGACCGCCATCACGCGACGCTGCGGATGAAGCATGGCCGCCATCATCGCCGAAGGCAGGCCGGCGCCCATCGTGGCGAGTGCATTGTCCAGCAGCAGCGTATTGGCGACGCGCGTGCGGTAGTTGCGGGCGAACCAGATCTTGTACATGCCATTGTCGAGGCAGACGATGCCGTCGTCCGGCATGACCGTGCGCACGTCGTGGACGAGGCGCTGGGGCGTGACCGGGAAGCGGTCCTCCTCTGCGCGGTCGTTGAGGCGGGCAAGGATCTTCTGGCGCAGGTCGATCATTCCTTCATCGGGAGAGAGTCGACCTTCCAACCGCATTGCGAGCGATTCCACGGACGCACCGATATCGCCGATCACTTCGATGTCCGGGTGGTAGACCTGTTCGACCGTGGCGGACTGGTAGCCGACGTGGATGACTTTCGGTCCGCCGGCTTCCTTCATCAGGAAGGGCGGCTTCTCGACCGTGTCATGGCCAATGGCGATGATCAGGTCGGCGCGCGCGACGGCTTCGTGGACGTAATCGCCCTCCGAGAGCGCGGCGGTCCCCATGTAGAGGTTGGAGCCGCCGGTGACGGCGCCCTTGCCCATCTGCGTATTGAAGAACGGCAGTCGGGTGCGTGCCACGAAAGTCGACAGCGCGTCGGTCAGCCACGGTCGGCTCCCGGCCGCGCCGATCATCACCAGCGGCCGCTTGGCGGCGAGGATGGTCTCCGTGGCCCGGTCCAGCGCGGCAGGAGGGGCGATGGCGCGCTCGAGTGGATGGACTGGAATGACCGGCGCATGCTCGACTTCCTCTGCCGCGACGTCTTCAGGCAGCTCGAGATGCACGGGCCCGGGACGCTCCTCCATCGCAACACGGAACGCATCACGCACCGTCGTCGGGATGGCCGCCGCGCTGACGATCTGGCGGGACATCTTGGTCAGTGGCCTCATGGACGCCACGATATCGACGATCTGGAAGCGCGCCTGCTTGGCGCTCATCACCGCTTTCTGGCCGGTGATCAGGATCATTGGCATGGCGCCGAGATGGGCATAGGCTGCCCCGGTCGAGAAATTCAGCGCGCCGGGACCCAGCGTGGCGAGACACACGCCGGGCCTGCCCGTCAGCCGTCCATGCGTCGCTGCCATGAAGGCGGCGGCCTGTTCGTGGCGCGTCAGGACGAGCTGGATGCGCGAAGTCCGCAGCGATTCCAGGAAATCCAGGTTCTCCTCGCCAGGCACACCGAAGATACGGTCCACGCCCTCGTTCTCGAGTGCGTCAACCAGTAAGGCAGAGCCCTTGCGCATGGTCCGGATCCTTGTGGGAGTGAATCGGGAGGAACAACGGGACGAACATCGTGCGCGGGGAGTCTAGCAAGCGATACGTTAACGTCGCGGCGCGCGCGGAGGTGTTCCCTGATCCGCACCGCGGTGGCAGCGCACGCCCCCTTCGAATGGCGGACCGCCACGGCTTCGCTGCGATCGCTGGTCACGCCGCGTCGAGCGTGGACGACGGCGCGGGCGAGGATCTCGAGACGTGACCCTCACACCGGCGGCGCATGCCGCCGGTGGAGAAGGGAATGACCACGACCCTCCGGTAGGCGATGGACGCTCGACCATGCGGCTTACGCCAGGCATGTCCGCGCATCAGATGGCCGGCGATGCCGCCTGCGGCAGTCGCGCGATCACCTTGATCTCGAAGTCGAACCCGGCCAGCCAGTTCACGCCGATCGCCGTCCAGTTCGGATAGGGCGCCGCCGGGAAGACCTCGTTCTTGACGGCCAGGACGGTGTCGAACTGCTGCTCGGGGTCGGTATGGAACGTCGTCACGTCGACGATATCGTCAAGCCCGCAGCCTCCTGCCTTCAGGGTGGCCTCGAGATTGGCGAATGCCAGGCGCACCTGCGCCTCGAAGTCCGGTTCGGGCGAACCGTCGGTGCGGCTGCCGACCTGGCCGGACACGAACAGCAGGTCGCCTGACCGGATCGCGGCGGAATAGCGGTGCGTGGCGTACAGGTCGTGCCGACCGGCGGGGAAAACGGCATCACGCTTAACCATGGGGAATCTCCTTGCATTGCCGGCGGCGCCGGCCCAGGGCGACCACTCTAGGCAGCGGTGCCCCCGGGATAAACACGCCAATCGCGGGATTACTGTTTGTAGAATCCAAACAATCCCCCACCTTCCGGATCCGCCATGGACCGCATCGATGCCATGCAGGCGTTCGCCCGCGTCGTGGAAACCGGCAGCTTCACCAAGGCGGCCGACACGCTGCAGGCCAGCAAGACGCGCGTGACGCAGCTGGTGCAGCAGCTGGAAACGCATTTGCGGGTGAAGCTGCTCCATCGCACCACGCGCAAGGTCAGCGTCACCGCCGACGGCGCGGCCTACTACGAGCGCGTCGTGCGCCTGCTGGCCGACCTGGACGATGCCGAGACCAGCCTGTCCGCCGCGTCGGCGTCCCCACGCGGGCGGTTGCGGGTGGATGTGCCGGCGCCGCTGGCCAGCCTGATCGTGGTGCCGGCGCTGCCCACCTTCCACGCACGCTATCCCGACATCCAGCTCGACCTCGGCGCCAGCGACCGCAAGGTGGACCTGATCGACGAGAACGTGGACTGCGTGGTGCGGGGCGGCGAAATCACCGAATCTTCGCTCCGTGCCCGCCATGTGGCGGACCTCGCGCTGGGCGTGTATGCCGCGCCCGCCTACCTGGGCCGCGCCGGCACGCCCGCGCATCCGCAGGCACTGGAGGACAGCCACCACCGCATCATCGGCTATCGCGGCTCGCGCACCGGCGCGCCGCTGGCGTATGCGATGCGGCGTGGCGACGAACAGGTCCGCGTGCAGGGCCGGCACGTGCTGTCGGTGGACGATGGCAATGCCTATCTGGCCGCAGGCGTGGCCGGCCTGGGCGTGCTGTGGCTTCCGCACTACATGGCACGCATGCCACTCGCGCGCGGCGAGCTGGTGCCGCTGTTCGACGACTGGCAGCTCGATGCGATGCCGCTGTACGTTGCGTTCCCGCCCAGCCGGCATGTGAGCCGCAAGCTGCGCGTGTTCATCGACTGGATCGTCGAACTGATGGCACAGCATGCGCCGGCCATCCAGCCGCCGGCCTGATCCGCTCCGCCTGCTTTTCCATGACCGCGGATCGTGCATGCGTACAACCGGATGCGGGTTGGCGATGATCCATTCCGTGCGCAGCCAAGGATCTCTTCAAGGCTTTCACACCGCTCCCGCTAGGCTGGGCCTTCCCCCAGCATCAGGGAAGCGCAGTGCCGAAGCTCCAGCACACGGATTGGCCCGCCCGCCTCTGGGTGATCCGCCACGGGCAGAGTGCCGGCAACGTCGCGCGCGATGCGGCCGAACTCGCCGGCGCCACGCTGATCGATCTCGCCCATCGCGATGCCGACACACCGCTTTCCGAACTCGGTGAACAGCAGTCGCAGGCGCTCGCCGCATGGTTCGACGCGCTGCCGGCCGACGAGCGTCCCACCCACCTGATGAGTTCGCCCTTCGTGCGGTCTTACCAGACGTGTGCGGCGATCGCGACGCGCCTGCGCATCGATGCCGATGAGATCTCGCTGGATGAGCGCCTGCGCGAGAAGGAGTTCGGCATCCTGGACCGCTACACCAGCCAGGGCATCCGGGCGACTTTCCCGGAACTGGCGGAGCAACGCGCACTGGTAGGCAAGTTCTATTTCCGTCCGCCGGGCGGCGAAAGCTGGTGCGACGTGATCCTGCGCCTGCGCAGCGTGGTGGAAGTGCTCAGGCGCGACCATGTCGGCGACCGTGTCGTGATCGTGGCGCACCAGGTCATCGTCAACTGCTTCCGCTACCTGCTCGAATGCATGGACGAGAAGGCCATCCTGGAGATCGACAGGCTGGCGGATGTTCCCAACTGCTCGATCACCGAATACGGCTTCGTGCAGGGAAACGAAGGCGAGCGCTTCGCCCTGCGGCGGGCCAACTACGTGCCCCCGGAACTGGAAGACCAGGCCACCGTCACCGTCGCGGCAGACGCACCCGCAGGCCCGAAATGAAGCGTGTCCACGCACCGGTGCCCGTGGATGCCAGGCTGCTGCGTGCCTGGCCACTTCCCGCGCCCGACGCCATCCGCAGCAAGGAAGATCGTGGCCGCGTGCTGGTGGTTGCCGGCTCGCCGGACGTACCGGGTGCCGCGCTGCTGGCCGGCGAAGCGGCATTGCGTGCCGGCGCGGGCAAGCTGCAGATCGGCACACCGGCCAGCGTGGCAGCGGGCCTGGCACTTGCGGTTCCGGAGGCGAAGGTAACGTCGCTGTCCACGACGCGCAGCGGCGGTTGCCGCTCGTCGCCGGCGCTCGAGCAGGCATGTGCCGCCGCCGACGCGGTCCTGATCGGCGCCGGCATGGACGACACGCCGACCCTGCGCAACCTGGTCGCCCGGTTGTCCCGGCATGCCGTGGGCGTGGTGGTCGCCGATGCGGGTGCCATCGCCGCATTCCAGCACGTGCATGGATTCCGGTCTGCCCCGGTCATCACGCCGCATGCCGGCGAGATGGCGTCCTTGCTGGACACGCCCATCGAAGACGTGCACGCGCGGCCTGCGGAACTGGCACGGGAATTCGCGGCGCGTGCGCGGGTGATCGTCGTGCTGAAGGCGCCGGAGACGCTGATCGCCGCTCCGGACGGACGCCTGTGGCGGCACACCGGGGGCGGACCCGGACTGGGAACATCGGGTTCGGGTGACGTCCTCGCCGGCATCATCACCGGGCTGGCCGCCCGGGGCGCGAGCGCGGAACAGGCCGCCGTCTGGGGGGTGTACCTGCATGCCCGTGCCGGTGAGGCGCTTGCCAGCGCGCAGGGCAGCCTTGGTTTCCTGGCGCGCGAACTGCCAGCGCAGGTGCCGCGTCTGCTGGAAGCACTCGGTCCGTCGCCATCGAAAGCGGCACGGAACGGCAAGCCACGCCGCACGCGGGCAGGGGCCGCGGCATGACTGCGCGCAAGCGAGCAGGCCGTCGCCCGCCTGACAGCTTCGTCCGTGTCAGGGGCGCGCGCGAACACAACCTCAAGGACATCGATGTCGATGTGCCGCGCGATGCGCTGGTCGTGTTCTCCGGCATTTCGGGGTCCGGCAAATCATCGCTTGCGTTCGGCACCCTCTACGCGGAAGCGCAGCGTCGCTATCTGGAATCGGTGTCGCCGTATGCGCGCCGCCTGATCGACCAGGCTGGCGTGCCGGACGTGGACAGCATCGAGGGACTTCCGCCCGCGGTAGCGCTGCAGCAGCAGCGCGGCACCCCCAACGTGCGTTCCACGGTGGGCAGCGTCACCACGATTTCCAGTTCGCTGAGGATGCTGTACTCCCGCGCGGGCACCTATCCCGCCAACCAGCCGATGCTGTACGCGGAGGACTTCTCTCCCAATACGCCGCAGGGTGCCTGCCCGCATTGCCATGGCCTGGGCCACGTCTACGATGTCACCGAGAAACTGATGGTGCCCGACCCCTCGTTGAGCATCCGCGAGCGTGCGATCGCAGCGTGGCCCCCCGCCTGGCATGGCCAGAACCTGCGCGACATCCTGGTCACCCTGGGCTACGACGTCGACGCGCCCTGGCGGACGCTTCCTCGCAAGGATCGCAACTGGATCCTGTTCACCGACGAACAGCCCACCGTGCCGGTCTATCCCGGCTTCACGCCGGCGGAGACGCGCACCGCCCTGCGTCGCAAGACCGAGCCCAGCTACATGGGCACGTTCATCGGCGCACGGAAGTACGTGCTGCACACCTTCGCCACCACGCAGAGCGCGCAGATGAAAAAGCGTGTGGCTCGCTTCATGACCGGTGCCCCCTGTCCCGTGTGCAAGGGGCGGCGGATCAAGCGCGAAGCCTTGTCGGTGACCTTCGCTGGCATGGACATCGGAACGCTCTCCCAGTTGTCACTGGACCGCATCGCCCAGACGCTGGCGCCCGCGGCGCTGGGGAAATTTTCCCGACCCGCCGGCACCGGTACGCGGAGCAAGGCGGCCAGCCGGCACGATACCGCCCAGCGCGTGGCCAAAGGCGGCCTGGCCCACGCCGGCAGCACGGATGTACGCCGCACGCCGGACTTGTCCGAAGAGAAGCGCATCGCGGCGGCACGCATTGCACAGGACCTGACCAGGCGGATCGCCGCATTGCAGGCCCTGGGCCTCGGCTACCTTTCGCTGGATCGCACCACGCCCACCTTGTCCGCCGGCGAACTGCAGAGACTGCGGCTGGCGACCCAGATCCGCTCGCAGCTCTTCGGCGTGGTGTACGTGCTGGACGAACCCACCGCCGGCCTGCATCCGGCGGATGCCGATGCACTCCATGAGTCCCTCGACCAGTTGAAGGCGGCCGGAAATACCCTGTTCGTGGTCGAACACGATCTGGACATGCTGCGTCGCGCGGACTGGCTGGTCGACGTCGGGCCGGGCGCGGGACAACATGGGGGACGCGTGCTCTACAGCGGCCCGCCGGCCGGCTTGCAGCAGGTGGCCGAGTCCCATACCCGACGCTACCTGTTCCCCACCGGTGCGGTGACGCCGCGCACCCGCCGCGAAGCTTCGGGATGGTTGGGGCTTGCGGAGGTCCATCGCAACAACCTGCATGGCATCCACGTCCGTTTTCCGCTGGGCGCCTTGACCGCAGTGACGGGCATCTCGGGTTCCGGCAAGTCGAGCCTGGTGAGCCAGGCGTTGGTCGAACTGGTGAGTGACCATCTGGGCCATGAACCCGTTGCCGAAGACCCTGACATCGAACTGCGGCAGCCCCCGGAATCCGCCCGCGCGTCCGGCAGGCTGGTGGAGGGCGCGGCGGCGATCGATCGCCTGGTGAACGTGGACCAGAAACCCATCGGCCGTACGCCACGTTCCAACCTGGCCACGTACACCGGCCTGTTCGATCACGTCCGCCGGTTGTTTGCGGCCACTCCCGCGGCCAGGGCCAGGAAGTTCGGTGCCGGCCGCTTCTCTTTCAATGTGGCGCAGGGACGGTGCCCGACGTGCGAGGGCGAGGGCTCCGTGCATGTCGAGCTGCTCTTCATGCCCAGCGTGTACGCGCCATGTCCCACCTGCCATGGCAGCCGCTTCAACGAGAAGACGCTCCAGGTCCGTTGGCGCGGGAAGGACATCGCGCAGGTGCTGGCGATGACCGTCGACGAAGCATCGGCGCTGTTCCGGGAGGAAGCGTCGGTCTGGCGACCGCTGCACCTGCTGCAGGACATCGGGCTTGGCTATCTGCGGCTCGGCCAGCCGGCAACCGAGCTCTCCGGCGGCGAGGCCCAGCGCATCAAGCTCGCCAGCGAACTCCAGCGGGCCCAACGCGGCCACACGCTGTACGTGCTGGACGAGCCCACCACGGGCCTGCACCCCGCCGACACGGACAAGCTGATGACGCAGCTGCACAGCCTGGTCGACGCCGGCAACACCGTCATCCTGGTGGAGCACGACATGCGCGTGGTCGCCGACAGCGACTGGGTGATCGATGTCGGGCCCGGGGCAGAAGAACAAGGCGGGCGGATCGTGGCGGAAGGTGCGCCCGAAAAGGTTTCGCGTTCGAAAGGCCCCACGTCGCGCTACCTGGTCGATGCACTGCGCGGAAGCCGGGCCGCTTGAAGCTTCGTCCCGTCCGATCTGTTCCACCACGGCTTTGATCGCACCCTATGCATGACGCCTGCACGCCGTTGCCGCGCGATTTCTACCGCCGTCACCCGACCGCGGTGGCGCCCGAGCTGTTGAACAAGATCCTGCTGCGGGACGACGGCCGTGCGGGCCGGATCGTCGAGGTGGAAGCCTATGCGGGAAGCGAGGACCCGGCGGCGCACTCGTTCCGCGGCCGGACGCCGCGCAATGCGACCATGTTCGGTGAACCCGGGCACCTCTATGTCTATTTCACCTACGGAATGCACTGGGGTTCCAATGCGGTGTGCGGCGACGAAGGCGAAGGCGCCGGTGTTCTCCTGCGGGCGCTGGAACCACTGCATGGCCTGGATGCCATGCGCCAGCTGCGGGGCGCCGGCAAACGGGATACGGACCTCTGCAGTGGCCCGGGCAAGTTGTCGCAGGCGATGGGCATCACCCGCGCGCTTGATGGGGCCGACTTGACGACAGGCGACCGGGGCATCCGGATCGTGTCCGACGGTACGCCGCCTCCACGGGATGTCGTCGTCGGTCCACGGATAGGCATCAGCCGCGCGCAGGACTTTCCCTGGCGCTGGCATCTGCGGGGACATCCGCACGTGTCGGTCAAGCCGCGGCGACGCGGCTGACGAATCGTGGCCGCGATCGGGGTTGCGCGCACGCTGTCGCCGATCCATGCACGTCGAAACGGATGCTGGTGTTCAATGCGGGGTCGACCGTCGGGCGCGGGTGGCTGCGCAGCGTCCGTGCCAACGGTCGGCCATTCCGACCCGGCGTTTCTCGTGCGGTGTGGCGTACGGAGGACGGCTGGCCTTGCACCGGATGCTGCAGGCGACGGTTCTGATCCGGTGATCGGAGATACGTGTCCGTTCGCCCAGCGGGCAGCCCACCCCGCCGCACGCCGGAAACTCGCGGCGGCGGCAGCCGGATCGCGTGAAGCTGTTTCACCTGCAGTGAGGAAGACGACCCAGCCTTGCCGCTGCGGTGATATGCGCAACACTTCCCTCTCGTCGTGATACATCACGACCTGCGTGTCGTCGACAGCGTGCCAACGACACCCCGGCGGCAATTGCTGCAGTACAAGTACATCGATGGCCATGCGCCACCTCCTTGCGCCATGGCAGTTCAACGCCTGCCAGGCTGATGGTCCTGCTTGTACACCCGCGTGCGCCACAGCCCGTGACGAAACAATCACCGGGCGTGCACGCCACGCGCACGGCGTGTTCACCGGCTGGGGCGCACGGTGCAACGACGCGAGGCGTCCGGCTTCGCGGTACCCGGAGTAAGTGATGAGCCAGATCAGGAATCAGAGCGGCCAGACCGGCCAGGGTGGCCAGGGCCAGCGCGACAAGGGTGGCCAGGAGCAGGGCCCAGGCAAGAGCGGCCAGGGCCAGCGTGATGGCGGAACCAAGGACCAGAGCGGCCAGGGACAGCAGGGCAAGGAGCCGCATGAGAGCGGTGGTGGCCAGCGGCGCGGTGGCCAGGGTGGCGGCGACAGCGGCGAGGAGTAAGCCTTCGGCTGCATCGTCGAAGGGAAACACCGGGGGCGCAACGCGCTCCCGGCATGCTTGCGGCAGTCAGGGCGCTCTTACGCTTGCCCAGGTCGGCGCATGGTCACTGGCCTTCTCCTGCAGCCGTACCCAGCGATCCACCCCCGCGCCTTTCAGGCCCTTTGCCAGCACCGGGTTGAGCAGGATGTGGTCGATCCGGAGTCCGCGGTCACGCTCGGCGTGTTGCCGGAAATAATCCCAGAACGTGTACACCGGCTCTGCGCCAAAGATCGCTCCCAGCGCGTCGGTCCATCCTTGGCCAAGAAGCTTTTCATACGCCCGGCGCACCTCGCGCTGCATCAACGCGTCTTTCTTCCACGCCTTGGCGTCATAGACATCCTTGTCGGTCGGGATGACGTTGAAGTCTCCCAGGATGGCGACGGGGTGCGGCAGGTCGACCAGCCCTTGCGCATGCCGCGCCAGTCGCGCCATCCATTGCAGCTTGTAGTCGAACTTGGGGCCCGGCTGCGGATTGCCGTTGGGCAGGTAGATGCCGGCGACCAGCACGCCGTGAATCGCGGCTTCGAGGTATCTGCTCTGGCGATCCTTGGGGTCACCGGGCAACCCGCGACGCGACTCCACCGGCACCATCCCGCGCCCCAGCAGGGCCACGCCGTTCCAGGAACGCTCGCCTTGCCAGAGGGCCCCGTATCCGGCTTTCTCCAGTGCGTCGACGGGAAAGGCGTCGTCGACGGCCTTGAGCTCCTGCAGGGCCACGATGTCGGGCTTTTCCCTCGCAAGCCATGCCAGCAGATGCGGCAGCCTGGCGCCGATGCCATTGAGGTTGAAGGTTGCGAGCTTGAGGGTGGTGCGTGCCATGCTGGGCTTTCCCGGAAATGCGCAGCGGGCGCCCACCGACCATAAGCGCGGTGGAATCGGCAGGGTGTGAAATGCAGAAAGAGCGTTACGGGAACGGCAGGCGTTGTTCCGTCGGAGGCGCGCCAACCAGGGCGCGTCGCGTGGCGTTGTCGCGGACGCCTGTTCTCGCCAACGGCTCCACGCGAGCTTAGTATCGTGAAGAGCGTCGTGTGACCCGTGCAGCGCTGCTCGTGCGTCGCCACCGGCTTGAGGCCCCATACGCGACTCCTCCGGGTCACGCGGAGCGCCGGGTCGCCCTACAAAGGACAACCATCATGAAACCCCAACCCACCGCGACAGCGGCCGCCGGAGACCTGGCCGGCACAGGAAGCGACGGCAGCGTCACTGCCGATTGCATCATCATTGGCGGTGGTCCTGCAGGCCTGACCGCTGCCACATACCTGCGCCGCTTCCACAGGCGCGTGCAACTCTTCGACGATGGTTTCAGCCGCGCACGCTGGATACCCGAGACGCACAACTGTCCCGGTTTCCCGCAGGGTGTGTCCGGTGAGCGCCTCCTGCAGAAGCTGCGGGAGCAGGCATCCACTTATGGCGTCGAGCCCATCCGCCGGCGCGTTGTCCAGCTCTCGGGCGGTCCCGATGGCTGGGAGGTGCGGGACGAGAGCCAGACGTGGCATGCGCGCAGCGTCATCCTGGCTACCGGCGTCCGCGACCGTCTTCCAGACCTGACGAGCGGTTCCATCGATGACGCGATCGCGCGCGGCCTGATCCGCCTGTGCGCGATCTGCGACGGATACGAGGCCACGGACCAGAACATCGGCGTGGTCGGGCCATTGGTGTACGGCATCCGGCACGCCTGCTTCCTGCGCTCGTTCTCCTCGCGTGTCAGCGTGGTTCCCGTGGCCGATACCGAGGTGACCCCGGCGGAGCTTCGCGAGGAATGGCTGCGCCGTGCCGGCGAGCTCGGGATCCAGGTGCTGCCGGAGCTGCGTGATCTCTCGTGCCAGGACGACACCTGCGAAGCCCGCGACGTGGCAGGCGGCACGCACCGGTTCGATACGCTCTATGCCGCCATGGGCGCGCCGGCACGCAGCAATCTGGCCGCAAGCGCGGGCGCGGCGATGGGAAAAGAAGGCGCCATCCTCACCGATGACGATCTGCAGACATCGCTGCAGGGGCTCTACGCCATTGGCGATGTGGTGACGGATCTGAACCAGATCTCCGTGGCTTTCGGCCATGCCGCGATCGCCGCCACCGCCGTCCATCGACGCTTGAGCCCGGCCCTGCGCTGAACGGGGCCAACGCCGCGGCCTGTCCGGCTCGCACGTGTTCGCGACCGGTGCATCCGCTGCAGGAAGCGCGAAGGGAGAGATGAACGCGAGGTTCGGTGGATCGCTGGGGCGCGCGCGTTTTCGCGTTGGCGTCATCATCGAACCTGTCTACTCCGGGAGCACGTTAGTCGGATACGCCAAGGTGACGCGGGACATTACAGAGAAGTACAACGCCATCCAGCACCTTCGGGAGGCTGAGCACGCGTTGGCCCAGTCCCGCAGGATCGAGGCGATCGGCAAGCTGACGCTTGGCATCTCCCACGACTTCAACAACATCCTTTCGGTGATCCTCGGCAGCCTCGATCTCATCGGCAAGGGCGAGCAGGATCCGCGCCGACTCAAGCTGCTGTCCACCGCCGCCAAGGCGGCCGAACGTGGAAGCCAACTCTCCGCCCGGATGCTCGCCTTCGCACGCGGGCAGAACCTGTCGCCCGACATCCACGACGTGCACACGCTGATCTCGGACTCCACCGGTGTCCTGTCGCGATCCGCTGGACCGGTCCCATGCAGCATGCATATGGGCGCTTCCTCATCCGTCGTCCGCATTGACGCGGCACAGTTCATGGCGGCCCTGGTGAACCTGGTCGTCAACGCGAGAGATGCGGGGGACGTCACCGGCATGCGCATCACCACGACGGTCCGCCATCCCGACATGCACCTGCACGTCGACGCGAAGGCCAACACCCGCTATCTCTGGACCTCGGTCGCCGACAACGGGCCGGGCATGTCGGAAGAGACCCAGGCGCGCGCGATGGAGCCCTTCTTCACCACCAAGGACGTCGGCAACGGGAGCGGGCTTGGCTTGAGCCAGGTGTTCGGGTTTGCAGCCCAGTCGGGGGGCTTCGCCAGCATCGAGAGCGTGGAAGGCGAAGGGACGACGGTCTCGATAGCGATTCCCCTGTGGGAGGGTACCGATGGTCAGGCCACAAGTGCTCTACGTTGAAGATGACGAGCTCCTTCGCACGGTGACCACGATGGCGCTGGAAGATGCCGGATTCGAGGTGGTGCAGGCGTGTGACGGGACAGTCGCGAGACACCTGCTGTCCCGGCGGGCCTACGCCCATGTGCTCAGCGACGTCAGCATGCCCCGCGGCGTGAGTGGCGTCGCCGTGGCGACCGAAGCCCTGCATCGCAATCCGGGCTGCACGGTCGTCCTGGTCTCGGGCCATCCTGAAAGCGAGCATGGCACGCTGCCCACCGGTGTTCGCTTTCTCCACAAGCCTTACCGCATGAACCAGCTGACGGCGGCGCTGGCGACGCCCGTTGCCGCCCCCGGTCAATAGCGCGTCTGGCAGTCCGTGCAGAAGAACGAACGCCGTTTGCGCACGCCCAGGTATTCCTTCGTGATGCGTCGGCCGCATTGGGGGCAGGTGGATTTGGTATGCACCTGCCAGTGCTTCCGCAGGACGAACTGCTTCTTCCACTCAAGGAACTCGAAGCTGTACTGGCGGGCCTGCGCGATCATCTGGCCGAGCTTGCGCGGGGGAAGCGCGCCCACTTCAGTGGCGGGATGGACCCCGATGCGGAAGAGCACCTCGTTCTTGATGATGTTGCCGACACCCGCAAAGATGTCCTGGTCCAGCAGGGCATCGCAGACCAGTACCGAAGGCTGGGATTTCAGTTTTGTCCTGGCGAGACGGGGATTCCATTCCGGGCTCATCACGTCGATGCGCCAGTCGTAGGTTTCGTCCAGCGCTCCCTCGATGTACTTCAGCGATGACGCGTAGACGTTCAGCACGCCATTGTCGAACGTCAGCGACATGCGAGGATTGGCGGGCTTTTCTTCATCGATCAGGTACGAGCCGAACATCAGCATGTGCACGCGCATGCTGAAGCCACGGAACTCGATGAGGAAATGTTTCCCCCAACTGCGCAGCGCAACGACGCGCTTGCCTTCCATGCGGCCCAGATCGAGCTTGCTGTTGCCCGACGCCTTGCGGACGGTCTTGCCGCTGAAGTGGGCCGCTGCTTCCTTCAGGATGACGATGGAAGGACCTTCAGGCACGTGCACGTCCTCGCGGTGTCGGGCGCGATGACGTCGCCCGCAGCAGATCCTGCAGGCGGGCCGCATTGGCGACCGCATGACCGTGCGCGGTATTGTCGAAGATGACCCACGGACGGGCAGGCCACTTGCGTGAAACGACCGCGGCCGCCAGCTGCTGCAGGCTGTCTTCTGTGTACGCGCTGTAGTACATCCGAGGCGAACCGTGCCAGCGCCAGTAAGGCCAGGGCGATCGCGCATCGGGGCGGCCGGCCTCCTCGACCAGGGCCGGGTCCGCGCCGACGCGACCGACGTCGTACCGCTGCAGCAATGCCTCAGCGGCGCTCGAGAACCAGCTGGCATGGCGGGGTTCGCAGACAAGCGGTGCGTCCGAGCGACGGCGGAACAGGCGGAAGAACGTCGAGGCGACACGGGCGTCGAGCACGTGGCTGGGAGGAAGCTGCAGCAGGAAACCCCCCAGCTTGCCGCCAAGCGCCTCCGCCTCGCCCAGGAAGCGGTCAAGCACCGGACCGCACTGGCGAAGGGCCAGTTCGTGGGAAATCATCTTGGGGAGCTTGACCGAGAAGCGGAAATCCCTCGGCACCGAGGAGGCCCATTTCACATAGGTGGCCGGCTTGTGCGGCCGATAGAACGACGAGTTGACTTCCACCACCGGGAAACGCGTGGCGTATCGCGCCAGCATCGATTCGCCTTCGCCGAACAGCGCCAGGCTTTGGCGGGGAATGGACCAACCTGCACAGCCGACCTTGATTGCCTGCATTGCGCTGGGTCCTTGCACCGGGTTGTCGTAGGAAATGCCGCCGGGGGTCTCAATGTCTTCAACAGGCGCCCGATCAGAGCGCCATCATCCGGACGGTCGGCACCGTGCACGCACGATGCCGACACCGTACCGCGTATTACTTCAGGCCCGGCCTAGTTCACCGCGCCTTCCAGCTGCTTGGCCTGTGCCAGGTGGGTGGCGACATGCTCACGCGTTGCAGCCAGGTGTGTCGTGACTTCGGCACGGCCGGCGGCCGGTATCAGCTTGCTGTCCAGCGCCGCGAGGGCCTCCGTATGGTCCTTCACCATGGCAGCGACATAGGCCTTGGAATAGGCGTCGCCGCTCTTTTCGTCCAGCATCGCCAGCGCCTGCTCGCCCTTCTTGCGCTGCGCATCGGCATCGGGCGCGGCGCTCTCGGGATTGAGCGCGGACGTCTTGTCGCGGTTCTCAGTGTGCTGGTCGATCATCATCTGCGCATAGGCAGCGACCGGCCCCTTGACGCCTTTGGAGAGGGCCTGCTTGCCCGCGGCGATTTCATGTTCGTTGATCGCGTTCAACACGCCAAGGGCGTTGCGCTCGGCCATGGACGCCTGGACGTCGGGTTGGTCGGTGGTCGCCATGGCTTCGGTTGATTCATCGGTGGGGTCGGCGTTCGTTACGGGCACGGCGTCCGACGTTTCTGCCATGACGTCATTCGTGTCGTCGTTGTCGCGACAGGCGGACAGGGACACGACGCCGATCGAGACGGCGGCGAGGACGAACAGGTGGCGAACTTTCATGATGCAACTCCGGTTTTGGGATGGGGGCCGAACCGGATTGCCTTCAGGATGGAAACCTGTCCGTGTGTTGGCCTGGTACTAGGGAACGCCTACGCACGTGAACACAATGTGCAATATCGCGAGGCGTTTATCTTGGCGTGAAGGGCTTGCGAAAAACGTGCGTCATTCCTCGCGCGATTTCTTCCTCGTCAACCACTGACCCACGAGTGCGGTCAGCAGAATGCAGCTGTTGGTCACGATGAAGACCCAGTTGTCCAGCAGCACGGAGTAGACGATGAACAAGGCGGACGCCGTGGCCTGGCCGATGAACAGCCACGCGGACACACCTTCCTGCTGCCCATCCTTGACCTGCTTGATGATCTGGCGGACCAGCGTGACCAGCAGGATCGCTGATGCGGTCCATCCGATGATGTCGGCCATGGCGTTGCTCCATAAGAATGCAGGGCGGGTGAAGCGCAATGGCCGGTGTCCCGGCCATTGCGCACCACCGCTTGGCGTCGTTGCTTACAGGAGGGGCGGATCCGTCTCCCTGGCAAAGTGCTTGTGCTGGGCCATGGCCGTCAGGAACGCATCGATCGATCCTGTATCCGCCGTGTCCCGGATGATCAGGCCGGTGTCGGCCGGATCATTCAGCACGCCGGTGGATTCCACGAAGGCTGCGGCGTCGCCCACTGCGAGGATCGTCTTGCAGTGGCGGAACTGGTCCTTGATGAATTCGCAGGCGCGGCCGTCCAGGCCCCACGCTTTCGCGGCCTGTTCGCCATCGGGAACCGCCACCGCATCGAACAGCACGGAAGGTTCGTTCTCGAAGGAGGCATCCGCGTCTACCGCGCTGCCGTCCGCTGCGGTGAACTGACCCACACGGTGACCGACCAGGCGACCGGTCGCCCCTTGCGCCAGCAGGGCGGACTGCAGTGCGGCCACGGTGTCGGCATTGACCCCGTCGCCGACGAAGATGGCGACCTTCCGGGTGTCGATGCCGGGCACGCCCGGTCGCGCGAACATGGACAGCGGCGCGGACACGCTCACTTCTGCCGTCGGCGGCTTGGCCAGTGCACGCGGCATGGCGTCGGGCAACGCCATCCCGAGTCCCGCCGCGACCTGGGACGCGAGGTCATCGGAAACGTTGCGCAGCATCGACACGACCCGGGTGCGGATGGCGGGGACGGTCAACTTGGAAAGTTCGAACCGGTAGGCGGCAACCACATGCGCCTGCTCGATCGGCGCAAGGCTGTTGAAGAACAGGGTCGCCTGGTTGAAGTGCTCGGCGAACTTCTCCGGCTTGCCCCGCACTTCGTCGGCATCGATGGGTTCCGGGAACGACACGAAGCCCGCGCCGCCCGCCTGGAACGGGCAGCCGCCGCCCAGCGAGTTGGGCTCATAGGCCACCTTGCCGCGGTGGATGGCCTGACGGTGCATCCCGTCGCGCTGGTTGTTGTGCACGGGCGCGACGGGCGCATTGATGGCGATCTCATGGAAATTCGGGCCACCCAGGCGGGAGATCTGCGTATCCACGTAGGAGTGGATGCGGCCGGCGAGCAGCGGGTCGTTGGTGAAGTCGATGCCCGGCACGACGTGGGCCGTGCAGAACGCCACCTGTTCGGTCTCGGCGAAGAAGTTGTCCGGGTTGCGGTCCAGCACCATGCGGCCGATCGGCTCGATGGCCACCAGTTCTTCGGGAATCAGCTTGGTCGAATCGAGCACATCGAAGGAGAACGCATCCGCATCCTCTTCCGAGAAGACCTGCACGCCCAGCTCCCATTCCGGATAGGCGCCGGATTCGATCGCCTCCCAGAGGTCACGGCGGTGGTAGTCGGGATCGCAGCCGGAGATCTTCACCGCTTCGTCCCACAGCAGCGCATGGGTGCCCAGTACGGGCGTCCAATGGAACTTGACGAACTTCGAGAGGCCTTCCGCATTGACGAACCGGAAGGTATGCACGCCGAAGCCCTGCATCATCCGGTAGCTGCGTGGGATCGCGCGGTCGGACATCAACCACATCAGCATGTGGGTGGATTCCGGCATCAGCGACACGAAGTCCCAGAAGGTGTCGTGGGCCGAGGCCGCCTGCGGCATGGCGTGATGCGGCTCCGGCTTGACGGCATGCACCAGGTCCGGGAACTTCATGGCGTCCTGGATGAAGAACACCGGCATGTTGTTGCCGACCAGGTCCCAGTTGCCCTCGTCGGTATAGAACTTCACCGCGAAGCCGCGGACATCGCGCGCGGTGTCCTTGCTGCCGCGTTCACCGGCGACCGTGGAGAAGCGAACGAAGACAGGCGTGCGCTTGCCCGCCTGCTGGAACGGCGCTGCGCGCGTGATCGCGGACTGGTCGCCGTAGCTCTCGAAATAGCCATGCGCACCGGAACCCCGCGCATGCACGATGCGTTCGGGGATCCGCTCGTGGTCGAAATGGGTGATCTTCTCGCGAAGGATGAAATCCTTGAGCAGCGCAGGCCCGCGCAGCCCGGCTTTCAGCGAGCTCTGGTTGTCGGCGACCGGCACGCCCTGGTTCGTCGTCATGCGCTGGCCGGAACTGTCCACCCGCACGCGGTCCAGCGGCGCGACCGTCGGGTTCGCACCTTCCGGCGCGCGGCTTCCGGTCTTCTCCGAGGTGTTCGTCTCGGACAGCGTGCTGCCGCCGACGAGATCGGAGGGCGGAATGATCTGCGTGCCCTCGGGAGGATCCGTGGCCAGCTCACGGCCGTACTCGGCGGCCTTGTTCTCGTTGAATGGCAGTGCGGCAACCGTGGCGTCCGTGTCGGCGGCGCGCTCGGCAAGCAGATCGCCGGTAGCGCGCGGCGGCGGCGAAGAAGCCGCGCTGTCCGAGTTGCGGGCCGCGGACTTGCCGGCCACGGATTTCTTCCCGTTGGCGGCGGGCTTGCGGGAAGTAGGCATGGGTGTACTCCGAAGATGAACGTCACTGACGCAGTGATGCCACTGTGGTCCTTGCGTCGTGACAGCGCCGTGCATGTGACGATCGCGCGAAGAAACCCGTGCATGAATTCTTCGATGTCCGACGGGCGGTTCAGCGGATCGCCACGATGCTGCGCGTTCATCGTCGGCACCGTCACTGTCGCCTAACCCGGCGCGCGCATGATGCCGTCCTCCAACAGAGGAAGACCGGTATGACACGCGACATCCTGAAGACACTGAAGAACGAACATGACGACCTCCGCAAGCTGTTTGCCGAGATGGAGAAGACCACCGACCGCGCGAAGAAGTCGCGTGCGGATCTCCTGGCCTCCATCGAAAAGGGATTGATCCCGCATGCGAAGTGGGAGGAGCTGGTCTTCTACCCTGCGTTCATGGCGCGCGCGGACCGCGAAGGCCTGAAGGTGCATGCGGAGGCGCTGCAGGAACATCGTGCCGTCGAACTGACGGTCCTGCCCGACCTGAAGACCAAGCAGGTCGATTCCGCTGATTTCGCCGGTTCGGCGAAGGTGCTCGGCGAGTTCGTCGATCACCACGCCAAGGAAGAAGAGACGACGATGTTCAGGATGGTGCGCAAGCTGTTCTCCAAGGAAGAGCTCGCGAGCATGGATGAGGACTACGAGAACTGGAAGGATTCGCCGGCGGCCGCCAAGGAATTCAAGAATGCAATGCGTCAACCGAGCCCGGTGCCCGTTGCCTGATTTCCACCGTCGCGACTTATGTCGCAGGGTGGGGTTTGCATGCGTCGTCGATCTGCTTTCAGTCCGTCTCCGCCCGTCTTGCCTGTCGCGATCGCAGGATCCGGCGCAAACATCACGCCGTGTTGATTGCGGTGGGCACATGGTGGTCTGCCCTGCGCGAGACCAGAACCCATGAAAGCACTGACATACCAAGGCGCCCGCGATGTGCGGGTGGAAACGGTCGACGATCCCCAGCTGGTAGCGGCCGACGACATCCTCCTGCGGGTCACGGCAACGGCCATCTGTGGCTCGGACCTGCACATCTATCGCGGAAAGATCCCGGGGATGAAGGATGGCGACATCCTCGGCCATGAATTCATGGGCATCGTCGAGGAGGCAGGACCGGCCGTCACCCGCGTGCGGAAGGGCGACCGCGTCGTCATTCCCTTCGTGATCGCCTGCGGACAGTGCTTCCATTGCCTGCTCAACGAGTTCTCCGCGTGCGAGACCACAAATACCGGCAAGGGTGCCGCGATGAACCCCAAGCAGATCAAGCCGCCGGCGGCGCTGTTCGGCTACAGCCATCTCTATGGCGGCGTGCCGGGTGGGCAGGCGGAGTTCGTGCGCGTGCCGAAGGCGAACGTCGGTCCCCTGGTAGTGCCGGACGCGCTGTCCGACGAACAGGTCCTGTTTCTCTCCGACATCCTGCCGACGGGCTACCAGGCCGTGTTGAACGCCGGCGTGGGCGCGGGTTCCACCCTGGCGATCTTCGGCGCGGGCCCGGTGGGCTACATGTCGGCCGCGTGCGCCCGGATGCTGGGCGTCGAAACCATCTTCATGGTCGATCACAACGCGTATCGGCTTGAGTTCGCGCGCGATACCTACGGTGTGATTCCGATCAATTTCGACGAACAGGAAGATCCGGCCGAATACATCATCGAGGCGACGGCGGGACGCGGTGTGGACGCCAGCATCGAGGCGGTCGGCTTCGAGGCCAAGGGAAGCGCCACCGAAACGATACTGACCACGTTGAAGCTGGAAGGCTCAAGCGGCAAGGCCTTGCGCCAGTGCATCGCGGCGACGCGTCGTGGAGGCACGGTGAGTGTCCCCGGTGTCTATGCCGGCTTCATCCACGGGTTCCTGTTCGGTGATGCGTTCGACAAGGGCCTCACCTTCAAGATGGGCCAGACCCACGTGCAGGCGTTGCTGCCCGAACTGCTCGAACACATCGGCAACGGCGACCTGACCCCCGAAGTGATCATTTCCCACCGCATGAATCTGGCGGACGCGGCGAAGGGGTACGAGATCTTCAACGGGCGCGAGGACGCGTGCAGGAAAGTGGTGCTCACGCCCGGCTGATCGCAAGTCGCCGGGTGAATTGCGGGGTCAGCAGCGCGACGCATTCCCTCGCTGTGGAATGAGCAGGCAGCGTTCCGTGCTGCCACTCACCGTCCATGGCCTGGCCACGCAGTCCGGCCGAGCGACGCCACCAGGAAATCCACGAAGGCCCGCACGCGCAATGGCATGTGGCGGCCCGAGGGATAGAGCAGGTTGAAGGGGCGGCTGCGGCCGCCATGCCGGGGCAGGATTTCCACCAGCCGCTGCTGTGCGATCTCGCGTTCGACCGTGAAGCGGTAGGCCTGGAACACGCCGGCGCCGCTGCACGCCAGCGACACGCCACCCAGCACGTCCTCGGACAGCAGGAACGGGCCATCGGTTTCCAGCTCGATGTCGGTGGCGCCTTCCTTGAACAGCCACGGGATGCGTCGTCCGGTGCTGGGCAGTTCGAACTGGATGCAGTCGTGTCCGGCGAGGGCGCCGAGCGAGTCGGGAACGCCGCGTCGCTGCAGATAGTCGGGCGAGGCGACCAGGACAAGTTCGGCGTCTTCCAGATGGCGCGCCACCAGGCCCGACTCCGGCGGCTTGCGCACGCGCACCGCCAGGTCGAAGCCCTCGGAAGCGAAATCGATGTTGCGATTGCCGATGTGGATGTCGGCCTGGATGCGTGAATGCAGCCGGTGGAATTCCGCCAGCAACGGCAGCAGGCGGTAATGCCCGTAGGTGGTCGGCACGCTGATGCGGATGCGGCCGACGGGTTCGGACTGTTCGCCGGAGGCTTCACGGTCGGCTTCGGCAAGCTGTTCCAGCGCCTGCCGGCAATGCGTCCAGTAGGCGCGGCCGGCGTCGGTCAGGCGGATGTGGCGCGTGGTGCGCACGAACAGGCGCACGCCCAGCCGTTCCTCCATCCGTGCCACCGACCGGCTGACGGCGGCCGGGGTGACGCCCGCCGCGGTGGCGGCGCGGGTGAAGCCGCCCATTTCGGCCGCCAGGCAGAACAGCTCCAGGCTGCCGACCAGCACATCATCGAATTGTCGGCGCATTCGTTACTCCACGTAACAGGTGAAGTGAATTGTGGCGGATTTATCGGCTGCGGAGTGAGGAATAGAGTCCTTCCACCGCCGAAAGGCCTTTCCCGCACCCACAGGAACTTCCATGAGCACCAAGACCGTCATCATCACCGGCGCCTCCAGCGGCATCGGTTTCGCCATCGCCCGCGCCTACCTGCAGCGGGGCGACAACGTCGTCGCCAACGCCCGCACGCTGGAACGCCTGCAGGCCGCGGCCGGGCAGCTGGGCCAGCCCGCCAACCTGCTGCTGGTGCCCGGCGACGTGGCCGAGCCGGCGACCGCCCAGCGCCTGGTCGCCGCCGCGGTCGAACGCTTCGGCCAGGTCGACGTGCTGGTCAACAACGCCGGCATCTTCACCGCCAGGCCGTTCACCGAGTACAACCCGGAGGATGTGCAGGCCCTGGTCGACACCAACCTGAAGGGCTTCTTCTTCACCTCGCAGGCAGCGGCCGCGCACATGCGCGAGCGTCGCGCCGGCCACATCGTCAACATCACCGCCAGCATCGCCGAACAGCCGCTGAAGTCCGTGCCGGCCGCGTTGCCGGTGCTCATCAAGGGTGGCATCAACCAGGCCACCAAGGCGCTGGCGCTGGAACTGGCCGCGCACAACATCCAGGTGAACGCCGTGGCGCCGGGCATCGTCGATACGCCGCTGTACACCGAGGAGATGCATGATTTCCTCAAGGGCCTGCAGCCCGCCGGACGCATCGGCACCGTCGACGAGATCGCCGAAGCCGTGCTGTACCTCGGTGATGCGGCTTTCACCACCGGTGTCGTGCTGCCGGTGGATGGCGGCATGGCCGCCGGTCACTGGTGATCCACCCGGGGCCACGCGTGTGGCCCCTCGCCAATCAGGAGAATCCCAATGCCTTTCGTCCATGTCAGCATCACGCGCGACGGTGCCTCGCAGGCCCAGAAACGCCAGGTGGTCCGCGAGATCACCGATACTCTCGAGCGCGTCCTGGGCAAGCAGCCCGACCTCACCCATATCGTCATCGCCGAAGTGGAGACCGACGACTGGGGCCACGGCGGGGAACTGGTGACGGACCGCCGCCGTCGTGATGCATCGCCCCGCTGAAAACCCGAGGAGCGCCGCCGCCATGTCACTGCCACGATCGGAAAACCTGATGCGCCGGCTGGGCATGGCGGCGCCCCTGCTGCTGTCGCCGATGGCAGGCGTGGCCGATGCCGCGCTCGCCATCGCCGTGGCCCGCGCAGGCGGGCTGGGTGCGATCGCCGCGGCCACGCTGTCCATCGAGCAGCTGCACGAACAGACCCGGCGTTTCCGCGACGCGGTGGATGCGCCGTTGAATCTCAACTTCTTCGCGCACACGGTATCGCCACCGTCGCCCGCCGACATCGAACGCTGGCGCGCGGCGCTGGCGCCGCTGCATGAGCAGCTCGGACTGAGCCTGCCGACGCAGGTTGCCGCCGGACGGCAGCCGTTCGATGCGGAAGCACTCGCCGCGGTCGAGGCGCTGAGGCCGCAGGTGGTCAGTTTCCATTTCGGCTTGCCCGATGCATCGCTGCTGGAACGCGTGAGGGCGACCGGCGCGTTCGTGCTGTCCAGCGCGACCACCGTGGCGGAAGCCCGCTGGCTGCAAGCCCGCGGCGCCGACGCCATCATCGCGCAGGGTTGGGAAGCGGGCGGGCACCGCGGCATGTTCCTCGATACCGACGTCGGCGCCCAGGTGGGCACGCTGTCGCTGCTGCCCCAGATCGTCGACGCGGTGGAGGTGCCCGTCATCGCAGCCGGCGGCATCGCGGACGGACGCGGACTGGCGGCGGCGCTGATGCTCGGCGCGTCGGCAGTGCAGGTGGGGACCGCTTTCCTGCGCAGTCCGGAAGCGCGCACGTCGCCCGCGCATCGCGCGGCGCTGGCCACGTCCACCGACGATGCCACGCGCGTGACCAACGTGTTCACCGGTCGACCTGCGCGCGGCCTGCCCAATCGGCTGCTGCGCGAACTCGGCCCCATGTCGTCGGAAGCGATCGCGTTCCCTTATGCCGGCAGCCTGCTGGCAGCGCTCAGGGAACATGACCCGGGCGGCGATTTCGTTCCGCTCTGGGCCGGCCAATCCGCGCCGCTGGCGAAGGCGATGGGCGCGGAGGAGATCACCCGCGGCATGATCGACGAAGGGCTGGACGTGCTGCGCGACACCGGGCTGTCGTCCGCATCATGGGCGATAAAGCGGTCCTGACGCGCGACGACAGGGACGCGCGCCTTGTTCATCACGCACCCCATGTGAATCGATCACGCGTCGGGCAGGGCACACACGTCTTCGAAGGCGCTCCGCTCGATACCGTCCACGCTCACCAGCCGATCCAGGCGGATGGCGCTGCCGTCATCCAGCTGCATGTATTCCATGGCATTGCGCGCATAGAGGTCGCGGATGCGCGTTTCGACGATCCGCGGTGTCTCCTGCTCGTCCAGGTAGCAGATGACGGCGGCGCGTCCGCGGACGGCAGTCGCTTCCAGGACGTCGTGGAACTCGCAGTTGATCGGGACATAGGCTTGCACGGGAGGCATCTCCGTTGGCCATCGCGCGGGCATGCGGGCACGCGCGCACGCTGGACCATTGATCGGGATCCGCTGGCCGCGCGGTGGCGACCAGCGGAGACGGCGCTGCATCAGCGCAGTTTGACGCCGGGGAAATCCACCGGCACCGAGAACGCCACGTTGATGTAGTTGGTGAACAGGTTCAGCGCGACGTGCGCCAGGATCTCGACGATCTCTTCGTCGCCGAACCCCGCCGTGCGCAGCTGCTGCACGTCGGCGTCGTCGATCTGGCCGCGCCCTTCCACCACCCGCAGGACGAAGCGCAGGGCGGCCGCCGTCTTCGGATCTTCGGATTCGCCGCCCTGTGCCGCGGTCATTTCCTGGCTGCTGGCGCCCGCCTTGCGGCCCAGCGCGGTGTGCGCCGCCAGGCAGTATTCACAGGCATTGCGGTTGGCGATGGCCACGGCGATCTGCTCGCCCAGCTTCGCGGGGATGACGCCATTGCCCAGCGCGCCAAACGAGCCCCACATGCTCTTCAGGGCGGCGTTGGAGTTGGCGACGGCGCGGAACATGTTGGGCGTGGCGCCGAACGCGGCGTGGATCTGGCCGAGCAGGACCTGGCGTTCGTCCGTGGTGTCTTGGGGGTTGATGAGGGGTACGCGGGACATGAGGGGAGTTCCTGTTGAAGTGCCGGCCGGGATGGCCGGTTGGCGGTCATAATAGGAACCCGATCAGGACGGTTGGTGGCTATATGTCGCTAAAAGATGTCATTTCGTCCAGCACTGCGCCCGCTGCCACCGACGCCGCCAGCCCTGCGATCGACCGACTGACGCCGGTGCTGGAACGGTTCCGCGTGCACGCCTCGCTCTTCCATTCCGGACCGCTGTGCGGCCACCAGGTCTTCGATGCGCGGCCGGGCCGCGGGTTCCTGCACGTGCTCCGGCGGGGCGAGATGGACATGCTGCATCGGCAAGGAACGCGGCTGGCGCGCCTGCACCTCTCCGAGCCCACGCTGCTCCTGTTTCCGCGCGCGGTGCACCACGAATTCATCAATCCGCCGCGTGATGGCTCGGACTTCACCTGCGCCACGCTGGATTTCGATGGCGGCAGCCGGAATCCGATCGTCCAGTCGCTGCCGGACGTCATCGCCCTTCCCCTGGAACGCATCGAGGGCCTCGGCGCGACGCTGGACCTGCTGTTCGCCGAATCCGACCAGCTGCGCTGCGGTTCCAAGCTGCTCGCCAACCGCCTGTTCGAAGTCGTGCTGATCCAGGTGCTGCGCTGGATCATCGACCATCCTGCCGAAGCGCATGTCTCGCAGGGCATGATGATGGGGTTGGCCGATCCACGACTGGCCAAGGCGCTGATGGCGATGCACGCGGCGCCCGATGCGGACTGGACGCTGGAGCGCATGGCCGCCAACGCCGGCATGTCGCGCAGTGCCTTCGCCGCTGCCTTCAAGGCCGCGACGGGCACCACGCCGGCGGCGTACTCGCTCGACTGGAAACTCAACGTCGCCAGCTCGCTGCTGCGGGGCGGCCGTTCCGTCAAGCAGGTCGCGCTGGACCTGGGATTCGCGGATGCGCCGACACTCTCGCGCGCTTTCCGTCGAAGGACAGGCGCCTCTCCGCGCGAATGGTTGGCCTCACACCTCGACGCGAGCTGATTGGCGCAACAACGCACCGCATGCCGACGGCACGGGTGCCGCGTGCTCAGGCATCACTCGGTCCTTCCAGCCGCTTGTTCCAGGATTCCACCTGATTGCGCTCGAGCCGGTGCCGGATGAGCTTCTGCCACGACGGCGGCAAAGGCAGCTCGCTGGCGGATTCCAGCAGCGCGTGGTCGAGGGTGCGATGGAACAGCATCTGCACCAGTTGGCTGAGCGGCCATTGCGGGTAGGGGCGTTCCAGGATACGGAGCGTGTCGCCGGCAGCCACCGCGCCGGGTTCGATCACGCGGTAGTACCAGCCGGTGCGGCCGCTGGCCTGCAGCCGGCCCGCCATCCGGGGTTCGCCGAAACGGTCATTGAGCTTCCAGCACGGCTGCCGGCCCTGCGAGACCTGCAGCACGGCGGTGCCGGCCTGCACGATGTCGCCGAAGTGCACCGTCTCTTCCGTCCAGCCGAGCGTCGAGAAGTTCTCGCCGAACGCACCGGGCGCGCCCAGCAGCGGATGGCCCAGTTCTTCTCGCCATGCCTCGTAGTGATCGAACGGGTAATGGTGCACCGCCTTGTCCGGGCCACCGTGGACGCGCAGGTCGGCCTGCTCGTCGCCGAGCAGGCCCAGTGGCGTGACCTGCAGTCGCGCGCTGACCGGCGTCTTGGCAATGGCGCTGGTGCTGCCGGCGCGCGTATATGGCTGCACCTTGCCCACGTGCAACGCCAACAGTGGCGTGGTCATCGTCGTCATGCGTGGTGTGCCGACAGAAGCTCGCGCATGGCATCAACTCGTCCGGTCATCGTGGGTCGTCGCAGGCGTGGCGGATGACGATGCCGAGATCCCAGCGGGACCCCGGCGTCGGGGGCATGCCAGCGTACCATCCGTACAGTCCGGCCACCTGTCCGTGCGTGCGCATCCGTGCAGCGATGACCGGCGGTCAGCGCTTCGGAACGTCGGCCTTCAGCAGTGCGCGGATCCTGGCTTCGGTCTCCTCATACTGCCCTTCGCCGAAGTGCTGGTACACGATGCGTCCTTCCTGGTCGATCAGGTACATCGCCGGCCAGTAGCGGTTGCCGTAGGCGTTCCAGGTTTCGTAGGCATTGTCCTGCGCGACCGGATACGTGATGCCGAACCGCTGAACGGCGGCGCGCACGTTGTCCAGCTTCTTCTCGAAACCGTATTCGGGCGTATGCACGCCGATCACGACGAGCCCCTGGTCGCGGTAGCGCGCATGCCACTGCTTCACGTGGGGCATCACGCGCACGCAGTTGATGCACGAGTACGTCCAGAACTCCACCAGCACCACCTTGCCGCGCAGGTTGCGCAGGCTCTGTGGCGGGCCGTTTAGCCATGCATCGATGCCGGTGAACTCGGGTGCCATCGCGGCCGGCGCGGCCTGCGTGGGCTGGACGGGGTCGGCCTGCACGTTGGGCGAGCAGGCGGCGGAAAATACGCAGGCCGCCAGCAGGGTGGCCAGGGAAGCGAACTTTTTCATGGGATCAGAGTCCTTGCGAGAGAGGGGGAAGCCACTGGGTGGCCCAGGCGGACACAAACACGTCGTACTGGAGCAACTGCAGCACGGCGACTGCGACGGCGACCGCACCGAAGCCTTTGCGCAGCAGGTCGGCATGGCGCTGCAGGAAGGGAAGGCGCGCGTTGATCCAGTGGCCGCCATAGGCGATCAGCAACATGGGAATGCCGGCGCCCACCGCATACACGCCGAGCAGCGCGCTTGCCTTCGCGGGTTGCTGTGACGACGCGGCAAGCGCCAGCACCGATGCCAGCACGGGGCCGGCGCACGGCGTCCACGCCAGTCCCAGCGATGCCCCGATGATCAGCGCGCCCGGCCGACCGCCGATGCCCGCCAGCGCTATCCGTGGCGGCGCGATGCGGCTCCATTGCTGCTGCGTCCACGCCACCGCGCGTTCGAAAGGCGTCGGCCAGAAGCAGGCCAGGCCGGCCACCAACAGCACGAGGATGGAACCGGTGCGGATGCCGGCCTGCAGTTCGCCCGATGAGGCCGCCAGCGTGCCCAGCAGGATGCCGCTGGCCGCGAAGGTGCCGACGAACCCGCCGATGATCCACAGCGGCGTGGCGCGATCACGGCCTGTTCCCGTCGCCAGCACGATGGGCAGCACCGGAAGGATGCAGGGCGAGAGGATGGTGGCCATGCCCGCGAGGGCCGCCAGGGTGTATTCGATCATCGGAAATCCAGCGGTGGGGTGCGGGAGCTCATTCCATCGCGCGCGTGTCACTGCAACGTGTCCGGCGATCCGGGGATTCGTATCCGGATCGCCGGCGCACGCCGGGTGATACGTTCTGTTACGCGATGCCTCAGGTCAGGCGGATCTGCACATCGATGTTGCCGCGCGTGGCCTTCGAGTACGGGCAGGTGCGATGCGCTTCGTCGACGATGGCCTGCGCCTGGTGTGCTTCCAGTCCGGGCAGCGCGATGTTCAGCCGCGCCTGCAGCTGGTAGCCCTCGCCCAGGGTGCCAAGGTCCACTTCCGCATCGATGGCGGTACCCGCCGGAAGTTCGATACGCAGCTTGCGCGCGGCGAAGCCCATGGCGCCCTCGAAGCAGGCGGACCAGCCGGCGGCGAACAGCTGTTCGGGATTGGTGCCGGGACGGCGGCTGCCGGGCGGTGACAGCGCGATGTCGAGTTGGCCATCGTCGCTGCGTGCATGGCCTTCACGGCCGCCGGTGGTGTGGGTCTTGCCGGTGTAGAGAACGGTGTCGAGTGTGTTCATGGGAATCTCCGTTTGGGGTGTGTCGGGTTGCGATGTGTCGGGTGGACGCGGTGCCTGCCCGCCGCCGGTGCGGGCGTCCGGTTACAGGTGGGTGGCATCGACGACGGCCTGGACGAATTCCGCCGGTGTTTCCTGTGGCGGGTTGTGGCCGATGCCGCCGGTGAACGTGCGGTGCTCGTACTTGCCGGTGAACTTCGCGGCATAGGCTTCCGGCTTCGGGTGCGGCGCGCCGTTGGCATCGCCCTCGATGGTGATCGTCGGCACGGTGATGACGGGGGCCTGCGCCAGGCGTTGTTCCAGCGCGGCGTACTTCGGCTCGCCTTCGGCCAGGCCGAGCCGCCAGCGGTAGTTGTGGATCACGATGGCGACGTGGTCCGGGTTGTCCAGCGCGGCGGCGCTGCGGTTGAACGTGGCGTCGTCGAATGCCCACCGGGGCGAGGCCAGCTGCCAGATCTGGCGGGCGAAGTCATGCGTGTACTGCGTGTACCCGGCCTGGCCGCGTTCCGTGGCGAAGTAGTACTGGTACCACCACTGCAGTTCCGCCGAGGGCGGCAAGGGTTTGCGGCTCGCTTCCTGGCTGCCGATCAGGTAACCACTCACGGCCACCAGCGCCTTGACGCGTTCCGGCCATACCGCGGCCACGATGTCGGCCGAGCGCGCGCCCCAGTCGTAGCCGGCCAGAGTGGCGCGACGGATCTTCAACGCATCCATCAGCGCGATCACGTCCGATGCCAGGGCGGCGGGCTGGCCGTTGCGCGGCGTGTCGGCGGACAGGAACCGCGTGGTGCCGTAGCCACGCAGGTGCGGGACGATCACGCGGTAACCGCGCGCGGCCAGCTGCGGCGCCACCTCGGCGTAGCTGTTGATGTCGTAGGGCCAGCCGTGCAGCAGGATGATCACTTCACCCCGCTTCGGGCCGAGGTCGGCGTAGCCGATGCGCAGGTCACCGGCCTCCACCTGCCTGTCCGCCACCAGCTCGGCGGGCAGGGTGCGGTCGGAAGCGGCGGTGGGCGTGGCCGCGGCGGCGACGCCGCTCAGCAGCAGGCCTGACGCCAGCAGCCACGGCAGCCAGCGCAGGCCACGGCGGGCAACGGCAGGGAATGAAGAAGGGGTAGCGGACATGGTGGATCCTCCGTCAGGGTGGATGGAAGGGAAGCGGTGGGGGGCGCGTTCGTCGTGCGCGTCTCAGATGGCGTAGCCGCCATCCATCGTCAGGCTGGCGCCGGTCATGTAGCCGGCATCGGCGCTGACCAGGTAGGCGGCGAGTGATGCGACTTCTTCCGGCCGGCCTACGCGCTGCAACGGGCTGCGCTGGATCAGCGGTTCCAGGAAGCTGGCGGTGATGTCGGTTTCGATCGGGCCCGGCTGGATGTTGTTGATCGTGATGCGGCGCGGCGCCAGGTCCAGCGCCAGCTCGCGCACCAGCGTGGCCACGGCGGACTTGGTCATCGCATAGACGCTGCTGCCGACGGAACCGCTGCGCTGGGCGGTGTTGCTGCCGATGGTGATGATGCGCCCGCCGTCCGCCATCTTCGCGGCGGCAGCCTGGATGGCGAGGAACACGCCGCGCACGTTGACCGCGAGCATCTGGTCGAGCATCGCGAGCGGGAACTGATCCAGCGGACTGCCCTGGTAGATGCCGGCGTTGACCACCGCGACCTGCAGCGGCCCCAGGCGCGCGGTGGCATCGGCGACGGCGGCGATGATGGCGTTGTGATCCGCCGCGTCCGCCTGCAGGGCGATGGCCTGGCCGCCCGCGGAGCGGATGGCGGCGACCACCTCGTCGGCCTTGTCGGCGCGCGAGGCGTAGGTCAGCGCGACAGCGTAGCCTTCTTGCGCCAGGCGGCGGGCGATGGCGGCACCGATGCCGCGCGAGCCGCCGAACACCAGCGCGGCCTGGGGGGAGGGAAGGGCGGAAGTGGGCATGGCGTGTCCTGGGGAAGGGGCCAACGGAGGCTCCGTCGGCGATGGACACATTCCGCGCCTGCCGCGTATCGGCGACGTGTCGCGCACACCCCGGATTTGTCAGCCAATGGCCGGAATCGGGCCGCGGATACATTCCGATACAAAGGCGCTGGCGGCCGCCCCGGGGCGAGGCGCTACCATCCGTCGCTGGCGCCTGTCGCGCCGTGGAATCCGGAGCCCAACACATGTCATCCCACACCGATCATGTGCTGGTCGTCGACGACGACCGGGACATCCGCCAGATGGTCGGCGACTACCTGCGGCGCAACGGGCTGCGGGTCAGCCTGGCCGCGGATGGGCGCGAGATGCGCGCCACGCTGGAAACCAGCGACATCGACCTGATCGTGCTCGACGTGATGATGCCCGGCGAGGATGGGTTGTCGCTGTGCCGCAACCTGCGTGCCGGCCGGCACAAGACGGTGCCGATCGTGCTGCTGACCGCGCGCGATGACGAGACCGACCGCATCATCGGCCTGGAAATGGGTGCCGACGACTACGTGACCAAGCCGTTCTCGTCGCGCGAACTGCTGGCGCGCATCAATGCGGTGATCCGCCGCGCACGCATGCTGCCGCCCAACCTGCAGGTCAGCGAGGCCAGCCGCCTGCTGGGCTTCGGCGACTGGCGCCTGGACACGACCGCACGCCATCTGCTGGATGCCGAGGGTACGGCGTATCCGCTGAGCGGTGCGGAGTTCAGGCTGCTTCGCGTCTTCATCGACCACCCGCAACGCGTGTTGAGCCGCGACCAGCTGCTGAACCTCACCCAGGGACGCGACGCGGAGATGTTCGACCGTTCCATCGACCTGCTGGTCAGCCGGCTGCGCCAGCGTCTGGGTGACGGCGCGCGCGAGCAGACCTACATCAAGACCGTACGCAGCGAAGGCTATGTGTTCAGCCAGCCCGTCGTGCTGATCGGCGAAGACGCATGAGCTCGACGCCCCCCGGCCCCTTTTCGCGCCTGCTTCCCCGTACCCTGCGTGCGCGGCTGTTGCTGATCCTGGGTGCCGGCCTGCTGCTGGCGCACGCGCTGTCGTTCTCGGTGCTGTTCCAGGAGCGCATGGATGCCACGCGCTCGATGATGTTGAGGAACCTGTTCGAGGACGTGCCCGTCAGCGTGGCGTTGCTGGAGCGTCTCCCGCCCGCGCAACGCGTGGAATGGATCCCGCGCCTGGAACGGCGGACCTATCGTTACCTGTTGCGTCCGGCGCAGACGGGAACGCCCCTGGCGAGCGAGCGTGCGCGCCAGGTGACGGGTCTTATCGATGATGCGCTGGATCACCGTTATGCGTTGCGTCCGCGCGCGGTCTCGTCCCTCCCGGAGCGCTACGAGGTGGAACTGACGTTGCGGGACGGGCAGCCGGTGACCATCGAGGTCACGCCGGCGCCGATGCCGGTCGCCCGCTGGTTGCCGTGGGTGCTGGCGGCACAGGTCGTGCTGCTGCTCGCGTGCGTCGGCGTGGCGGTGCGCCTGGCCACGCGACCGCTGGCGCAGCTGGCGCTGGCGGCCGAGCGCATGGATCCCGCGGGAAAAGGCGAGCCGCTGGCGCAGGACGGGCCGGTGGAAATCGCCAAGGCGGCGCAGGCGCTCAACACGCTGCAGGCGCGCGTCGCCAACCACGTGTCGGAGCGCACGCAGATCCTGGCGGCCATCTCCCACGATTTGCAGACCCCGATCACCCGGCTGCGCCTGCGGGTGGAGGCACTGGACGATACCGCCGAACATGCGCGGCTGCTCGCTGACATCGACCAGATCAGCCAGCTGGTGCGTGACGGCCTCAACTACGCCCGCAGCGCGAACGTGGCGATGGGGCCATCGGTGCGGCTTGACCTGCTCGCCTTTCTCGACAGCGTGGTGGGCGACTACCAGGACACCGGCAAGGCAGTGCAGCGCATCGACGGCGACACGGCGTCGATGCATACCCATCCACAGGTGCTGCGCCGCATCCTGCAGAACCTCATCGACAACGCGCTGGCGTACGCCGGCAGTGCCGAGACACGGGTGCGGTTGATGGACGGCGGAAGGATCTGCATTGATGTCCTGGATCGTGGCCCGGGCGTGCCCGAGGACCAGTTGGAAGCGGTGAAGCAGCCATTCCATCGTTTGGAGGCGTCGCGCAACCGGTCCACCGGCGGCACCGGCCTGGGACTTGCCATCGCGCAGCAGCTCACGCATGCGCTGGGCGGGGAGTTGGTACTGGCCAACCGCGAAGGTGGGGGGCTGCGTGCCACCCTGCTGCTGGACACGAAGAGCTAGCGCGCGTTCATGCGTGCGACCCTGCGCCCTGCGACAATGCGCGCCCCGCACGTTCCTGCAGGAACCTCCCCGGACATGTGATTCAAGCGTTCCCCCCCAGCAACGGAGCCGTCCAGTGCCTCACCGGACGCTCCCGCCGACTGTCTGCGCGCAATGCGTGCGCTGCTTTCCTGGAGGAACCCATGCCCGAGATACGCGTCAGCGTTTCCCACCTTTCCTTTGCCTGGCCCGACGGCACTCCCGTGCTGGCCGATGTGTCGTGCGTGATCGGTCCGTCAAGGACCGGCCTTGTCGCTCCCAACGGCGGCGGCAAGAGCACCTTGCTGCGCCTGATCGCAGGCGAACTCCCGCCACAGGCCGGACGGATCGAGGTCTTCGGCGACGTGGGCTACCTGCCACAGGATCTGATGATGCATCCCGAAGCGCGCGTGGCGGACGTGCTCGGGGTGGCCGATGGGCTGCATGCGCTGGAGGCGATCGCGGCGGGTGACACCGATCCGATGCTGTTCGAACGCGTCGAAGGGCAGTGGGACCTGCGCGAACGCGTCGAGGCGATGCTGGGAAGGCTGGGCCTCGAGGATGCTGCCCCGTCGCGGCGCATCTCCACCTTCAGTGGTGGCCAGATCATGTCGCTCGCGCTTGCCGGACACCTGTTGCGACGGCCTGCCGTGCTGCTGCTCGACGAGCCCAGCAACCATCTGGATCTCACCGCGCGCAGACGGCTCCGCGACGTGCTTGCCGATTACCGAGGCATCCTGATCGTGGCGAGCCATGACCGGGAACTGCTCGAAGGCATGGAGCAGATCGCCGAGCTGAGCCCGCGCGGCCTTCGCGTCTTCAACGGAGGATTCGGTGCCTACCGGGCGGCGGTTGCGTCCGAGCGGCGTGCGCAGGAGCAGCACATGCATCATCTCCGCCAGGAGCTGCACCGCGAGAAGCGCGAGTTGCAGCAGGCGCGCGAGCGCAATGAAAGGCGCACGGGCAACGCCAGGCGCACCCGGGCGGATGCCGGCCTGCCCAGAATCGTGGCAGGCAATCGTGCACGCGCCGCCCAGGTCTCGGCGGGCAAGGCGGAAGGCGTGCATGGACATCGTGTCGGCGAGCTGCGCGGGCAACTCCAGCTCGCGCGCGCCAGCACGTCTGCATCGTCCGTGCCCTCATTCGTGCTGCCCGCCACGCGTGTTGCCGATGGGCACCTGCTGCTCGTCGGCGAGCACCTGCGGGCACGCGCGGGAAGTCGCACGCTGTTCGGCGAGCACGGTGTTTCGCTCACGCTGCGTGGGCCGGATCGGGTCGCCCTGCTGGGCGACAACGGGACCGGCAAGACGACGTTGCTGAAGATCCTGTCGGGCGAATGCGCGCCGACCGCGGGAACGCTCCGGCGCGGATCAACCCGTATCGCCCGCCTGTCGCAGCGGCTGGAGCATCTGGATCCGTCGCTCAGCGTGGCGGAGAACTTCGAACGCGCCACTCCCGGCATGACCGCGCAGCAGCGTGCCGATCTGCTGGCGCGGCTGCATTTCCGCAGCGATCGCATGCAGCGGCCCGCGCGTGCACTTTCCGGTGGTGAGCGCGCCAGGCTGTCGCTGGCTTGCGTGCTGCATGCCCACCCGGCCCCGAACCTGCTGCTCCTGGATGAGCCCACCAACCATCTGGACCTCGATGCCACCGCCGAACTGGAAAGCGCGTTGCAGGGCTTCGAAGGTGCGATGGTGGTGGTCAGCCATGACCTTCACTTCCTTGAAGCCATCGGCACGACCCGCCGGTTGCGGCTGACACCCGGAGGACTGCTGGACGTCCCGTGAGCGCGGCTGGAAGAAATCGGCGTGATCGCGGGGTCCGTGCTCCGCGTGCACGGCCTTTCACGCGCCTGTACCTGCCGGGATGCAAGGATGGGCTCCACGTCGGTCGCCCACCCCACAGGATTCCCGATGCCCCAGGTCTGGAGGGTATTCAGCCGCTGGTTGCGTTTGCGCCGCCGCCTCTGGCGCTGGCGCCGCTCGGCAACCCAGAAACCGGTACAGGCGGAAGAACCGCTTCGCTCGCAGCTGTTCAACGTCGAGCAGATGGAAGTGCATGGTCGCGCGCTGGCCCGCGCGCATCGCGTCCGTGCGCGCCCCGGCCCGGAGCGCCTGCTTGACCGGCTGGAAGAGAACGAGGGCCTGCTGGACGACGTCTGCACGCTGCTGACCCGCATGGTGCAGGAAGACATGCGGATCACGCCCGCCGGCGAGTGGTTGCTGGACAACTACTATCTGGTCGAAGAGCAGATCCATACCGCACGTCGCCATCTTCCCAAGGGCTACAGCCGCCAGCTGCCCTCGCTGAGCCAGGGCCCGTCTGCCGGGTTGCCGCGCGTGTACGACCTGTCGCTGGAGGCCATCGCGCACGGTGATGGCCGCATCGATGCCGAAACCATCAGCCGCTTCGTCGCGTCGTACCAGTCCATCACGCCGCTGAAGCTCGGCGAGCTGTGGGCGATCCCGATCATGTTGCGCCTGGCGCTGATCGACAACCTGCGGCGCATGGCCGTGCGGGTGATGCGCGACAGCGCCGACCATCGGCTGGCCGGCGAATGGGCCGAGCAACTGAACCTGACGGCGGCGGAAAATCCCAAGGACGTGGTGCTGGTGATCGCCGACATGGCGCGTTCGCGGCCGCCGCTGTCCGGCGCCTTCGTCTCCGAGCTGACCCGCGGGCTGCAGGGCCGCGGCGGCGTGTTCTCCATGCCGCTCACCTGGCTTGAGCAGTGGGCCGCCGATGGCGGCCACCGCATCGAGGAACTGGTGCACCTGGAAAGCCAGCAGCAGGCGGCGGACCAGGTATCCATCAGCAACAGCATCGGCAGCCTGCGTTTCCTCGCCAACATGGATTGGCGGGAATTCGTGGAAAACATGAGCGTGGTTGAGCGCACGCTGCACCTGGATCCGGCGCGCACCTATGCCGCGATGGATTTCAGCACCCGCGACAGCTACCGCCACGTGGTCGAGAAGATGGCGCAGCGGAGCGGCGCCAGCGAGCAGGAAGTCGCCGACACCGCCTTGCGCCTGGCGCAGGAGGCGGCCACCGCCGATCCCGCGGATTACCGCGCGCATGTCGGCTTCTACCTGGTGGACGACGGCGTGGCGCAGACGCAGGCGGCGGTGGCGGCGTCGGCGCAGGGCCACCGGCACGCACGCCTGCGGCGGCATCGCGTTCCCCTGCTGGTCTACCTGCTGCCGATCGCAGCCATCATCGGCATGTTCACGTGGGGCCTGATGGCGTCGGGTCCGCCCGCGCAGAGCGTGTCCCCCTGGGTACTGGCGGCGCTGGCGCTGCTGGCCTTCAGCGAGCTGGGCATCGCGCTGGTCAACTGGGCGGCCACCCTGCTGGTGCCACCGCGGCCGTTGCCACGGATGGATTTTTCCAAGGGCATTCCCGCCGATGCGCGCACGCTGGTCGTGGTGCCCAGCATGCTGGGCAGCGCGGAAGGTATCGACAGCCTGGTGGAGGGGCTGGAAGTACGCTTCCTGGCCAATCGCGACCGCTACCTGCATTTCGCGCTGCTGACCGACTTCCTTGACGCGGACGAGGCATCGCTGCCAGGTGATGAGGCATTGCTCGCGCGCGCGGCGCGCCGGATCGAGGAACTCAATTCCCGCTATGCCCCCGAACGCGCGGGCGAGGGCGGCGGCGATCTTTTCTTCCTGTTCCACCGGCCGCGGCAATGGAACGACCGCGAGCGGCGCTGGATGGGATACGAACGCAAGCGCGGCAAGCTGGCGGCACTGAACCGGCTGCTGCGCGGCGGCTCCGGCGAGGACTTCCTGCGCGTGGTCGGCGACACCACCCCGCTGGCGCAGGTGCGCTACGTGATCACGCTGGACACGGACACGCGCCTGCCGCGCGATGCCGCGCACGAGTTCGCCGGCACGCTGGCGCATCCGCTCAACCGTGCGTCGTTCGATGCGCGCCACCGTCGCGTGGTGCGGGGCTACGGCATCCTGCAGCCCAGCGTGGGCACCAGCCTGAGTGGTCGCAGGAGCTCGCGCTATGCACGCATGTTCGGCAGCGAGCCGGGCATCGATCCCTACACGCGCACCGTCTCGGACGTGTACCAGGACCTGTTCGGCGAGGGGTCCTTCGTCGGCAAGGGCATCTACGACGTGGATGCATTCGAGCACGCGCTCGCGGACCGTTTCCCCGAAAACCGCATCCTCAGCCACGACCTGCTGGAAGGGTGCTACGCGCGCGCCGGCCTGGTCAGCGACGTGCGCCTGTTCGAGGACTATCCGTCGCGTTACGCCGCGGACGTCAAGCGGCGCTACCGGTGGATCCGCGGTGACTGGCAACTGTTGCCGTGGCTGTTGCCGTGGGTGCCCCGCCGCGAGGGGGGCTTCGAGCGCAACCCGCTGACGTGGCTGTCGCGCGGCAAGCTGCTGGACAATCTGCGCCGCAGTCTGGTGCCCGCGGCCACCACCGCGCTGCTGGTGCTGGGCTGGCTGTTCGCGCCACAACCGCTCGCCTGGACTGCGTGGCTGCTCAGCCTGTGGTTGGTGCCCGTGCTGGTGCCGGCGCTGCGCGAAGTGTTCTCAATCCCGGTGGACATGCCGCTGGAAACCCACCTGCTGCAGGTGGGCCGGTCCACGCTTCGCCAGGTGCTGCGCGCCGCGGTGACGCTGGCCTGCCTGCCGTACGAAGCCTTCTTCAGCCTGGCGGCCATCCTGCGCACGCTGTGGCGGTTGCTGGTCACGCGCCGGCACCTGCTGCAATGGAATCCGTCCAGCGAAGTCGAGCGCAGCTTGGGCAGCGGCATGGGTGCCGAACTGCGCAGCATGGCGGCCGCGCCCGTGTTCGCGGTGGCGGTCGCGATACTGCTGGCCCTGAGGCAACCCGCATCGCTGTGGGTGGCCATGCCGCTGCTGCTGCTGTGGTTGTCCTCGCCGGTGCTGATGGCATGGATGGGCCGCCCGCCCGCCCATCGCGCCGCCAACCTGTCCGCCTCGCAGCTGGCGTTCCTCGGCAAGCTGTCGCGGCGCACCTGGGCGTTCTTCGAAACCTATGTGCGCGCCGAGGACCACTGGCTGCCCCCCGACAACGTGCAGGAGCATCCCGCGCTGGTGGTGGCGCGCCGCACGTCGCCCACCAACATCGGGCTGTCGCTGCTGGCCAACCTGTCGGCGTATGACTTCGGCTACCTGCAGGCGGGCGGGGTGATGGAGCGCACGCGCCTGGTGTTCGCCACGCTGGAGCTGCTGCCGCGCCATCGCGGGCACTTCTACAACTGGTACGACACCGAGACACTGCGTCCGCTGCCGCCGGCCTACCTGTCCACCGTGGACAGCGGCAACCTGGCGGGACACCTGCTGACCCTCCGCCAGGGTCTGCTGGGGCTGGCGGATGCTCCGGTGCTGGCCCCGTGCACGTTCGCCGGGCTGGTCGATACGCTGGCCGTGCTGGAAGACGCGCGCCGCGAGGCACTGTTGGACGGAGAGATCCTTTCCGGCGCCCTGATGGCGTTCCGCACGGCGCTGTCTTCCACCCTGGCGGAGCCACCCGTCACCGTGCATGAGGCCGAGCGCACGCTGGCGCAGCTGGTGGTGCATGCGGAAGACATCCTCGCCGCGTGGCCCGGCGCCTTGCCCGACGAAGGAGACGCGCCGCACTGGCCCACCCGCCTTGCGGAGGCATGCCGCTCCGCGCATGCGGAACTGGTGTTCCTGGTGCCCGACTTCGCATCGCAGGAGGCACGCACCGAACGGATCCCCACGTTGCGCGAGCTGCAGGAACGCAACGCCCGCCCACTGGCCAGCAAGCGTGCACGCGAACGCATCCACCAGCTCGAACGACTGGCCCACATCGCGGGGCAGTTCTCGCTGATGGAATACGAGTTCCTGTACGACCGTTCCCGCCACCTGCTGGCGATCGGCTACAACCTCGACGAGCACCGCCTGGACAGCGGCTTCTACGACCTGCTGGCGTCGGAGGCGCGCCTGTGCAGTTTCGTCGCCATCGCACAGGGACAGCTGCCGCAGGAAAGCTGGTTCGCGCTCGGCCGCCTGCTGACCGAGGTGAACGGCGATGCCACGCTGCTGTCGTGGAGCGGCTCGATGTTCGAGTACCTGATGCCGCAGCTGGTGATGCCGAGCTATCCGGACACGTTGCTTGACCAGACCTCGCGGCACGCGGTGGAGGCACAGATCGCCCATGGCGCGCACCACGACGTGCCGTGGGGCATTTCCGAATCCGGCTACAACACCGTCGACGCGCGCATGAACTACCAGTACCGTGCGTTCGGCGTGCCGGGGCTGGGACTGAAGCGCGGGCTGGGCCAGGACCTGGTGATCGCGCCGTATGCCAGCATGATGGCGCTGATGGTGGCGCCGGAGGCCGCCTGCCAGAACCTGCAGCGATTGGACGCGCTGGGGTTCGGTGGCCACTTCGGCCTGTACGAAGCCATCGACTACACGCCGGCGCGCGTACCGCACGGGCAGGAATGCGTGGTGGTGCGTTCGTTCATGGCCCACCACCAGGGCATGGGCTTCCTGTCGCTGGTCCATCTGCTGAGGCAACAGCCCATGCAGCGCCGGTTCGTGGCCGATGCCGAGTTCCAGGCGACGCTGCTGCTGCTGCAGGAACGCATCCCGCACACGGGCGTGTTCCACCCGCACGAGGCCGAGACGCTCGGCGCGCGCGCCACGCCCACCGAAACGGAAACCCAGCTGCGCATCCTGCGCAACCCGGGGACCTCGCGTCCGGCCGTGCAGCTGCTGTCCAACGGCCGCTACCACGGCCTGCTTACCCATGCCGGCGGTGGCTACAGCCGTCATCGGGACATGGCGGTCACCCGCTGGCGCGAGGACGGTACGCGCGACCACTGGGGAAATTTCTGCTACCTGCGCGATGTCGAAAGCGGCGAGTTCTGGTCCACCTCGCTGCAGCCCACCTGCGTGCCGGTCGACCAGTACGAGGCGATCTTCTCCGATGCCAAGGCCGAGTTCCGCGGGCGCAAGCGGGGCTATGACAGCCATCTGGAAATCGCCATTTCCGCCGAGGACGACATCGAACTGCGCCGCCTGCGCCTGAGCAACCGCAGCCGCCGCACGCGCACCATCGAGATCACCACGTACGCCGAGGTGGTGCTGGCGCCGGCGATCGCGGACGAGGCGCATCCGGCCTTCAGCAACCTGTTCGTGCAATCGGAGATCGTGCGCGAGAAGCAGGCGCTGCTGTGCACGCGGCGGCCGCGCGCGCACGACGAAGTGCCGCCGTGGATGTTCCACCTGGTGGCCGTGCACGATGCCGACATCAGCGCGATTTCGTACGAAACCGATCGCGCGCGCTTCCTGGGCCGCGGCAACACGCCACGCGCACCGCATGCGCTGTCGTCGGCGGAGGCGCTGACCGACAGCGAGGGTTCGGTGCTGGACCCGGTGGTGGCGATCCGTTGCCGCATCCAGCTGGATCCGGGCCAGACCGCCATGATCGACATGGTCTACGGCGTCGGCGCGGACCGTGAGGCCTGCACGGACCTGATAGACAAATACCGCGACCGCCGCCTGGCCGACCGCGTCTTCGACCTGGCCTGGACCCACAGCCAGGTGGTCAGGCGCCAGATCAACGCATCCCAGGCCGACGCGCAACTCTATGAGCGCCTGGCCGGCCTGATGGTCTACGCACACCCGCTGCTCCGTGCCGACCCCGCCGTGCTGTTGCAGAACCAGCGTGGCCAGTCCGGCCTGTGGGGCCATGCGATTTCCGGCGACCTGCCGATCGTGCTGCTGCAGATTTCCGACGCGGACAACATCGAACTGGTCCGCCAGATGGTGCAGGCGCATGCGTACTGGCGATTGAAAGGCCTGCGTGCGGACCTGGTGATCTGGAACGAGAGCCAGACCGGCTACCGGCAGCAGCTGCAGGACCAGATCCTCGGCATGATCTCGGCCGACCCGGAAACCAACGTGCTGGACCGGCCCGGCGGCATCTTCGTGCGGCCCGGCTACCAGATGTCGCAGGAAGACCGCATCCTGCTGCAGTCGGTCGCGCGCGTGATCATCAGCGACCAGCAGGGTTCGCTCGCCGCGCAGGTCGGCCGCCATGAACCGGTCGAGCGGAGCATCCCCGCGCTGCTGCCCGAAGGACCGGTGGAAGAGCAACCGGACCTGCAGGCGACCAGCGGCCTGCCGCCGCCCCCGCAGATCGATGAAGAGAACGACGCCTGGCCGTTTGAAGCCGCCGCCACCGAGGTGCTCTACGACAACGGGACGGGTGCGTTCTCGGCCGACGGCCGCGAATACCTCATCACCACCCAGGACGGCGCGCCCACGCCGGCACCGTGGTCGAACGTGCTGGCGAACGAGAAGCTCGGCACGGTCGTCAGCGAAAGCATGGTGGGCTACACCTGGTTCGAGAACGCGCACGAGTTCAGGCTGACGCCGTGGCACAACGATCCTGTCTCCGACAGCGGCGGCGAAGCGTTCTACCTGCGCGACGAGGAAACCGGCCACGTGTGGTCGCCGACGCCGCTGCCCAGGCGCGGACATGGCGCCTACCGCACGCGCCACGGCTTCGGCTACAGCGTGTACGAACACATGGAAGATGGCATCGCCAGCGAGCTGTGGGTCTACGTGGCTGTCGAGGATGCGGTGAAGTTCTCGGTGCTGAAGCTGCGCAACCTGTCCGGCCGGCCACGGCGGATCTCCGCCACCGGCTATGTGGAGTGGGTGCTGGGCGACCTGCGGATGAAGTCGCAGATGCATGTGATCAGCGAGCAGGATGGCGCCACGGGCGTGCTTACCGCACGCAATCCGTACAACACCGAGTTCAACGGCCGCGTCGCCTTCTTCGACACCGACGCCAACGGGTGCACCTACACCACCGACCGTACCGAATTCCTCGGTCGCAACGGCAGCCTGGCCCATCCGGCGGCGTTGCGTCGCGAGCGCCTTTCAGGCCGGCTCGGCGTGGGGCTGGATCCGTGTGCCGCCATCCAGGTGCCGCTGGTGCTGGCCGACGGACAGGAAACCGAAACAGTGTTCCGGCTGGGCATGGGCAAGGACCGTGAGGAGGCCCTGCAGCTGGCGCGGAGGCTGCAGGGTGCGCAGCGTGCGCACGATGCACTGGACGCGCTGCGCATCCATTGGCGCCAGTTGTTGACCACCGTCCAGGTGGAGACACCGGATCCGAGCGTGGACGCGCTGGCCAACGGCTGGCTGATGTACCAGACGCTGGCGTGCCGCTACGTCGCGCGCAGCGGCTACTACCAGTCCGGTGGCGCCTTCGGCTTCCGCGACCAGCTGCAGGACACCATGGCGACCATCCATGCGAAGCCTGCGCTGGCCCGCGAGCACCTGCTGCTGTGCGCTGCCCATCAATTCCCGCAGGGCGACGTGCTGCACTGGTGGCATCCGCCGCAGGGACGTGGCGTGCGCACCCGCTGCTCGGACGACTACCTGTGGCTGCCGCTGGCCGCGTCGCGCTACCTGCAGGTGACCGGCGATGCCAGCGTGTTCGACGAGGACGTCCGGTTCATCGATGGGCGGCCGGTCGGGCCCGACGAGGAGTCGTATTACGACATGCCGGTGGTGTCCCATCTGCGCCAGTCGTTCTACCAGCACTGCGTGCTGGCCCTGCAGCGCGGCTGCCGCCTGCTGGGCGAGCGCGGGCTGCCATTGATCGGCACGGGCGACTGGAACGACGGCATGAACCGCGTCGGCGAAGCGGGGCGTGGCGAAAGCGTCTGGCTGGGCTTCTTCCTCTACGACACCCTGCAGCGCTTCGTCGAGGTCGCCCGGGCACGCGACGACGGCGTGTTCGCCGAGTACTGCCTCGAGCAGGCGGAGCGCCTGCGCGGGAACATCGAGGCCCACGCCTGGGACGGGCAGTGGTACAGGCGCGCGTGGTTCGACGACGGCAGTCCGCTGGGTTCCACCGCCAGCGATGAATGCAGGATCGATTCGATCTCGCAGAGCTGGTCCGTCCTGTCCGGTGCGGCGGACCCGGCGCGTGCGAAGCAGGCGATGGCGTCGCTCGACCAGCACCTGGTGCGGCGCGAAGCGGGACTCATCCAGCTGCTCGATCCGCCCTTCGACAAAACACCGAAGGATCCGGGCTACATCCGCGGCTATGTGCCCGGCGTGCGCGAGAACGGTGGGCAGTACACGCACGCCGCGGTGTGGGCGGCCATGGCGTTCGCGCACCGTGGTGACGCCACGCGTGCGTGGGAACTCGCGCGCATGATCAATCCCATCCACCACGCGCAGGACGCCGAGGCCACCGCCATCTACAAGGTGGAGCCCTACGTGCTGGCGGCGGACGTCTACGGCGTGGCCCCGCATGTGGGTCGCGGCGGGTGGACCTGGTACACCGGCTCGGCCGGCTGGATGTACCGGCTGCTGACGGAATCGCTGCTGGGCCTGCAGCGGCTCGGCGATGAACTGCTGCTCACCCCTTGCCTGCCCGCGGACTGGCCCGGGTACACGCTTCGCTACCGCTTCGGCGCCAGCCTGTATGCGATCCAGGTCAGCCAGCATGACGCGGGCCCGATGCGCGTCGAGGTGGATGGCGTCGCACTGCCCGGGCCGCGCATCCCGCTGGTCGACGACGGCAGCGTGCACCACGTGCGGGTGGCGTGGCCGCGGGCCGTCGCGTGAACACGCGGGCGTCGCTGGATCGCGAACTGGACCGGTTGGCCGGCATGTTGTCGCCGTGGCTGTCGAGGCTGCGCCATCCGGCCCAGTTCTGGCCTCAGTTCAACGCGCTCGCCGACCGGATAGGCGAGGGCGCGTCCGCGGCAGACCAAAGGCACGTCGCGCAGCGGCTGCAAGCCATGCTGGCTGCGCATGGCATGGACAGGCGGGACGACCCCGCGTCCTGCGCCGGCGATGCCGTTGCGTCCCCGGGAGTTGCGGTCAGCGTTGCCGGGAATCGGCGCGCTGATCCCGCACGTGGCGCATCAGGTTGACGAACGTATCCACCCAGTAGCGGTCGCGGTGGCGCGCGAGGTAGGCCAGCAGCTCCTCGTGCGCTTCGTTGGACACGGCCAGGTGGTCGCCGCCGATGCCGTGGAACGTGAAGTTGACCATCGTGCCGCGCTTCGCCGCTTCCTCGACATGCGCGATGAGCTGCGCACCGGTGACACCCACGGGGACCATGACAGGCACGGCATGCAGGTCGAGCGTACGCATGTCGCCGATGATGTCCGCGTTGCCCAACTTGATGGCGACGAACTGGTCGGCGACCAGGTCGATGTAGTTACCGTCGCTTGCCATCACGTCGCCGCAGGGAACGGTCAGGGTACGTTCGCGCTGGCCGTCGATGGCGGCGAGCATGACGTTGGCGACCAGCACCTGGTCCTTCATCTGGGCGGCGGTGGTGGTGTCCAAGTCGCGCTGCGGTTCCACCCAGCCGCGGTCCGGCAGCGATGCCGAACACTGGTGGAACAGGGTGTGGTTGCCCAACTCATGCCCTTGCCGTGCCGCGTGGCGCCAGTCCTCCATCCGCAGGCGCACCGTGTCGCATGAGAGTTGCAGGTAGAAACTGCCCTTCAGCCCATGACGGTCGAGCGCGGGTATCGCGTTGTCCAGCTGCGAGTCCAGCGCATCGTCGTAGGCCAGGCTGACCGCTGCGATCTTCCCGTCCGGCCACGGGTAGGGCGTCGTCTGTGCCCGCGCCAGCGGGCCGGCCAGCATCCCGAGCAGCAACAATCCGGTCGGCACGAGATGTCGCATTGCCAGGCGCCTCAGTGCTGCAGGGTCTGGATGGCATGCGCCGGGATGGTCACCTGCGCCGACCGGTCGCCCACGTAGAAGTTGTACGTGATGGGCTGGTCGGTACGGTTCATGACCACCGTGGCGAGCCGGTTGTCGAGGTTGAGGAAGGCGGTGGTGAGCAGGGTGCTGCGGCTGCTGACCGCGCTGACGCGCCGTGCTTCCGGACGGATGAACTTGGAAAAGTGGCCGATGTAGTAATAGCTGGGCGTGTAGATCAGTTCGCCGGTGGTGGTGTCGCCGTGGATGGGCGAGAAGCAGAAGTTCCCCACGTGGTTGGGGCCGCCGTGCTGGTCAAGCAGGATGTTCCAGTCGGTCCAGCCCTCCGCGCCATTGTTGAGGTCGTTGATGATGGCGGTGCCGTAGCGTTCGGCATTCGGCCAGTGCTGGTAGCGGGCGGGGTCGAACTTCTCCACCGTGGCCTCGGTCAGCAGCAGGTGCTTGTCGGGATAGGCCTGCGCAACCGCGGCCACGTTGCCGAACATCGGGTCGAAGCCGGCCCAGGTCTCGTACCAGTGGAATCCCATGCCCCATGCGTACTTCGAGGCCTCAGGGTCGTCGAAGATGACGCGCGCCCGGTGCACCATCATGTCGCGGTTGTGGTCCCACACGATGATCTTCTTGTCCGCGTAGCCGGCGCGGTGCATCGTCGGGCCGAGGTGGTTCTTCAGGAAATCGCGTTCCTCCTCGGCGGTGAACAGCATGGACTCCCACGTCTGCTTGGCCATGGGTTCGTTCTGCAGGGTGATGCCCCAGATCGGGATGCCTTCCGCCTCGTACGCCTGGATGAACCTGGTGAAGTAGCGCGCCCAGGCATCGTTGTATTCCGGCAGCAACGCGCCACCGCGCAGCATGTGCCCGTTGGTCTTCATGAAGGCGGGCGCGCTCCAGGGGCTCGCATAGGTGGTCAGCTTGCCCCCGGCGGCTTCGATGGCGCGCTTGATCATGGGGATGCGCGCCTTGCGGTCGTGGTCGATCGAGAACGTCGACAAGGCCTTGTCGCCTTCGTCGATGTAGGTATAGCTGGATGAGCTGAAGTCGGAGCTGTGGATGGTGGTGCGCAGCAGCGTGTAGCCGATGCCATCGCGCGGGTCGTAATAGGCCTTCAGGAACTCCGCCTGCGTGGCGGGCGACAGCGCGGCGAATACTTCCGCGCTGGAATCGGTGATGGCGCCGCCGATCCCCAGCATCGGCTGGAAGCGCTTGCCCGGATTGACGAACACCGACGTCTCCGCCTCCGTGAGCGGGTGGCCGGGCTTCAACGTCACCTCGCCGCTGTGTCCCAGCCGCTGGTCGGTGCCCTGCGCGGTGGTGAAGATGGTGACGGTATCCGAAGTATTCATGACGCTTTCCTTGGTGCCGGCATCCTTTGCGGAACACGGCAGGCTTGCGAGCAGGGCGCCCAGCGTGGCGACGGCGAAGAAGGAGCGGTGGTTCATGGATGGACCTCGCGTTGTTCGGATGAGCGGCGCGGAAAATTTCACCCCGCCCTTTTGTGCGGACAGATAACGTGCGATTCTGACAGCGCTGTCATACATTCGACATGCCGAAGCTGTCAAACGCACGGTGTTCCGACGGGCGTCAGCGCCGCGAAGCAGCGCGGAAGTGCGTCGCGTGGTGGAAACGTGTTGCCATGCAGCATGCCGGTTGCGCAGTCGGAGGCAAGGCAGCAAGGGCAAAGCCATCGACGTGCCTGTCCGCCGGCGCGATGGCGTCGGGATGGGAACGGGCGGTACACAAGCACTGGCGGCGCTGTCAGAATCTGCCGCACCCGCGGGCCGTGTCGAATCTGGAGCAGGAACTGCACTATGCGTAGTCGTATCGAGGATGTGGCTGCAGCAGCGGGTGTATCGATGAAGACGGTCTCGCGCGTGCTCAACAACGAGCCGAACGTGCGCGATGAAATGCGCCAGCGGGTCATGAAGGCCGTCGAGAAGCTGCAGTACCGGCCCAACCTGTCCGCACGAAGCCTGGCCGGCCAGCGCTCCTATGTCATCGCGCTGGTCTACAACAATCCTTCGCGCAACTACCTGATGGAAATCCAGAGCGGCATGCTGGATGCCTGCCGCGACAGCCATTACAACCTGGTGCTGGCGCCGGTCGGCACGCCGAAGCAGCGCAAGGCGGACGACCTGAAGGTGGTGTTCGAGCACTTCGCCCCCGACGGCGTGGTGCTGATCCCGCCGCTGACGGACGATCCGGCGGTGATCGGTTTCCTCGAAGCGCAGGACGTGCCTTTCTCCTGCATCGCGCCCAAGCATGGCGAAGGCCGTATCGGCGTGATGATGGATGAGACCGCCGCCGTGCTGGAGCTGATGCAGGGCCTGATCGGCCAAGGGCATCGACGCATCGGCCATATCAAGGGGCCACCGTCCCACGGCGCGTGCCATTGGCGCCACAAGGGCTACAAGGACGCACTTCGCAAGGCGGGCATCGCCTTCGACCCGGACCTCGTCGTGCAGGGTGCGTTCTCGTTCGAATCCGGCATCGAAGCCGCCAACGCGCTGCTGGATCTTCCGCAGCCACCCACGGCGATCTTCGCGGCCAACGACGACATGGCGGCGGGCGTCATCCGCGCTGCCTGCCAGCGCGGCCTGGTGGTACCCGACGATGTTTCCGTCTGCGGTTTCGACGACACGCCCATCGCCCGGCATATCTATCCGGCACTGACCACGGTGCGCCAGCCGACTTCGGAGATGGGCAAGCTTGCGACGCTTGAGCTGCTGGCCCGCATCCGCACGCAGGGCGGCGGGACGATGGTGCATGTCGAGCACCAGGTGCTGTTCCGCGAATCCACGCGCGCCCCCGACCCCGCGTGACGTCGACGGCGACGGCGCGTTTCCCGCGCGGCCGTTTCGCATGAAGTGAACAACGGACGACGGGCCGGCCGGCCCCGTCGCGTGACGTTGCGCGGCTCCGCCCGAGCGTCGCGGGGAAAAAATCCGTGCGAGAAATTTTCGGGTGCGAAGAAGCGAGAAAACGGTTTCAGCTGCGATGCAGCATGACTTTTACAGCTGAAAACAAGGGATTTTTCTCCGATCACGACTTTCTGGCCGAAAAGTTGACAACGCTGTCAATCGGGCGTCCAATGCCGCCCAATGTGCGAGGAGAGGCCTCGAACGCGTTCCACAACTTCAAAAACTTGATTTCGTGAATTTCCGGAGAGGGGAAAATCCATGAAGAAACTGCAGTCCGTTCCCAGGAAGCGGGTGCTGACATCCGCGTTGCTGTTCGCCATGGCCGGTCCCGCATGGGCCCAGCAGTCAGCACAGGAAACCACTACCAGCACGCAGACCGCCGCTCCGCAGGCCGATGCCACCGAGCTGGACACGATCGTCGTGACCGGCATCCGGGCGAGCCTTGATGCGTCGATGAATCTCAAGCGGGATTCGCAGGGCGTGGTCGACGGCATCGTCGCCGAGGACATCGGCAAGTTCCCGGACACCAACCTGGCCGAATCGCTGCAGCGCATCAGTGGTGTGTCGATCGACCGCACGTCCAGCGGCGAGGGCTCCAAGGTCACCGTGCGCGGCATGGGTCCGGACTACAACCTGGTGCTGTTCAACGGCCGCCAGATGCCGGCATCCAACCTCGGCAGCGGCGGCGCGGGTTCGTCCACCTCGCGCTCGTTCGACTTCGCCAACGTGGCCAGTGAAGCGATTTCGGAGATCCGCGTCTTCAAGACCGGTCGTGCCGACAACCCCACGGGCGGCATCGGTGCCACCATCGACGTCAGGACGGCGCGTCCGCTGGAGGCCGATCCGGTGGCGACGTTCGGCCTGAAGGCGGTCAACGACAGCTCCAACGACAACCTGCCGAAGACCTTGCAGGGCAGCGATTTCACCGGTGAGATGTCGGGCATCTTCAGCCAGACCTACGCCGACGGCCGTTTCGGCATCGCGCTGAGCGGCAGCTACCAGGAACGCGACTCCGGCTTCAACCAGGCGTCGGTGGCCGATGGCTGGCTGACGTTCTACGGCGACAACTCGAACAGCTGGCAGCGCCTGCCGCTGCCGGGCGAGACCTACTACGACCGCATCGATAACCGTCCCGGTCCGGATGACGTCTATGCGCGTCCGCAGAACACCGGCTACAGCGTCAACGGCGTGCAGCGCCAGCGCACCAACGGACAGGTGACCCTGCAGTGGGCACCGACCGACAACGTGACCACCACGCTGGATTACAGCTACGTCGAGAACAAGGTGCAGCAGCAGCGCAGCGAGTTGTCGGTGTGGTTCAACTACGGACCGGGCGACAGCTCGTGGACCGATGGTCCCGTCGCCGCCCCGATCATCTATTCGGAAGACATGACGGGCGCCGACCTGTCGATGGGCGGCATGCAGCTGGCGACGAAGACCCAGGGCGATTCGCTGGGCTTCAACGTCGAGTGGGAAGTCACCGACAACTTCAACCTGGAATTCGACTACCACAACTCCAGCTCCGAATCGAAGCCGGACAGTCCGCTCGGCTCGGCCGGCGTGCTCGGCGTGGCCGCCTACGTGCGCGGCACCACCACGGTGGACTACAGCGGCGAGATCCCGATCGTCAACGTCGTGCTGCCGCCGGGCCAGACCGAGGTACTTGCATCGCAGGCACTGGTCACCGGTTCGGTGTTCCAGAACAGCTACAACAAGTCCGAGGTCGAGCAGCTGCAGGCCAAGGGCCGCTTCGAGTTCGGCGAGTACTCCGGGCTGGATTTCGGCGTGTCGGCCATCGACGTGCAGAACCGCTCGGCATCGGCGGTGATGCAGCGCGATACGTGGGGTGGCGTGGGTACGCCGGCCGACTACGACGACAGCATCTGGTACACCGACCACATGTCGCGCTACTTCGAGGCGTTCGGCAACCACAACAACCCCAACTGGACCGATGCCTTCCTGGTGTTCGACTTCGAACGCCTGCGCCAGGCGGCGATCGCCGAATCCGGCTGTGCAAGCTGCTACCAGATGCCCACCGAGTTCACCGACGACATGCGCACGACCGAGAAGTCGAAGAGCGCGTACGTGCAGTGGACGACGATGTTCGACTGGTCCATGCCGCTGCACGTGGCGCTGGGCGTCCGTTACGAGAAGACGGAAGTCGTCTCCACCGCGCTCGAGCGCGTGGGCGAGACCATCTCCTGGGTGGCGGCGAACGAGCTGTACGTCAACTACGCCGCTGAGCAGACTTTCGGCCGGCGCGAGGGCGACTACGACTACTTCCTGCCGAACCTGGACCTGAAGCTGGATCTCAGCGACAGCATGGTGCTGCGCGGCAGCTACAGCCAGACCATCGGCCGCCCCGGCTGGGGTGCCATCCGAGGCGGCCAGCAGCTGGCCAACGTCGTGCGCATCACCGGCGGCGACGGCAGCCGTGGCGACCCGGCGCTGGAGCCGCTGCTGTCGGACAACTTCGACCTGTCGTTCGAGTGGTACTACAGCGAGGGCAGCTACTTCTCGGTGGGCTACTTCCGCAAGGACATCGAGAACTTCATCAGCGACACCATCGTGCGTGAAGAGCCGTTCTCGCTGCGTACGCCGGTGGGCGGTACCTACTGGAACAACGCGCTTGCGGCCGGCTGCCTGCCGACCGACGGCGACTGCATCCGGACCTACATCTTCGCCAACCATGCCGGTGATCCTGGCGTTGACGTGGCGGCGGGCACCATCACGGGCCAGCCGGGCGATCCGGTCGCGGGCTTCAACATCACCGTGCCGGCCAACCAGCGCTCGGATACGCTCGATGGTTGGGAAATCAACATCCAGCACCTGTTCTGGGACAGCGGCTTCGGCCTGGCGGCGAACTACACCAAGGTCGATTCGGGCCTGACGTTCGACAACACCGACCTGGGCGACCAGTACCCGCTGGTGGGCCTGAGCGATTCGGCCAATCTGGTGGCGTTCTACGACAAGGGGCCGTGGCAGATCCGTGCGGCATACAACTGGCGCGACGAGTTCTTCAACGGCGTGGGCGGGCAGGGCAACAACCCGAACTACGTCGAGGAGTACGGCCAGCTCGACATGAACGTCAGCTACCAGGTCACGCCGCAGCTCACCCTCAGCCTGGAAGGCATCAACCTGACCGACGAGACGATGCGCACGCACGCCCGCCACGAGAACATGGTGCGGTTCGCCACGCAGACGGGTCCACGCTACATGTTCGGCCTGCGCTACCGCTTCTGAGGCCTGCAACGCCGTAAACCGCCCACTGCTCTCCGGGGCGGCGGAAGGGTCGCTGGGAATACCAGCGGCCCTTCTTTCCTTGCAAACCGCGATCAGGCACGATGCGCTTGCCTGTCGCCCCCCGTCCGGAATGCTTCGATAGCGAATGAGCAACCACGTCCTGTTGAGCAACGTCGAGCACATGCACCTGCGGGTGGACGCTGGCCACGGGGCGGCCCTCGGCGATGAGGTGATGCAGGCGCTGACGTTCCCGGATGAATTCCGCAACGTGCAGGCGCACTATCCCATCGTGTTCCGTCGCGATGCAGGCGGGGGCTTCCAGCCGCTGGCCCTGTTCGGCCTGCACGAAGGTGCCAATCTTTTCCTGCAGGGCGACCGCTGGGATGCGACCTACATTCCGCTATCGGTGCAGCGGCAACCGTTCCTGATCGGCATCGCCGGCGAGGAACGCCTGATCCACATCGACCTGGACCATCCGCGCGTGCGCAGCGGCCAGGGCGAGGTGTTGTTCCGCGAGTACGGCGGAACCACCGAGTTCCTCGAGCGCATCAAGTCGGTGCTGTCGGCCCTGCATGACGGTGTCGTCGCCACGCCGTCCTTTATCGAAGCGCTGCTGCGGCACCAGTTGCTGGAGTCGTTCGTGCTGGATGTCCAGCTGGACGACGGTTCGCACAACCGGCTGGTCGGTTTCCATACCATCGACGAGGCACGGCTGCAGGCACTGGACGGCGCGGCGCTGGAACGCCTCGCGCGCGATGGGCACCTGTTGCCGATCTACATGGTGCTGGCCTCTGTGTCGCGTTTCCGCGACCTGATCGAGCGGATGAACCGCCGCCGTGCTGCCGGCCATTGAACCCATCGAGGAGCTCACCGGCGTCGACCCGGGATCGCTGCCGGAGGAGCTGCTGCGTTCCTCCCGCCCCAGGGTGCTGCGCGGACTGGTGGCGCAATGGCCGATGGTGCAGGCCGCCCGCACGTCGGCAAGTGCGGCCATCGATTATCTGAAGCGTTTCGACCATGGCGGCATGCCGGTGGTGGCGACGATCGCGCCACCCGAGGCCGCGGGCCGCGTGTTCTACAACGAGGACCTGAGCGGCTTCAATTTCCGCCGCGAACAGGTACCGCTGGCCGTCGCGCTGGACACGCTGCGCAAGTACCTGGAGGCCACGGCGCCCCCGTCCATCTACGTGGCTTCTACCACGCTGGATACGTTCCTGCCCGGTTTCCGCGACGAGAACAAGGTCGATCTTGGCGGGCGCGACCCGCTCGCCAGCATCTGGATCGGCAACCGCAGCCGCATCGCGGCCCACCAGGACGTGCCGGACAACCTGGCCTGCGTGGTGGCGGGACATCGGCGGCTGACCCTGTTCCCGCCGGAACAGTTGAAGAACCTCTATGTCGGCCCGCTCGACCACACGCCCGCCGGGCAGGCCGTGAGCCTGGTGGATTTCGCGGCGCCGGACCACGCGCGTTTCCCGCGCTTCGCCGAAGCCCTGCGACACGCACGGGGTGCGCTGCTGGCGCCCGGCGATGCGGTGTTCATCCCGAGCATGTGGTGGCACCACATGGAGGGCCTGGATGCGTTCAACGCGCTGGTCAACTACTGGTGGCGGCAGTCGCCATCGTGGATGGACACGCCGATGAACGCGCTGATGCTCGCCATCATGAGCGTGCGTGACCTGCCGCCGGCCGAACGCGCCATCTGGAAGGACGTCTTCGCACACTACGTCTTCGACTACGACGAGGCCGAGGACGCAGGCCACATCCCCGCATCCGCGCGCCGCGTGCTTTCGCCCATCGACGAGGCCCGCGCCCGCCACCTTCGCGCGCTGCTGCTGCAGCGCCTCAACCGCTGAGTACGTCCCGCATGCAGAACCACGACACCGCCGTCAGTCCCCGCCCCGTCAAGCGCGTCGTCATCGCCGGCGGCGGGACCGCGGGCTGGATGGCGGCGGCCGCCCTGTCGAAGACATTGGGCAAGACCCTGGACATCACCCTGGTGGAGTCGGAGGAAATCGGCACCGTGGGCGTGGGCGAAGCCACCATCCCCACCCTGGTGGTTTTCCACCGGCTGCTGGACATCAAGGAGCAGGATTTCATGGCGGCCGTGCAGGGCACGGTGAAGCTGGGCATCTCCTTCGAGAACTGGAAGGACGTCGACCACCGCTACATCCACTCTTTCGGCATCAGCGGCAAGGACCACTGGTCCGCGGGATTCCAGCATTTCTGGCTGCGCGGACGGCAGGAGGGGCTGGCAAGCGAGTACAGCGACTACTGCATCGAACTGCAGGCCGCGCTGCAGGATCGTTTCTCCCATCTGCCGCGCTACCACGTCAACTACGCGTACCACATGGATGCGGCGCTCTATGCACGCTTCCTGCGCGATTTCAGCCAGCGGCATGGCTGCAGGCGCATCGAAGGCAAGATCGTGGATGTGGCCAAGGACGAGCACGGTGGCATCGCGTCGATCCGGCTGGAGCGCGGCGAGGTGATCGAAGGCGATCTCTTCATCGACTGCACCGGCTTCCGCGCGCTGCTGATCGGCCAGGCACTGGGCGTGGGCTACACGGACTGGTCGCAGTGGCTCTTCAACGACAGCGCGCTGGCCACGCAGACGACAGCGGTGCGCGACGCGGTGCCCTACACGCGCGCGATCGCCGGCACGGCGGGCTGGCAATGGCGCATCCCGCTGCAGCACCGCGTGGGCAACGGCATCGTCTACTCCAGCCGCTACATGAGCGATGACGAAGCGCGCGAGCAGTTCCTGTCCAGCGTGGAAGGCGAGGTCATCAAGCAGCCGTGGCCGATCCGTTTCAAGCCCGGCCAGCGCCAGCAGTGCTGGGCGAAGAACGTGGTGGCCCTGGGCCTGGCCGGCAGCTTCATCGAGCCGCTTGAATCGACCACCATCCACCTGATCCAGCGCGGCATCGTGCGCCTGCTGCAGACCTTCCCGCGCGTGATCACCCAGCCGGCGATCGACGAATACAACGCGCGGCTGGATGAGGAACTCCAGCACGTGCGCGATTTCGTCGTGATGCACTACTGCGTCAGCGACCGTCGCGACACGCCGTACTGGCGCGACATCGCGGCGATGGAGATTCCCGCAACGCTGCGCCATCGCATCGAGCTGTTCCGCGAAACGGGGACGGTGTTCCACGTACCCGGCGAACTGTTCGGCGAGAACTCCTGGATCCAGGTGATGATGGGGCAGGGCATCGTGCCGCGGCAGCATCATCCGACCGCGGACGTCATGGCACGGGACGACCTGAAGCGCTTCCTAGACGACATCCGTGCCAACGTGCTCGGCACGGTGCGGCAGATGCCGGCCCACATGGACTACCTGCGCGCGTACTGTCCCGCCCCCAGGCCCTGACGCACGGCCGGGGAGCGAGATGTACCGGCCCGCCCCCGCGCACGGAGGCGGGCCTGCTGCGTGGTGTCAGAAATCGAAGCGCGCGGCCACCGACACCGGGACCGAGACCCGGCTGCCCGTGTCATTGATGGAGCCCAGGCCCAGGCCACCGATCGCACTGTCGTCGCCTTCCAGGTCCGCCACGTAACGGACGCCGGCCTGCGCGGTGATGCCGAAGCGCTCGCCGACCGGGATCAGCACGCCGACATCGACCCCGGCACTGGCGGCCCACTTCTTCTCGGTGAAGGGGACGTTCTCGATGGCGATCGCCGCATCGGGAATCTCGAACGTGGCGCGGATGTCATCGGTCTGCGTGGCGCCCAGGCGGCCGGCGATGAAGGGGCGCGTCGCACCGGGCTGCATGAAGTAATGCCGGTAACCGGCTTCAACGGTCAACGCCTTGTACTTGCTGAAGGTGCCGTACACCGGCAACTCGGTGTTGAGCGCGGGAACGAAGGCGCCACCGACCTGGACCGTACCATCGTCGGTCTCGGTATAGCGCAGCTGCCCGAACACCTCGGAGCGGTCACTCAGTCCATAGGCGAATTCCAGGCCGTAGCCGGTGGAGAGGTCGTAGATCTCGTCGTGCCCGCGCGACTGGATGCGCAGTTCGGCACTGACGCCGGCCAGGGCGGGATTCAACGGACCCAGGTCCGGTACCGGCGCGATCGCACCGTCATGCACGTCGCCGCTGGCGGGTGCATCGATGCCGCCGAACACGGACAGCGAAAGTTTTCCCGGCTGTGGTCCTGCCGCGAGCGCAGCAGGGCTGGCGAGTGCAAGCGAGAGGGCGGCGACGATCGACAGTTTCTTCATGATGTCCTCCAGGGAATGGTGGTGATTCGGCGCGGGGGCGCCGACCCACGCATACGCGCGTGAACACGCGTCGGATGCACCGCGGCGACAATCGGCGCGTGGCTGCATCCGGTGCGGCATGGGCTTCGTATGGAAAAGGACAAACCCTTTCACATGCGCTTCACGTGTAGCCCTGCGCGTGGGCGCATCCCTGCCCAGGAATGCCTGTCATGAAGAAGAGAGTGCTGTTGCTGGTGGCATGTTGGCTGATAGGTCCCGCTGCGTTGGCGGCCCATGATCCCGCGCCGGGTGAGATGCTTTCGGCAATCGAGGGAACATGGGAAGGACGGTTGTCGTATCGCGACTACCAGCCGCCGCACGCGATGGTGGAGCTGCCCACGCGACTGTTCGTGGCAGCGGAAGCCGCCGATTCGCTGGTGCTGCATTTCGTGTACGAGGATGGTCCCGGAAAGATCGTCCACGGTTACCAGCAGATGCGCTTCGACCTGAAAGGCGGCACGCTGGCGTGGCGCAGTGGTTCGGTGACGCCGGAAAGCGTCACCTGTGCGATTGAAGAGTTCGAAGAAGCCGGCGGTCGCTGGACGGTGTCTTTCGAATGCCCGCCGCCGCCCGGGGAAGACGGCGGCCCATCGCGCCACCGGATGGAAGCATCGGCGGGTGCGTGGACGCTGCAGAAGCAGGAGAGGACGACGGAAGGCGCGTGGCTGCTGCGCAACCGTTACGAATTCCGTCGCGGTCCCGGATGAACCTGCTAGTCCTGCGCCGCGAGGTCCTCGCGCAGGATGCGCAGCACTTCCGCGATCGCGGCCTCGGATTGGTACAGGTCATGTCCTGATGCCACCACCCTTGTCGAGGCGGCGCCGGGGATGATGGCGCTGGCAAGTGGCACCACGCCGTCGCCTTCCGGCACGCGCCCCGGCAACCTGCCGGCGATGGTGTGGTAGGGAATGTGCGCGGCGGGCATCAGGTGTTCGCCCGCACGACGGACCGGTTGTGCGGTCTGCAGCGTGGCGATGCTGTTCAGCCGCGCCTGCTGGTAGGTTTCGCGCACCTCCTCCCGTACGGCCTGCGGATGCTCGCGCGCCACGCGCTGCAGGGATTGGATCTCCGGCGTGCGCCGACCCACCAGCGAGCGCATCAGTCGCCCATACCAGCGATCAGCACTGGGACTGCCGAGATGGGGTGCGGCCAGGAAGATGGCGCGCGAAACGCCCGGATACGGCGCGAAGCGGAACGTCGTGTCGATGGTCGCCACATCCGCGGCGTCCCCGGGCAGTTGCCCGGGCGGCACGGCGAATGCCGCCGACCAGAGCACGTCGCCGCTTTCCACGCACAGCAGCCGCGACAGCACACCTCCCATGCTGTGGCCGATCAGCACCATGCCCTCGCGCGCGGGATCGTCCTGTTCCGGATCCAGCGTGGCCCAGGCAGCATCCAGATAGGCCTGCACGCGCCGGCGCGTGACCAGCAGCGGTGCGTTGGTCTGGTACACCACGTGCCAGATCTGGAAATGCCGGCGCAACGCGGGATCGGCCCAGATGTCGTTGGACAGCCTGGCCCAGGCCAGCGGACTGCTGCCCAGGCCATGCAGCATCACGATGGGGCGCTTGTCGGGATCGTAGTCCTCGAGCAGGTAGAGCCCGGCGCGCCGGCCGACTTCATCGCCACCCAGCAATCCCCAGATGCCCAGCCGCTTCAGCGACGAGCTGCCGGCGCCATGGGCGTAGAACGCGGACGTATCCGCGGCGAGCGCCAATGTCCGCGTTCCCACCATGACGTGCGCGCTGCGCAGCGGATTGCCGATCACCAGGCGCGGAGGCGACGCCGGCTCGCCATCCCACTCGATCCAGGCGGTGGCGGGCCGGAACACGCCTTCCGGCGGTTGCAGTTCGCACAGGGGCTGGTGCGTGCAGCGCGGGCTGATGGCCGCCAACGGAATGCCCCAGCCAGCGCTGACGTGACGCGTGCCGCCGTACAACTGCGTGGACACCTCGGCGGCACGGACCAGCGTGAGCGGTGGATTGAAATACGGCGACAGGTCGCGGAACTCCACCTGCACCGTGCCGCGTGAGAGGGTCAGCGGACCCGCGCGCCAGGCAGGCGTGGTCTGGAGCACATGCGCCAGCCACGCATCGGTGCAGTGATTGGACAGCGCGGTGATGTCATCGAGCGGTACCTGGCCCGACGCGGCCGCACGGTAGGCGTATTGCGCGCAGCGCAGCCAATGCGGCGCGGCGCGCGCACCCGCTTGCCGCCGGGCCTGCTGCGCCGATGCCAGGGCGCGTGCGGGCCAGTCCTCCGCGGCAGGGGACCCTGGGGGCCCTGCGGACGCCCGGTCGGCATCGTCGGCGGGCAGCGTGCGACACCCGGCCAGTGCGAGCAACGACAGGAGGGCGATGCCGGCGGGGAACAGGCAACGGTGCATGCGGACTCCGTGGCATGGGGCGGCGACGCGTCGCCTTCGCGCATTATCCCGGGTCCTGGTGGCGATGCCATGCCTCCGCGTGCCCCACCCGCTCGCTGTCCGCGCCGGCATGCCGCTGGACTATGCTTGATGGATGATCGACGAGCGACTGGAAAGTTTCATTACCGCCCACCGGCGCATCTTCGTGCTGACCGGCGCGGGCTGCAGCACCGATTCCGGCATCCCGGATTACCGCGACGACGAAGGCGGCTGGAAGCGCGCGCAACCGGTGACCTACCAGGCCTTCATGGGCGAGGCCGCCACCCGCCGGCGCTATTGGGCGCGCAGCCTGGTCGGCTGGCCACGCATCGCGTCGGCGCGGCCCAACGTCGCGCACCGCGCCCTCGCGCAGCTGGAAGAGCGGGGCCAGTGCGAGCTGCTGCTGACGCAGAACGTCGATGGCCTGCACCAGGCTGCCGGCAGCCATGCGGTCGTGGATCTGCACGGCCGGCTGGAGATGGTGCGTTGCATGGCCTGCGAGCAGCGCACGCGGCGCGCCGACCTGCAGCGGCGGCTGGTGGAGCGCAATCCGGCATGGGCCGCTCTCGTCGCGGACAGCGCGCCGGATGGCGACGCCGATCTGGAGGGCCGCGACTTCGATACCTTCGATGTTCCCGAATGCGAGGCCTGTGGCGGCGTGCTGAAGCCGGACGTGGTGTTCTTCGGTGAGAACGTGCCGCAGGAACGGGTGAGAACCGCGATGGACCACCTGCAGCAGGCCGACGCGATGCTGGTGGTCGGGTCCTCGCTGATGGTCTGGTCGGGTTTCCGCTTCGTGCATGCGGCGGTGCGTGAAGGCATCCCGGTGGGCGCCGTCAACCTGGGGCGTACACGCGGGGATGACCTGCTCCGCTTCCGGGTCGCCGCGCCGTGCGGGCCGGCGTTGTCGTTCCTGCTGGAGGCGGCGGCCAGCGCACCCGCGCGATGACGCCCGACCCGTTGGCGGGTGGGCGCGACGGGCAGCGGCAGGCATACACGCCTGCCGTGCACGTCATTCGGTGCTGTTGAGACTGATCCAGCGCTCGAGCGAATGCGGCGAGAGCGGCCGCGAAACGAAGTAGCCCTGCAGCACCGCGCAGTTGAGCGAGGCCAGTACCGCGCGCTGGGCTTCGTTCTCGACACCTTCGGCCACCACCTTCAGCGACAGGCTTTCGCCGATGCGCAGCACCGACGTGGTCAGCGACCGTGCCGCCGCACTGTGCTCCAGGTCGCGCACGAAACTCATGTCCAGCTTGACCTCGCTGACCGGCAGGCGGTGCAGGTGGCTGAGGCTGGAATAGCCGGTACCGAAGTCGTCGATGGACAGCGGCACGCCCATCCGGTGCAGGGCATCGATGTTGCCGAGCACCTCGGGCTTCTCCGCCAGCATCACGCTCTCGGTGACCTCGATCATCAGTTCCGCCGGCGTCAGGCCCGACTTGCCCAGCACGTTGCCGATGAAGGCGGGCAGGTCCTGCTGTTCGAAGTTGATCGCGGAGAGGTTCACCGACACGCGCGGCACGGCCACGCCGCGTCGCCGCCAGTCGGCCATCTGCGTGCAGGCTTCCTCCAGCGTCCAGCGGCCCAGCTCATCGATCAGTCCGCATTCTTCGGCCATCGGCACGAAGGTGCTCGGGGAGATCTCGCCGATTTCCGGGTGGCGCCAGCGCAGCAGCGCTTCCACGCCATGCAGCCTGGTGTCCGGGCCCATCTCCACCTGCGGCTGGTAATGCAGCCGCAGCTGGCCACTGCGCACGGCGTCGCGCAGCGCCGATTCCAGGGCCAGCCGTTCCTGCATGGCCTGGTTCATTTCCAGGCTGTAGAACACGATGCGGCTGCCGCCTTCCGACTTGGCGCGGTACATGGCGATGTCGGCATGGCGCACCAGCGAATCCACGTCCCAGCCATCGCCGGGGAACATCGCCACGCCCACGCTGGCCTGGGGCGTCATCATCATGCGGCCGGCGTTGACGGGTTGCGAGAGTCGCGCCAGCAGGCGGTCGGCCAGGTTGGCGGCCTCTTCGGCGCTGCATTCGGGCAGCGCGATGATGAACTCGTCGCCGGCCAGGCGCGCCACCACGTCGCCGTCGCCGAGCTCAGCGCCCAGGCGCCTGGCCAGTTCGCGCAGCAGCGCGTCGCCAGCGGCGTGTCCCTGCGTGTCGTTGACGATCTTGAAGCGGTCGATGTCGATGAACAGCACCGCGGCTGTCGCGTCGTGCCGCGCGGCCGTCAGCAGCATCTGCTCGGCCTTGTTGTTGAAGAGCATGCGGTTGGGCAAGCCGGTCAGCGTGTCGTAGAACGACAGCTTGTGCATGTGGGCGCGCGTGCGCTCGCGCTCCAGTGCCAGGGCGCACAGGTGCAGGCAGACGTCGGCCACGCGCTGGTGGAAATCGTCCGGCGCCCGGTTTTCCCAGTAGTACAGCGCGAACGTACCGAGCACGCGGCCGTCGTGCGCCTTGATGGGACTGGACCAGCATGCGCGGATGCCGAGTTTCAGGAACGGCGCCTTGTAGGCCTGCCAGCGCGGATCGCGTTCGATGTCCGTGGTCAGCACCGGCTGCCCGCTCCACGCGGCGCTTCCGCAGGCACCGACCATCGGGCCCGCCATCTCGCCTTCGATCACCGCGGCGATCTCGTCCGGCAGGCTGGGGGCGGCGAGCGGATGCAGGCGCCCGTAGTCGTCCAGCCCGATCACCGTGGCCACGGCCTCCGGCATGATCTTTTCCACTTCGCGGCAGACCTGCGTCAGCACCTCGCCGATCGGCTGTTCGCGGACGATCGCGCCCAGTACCTTGCGGTGCAGTTCTTCGTGCAGCTTGCTGTGGGTGATGTCGGTGTAGATGCCGAGGATGTTGCGCACCTTGCGTTCGGCGTCGTAGACCGGATTGACCACCGCCGAGATCCACAGCGGCACGCCGCTCTTCGCATAGGCCAGCAGCTCGGTGCGGTATCCCTGCTGCGAGTGCAGTTGTCCGCGCACCCATTCCAGCGTGTCCGGATCGGTGTGCGGGCCCACCAGGAAATCGCTGGGCCGGCGGCCGATGACTTCGTCGGGCGTATAGCCCAGCATCCGCACGAAACCCTGGTTGACGTAAGTGATGCGGGCGGCGTCGTCGCAGACGACCACGGCGTTGTCGCTGTGGTCGACGACCATCAGCGCGTCCTGCACGGACGTCGGAACGAGCGGCTCGATGACAGCTGCGGTTGGCCTCACGGTTACGACTTCCCCAGGATCGGTCCGGACAGATAGAAAGAAACCGCCGCAGCTCGCGCCACCGCGGAAATCCCCTGATATATGTAGCGATACGTTGCCGTATCGGCCCCCAATCGAAGCACTTTACCCGAACTGCCGGCGCATCGGCGCCGCTGCGCGCATGCAAGCGATTACAGGGCAGGCGCACGCTTGAAGCGTGATGCGCGTCACGCTGTTTGGTGGTCTTGTTCGGGCCATCCAGGGCTGCAGACCTGCGCAACACCGCTGACGCATCACCGTCATCCCGTCTCCGTAAGCTGCGGCCCGCACTTCAGGGGGCTGTAGACGAGATGAAGCGAACGACGCAGGTGGCCATCGTGTTGGCCATCTCCATGCTGCTGGTTGCTTGCGGGGAGCAGGCACCGCAGCCCGGCATAACGGCATCGCCTGCGGTCGACGCGGATTCGCTGCCCGAACCGGTGGGCGAGGATGACGCGGGATCCCTGCACGAGCGCGCCGCGCAGGCATTGGCCGACCATCGCATGGTGTCGCCGGCGGGGCGCAATGCGGTGGAGTACTACCTCGCCGCCCGCCAGGAAGAGGCGGGTGATGGCCGCGCGCAGGCCGCCCTGCTGGAACTGCAACCCTATCTGCTGATCGCGGTGGAGCAGGCATTGGGGCGCGGGGATGCCCCCGAGGCCGCCCGCCTGCTGTCGCTGGTCGCGCGCATCGACACGCATGCCCCTGCCTTGCCACGCTTGAAAGCGGCGCTGGCCGGCCTGCAGCTTGAACAGATGGAGAAGGCGCAGCGCGAAGCCACGGCGGATGCGCCATCGCCAACGCTTCCCGCACCGGGGGTTGCACCTGTACCCGCTCCCGTCACCGCCACTACCGCCGTGACCACCTCACCTGCGCAGAGCGCCCCGCTGTCGGCCGCGCCGCGCGCCAGCGTAGATGCCGTACCCGCAACGGCGGCGCCCGCATCGCCGGCGCGTGCGCCAGACGTCGTCACCAGTGCCGCGCCCGCCGTGACGCCCCGCGCCGTGGCGACGCGTACGCCGCGCCTGCTGCAGGATGTGCCGCCGCGCTATCCGTTGCCGGCCCTGCGCGCCGGCATGGAAGGCCAAGCCGAAGTGGCCTTCACCATCCAGCCCGACGGCAGTGTGCGCAACGTGCAGTTGGTGTCTTCCACGCCGCCCGGCGTGTTCGATGCCTCCGCCGTGGCGGTGGCGCAGCGCTGGCGCTTTGAAGCGACCGGACAGGTGCATGCGCTCCGCCGCACCGTGCTGTTCCGCCTGCCCGCCGGTGAAGCCGGCGGCGGCTGATTGGTGTCCGCCGCCGGATGCGGCGAGAATGGCGGCATGAACGACATCACTGCTGCTTCCCTGCTGGACACGGTCGAACAGGAAACCGGCCCCTCACCGCAATGGTCGGTGTTGTGGCTGCATGGCCTGGGCGCGGACGGACACGACTTCGCCCCGCTGGTGCCGGAACTGGTACGCCCCGGCTGGCCCGCGCTGCGCTTCGTGTTCCCGCACGCACCCGTGCGCGCGGTGACCATCAACAATGGCGTGCGCATGCGCGCCTGGTACGACATCGTGGGCATGGATTTCCCGACCCGCGCCGACAGTGCCGGCATCGAGGAATCCATCGTGCAGGTGGAGGCGTTGATCGCGCGCGAACAGGCGCGCGGCATCGCCCCCGAACGCCTGCTGCTGGCGGGCTTCTCGCAGGGTGGCGCCATCACGCTGGCGGCCGGCCTGCGCAGGCAGGTGCCGCTGGCGGGCCTGATCGCGTTGTCCACCTACCTGCCCGCTGCGGGCAGTGCCGCCGCACACCTGGCACAGGGCGCCAACACGCAGCCGGTCTTCATGGCCCACGGCACGGGTGATCCGGTGATCCCGCTGATGTATGCCGAACAGAGCGCGCAGGCGCTCAAAGGGCTCGGTTTCGATACGCAATGGCAGCGGTATCCGATGGCCCACCAGGTCTGCGCGGAGGAAATCCGTGACCTGGGTGACTGGATGCAGCGGCGTTTTGCGTTGTAATCCACCAGGACTCCCCGGCAGGTGACGCACGGCCGTGGCCGTGGTTACCATGCGCCCGGGGGATCACGCCAACGTTCAACGAGGACGAACTGCCGTGAAAGTGGTCATTGCCGACGACGAACCCCTGGCCCGCGAACGCCTGCGCGCGCTGCTTGCCGAGCACGACGGCGTCGAACTGGTGGCGGAGGCCGAGAACGGCCTGGATGCGCTGCAGGCCTGCGCCGAGCACCGCCCTGACATGGTGCTGCTGGACATCGCCATGCCCGGCGTGGACGGACTGGAAGCCGCGCGTCACCTGGCGGCGTTCGATCCGCGCCCGGCGGTGGTGTTCTGCACGGCGTACGACGCGCATGCGCTGTCGGCCTTCGAAGCCGCAGCCATCGACTACCTGATGAAGCCGATCCGCGCCGAGCGCCTGGCCGCCGCGCTGGAGCGTGCGCGCACCTTCATCGCCGGCCGCGAGAGCCAGGCCCCGGCCTCGCCCAGTTCGCAGCCGCGCACGCACCTGTGTGCCCGCCTCCGCGGCAGCCTGCGGCTGATCCCGGTGGACGAGGTGCATTACCTGCAGGCGGAAGAAAAGTACGTGGTGGTACACCACGCGCGTGGCGAGGACCTCATCGAGGAGTCGCTGAAGTCGCTGGAAGAAGAGTTCAACGGCCGCTTCGTGCGCATCCACCGCAACTGCCTGGTCGCGCGCCATGAACTGGTGGAGATCAAGCGCGTCGGCGACGGCCACGTGCAGGCGATCCTGCGGCATGGCAAGGCACCCCTGGAGGTCAGCCGCCGTTGCGTGGCCGGCCTGCGCGAAACGGTGAAGATGCTCTGACGCTGCCGCCCACGGCCGCCATGCGGGATAATGCCCGCATGACCACGCTGCGCATCGCCACCCGCAAAAGCCCGCTTGCCCTGTGGCAGAGCGAACACGTCGCCGACCTGTTGCGCGCAGCGCACCCGGCGCTGTCGGTCGAACTGGTGCCGATGAGTACCCGCGGCGATGAAGTGCTGGACCGCTCGCTGGCGGCCATCGGCGGCAAGGGCCTGTTCCTCAAGGAACTGGAACTGGCGATGCTGCGCGGCGAAGCGGACTGCGCGGTGCATTCGCTGAAGGATGTGCCGATGGAGCTTGAGGGGCCGTTTGCACTGGCCGCCATCCTGGAGCGCGCGGACCCCGCGGACGCCTTCGTGTCCAACCATTACGACGACATCGCCGCGCTGCCGCAGGGCGCGCGCGTCGGCACCTCGTCGCTGCGGCGGCAGGCGCAATTGCGGGCGCTGCGTCCCGATCTGGAACTGCTTGACCTGCGCGGCAACGTCAACACGCGCCTGGCCAAGCTGGATGCGGGCGACTACGACGCCATCGTGCTGGCGTGCGCCGGCCTGCAGCGCTTGGGTTTCGATGCGCGCATCAGGGCCAGGCTGGACGCGCCGCACTGGCTGCCGGCGCCGGCACAGGGTGCCATCGCGGTGGAATGCCGTGCGGAAGACCCGGCCACGCACGCACTCTTCGCCGTGCTAGACCATGCCGACACGCGCCGGTGCGTGGAGGCCGAGCGCGCGATGAACCGCGCGCTGCATGGCAGCTGCCATGTGCCCGTGGCGGCTTTCGCGCGCCTGCACGGGGGCATGTTGTCGTTGTCTGGCCTGGTGGGTTCGGCGGCCGAAGGACTGGCGATCCGCGCTGAAAGCGACGGGCCGGCAGCCGATCCGGAATCGCTCGGCCGCGCCGTGGCCAAGCAGCTGCTGGAGCAGGGCGCGGGCGAATTCCTCGCCTGAGGCGGCGCACCGTGTGCGCCGGTCCGCGGCCGCTTACTTGAACCGGTAGACCACGTTCATCGTGGTCAGGGTGTCGGTCTTCTTGATGTCCGGCGCCACGTCGCTGTTGTGGCGTGCCTGCCAGCCGGCCTTCAGCGCCAGGTGCGAATTCATCGTGACCGAGACGCCCAGGTCGTTCTGGGCGAAGGTGTTGTATTCGCCGGATTCGATCAGCAGCTTGTTGACGATGTCGGTGTTCTCGCTGAGCGAATAGCGCAGGTCGATCAGGCCGCGACCGATCAGGCTGGCCTCGGTGCGGTTGTCCAGCGTGTCGTGCGCGCGGCGGTAGCCCGGCCCCACCTGCAGGTCCAGGTGCGCGCGTTCGCTCTCGATCACCCGGTTGCCGTAGCTGACGCTGACCGACTGCTGGCGGCTGTAGGTGCCGAAGTCGTCTTCCTCATGGCGGAGCGCGGTGTTGATGGTGCCGCGTTCGTCCATCAGGTAGGCGCTGTTGGCATTGATCGTGTAGCGGTTGGCGGTGGTGCGGCGATCGCGCACGACGCTGCCGTCTTCCCGCGTCTCGCTGTACTCCGAACGCGAGCGCAGACCGAACAGGTTGGCGCTGTGCCGCCACGCGCCGCCTTCGGCGTAGGTCAGGTCCAGCCGGCCGTTGAAGCTCTCGGTATTGCTGTTGCCATGCGAGGAAGCGAAGCCGACTTCGCCACCCCCCGTCAGCTTCGGCGGGGGCGGGACCACCGGTGGCGGCGGGGGCGGGGGCGGGCGGACGGCGATGGCGGCGACGGGGGCCGCCGCTCCCTCCTTGCTCAAGGCCTTCGCGGGCGCAGGCTTGGCCAGCGGCACCTCGGGCTTGTCATTGCGGGGCAGGGCATTCATGGCCTGCGCAGCGGGCACCGCAGCGATCAGGGCAACAGCGAGCAGGGACGGCATCAGGGGGCGGGGCATGGGGGGCCTCGAAACGGCGAATCAGGATGTAACCGGTTACATGGTAGATTGCCCATGTGACAGCTACAACCCAAGTGGTTGTTTGTATTCAGGTTTGCGACATGGATTCTGCCATGGAAGCGCCGGCATTCAAGCAAGGCGGTCACGTCGGCAGCGCTTCCTGTCCAAGGCCATTCCCATCCAAGGTCCACCGGCCGTCACTCCACGACCCATGGCCCGCGCATAAGCGCCGTCCCTGCCTCATGCGGTGATACCGCATGCCATCGGAAGGATGACTCGCCCACGGATCGAACGGCATCCGCTCAGCGCGGAACGTCGATGGTGATGGTCGGGTCGTTGTAGCGCGAGTAGGTCTGCAGCATGGTGTAGGGCTGGCCGTCGTCACCCGTGCCGGCGTGGCGCAGCTGCATCGGCAATCCGTCGGTGCCGATCCAGTAGTCGAAGACGACGGATTCCGGCAGGGCGTGCCGCACGCGGTACCGCGTGGCGGCCTGGCCATCGATCGTATCGGTACCGATGCGTTCGGCCGACAGGCCCGCCTGCGATTGCTGGAGCTTCAAGGGGTCGCGCCAGGGGGCGAGCGTTTCCTTCGGCAGGGGCACCTGGGTCACGCGCGCCTGCACCTGCATGTACAAGGTGTCGCCGATGACCGTCTGGGTGCCCACCGGCAACAGGATGCGGTAGCGGTCGGGCGCCACGTAATCCATCTCGCTGGTCATCGGCCTGCCGCCTTCCACTGCCATGCGGGCATGGAAGCTGCGCGCGGACAGGAAACGGTTCATCGATGCCTTCACCTCCTGCACGGCATCCGCGGTGGGTGCGGGAGAGGTGGCGGGGGGCGCGGGAGTGACCGGTGCGGGTGGCGCCTCGGGCTGGCAGGCGGCCAGCAGGCACAGCGCGGCAACGGAAAACGCAGGAAGGCGACGCTTCATCGTGGGGTTCCCGGGGGAAGGAACGCGGCACGCCGACGGCTTGGGTCCGTGCGTTGGGGGTGCAGCAGCGGCGAGACACGCCGCGGCACCTGGCACCGCACGGGCCCAAGCCACCGGCGTACGGCAGGGCTTGTTTCCCTGTCCAACGCAGGGCGGGCGGTGAAAACGGCCAGCACTCGGCGATAATCCGGCCACGCCCCGCCGTTGCCGCAGCCCCCATGGACAAGATCGAACGCATCACTGCCCTGCACCGCATCCTGAAGGCGGCGCGCTACCCGGTGACGGTGAAGCGCCTGCAGGAAGAACTGGGCTGCTCGCGCGCCACGGTCTATCGCGATCTTGCCTACCTGCGCGATGCCCTGATGGCGCCGATCGAAGGCGACGGCGAAGCCGGCTTCCGCTATCACGCGGCGGAGAGCGACCGCTTCGAACTGCCCGGCCTGTGGCTGAGTTCGGAAGAACTGTATGCCTTGCTCGCCGCCCAGCAGCTGCTGGTGCGCACGGGTGGGGGCGTGCTGTCGGGTGCGCTGGCGCCGCTGCAGAAGCGCATCGAAGGCCTGCTGGCCGATCATGCCGGCGTCGACCACTGGCCGGTTGACCGCGTTCGCGTCATCCCGCACCGCGGCCGCAAGCTGGACGAGGCGAGCTTCCGCACCGTCGCCTCGGCGGTGCTGGAGCGCAAGCAACTGCAGTTCGAATACCGCGCACGCTCCACCGACGAGCGCACGCGCCGCACGGTGTCGCCGCAGCGCATCACCCACTACCGCGACAACTGGTACCTGGATGCGTGGGACCACGAACGCAATGGGCTTCGCAGCTTCGCGGTGGACCGCATCGGCGGCGCGCGGCTGGGCGAGGAGCCTGCGCGCGACCTGCCCAACGAAGAACTCAACCAGCACCTGGCGTCCAGCTACGGCATCTTCTCGGGGGAGCCGAAGGGGTGGGCGACCATCCTGTTCAGCGCCAAGGCCGCGCGCTGGGTGGCCGACGAGCAGTGGCATTCCAAGCAGCAGGGCCGCCATCTGCCGGATGGCCGTTACGAGCTGAAGATTCCCTACAGCGTCTCGCGCGAACTGCTGATGGACATCCTGCACTACGGCGCCGACGCCGAGATCATCGAGCCGGCCGTGCTGCGGGAGCAGGCCAAGTCGCTGCTGGAGCTGGCCCTGTCGAACTACGCCAAGAACTAGCGACCTGCCGCGCGGTGGGAGCGACGTGAGCCGCGACCGCAGGCGGAAAGGTTCGCCTGGCTGTTTGAACAACTGCGACGCAGCATCGCGGATGGCGTGACGGCAGGGCAGAAGCGACCAGCGAATGCTGTCGCGACTTGCGTCGCTCCCACCCAGCGTCCAGCCCGCGGATCACTCACGGCACTTTCGGCGGTGCGAATCCTTCCTTGCCCACCTGTTCCGGCACCTGCGGCACGCGGACCAGTTGGCGCGCGTTGACGCCGTGGTCGCGCATCTTCTTGACCAGTTCCGCATACAGGGCGTCGTCCATCACGGGTTCGCGGCCGAAGATCCAGCCCATGTCGCGGCCGGGATAGTCGATCAGCGCCCACGAGTAGTCGGGTGCCACTTCCAGGATGCGCAGCTTGGCGGGGATCACGGCGTAGAAGCGCAGCGTCCACTCGCGGTTGCCGGTACCCGCCTTCACCGAGCCCCGCGACTCCAGTTCCTGCACCGGCTCGTTGAACCCTTCCTGGTACACGTAGCGCACGGCGACCTTGTCGCTGTCGCGCAGCGTGTATTCCTCGCGGCTGGCGACATGCCCGCGTTCGGCGAAATACGGGATGTGGGCGATCACGTGCCAAGTACCCATGAAGCGGGGCAAGTCCACCGCGTTGCGCGTGGCAACGGTGGGCTGGCTGGCGCAGGCGGCCAGCACCAGCAGCGCCACGCCCGCGATCACCACACGGAAGAATGTTCGAACAGGGCGCGGCATGGACATGCGGGGTTCCTTCTCCCTTGGCATCGGCGACAGGCTACTGGTGAGTGTGCGAGCGGGATGTTAACCGGGGATGTCGCAATCGGTGAGATGGGGGTGCGCCAGTGTGACGGGCAACCACAACGGAGCCCGCCCCATGTCGATCCCCAGCGTTCATGTCTCGTCCCCCGCGCGGCACGCACCTGCGCCGCAGCTCGACCACGCACTGCGCAGCCTGCTGCTGGCCGGCCTGGCGCTGGTGCTGCTGTTGCCCGTCGCGCGGGCCAGTACCGCGTGGCTGGGCTGGATGCCGTTGTGGCTGGTGGGCATGCCGGCGGTGGCGTGGTGGGCGCTGCATCGCTTCCGCCTGCCGGCCTGGCCGGCGCGGGCAGGCGGCGTGTCCGGCCGTCGCCGCCGCGGCCAGGCCCAGGCGCGCCGCCGGGCCCGGCCTGCGCGCATCGCCCTGGCACGGGCGGCCTGACCTTCGGCAGGGGGTGCCCTCCGGGCCTTGTGCTAGGTTTGCAGGCTGATGAATTGCATCCCCGGAGCCGTATTCGATGTCCAAACTCGCCCATGCCTGCCTGGCGGCAGGCCTCGCCGTTGCCGGCGCCGTGTCAGCCCCTTCCCACGCCAAGGAGAACGACGTGGCGCATGACCCGTACGCATGGCTGGAAGAGGTGGAAGGCCAGAAGCCACTGGACTGGGTGAAGTCCCTGAATGCGAAATCCGAGGCCGAGATCGCCTCCACGCCGGCGTTCAAGCAGCTGGAGTCGGACATCCGCGCCATCCTCGATTCGGACGCCAAGATCCCCGGCGTGCAGAAGATCGGCGACTACTACTACAACTTCTGGAAGGACAAGCAGCACGAACGCGGCCTGTGGCGCCGCACCACGCTGGCCGAGTACCGCAAGGCGCAGCCGCAGTGGGAAACGGTCCTCGACCTGGACGCGCTGAACAAGGCCGAAGGCAAGAACTGGGTCTGGCACGGCGCCGATTGCCGCAAGCCCGACTACACCCGCTGCCTGATCGCGCTGTCGCGCGGCGGCGCCGATGCCGACGAGACCCGCGAGTTCGACCTGGTCAACAAGAAGTTCCTGGCCGACGGCTTCTATCGTCCGGAAGCCAAGGGCGGGCTGGGCTGGAAGGACGCCGACACCGTCTACGTGTACAGCGACTTCGGCGCCGGCAGCATGACCAGCTCCGGCTATCCGCGCATCGTCAAGGAATGGAAGCGCGGCACCCCGCTGGCCGAGGCCAGGGTGGTGTACGAAGGCAAGCCGGACGACATGTACATCGCCGCCTACCACGACGACGAGCCGGGCTATCCGCGCGACTTCGTCAGCCGCACGCTGGCCTTCTACAACGACGAGCTGTACCTGCGCGCCGCCGACGGCACGCTCACCAAGATCGATGCCCCCAATTCCGCCAACAAGGGCGTGCACAAGGAATGGCTGACGCTGGAGTTGCGCGAGCCGTGGACCGTGGGCGGGAAGACCTACCCGGCCGGCTCGCTGCTGGCGGCGAACTTCGATGCCTACATGGCCGGTGAGCGGAAGTTCGACGTGCTGTTCGCGCCCACCGAGAAAACCTCGCTGGCGGGTTTCAGCTGGACCAGGAACCACCTGGTCCTGAACGTGCTGGAAGACGTCAAGAACAAGCTGAGCGTGTTGACCCCGTCGGCAGGCGGCTGGAAGACCAGCGCTTTCACCGGCGCGCCTTCGTTCGGCACCATCGGCATCGGCGCGGTGGACAGCGACGAAAGCGATGCGGTCTGGCTGACCGTCACCGACTACCTGACCCCGACCACGCTGTCGCTGGCCGAGATCGGCAAGCAGCCGGAACAGCTCAAGGCGATGCCGGCCTTCTTCAATGCGGAAGGCAAGGTCATCGAACAGCACTTCGCCACGTCGAAGGACGGCACCAAGGTGCCTTACTTCCTCGTGCGCCCGGAAGGCCTGAAGTACGACGGCAGCACCCCGACGCTGCTGTACGGCTACGGCGGCTTCGAGATCTCGCTGACCCCCGGCTATTCCGGCGGCGTCGGCAAGGGCTGGCTGGAGAAGGGTGGCGTGTACGCGGTGGCCAACATCCGCGGCGGTGGCGAGTACGGTCCGCGCTGGCACCAGGCCGCGCTGAAGGCCAACCGCCACAAGGCGTACGAGGACTTCGCCGCGGTCGCCCAGGACCTGGTGGCCCGCAAGATCACCTCGCCCAAGCACCTGGGCATCCAGGGTGGAAGCAACGGCGGCCTGCTCACCGGCAACATGCTGACGCAGTACCCGGAGCTGTTCGGCGCCGTGGTCGTGCAGGTGCCGCTGCTGGACATGAAGCGCTACAGCCACCTGCTGGCCGGCGCCTCGTGGATGGCCGAATACGGCAATCCCGACACCGCCGACTGGGAATTCATCAAGACCTTCTCGCCGTACCACCTGTTCGACGCGAAGCAGGACTATCCGCCGACCCTGTTCATGACTTCGACCCGTGATGACCGCGTCCACCCCGGCCATGCCCGCAAGATGGCCGCCAGGATGCTGGAAGCCGGCAAGGACGTGCGCTACTACGAGAACATCGAGGGTGGCCACGGCGGCGCGGCCAACAACGCCCAGGCCGCGCACATGAGCGCGCTGGCCTACACCTTCCTCTGGCAGCAGCTCGCCAGGTAAGCGTCCGACGCCCCTCTCCGGAGGGGCGTCGCCATTGCATCCCGCGTTACCGGACCCCATCCATGAGACCGACTTCCCTTCTTCTTGCCGCGACCGTCCTGATGAGCGCCCCCACTGTTTCCGCCCTTGCCGCCACCGCCACGCCGCCCGATGCGGTCAGGAAGCCGCACGTGGTGAAGGCGCCGCACGGCGCCGAGCGCAACGATGAGTACTACTGGCTGCGCGACGACAAGCGCGAGGACAAGGAGATGCTGGCCTACCTCAACGCCGAGAACGCCTACACCGACACGGTGATGGCGCCGCTGAAGCCGGTCGAGGAGGCGCTGTACAACGAGGTGGTCGCGCGCATCAAGCAGGACGACAGCAGCGTGCCCTACCGCGAACGCGGCTGGTGGTACTACTCGCGTTTCGTGGCCGGCAAGGATTACCCGGTGCACGCGCGCCGCAAGGATGGCGCGGGCATTGATGCCACCTCCATCCAGAAGGCCAACGAGGCCGGCGACTTCACCGGCGAGCAGGTGCTGCTGGACGTCAACGCGCTGGGCGCGGGCAAGGATTACTACAACGTCGGCGATTACGAGGTCAGCCAGGACAACCGGCTGCTGGCCTATGCCGACGACACCAACGGCCGTCGCCAGTACACGATCCGCTTCAAGAATCTCGAGACCGGCGAAGTGCTGGCGGACACGATCACCAACGCCGAGCCGAACCTGGTCTGGTCCGATGACGGCCGCACCCTGTTCTACGTGGACAAGGATCCGGAAACGCTGCTCAGCAAGCGCGTGAAGTCGCACGTGCTGGGGACGCCGTCCAGCCAGGACAAACTGGTCTACGAAGAGGAAGACGACAGCTTCTACATGGGCATCGGCCGCTCCCGCGACGATGCTTTCATCTGCATCACGGTGGAAAGCACCGTGTCGTCGGAAATGCGCTGCAGCCCGGCCGCCAGCCCGGGGGTGTTCACCGTGCTGGCGCCGCGCGAGCGTGACGTGGAATACCAGGCCGACCACCTGGACGGCCGCTGGGTCATCCGCACCAATGCCGACGGCGCGACCAACTTCAAGCTGGTCACTGCGCCCAGCAATGCCACCTCCCGCAAGGAGTGGAAGGACTGGGTCGCCCACCGCGACGACGTGTTCGTCGAAGGCTTCGAGCTGTTCGACGGCTTCAGCGTGGTGGCCGAGCGCGCCAACGCGCTGGAAAGCCTGCGCGTGCTGAAGGCCGATGGGAGCAGCGAGTACGTGAAGGCCGACGAGCCGGCGTATTCCATGGGTCTGGCCGCCAATCCCGAGACCGGCACCGACTGGCTGCGTTACACGTATACCTCCATGACCACGCCGGCCACGACCTACGAGATCAACACGAAGACCGGCGAGCGTCGCCAGCTGAAGCAGCAGCCCGTGCCCGGTTACGACCCGTCGCAGTACGTCACCGAGCGCGTGTGGGCGCCGGCGCGTGATGGCCGCACGAAGATCCCGGTGACGCTGGTGTACAAGAAAGGGGTGCAGCGCAACGGCAAGGCACCGCTGCTGCAGTACGCCTACGGCAGCTACGGCGCCTCGATGGATCCCAACTTCAGCATCACCAACGTCAGCCTGCTGGACCGGGGCGTGGTCTATGCGCTCGCGCATATCCGCGGGGGCCAGGAGATGGGCCGCAAGTGGTACGACGACGGCAAGCTGTACAACAAGATCAACACCTTCACCGACTACATCGATGTCACCGACTACCTGGTGAAGGAAGGCTACGCGGCCCCGGATCGCGTGGCCGGCTTCGGCGGCAGCGCCGGTGGCCTGCTGATGGGTGCGGTATCGAACATGGCGCCGGAGAAGTACAAGGTCATCCTGACGCTGGTGCCCTTCGTCGACGTGGTCACCACCATGCTGGACCCCAGCATTCCGCTGACCACCAATGAATACGACGAGTGGGGCAATCCTGAGGAAAAGGGCTACTACGACTACATGCTGACGTATTCCCCCTACGACAACCTGCAGGCCAAGGCCTATCCGTCGATGTTCGTCGGCACCGGACTGTGGGATTCGCAGGTGCAGTACTGGGAGCCGGCCAAGTACGTCGCCCGGTTGCGCGACCTCAACACCGGCAAGGGTCCGGTAGTGTTCCGTACCAACATGGAAGCCGGTCACGGCGGCAAGTCCGGCCGCTTCCGCCAGTACCGCGAGCGCGCCGAGATGTTCGCCTTCATGCTGGACCAGCTGGGCGTGGCGCCGGCCGCCAGGTAAGTCGCCGCACGCAGCGTGGATCGGAAGGAGCCGGGGAAACCCGGCTCTTTTCATGTTGGCGTTCGCATGACCAGGATCACCATCGCGGGCGATTCCTTCCGCGACCATCGTGGATGCGACGATTCGTCGCCCCGTCGCGACTTACGTCGCTCCCACGATTAGGGTAAAACGACGGCGTGGAAGCCCCCCGCCCATCCCATCGCCCGCCGCCGCCGATGCGCAGCCGCTTCCGCTGGGCGTGGTGGCTGCTCGCCTACGTCAGCCTCGGGATCGGCATCGTGGGCGTGTTCGTGCCGGGATTGCCGACCACCGTCTTCATCCTCGTGGCGGCCTTCGCCGCCTCGCGTGGTTCCGAGCGCCTGCATCGTTATCTGATGACGCATCCCCGCTTCGGGCCGGCGATCCAGGACTGGCAGCGCAACGGCGCGGTGTCGCGTCGCGGCAAGTGGGCCGCCACGTGGACCATGCTGTTCTGCGCCGCCGTGCTGCTGGGGATCATGGCGTGGACAGGCTCGCATCGCTGGTGGATGGCGGCCCTGCCCATTGCCTGCATGACCCTGGTGGCCCTCTGGCTCTGGTCCCGTCCCGAACCTCGGCGTTGAACGCCACGGAACAAGGCCGCGGCCGTTCGTGTTCATCGCGGTCTGGCTATACTGCCGCCATGAGCCAGAACGCACGCCTTCTTACTGCCGCCGCCCTGATGGCGGTCCTGTCCGCCTGCGGTGCCAAGGGGCCGTTGTTCCTGCCGGAAAAGCCGGTCGAAGCCCAGGCCGCGCCAATCGAGCCCGCCGCGCCGGAAACGCCGGAGCCTGCCACCGACGGCACCGCTCCCGTCGACGCACCGCTCCCGGCCGAGCCGCCGATTGATCCGGCCACGGTGCCGTCCAGCACCGGGAATGGCTGACGCCACCGCAACGAGGGCCACCCCGATGCGTTTCACCAAGATGCAGGGCGCCGGCAACGACTTCGTCGTGCTGGACCTGCGCGATGGGCGTCGCCCGCCTGACGCAGCCTTGGCCGCACGGCTGGCCGACCGTCATTTCGGCGTGGGTTGCGACCAGATCCTGACCATCGAGCCGCCGCGCGATGCGCAGTCGGTGGCGGCCTACCGCATCTGGAATTCCGACGGGTCGCCGTCGCAGCAGTGCGGCAACGGCGCGCGCTGCGTGGCTGCCTGGCTGGTGCGCGATGGCGCGGCCACGGGCGATGCGTTCCGGGTGGACAGCCCGCTGGCGACGCATGAGGTCGCGCGCCTGGGCGAGGACCGTTACGCCATCGCGATGGGTGTGCCCGAGTTCACGCCGGCGAGCATCCCGCTGCAGGGTTTCGCACATGCGCAGGACGAGTACGAAGCCGATGTCGATGAAGGCGTGCGCCTGCGCTTCGGTGCCGTGTCGATGGGCAATCCGCATGCGGTCATCGAGATGCCGTCGGTCGCCAACGCACCGGTCGCCCACTACGGCACGCTGCTGCAGCAGTCGCCGCACTTCCCGCAGTCGGCCAACATCGGCTTCGCCGAGGTGCTGTCGCGCGGGCACGTGCGCCTGCGGGTGTTCGAGCGCGGGGTCGGCGAAACACTGGCCTGCGGCAGTGGCGCGTGCGCCGCGGCGGCGGTGCTCATCCGGCGCGGCCGCATCGACCGCGACGTGGTCATTTCGCTGCCGGGCGGCGACCTGCATATCCGCTGGCCGGATGATCGCGCGCAGGTCATCATGGCCGGGCCGGCGGCATTCGTATTCGAAGGGGAATGGAAGGCATGAGCGAGACACTGGAAAAAACGGGCGCCCACGAGATCGCCGCCTGGCTGCGCCGCCATCCCACGTTCCTGAAGCAGTTCCCCGACCTGGCGCTGAGCCTGGTGGTGCCACGCGACGAAGGCCCCACCGCCTCGCTCGCCAGCTACCAGCTGGACGTGCTGCGGGACAAGAACCGCGAACTGTCCAAGCGCCTCAATGACCTGTTCGCCAACGCCCAGGAGAACGAACGCCTGGCCGTGCGCACGCACCAGCTGGCGCTGGCCCTGATGAAGCAGGACAGTGCGGCCGACACGCTGCGCGCGATGGCGGCGTCGCTGGCAGAGGATTTCAACGGCGACCGCGTCAGCATCGTGATGCTGGCCCCGGTGCTAGGCCTGGAAGACGGCGAGTGGCTGCAGTACGTCGCGCCGGACAGCCCGCACCTGGCCTCGTTCCGCGACTGCCTGCGCGATGGCGAACCCATCTGCGGCCGCCTGCAGCCGGAAAAGAACGCACTGCTCTATGGCGCGCGCGCCGACGAGATTGCCTCCACCGCCTTGTTGCCGTTGCCGGGCGTGGGCCTGGTGGCCGTGGGCAGCCGGGACGGCAACCGCTTCTATCCCGGCATGGGCACGCTGTTCCTGCGCATGATGGGTGATGCGCTGGTGACAGCCCTGAAGCGGTTCGATGCCTGACGGCATGCCGGCCGCGATGACGGATCGCCCGCATGCAGGCCGTCGATGACTTCCTCGCCTATCTTGAAGTGGAGCGCCGCGTGTCGGCGCATACGCTGGATGCGTATCGTCGCGACCTGACCGCGTTGTCGGCGTGGGCCGGTGCGCAGGAGATCGCTGACCTGGCCGATGTGCAGGCCGAGCAGCTGCGCAGCTTCGTGGCCAGCGAACATCGTCGTGGCCTGTCGCCGAAGAGCCTGCAGCGGCGGCTGTCCGCGTGCCGCAGTTTCTACCAGTGGCTGCTCAAGCACGGCAGGATCACCGCCAGCCCCGCCGCCGTACTGCGCGCGCCCAAGGCGCCGCGCAAGTTGCCCCAGGTACTGGACGCCGACGAGGCGGTCAGGCTGGTCGAAGTGCCCACCGACGCACCGCTGGGCCTGCGTGACCGCGCACTGTTGGAACTGTTCTATTCCTCCGGTCTCCGCCTCAGCGAACTGTGCGCGCTGCGCTGGCGGGACCTGGACCTGGCCAGCGGCTTCGTCACCGTGCTGGGCAAGGGCAACAAGGAGCGCAAGGTGCCGGTGGGCTCGCATGCACGCAATGCATTGCAGGCCTGGCGACAGGAACGCCCCGCGGGCAACGAAGCGTTCGTGTTCCCGGGACGGGGTGAAGGTGCATTGTCGCAGCGCGCGGTGCAGATACGGTTGAAGCAGCTGGCGCAGCGGCAGGGGCTGTTCAAGCACGTGCATCCGCACATGCTGCGGCACAGTTTCGCCAGTCATATCCTGGAGTCCTCCGGCGACCTGCGCGGTGTGCAGGAACTGCTCGGCCATGCCGACATCGCCACCACACAGATCTACACGCATCTGGATTTCCAGCACCTGGCGAAGGTGTACGACGCGGCGCATCCCAGAGCAAAGCGCAAACGCTGAGCCGCCTGTAGGAGCGACGTGAGTCGCGACCGGGATCCCCTAGCCACCGGGCACCCACCGCAAGGTCACACCTGATGTGGCCATCCTGTTTATGCGGACGTGCGGTCGCGACTCACGTCGCTCCTACCGGGCGCCAGTCAAGCCGAAAGTCATGCTTGAACCGTGAATCGGCGTCCCCACCTCTGGAGGAACACCCCGGAGGCCCCATGGACCCCAGCCAGAATCCCAACGTTTTCCACGCCACCACCATCATTTCCGTGCGCCGCGACGGCCATGTCGCCGTTGCCGGCGATGGCCAGGTGACCCTGGGCCACACCGTGATGAAGGGCAACGCGCGCAAGGTGCGCCGGCTCGGCCGCGATGGCCAGGTGCTGGCGGGATTCGCGGGCGCGGCGGCCGATGCGTTCACCCTGTTCGAGCTGTTCGAAGCCAAGCTGGAAAAGCACGGCCAGCTGCAGCGCGCCGCCGTGGAGCTGGCCAAGGATTGGCGCACCGAGCGCCGTCTGGGCAAGCTTGAGGCGCTGCTGGCGGTGGCCGACCGGGAGACCTCGCTGATCATCAGCGGCACCGGCGACGTCATCGAACCCGAGGACGGCATCATCGCCATCGGCTCCGGCGGCTCCTATGCGCTCTCCGCGGCGCGTGCGCTGCTGGCGCACACCGCGTTGGATGCGAAATCCATCGCCGTCGAAGCGCTCAACATCGCCGGCGACATCTGCATCTACACCAACCGCAACGTGGTTGTCGAAGAGCTCTGAGGGTGATCCGCGACGGCTGATGCGCGTAGCGCAACCCGGCCGAGCCTTCCCCAGCCATCAACGCCACTCCCAACGAATCCCCATCCCATGAGCAAGCACAGCCCCACATCGTCTTCCATGACCCCGCGCGAGATCGTGCAGGAGCTCGATCGCCACATCGTCGGCCAGCAGGCCGCCAAGCGCGCGGTCGCCATCGCGCTGCGCAACCGCTGGCGCCGCATGCAGCTGGACGAGGACCTGCGCAACGAAGTCATGCCGAAGAACATCCTGCTGATCGGCCCGACCGGCGTGGGCAAGACCGAGATCGCGCGCCGCCTGGCCACGCTGGCCAACGCGCCGTTCGTGAAGGTGGAAGCCACGCGCTTCACCGAGGTCGGCTATGTCGGCAAGGACGTCGAGCAGATCGTCCGTGACCTGGCCGACACGGCCGTGAAGATGTATCGCGAGCAGGCCAAGGTGCGCGTGCGCACCCAGGCGGAAGAGCGTGCCGAGGACCGCATCGTGGATGCGCTGCTGCCGCGTCGCGAGGCATCGGGCGGCGGCTTCGGCTTCGGCAGCGCGTCGACCACGGTCGATATCGGCGCCGATCCCTCTTCGCAGGAATCCGAGACGCGGCAGAAGCTGCGCCGGCAGCTGCGCAAGGGCGAGCTGGACGAGCGCGAGATCGAGCTCGAACTGGCCGCCAATGTCGGCGTGGACATCATGACCCCGCCCGGCATGGAAGAGATGGGCCAGCAGCTGCGGCAGATGTTCTCCAATCTCGGCGGCGGCAAGACCCACAAGCGCACCGTGACCATCAAGGCAGCGCGCCCGCAGCTGATCGAGGAAGAGGCCGCCAAGCTGGTCAACGAGGACGACATCCGCGCGGCGGCGATCGAGGCCTGCGAACAGCACGGCATCGTCTTCATCGACGAGATCGACAAGGTCGCCAAGCGCGGCGACAACATCGGCGGTGGCGACGTCTCGCGCGAAGGCGTGCAGCGCGACCTGCTGCCGCTGGTGGAAGGAAGCAACGTGTCCACCAAGTACGGCACGGTGAAGACCGACCACATCCTGTTCATCGCCTCCGGTGCGTTCCACCTGGCCAAGCCCAGCGACCTGATCCCGGAACTGCAGGGCCGCTTCCCGATCCGCGTGGAGCTGTCGGCGCTGAGCAAGGAGGATTTCATCCGCATCCTCACCGAGCCGCGCGCCGCGCTGGTCAAGCAGTACGAAGCCCTGATGAAGACCGAAGGCGTGGAACTGGCCTTCACCGCGGATGCGGTCGAACGCCTCGCCGAGATCGCCGCCCAGGTCAATGAGCGGCAGGAGAACATCGGTGCGCGTCGCCTGCATACGGTGCTGGAGCGCCTGCTCGACACGTTGAGCTACGAAGCGCCGGACCGCGATGGCCAGCGCCTCAGCATCGACCGGGCCTACGTCGACACGCACCTGGGCGAACTGGTGCAGGACCCCGACCTCAGTCGCTACATCTTGTGAATTGTGGAACCCGCCGCAAGGCGGGTTCTTCGTTTCCGGGCGATGGGGACGCGTCGGCTACAATCGCACCATATCCCGCCCCCTCGCCTTCGCTTCCATGAGCATGCTGCCCCCCTGCCCGCAATGCGCCTCCGCGTACACCTACGAGGACGGCGCGCAGTTCGTCTGCCCCGAGTGCGGCCACGAATGGTCGGCTGAGCCCGCGGTGGCCGGCGATGACGCACGCGTCATCAAGGATTCGAACGGCAACCTGCTGCAGGACGGCGACACCGTTACCGTCATCAAGGACCTGAAGGTCAAGGGGTCTTCGCTGGTGGTGAAGGTCGGCACCAAGGTGAAGAACATCCGGTTGGTCGACGGCGACCACGACATCGACTGCAGGATCGACGGCATTGGCGCGATGAAGCTCAAGTCGGAGTTCGTGCGCAAGGCGTGACCCATGCGCGACGGCGTCAATCCTCGCCGATATCCTCGTTCCACACCTCGGGATTGGCGCGGATGTAGTCGCCGAGCATCGTGATGCATTCCTCGCTTTGCATGTCGATGACATCGACGCCGGACTCGCGCAGCCAGTCGATGCCGCCCTGGAACGTCACCGATTCGCCGACCACCACGGTGCCGATGTTGAACTGGCGCACCAGGCCGCTGCAGTACCAGCAGGGGGCCAGCGTGGTGACCATGATGGTGTCGCGGTAACGACGCTGGCGGCCGGCCTTGCGGAAGGCATCGGTCTCGCCATGCACGGATGGATCCCCTTCCTGCACGCGACGGTTGTGGCCGCAGCCGAGCAGGCGACCGTCCTGATGGTAGAGCGCCGCGCCGATGGGAATGCCGCCTTCGGCCAGCCCCTTCCGGGCTTCGGCGATGGCGGTTTCGAGGAGTGCACGGTAGTCGGGGCGATCACTCATGGGCTTCTTCGAAGATGCGCAGCGTGACGCTGCTCAAGGAAATCAGCATCACACATCATCGAGTGTGATGCCACTCACGGCGCGTCGTGCGCGTACCCACTAGAAGACACCTGTGGCACGCCGTGCGTGCCGGCAACCGATGGAGCTTCAGGGGAGCATGAGGATGGAAAAGGGCGCAGCGGCGCGGTGTGTGTTGGCGATCGTCGCATGGGCAATGTGGGGAGTCGCGGGCATCGATGGTGCGCATGCGCAGACCATCGAACAGGGCCTGCTGCAGCTGGAATGGGGTGATCCGCCGCGCGTATCGCCAGGTCAGCCGCGGTTGTCGCCGCGTTTCAACGCGCACCTGGTGAAGGATGACGGCACCCGCATCGTGCTGGATCCCGCGCAGGCGCGGCTGGCGGCGGGCGACCTGTATGCGCTGGCCAACCGGCGGGTGGCGGTGTCGTTCGACGCGCCAGGCCGGGTGATGTCGGCCGCGCCGGCGATCAAAGCGATCGTGCCGGCCGACCGCGTGGTGCAGGGTGCGCCGGCGATGGCGGCCAGCGGTCGCGTGATGGCCTCCGCGCCCGTCAGTGGCAACACCCGCTGGGTGACGCTGATGTGCAAGTTCGGCGACATCGCCACGGAACAGAAAGCTCTGGCGTTCTTCCAGTCGCAGTACGGGGAAGCCGTCGGCCAGCTGGGGCATTACTGGCGCGAAGTGTCGTACGGCAAGATCGACCTGTCGGGCAGCAGCGCCTATGGCTGGTTCACCCTGCCGCAACCTCGGAGCTATTACGTCACCCAGGAGAACGGCAAGGACAAGGCAGACCTGAAGAAACTGTTCGCCGATTGCGGCGCGGCGGCGGATGCGACGGTCGATTTCGGCAGCGTGCAGGGCGTCAACATGATGTTCAACGGCGACCTGGATGGCTTTGCCTGGGGCGGCAGCAGCTGCGCGCCGCTGGAGGGCAGGACCAACTTCTGCACGCGCGTCACTTGGAATCCGCCGTGGTCCTTCAACAACCTGGCGCCTCTGGCGCACGAGATGGGGCACGGCTACGGGCTGCCGCACTCGAACAATTCCGATGGCGACGACGACACCTACGACAACCCGTGGGACGTGATGAGCGATGGCTGGAGCAACGCCGTGCGCGACGCTACCTATGGCGCGCGACCCAAGCACATCAACATCTTCCAGCGCCATCGCCTGAGCTGGGTGAATGCCGCGCGCCAGCTGGTCATTCCGTACGGCAATACGGCGACGCGACAGGTCGACCTGGATTTCGCGCACCTGCCGGGCTCGGTCAATACGCAGATGCTGGTGCTCTCGCTGTCGCCCCAGCCTGATCCCTATGCCACCGTGGTGTACACGCTGGAAGCGCGCAAGCCCGAAGGGGCTTACGAAGGCGCGCTGGCCGGCACCGCGGTGATCCTGCACAAGCTGGAGCGCTCCGGCACCGCCTACAGCATCGATGCGGATACGCCGGCGGCAAACACATCGAACAACGAAGGATCGATGTTCAAGGTAGGAGAGCGCTGGGTCACGCCGGACGGGTCGCATGCGATCCGGGTGGACGCAGTGACCGCCACGGGATTCCGCCTGACGGTGGGTCCCGGGGCGCCGCCCCGGGTGATGAGCAGTCCGCTGCCTCCCCTGGTGAAGCCCGGCACCGCCGCGGCATCCACGGTTGCCGGTGTGCGCCCGATGGCCGCGCCGGCACCCGCGGTGGCCGTGGACAGGTGCCGGCAGGCGCGTGGGCTACGGGCGTGGATCGCGAGCTGCATCCTCCGCTGAAGCCGCTGCTCGCATGCGGCACGGAAACGGGAACTGCATCGCACTCCTGGATGCCAAGGCGGCCACTCCGGAAAGAAAGACTCAAGCCGAAGGCGACGCCGGCCGACACCCCTTGGAGGCGTTGCCATGTCGGTGCACGCCAGGCAGGCGTGGAGTCGTACGTGCAACAGCAGCGATCGGTACGCACGGGGGATGCACGTCTTCGTTCATGGATGGCAGGCCTCGCGCTGGCCTTGGCGGGCGGACTGAGCGCTACGCCTGCGCTCGCGCAGACGGAGACGGTGGTACAGGGAACCCTGCAACTGCAATGGGGCGATCCGCCGCGCGCGTTGCCGGGCAGGTCGCGCCTCGCACCGCAGCTGCGTGTATTCCTCGACCAGGGGCCGCAGCAGCGGCATGAATTGGATGCCACGCAGGCACGCCGCGCCGCCGGCGACCTGTACGCGCTGGCCAATCGCCGTGTCGCCGTTTCGCTTTCCTCGCCCGGACGCGTCATGTCGTCCGCCCAGGCGGTCACGGCCATCGTGCCGGCCGACCGTCTTGCCCCGAAAGCGTCCGTGGTGGGCACCGATGGTCGCGTCATGGCGGCGGCACCGGTGCTGGGCAGCACGCGCTGGGTCACGCTGATGTGCAAGTTCAGCGACATCGCCACCGAGCACAAGCCGCGCGATTACTTCCATGCGCAATACGGCAATGCCCCGGGACAGCTGGGGCATTACTGGTCCCAGGTGTCCTACGGCAAGGTGAACCTGGCCGGCAGCGCCGCGCACGGCTGGTACAGCCTGCCGTCGCCGCGCGCGGAGTACGTGAAGATGGTGAACGGCAAGAACAAGGCCGAGTTGTCGCGGCTGTTCGCCGATTGCGCCGCCGCGGCCGATGCGGAAGTGGATTTCTCGGGCGTGCAGGGCGTCAACCTGATGTTCAACGGCGAACTGGACGGCTATGCATGGGGCGGCGGTGCCTGCACCACGCTGGATGGCACTTACACGTGCACCCGCGTGACCTGGAATCCACCGTGGTCCTTCAACAACCTGTCACCGCTGGCGCACGAGATGGGGCATGGCTATGGCCTGCCGCATTCGGACAACCCGGATGGCGACGGTGATACCTACGACAACCCGTGGGACCTGCTGAGCGATGCGTGGCGCTACGCCGCCACCGACGCCACCTATGGCATCTTGCCCAAGCACCTGAGCATGTACCAGCGCGAACGGCTGGGCTGGGTGGACGCCGCGCGCAGGCTGACCGTGCCGGCGGGCAACCAGCAGAGCCTCCTGCTGACGCTGGATGCGGGCAGCGTGGAAGGGTCCGCCCATGTGCAGCTGGTGGTGCTGGCGATGCCGGCGCAGCCCGACCCGTACCGGACCGTGGTCTACACGCTGGAGGCGCGCCGCCGCACCGGCACCTACGAGGCGCGGCTGGCCGGCGACGCGGTGATCATCCACAAGCTGGAGAACTACGGGATCGCCTACAGCGTGGATACCGACGTGCCGGCGGCGGACGTATCGGGCAACGAGGGCTCCATGCTGAAGGTGGGCGAGACCTGGAGCACTCCGGACGACGTCCACTGGGTGCAGGTGGTATCGGCCACCGCCGAGGGCTTCATGGTGCGGGTGGGGCCGCGCCCGCGGTCGATGAGTTCGCCTTCGCAGGTGCTGGTGAAGCCTTCCCCGGTCAGCGCCTCCTCCCGGCCACCGGCCGTGGCGGCGCCCGCCACCGTGACGCCGCGCAGGCAGGCCTTGCACAGCCGCTGTGCTGGCAAGCCCGGGCTGGTGCGCCTGCTGGCGTTGTGCGACGTGCTCTAGTCGCGTGGGCCGTCAGTCCTGACGGCGTGAAGCCCAGGCGGGACCCCGCGCAGCCGGGGATGCGATAATCGGGCCATGAGCGAATCCCCCTACAAGAACGGCACCACCCACTTCGGCTTCCGCGACGTGGCGGCCAAGGACAAGCAGAAGCTGGTAGGCGAGGTGTTCACCTCGGTGGCCGGCAAGTACGACCTGATGAACGACCTGATGAGCCTGGGTATCCACCGGGTCTGGAAGCGTTACTTCGTCAGTACCTGCCAGGTGAAGCGCGGCGACCGCGTGCTGGACCTGGCGGGTGGCACCGGCGACATCGCGGCGCTGCTGAAGGATCGCGTGGGCGACACCGGGCAGATCGTGCTGGGCGACATCAACGCCGGCATGCTGACCGTGGGCCGCGACCGCATGACCGACCGCGGCGTGGTGCAGGGCCTGGAATACGTGCAGTGCAACGCCGAGGCGCTGCCGTTCCCCGACGCCAGCTTCGACCTGGTCACCATCGCCTTCGGGCTGCGCAACGTCACCGACAAGGAAGCCGGTCTGCGCGAGATGTACCGCGTACTGAAGATCGGCGGGCAGGCGCGCGTGCTGGAGTTCTCCGAGGTGACCGTGGACTGGTTCAAGCCCGTCTACGACTTCCACTCGTTCAAGGTGTTGCCGAAGCTGGGGCAGCTGTTCGCGCAGGACGCCGGCAGCTACCAGTACCTCGCCGAAAGCATCCGCAAGCATCCGCCGCAGGACGCCCTGAAGGGCATGATGGACGAGGCCGGCTTCGCCCGGACCAGCTACAAGAACCTGTCCGCCGGCATCGTGGCCATCCATACAGGCTACAAGGTCTGAGCGCGCGTCCCTGGTAAGGGTGCTTCGGCCCCGGACGCGCTCTACAAGGAGCCGGAGTCCGGCGGTTCAGTGTCGCCGGGCGTGTGGTAGCGCGTTTGTGGGCCCTGACAAGGGCAACGCCAGCGCGGCGCGGTAAACTTGCGGCTTCCCCCGATCGCTGGAAGTCCCTGATGCGTTCACTGGCTTTGCTGCTGTCCTGCGCCGCCGTCCTGGCCGCAGGTTGTTCCAAGGAACCCGAGACCACTGCCGTGGCCACGCCCAAGAAACCCGCTGTCGCCAAGGTCGTGGACCAGGACGAACACTCCTACGCCGAGCCGCAGAAGGTCGTCATCACCGACCTGGCGCTGGACATCGCCGTCGACTTCGACACCCGGACGATCGGCGGCTCCGCCACCTACACCCTGGACTGGAAGGATAAGGCCGCCACCCAGCTGGTGCTGGATACGCGCGACCTGACCATCGACAAGGTCGAAGGCGAGGCGAACAACGCCTGGGCGCCGCTGCAGTACGCGCTGGCCGCCAAGGATCCGGTGCTGGGCAGCAAGCTGACCATCGAGACGCCGGCACGCAACGCCAAGGTCAAGGTCACCTACAAGAGCTCGCCGGAGGCCTCGGGCCTGCAGTGGCTGACGCCGGAAATGACCGAAGGCAAGCAGCTGCCCTTCATGTTCAGCCAGTCGCAGCAGATCCACGCGCGCAGCTGGGTGCCGCTGCAGGACACGCCGCAGGTGCGCTACACCTACAGCGCGCACGTGACGTCGCGCCCGGACGTGATGGTGCTGATGAGCGCCGACAACGATCCGGCTGCCGCGCGCGATGGCGACTACACGTTCAAGATGCCGCAGAAGATCCCGTCGTACCTGATGGCGATCGCCGCCGGCGACCTGGTGTTCAAGCCGATCTCCGCGCGCAGCGGCGTGTGGGCCGAGCCGGCGATGGTCGACAAGGCCACCAAGGAGTTCGAAGACACCGAGAAGATGATCGCCACCACCGAGCAGCTGTACGGCCCCTACCGCTGGGACCGCTACGACATGCTGGTGCTGCCGCCGTCGTTCCCGTTCGGCGGCATGGAGAACCCGCGCCTGAGCTTCATCACGCCCACCGTGATCGTCGGCGACAAGTCGCTGGTCTCGCTGATCGCGCATGAGCTTGCGCACAGCTGGTCGGGCAACCTGGTGACGTTCTCCAGCGCCAAGCACGGCTGGTTGAACGAGGGTTTCACCAGCTACGTGGAGAACCGCATCGTCGAATCCCTGTATGGCAAGGAACAGGCCAGCATGGAATACGCCATCGCGCGCAACGGCCTGAAGAAGGAAATCGGCACGATGCCCGAGGCCACCCAGGCACTGGCGGTGAAGCCGGGCACGAAGCTGGATGCCGACGACGCGCTCAGCGCCGTGTCCTACGACAAGGGCGCCTGGTTCCTGCAGATGCTCGAGGAGCGTTTCGGCCGGCAGGAGTTCGACGCTTTCCTGCGTGGCTATTTCGACCACTTCGCCTTCCAGAGCATCACCACCGAGACCTTCCTCGACTACGCGAAGAAGAACCTGTTCGACAAGCATCCCGATCTGGTCACCGAGGCCGAGATCCAGGCCTGGGTCTACGGCCCGGGCATTCCGGCCGGTGCGCCGCAGGTGCAGTCGCGCGGCTTCTCCAGCACCGACACCGCGCGCATCGCCTGGATGGGCAGCGGCCAGCTGCCCAACCCGCAGGTCACCGGCGAATGGGTGACCCAGCAGTGGGTGCACTTCCTGGAAGGCATGGGCGACACGCTGACCGTCGAACAGCTGGCGCAACTGGACAAGGCCTACCAGTTCACCGGTACCGCCAATGGCGAGATCGCGATGCGCTGGTATCCGCTGACGGTACGCAGCGGTTACGTGGAGGCACGGCCGGCGATCGCGGCGTTCATCGAGCGCGTCGGTCGCCGCAAGCTGATCATGCCGATCTACGAGGAACTGGTGAAGACGCCCGATGGCCTGGCGTTCGCGCAGGAATCCTTCGCGCGTGCGCGTCCGGGCTACCACCCGATCACCACCGCTTCGGTCGAGGCCTTGCTGGCCAAGTCGGCGCCGGCGGCCAGGTAATCCATGCCGCCCCGGTTCATCCGCAAGAAGACGGTCGCCCTGGGGGCGGCCGTTCTTGTCTGCGTGCTGGCGATCATGCTCTGGCGCGACCCGATGCTGCCGGTGCGCGGGTCGTTCGCGCTGCAGGGGTGGTGGATCGGCCTGTCGGAGAAGCGGCTGACGGTCGACGACCACCGCTGGGCCTACGACGAACGCGAGGCGAAGCAGGCCAATGCGCCCACCGTGGTGATGGTGCACGGCTTCACCGGCAGCAAGGAAAACTGGTATCCGCTGGCCGAACGGCTGGGCGGACACTTCAGGCTGGTCATCCCCGACCTGCCGGGGTGGGGTGAGAGCCAACGCATCGCGGGCGCCGACTATGGCTTCGACGCCCAGGCGGGGCGGCTTGCGAAGTTCCTGCAGGCGATCCGCCGCGATGGCAGCCCCATCGTGCTGCTCGGGCATTCGATGGGGGGCGGCATCGTGGCGATCACCGCCGCGGACCATCCGGAACTCGTCGCGCGTGTCGGCCTGATGGATGCCGCGGGCGTGCGGTTCCGCGACAACGTGTTCGGTGCCGAGGTTCTGGCCGGCAAGAACCCCTTCGCGGTCAGTGATGCGGCGTCGCTGCAGCGCTATCTGGACACCGTCTTCCACGACAGGGCCGTGCAGCCGGCCATTCCGTGGCCGGCATCGCGCGCGGTGATCGCGTGGCGCATCGGCCAGGCCCCGTTCGAGCAGCAGGTGCTGGACCGCATTGGCCGCAGCGAGGAACGCTTCCTGCCCGGCCAGGCCGCCGCGGCCATCCGCCAGCCCGCCTTGTTGCTCTGGTGCCGGCAGGACCGCGTGATCGACCACAGCGCGATGGCGCTGTACGCGGCGCAGATGCCGCAGGCGCTGCAGGTTTCACTGGATGGATGCGGACACATGTCCATCATCGAACGACCCGACGACGTGGCGGCCGCGGTCGCCCTGTTGATCAAGCGAGGAATGCCCCGATGAAGCGAGCCCCGATGAAGCGAGCCCCGATGAAGCCCCTGCTGGAACCCGCCCTGGCGAAGCATCCGATGCTGAGGCAGACCCTGCTGGTCGCCGCCACGGTTATGGCGTTGTCCGCCTGTGGTGACCGCGAGGCCGAGCGCCAGGCCGCCGCGGCTGCGCAGGCCGCCGTCATCGAACAGGAAGCCGATGCGTTGGCGAAGAAGTACGACAGCGCGGTGGCCTCGAGCGACTGGGACATGGCCCGCATCCATGGCGTGGCGCTGGTGTCGCAGTACCCGCAGAGCAGCGCTGCCGCCCGGATCGAGCCGGCGCTGGAAGCGGTGAAGGCCAAGGCTGTGTCCGCGCGCGAGCAGCGTCGCATGGAGGCCCTGTGGGATTACGCGCAGGTTGCAGCCAAGGGAGGCACGCAGCGGTCGGCGTCGATCCTCAGCCAGGCGCCGGTGGACGTGGATGGCAGTGGCGCCAAGCCCGTGCAGCTGGTGTTCCGCGACCACCCCGAATGGAAGCGCAGCAGCTATCTGGTGTTGCAGGCGAGCGACTTCGCCAGGGCCTGTTACAAGAGCTGCAGCGTCACGGTCGTGGCCGATGGCGCGCCGCCCAGGCGCATGGCCGCGCACCGCCCCGACACCGATGAGGCCACCGCGATGTTCATCGACGACAACAAGGCCCTGTGGCGCCTGCTTCGCAAGACGAAGGTCGTTTCGATCGAGTTCCCGGTCAAGGCCGGCGGCACGCGCACGGCGGTGTTCGAGACCGGTGGGCTGGACGGCAGCCAGATGCCCGGCTGGGATTGAGGCACGTCGGCCTTCGCCGGCGAAGGGATCAACCCTTCAGGCGCGGGTCCATCACCACGCGGTTGCGTCCCATCGCCTTGGCACGATAGAGCGCATCATCCGCGTGCTTGAGCATGACCTCCAGCGGAAGGTCATCCTCGTGCGGATGCTGCAGCGTCACGCCGACGCTCACCGTGATGTCCAGGACGCGTCCATCTTCCAGCGCAAGCAGATGGCTTGCATGCGAGCGCAGGCGTTCGGCCACGAGCGTCGCGTCATGCAGGCCGGTTGCCGGCATCAGCACCGCGAATTCCTCGCCGCCCAGCCGCCCCAGCATGTCTTCCTCGCGCAGCAGTCCGCGCGCGCGCTGCACGAAAGCGACCAGCACCGCATCGCCCGCGGCATGCCCATGGCGGTCGTTGACCGACTTGAAGTGATCGATGTCCAGCATCATGGCGACGGCCGGTGTCTGCTCCGTCGCGACGTCCTGCAGCAACCGGCGGCCGCGCCGCAGGAACGCGCTGCGGGTCAGTGCGCCGGTCAGCGAGTCATGGTCGGCGGCGTGGTTGAGTGCCGCCAGCAGATGGTTGCGCGCCGCATTGACGCCCGCCACCGTCAGCGGCGCCACCACCAGCAGCGCCATGCCGATGCGCAGTGAAATGACGGGCAGGGCACTGTCGCCCTGCAGGCCCAGGTCGATGATGCCGTTGGCGATCGCGATCAGGGTCCAGACGCACAACAACAGGGTGACCAGCGCGGTGGTGAACAGCCGGTACGCCAGGGCGCACCAGAGCAGGGCGGGCACCGGGAAGGCAATGGCGCCCGGTCCACCGATCACGACGCCCAGCAGCATGGCGATGGCCAGCCCCACGAGGGGCAGCCACATGCCCGGCACACGCCGGACCCGCAACAGATATTGCTGGAACTCGCGGGCCAGTGCCCGGGGCAACGGCGCAAGCAACACCACCGGGAGGATCGCCACGTAGCTGACCAGTTCGGCGGAGAACCAGATCCCGACGGCCTTGGCCAGGTTCATGTGGACCAGCAGATGGGCCGTCACGCTGCCGACCAGCGTGGCGGCCGCCGCGGCCACGGCAGAGGCAAGCAGCACCCAGAGCATCGACAGGGGGCGCTGCAGCAGCCGGTCTTCGCGCCGGATCTGGCGGAAGGCCAGCCAGCCCGCGATCACCCCGGCCAGGTTGGCGGCGGTCAGTCGCAGGGTGGTGGGCAGGCTGTTGCCGGTCAGCAGGTCGGCCGCGATGAAGCCCAGCGCGGCTGCCGCCCAGCCGACCGGCGATGCCAGCGCGGGTCGGCGCACCAGCAGGCCCAGCAGCAGGGCGTTGGCTGGCCAGAACGCGGCCAGTTGATGATCGGGGCGGGTCAGGATGCCCAGCACGCAGGCAACCAGCACCACGCCCGCCACCAGCGTGGCGTTCAGCAGATGCTGGCGGGGGGCGGGCACGGGCGCTGCAGCGGCGATGTGTTCCTGCGCGCTGGATTCCGGCGACTGCCCGTACATGCTGCCCCTGCGTTGCTGCCCATCACCGGCGCGTGGCGTCAGCCCCGCTGCCTGATGGCTACCTTACGCCAGTTTCGCGCCGGGAGTGGAGGGGGCGGGGTGCGATGCGGCCAACCGGTCGAACAGTCAGGCGGGCTGCCCGCCTCGGCGTGCTGGTCCGTACCGGTAGCGGGCAGGGCGCGCCCGCGATGCCGGTGCCGTCGCCACGGCACGAGGCCCTTGCGCCCGCCGGCGTTCCGCTTACAGCGCGTAGCCGAACTGCTGCTTGAACTGTTCGTTGAATTCGTCGAAGTCGAAGCGCTGGTTCTGCGTCCCCGGATGCTCGACCTTCAGCGCGCCCATCAGGTTGCCCATGCGGCCGATGGTCAGCCAGTCGTAGCCCTTCTCGATGCCGAAGATCAGGCCGGCGCGGAAAGCGTCACCGCAGCCCGTCGGGTCGACCACGCGGCGCTCGTGCGCGGGCGGGATGTCGTAGGTCTTCCCCGGCGTGTGCACCAGTGCCCCCTTGGGGCCCTGGGTGGTGATGTAGGCCTTGACCCGCTGCACGATGTCCTGCTCACCCCAGCCGGTGCGCTCCTGCAGCAGGTTCGATTCGTAGTCGTTGACGACGACGTAGTCGGCCTGTTCGATGAAGTTGCGCAGTTCCTCGCCATTGAAGAGCGGCATGGCCTGGCCCGGGTCGAAGATGAACGGCACGCCCATCTCACGGAACTCCACCGCATTCTGGAGCATGCCCTCGCGCCCGTCCGGGCCCACCAGGCCAAGCGTCACGCCGGGCACGTCCCGGGCATGGTTCTCGTAGCTGCGCATCATCGCGCCGGGGTGGAAGGCGGTGATCTGGTTGTTGTCGTGGTCGGTGGTGATGAACGCCTGCGGAGTGAACAGCTCGTCGATCACCTTGACGCGCGACAGGTCGATGCCCAGCGACTCGAAGTGCTCCCGGTACGGGCCGAAGTCCTGTCCCACCGTGCCCATCGGGATCGGGTGACCGCCCAGCAGGTGCAGGTTGTAGGCGATGTTGCCCGCGCAGCCACCGAACTCGCGGCGCATGCGCGGCACCAGGAACGACACGTTCAGGATGTGCACCTTGTCCGGCAGGATGTGGTTCTTGAACTGGTCCGGGAACACCATGATGGTGTCGTAGGCAAGGGAACCACAGATCAGTGCGGACATCGGAAGACTCGGCTGGAAGAGAGTAGGGTGCGGCCGCCCCGGCCGCCCTGGAAAACGGGACGTGCGCCGCATTCCGGGCGCGCCGGTGCGAAGGTTACCGGCTGCCGCGGGCGCGGGCCAGTCTTGACCGCCGGGGCGGGTGGGCGCATGCATTCGTTCGCGGCGGCGCGCGGCATGGCGCGAACCGGCGCAAAGTCCGTAATTCACGCTATTTTTCCTTGCCCGCACCCAGGTGGGTTGTTAGTCTAGCCGACCCCTTTTTTGCCCAAAAAATCGCCAGATCCCGGCGATCCTCCTCCAGCAGGAATCCTTCCCCCGATGTTCAAGAAGCTCCGCGGCATGTTCTCCAATGACCTGTCCATCGACCTGGGCACGGCCAACACCCTCATCTACGTGCGCGGACAGGGCATCGTGCTGAATGAACCTTCGGTCGTGGCGGTGCGCCAGGACCGTGCCATTGGCGGCTCGCGCTCGGTCGCGGCGGTGGGTGCCGAAGCCAAGCAGATGCTCGGCCGCACGCCCGGCCACATCACCACCATCCGCCCGATGAAGGACGGCGTCATCGCCGACTTCACCTACACCGAGGCGATGCTGAAGTACTTCATCAAGAAGGTGCACAAGTCGCGCTTCCTGCG
>JAESGS010000105.1_pt1 | contig 134989 bp, 122 predicted proteins | sample 9269761 | NCBI WGS metagenome assembly JAESGS01 (sample SAMN15741799, study PRJNA653493) | algae metagenome | isolation source: Cyanosarcina radialis HA8281-LM2 and co-occurring heterotrophs from damp... | place: USA: Makauwahi cave, Hawaii | collected 2011-01-06 | reverse complement strand
TCGACGACAACATCGACATCGACATCAATCCGGCCGACCTGAAGACCGACGTGTACCGGTCCTCCGGCGCCGGTGGCCAGCACGTCAACAAGACCGAGTCGGCCGTGCGCATCACCCACGTGCCGACCGGCATCGTGGTGGCGTGCCAGACCGGCCGCAGCCAGCACCAGAACCGCGACAACGCGATGAAGATGCTGGCCGCCAAGCTGTACGAGCTGGAGATCCAGAAGCGCAATGCCGAGCGCGACGCGGTGGAAGCCACCAAGTCCGACATCGGCTGGGGCAGCCAGATCCGCAACTACGTGCTGGACCAGAGCCGCATCAAGGACCTGCGCACCGGCATCGAACGCACGGATACGCAGAAGGTGCTGGACGGCGACCTGGACGAGTTCGTCGAGGCCAGCCTGAAGTCCGGCCTGGAAGCCGGCTCCAAACGCATCGACGCCTGACCCAGGTAGAGCGGGGCCCGCTCCTCCGCTTCATCCCCTCCAAGCCGGGCACGCCCGGCGCCATCAGCCAGCAGACAGCCTCCGCCATGACCGACCAGACCCCCGCGCCGCAGATTCCCGTCGACGAGAACAGCCTCATCGCCGAGCGTCGCGCGAAACTGACGGCACTGCGCGGGCAGGGCATCGCGTTCCCGAACGATTTCCGTCGCAGCGATTACGCTGGCGACCTGCACGCGCAGTACGCGGACCAGGATCTCTGGTCGGCGGAATCGCTGGAGGGCACTGCGCGCACGGTCAAGCTGGCGGGCCGCCTGATGGCCAAGCGGGTGATGGGCAAGGCCAGCTTCGTGCAGATCCAGGACGAGACCGGCCGCATCCAGCTGTTCCTGCAGTCGAACTCGCTGGGCGACACCTACGAGGCCTTCAAGGGCTGGGACATCGGCGACATCGTCGGGGTCGAAGGTGGCCTGACCCGCACCCGTACCGGCGAACTGTCGGTGAAGGCGGAGTCGCTGCGCCTGCTGACCAAGTCGCTGCGACCGCTGCCGGACAAGTGGCATGGCCTGTCGGACGTGGAGCAGCGCTACCGCCAGCGTTACGTGGACCTGATCGTCACGCCGGAAGCGCGCGACGTCTTCATCAAGCGTTCGCGCATCATCCGCGCGATCCGGGAATGGCTGGATGCACGCCGCTTCCTGGAAGTGGAGACGCCGATGATGCACTACATCCCCGGTGGCGCCGCCGCCAAGCCGTTCACGACCCATCACAACGCGCTGGACCTCGATCTGTACCTGCGCGTGGCGCCGGAGCTGTACCTGAAGCGCCTGGTCGTGGGCGGCCTGGAGCGCGTCTACGAAATCAACCGCAACTTCCGCAACGAAGGCGTCAGCACCCGCCACAATCCGGAATTCACCATGCTGGAGCTGTACGAGGCCTACGCCACGTACACCGAGATCATGGACCTCACCGAAGGCGTCATCCGCGATGTCGCCCACGAAGTGCTGGGCACCGGCAGCGTGGAATGGGAAGGGCAGGCCATCGATCTGGAGCCGGCGTTCCGCCGCTGGCGCATGGACGAAGCCGTACGCCACCACAACCCGGAAATCACTGCCAGCGACTGCACCGACCGCGATGCGCTGGCACGCCATTGCGAACGCCTGAAGATCCACGTCAAGCCTTCCTATGGCTGGGGCAGGCTGCTGCTCGAGATATTCGAGAAGACGGTGGAGCACACCCTGGTGCAGCCCACTTTCATCACCGATCACCCGGTGGAAGTGTCGCCGCTGGCGCGCGCCAACGACGACCAGCCGGGCTATACCGACCGCTTCGAACTGTTCATCAACGGCAAGGAGATTGCCAACGGCTTCTCCGAGCTGAACGACCCGGAAGACCAGGCCGCGCGGTTCATGGCGCAGGTGCAGGCGAAGGAAGGCGGCGATGATGAAGCCATGCATTTCGATGCGGACTACATCCGTGCGCTCGAAGTGGGCCTGCCGCCCACGGGGGGCCTGGGCATCGGCATCGACCGCCTGGTGATGATGATGACCGGCTCGGATTCCATCCGTGATGTGCTGCTGTTCCCGTACATGCGGCCGGAAAACCAGGGCTGATCGGCCGCCCGCTGCGTCAAAAGAGTGACGCGGCACGGCAATGGCGGCTTCGCCGCAGGTGACGCTGGGGGGCGCTTCGGCCCACAATGTGCCCTGGTCCGCCGGAGGCTGCCAAAGAAGGCATGCGGCAAGCCATTGAAATACGTGATGAAGATCTCGTTTTCACTCGTCACGCGATTGCACGCGCGGGCTGGCATGCTTCCTGCGTGACACTCCGAGACGGGCGGTCAATATTCCGCCCGCCAGGCCGATAGAAGTCAGGGGAGGGGGCTCCCGGATTCGGATCGGTTTCCCTCGTGTACCTGGCCGGTTCATCATCGGCCCGTGTCATCGAACAGGCCTACCGACATGTTAGATGCCAGTCCCGCCGTCGCCGGAGTATCCTTGCCCGACAGCCACTTGATGTGGCCCCAAGGGGTTGGATCTGCATTGAATATCGTCATCGTCGACGATCAGACGTCCGCGCGCACGATGCTGCGCCATGTCATCGAGGACATCGCGTCCGAACTGAGCGTCCATGATTTCGGCGATCCGCTGGCGGCCCTGGAATGGTGCGAGAAGAACCGCACCGACCTGCTGCTGCTGGACTACCGCATGCCGGGCATGGACGGGCTGGAATTCGCCCGCCGTTTCCGCCGGCTGCCGATGCATCGCGACATCGCCATCATCCTGATCACCGTGGTCGGCGATGAGCCCATCCGGCAGGCCGCGCTGGAAGCCGGCGTCATCGATTTCCTGGTCAAGCCGGTCCGTCCGCGCGAGCTGCGCGCGCGTTGCCGCAACCTGCTGCAGTTGCGCCAGCAGTCCGAGAACGTCAAACAGCGTGCGTTGTCGCTGGAGCAGCGGTTGCTGTCCAGCATGCACGAGGTGGAGGAGCGCGAACGCGAGACGCTGTCGCGGCTGGCACGGGCCATCGAGTACCGCGACAGCGGCACCAGTGCCTACCTGGAGCGCATGGCGCACGTGGCCGGCCTGATCGCCGAGCAGCTGGGCCTGCCCGAGGACGAGGTGCGTGCCATCGAGCTGGCCGCCCCGCTGCACGACATGGGCAAGATCGCCATTCCCGATTCGGTGCTGATGAAGGCGGGGCCGCTGACCGCGGAAGAGACCGACGTGATGCGCCGCCACCCCAAGATCGGCCACCAGCTGCTGTCCGGCAGCCAGAACCGCTTCATCCAGACGGGCGCGCTGATCGCCCTGCGCCACCACGAACGCTACGACGGCAGCGGCTACCCCGATGGCCTCGTGGGCGAGGAAATCCCGTTGGAAGCGAGGATAGTGGCCGTTGCGGATGTGTTCGATGCGTTGATTTCGCCACGCCCGTACAAGAAGGCCTGGGAGAAGGACGCCGCCCTGGCCTACCTGTATGCCCAGCGTGGTCGCCTGTTCGATCCCGCATGTGTCGACGCGCTGATCCGGGGGCGGGCGCGGCTGGACGACATCTGCCAACGCTACTCGACGGTGCAAAGCCGTCCAGGGATGGAGTGAGCCATGCAATCCAACCTGGTTTCCTGGATCCGCAGCCGCCTGGCCAACCGCCCTGACAGCGAGCATGGCCAGACGGCCATCCGCGTCATCATCTTCACCGGTGTCATCGTCTACATGATGGTGGCGGCCGCCTACGGCAGCCTGCCGCCGGACGTCTACCGCTGGTCCGCGCTGATGAGCGGCGTGGGCGCAGGCGTCGGCTTGGCGCTGTTCATCGGCATCCTGCTTTCCCCCGGCAAGTCGCACACCCGGCGCATCATCGGCATGGTCACCGACTATGGCCTGATGACCATCGCGATGGTGCTGAAAGGCGAGCCGTTGGCGTGGCTGTACGTCATCCTGATGTGGGTGACCGTCGGCAATGGTCTCCGCTACGGCAACAAGTATCTGGTGGGGGCCGTGGTGTCGGCGTGCCTCAGCTTCGGCACCGTCATCGCGTTGAACCCGTACTGGCAGCAGAACCTCAGCTTGGGCCTGGGCCTGTGGGTCGGCCTGATCGCCGTGCCGATGTACCTGTCGGGCCTGCTGCGCGAGTTGACCCGCGCCAACGAGGAATCGCGCCGTGCCAACGAGGCCAAGAGCCGTTTCCTGGCCAACATGAGCCATGAGTTCCGCACGCCCTTGAACGGCCTCGCGGGTATGTCGGAACTGCTGGCCACCACCCGGCTGGACAGCGAGCAGCGCGAATGCCTGTCGACCATCCAGGCGTCCACGCGCACGTTGCTGGGCCTGGTGGAAGACGTGCTGGACATCTCGGCGATCGAGGCCGGCAAGCTCAAGCTCAACATCGTCGAATTCTCCACGCGCGAGCTGGTCGAAAGCATCGGTCTGATCCTGCTGCCGCAGGCGCGCGGCAAGCAGGTGCGTTACGAAGGCCACGTGGACGCCTCCATTCCCACCAGGCTGCGTGGCGACGCCGGACACCTGCGCCAGGTGCTGCTGAACCTGGCCGGCAATGCGGTCAAGTTCACCGATGAGGGCGAAGTGCGTCTGGCGGTCACGCCCACCCTCGTCGAAGGCGGGCACATCCGCCTGCGTTTCACCGTCACCGATACCGGCATCGGCATTCCGGTCGCCCTGCGCGAGCGCCTGTTCGAAGCGTTCGAACAGGCCGACGGCAGCCTGTCGCGCCGCTATGGCGGCACCGGCCTGGGCACCACGATTGCCAAGGGCCTGACCGAAGCCATGGGCGGCACCATCGGCTTCGAAAGCAACGAACAGCGTGGCAGCTGCTTCTGGGTGGAACTGCCTTTCGAAGCCGTGCCCGAACGCGTCCATGTGCCTGCGGTGGAAGGACATGCCAACTGGCTGGACGAATCCGAGCAGGCAGGCGCCGAGAACATCATCGCGTTCTCCGATCCTTTCCTGCGCCACCGCGCCCGCGTGCGCGCCATGCAGATCCTGGTGGCCGACGATCACGAAGCGAACCGCATGGTCGTGCAGCGCCTGCTGCAGAAGGCCGGCCATCGCATCACCTGCGTCAACGGCGGCGAAGACGTGCTCAATGCACTGGAATCGGCGGCTTATGACGCGGTGATCTGCGACCTGCACATGCCGGGCCTCAGTGGCCTCGATCTGCTGAAGCAGTTGCGGGTGATGGAAGCCGGCAGCGGCAGCCGCACACCGGTGCTGATCCTCAGCGCCGACGTCACCCCGGAATCCATCCAGCGTTGCGAGCAGGCCGGCGCACGCGCCTTCCTCGCCAAGCCCGTCGTTGCGACGCGGCTGCTGGACGCGCTGGCCGATATCGCCACCAACGGCAAGGCCATGGCGGGCGCCGCCAACGCCTCGCCGGCGCGCGGCGAGATTTCGGTTTCCGATGGCGTGCTGGATGTCAGCGTGCTGGACGAGCTGACCGCGCTGGGCATGGGTGAAGCATTCGAGCGCGAATTCATCGCGCAATGCCTCAACGACGCCGATGGCTGCATCGGTGCCATGGCGCATGCGATGGAAAAAGGCGAGGGCGAGCACCTGCGCGAGCATGCCCACGCATTGAAGGGCGTGGCCAGCAACCTGGGCCTGGTCAAGCTGGCGGCGTCAGCGGGCGAGCTGATGCGCCTGGCGGACTGGCAGATCTCGCGCGAATGGCGGCACAGGCTGGCGACGGTCAACTCGCATCTGGCCCAGGGCCGGGCGGCGCTGGAAGCCCGTGAGCGTGCCCAGCATGCCGCGGAGCAGGGTGGCGGCGAGCGCCAGTAAAAGGCGGTGCGGGCGTGTAAGCCGGCTGACCGGAAGGGCTGCGGGCGGGCGACATTCGTCGGCCCGCCACTCGAAGAAATGCGTTGCGCATTTCCCGCCCCCTGTGATGGCGTAGGTTGACGCTATGCGATCAGATCAGGCTGCATGGGTGCTGGCGCGACGTTCCTGCGCACGCACGATGCGTTCCATCATGCGCAGCGACTTGTCGCCCAGTGCCAGTGCGGTATCCACCCAGACTTCGGTGATGTTCATCAGTTCGTCGTAGCTGACGCGCTGCGAGATGCCGCGCACGGCGTTCATCGCCAGGTGAGAATGCGGTGCGCGCTGCTGCTGGCGGATCAGGTCCTGCACGGCGGCCTCGCCCTGGCCCTTGGGCACCAGCACATCCACGATGCCCATCTGGTGGAACTGCTCGCTGGTGTACATGTTGCCTTCCAGGATGATGCGTTCGGCCAACTGCGGGGCCACGCGCTTGCACAGGAACGAGTAGGCGCCCATGCCCGGGAACAGGCCGAACAGCACTTCCGGCAGCCCCATCTCGACGCCTTCCTCGGCCACGATGGTGTGGCAGGCCAGCGCCATCTCCAGGCCACCCCCCAGTGCATCGCCCTGCAGCAGCGCGATGGTGCGGACGTCCCCGCCCAGGCCGGTATGCAGCGTGTACACGCCATCGATGCAGCGACGGGCATACGCCAGCAGGTGCTCGCGGTCGTTGCTGCGGATCAGCTTGGAGAACAGGTCAAGATCGCCGCCCAGGTTGAAGGCGTTGGCCGACGAAGCCAGCACGAAGTGGCGGAGGCGGCCGACCTGACGCTCGCTTTCGCGCAGGGTGATGGAAGAGGTGAAGCTCCACATCTCGTCGAGGAGGTCGCTGCGGAAGCATGGACGCGAGCCGCTGGCGGCATCGTTGTGCATGTACATCCAGTGGCTGTTGCCGTCGGGCGCGGATTCCACGCGGATGGTGGAGAAGGTACGGGTGCGCTGCAGTTTTTCGACGTTGTTCATGGGTTTTGCTCCTCGGCGGCGATGATTGTTGCGGGTAAAGCGGTGGGGGAAAGGCTCTGGCGGTTAGCTGAACGATGGTCCGCTGCGCGCGATCCTACGCCTGAACCCGGGATTAAACCGGTCCGGTGGCAGGCGTTACGGCACTGGACAAGCATTCACGTGGTTGCCGTCATAAAAACGTGATGCGTATCACTAAAATGCCGGTAAGCCATTGACCCAAAAAAGAAAGGCCGGCATTGCGCCGGCCTTGGGGTCAGGGGGAAGCGGGAGGGGGATCCCGCAATTCCTTCCGCAATATCTTGCCCACGTTGGTCTTGGGCAGCTCGGTACGGAACTCGATATACCGGGGCTGCTTGTAGCCGGTCAGGTTGTCGCGGCAGAACGCCTTGATCTGGTCGGCGGTCAGGTTGGGGTCCTTCTTCACGATGAACACCTTGACCGCTTCACCCGACTTCTCGTCGGGTACGCCGATGGCCGCCACTTCCAGCACGCCCTCGATGCCGGCGATCACGTCTTCCACTTCATTCGGATACACGTTGAAGCCGGAGACCAGGATCATGTCCTTCTTGCGGTCGACGATGTAGAAGAAGCCGTTGTCGTCCATCTTGGCCATGTCGCCGGTATGCAGCCAACCGTCGGCGTCGATGACGTTGGCGGTTTCCTCCGGCCGCTGCCAGTAGCCCTTCATCACCTGTGGGCCCTTGATGCACAGCTCGCCCACTTCACCTGTTGCCACCACGTTGCCGTCGTCGTCCTTCAGGCACGCGTCGGTCGAGGGGACGGGCAGGCCGATGGCACCGTTGTAGTCCTGCAGGTCCATCGGGTTGATGCAGGCGGCCGGCGAGGTCTCGGTCAGGCCATACGCTTCCACCAGGGTGACGCCGGTGACCTTCTTCCACTTCTCGGCCACGGCGCGTTGCACCGCCATGCCGCCACCCAGGGTGAGATGCAGACGGGAGAAGTCGACCTGGTCAAAGCCAGGTGTGTTCAGCAGCCCGTTGAACAGCGTGTTGACGCCGGTGATGGCGGTGAACTGGATGTTGCTGAGCTCCTTGACGAATCCGGGCATGTCGCGCGGATTGGTGATCAGGTGGTTCAGCGCGCCGAACTTCATGAAGACCAAGCAGTTCGCCGTCAACGCGAAGATATGGTACAGCGGCAGCGCGGTGACGATGAGCTCGCCGTCGGGCTGCACGTTGCGGCCGATCCAGGCGGCAGCCTGCTGCATGTTGGCCACCATGTTGCGGTGGGTCAGCATGGCGCCCTTTGCCACGCCCGTCGTGCCACCCGTGTACTGCAGGAAGGCGATGTCGCCCGGGTCGATCTCGATGTCCGGCAGCGTGTGCAGCTGCCCGAGCGTCAGCGTGTCCTTGAAGCGCACGGTGCCGGGGATGTCGTAGTCCGGCACCATCTTCTTCACGTACTTCAGCACGAAGTTGATGATCGCGCCCTTGGGGAATCCCACCATGTCGCCCAGCGCGGTGGTGACGACCTGCCTGACGGGCGTGCCCGGCAGCGCTTCCTGCACCGTCTTGCCGAAGTTGTCCACCACCAGCAGTACGGTGGCGCCCGAATCCACCAACTGGTGCTTGAGTTCGCGCGGGGTGTACATCGGATTGACGTTGACCACCGTCAGCCCTGCGCGCAGCACGCCGAAGATGGCAATCGGATACTGCAGGCAGTTGGGCATCATGATGGCGACGCGGTCGCCCTTCTTCAGCTTCAACTCGCCCAGCAGGTAGGCCGCGAACTGGCGGCTCAACGTGTCGATCTCGCCGTAGGTCAGGGTCTTGCCGAAGTTCCGGAACGCAGGGCGGTCGCGATACTTGCCGATGGAATCTTCCAGGACGGAAACGATGGAGCGGAACTGCTCCAGATCGACGTCATGGGGCACGCCTTGCGGGTAACTCTTGAACCACGGACGATCCTGACTCATCTTCTACTCCCTCCCCAGGGTCTTAAGGGTTGCATTGCAGTGTTCGACGGGTGCGCGCTTTTCCTGGGCGCTCAGGGGAGCATACCGTTCCGGATGGAAAAGGCGAAGACATTGATGGCAGGGGACGTGGTTGTTACTTGGCAGCACCGGTGGCACAGGCGGACGGCGTGGCTTTGCCTGGCGCTGGGCATGGTGGCGTGCGGCTCGGCCCCGCCGGAAGAGCGCCTGCGCCAGCAGTTTTCGGCCATGCAGTCTGCGGTCGAACAGAAGCGCGTGGGCGATTTCATGGCCGGCGTCAGCGATGAATTCACGGGCAGTGGCGGCATGGATCGTGGTGCGCTGCACAATCTTCTGCGTGTCAGTACGCTCGGCCAGGCCAGCGTGGGGGTCACCACGGGACCGCTGGATGTGCACGTGCAGGGGGAAGATGCGACGGTGAAGTTCCCCGTGTTGTTGACCGGAGGCGGTGGCCGGCTGTTGCCTCAACAGGCGCAGACCTATCAGGTCACGACGGGCTGGCGCATGGAGGATGGCGAGTGGCGGGTCCATTACGCCCATTGGGATGCGCCGCGCTGACATCGCTGGCTGCCCGCATCACTTCACGGGCAGCAATCGGTCCGATGCCCAGCGGTAGCGGAGCGTCTTCTGCAGGGTGGGACAACAGCGCGGATCGTTCGGCCGCGGCCATTTCGTCGTCAGCTGGATGACGCCCTTCATCACCTGCATGCCTTCCACGCTGCCCAGCGGATCCTGCGTTTCTCCGGCAGGCAGGTAGCGATCGCCCGTGCCGGCGAGCACGGTGACGCCGTGTGACCAGTACGTGGGGCCCAGCATCGTCCACAGCACGATGATCTCGTCCTGCCCGTCGCCATCGAGGTCCGCCACTTCCACCTGGGTAGCCTCATGGGAGGCCTGCGGATCGCCGCTGGCGCGATCGCGTGCGGCGACATGCTGCTCCGCCAGCTTCTTCGCGGCGGCGGGATCCGGTCCCGCGGCGTGCAACGGCAATGCCGCTGCCAGCAGCAGGCTCGCGAGGACGGGGATGCGGTGACACGACGACATGGGTTTCATGGCGTACCTCCCGGGAGGACGAAACGACCGATTACTGCGCGACGCGCTAGTCTTTCTCGGCAAACGCCGCGCACCGCGGAAACCGGCAAGTCGTTCTTCAACCAGGAGTCCGCGTTTACAAACCTCACCCGCCGCTTGCACTGCGGCGGGTGAGGCGGGTGCGGGCGTCCGGGCGTCCGGGCGTCAGCCGGCCTTGCGTGCCGCCAGCTGGCGAAGCACGTAGTGGAGCAGCCCGCCGTGACGGAAGTACTCCACTTCCTTTGGTGTCAGCAGCAGCACCTTGGCCTGGAACTTAACTTCCCGGCCCTCCGGCTTGCGGGCCGTGACGGTGGCGACCTTCGCGGCACCATCCTGCAGGCCGGTCACGTCGAAGACCTCCGAGCCGTCCAGACCGAGCGACGTTGCGTTCTGGCCGTCGATGAACTGCAGCGGCAGCACGCCCATGCCCACCAGGTTGGAACGGTGGATGCGCTCGAAGCTTTCCGCGATCACCGCTTTCACGCCCAGCAGGTTGGTGCCCTTGGCGGCCCAGTCGCGCGACGAACCCGTCCCGTACTCCTTGCCGGCGATCACCACCAGCGGCACGCCATCGGCCTTGTACTTCACGGCTGCGTCGTAGATGGACATCTTTTCCGGCGGGGTGCTGCCGAAATACAGCGTGTTGCCGCCTTCCTCGCCGCCGAACATCAGGTTCTTGATGCGGATGTTGGCGAAGGTGCCGCGCACCATCACGTCGTCGTTGCCGCGCCGGCTGCCGTAGCTGTTGAAATCCGCGGGCTGCACGCCGCGCTGCTGCAGGAAGCGGCCCGCCGGCGAGTCCTTCTTGATGTTGCCCGCCGGCGAGATGTGGTCGGTGGTGATGGAGTCGCCGAACAGCCCGAGCACGCGCGCGCCATGCACGTCGTCGATGCTGCCCACGTCCATCGACATGCCATCGAAGTAGGGCGGATTCTTGATGTAGGTGGAGCCGCCGTCCCATGCGTACAGCGCGCCATCCGGCGACGCGATGGTGTTCCACCGGCTGTCGCCCTTGAACACGTCGGCATAGTTCTTCGCGAACATTTCCGGCCCCACGGTGCGCGCGATGAAGTCGCCGATTTCCTTGTTGCTGGGCCAGATGTCCTTCAGGTAGACCGGCTGTCCATCGCTGCCGTTGCCCAGCGGCTGGGTGGTCAGGTCGATGTCGGTGGTGCCGGCGATGGCGTACGCCACGACCAGCGGCGGGCTGGCGAGGTAATTCATCTTCACTTCGGGATGCACGCGGCCCTCGAAGTTGCGGTTGCCGGACAGTACCGACGCCACCACCAGATCGTCCTTCGAAATGGCGGCGGACACGTCGTCAGGCAGCGGACCGGAGTTGCCGATGCAGGTGGTGCAGCCGTAGCCCACCACGTAGAAACCCAGTTTCTCCAGGTCCGACAGCACGCCGGCTTTTTCCAGGTAGTCGGTGACCACGCGCGAGCCGGGGCCAAGGGACGTCTTGACCCAGGGCTGCGCCTTCAAACCCTTGGCCACCGCGTTGCGGGCTAGCAGGCCGGCGCCCAGCATGACGGCAGGGTTCGACGTGTTGGTGCAGGAGGTGATGGCGGCGATCACCACCGAGCCATCCTTCAGCTCCCATGCCGCACCGCTGTCGGGTGCGGATTCGTGCGCCGACTCGCGCGCCCCCACGGCGGTACCGCCGCCGCCTTCGTTCTTCAGGCGGTCCTCCTGCACCACGTCGATGCGCTTGCGGCGCGCGTCGACGAAGGGCGTGAGGTTGTCGCGGAAGTTCTGCTGCATGTCCTGCAGCAGCACGCGGTCCTGCGGGCGCTTGGGGCCGGCGAGCGACGGCTTCACCTCACCCATGTCCAGATGCAGCGTGGTGCTGTACTCGGCATGCGGGCTGTTGGCGTCGTGCCACAGTCCCTGGGCCTTGGCGTAGGCTTCGACCAGGGCGATCTGCTCCTCGCTGCGGCCAGACAGCCGCAGGTAGGTGAGCGCCTCGGCATCCACCGGGAAGATGCCACAGGTGGCGCCGTACTCCGGGGCCATGTTGCCGATGGTGGCGCGGTCCGCCAGCGGCAGGTGCTGCAGCCCGTCGCCGTAGAACTCGACGAACTTGCCCACCACGCCCAGCTTGCGCAGCATCTGGGTGACGGTCAGTACCAAATCGGTCGCGGTGGCGCCCTCCGGCAGCTTGCCGGTCAGCTTGAAGCCGACGACCTGCGGGATGAGCATGGAAGAAGGCTGGCCGAGCATCGCCGCTTCGGCCTCGATGCCGCCGACGCCCCAGCCCAGCACGCCGATGCCGTTGATCATGGTGGTATGCGAATCGGTGCCGAACACCGTGTCGGGATAGGCCAGCGATTCGCCGTCCTGTTCGGTGGTCATCACCACGCGGGCAAGGTTCTCCAGGTTCACCTGGTGGACGATGCCGGTGTTGGGCGGCACTACCTTGAAGTTGTCGAACGCCTTCTGCCCCCAGCGCAGGAAGCTGTAACGCTCCTGGTTGCGCTCGAACTCGATCCTGCCGTTCTGGTCCAGCGCTTCGGGGGTGCCGAACACGTCCACCTGCACGGAGTGGTCGATGACCAGCTCGGACGGGATCAGCGGATTGATCTGGTCGGCGTTGCCGCCCAGCTTGACCACGGCATCACGCATGGCGGCCAGGTCCACCACGCAGGGGACGCCGGTGAAGTCCTGCAGCACCACGCGGGCCGGCATGAACGCGATCTCGGTCTCCGGCTCCTGCGTCGCGTTCCAGTTGGCCACCGCATGGATGTGCTCCGGCAGCACCGTGACGCCGTCCTCGCAGCGCAGCAGGTTCTCCAGCAGGATCTTCATGGAGTAGGGCAGGCGGGCGAAGCCCCCCGTGGGGTCCAGCTGTTCACCCAGGGCGGGCAGGCTGAAGTAGGTGTAGGTCTTGCCGCTGACGTCCAGGGTGCGACGGGTGGCGAAGGAATCGCTCATGCGAGGGCTCCTGTAGCTGATGGGGGGAGGGCTCAGGAACCAGCATAGGCCGCGGATCCTGTGCGTCTTGTCAGTGCTTGCGTTGATTATCCGCCAATTGCATGACGTCCGTGACCCGACCGAGGGCGCATGGCGGGACGGCGTTGCGGGTGCGCGAACCTCACATGTGCCAAAGCTTTCCGAGCGGAGGGGGTGGGCAGCCGCAGGTCCCGGGAGGCTTGCTGTCTGGAGTATGCAAGGAGAAGTATGTATCATTTGCCCATACTCAAGAGGGCCTCCCCGATGGAAGCAACCGTAGCGGAGCGTGGCCAGATCACCCTGCCCAAGGCGGTACGGGATGCACTGGGCCTGACGAAGGGCAGCGTGCTGAAGGTCGAGCTTGAAGGCAGCCGCATCGTGCTGCGCAAGAGCGTCGACGACGCGATTTCCCGCGTGCGCGGCAAGTTCGCTCTGGATGCCACCGCCGAGGGCGGCCAGGAGCAGGCGGCCGGATGATCGCCGTCGACGCCCCGGTGCTGGTGGAACTGCTGACCGACGGCCCGCACGCCGACGCGGTCGAAGCCTGCCTGCGCCAGAGCCTGGGCAGCGGCCGGGTGGTGCTCTGCGACGCGGCACTGGCCGAGCTGTGCTCGTCGCTGCGCAACGGCGCCGATGCGCTGGCCGCGCTCGAGGAGATGGGCGTGCACTTCAGTGCCATCGAGGCCAAGTCGGCCTTGCGTGCCGGCGAGATGCAACGCCGCCACCGCCAGCGCAACGGCGAGGCGCGTCCCATCGCGGACTTCCTGATCGGGGCCCATGCCCTGTTGCAGGGTGACGGCCTGATCACCTTCAACACCGCTTTCCATCGCGATTACTTCAAGGGATTGAAGCTGATCGTGCCCGCGACCGAATAAGCACTTCACCGGATTTCCCTTTCCACCGATCCACCGAACGACCGGAGCCACCATGTTGGAAGCCTATCGCCACCACGTAGCCGAGCGCGCAGCGCTGGGCATCCCCCCGCTGCCGCTGACCGCGCAGCAGACCGCCGAGGTCATCGAGCTGTTGAAGGCGCCGCCGGCCGGGGAGGCCGAGTTCCTGGTCGACCTGATCACCCATCGCGTACCCGCGGGCGTGGACGATGCCGCCAAGGTCAAGGCGTCCTACCTGGCCGCGGTGGCGTTCGGCACGGAGAAGAGCGCGCTGATCAGCCGACAACGCGCCACCGAGCTGCTGGGCACCATGCTGGGTGGCTACAACATCCATCCGCTGATCGAATTGCTGGACGATGCCGAGGTCGGCGCGATCGCCGCCGATGCGCTGAAGCACACGCTGCTGATGTTCGATGCCTTCCATGACGTGCAGGAAAAGGCGGAGAAGGGCAATGCCAACGCCAAGGCCGTGCTGCAGAGCTGGGCGGATGCCGAGTGGTTCACCAGCAAGCCGGAAGTGCCGGAAAGCCTGACGATCACCGTGTTCAAGGTGACTGGGGAAACCAACACCGACGACCTGTCGCCGGCGCCCGATGCCACCACGCGTCCCGACATTCCGCTGCACGCGCTGGCCATGCTGAAGAACCGCCGCGAGGGCATCGAGCCCGAGGAAGACGGCAAGCGCGGCCCGATCAGGTTCATCGAATCGCTGAAGGCCAAGGGCCACCTGGTCGCCTACGTGGGCGACGTCGTCGGTACCGGTTCCAGCCGCAAGTCGGCGACCAACTCGGTGCTGTGGTTCACCGGCGAGGACATCCCGTTCATTCCCAACAAGCGCTTCGGCGGCGTGTGCCTGGGCAGCAAGATCGCCCCGATCTTCTACAACACGATGGAAGATGCCGGCGCGCTGCCGATCGAACTGGACGTGTCGCAGATGGCGATGGGCGACGTGGTGGAACTGCGCCCGTACGAAGGCAAGGCACTGAAGGACGGCGCCGTGATCGCCGAGTTCCAGGTGAAGTCCGACGTGCTGTTCGACGAAGTGCGCGCCGGTGGCCGCATCCCGCTGATCGTCGGTCGCGGCCTGACCGCCAAGGCACGCGAGGCCCTCGGCCTGCCGCCGTCCACGCTGTTCCGCCTGCCGATGGACCCGCCCGATACCGGCAAGGGATTCTCGCTGGCGCAGAAGATGGTCGGGCGCGCGTGTGGGCTGCCGGAAGGCAAGGGCATGCGCCCCGGTACGTACTGCGAGCCGAAGATGACCTCCGTGGGCTCGCAGGACACCACCGGCCCGATGACCCGCGATGAACTGAAGGACCTGGCCTGCCTGGGCTTCAGCGCGGACTTGGTGATGCAGTCGTTCTGCCATACCGCCGCCTACCCGAAGCCGGTCGACGTGAAGACGCATCACACGTTGCCGGAGTTCATCTCCAACCGCGGCGGCATTTCGCTGCGCCCGGGCGATGGCGTCATCCACAGCTGGCTTAACCGCATGCTGTTGCCGGACACCGTCGGTACCGGCGGCGACTCGCACACGCGCTTCCCGGTGGGCATCTCGTTCCCGGCCGGTTCGGGCCTGGTCGCTTTCGCCGCGGCTACCGGGGTGATGCCGCTGGACATGCCGGAATCGGTGCTGGTGCGTTTCAGCGGCACCATGCAGCCGGGCGTCACCCTGCGTGACCTGGTCAATGCGATCCCGCTGGCTGCCATCAAGTCCGGCCTGCTGACCGTGGCCAAGCAGGGCAAGAAGAACATCTTCTCGGGTCGCATCCTGGAGATCGAAGGCCTGCCGCAGCTGAAGGTCGAGCAGGCGTTCGAACTGTCCGACGCCTCGGCGGAGCGCTCCGCCGCCGGCTGCACGGTCAAGCTCGACAAGGAACCGATCATCGAATACCTCAACAGCAACATCACGCTGCTGAAGTGGATGATCGCCGAAGGCTATGCCGATGCCCGTTCGCTGGCACGCCGCATCAAGGCCATGGAAGCATGGCTGGCCAACCCGCAGCTGCTGGAAGGCGATGCCGATGCCGAGTACGCCGCCGTCATCGACATCAACCTGGATGAGATCGTCGAGCCGATCGTGGCCTGCCCCAACGACCCGGACGACGTGAAGACGCTGTCCGACGTGGCCGGTGCCAAGATCGATGAAGTGTTCATCGGTTCGTGCATGACCAACATCGGCCACTTCCGCGCGGCCGCCAAGCTGCTGGAAGGCAAGCGCGACATCCCGACCCGCCTGTGGGTGGCGCCGCCGACCAAGATGGATGCCAGCGAGCTGACCAAGGAAGGCCACTACGGCACGTTCGGCACCGCCGGTGCGCGCATGGAAATGCCGGGTTGCTCGCTGTGCATGGGCAACCAGGCGCAGGCGCGCGAAGGTGCCACCGTGTTCTCCACGTCCACCCGCAACTTCCCCAACCGCCTGGGTCGCAACACCAATGTTTACCTGGGCTCGGCGGAACTGGCGGCGATCTGTTCGCGACTGGGGCGCATCCCGACGCGCGAGGAGTACATGGCGGACATCGGCGTGATCAACGCCAACGGCGACACCATCTACCGCTACATGAACTTCGACCAGATCCAGGACTACAAGGACGTGGCCGACACCGTCGCGGCCTGATCCACGCACCACGGTCCCCGCAGGAAAGCCCGGCCTCGGCCGGGCTTTCCATTTTGGGGCCGAAGCGGCCGCTTTCGACGCGATCTGTCGTTTGAAGTGCAAAGCACAGGGCGGGGCGATGTCGGTCGCCACCTGGGCCATGCAACCAGACAGGGGACACCACGACGTGGCGCAAGCGCGTATCCAGGGATTCCGCGTGGCAGGGGTCAGCACCTGCGTGCCTGCAAGGCGGGTGGACAACCTTGCCGAGGCGGACCACTTCGGCGCCGACGAGGTACGCAAGGTCGTATCGATGGCAGGCGTGCGATACCGGCACGTCGTGGAGCCCGGTATCACCGCCGCCGACCTGTGCCGCGACGCGGCGGTGCGCCTCATGGAGCGGCTGGGCTGGTCGCCGGACAGCATCTCGGCGCTGGTGTTCGTGACCCAGTCGCCGGACTACTTCCTGCCTTCCACCGCCTGCGTGATGCACCAGTGGCTGGGTCTTCCCCACACATGCGCTGCATTCGACGTGGGTCTGGGCTGCTCGGGGTACCCCTACGGCCTGTACCTGGCGGCCACCCTGCTGAAGGGCGGTGGCCATGGGCGCATCCTGATGCTGCATGGCGAGACCCCCAGCCGCTTCACCGACCCGGACGACCATGCCACGACCCTGCTGTTCGGTGATGCCGGTTCCGCCACGGCGCTGGAGCTGGGGGGCGACGAGGAAGCCAGCTTCTGCCTGCACACCGATGGCACCGGCCATGAAGGCCTGATCATGCGTGGCGGTGCGTTCCGCGACCGCGAGCCGCTCGATCCACGCCATCTGCGTCTTGAGATGGATGGCGCCGCGATCTTCAACTTCACCATCAAGCGCGTGCCGACGCTGGTGCATGATGCGTTGGTGCTGGCGGAGAAATCCGTGGACGACATCGACCAGTACGTCTTCCACCAGTCCAACCGCTTCATCATGAAGCACCTGGCCAAGAAGTGCGGATTGCCCGACGACAAGGTGCCGATGACCATCGAGGACACCGCCAACTGTGGCGGTCCGTCGGTCGCGGTCACCCTGACGCGTACCGCACCGGCAACGGAACACCCCCGCACCGTGATGCTCATCGGGTACGGGGTGGGGCTGTCATGGGCGTCGGCCGTGCTGACGCTGACGCCCGGAACACCCTTGCTTCACGGCGAGTATGGCGCTTCGGGAGTGCCCGCATGATCCAGTCGCGAATCACCTCCGCCGAAGCCCTGCGGATGCTGACCGATGCGTTCGCCGAGGCCACGCTGCTGACGCCCGACATGCTGCGCGATGACGTGGTGGGCTGGGATTCGATGGGTGCGCTGATGCTGATGGCGGAACTGGACGAGCGCTTCGGCCTGCAGCTGACCGCCGAAGCCTCCAAGGCCATGCGACAGGTGGGCGACGTGCTGGACTACCTGCGCCTGCACGGGGTGCTGGATGAGTGACGGCCCGCAGGCGCCGCCGCCCTTGCCACGCTTCGAGGCGACCACGCGCGTGTTCGCGCGCGCCCTCGGCTGGTCGCCGGAGGAACTGCTGCAACGGTTCAGGCCGGCAGCGGCGGATGACCGGGCGGCCTTGCTGGCATTCCGCAACCGAACGCACTGGGACGATGACGCCTACATCGCCTGGCGCTACGGCGTGGGACGTCCTGAGCATGGATATGGCCAAGTGTGGATACTGCGGCACCAAGACGGTCCGGTGTTCGCCGCCATCGGGATGGAGCAGCAGCCCATCCGCCACGCAGGCCGGATCCATCGTGGCCAGTTGCTGATGGACGTGCAGATTGACCCTGGCCTGGAAGGTGCCGGCGGCGGCGTGTGGCTCAACCAGGCGATGTTCCGCCATGGCGACGCCACGCTGGCGGTCGGCGGCAATCCGAAATCGATCGGCATGGTGAGGCGGCTGTTCGCACCGTTGCCCTCGCGTCACCTCTACATCCTTCCATTGGATGCCGCCGCTGCGCTGCGTCGCCGTGGCGTGCCGTCGCCGTTGGCCGCCATGGCAGGCAAGGCGATGGACACAGGCTGGCGCCTGCGCACCCGCTGGTTGGCGCCGCGGGCGGCGGGTGACCTGCGCGTGGAGGAAGTGGAGCGGGTGAGCGATGCCTGGCTGCAACCGCTGTACGCGTCGCTCTCCCCGCAGACCGCCTGCATCGCACCCGAAGCCGCTCACCTGCAATGGCGCCTGCGCGACAATCCGCGTGCGCGTTACCGGATCTTCGTGGCGTGGCGCGGTGAGCATTGCGTGGGCTACCTGGCGGCACGTCGGGTGTCCATGGGCCACGAGGCCGAGTACGGCCTGCATGTGCAGGACTGGAAAGTCGCCCACGCCGACGACTCGACGGCGCTGGCTGCGCTGCTGGCGCACGCGGCGGCCCAGGCACGCAAGGACGGTTGCAGCAAGATGTTCACCACCTGCCTGGCGCCCGGCGCGGAGCCGGTACTGACGCGGTGCGGATTCCTGCCCGGTCGAACGACGCCGCATTTCGCCGTCGGCCTGCATGCGTCGCCCTCCGACCCTGGGTTATCGGCAGCGCACCCGTGGCAGATCACCGACCTGAGTTTCGACGGCGATGGCTGTTTCTGAACACCATCGTCGCGTGAGGGGATCCTTGCCATGTGCGGGATAGCCGGGGTGCTGGTGCCTGCCAGTGCCCCTTCGCCCCCCGAGGAGATGCTGGCGGACATGATCGCGGCGCTGCGGCACCGCGGGCCCGATGGCAGCCGCATCCGCGTGGACGGACAGGTGGGCCTGGCGCACGCCCGCCTCTCGATCATCGATCCGGAGGGCGGCTGGCAGCCGATCCACAATCCCGACCGCACCGTCTGGGTGATCTTCAATGGCGAGATCTTCAACCATGTGGAACTGCGTGAATCGCTGAAGCGCCAGGGGCATCGTTTCTACACGGACTCGGATACCGAAGTCATCGTGCACCTGTACGACCGCTACGGCGATGCGTTCGTCGAGCATCTCAATGGGCAGTTCGCGATCGCCCTGCATGACCTGCGGCAGCAACGCATCGTCCTGGCGCGGGACCGCGTGGGCATACGCCCGCTGTACTTCAGTCGTGAAGGTGGCGTCTTTTCCTTCGCATCCGAAGTGAAATCCCTGTACGCCCGCCATGCCCAGCCGCGGGGCCTGGATACGCGTGCGCTCGGCGAATTGTTTTCATTCTGGAGCACGCTGGGCACGCGCACCGTGTTCTCCGGCATCGAACAGCTGGCGCCCGGCCATCTCATGGCCATCGACCTGCGCGACCCTGCGCTGACGCCGCAGGTTCGCCGCTACTGGCAATGGCGTCATCTGACGGATGATGTGTCCGGCCGAAGCGAGGACGACGTCGTCGAGGAACTGCACGCGCTGCTGGTCGATGCCGTCCGCCTGCAGCTTCGTGCCGACGTGCCGGTAGGCGCCTACCTGAGCGGCGGGCTGGATTCCTCGGTGATCGCCACGCTGATCCGCCGGCATACCCGGACCCCGTTGCGCACGTTCTCGCTGGGGTTCGCCGACGCCGAATTCGACGAGCGTCCCTTCCAGCGGCTGTTGGCGGATTCGCTGGGTACGGAACACAGCGAGATCGTCGTGTCGCACGCCGACATCGCGGACGCATTCCGCCGTGCGGTGCTGCATGCCGAGTCCCCGCTGGTGCGCACGGCGCCGGTGCCGATGATGCTGCTGGCTGGGCATGTGCGCCAGGCAGGCTACAAGGTCGTGCTGACGGGCGAGGGCGCCGATGAAGTATTCGCCGGCTATGACCTGTTCAAGGAGGCCAAGCTGCGCCGATTCATGGCCGTGCAGCCGGACAGCCGCTGGCGGGGACGGTTGCTGGACCGCCTGTATCCCTACCTGGCCCATTCGCCGGTGCGGTCGCGCGGCTTCGCCGAGCAGTTCTTCCAGGAGGGCGCTGAGCAGCGTTCCCAGCCCTGGTTCGCGCATCTGCCGCGTGTCCGCAGTACGCAGCGCGTCCTGCGTTTCCTGCACCCGGACCTGCGTGAGCAGTTGCAGGCCTGGGATCCCGTACGGACACTGGCGGCAGAACTGCCCGACGGCATCGCGGAGTGGCCCGCACTAGCACGCGACCAGTACGTGGAGTCGAGCACGCTGCTGTCCGGTTACCTGCTGTCTTCGCAGGGCGACCGCATGAGCATGGCGCAATCGGTCGAGGGACGTTATCCCTTCCTCGACCACCGGGTGATCGAACTCGCCAACCGGCTGCCTGCGCGATACAAGCTGCGCGGCCTGGACGAGAAGCACATCCTGAAGCGCGCCATGCGCCGCGAACTGCCTGATGCGGTGCTGCGCCGGCCCAAGCAGCCCTATCGCGCGCCCGACAGCGGCTGTTTCTTCGCCAACGGGGACGCCCTGCCGTGGGTGAAGGAAGCGCTGCAGCCCGATCGTGTTGCCGCCAGCGGATTGTTCGACACCACGGCCGTCGCCCATCTGGTGGAGAAATGCCGGAGCGGGCGCGCGATCGGCTTCCCGGACAACATGGCGTTCGTCGGCATCCTGTCGACGCTCGCCCTGCATGAATCCCTGATCCGCCCGCAGGGGCAGGCATGATGCTGCTGCATGCCCTGTTCGCCCGCAGCGTGCAGCGCACGCCCGACAAGGTGGCGCTGGTCTGCGGCGCGCAGCGCCTGAGTTTCCGTGAGCTGGACGAGCGGAGCCGGGACATCGCGCAACATCTGCACCGGCAGGGCGTCGGCGCAGGCGATCGTGTGGCTCTGTTGCTGGACAACGGTGTCGAGATGGTCGTGGCCCTGTGGGCCGTGTTGCGGGCGGGCGCGGTCTGCATGCCGTTCAACCCGCAGACCAAGGCGGAGAAACTCGCTGCCCTGATGCAACGCACGGAGGCCCGCGTCCTGCTGACGCAGGCCTCCTTGGCTCGCGTATGGCGTGCCGCGCAGCAGGAGGGTGGTGCGCAGCCGCATGTCTGGGTGCACGGTGCCGGATGGACGCCCGCAACGAGCGGTGAACATGCCTGGCCTGATACCGCCGCTGCGGCCTCTCCTTCGCCATGGCGCGATGCGGTGGTGGATGAGGATGCCCTGGCCCTCATCAGTCATACCTCAGGCACCACCGGGTTGCCGAAAGGCGTGATGCTGAGCCATCGCAACCTGGCCAGCATCACCGCGTGCATCGCGGGATACCTGCCCATCCGCGAGGACGACGTCCTGTTCAGCGCGCTGCCGCTGAGTTTCAACTACGGCCTGAGCCAGCTGCTGCTCGCACTGTCGACCGGCGCGACGCTGGTGCTGGAGAAATCCTTCGCGTTCCCGGCGCAGGCGCTCGACGTCATGTCGCGCGAGCGGGCGACGGTGTTTCCGGCGGTACCCACCATGTACGCCATGCTGCTGGGCATGCAGGATCTTTCCCGCTGGGACCTGTCGTCGCTGCGGCTGATGACCAGTGCTTCGGCGCCGCTTCCCGTCGCGATGCAACGGCAGCTGCGCGAACGCATGCCCTTCGCCCGTTTGTGCGTGATGTACGGACAGACCGAATGCACCCGTATCAGCTATCTGCCGCCGGAACAGGTCGCCGCGCGGCCCGGCAGCGTGGGGCGTGGCCTGGCAGGCCAGCGGTGCTGGTTGATCGATGAGCAGGGCCATCGACTGCCGTGGGGCGCCGAGGGCGAGCTGGTGGTGCAGGGCGATCATGTGATGGCCGGCTACTGGCAGGACCCGCAGCGCACGGCCGAGAAACTCTTTCACGATCCGGAAACGGGCAGGATCGCCATGCGTACCGGCGACCTGTTCCGCAGCGATACCGACGGCTGGCTGTATTTCATCGCGCGCAAGGACGACATCATCAAGACGCGGGGTGAAAAGGTCAGCCCGCACGAGGTGGAGCAGGCCATCCAGCGCATGCCCGGCGTCATCGAATGCCTGGTGGGGCCCGTGCCTGACCCGCTGCTGGGCGATGCGGTCAAGGCCTGGGTGGTCGTGGCCGACGGCAGCGGACTGGTCGAGCGCGATGTCATCCGCCACTGCCTGGCGACCCTCGAAAACCACATGGTGCCCAAGCACGTGGCCTTTGTGGATGCGTTACCCCGTACTCCTACCGGAAAGCCCACCCGACAAGGCCTGACATGACCCTTGCTTCCGCTTCTGCCGATGCTTCGCCATCCACCGTCAAGACCACCGTGCGCCAATACATCCAGGACAACTTCCTGATGGGAACCGCGGAGGCCTACGCCGATGATGCGTCCTTCATGGATGCCCAGCTGCTGGATTCCACCGGCTTCCTGGAACTGGTCCAGTTCCTGGAGGAAACCTACGGCATCAAGGTCGAGGACGAGGAGATGATGCCCGACAACCTGGATTCGCTGGATGCCGTCGCGCGCTTCGTGTCGCGCAAGCAGGCCGCATGAGCGCGTGGGGTGCCGAGGTACTGGAGATCGATCTGGCCACGGAGGCCGATCGCATCGCGACCTGGATGCGCGATACCACGCGCGGACTGCGGCGTCGCGGGCTGGTGGTGGCGATGTCCGGCGGCATCGACAGTTCGGTGTGCGCGGCCCTGGCAGTGAAGGCGGTCGGTGCCGACCGCGTGCAGGGACTGCTGCTGCCGGAACGCGATTCCAGTGGCGAATCCACCCGCCTGGGCCGCCGGCTGGCGGAGCATCTGGGCATCCGCCACGAAGTGCATGACATCGCGCCGGCCCTGGAGGCCATCGGGTGCTATCGCGAGCGCGATGCGGCGATACGCCAGGTGTTCCCGGACTACGGCGATGGCTGGAAGAACAAGATCGTCCTGCACGGCGGCATCGACGGCGGCATCAATTTCTACAAGCTGGTGGTGCAGTCGCCGTCCGGCGAGACGAGGGAAGCGCGACTGCCGTTGCAGGCATACCTGCGGATCGTCGCGGCGACCAACCACAAGCAGCGCCTGCGCAAGACCCTGGACTACTACCACGCCGACCGGCTGAACTACGCGGTGGTCGGTACGCCCAACCGGCTGGAGTACGACCAGGGCTTCTTCGTGAAGAACGGGGACGGATCAGCCGACATCAAGCCGATCGCGCACCTGTACAAGACACAGGTCTATGCGATGGCGCGGCATCTTGGCCTGCCCGACGAGATATGTTCGACCACGCCCACCACCGACACCTACAGCCTGCCGCAGGGGCAGGACGAGTTCTATTTCGCCCTGCCGTACGCGCAGATGGACCTGGCCCTGTGGTCTTGCGAACAGGGGCGGCCGGCGGAAGAGCTGGCCGCTGCATTGGGCATGACGGTGCAACAGGCGCAGGCCATCCACGCGGATATCCAAGCCAAGCGGCGCGCGGCCGAATACCTGCACGCGCCGCCCGCGGTGTTCGCGATGGCGTGAGGCGACGCTAGCGGAGCCAGTCGTCGGTGGCTTCCAGCAAGGCCCGGCGGCTGAGGATGAGGTCCCACATGCTACCCCCCAGCTGCCGCCACAGCACAGCAGAACGCACGGCAGCCAACAGGATGGCGCGGATCTCGGCGACCACGCCCGGCTGGCCCAGATAGTGCGGATTGCCCTGCACCATCACGCGGGGGCGAAGGTGGCTGATGGTGTCGGCATACAGGCCGCCGAGCGCTGACAGCACGTCGGGGTGCGTGCTGCCCAGTTCGGTGGCGCGTGATGCGATGTCTTCCAGCCCTTTGGCGACCGCGCCCACCACGTCGCCTTCGCGCACGAAGCGGCGCTCGAGCTGCAGCACCGACATGGCCAGGCGGGGCAGGGCGTCGTCACGGGTTTCCTTCGACAGGTAGCCGCGCAGCACGCGCAGGCCGCTTGTCAGGTCGCGGACACCGCCATAGACCGCCAACGTGGAGTCGGCGTCCACGCGGAACACGCTGTCCAGCGATGCCTGCACCACCGAGGATTCGGACTGGCCCGTCTCGGCGATGCGTCGTACCTGGTGGAGCGCCTGTGCCAACCCTGCCAGGGCCAGCACGCGGTCGGAATATCGGTTGCTCAAGCTGCCTGCTCCGCGAATTTCTGTTCAAGAGGGGCGTCGGTGCGGGCGATGACGGCACCGCCCAGGCACACCTCGCCGTCGTACAGCACCAGCGACTGGCCGGGCGTTACCGCCCGCTGGGGGCGCGCGAAGCGCACCGCGACGCTGCCGTCGTCGCGTACGCTCACCGTGCAGGCCTCGTCGGCCTGCCGGTAGCGCGTCTGCGCCGTGCATTCGAAAGTACCTGCGGGCGGACTGCCGGCAATCCAATGGGCAGCTTCCGTCCACGTCTGCGTGGAGTGCAGGTAGGGGCTGTGGGTGTCCTGGTCCACGTACAGCACGTTGCTGGCGACATCCTTGCCGACCACGTACCACGGAGCCTGCGGCCGTCCGCGCACGCCACCGATCTGCAGGCCTTCGCGCTGCCCCAGGGTGAAATAGAACACGCCCGGGTGTTCGCCGATCACTTCGCCCTGCGGATCGTCGACGCCGACGGCGCGCATTTCGCCGCGGCGGGCGGGCAGGTAGCGGCCAAGGAATTCACGGAAGTCGCGCTCGCCGATGAAGCAGATGCCGGTCGAATCCTTCTTGTCGTGCGTCTGCAGCCCCGCCTCGCGTGCGATGCGGCGAAGGTCGCCCTTCTGCAGGTCGCCGATGGGGAACAGGGTCGCGGACAGCTGCGACTGGCCCAGCTGGTGCAGGAAGTAACTCTGGTCCTTGCTGCGGTCCACGCCGCGCAACAGCTGCCAGCGCCCCTGGGTGCTGGCCACGCGTGCGTAGTGGCCGGTGGCGATCTTCTCGGCGCCCAGTTCGCGCGCCGCATCCAGGAAATGCTTGAACTTCACTTCCCGGTTGCACAGCACGTCCGGGTTCGGCGTGCGGCCCGCGGCGTACTCGGCGAGGAAATGCTCGAACACACCCTGCCAGTATTCGCTGGAGAAATCGCGGAAGTGGAACGGGATGCCGAGCCGGCCGCAGACCGCCACCGCGTCGCGGCGATCGTCTTCGGCGCGACAATCGCCGCTGCCGTCATCCGCCCAGTTCTGCATGAACAGGCCAGCGACACGCTCGCCCTGTTGTACCAGCTGCAGGGCGGCGACCGACGAATCCACGCCGCCGGACACCCCCACGATGACCCGCGGCCCGTTCACGCGATCTGCTGCAGCATCGTGAGGGGCGAGCGGCGCCCGGCCAGGTAATCCTGCACCGCCTGCCACACCAGCGGGCTGCGGTGGCGGTCGGATTGTTCCTGCAGCTCGGTCGGCGTCAGCCAGACCGCCCGCACGATGCCGTCATCCAAGACGCGCTCGGGCTCGTGCCGGACCGGCTCCGCGGCGAAGGCGAACCGCAGGTAGTGGCGGCCGCCGCTGCCGTCGGGATTGACGGCCTTCCACTGGTAGGCGCCGACGAACGCCGTCAGTTCGACATGCCAGCCGGTTTCTTCCAGCGTCTCCCGGCGCGCTGCCTCCAGCAGGCTTTCATCGGGCTCCAGGTGGCCGGCGGGCTGGTTGAACACCAGCCGGCCCTGGGCGCGCTCTTCCACCATCAACAGCTTGCCGTCGCGGACCACCACGGTGGCCACGGTCACGTCGGGTTGCCAGAAGCGGCCTTCGCGGTAGCTCACTTACAGGCTGTCCTCGTCGCCGGAGAGTTCGATTTCCATGTTGTCCGCCGTTTCCGCGGCCACGTCCATCGCCGCCTCCAGGGCGGCCCCATCAACGCTGTCCGGCAGCTTGACGACGAAGTACAGCACATCACCGGAAATCTCCCAGCTGCCGATCTTCTTGGTGCGGCTTTCGGCCAGCAGGGACAGCGCGCGGGCGCCGTCCACGCCATCCTCGGCGACGCGGCCGGCCGGGGCGAACACCTCGCGGATGCTCAGGCCATTGACCTCCTCGGTGCCGCCGGAGACGAAGACCAGCTGGGTGCGGTTTTCCTGCTTGTACGAATAGGTGACCTTGTAGTCGCCATCGCCATCCACCTCGAACTGGATGCCGCGTGCCTTCAGGCGGGCCTCCACGGAGGCATCGGCTGCCAGCGCCGGAAGCGCGGCAAGTGCGGCGCACAACAGGGGCAGCGTCATCAGGGAAACAGGCACGCGCATCGGGGTCGGCTCTTGGTGAAGGGTCGATACATTGTGGCCGCGGGCCGCCATGGCGTCCATGCCGGCGGGACAGTCCGTCGCGGCGCTGGCCGTGCAGGCCTGCGATGGCCCCGTATAATCCGCACATGCCCCGCAAGAATGAAAACGAGCGCGACCATGGCGTGCTGGTGGAAACCAGCAAGCCCCAGATCGCGCCGCCGCCGCTGTACCAGGTGTTCCTGCTGAACGACGACTACACGCCGATGGACTTCGTGGTCACGGTGCTGCAGCAGTTCTTCGCCATGGACCTGGAGAAGGCCACGCAGGTGATGCTGCACGTCCATACCCGTGGACGGGGCGTCTGTGGCGTCTACACGCGGGAGGTCGCCGAGTCCAAGGTGGCCCAGGTGAACGAGTTTTCGCGTATGAACCAGCATCCGCTGTTGTGCACGATGGAAAAATCCTGAAAGCGCCCCGGCATTCGCGTGCCAGGGCCGCCCGATCCGGTGTGGGGGCGCCGCTGCGCTACGCAAGGCAACGATTCCTGAACACTGAAATCCGGTAGGGTGATGGAAATCCACCCGCCAGGCCGCATATTGTCGCCATAGGCCCCGGAGGCAACCATGTTCAGTAAAGACCTCGAGCAAACCATCGGCCAGTGCTACAAGCGCGCCCGCGAGGCTCGCCATGAGTTCATGACCGTCGAGCACCTGCTGCTCGCCCTGCTGGAAAACCCGTCCGCCCAGGCCGTGCTCAAGGCCACGGGCGCCGACGCCCTGCGCTTGCGCGAGGACCTCGAACAGGCCATCGAAGCCTCCGTGTCCCGCCTGGCCGAGGACGATGGCCGCGACACCCAGCCCACGCTGGGCTTCCAGCGTGTGCTGCAGCGCGCCGTATACCACGTGCAGTCCTCGGGCAAGAAGGAGGTGACCGGCGCCAACGTGCTGGTGGCGATCTTCGGCGAGAAGGATTCGCATGCGGTCTACTTCCTCAACCAGCAGGACGTCACCCGGCTGGACATCGTCAACTACCTGTCCCACGGCATCGCCAAGCAGGGCGAGGAGAACGAGGGGGCAGGCCAGCCGGAAGGCGAGGGCAAGGCGGAAGGCGCCGAGGGCGAGGGCAAGGGCGATGCGCTGACCGAGTTCGCCAGCAATCTCAACGACCTGGCCCGGCAGGGCAGGATCGATCCGCTGGTGGGCCGCGCCGACGAGGTCGAGCGGACCATCCAGGTGCTGTGCCGCCGCCGCAAGAACAATCCGCTCTACGTCGGTGAAGCCGGCGTGGGCAAGACCGCGCTGGCCGAGGGCCTGGCCAAGCGCATCGTGGACGGCGACGTGCCGGACGTGCTGCTGGATGCCACCATCTACTCGCTGGACCTCGGCGCGCTGGTGGCGGGCACCAAGTACCGCGGCGACTTCGAGAAGCGCCTCAAGGGCGTGCTGGCCGCGATCAAGAAGATCCCGGGCGCCATCCTGTTCGTCGATGAAATCCACACGATCATCGGCGCTGGTTCCGCCAGTGGCGGCACCATGGACGCCAGCAACCTGATCAAGCCGGCGCTGGCATCGGGCGAGCTGCGCTGCATCGGCTCGACCACCTTCCAGGAGTACCGCGGCATCTTCGAGAAGGACCGCGCCCTGGCGCGCCGGTTCCAGAAGATCGACATCGTCGAGCCGACCGTGGGCGAGACCTACGAGATCCTGCAGGGCCTCAAGCCCAAGTACGAAGCGCACCACGGCGTGACCTACGCCGACGAGGCGTTGCAGGCGGCGGTGGACCTGTCGGTCAAGCACATCGGTGACCGGCTGCTGCCGGACAAGGCCATCGACGTCATCGACGAGGCGGGCGCGCGCCAGCGGCTGCTGCCGGTGGAAACCCGCAAGGAACTGATCGACGTCGAGGAGATCGAGACGATCGTGGCCAAGATGGCGCGCATCCCGGCCAAGCAGGTGTCCTCGTCCGACAAGGACGTGCTGCAGCACCTGGAGCGCAACCTGAAGATGGTCATCTTCGGGCAGGACCCGGCCATCGAGACGCTGGCCTCGTCCATCAAGCTGGCGCGCAGCGGCCTGGGCAACCCGGACAAGCCGATCGGCAACTTCCTGTTCGCCGGTCCCACCGGCGTGGGCAAGACCGAGGTGACAAAGCAGCTTGCGCTGCAGCTGGGCATCGAGCTGGTCCGCTTCGACATGAGCGAGTACATGGAGCCGCATTCGGTCAGCCGGTTGATCGGTGCGCCTCCCGGCTATGTCGGCTTCGACCAAGGCGGCCTGCTGACCGAAAAGATCGTCAAGACACCGCATTGCGTACTGCTGCTGGACGAGGTGGAGAAGGCGCATCCGGACATCTTCAACATCCTGCTGCAGGTCATGGACCGCGGAGTGCTGACCGACACCAACGGGCGCGAGGCCAACTTCAAGAACGTCATCCTGGTGATGACGACCAACGCCGGCGCCGCGCAGGCATCACGCCGCACCATCGGCTTCACCCGCCAGGACCATTCCACGGACGCGATGGAAGTGATCCGCCGCAGCTTCACGCCGGAGTTCCGCAATCGCCTGGATGCCATCGTGCAGTTCCAGGGGCTGGGCTTCGACCACATCCTGCGCGTGGTGGACAAGTTCGTCATCGAGCTGGAAATGCTGCTGCAGGAGAAGCACGTCAGCCTGTCCGCCACCCCGGCGGCGCGCGACTGGCTGGCCCAGCACGGCTTCGATCCGCTGATGGGCGCACGCCCGATGGCGCGCCTGATCCAGGACAAGGTCAAGCGCCCGCTGGCGGACGAGCTGCTGTTCGGCAAGCTGATCAACGGTGGCCGCGTCAGCATCGACGTGCGCGATGGCGAGCTGGTGGTGGATGCGCAGGCCGAGCCGGAGCGGTTGCTGCCCGCCACGGTCTAACGCCATCGGCGGTACGGTAAGCAAGAAGGCGGCCCATGGGCCGCCTTCTTTGTTCAAAGCGTTCGACGGGGGAGTGGACTCAGCGCCTGGCGAGGTTCCGCTTGCGCGTGAATTCCTCGGCCGTGATCTGTTCGATCGACTGGACGCGGCAGATGTCGCGCTTGGTCTTCACCTTGGTGTCCTGCGGACACAGCTGTCCGACCTGCCCGTTGGTGGAGATCTCGACGGTCGGCGTGATGGTGATGGAATCGCAACTGTTGCGGAAGGCGACGCGGTAGTGCGCCTGTCCGTCCCGCAGGTAGAACTGGTCGCCATTGCCCGCGCGCACGATTTCCTGATCGTTGCCCAGGCTGACGCACGCGCTGACCGGCTCGCCTGCCCAGGCCAGCAACGGGGCCGCGCTGGCTGTCAGCATCAGAAGAAAGGGAAGGGTCTGGCGTGCGTTCATGGCGGCGCTCGGAGAGGTGGCGGCCCGGATTGGCCGGCGCTCACGCTACGCGGGGAGACCGGGCGGCAAATCTGCCTTTAGTGGCCATGACCAGCGGCCCGGTGCCGGAAGTCATGCCACCCACGCAACCCGCCCATGCTGGCCGTATAAACGCAGAAAGCGGCCAGCGGCCGCTTTCAAATCAATGCGTTGGACGCATTACTTCATGCGATACGTGATTCGACCCTTGGTGAGGTCGTAGGGGGTCATTTCGACCTTCACCTTGTCGCCGGTCAGGATGCGGATGTAGTTCTTGCGCATGCGGCCGGAGATGTGGGCGATGATCTCGTGCCCGTTTTCCAGCTTGACCCGGAACATGGTGTTGGGCAGCGTCTCGGCAACGGTGCCTTCGAATTCAATGGAGTCGTCTTTCGACATGTAGACCTGTGGTGTGAAGCGGAGAATGGCTGGCGCCATAGAGCCCGGCATTGTACCCGGGAGTTGACCCCGGTGCAAAAATTCCGTTATGGCGCGGCGGAATGGGCCAATTCGCTCGCGGCGAAGCGGCCGAACCTGTCCGCCCAGCTGCCCTGCATCCCCGGCAGGGCCGTCAGTTCGGCTACCCGGGAGAGGAACACGTCACGCGTGATCGAAACGGCGCCGAGCGTCGGCAGGTGGTCATTCTCCACCTGGGCGTCGATCAGCGGCCAGCCCCACGCAGACAGTCGCCGTGCCAGCGCGGCCAGCGCGACTTTCGAGCCCCCGGAGCGGCCACTGAACATGCTTTCGCCGAAGAACATGCGGCCGATCGCCACGCCGTAGATGCCCCCGACCAGAGCATCGTCCTCGAAGACTTCCACCGAATGCGCGTAGCCGGCGCGGTGCAGGTCGCCGTACGCCGCGCGCATGCCCGCGGTGATCCAAGTGCCATCCTGTCCCGGGCGCGGCGCGCTTGCACAAGCCTCCACGACTTGGTCAAACGCACTGTCGGCGCGTATCTCCCAGCGGGACTGGCGCAGGCTCCGCCGGAAACGCGAGGACAGCCGGACCTGATCGGTGAAGAACACCATGCGCGGGTCCGGCGACCACCACAGGGGCGGCTGGCCTTCCGAGAACCACGGGAAGATGCCGCCCCGATAGGCGTTGAGCAGCCGTGGCACCGACAGGTCACCGCCGATGGCCAGCAGCCCCTCCGGCTGGTGCACGGCGAGGTGGGCGGGCGGGAACGGGCTGTCGGGCTCGGCCGACAGCAGGAAAGGGCGCTGGCGCATCACGGCATCATTGCGCAATGGCGACACGCATTCACGTGATCTGCTTGAACGGAGAATGCGCCATCAATGTCTGCGCGTAGCGTCGCACGGCGAGGGTTTCCTCCGCGCACCACGCCCCCAGCGCCTGGGCGAACTCGGGGTGGGCGATCCAGTGCCGGCTGCGGACGAACGCGGGCAGGAAGCCGCGTGCGATCTTGTGTTCGCCCTGCGCCCCGGGCTCGAACACGCGCAGGCCTTCGCGCAGGCAATAGTCGATGCCCTGGTAGTAACAGGTCTCGAAGTGAAGCCCCGGCAGCGCCACCTCTGCCCCCCAGTAGCGCCCATACAGCGTGTCGCCACCGCGCAGGCACAGCGCGCCGGCGATCGTCCGGCCTTCGTGGTCGGCGAGGAAGATCACCAGCTGGCGCGGCATCTCGCGGGCGAGATGCCGCAGGAAGTCCAGTGTCAGTGCGGGCGAGTTGCCGTAGTCGTTGAACGTGCGCAGGTAGAAACCGAACATCGCCTGCAGGTCGGCATCGCTGGCTTCATCACCGTGCAGTACCCGGAAACCGACGCCTGCACGCTGCACCTTGGCGCGTTCCTGGCGGATGTTCTTGCGATGCTTGTGATCGAAGTCGGCCAGGAACGTGTCGAAATCATGCCAGTGGCCCGGGTTGCGCCAGTGGTACTGCACGTCGGTGCGTGGCAGCCAGTCGGGCGGGAACGCCGCATCTTCGCCTTCGGCATGGAAGTTCACGTGTGCCGACGACCAGCCGTTCGCCAGGGTTTCAGTGCGCACGGCGTCCACCAGCCAGCGCTGCGCCTGCAGGTCGCGCGCCAGCAGGCGGGGCCCGGTGACGGGCGAGTACGGTACGGCGCCCAGCCACTTGGGGAAGTAGTCCAGGCCGTGGCGGGCGTAAGCATGGGCCCAGGCATGGTCGAAGACGAACTCGCCGTGCGAGTTGTGCTTGAGATACCCCGGCGCCGCGGCCACCAGCATGCCGCTTTCCCACAACGTCAGGTGGTGCGGTGTCCAGCCCCACTCCTCGCGCAGGCAGCCATGGCCTTCCAGGCCGTGCAGGAAGGCGTGCGACACGAACGGGTTGCGGCCATCATGCAGGCCGTCCCAGGTTGTCGAGGGCACGGATGACAGCGACGGGAGGAAGCGGGTTTCCACGATCAGGGCCGCAGGTCCAGCACGTCGATGGTGGGCGGATTGAACAGCCGCATCGGCAAGCCGATCTCGCCAAGCCCGACCGTCGTGTACACCCGCACGCGCCCCCGGGGTGTCTGCAGCCACTGCTCGCCGCGATCGAATCCGTAACGGCTGGGGATGGCATGGCGATACAGCCAGGGAATCCGGATCTGGCCACCGTGCGTGTGGCCCGCCAGCACCAGCCGGGCGTCCGTCTGGTCCAGCTGGATCGCACTGTCGGGATTGTGGGTCAGCACCAGTGTCGGCAGGGGTGCAGGCGCAGCGCGAAGGAAGCCGGCATCGTCGCGGTGCGCCCAGCGATCACCCAGTCCCGCCAGGCGAAACCGAGGCAGGTCGATGCTCCGGCCCTCGATGACCTGCACCCCATGGGTGGCCAGCGCTTCGCGCAATGCGTGGTCGATGTCCGGCCCGGGCGCTTGCTGGTCGTGGTTCCCCAGTACCGCGTACACCGGCATCTTCAGGCGCGCCAGGGGCGCGAACATACGGGGCAGGGCGTCTTCCTGCGGCTCGTAGGTGAAGTCGCCGGCGATGACGACCGCATCCGCCTGCAATGCATTGATCCGTTCCACGACCCGGCCCAGGAAGCGTGGATCCTTGTAGACCCCAAGGTGGACGTCGCTGACCAGTACGATGCGGGCCTGGCCGCCGGTGCCTGCCAGCGTGGTCTCCTTCACCCGGATGAGCTGTGGCTCGACGAAGCGGGCCCACGCGAACAGCAGGCAGGTGGCCAGGGCCACGCTCGCGAACCACCGGCGGCGGCCACGGGCCAGGCGCCAGCCCAGCCAGACGATGACGGGAAACACCAGCCAGCTGCCATGAAAGATCAGCTGCTTGACGAGGACCTTGTCCACGCGCCGGCGGGGTCCGGGCTCAGCCGTCCTTGTCCAGGAAGCGTTCCGCGTCCAGCGCCGCCATGCAGCCGAAACCGGCCGACGTGATGGCCTGGCGGTAGTGCTGGTCGGTGACGTCGCCGGCGGCGAACACACCCGGGATCGTCGTCGCGGTGGCGTTTCCTTCGATGCCGGAGCGGATCTTCAGGTAGCCATTGCTCATGTCCAGCTGTCCCTCGAACAGGCCGGTGTTCGGCGTATGGCCGATCGCCACGAAGAAGCCGTGCACGTCGATGTCGCGGGTGCTGCCGTCCTGCACCGACTTCACGCGGATGCCGGTGACGCCGGCGTCGTTGCCGAGCACTTCGTCGACGGTGTGGTGCCACACCGGTTCGATCTTGCCGGCCTGGATCTTGGCGAACAGCTTGTCCTGCATGATCTTCTCCGCACGCAGGGTGTCGCGGCGGTGGATCAGATAGACCTTGCGGGCGATGTTGGACAGGTACAGCGCTTCCTCGACGGCGGTGTTGCCACCACCGATCACCGCCACGTCCTGGTCGCGGTAGAAGAAGCCGTCGCAGGTGGCACATGCAGACACGCCGCGGCCCTTGAAGGCTTCCTCGGACGGCAGGCCCAGATACTTGGCGGTGGCGCCGGTGGCGATGATCAGGGCATCGGCGGTGTACTCGCCGCTGTCGCCGATCAGCTTGAAGGGGCGCTGGGACAGGTCGGCGGTATGGACGTGGTCGAAGATCACCTCGGTCTCGAAGCGCTCCGCATGCGCCTGCATGCGCGCCATCAGGTCCGGCCCCATCAGGCCATGAGCATCGCCCGGCCAGTTGTCCACTTCGGTGGTGGTCATCAGCTGGCCACCCTGCTGCAGGCCGGTGACGACCACGGGCTTCAGGTTGGCGCGCGCGGCATAGACGGCGGCGGTCCAACCGGCGGGTCCGGAGCCCAGGATCAACAGGCGGCAGTGCTTCGAAGTGCTCATGTATACTCGCGAAAAGGTGGAAAACGGTCGTGCGAAGGCGTGATGACGTACCGTTCGCAGGCGCATAGAGTGGCGGTGCGACCAGGTCTAATCAAGGCGCGCGGATGGAAAGCGGTGATGCATGGGCCGGTTCCTTCCTCAAGATGACGCTGCGCCCGGGGCGCGGCGTTTTTTGTGGCCGCTCCTGCAGGCATGCTTGCCAACTCGGGTCTTGATGGTACTGATATCCGCTCCGGATTCGTTTATTATCAAGGACTAATGACATTTTCCTAAGGTCTGGTCGAAAGGTGGCAAAACAGCTTCCGGAAAACGGCAAACCCAAGGGCGCCAACGCAGCGGCGCGCAAGCAGGCCGCCGCCAATCCGCGACGCCAGCGCCTGTGGCGCGACCTGGCGTTGATCGCCATCGCCCCCTTGCTGCTTTATCTGCTGGCCAGCCTTTTCACTTTTTCACCGGAAGACCCCAGCTGGTCGCAGGCGGGCAGCCTGACGGCGCCGGTGAAGAACATGGGGGGCTTCGTCGGCGCATGGGTGTCGGCGATGCTGCTGGCATTCTGCGGATACGTCGCCTTCCTGCTGCCGCTGATCCTGGGTGCGGTGGCGTGGATCGCGCTGTTCGGCATGGACACCGACGGGGATGGCGAAGCGGACCTGGGGCCGGCGTTGCGCCTGATCGGCATGGTGGGCTTCCTGATCTCGGCGAGCGGCCTGCTGCATCTGCGCGGCGTGCCCGCCGAACACTTTTCGGCAGGTCCCGGCGGCATCCTGGGCACGCTGGTGGGCAAGTCGCTGCTGGCCGGCTTTGGCGGGCTGGGGGGCAACCTGTTCCTGCTGGTGCTGTTCCTGGTGTCGGTGACGCTGGCCACCGGCCTGTCGTGGTTCGCGGTGATGGAGCGCATCGGCAAGTACGTGCTGATGATCCCGGACCTGTTCCGTCGCGGCAGCCAGCAGGCCAACGAGTGGCAGCAGACCCGTGCGATGCGCGAAGAGCGTGAGATCGTGCGCAAGATCGATGCGGTGGCGCGCGCCAAGCGCGAACCGGTGAAGATCGAGCCGCCCGCGCCGGCGGTGGTCGAAAAGAGCGAACGCGCCAAGCGCGAGCAGCAGATCCCGTTGTTCCACGGAACGGGCGGCGACGAATCGGGCCTGCCGCCGCTGTCGCTGCTGGACGATCCCAAGCCGCAGACCAAGGGCTATTCCGAGGAGACCCTGGAAACCCTGTCGCGGCAGATCGAGTTCAAGCTGAAGGACTTCCGCATCGATGCGCAGGTGGTCGGTGCCTATCCGGGCCCGGTCATCACGCGCTTCGAGATGGAGCCCGCGCCCGGCGTGAAGGTCAGCCAGATCAGTTCGCTGGACAAGGACATCGCCCGCGGCCTGTCGGTCAAGTCGGTGCGCGTGGTGGACGTGATCCCCGGCAAGTCGGTGATCGGCCTGGAAATCCCCAACACCAGCCGCGAGATGATCTTCCTCTCCGAGCTGCTGCGCTCGAAGGAATACGACAAGTCCGGCAGTCCGCTGACGCTGGCGCTGGGCAAGGACATCGCCGGGCGCCCGACCGTGGCCGACCTGGCGCGCATGCCGCACCTGCTGGTCGCCGGTACCACCGGCTCGGGCAAGTCGGTGGCGGTCAACGCGATGGTGCTGAGCCTGCTGTACAAGGCCTCGCCGAAAGACCTGCGCATGCTGATGATCGACCCGAAGATGCTGGAGCTCAGCGTCTACCAGGGCATCCCGCACCTGCTGGCGCCGGTGGTCACCGACATGAAGGAGGCCGCCAACGGCCTGCGCTGGTGCGTGGCGGAAATGGAACGCCGCTACAAGCTGATGAGCGCGGTCGGCGTGCGCAACCTGGCCGGCTTCAACAAGAAGGTGAAGGACGCGCAGGACGCCGGCCAGCCGATGATGGACCCGCTGTTCAAGCCGAATCCGGACCTGGCCGAGGCCCCGCGTCCGCTGGAGCCGATGCCCTTCATCGTCATCTTCATCGACGAATTCGCCGACATGATGATGATCGTCGGCAAGAAGGTGGAGGAACTGATCGCACGCCTGGCGCAGAAGGCGCGGGCGGCCGGCATCCACCTGATCCTGGCCACGCAGCGCCCGTCGGTGGACGTCATCACCGGCCTGATCAAGGCGAATATTCCCACCCGCATCGCATTCCAGGTCAGCTCCAAGATCGACTCACGCACCATCCTGGACCAGTCCGGCGCGGAAACACTGCTCGGCCACGGCGACATGCTCTACCTGCCGCCGGGCACCGCGATGCCGGAACGCATCCACGGTGCCTTCGTCAGCGACGAGGAAGTGCATCGCGTCGTCGAACACATCAAGGCCAGCGGTACCGCCGACTACATCGAGGGCGTATTGGAGGAAGTGCAGACCATGGGGGACGGCATCGTCGTCGGCCCGACGGGTCTGCCGGAATCCGGTGGCGGTGGGGGGGACGAGTCCGACCCGCTGTACGACGAAGCGGTCAAGATCGTCACCGAAAGCCGGCGTGCCTCCATTTCCGGGGTGCAGCGCCGCCTGAAGATCGGTTACAACCGCGCCGCCCGCCTGATCGAAGCCATGGAGGCGGCCGGCGTGGTCACGCCACCCGAGCACAATGGCGACCGCCAAGTGCTCGCACCGCCTCCGCCCCGCTGAGGCTTCTTCTGTGGGAGCGACGTCAGTCGCGATCGACCTCCCCCAACGCTTCATCGCGACTGACGTCGCTCCCACGGGATTCGTGCGCCCACCCCCCATTCAGTTTCATCCGGCCACACTGCACCCATGTCCTTCATCCCGGAACGCATCATGCTCCGTACCGCACGCTACGCCGTCCTCGCCACCGCTTTGCTTGCCACCAGCGCTTTCGCCGGCGCACGTGACGAACTGAAGACCTTCACCACCGGACTGAAGGGATTGGACGGCCAGTTCACCCAGAATGTCTACGACGGGGGCGGCAAGCTGAAAGAGAGTTCCAATGGCCGTGTCGCGCTGTCTGCGCCGCGCCTGTTCCGTTGGGAATACAACAAGCCGTACGTGCAGCTGATCGTGGCCGACGGCAAGAAGGTGTGGGTCTACGATCCGGACCTGCAGCAGGCAACGGTGCGGGAGCAGGGCATCGAGGAAGAGAACAGCCCGCTGGCGGCGCTGATCGACCCCGGCAAGCTCGACCGCCAGTTCAACGTCAGCGAGGCCGCGGGCCAGGGCGGCCTGCAGTGGTTGACGCTCACGCCGAAGAACGAAGGCGATGCCAGTTTCCAGACCGCACGCCTGGCCTTCGCCAATGGCGCGCTGGTGAAGATGGAAGTGAAGGACGCCGTGGGCCAGCGCACCGAGATCAGCTTCACCGGTTGGAAGCGCAACCCGCCGTTTGCGCGCGGCACGTTCGCCTATACGCCCGCCAAGGGCGTTGACGTGGTGGGCGGCCCCTGAGGACCACGCAGGGGCCGCAAGCGGTAACCGGCGGCCACGCTTCGCTACAATGAAGCGTGGCCAGGACACGCACCCCGCTTGAACCGCAGACCGACCTGCTGAGCGTCGACAACGAGGCCCTGCGCCCGTTGGCCGAACGCATGCGGCCACGCACGCTGGATGAGATGGTCGGCCAGCGCCGCCTGCTGGCGCCGGGCAGTGCGCTGCGCCGTGCAGTTGAATCCGGGCACGTGCATTCGATGATCCTCTGGGGTCCGCCCGGCTGCGGCAAGACGACGCTGTCGCTGCTGCTGGCGCGTTATGCGGATGCCGAGTTCAAGGCGATCTCCGCCGTGCTGTCGGGCTTGCCGGAGGTCAGGCAGGTGCTGGCCGAGGCGGCACAGCGCTTTGCCGGCGGACGCCGCACGGTGCTGTTCGTCGATGAGGTGCACCGCTTCAACAAGGCACAGCAGGATGCCTTCCTGCCGCACATCGAACGCGGCACCATCATCTTCGTCGGTGCCACCACCGAAAATCCTTCGTTCGAACTGAACTCGGCATTGCTGTCGCGTTGCCGCGTGCACGTGATGGAAGCGGTGTCGGTCGACGACATCCGCCAGGCGCTGCGGCAGGCACTGGACGACCGCGAGCGCGGTTTCGGCGACCAGCCTTTGCAGGTGGACGATGACGCGTTGCGCGAAATCGCCAGCGCCGCCGATGGCGACGTACGCCGTGCGCTGACGTTGCTGGAGATCGCGGCCGAACTGGCGGCCGACGAGGGCAACCGCATCACGCCTCAGACCCTGGTGCAGGTGCTGGCCGACCGTACGCGCCGCTTCGACAAGGGTGGCGAACAGTTCTACGACCAGATATCGGCGCTGCACAAGTCCGTCCGCAGTTCCAACCCCGATGGTGCCGTGTACTGGCTGGCGCGCATGCTGGATGGCGGCTGCGACCCGGCCTACCTGGCCCGGCGCATGACGCGCATGGCGGTGGAAGACATCGGCCTGGCCGATCCACGTGCCCTGCAGATGGCCATCGATGCCTGGGACACGTACGAGCGGCTCGGCAGCCCCGAAGGCGACTTGGCGCTGGCGCAGCTGGTCATCTATCTGGCCAGCACGGCCAAGTCCAACGCCGGCTACATGGCGTTCAACGCGGCCAAGCGCGACGTGCGCGAGTACGGCACGCAGGACGTGCCGCTGCACCTGCGCAACGCACCCACCAAGCTGATGAAGGAGCTGGGCTACGGCACCGGCTACCAGTACGACCACGATGCGGAAGGCGGCATCGCGCTGGACCAGACGGCGTTTCCCGATGCCATGGGCGAACAGGTCTACTACGCGCCCGTGGAGCGGGGCCTGGAGATCAAGCTGAAGGAGAAACTCGACCGGCTGCGCGAGGCACGGCGCCAGGCCCGTGCCTCGGCCGGCGATCGCCGGAACGGAGAGGGCTGAGCGATGCCGGCCGGCCCGTGGTGGTGGCAGCTGCTGCTGGTGATGGTGGGCGGCGCGCTGGGCGCGGCCGGTCGCTTCTGGCTGGGTGGCGTGCTGCTGCGGCAGCTGGGGCATGGGTTCCCGTGGGGAACGTTCGCGGTGAACATGATCGGCGCCTTCGCCGCCGGCTACCTGGTGGTCTGGCTGGAAACCCGCGGCAGTTCGGCCATCTACTGGCGCGCCTTCCTGGTGGTGGGCGTACTGGGGGCGTTGACCACGTTCTCCGCGCTGATGGTGGAGTGCCTGCTGTTCGCGCGATCGGATCGCGGCGGCCTGCTGATCGCCTATCTGCTCGCCAGCCTGGTGCTTGGGCTGCTGCTGGTCTGGGCGGGCGCACGGCTGGCGTCGTCCATGCCGGTGCATCCCGGCTGACCGACACGCACCGCAGCCCGGCAACGGCGGTTGCCTGTCTCTCGATGTCCTTTCATGACAGTCCGCTTTGACCTGCGGACAAGCGGTCATGCTGCTAACGACTTCTTAACGTCACATCCCGGGGCGGCTAACGATTGCTATGTGAATGTGACCCGCGTCGCTTTTTAGGGTCTTCCCCTGGGCCCCAGAGCGGCGAAAAGGAGAATCAACGATGTGCACACGCAAGACTCTCATTGCATCCGCGGTGCTGCTGGGACTCGGTCTGACGGGACAGGCATTCGCACAACAAACCAATACGGAAAACGGAACCGGCGACGACATTCTGGTCAACCTGGCCGTTGACGCCAGCAACAACAGCACCAATACCGACAACAGCAACAACTCCGACAATTCGGACAACAGCGACAGCAGCAACAACTCGGACAACTCCGACCACAGCGACAACAGCTCGCATGACGGCGACAACCGCAACAATCGCGGCAGCGCCAAGGCAGAAGGTTACGGCTCCACTGCCGCCAACAACGGCAGCACCGCGACCTCCACGTTCTCCAACTCCTTCAACCACAGCAAGGCCGTGGCCGAAACCAAGCTGATCGGCAGCGTTTCGGGCGTGACCGTGCACGACATTGGCAATGTCGCCAAGAACTGGGGCGATGCCAATGGCGGTGACGGTGGCAAGGGTGGCGCGGGCTATGGCGGCAAGGGCTATGGCGGCACGGGCAACGGTGGCGACGGCGCTGGCGGCAACGGCGGCGACGGCGGCAACGGCGGCAACGGCGGCAGCGGTGGCGATGCCAACAACGGCAGCGCATCGGCTGGCGATTCTTCCAATGGCAGCGCTTCGATCGGCGATGCCGTAGCCGGCACCGGTGGTCGCGGCGGCAACGTCGATGACACCCGCGGTGGCAACGGCGGCGACGGCAAGGGCTACGGCGGCGACGGCCGCGGCTCCGGTGGCGATGCCGGCGGCTGGGGCGGCGACGCGGGCGGCCTGGGCGGCAGTACGCTGGGTGGCAGCGGTGCCTCCGGCGGTGATGCCGGCGCAGGCAGTGGCGATACCGGCTCCATCGCAGGTGCTTCCGGCGGCGACGCCGGTGCAGGCAGTGGCGATTCGCGCGAACGCGGCGCCGGCAACGGCAGCAGCGGCGACGGCACGGCGACCGGTGGTGCAGGCACGTCGGGTGACGCGACGTCGACCGGTGGCTCCAGCACCGCGACGGCGGGTGCGGGTACGTCGGGCGATGTCACCGGCACCGGTGGCGCAGGCTCGGGTACCGGCGGTGATGGCTCTGGCACGGGCGGCGATGGCACCGGTACGGGTGCAGCCGGTTCGGGCACGGGCGGCGCAGGCGGCACGTTGACCGCGACGGCGGGAGACGGCGGCGACGGCGGTGATGCCAGCAATGGCGATGCCACCAACGGCGGCGCGTCCTCCTCGGCCTCCAACGGCGATGCCACCGCGGGTGACGGTGCGACCGGTGCCGTGGGCGCCGAGGGCGGCGTCGGCGGTGACGGCAATGGCGGCACCGGCAACGGCGGCGTCGGCACCGGCGGCGTGGGCAATGGTGCCACGGGCGGCGCAGGCGGCTCGGGCGGATCCGTGGCCAACAACGCCGGCACGTTCAACATGTCCAACAACATGACCAGCGTCGGCCAGTCGGCGGCAGGCATCATGGTGGCGGCCCAGAACAGCGGCATGGCATCGCTGATCCAGCAGGGCATCACCGTGCAAGCCAACCTGACCGTAGGTCCGTAAGCGCTCCGAAGATGCCCTGGGCCGGTGACGGCCCGGGGCATTGCGCGTGATTGCCGGAGTGTCGCCCGCATGCGGGCGGAGGTCGGCGTGAACGCACAGGAACGCATGGCAAGGGAGACTGACCATGCAACCGCATCGAGTGACCATGCTGCGTCTGGCGGCATCGGGAATATTTTTCTTTGCATTGGCCACGCAGGCCGGGAATGACGTGGCCGTGGACGCGACATCGGCAACGGAAGCATTGCCCCTGGTCGAATTGAAAGTGCCATTCAAGCCCGTCAGCGAGCTTGGACGCACCGTCGATGCCGGGCGCCTGGCCGATCTGCGCGGCGGTGACGGAACGACGGAAAACCTGATCGACGTGGATGGATCGGTGGAAGGCAATACCGCCAACCGCATCATCAGCGGCTCCAATGCCATCTCCGATGGCGCGTTCGGGAATTCCAACGGCATCAACACGGTGATCCAGAACACCGGCACCAACGTGCTGATCCAGAACGCCATGATCGTCACGGTCGACTTCGTGGATCCGATGCCGTGAAGCGACTGCGCCTGAGGGGTGGCGCGCTTGCCTGCGCGCTGGCCGTGCTGGGCGGCGCGTCCGCCAGCACCACGGAGTTGCGCCTGCCCAACGGCGGCGCCTACAGCGTGCGCGTGACCAGCCTGAAGGAAGCGCGCTTCAAGATGACCATCCCGCAGCAGTACGACTTCAGCTGCGGCTCGGCGGCGACGGCCACCCTGCTGACGCACCAGTACGGCCATCCCGTGAACGAGGTCGATGTGTTCGTGCAGATGTACAACAACGGCGACCAGGTGAAGATCCGCAAGGAAGGCTTCTCGCTGCTCGACATGCGGCGTTACCTGAAGTCGAAGGGGTTCGAAGCGGACGGCTTCGAACTGCCGCTGGAGAAACTGCAGGAAGAGAACGTGCCGGCGATCGTGCTGCTGAATGATCGCGGCTATCGCCATTTCGTCGTCGTCAAGGGCCTGAAGAACGGTCGCGTGCTGCTGGGCGACCCCGCGCGTGGCACGCGCGCCATGCCGCGTTCGCGGTTCGAGGCCCTGTGGGACAACCGCGTGCTGTTCGTGGTGCACAACCGCCGCGAACTGGCCCGCTTCAACCAGGCCAGCGACTGGCAGACCGCTCCTCCGGCGCCGCTCGACATGGGAATCCAGCGCGATGGCCTGCGCAACATCACCGTGCCCAGGCGCGGACCGGGAGACATCTGACATGGACACGCATGCGAAAAGGATGCGGACGCTGGCCATCATCGCGGCGGCGATGCTGTTGCCGGCCGGTGCGCAGGGGCAGGGCAGCGGGTCGGACGGTGCGCCTCGCGGCGGGTTGGGGGCGGAGTGGCAACCGGTCGACCCGGCCCGGCTGGCGCAGATGCGGGGCGGCTTCCAGCTGCCTTCCGGGATGATGCTGTCGTTCGGCATCGAGCGCGTGGTGTACGTCAACGGAGAACTGACCGCGCGCATCGCGGTGCAGATCCCCGACGTGCGCAGCATCACCGACCAGCAGGCGCAGTCACTGGCCGAGTTCAACCGCGGCGTGGTCGTGCAGGTGGGCGAGGGCAACCGCTTCGATCCCGCCGGCATCGCCGGTGGCGTGGTCATCCAGAACACGCTGGACAACCAGGACATCAATACCGCCACGCGCGTGAACGTGGGCGTGGACACCCTGGGTACGTTCCAGGACCTCAACGCGAATGGCGCGCTGACCGATGCATTGATCCGCGCGCCAGGCGGCCCGTGAACCGCGGCCCGCGCCGGCATCGCGCGGAACGGGCCAGGAGACAGAACCTGAGAAGGGGAACACCATGAAAGGGACGTCGTTGAGGGACGTGGCACCGCTGGCACTGGCCGTGGGTTTCGGCGTGCTGCAGAGCGGGCAGGCGATCGCGCAGGAAGTTCCTCCACCGGAGGGCGCACAGGGGGCCTACGCGGGCTCGCCCGACGCGCGCCTGGACGCCTTGCAGCAGCAGATCAACGCGCAGACGCAGCGTCTCGAGGCCATGCGCGAGTCGCTGCAGGCACAGGAACGCGAGCTGTTCCGCATGCAGAACGCGCTCAACGACGAAATACTGGCCAGCGCACGCGCACGTGGTGCACCTGCTCCGGTGCTGGTGCCGTCGTTGAACCAGGCGCCGACCTTCCGCGACATCCAGCCTGTCGGCGAGGCCATCGCGACGACCCCGCCGACACCGCGGCCCGCGGAGGCCGGCGCACCGGCCACGCCGGTGCAGTACGACGTGGCACAGGTGGAACAGGCCGCGGCGCAGGAAAGCGCACAGGCGCCACAACCGGTAGGCCAGGCGCCAGAATCCGACACGCGCCCACCGGAAGTGGCGCAGATCTTCGACCAGCCGGGCGTGCTGACGCCATCCGGAAAGTTCGTGCTGGAGCCCTCGCTCCAATATGGTTATTCGGGAAACGACCGCGTCGCGCTGGTCGGCTACACGGTGATTCCCGCCATCCTCATCGGCCTGATCGACGTGCGGCAGGTCAAGACCACCACCGCCATCGCCACGCTGACCGGCCGCTACGGCATCAACCGGCGCATGGAAGTGGAAGCCAAGGTGCCTTACGTCTATATCCACAGCGATACGGTGAGCCGGGAAATCTTCACCGGCTCGGCGCAGGACAATGTCTTCGATGCGGATGGCAACGGACTGGGCGACGTGGAATTCACCGCGCGCTACCAGATCAACCAGGGTGGCGCGGACAAGCCGTTCTACATCGGCTGGCTGCGCTACAAGAGCCGCACCGGCCGTGACCTGTTCGAGGTGACCACCGACTGCGTCACGCGCTGCGTTTCCAACACCACCGGTACCGGCCTGCCGCTGGAACTGCCGACGGGCAGCGGTTTCCACGCCGTGCAGCCGGGCATCACCTGGCTGTATCCGTCCGACCCCGTGGTGTTCTTCGGCAGCTTCAGCTACCTCTACAACTTCGAGCGCAACGATGTCTCGCGCAAGGTGCTGCTCGGCGAAGACGAATTCCTCGGTGACGTGAAGGCCGGCGACATCCTGGGCTTCAACCTGGGCATGGGCCTGGCCTTGAACGAGAAGGCCGCCATCAGCATCGGCTACGACCAGAGCATCATCGGCAAGACCAAGCAGAACGGCCAGGAAGTGGCCGGCGCGGTGCGCATCACGCTGGGCACGCTGTTGCTGGGCGGCACGTACCGCTTCAACGATCGCGCGTCATTGAACGTGGCCCTGGGCGTGGGCGTCACCCGCGACACGCCGGACCTGACGCTGACCGCACGCGTGCCGATCAACTTCTGACCGGCATGCGCATGCGACGGCACCGCGTCAGTCGCGGCGGAACCGGTAGTGCGCCACCTGCCACTCGCGGCCTTCGTCATGGCCGAACAGCTCCGCGCACGCCATCCAGAACATGCGCCAGCGCTGGTGCCACAGGCGTGCCTGTGCCTTGCCGTAGGCCTCCTCCAGGATGGCGAGCACCGCATCACGATGCCGGTCCTGGTTCTGCAGCCAGGCGTTCGCGGTCTTCTCGTAGTGCTGGCCGGACAGCAGCCAGCGCTGTTCAAGCGTCACGGCCTGCTGGAAGTGCAGCAGCGTGTCCGCCGCCGGCATCAGCCCGCCGGTGAAGAAGTAGCGACCCATCCAGTCGTCCTCGCCCTGCACCTCGAAGGGGTAGAGCAGATCGCGATGGCAGAAGATGTGCACGAACAGCTTGCCGCCCGGCGCCAGCCATTGGCCGATGCGGCCCAGCAGCTGCTCGTAGTTGCGCATGTGCTCGAACATCTCGATCGACACCACGCGGTCGTACGCGGCGTCGTCCAGGGCAAGTGCGTTGACATCGGTGGTGATGACCTGCACGTTCGACAATCCGCGTTCGCGGCAGCGGGCCTCGATGAACTCGCGCTGGGGGCGGGAGTTGGACACCGCGGTGATGCGCGAGGCCGGGAAGCGCGCCGCCATCCACAGCGTCAGCGAACCCCAACCGCAGCCCAGCTCGAGGATGCGCTGACCGTCCATCAGTTCGGCCCGTTCGCCGTACAGCTCCAGCATGCGTGCTTCGGCGGCGTCCAGGTCGGGTGTGGTGGCGTCCCAGTAGCAGCTGCTGTACTTCAGGTGTTTGCCCAGGCAGTGCTGGAAGAAGGCGGGGGGCAGTTCGTAGTGCTGCCGGTTCGCCGCATCGGTTTCGATGGCGATGGCGCTGGTGCGCAGTGCGTCGATGCGGCGGCGCTGCCGTTCGCCGATGGCATCGGCACCGCCCTCGCGCTCCTCGCGCAGGCGCTGCGTGCAGAGGTGGCGGATACCCTGGCGCAGCAAGGCATCGGGAATGAAGCCACGCTCCGCCAGCACGGTGGCCAGCGGTTCGCGTGCGGGAGCTTGGGCGGTGGGAAGGGACGAAACGGGCGTGCTCATGCGGGGCTCCAGGCGGGTCATTGCCCGCGGCGGGGCGGAAGCGGAAGGAAAGCGCTGGTGGTGCGTTGGTAGTCGGCATAGTCGGCGCCGCGCGAGCGCAACGCCTGGGCTTCGGTGTAGGGAATGCCGGTGAAGCGATACAGGAACAACAGCATCACCACCGGCCCGCTCAGTGCCGCCGCCACCCATGTCGGACCCATACCAACCGCGAGGAAGACATAGGCGAACCAGTGCAGCCACTCGAAGAAATAGTTGGGATGGCGGGAGTAGCGCCACAGACCGGCGCGGCAGGTCTTGCCACGGTTGGCGGGATCGTTGCGGAACCTCGCCAGCTGGCGATCCGCCACGCTCTCGCCGCCGACCGAAACCAGCCAGATCGCGAGGGCGAGCGTCGTCCACGGCGTCCAGTGCGGAACCGGGTTGTGCGCCGCGATCCAGAACGGAAACGAAAAGATCAGCACGAAGCCCGCCTGCGCAAGGAAAAACAGCAGGAAGCGCGCCTGGCTGCCCTGCCAGTGCTCGCGCAGGAACCGGTAGCGTCCGTCTTCCTCTTCGGTGAAGACGCGATGGCCCACATGCCATGCCAGACGAAGCCCCCAGAGCCCTCCCAGCACCGCCACCAGCAGCCGCGGCAACGAAGCGCCTGGCAGCACGAAGGCGTAGAACACCGCGCTTGCCGCCATGCCGACCGACCACAGCACATCGACGATGCCCGCGTTGCGATGCCGCCATTGCCAGTACCAACCCGCCAGCATCATCACGGTGGCGGCCGCGGCAACGGTCCAGAGTGGCCACAGGATCATTTCGCGGGTTCCTCTCGTACCAGGGGGGAGGCCGTCGTGCGCTGGCGCAGGCGGCGCGCGGCCAGGCACAGCAGCGCAAAGGCCACGCCCCACGACAGGCCAAGCAGGGCAAAGGTAGAAGCAAACGGATCAGCGAAAGCCACCACGCTCCAGCCTCGCCCGGCCACATGGTAAGAGAGCGGGCCCAACAGCATCGCCAGCAGTACGGCGAGGCGGGGGCGGCAGGTCAGCCATGCCAGGCAATGGTTCAAGGCCAGGCCGACGCCGCCCCACAGCGAAATGATCCACAGCGGCGCCAACGACGTGGACGGACCGGGTGCCGCGTATGCCAGCAGGCCCGTCGCCGCCATCGTCGAATCCAGGGCGGTACCCACGGCCATGGCGATTGCCATCATCAGCGCGTCTCCGCGCGCGCGATGGCGGGGATGCAGTTGCCAAGCCGCGAACAGCAGAAGCCACGCCGGACCGAGCCAGGCATGACCGTTCGCCGTGCCGATCACGGCGACGAACCAGTGCAGCTGGAACAGGACGAAGTTGGCCAGCCTGTCGATCATGCGCCCTGCCACTCGGGAACGAACTGGTCAGGCCGTGCGCCCGGCCGGGTCAGCCAGAGATGCACGTCGCCGATGGAGCGCTCGATGAAGCCGCCTTCGCAGTAGGCCAGGTAGAACTCCCACATGCGGATGAAGCGCTCGTCATAGCCCAGGGCTCGCACCTCCGGCAGGCGCGCCATGAAGCGCTGTCGCCATGCCCGCAACGTCAGCGCGTAGCTGGGGCCGATGTCCTCCAGGTTGAACAGGCGAAGGTCGCTGGCACGCGCGATGGCGCCGGTCATGGCGCCGACCGACGGGATGAAGCTGCCGGGGAAGATGTGGCGCTTGATGAAATCGACGGATTTCAGTGCCTGCGCATAGCGGTGGTCTTCGATGGTGATGGCCTGGATCAGCGCCATGCCGTCGTCCTTCAACAGCGACGCGACCTTGCCGAAGTAGGTGTCCAGGTACTGGTGGCCGATGGCCTCGATCATCTCGATGGACACCAGCCGGTCGTACCGGCCTTCCAGGTCGCGGTAGTCCTTCATCACCACGTCGGCGCGATCCGCAAGTCCGGCCTCGGCGATGCGCTGGCGCGCCAGGTCATGCTGCTCGCGCGACAGGGTGGTCGTGGTGACACGGCAGCCATGGCGGCCGGCGGCATGCAGCGCGAAACCGCCCCAGCCGGTGCCGATCTCGACCACGTGATGCTGCGGGCCCAGTCCCATCTTCCGGCAGATGCGCTCCAGCTTGCGTTCCGAGGCGGTTTCCAGGGATTCGCCGGCGTCGCGGAAGATCGCCGACGAATACATCAGGTTCGCGTCGAGGAACAGCGCGAACAGCGGGTTGCCCAGGTCGTAGTGCGCGGCGATGTTGCGGCGGCTGCCGCGACGCGTGTTGCGCGACAGCGCGTGCAGCCCTTTCATCAGCCACCCGCCGAGGCGTGCCGTGCCGGTTTCCATCGCATCCAGGCGATCGCGATTGCGCACCAGCAGGCGTACCAGCATCACCAGGTCATCGCAGTCCCAGAGACCGTCCATGTAGGCTTCGCCTGCGCCGACGCTGCCATTGAGCGCCACCTGGCGGTAGAACGCGGGGTCGTGGATGCGCAGGTGCACGGCCAGCGGAACGCCGTCCACCTCGTCCGGCGTGCCGAGCACGGTGACGGCGCCCGCCTCCTCCAGGGTGATGCGGCCACGGACTTCCATCAGTGTCTCCAGCAGGCGACGGCGCAGGAGGCGATCGATCATGCCGACCGGTGCGGACGTGGCGGGGGAGGCGACGGAAACGGCGTCGTGGTGGCTCATGGAGACGGGGTTCTCTTGTCGGGGTGGTCGTGCACGGGGTTGCCTCGCAGCCACAGGCGGAGTGCCTGCCAGTGGATGCCGATCACCACCTGCAGCGTCATCAGCGGGAAACGGAACAGGACGCGTGCGAGTTGCCGGCCATCGCAGGGCCTGCGATGCAGCACGAGCGTGGCATCGAATGCGCAGGCAGCCTCGGTGCCCGCGCCAGTATCCGGCTCCAGCACGCGCATGTGCACGCGCAGTGCATCGGCGGGCGCCGTGAAACGCCAGTGGTACTCGTGCGCCATCGCCATGAACGGCGACACGTGGAAGGCCTTGTCGAACGTCCAGTGCAGGGCGCCGCCCTGCCGGGCGGCAGCCGACACGGGCAGCACGTAGCAGTGACGCTGCTTCCAGGGCGTATTGGTGATCTCGGCGACGATGGCCTGCAGCTGCCTGCCGTCGGCGGCGTAGCAGTAGTAGAAGGACACCGGGTTGAAGCTGTGGCCAAAATAGCGCAGGTGCGTCAGCAGGCGGATCGGACCCGTGGGGCGCTGGCCCGTGTGCTGCTGCACGCAGTCGCGCACGGCGCGGTCGAGGGGAACGGCGGGGTCGCCCAGGAAGTCGCTGCGGCGGAACTCCGCCACGTTGCGGCGGCCCACCGACCAGAACCAGCGCCGCTGGAATACCGTGTCCAGTTCGGACAGGTCCACGTACAGCATGAAGAGCTTCTGCCGGAACGCATGCGGCACCGGCGAATGACGGCGGTGCCGCACCCAGCCCACGTACAGCGCGCTCTGCCGGATCGCCGCCGGCGCAGGGGAGTGATCGGCGAACGCATCGCCCGCATCGAGTGCCACCGGCAGGATCCGCGGGAGCGCGCTCATCGCCACTCCACGCCCAGGCCACGTGCCACGTCCACCGCACTGCGCAGGCCGTCTTCGTGGAAACCGAATCCCCAGCCCGCGCCTGCATACCAGGTATGCGCCACACCCTGGATCTCATGGCGACGCGCCTGCGCGGCGACGCTGGCGGGCGTCTGGTGGGGATGGCGATAGTGCATCCGGCGCAGCACGCGGCGCGGATCGATGTCCGCCGTGCGGTTCAGGCTGACGATGAACTGCTCAGGCGCCTGCAGCGACTGCAGGGCATTCATCCAGTAGCTGACGCTGCACGCGGCCTCGGTGCGGTCGGGCACATGCGCATTCCATGCCGCCCAGGCGCGCCGGTTGCGGGGCAGGGCGCGTACGTCGGTGTGCAGGAGCGCTTCGTTGTCCTGGTAGGTGATCCCGCCCAGGATGTCGCGTTCGCGCTCGGTGGGGTTGACCAGCAGCGCCAGCGCATCATCGGCATGGCAGGCCAGCACGACCTCGTCGAAGTCTTCATCGCCGGTGGGCGTGGTCAGGGTGACGCCCTGCGCATGGCGGCGGATGGCGGAGACCGGCGAAAGCAGGCGTTCCTGCACCTGCCATTGCCGCCGCAGCGCATCGACATAGCGCTGCGAGCCGCCGCGCACCACGCGCCACTCGGGCCGGTCGCTGACCTGCAGCATGTGATGGTTCGCCATGAAGCGCACCAGATGCTGCATGGGGAAGTCGAGGATGGTGCGCGAAGGCGACGACCACAGGGCCGAGGCCATCGGCACGATGTGGTCATCGCGGAAGATCGCGGAATAGCCATGGTGCGCCAGGTAGTTCCCCAGCGTCGGGCCCGGGGAGGGTTCATCCAGCACCGCCGGCGCCTCCCTGTAGAAACGCCTCAGGTCGCGCAGCATCCGCCAGAACGCCGGACTGATCAGATTGGCCGGCTGGCAGAAGAGGCCGGACAGCGTCCCCGCGTTGTATTCCAGCCCGTTGCGGTCGTCGCTGACCGAGAAACTCATCGTGGTCGGCTGCGAGGCCACCCGCAGCTGTTCGAACAGGCGCGTCAGCAGGGGGTAGTTCTGCGGGTTGAACACGATGAAGCCGCTGTCGACGGCATGGGTGGTCTCGCCCAGGGTGATCGCATGCGTATGCGTATGCCCGCCGATGTAATCCTGGCTTTCGAACAGCACCACCTCATGCTGGCGCGAGAGCAGCCATGCCGCCCCCATGCCGGCGATGCCGCTGCCCACCACGGCGATGCGGCTCATGCGCGGCTCCGTCGCGGACGCGCCAGTCCGGCGGGCACCGGCTTGAGGTCACGCACCAGGCCGCACCAGGACATGACCTTCAGGATGTACCAGGTCATGTCGTATTCCCACCAGCGGAACCCCTGCCGCGCCGAACCGGGAAAATGATGATGGTTGTTGTGCCAGCCTTCGCCGAAAGTGATCAGCGCCAGCCAGCCGTTGTTGCGACTGTCGTCGGCCGTATCGAAACGGCGGCTGCCGAAACGGTGCGCAAGCGAGTTGATCGTCACCGTCGCATGGAACAGCACCACCGTCGACACGAAGAACCCCCACACCAGCAGCTGTGGCCCGTCGGTCCCGAAGGACGGATAGGCCGTTTCAAGCCACGCACCCAACTGGTACAGGCCGACCGCCAGCAGGACCGGCAGCAGGATGTCGAAGCGGTCCAGGAAGCGCAGCTCGGGGAAGCGCTTCAGGTCGGGAATGGACTCCCACTGCGTGCGGAAGCCCCGCGGGGTAAGGAACCAGCCCATGTGGCTCCACCAGAATCCCTTGTGCCGCGGCGAGTGCGGATCCTGCGGCGTGTCGGTATGGCGGTGGTGTTCGCGATGATGCGCGGCCCACCACAACGGACCGCGCTGCACGCAGGTCGCGCCGATGGCGGCGAACACGAACTGCACCACCCGCGAGGTGCGGAAGGCCTTGTGCGAGAAGTAGCGATGGTAGAAGCCGGTCAGCGCGAACATGCGTACCGCGTACAGGGCGACTGCAACGCCGATCGCGAACCAGGACCAACCCACCTGGAACACCGCCAGGCAGGCCAGGTGCAATGCGATGAAGGGCAATGCCCGCAGCCAGTCGATGCGGTCCGCGCGTGCTTCGTCAAGCGGCGCTTCCGCGGCGGTGTCGAACCAGCGCAGCACGGTACGCCACGCGCCGACGCGTGGCTGCGGTCGTGAAGGGTCGAGCGAAGGGCTCGGCACGGCGATGAAGCTCCATGGAAATTCACAGGCTCATACGCAGCAAGACTGCGTCCGGATGCAGGCGGCAACGATGCATCGCCGTCGCCGCATGCCCCACCCGCGACGTGCGAGTCAGGCGGTATGGGTCAGGGCGGACTCATTGCCAGCAACTGGATGCCGCCCTTCGCGACGACCGGACCGGTGGCCACGCCACCCGGTGCGCCGCCCGGCGGTTCCAGCGTCATCGCCAGGATGGCTTCGGTGCCCAGCAGCTCCACGAACTCTTCCGGGATCTTCGACGAGTGCGTGTGCTTCTCGTCGAACACGCCCAGCGAACGCGCCTTGCCATCCTGCGGAATCAGCCACAGCTCGGGCACCTTGCCGTCGTCCACGCCGGGTTGCAGCGGAGTGACGGTGATGCGCCGCGTGGCCGCGTCCAGCGTGGCCACGTAACCTGGCTTGCCATCGTCCTGCGTCAACGTGGACGCCATCTCGGTGGGGGCCGCAGGCGGCGTGGCAACCGGTGGGGTAGGGACCGGCTGTACGACGACCGGCGGCGGCACGGGAACGTCCGGCGTGCGCACCGCATTCAACAGGGCCAACCCACAGACCGCGGCGGCAGCGAAGCCGCCCACGCTGAGCCAACGCCAGAAACCCAGGCTCTCCCAGAAGCCGGCACCACGCTCATCCGTTGCCGGCGTGCTGCGCGGCGCGGGCTTGATGCCGAGTGCATCGACGATGCGAGCCCAGACGTAGTCGGGGACCGCCACCGGCGCGATCTGCTCCACCAACGGCATCAGCCTGGCTTCCCATTGCGCGACGTCCTGCGCGAAGGCGGGCTCCTGCGCGATGCGCTGCTCCACCTGGCGACGCTCGGTGGCATCCAGCACGCCCAGCACGTATTCGCCGGCCAGCATGGCATCGGCGGGCGGGTCCTGTTCAAACGGGAGAGTGGGCGTGTTCATGCTTCCAGGCACGCCTTGAGTTTGGCCAGGCTGCGGCGGATCCAGCTTTTCACCGTGCCCAGTGGGGTCTGGCTGCGCGTCGCCAGTTCTTCGTAGGTCACGCCTTCGAAGAAGGCCGTGCGCAGCAGGGCGCGACGCGGCGCCTCCAGTTCCTGCAGGCAATCCTCCAGGCGATGGCCTTCCAGCGCGGCTTCGGCGACGGCTTGCGCGTTGGGGGATTCGTCCGCCAGTTCATCGGTCAGGTCAATCGGCACCGACTGGCGCGCGTTCCTGCTGGCGCGCAGATGATCGATCGCCTTGTTGCGCGCCATCATCGCCAGCCAGGTGTTGCCGCTTGCGCGGGCAGGATCGAACTGACCCGCCTTGCGCCAGACGTTCGCAAACACTTCCTGCAACACGTCTTCCGCTTCGCTCCGCTGCGGCACTACGCGCAGGCACACGCCGAACAGCCGGGACGAAGTGGCGCGGTAAAGCTGCTCGAAGGCCGCAGTGTCGCCGCGCGCGGTGGCGAGCAGCAGTTGACCGGACTCGTCAGCAGCTGACAGAGGACGTTCGGATGTATCCAACATGCGGAGTTGACCTGCGCTGGCGCGGACGGGATGGGGCGGGCTGCATCCTACACGACCCGGTGTGACTGCCACGGTGTCATGGCGTGCGCAGGCGCCACAACAGCGCGGCCCCGGCCAGCAGGAAGACCCATTCCACCACCGCCAGCGCGAGTGTCGTGGGCTCCACTGGCCACCACTTGACCAGCGTGGCACAGCGATAGACCACGATGGGCAGGTAGAACGCCAGCGCGACCACCAGTCCGTTGCGCGGTTGCTGGGTGTAGGCGAACCAGGCGAACAGGAATGCCATGCCCAGCTGCAGGCCACCGTAGATGACCAGGTACTCCGACTGGCCGGAGCGCGAGAGTTGCAGGAAGCCGACCGCTGCCGCGGTCTTGGCCGGCGCGAACGTGCACCAGCCCGCCAGTAGCAGGTAGAGGATGGCATTGAGATACAGATAGGCGTTGACCATGGCAGGCACTCGTCCTTGTCGTAGGAAGGGGTAGGTTGATGCCCGCTGTCCCGTGACGGCACGGTGAAGCGGTAATGGCGGGCAGCGGGAATCACCGGCGCTGGCACCGGTTCACAAGTGGCTGCCGGCGGGCAGCGTCGATCTCAGCCGGGGTGGCTGAGCGTCGTTGCGCCGGCGGGAACTCGATGCGCACGCTGGGATAGTCTCCCTGGTCGTCGCGGATGTTGCCGATGCCTTCGAAGCGCAGCAGGCGGCGACCGGCCTGCGCATACGTCACGGTGATGCCCGGGATCGCCGCGCCATACCACGCATCCAATGACAGGCGGAAACTGCGCGCGGCCGGGTCGCGTGAGTCGCGTGGCTCCAGCTTGAATGCCAACGTATCCAACCGGCTGGGGAGCACGAAGGCAACCTGTCGTGTGTCGGAAGAGGTCAGCGTGTTCCACTGCTGGCGGATATAGGCGTCGAAACCGGCATCGATGATCTGCTGGCTGCGCGAAGGCAATGGCTTGCGCTGTTCGCCGGCCTTGCCGTTCGCCTGCGTGTAGACCTCCCGTTGCCCACCCCGCGTGCGGACCCCTTCGCGGTAGCCGTCGCGTGCATCGACAAGCTCGAAGTCGGGGGCAGGGGTGCCATCGCTGACGACCTTGCGGGCAAAGGGCTCGCCGGTGGGGCAGCGATAGAGCACCAGTCGCTCGCCATCGGCCTGCAACCAGTGCGACTCGCGGTAGAGCAGCTGTCCGCCCTTCAACCGATAGGCCTGGCCCTCGTAGTGCTCCAGGGCCGCGGCCGCCGGGCTGTGCAACGCCGGCAGCCAGGTCAGCAGCAACAACAGGGAGCGATGGGGACGCATGCGGAGACCGTTGCAACGACTATGACCGGCAATACGTGGCGTCCGAATGTTTGGATGCAGTGAAGACGGCTGGGCATCCCTGGTAAGCGTCAAACCCCGACCCTCGTGCGGGTGGAACACCGATGGCCAGGCCGCACCCCAAAGGCCACGCTCTCGGCACCACAGGGAGGTGCGGATGAAGACGATCAGGCGTTGCCTGCTGCTGGCACTGGCCATGGGTTGCCCGACGGGCACGGCGCAGACGGTCTACAAATGCCACGATGCGCAGGGTCGATCGATCTACCAGGCGACGCCCTGCACGACGGGCACCACGCAAGCGTGGCGGCGCGAGATGGAGGCGGCACCACCGATCGCTGCGCCACCCGCCGCAAGCGCCCGGCCAACGGCAACGGCAACGCCAGCGCCGCGCCGCCCATCGCGCACGCCACCAGGCAGGCGACAGGGGCCACGGGGCGCCGTCATTTCCCTGCACCGTGACGCCGACGCCTGCGCCCGGACGAAGGCGCAGCGCGACCGCGCCCTCGCACACCGGGGCCTGAAGCGTACCTTCCTGGAGCTGCGTCGCTGGGACGAGCGGGTGCAGGAAGCTTGCCGCTGAGACGCGCCTACTTCACCACGATCAGCCTTCCCTTCATCAACGCCGAGTGGCCGGGAAAACTGCAGAAGAAGGTGTAGTCATCGCCCGCCTTGAGCTTGCTGCCAGGAAAGCTGGCGCTTGTCTTCTGGCCGCCCCCGATCATCGTGGTGGCTGCCACCACGCGGGCATCGCCCTGCGGCAGATAGTGGGCGGCGGCGCCTGCCCTGAGCGCGGCGCTGCTCACGGCGGTGACGTCACGGGTGTGGCTGATCACCACGTTGTGTCCCATGGCGGTGACGGGAAGCCTGCCGGTATGCACCAGCTCTATCCTGATCGTCGGGCACGAGGCGGATACCGTCACGGCGGACAGGTCGTATTTCATCTGGTCGCTGGCCTTCAACGCGATGATGCAGTTGCCGGCGGCGTGCGCCGCGGAGGTGGCAGCCAGCAGCGCGAGGGCGGCAAGGAGGCGGGGCAGGGGATCCATCAGGAGACTCCGTAGGGAAATGTCAGACCGTGCGCGAAAAGCGCGACGCATCGGTGGCGGGCAGGGTGGGCAGGTAGCGGTCGAAGCACATGGCGATCACGCGCAACAGCAGCTGGCCGCGCGCGGTCGCGCGGAAACCGGCGGCGGTGAATTCGAGCAGGCCGTCTTCGGCCAGCGCCGGCAATCGCGCGAGCGCGTCGGCGAAATAGTCGGTGAAGGCGATGCCGTGCCGCCGGCCGATGCGCTGATAATCCAGCCGGCCGTGGCACATCAGTTCCTGGATCACGTCGGCACGTACCACATCGTCCGCATCCAGCGACATGCCACGCCACACCGGCAGCCGTCCGTCATCGATGGCGCGTTCCCAACTTGGAATATCGCGTGGATTCTGGCTGAAGCTGTCGGCGACATGGCTGATGGCGCTGACGCCGAAACCCACCAGGTCGGTGTCTGCCTGCGTGGTATAGCCCATGAAGTTGCGATGCAGGTCGCCACGTGCCTGCGCGCGTGCAAGTTCGTCGTCGGGCAGCGCGAAATGGTCCATGCCGATGTACGCGTAGCCTGCCGCCACCAGCTTCTCCATGGCGCTTTGCAGCAGGATAAGCTTGTCCTCGGGACCGGGCAGGTCCTGGGGCCGGATGCGCTGCTGCGGCTTGAACAGCGCGGGCAGGTGCGCATAGCTGTAGACGGCGATGCGATCGGGCCGCGCCTGCAGCGTGATGTCGAGGGTGCGCCCGAAGCCTTCGCGGGTCTGCCTGGGCAGGCCATAGATCAGGTCCACGTTCACTGACCCGATGCCGTCGCGCCGGCAGGCGTCGATGATGGCCAGCGTTTCCTCCACGCCCTGCATGCGGTTGACGGCATCCTGCACGGCCGGATCGAAGTCCTGCACGCCCAGGCTGGCACGATTGAACCCGGCCTGGGCCAAGACGGTGATGTCGCCGGGGTCCACGAAACGTGGATCCAGTTCAATCGAGCACTCCAGGACGTCGGGCGCTGCGAAGGTGAACTGGCTGCGCAGGTCGGCCACGCAATCGACGATCTGTGCGGCTGAAAGGAAGTTCGGCGTGCCACCGCCGAAATGCAGCTGCACGACCGGACGCCGGCTGTCCACCAGCGGCGCCATGCGGGCGAACTCGCGGTACAGGTAATCCATGTAGCGTTCGCCGCGGGTCTTGTCCCGGGTGATGACGCGGTTGCAGCCGCAGTAGAAACAAGGACTGCTGCAGAACGGGATGTGGACGTAGAGGGACAATGGGCGCGCAGGGTCGCCGCGGTTGCTGGCCACCAGGTGCCGGCGCAACTGATCCTGTCCGAACGCGACGTCGAACTGTGGCGCTGTGGGATACGAGGTGTACCGCGGCCCAGGACGGTCATAGCGCCGCAGCAGGTCCGGGTCGAACAGCGGTGGGTTGACGTGTGTGGCCATGGCGTCAGGCTAGGAGCACCGACCTGGAGCCGCATTGATTGGAATCAAGCCGGGCTACACCAACTTGGCCGTGCTTGCCCCATCTGGTTATTTACATAATAGACATTATGCGAAATAAAGGATGGGGCGACTGGTGTCGGTGTTGGCTGTCCGTGTCGTCGGTGTTGCTCTTGGCCGTCGAAAACAGGTTCTCCAGCACCTTGCCGATGACCACGCATTCTTTCTGGCTCGCGTCATCCAGCCCGCGCTGTGCGCTGATGAAACCGCCGACGCACAGTTTCCTCAGTGTCGACCTTTCGATGACCTTCTCGTTTGTTTCATCGTTCGGGTCGATGGCGACGAAGGTCGTTTCGTACAGCGACGGAATTCGGTCGCGGAGCAGACGGAAAAAGCCCGGTCTTGCGTCCTTGTCCGTCTCCGTAAAGTCGCCTAACAGTTCGGGCAGCTTCCCGTCCTTGAGCGCGTACCGGACGACGCCCAAGGCTTCCATGCATTCGGGATCGAGGTCGACGACTAACTCGCTGAGCAGGCCGAGGTGCTCGCCCTTTTCATACGAAAAACGAAGCCGGACTTCTATCGCAGGCAAGATCTTCCTTATCTCTATCTCGTCCTCGCCCTTGGCTCTTCGGAGATGAGAATCTCAGAACTGGTCGTAGCAACAGAACGAGAAGTCCTCCAGGGAAAGGGAGGGAGAAGCATCGGACAAAAGGCGCTTCATCTAACAGTCCCCTAATCCCCTGCTCCGCTGATGTCATGTCCCGGCCAAATACGGTCCTGTGGCCTCGAAGTGGGGGTATTTGTAGAGGTGACCGGACGACTATCCGCCCGGGTAGCGGCTTTTCGATCGGCGGCACTTGACCCATAGTTGCTCCCTGGCGCGCCTCGTCGGCCGAGCCTTGTTCCGAAGACCCGCTCACGGCAGACTTCGGGTCCCATGCCTGCGCTTAAGAAACGTTCGTTAGGATGCCATGTCCGCTCCGGGTCGGAAGCGAACCAACCCTACCCTCGATAAATCTTCCTAATCCAGCACAGTGCCGCCCACTTGCCAATCGTTCTCCGCAGCGCGACTAGTGGGGATCGGCTTTGGCGAGGTGTCACCGAAGCGCGCGTGTCCTTGAACGGGCGCATATACAACAGTCCAGCGGTTGGATGCCGCCCCCGTGCTAATTTTTTCGGATCACGCAGCGAAAACCTACATGGCTGGTGGATGTGTCGACCGGCTGGGCCATTCGCGCGGCGGGCCGGTACCGGCGGCAATAGTTGGGGGCGCAGGCATGCGAGCCGCCCTTGGTTACCCGGCGCGGGATGCGCGCCTGGTCGCGATCGTCGTGGCTGGCCTCGCGTACGCCGCCACGCGGGTTGTCGAGCGTGCAGCACGCTTTCTGGATACGACCGTGCTCCTGGTACCAGTCGCAGGTCCACTCCCAGACATTGCCGATCATGTCGTACAGACCGTAGCCATTGGCCGGGAACGAGCCGACTGGGGCGGTGAACTCCCAGCCGTCCAACACTTGGTTCTCCCATGGAAATTCGCCCTGCCAGGTATTGGCCATGTAGAGCCCGCCGGGCACCAACTCGTCGCCCCATGCGTACTCGGTGCCATCCCCGCCGCCCTTGCTAGCGAACTCCCATTCCGCCTCGGTGGGCAAGTCCTTGCCTGCCCAGCGTGCGTAGGCCAGCGCATCTTCATAGCTCACGTGCACGACCGGATGCTCGTCCATTCCCTCGATCGAGCTGCCCGGCCCCCGGGGATGGCGCCAGTCCGCCCCGGCGATGTACTGCCACCAGTTGTAGTGGTTGCGCAGATCGACGCGTCCGGGTGGTGGCACCAGCACGACCGAGGACGGCACCAGCAGCGCAGGATCGGCGCCCGGATAGTCGGCCGGATCGGCTGGCCGCTCGGCGAGTGTGAGGTGTCCGCTGGCCTCGACGAAGCGGGCGAACTGCCGGTTGGTCACCGCGTGGCGGTCGATCAGGAAGGCGTTCACGCGCACCCTGTGCGCCGGCTTCTCTTCCGGATAGTGATGGTCCGATCCCATCGTGAAAACGCCACTGGAAACGAGGACCATTTCGCGGAGATGTTCGGCTGGAATCATCGAATATTTCATCTGGCCATGGATGAGTGGTGGCGAATTTCTATAGTAAGTCACACGTTCAGTGTCGGAGCCACTCCAGACTCGTTCGCCGTGCGACGAGTCAGCAGTAGAGAAGTATGATGAACTACGCGCCAGAACAAATAGATGACTAACACCATGGACTGGCCGAAGCCGGACAGGCGCGAGCGTGAGAGTCGATTCAGTCTGTCGGCCAGATTAAGCGGTATCAGTCCTACATCTATCACGGCGACCATGCAGCCGGTGGAGCGGGAAAAGCAGAACGCCGATCTCAGGGTGGGTCGCCTCCAGGCGGACCTACAGGTCTAGGGGCGCGACGAGGAAGATGCGGGTGTGCTCGAACACCAGGCACGCGCCACGGGCGTCGAACAGCATTTGGCGAAGACGATGAAACCGCTCCCCTGTTCGCTACGCACCCGCCATTTGTCAGAACCTGAAGCCGTAGCCAACCACCGGCCCACTCAGGTCCAGCGTGATATCGCTGTTTCGGTTGGCCAGGTCCGCCTCCATGTAGCGGTAACCGAATAGCCAGGCGCCGTTGCCCGTGCGGTATCCGGCCGTGAGCGAGGCACTCCAGGTCCCGTCGGTATCGCCCGTCGAAAAATCGCCGCGCGCCGTCAGGTTCCAACGATCGGATAACGCCCAGCCATAGCGGCCGCCCACCAGGAAGTCGAGGTAGCTTTCGCCGGCGTCAAGGCTCCTAGGTGGTAACCCGGGATTTTCCGGTACGAACCGCGTGGTCGCGTCGAGATCAATGTAGCGAGCACCGCCATAGAGGTCCAGGCCGTTCTCACGATCGCCGAATCGGAGCGAGCCGGCGACGTCCAGGAGGCGCGCGTCCACGTCGGTGCTCGTCGTCAAGAAGCGGTGCCGCGTGCTGTCGGCCAGGCCAAGGTAGATGAAGTCGGCGAAGAGGCCGAAGCGGTCATTCCGACCCTCCACCCTGCCCATGAACACTCCGTCGAGCTTATCGAGCACATCCGGAAATGAAGTGTCACTGCTGGCCTCGGTGGGGGGCTGGAACGTGCGCATGTCGGTGCCGATGCTCGCCGCCCACACGTAGGGCTCCACCATCCAGCCCCACCCTTCCGAGTCCGCCGCCGACGCGGGAACGCTGCCCACGAGGACTGCAACCAAGACGCCCGAAGCTAGTATTACGTGTCTCATCATCGCTTCTCCGTAGTGTCTCCACGTCGGCTGCCGTGGCGGCTACCCGCGCCGTGTGGTCGATCATCCCCGGGGTGGATCTCGGCAAGCTTTCTCCCCCACCTGCGGACCAGTACGTAGAACAGGTCCAGGAGACCAAGTGACGCCAGTACCATAAGCGGCAGTTACACGCCCGAAAATACCCCGCGGGTGAAGCCGAGGTGCACGCACGTCTGGTCACATGTCGATCGCACTCGTCCGTTGGCGCACATGCGGACTTGGCACGGCAGTGGCACGCCCCCGGTCCGCACCGTTGGCCGACCCGTTCACTTCGTGTACTTCACGTCTAAGCTGGCGATCTTTCCATTGAATGCGAAGGGCTTGCGGTCGTAATACGCCAGCGACACGGGCGAGTAGCTGTCGCGGCCCACGTCAAACGCGTCGTTGGCGGTGAAAGCGATGGGAGCCGAACGCGGCACCCGCCCTTGCGCCACCGTCTTGCCGTTCACACGGATCTCCACGTCCATCGGCGGCGTATGGCCCTCCGCGCCCTTGCGGCTCTCGACCTCGATCGTGACCTTCCCCGTCGGTAAGGGCGCACTTGATGCCAGGCGGGTGCGTTCGATTTCGAACAAGTTGTACTCGTAGTTCAGCTCTCCTTGCTCGACCCATAGCGCGACGCCGCCGGAGAACGCGCCTAGCGCGTACAGCACGCCCTGCGAATCCGGCTTGAGCTCTGCTTGGATGGTGACCACGTTGCTGCGAGCGCCGACCTTGGGGGCCGCAAACTCGGGGACGCCGACGACTTCCTGCGTGTACTTGAACTCGGTGGCCGGGTTGGACGGAGCATTTTCGGGGTGAAAGACCGCCGACCACAGGCCACCACCCACCGGCCAAACCTTGTTCGCCTGCGCGTCGGCGGCGAACCCGGCCTTGAGCGACTCGACCTTGTCCGCATGCGCGGCGGCCACGTCGCGTGCCTGAGAGTAGTCCGTCCGCAGGTCGTAAAGCTCCCAAGTGTCTTGGTCTGGAGACCACTGGAAGATGGCTGGGTCGATCCCGGGCTTCCATGGGTTGCGGGGCCCGAACACTGAGGCGACCCATTCGTCCTGGTAGTAGGCTCGGCTGCCCATGACCTCGAAGTACTGGCTCGTTTTGCGGCCCGGCGCCTTCGCGGAATCGAAGGTATAGGTCATGCTTATGCCATCCAGTGGATCCTGGCTGATACCGTCGACCAGCCTCGGCGGGGTGATGTCTAGCACGTCGTAGATCGTCGGGACTATGTCGTTGAGGTGGTGGAACTGGGACCTGGGAGTGCGGTCCGGTTTGATCTTGCCAGGCCAGGACACCACCAGTGGGGTGCGCGTGCCGCCGAAGTGCGCCGCCACCAGCTTTGTGGAGCGGTGCGGTGTGGAGCCGGCCCAGGCCCAGCCCGCGTGATACATGTTGTCGGCCTTGGGAGAACCCAGTACATCCATTCCACCCAACTCGTTCATCGTCCGGATGTGGTCCTTGATCTCGGTGGCAATCCCGTTCTGGGCCAACAACTCACTGATCGATCCGTTCTGGCCCTCGGCGCTGGAGCCGTTGTCGCCCCACACGTAGAAAATCAGGGTGTTGTCGCGGATGCCCAGTTCCTCGAGCGCGTCGATAAGGCGTCCGGCCTGCGTGTCAGCATGCTCGGTATACCCGGCGAACACTTCCATAAGCCGGCGCTGGAACGGCTTTTCGTCTTCGGGAATATCGGCCCAGGCGGCCATGGTGTCTGGGCGCGGGGTTAGTTCCGTGCCCGCCGGAATCCATCCCAATTTCTTCTGGCGCGCGAACACGTCCTCGCGCATTTTGTCCCAGCCCCCGTCGAACTTACCTGCGTAGCGGTCGGCCCAATCAGTGAAGATGTGGTGGGGGCCGTGCGCGGCGCCCGGCGCCCAGTACATGAAGAATGGGCGGTCCGGGGTCAGCGCACGCACCTGCTTCATCCAAGCGACGGCCTTGTCGGTCATATCCTCGGTGAAGTGGTAACCCTCCTTGCCATGCGACGGATCGAGGCGGACTGTGTTCTCGACCACCGCCGGCTCCCATTGCGACGACTCACCGGCAAGGAATCCGTAGAAGTAGTCGAAGCCGATGCCCTCGCCCGCCGGCCAGTTGGTGTAAGGCCCCACCGCGGTGGTTTCGTTGGCAGGCGTGTTGTGCCACTTGCCGAACGCAGCGGTTGCATACCCGTAATATCCGAGCACCTTGGCCGCGGTAGCCGAGGTCCGTGGAATGCGCCCGGTGTAGCCGTCCCAATCGTTGGCCAGCTCCGCTATCTGACCATTGCCGACGCGATGGTGGTTGCGGCCGGTCAGAAGGGCAGCTCGGCTGGGGGAGCACATGGCCGCGTTGTGGAAGCGGTTGTACGACACGCCCTCGCCCGCGAGGCGGGTCAGGGTCGGGGTGTCGATGACGCCGCCGAACGTGCCCGGCAGGGCTGGGCCGACGTCGTCCAGCATGATCACTACGATGTTGGGCGCGTTCGCCGGCAGATGGGATGCCGCCGGCAGCGGACTGTACTGCGACTGCGCGATCGTGGGCCCGGCCTTGCTGCCGGATGCCCTCTCGGGAAATGGCAGCGACTCCTGCGCCCAAGTGGGCTCGGAAAGCAATAAGACACAGATTGTCACTGCGAGGGGTCGGAACTTTGAACGACGGGCAGCGTTCATGAGATCTCCTAAAGGGGCTGCTAGCCACGCAGAGTAGATTGTTGACGTTGCGGCTGGGCCACGCCCCTCATAATGAAAAGTGAGTTGAGCGACCCGTAAAATCCTCAAGGTCAGAGCAATAGCGGTAGCATCTACGGCCAGATCACGGCGTCAGCTGCGCATGCCGTAAATCAAGAAATTCCTATCAGCCACGGGGCTGAGTTGCAGCGCCCGGCGGCTGCCAACGAAGCAGAAGAAAGTGGCGGACTCTCGAGAGTCCATCGCCTTTTACTTTCGAATGCTTAGGGATTTCAATTCATTGCATTTGCTGTCAGAACGCATGATCCCCGAGACGTCATCATAAGTCGACTGCAGGAAAAATATTCCGCAGGGATTAAGAAGAAATTTTACGAGTGTTTTCGCACATGTTTGATGCTACAAACGATTACGTGAGCATGCCATAAGTAAAAATACGCAAACTCCCGAACTTCCGCGAAAATTCTTGCAACTCTGGCAACTCTGGCTTGCGGAGGCCGTTACTTACGTCATTGCCTAATGCCGATGTCCGGCTACTTCAAATGGGACCGCCAGCGAAAGCCGCCGTGGCCCCACTTTATCCAGACGCGGGACGGATCGGCATTGTTGGCTGCAGGCCTCTCTGGTCTCGCCCTCCCCCTTCACCAGCGCCCGTAGCTGTGCACCACCTGAAAACCGAGGTCTTCCAGCTGTTCGCCGGTAAGCCGCCCCAACGCCTGCCCAGCGGGTGCACGGAATTCCATCAGCACCTTCGTGCTGCAGTCTTTAGCCTCATAGGAGCCAAGGAACCGAGGCCGCGTCGCGCGCATGAGATCCACCACGTTGCTGACGCCCGGTGAGTGCTTTTTCTTGGGGTGGACATCGCTTGCAGTAAAGCGGTGGCCCCCACGCGTCTGGATGCACCCGCTGGGTGATGACATCCTTCGTCGCGGCATCCTGTTCTCGTTGCTTGCGCTGCTTCTCATGGCCCTGGATACGTACGCTTACAAAAGGGCAGGCATCCGGACACATGCGATATACAGCGGGGTCGTCTCATGACGTACCCAACACAGGAGACCGACATGAACACCAAGCACATCCTCTTGACTGCGTCACTCGCCGTGATGGCAGGCGTGACACTGCTGGCGGCGAACGCCACACAGTCCGGCATCGGACGCCATGAAGCCTTGCGGCATGACCTGGATGTGGCCGGACGCGAGGTGGTCCAGGTACGGGTGGAATTCGCACCGGGCGCGAGTTTCGGCATGCACACGCATCCGGGTGTCGAGGTGGCGTATGTGCTGGAAGGCTCGCTGCAGTACTCGTTTGAGGACAAGCCGCCGGTGACACTGAATGCGGGGCAATCCCTGTACATCCCCGCTGGCACGCCGCACGCGGCACACAACCCTGGTGGCGCCAAGGCGGCGGAGCTGGCCACGTACCTCGTCGAGAAAGGCAAGCCGATCGTGGCAATGCGCCCGACTGCACATTGAGCAATGGCGCGACGGATTCACCCTACCCTGGCCGCGATGCCAGCAGGTGAAGCAGCCACCATCAGATCTTGAAGATGGGTTGCAGCCGTTGCGCCAGCCAGCCCGAGAACCGTAGCGGCGCATCCAGCGCAGACACGCAGATGCAGGGGGCACCGGGCGTGGTGACAGGCTGGTGCTCAATATTGCTGTCCAGATCGGCCACATCGCCTGCAGCGAAATGACCCAGTGCATCCGCATAGGCCCCCCTCAGGATCTGGGTGAGCTCGGTGCCGCCATGGCCATGCAACGGCATGCTGCGCCCCGGGGCAATCTTCAGCATGAGCAGTGTGCCGGTGGAGCTTGGCTTGGCCCGGATGCAGTGCACGCCCGGCGCCATCCAGCGCCAGGCCAGCCCACTGTATGACTCGCCGAAATAGGCGCGCAGCGGCTTGGGAAGGAGATCCGCATCCTCGTGCAGAGGTGTTGTCGCCGGACGGTCAGGCGTCGATGCGACGCTAGTGTCGAGCTGTCGCAGCATTGCCTCGCGCAGGTGCGTCCCATGCGAATCGTGCGAAGCGAAAGGATGCTGCTGTTCTATCAGTCGCCCACCAAAAGATTCCGCTTCGCGCAGCTGGGCACGGCAATGGGCGCAGGCCTGCAGATGGGTGGCGGCCACCACCGCGATCTCCATGGCCAGCGCTCCCGCGGCGAAGCTCACCAGGGTGGCCGGGTCCAGGTGATGGCGGGGCATCATGCGCCACCCCGCATCTGGCTTTGCAGCCGGAGGAACGTGCGTCGGAGATGCGATTTCACCGTACCCAGCGGCATGTCGAGCTGGGCGGCGATTTCCTGGTGGGTCTTGGACTCGAGGTACGACATGCGCATCAACTGTGCCTGCATGGCAGGCAGAGTTGCAATGCGTTGCTGCAACTGCAGGTGGTCGACATGGTCTTCGACCGAGACCGGGCGTACCGAGAAATCGTCGTCAAGCGAGGCCTGCACGTCTTCCAGCAACTGTACCCAGCCCGGTTCGCGACGCACGCGGTCGATGTGCAGATTGCGGGCGATGCGGAAGAGCCAGGTACCGACGCTGCTTTGGTTGGGATCGTACATCGCGGCACGCTGCCACAAGCGCAACAACGCCTCCTGTGCCAGCTCCTCGCTCACCGCATCAGGGGAACCCAAGCCGCGAAGATACAGGCAGACCCGGGGCATGAAATGATCGTAGATGCGCATGAAGCTGTCGCGATCACGCTGACCGGCCACCCGTGCCATGTCGGCGGCGCCGTCATAGCGGTCCCGCAGGGATTGCGAAGCGCTGGACAAGAGGCGTGCCGTCTCCAATGGCGAGGGGGTACTGACAGGGTAGGATGCCATGGTACTTCCGGGGTGTAAGTTGCTCGTGTGAAGGCCTCTACGTGGAACGGTACGATTTGGATGCTCCCCCCTGACGGGCCGGCATGCCAGGGCGGCCCCCGGCCGGGAGGCGCCCTCCCCGGCACCCCACGCGAGTCATGGGGCGGCCCTGCCCGACCCGGTCGCCAGGGCCGCCGGACGGCCGGGCACGACGCGCCATGGCGCTGGCCATCGCGCTGCGCGGGGCCGACGACTGGAGTCCCCAAGCCCCAGGTGCCAGACGTTCCGCCCGCCGAAGGCGGGGCTGGATCAGGAAATCTCTCTGCGAGAGAGCAAAGCAACCTCGGCCCGGTGACTTCTCGACGGCTATCGGCTCTCGTCCGTGACCGGGAGGGGCAGCTCGCTGGTTCGCTCCCCAACCCATACCTGCATTTCCACCGTCTGCAGCCAACCGTAATTGGTCAGGAAGGCCACGTCGGCCGCATCGCGGCCGTAGGCGACCACGATCCGCCCGCCGCGGGGTGCCGACTGCGTCGGGTCGAACGTGTACCAGCGGCCATCCAGGTAAGCCTCGAACCAGGCATGCAGGTCCATGGGTTCCAGTCCGTACAGATAGCCAACCACCATCCGGGCTGGAATGCGCAGGCTTCTGCACAGGGTGATCCCGACATGAGCGTAGTCGCGGCAGACGCCCGCACCCGCCTGCATGGTGTCGAGTGCATCCGTGCTGGCGTCACTCACGCCATACCGGTACGCGATATGGGTGCGGATCCATTCCACGATCGCGCCAACCTGGCCACTGCGGGGGTCGGCCGCGTCCATGATGGCCTGCGCCTGCTCGAAAGCCCGGTCGCTGGGGCAGTAGCGACTCGGCAGCAGGTACTGCAGGGCGTGATCGGGCAGCAGGGCAGCGGGTGCCGGCGCCACCCACGGCGCGATGGCGACGTCGCGCTCGGTCTCCACCTCAAGCTCTGCCCGGATCCGCATGCGCCCCTGCCGCACCACGAAACGCTGGCACAGGTTGCCGAACACGTCGACGAATTCGGTGGGCCGAACGTGCGGTTCAAATGCATAGGCTTCGCTGATCAGCCATTGCGCTTCACCGCTGCGTGGCCGCAGCATGGCGACTACCGCGCAGTCCTCGGTCGATTCGACTGCCAGTTCGCATCCCGCCAGCAGGCGCATGTTCTATCCGATGAGAGATGGGGTTCACTGCGAGGGCGCCACCCGCTGAAGGCGTGGTGGACGCTGCAGGCATCCTCTCATATCTGAATGGGGTCGGTGCTGCCTGCCCGCTCCCTGCCCTGCCGCCAATACTCCTTGGGCACATGGTCCTCTCCTCCCACATGGGCCTTCTCAGCCGCGCGCACCAGCTCTGCCACCGACCGCACGCCAAACTTCTGCATCACCCGGCTGCGATGGACCTTGGTGGTCTTCAGCGAGATACCCAGGTCGGCGGCGATCTGCTTGTTGAGCCGACCCGCGATCACGTGGGCGAACACTTCCCGCTCCCGACGCGTAAGCCGCAGGTAGCGCTGTCCCGCGGCGGATTCCGCATCACGACGGGCGCGCTCCGCGGCATCGGTCTGGATACCGCGCCGCACCGCTTCCAGCAGCGTTTCGGACTCGACAGGCTTGGGCAGGAAGTCCAACGCCCCCGTGCGCATCGCACTGGCGCAGCTTGCAATATCCGCGTCACCACTGACGAAGATGAGGGGCGGTTCGTGGCCACGGGCAACAAGCAGCTGCTGCAGTTCCAGGCCGTTGATGCCGGGCATATGCAGGTCAAGCACGACACAGCCCCCAACGTCTGGATCGTACGCGGCCAGGAATTCGCCGGCGGATGTACTCAAGGTCACGTCCAGGCCGTCTGCCTTGAGGCTGCGGCCCATGGCCGTCAGCACGCTGACGTCGTCATCGATGATGTGCACCATTGCAGTCATGATCTACTCCAGCATGGGTAGTTCGAAACAGAGACTGGCGCCCCCGCCCCGGAGATTGGCGGCCCAGATGCGCCCACCATGGGCGCGGATCAGCGTGCGACAGATCGCCAGGCCCATGCCCATCCCGTTGGGCTTGGATGTCTGGAATGGCGCGAATATCACGTCGAGCATGTCTTCGGGGATGCCCGGCCCGGTGTCGCGTACCTCGACCTGGATGCGGGATTCGTTTGGGGTGGACGTGCGCACCGTGATCTCGCGCGGAGTGCTTTCGCCCATGGCCTCGCAGGCGTTGACGATCAGGTTCAGCAACACCTGCTGCAGTTGTACCGGGTCGCCCTGGACGCGGCAGATCGGCACTGCCAGGTCCAGCCGGTACTCCACGCCACGGTTGACCAGGTCGTTGCGGATGATCCTGATCGAATCATGTACCACCTCGTTCATCGCAAGGCTGGTGAACGCCCTGCACTCCTTCTTCAGCAGTCCGCGCAAGCGCTTGATGACCTCGCCCGCCCGCCTGTCGTTCTCGACTATGTCGTCCAGGATTTCGCGGATGTCGGTGACGTCGGCGGGATCGCGGCGCAGGATGCGCTGGGCGGCCTGTGCATTGCTGAGGATGGCAGCCAGGGGCTGGTTGAGTTCGTGCGCGAGCGATCCGGATATCTCACCGATCAGCGTGACGCGCGACATGTGCGCCATGCTCTCGCGTTCGAATGCCATCTCCTGCTCCGCACGCTGTCGTTCGGTCAGATCGCTCACCGCGGCCACCACATGCGCATGGCCGTCGATCTCCAGGGGATTGAGCACCACTTCAACAGGGAATTCACGGCCACACCGCGCATGACCATACAGCCCGTCGGCACCGGGCCCGCCGTGCCGGGCCGGCTGCCTGTGTTCGTCGATCGCGGCGACATCGATCTCCAAGGGAAGCAGCTGATCGGCCCTGACCCCGGGCATCTCGCCGCGCTCATACCCGAAGATCACGGCCCCCTGTTCGTTCGCGTAGCGGATCTCGCCGTTGCTGTCGACCAGAAGCAGTGCGGTCGGTGACGCATCGAGCACCGCCCGAAGCTGCTTTTCCTCGCTACGGCGCCTGCTGACATCCTGCGTCATGCCACGCAACCTCACGACCGCGCCGCTGGCATCGTGTTCCGCGCTTCCTCGCAGGCAGATCCACTGCCGTTCGCCTTCCGGGCCGCGTATGGCGTAATCCAGCTCATACGTCGGTTGCCGGATGGCCTTCTCGAAGCGCTCGATCAGCGGTCGTATCTCACCGGGTTCGACGTGCGCGAACAGGACCGAGGCCGGGTCGTCGACGATCAATCTCAATGTCGAGCCGTCTGCTTCCGGCTCGGCAACGTGCCGGGGCTTGCCGAGCAACTTACGGTTGATGCAGTTCTGGGTGAACGTCCGGCTCGTTGCGTCCCAGTTCCACAAGCCCAATCCCGAGCTCATCGCCGCCAGGTTGAGTTCACGCACGGCTTCCAGTCGCTGCAGTTCGCTTTTCTGCAACAGTCCTTCCAGTCGACTGCGACGGATGAACTCCTCTCCCAGCTGCCACCCTATGACCAGCAACAGCGCCAGGATGCTGGGCAGCGTGAGAGGTACCCTGGGCAGTGGAATCGCCCAGGCGAGCGTGGTGGCGATCAGCACGGCGACCAGCAGCAGGCAGGCACCACAGGTAATCACCAGCGTGGATCTGCGCGCCGGCTGCACGCGCAGTCCGCGTACCAGTGTCTGTACGAGATAGGCAGCCAGGAACAGGTTGCTCAGCAAGGCAACAACCAGTCCCGGGTTGGGTTGTCCGACCGGTTGCGCGATCGCAACGCCCCACCACGTCGTCCATGTGATCCGGTCGATGCTCAGGAAATTGAGATTGACCCCAGTGGTGAAATTCAGGACCAGCGCCACGAGCCGCAGGCCGATGGCCACGGCCGCCAACCAGAGCGATCCGTGCCGGAAAGCCAGATGCACGGCAACGATCAGGGATACCACCATCACGGCAACCGGGACATGCATCCAGTGGATCAGGACGCCCGTCTGCACGGTGGATTCGCTGGACAGCATCAGGCGTTCCAGGCTCGTCAACGCGCCCAGACTGAAAGCAGCGACGGCCAGCGCAAGGTGTACCCATTCCCCTTGGCGTGTCCGCCAGATGAGCAGGTGCACCAACCCGAAAACCAGGCTCATCGACATGACCAGCGGCCACACCACCTCGACCCAGTTCATGCCGCGGCCATCCCGGCACAGCCCGTCGCCATCGATCCGAAAGTGAACAACCTCGTTCGGTCATCCATTTCTTTGCACCGATTGGAGAAACTGCAACGGGACAGTGCGGAACCCATGCATCGAGCCTCCCACCGGGGCGTTCAGCATGGAGACAGGCCACCCTTTCCACAACCGCTATTCCACTGCCTCCGACTAGGTATTTCTACTGAGTTCGTTTGCCGGTCCATCGCTCGGCAAGGCATGCTCCCCGGCGGCGAGCGCGCTGGTTTGGATACAGATGGGGCCAAGGGCCAATTGCCCGCCAGCGCACTTGGGGCGACCTTGGGCCACGATGACTGGCCGAGCACCCCTGGTAGCCGTGGTCGATGACGAGGGCGACGTCCGGCTCGCCCTGCGACGCCTGCTGCGGTCGGCCGGGTTCGACGTGCTGGCCTATGAGTCGGGGTCGGAGTTCCTCCACCACGTGCCGCGCAGTCCGCCCGATTGCGTCGTGCTCGACCTGCGCATGCCAGGCGTCAGTGGCTTCGACGTCCAGGCGTCGATGAAAGAACGGCACCCGTCGATTCCGGTGGTCGTGCTCACGGGGAACGACAGCGATGAGAGTCGCCGCGAAGCGATGAAACGCGGCGCGGATGCCTACCTCTGCAAGCCGGTCGACGGCGATGCGCTGATCAACGCGGTGCTGGCGGCGATCAACCGTTGCCGACGAGCGAATCGTTCAACGGCCCCGACGGCAGGACCGCGTTTGACGTGAGGCGCCTACCCCGGCCCGCCTGAGGGCCCGGACAGCCCAACCTGCCGCGGGTGCGAGTCGGTGGCGGCGGAGCCGGTGCCACGGGCTAGGGGTTTCCGGGCCACACGTCGTGTCGGGCGCGTCAGCTACCGCGCTTCTTCCGCATCCGGGTCCACCTCGGTCCAGCTGCTGTCCGGGTCGAACGAAACCATGGCACGGGCTATCCGGTCGGTGTCCGGTCCGATGTCCTTCTCGAAGATGTCGCCGGCGTGGCTGATCATGAAGCTCGTCACCCCGCTGTCGGCATAGCGCGCCGGCCAGGCCACCAGGCCGAAGCCGCGGGTCATGGCGGAGCCCAGCTGGTATCTGTAGGCGCCCCGCGGCGCCGAGGGTCCCTGCTCGAGCAGGATCCTGTAGTGGTAGCCATGCCACTCGCCATCGGGCGTGTCGTCGCCGAACAGCGGCCCCAGCGGGCTTTGCCCAGCCGCGTCGGCCTCCCAGTAGAGGCCGTCCCGCTTGCCTTCCGTGCTCCGGAAGCGGGTAGCGTATTCCAGCAGGCCATCGTCGTCGCGGTCCTTGCTGGCGTACTCCATCTGCGCGTCGTAATAGGCCAGCACGGCCTGCAGCGCATCGCGTTCGTTGCGCCCTATCCGGCGCGCACGTATCTCCGGCTCGGAGGCCTTCAGGTCGAACGCCCAGCCCCCCTCCTTCTTCACCACGGGCACCGGCAACGTCCAGGCATCGTCACCCACGCTCAATACCGAATGGGTGGGATCGGTCGACTTGAATGCATGTTGCTGCCGGTATTTCTCGATGAAGGCGTCCACGTCCTCGCGCTCCACGCTGTCGCGTGGCACGTAGAGTTCCCAATCCGCACCCAGCACGGTGGAGAGAGGCGTGGCGTCCGTGTCCCTGCCCTCCAGCGCGGTCACGAGCGCGTCGGCCGCTGCCGCGGGCGTCGGATAGAGCTGCTGGGCAGTGGCCGGTACCGAAAGCACCAAAGTACTGGCGAGGATCAACGTGGGGATGCGCGGGATCATCATGCTCTCCGTTCAACGACGCCGGCCGCCGCCGCCGCGGGCTCCGCCGGCCGGGCGGCTCATCTGACGCCCCTGCGGGCGTGCACTCTGAGGCCGCTGCGAACTCTGCACGCTGCGGTGACCGCGACTGGCGTCCGTGCGGGACTGGGTCGGACTGCGCGCGCCCTGGAAGGCATTCTGTCCACGCGCGCCCGCCTGTCCTGACGGCGTGCGACCGGCCTGTCCCTGCCCCGCCTGCCGCTGCGTCATCTGCCGCTGCGAACTGCCGGCACGGTCACGCGCCTCCCGGTTGCTGGTGGCAGGCGCTTCGAATCCGCGGCTCTGCAGCGACTGTCGGGCCCGATCACGATCCCCGGAACGGGCATCGGCATGGCCGCGATAGCCTTCCCGACCTGCCGCACCTTCGCGCCGGTTGCCGTACTGCTCGCGGCTGCGACTGTCGCGATAGGGCACGCCGTCCCGGTTGGCGGCGTTGTGATTCCACTTGTTGCTGCTGCGGTCGATCTGGCGGTTGGAATTGAAGTTGTTGTAGCGGTTCACGTCGATGTCGATGTCGCCGCCACCCCAGTTGCAGTTGCCCCACAGCGCGCCGCCCACCGCCACGCCGATGCCGAAGCTCAGCAATGCGCCGCCGGGGTAGTAGTACGGCGGCGGTGGATAGTAGTACGGGGGATACGAAGGGTACGCCCACGAGCCGTAGACCACGCTGGGGTTGTAGCTGGGCACGTAGACCACGTCGGGCTCGGCCGATTCGATGATGATCGTCTGCGGCGTGCTGCCCGTCGTCGTCGCGGTACTGCCCGACGACGCAGCCTGATGGCTGACCTTCTGCTGTTGATTGGATTCCAGGTTGCCGGCGGCCTCGGCCTGCCGGCGCAGGCGCTGCACCGAATCCATCACGGCATCCGGCTGCGCCAGGAACGCGTCACCCATCTTCTGTACCCACGAGGGATCCTGGCCCAGCACCGCGAGCAACTGCGGGAAGGCGACGAGCGATTGCACGCTGGGGTCCCACGGCTGGCTCGCCACCTCGCGCACGGCGGCCTCGCCCTTGGCATCGGGGTGCGCCTTCGACCAGGCGACGGCATCGGTGACGTCGCCCGGGTATGTCGAGGCCATCAATACCTGTGCCAGCAGGGCGTCCGGGTACAGCGCGATCGGCGCAAGCATCTGGTCCAGCTGCTCGCGCGAGAAGTTCTCCCCGGCTGCCTGCGCCGTGCTGGCTGGCGTGGCTTTCGGCTTGGCCGTTTGTGCAGTCGCCGGGTCCAGCGCCAACGATGCCAGCAACGCCAACGCCACCAACACAACCCTTTGCGTACGCATGTCACCTCCACCTGGCCTCGCCACTCACGCGGTCGGGCCTATTTGGCTGGCTTCTGTGCACCGGCCTGCACGCCCTTGTCGACCACCAGTTTGGCGATGACCTTGCGTGCGCTGGCGTTGTCGCCGCTGCCTGCATCCGGCGCCACGCCCATGCCGTCGCCTGCACGCACCCGGCCAGGCGCAAGCCCACCCTTCTGCTGCAGGTAGTTGGCCACCGCGTTGGCGCGCTGCGTACTCAAGCGCTGGTTGGCGGCGGCGCTGCCGGTGGAATCAGTGAAGCCCTGAAGGACCACCTGGTAATTCGTGGTCTGCTTGGCCTTCTCGGCGAACGCATCCAATGCCGCCTTCCCTTCGGCGGACAGCGCGGCGCTGCCGCTGGCGAACGTCACTTCGGCGGCATCCAGCTGTTCGTATGTACCGAACTGGTCCATGCGGGCGTTGGTCGGCGCCATGCCCGCTTGGATCTGCTGCGTGGTGCGCAGGTCCTCGGACTTGAAGCTGATTTCGGTCGCGGCCAGCTGATCGCCCGACGGCGTCGCCTCGACGGTGACAGGGAGGCCTGCAGCCAGCACGGCGCGGTCGGCCTTTTCATAGATGACACCGGTCAGGCCGCGGGTCCGCTTCAGCAGCGTTTCGTCCGACACATTGATGCTGTGCTGGGTGCGGTTCGCGTCGACCACGGTGATCGTATCGCCCTGCACGCCGGTGATGACGCCCTTGATCTTGGTCTTGTCCCCATCGGCGGCGTGGGCAGCCGCGCAGAGCGCGCCCAGCAGCAACAGCGCGGGAATCCGTGCCTTCAGTGAGATGCGGGTAGCCATTGCGTGCTTCCTCCACGGGTATGAAAACGGGTGCGGCGGCTGGTTTCGCCGCCCTGCATGCGGGCCTGTGCCGTCCAGGATTCACGCTAGGCGCCAATCCGGACCACGGCAATTGGCCCTTGGGGCAACAAGGGGCCTGACGCACTGCGGATCAAGGCCTTTCCGGCATGGGCCCAAGGGTCAATTACCGCCGCCGCGCGCCGGCGATAGCCTGCGGTCCGGATCCTTCATTCCCCGGTGTCGCTGCGCCGCTTTCCAGTCAGGCGTCCGTGACCCGCAAACCGCCCCCCGATCGCGGAGCATTGCAATGACTGCCGAATCGACTTCCCAAACCAAACTGTCCAACGTGCTCGTAGCTGCTTCGCTGCGTGCGGACCAGTGGCGCCAGCTCAACGCCGATGCCCGTGCCTGGGCCGGCGCCCGAGCCCAGCAGGATGCGAATGTCTTGCGCGAACGCTGCAGCAGCGGGCTGGCGCAGGTGCGGCCTCTGGAACAATGTTGGGCTTATCCTGGAGAGTCGCTGTTGGTGTCACTCGACGACGCACTGGCGGCCGGTGATGCACCCCAGTTCGCGCGCCTGGTACGCAAGGTTTCGGCTTCCATCCTGTCCGGCGACTACCGTCGCGACGAGCAGGCCTGGGACGCGGGCAAGGATGACGACCGCACGCTGTTGGATGCGCTCCCACCCGACCTGCTGGGCACGCACGACAAGCCCTACTTCGAAGTGCTGATCGTCACCCCCGGCGACAGCTCGAAGTGGGAGCAGGCCAACCGGGAAATGCGGCTGATGCGCCGACCAGATGATGCCTTCAACTACGCCGTCGTGCATGCGGGCAGTTTCGAAGACGCCGCGCTCGTGGCGATGGTCAATTCCGACATCCAGGCGGTGGTGATCATCGACGGATTTGGTTTCCACTCGCTGCTCGGCGTGCCCGATCTGCAGGAGTTCATCTCGCGTCACGTGAATGTCGACCCGGACAAGCTGGAGACGGGCGCGCTGTCCACATCGCTTGCGCGCACGCTGAAGCGCTTCCGCCCCGAGCTCGACCTTTACCTGCTGACCGATCGGTCCGCCGAGAAGCTCGCCGGCAGCGACGAGGCCGCACCGCTGCGCCGCGTGTTCCATTCCATCGAAGAGCCGATGGAGATCCACCTGGCCATCCTGGACGGCATCAGGGACCGCTACGAGACACCGTACTTCGACAACCTGAAGAAATATGCGCTGCGGCCCATCGGTACCTTCCATGCCCTGCCCATCGCGCGCGGCAAGTCGATCTTCGGTTCCAACTGGATCCGCGACATGGGCCATTTCTATGGCACCAACATCCTGTTCGCCGAATCCTCCGCGACAACGGGTGGCCTCGACAGCCTGCTGGAGCCCACGGGCAACATCAAGAAGGCGCAGGAGGCGGTGGCGCGCGCGTTCGGCGCGAAGCGTGCCTATCTGGGCACCAACGGCACCTCAACCTCCAACAAGATCGTCGTACAGGCGGTGTGCAAGCCAGGCGACATCGTCATCGTGGACCGCAACTGCCACAAGTCGCACCACTACGGATTCGTACTCAGCGGCGCGCAGCCGTACTACGTGGAGGCTTTCCCGCTGACGTCCTTCTCGATGTATGGCGCGGTGCCGCTGCGCACCATCAAGGAGGCGCTGTTCGACTGCCAGGCGGAAGGCAAGCTCGACCGGGTCAAGGTCATCGACATGACCAACTGCACCTTCGACGGGCACATGTACAACCCGCGCAAGGTGATGGAAGAGTGCCTGGCGATCAAGCCCGACCTGATCTTCCTGTGGGACGAGGCCTGGTTCGGATTCGCACGGTTCGATCCGTTCCATCGCATGCGCACCGCGATGGGTGCGGCGGCGTTCCTGTCCGAGCGTTATCGCAGCAAGGCCTATCGCGCGGAATACGACGCCTGGAAGCAGAAGCATCCTGAGATCGACCCCAAGGACAGCAAGTCCCTGGACATGCCGCTGCTGCCCGACCCGGACAAGGTGCGCATCCGCGTCTACCAGACAAACTCCACCCACAAGTCGATGTCGGCCTTCCGCCAGGGCTCGATGATGCTGGTCTGGGACGACGACTTCCAGCATGTGGAGGGCCCGTTCGAAGAGGCCTTCTTCGCCCACACATCCACCTCGCCCAACCTGCAGCTCATCGCCTCGCTCGACCTCGCCCGCCGGCAGATGGAGCTGGAGGGATATGGCATGACCATGCAGATGACCGACCTGGCGCTGCGGCTGCGCCACTCGATCAACACGCACCCCCTGATCTCGAAGTACTTCCGGGTGGCGACCCCGGAGGAGATGATCCCTGCCGAGTTCCGCGCGTCCGGCATCAAGGACTATGGCCCACCGCACGGCACCTGGACCGATCTGGTGGAGGCGTGGCATAGCGACGAGTTCGCGCTCGACCCCACCCGCCTGACGCTGGTCTGCGGCGACGGTGGCTTCGACGGCAGCCAGTTGAAGGGGCTGTTGGCGGAACGGTTCGACATCCAGATCAACAAGACTTCGCGCAACAGCATCCTGGTACAGACCAACATCAACAACACGCGCAGCGACGCGGCGCTGCTGATCAAGGCCCTGGCCGACCTGTCGCGCGAGATCGACCAGCGCCAGGAGCAGGCCAGTTCCGCCGGGAAGGAAGCTTTCGCCGCACGGGTGCAGTCGCTGATGGTCGACGTGCCGGACCTCCCCAATTTCAGCCGGTTCCACGATGCGTTCCGCGACAACCCGCAGTGCAAGAGCAACGAGGGCCACATGCGCCCGGCGTTCTTCATGGCCTACGACGAGTCGAACTGCGAGTTCGTCAAGCTGGCGAGCCCTGAGGTCGACAAACGGTTGAAGGAGGGGCCGGAAATGGTCTCGGCCAACTTCGTGATCCCCTACCCGCCCGGCTTCCCGATCATGGTGCCCGGCCAGGTGATCACCGCCGACACCATCACCTACATGCGCAAGCTGGACGTCAAGGAAATCCACGGTTACCACGCCGCGCAGGGCATCAAGCTGATCAAGGCCTCCATCCTCGCCGGCCGCCGGGCCGGATCCGACAAGTGATCGACTGCGGTACGTCAAGGAGAAAGCGCCATGCAAGCGTTCTTTGAATTCCTGGGTACAAACCCGTACATCCTGCTTTTCTTCACCGTGGGCATGGCCGTCTGGGTTGGCAAGTTCTCCGTCAAGGGGTACGGACTGGGCATGGTCGCGGCGGCGGTGGTCGTCGGTGCGGCCATCGCAACGTGGGCTTCGATCTATGGCGTCAAGCTGCAGCTCGACAATTTCGCCAAGTCGCTTTTCTACTACCTCTTCATGTATGGCGTCGGCCTGCGCGTGGGTCCGGCGTTCTTCAACAGCCTGAAGAAGGATGGCATCACCTTCACCGTGCTGGCCGTGATCTGTGCTGGCCTGGGCCTGCTTCTCGTCGTCGTGATGAGCAAGGTATTGGCGCTGCCCGCCGGTGCAGCCGGCGGCGTACTCGCCGGTTCGCAGACGATGTCGGCCGCGATCGGCACCGCGGAAATGGCGGTCGAACAGGGCGCGTACAAGATACCGGCAGGGTCGACTGCGGAATCCATCTCCGCGATGATCGCGCTTGGCTACGGCGTGACCTATCTCTGGGGCACCGTGGGCATCATCCTGGTCTGCAAGTACCTGCCACGCTGGTGGGGCGTCGACGCCAAGGCCGCCGCCAAGCAGTACGAGGCCGAGCACGGCGTCAAGAATGTGGACGATGCCGGCATTACCGGCTACCGCGCTGCCAGCCTGCGCGCCTACCGTCTGGAAAATGCGGCGGTGGCGGGCAAGAGCATCCATGACTTCCGCCAGTCCTATCCGCAGTACCGGATCGTCAATGTCGTGCGTGGCGATGAAGCACTGGGTGCGGATCCGGCCACAGTGTTGCGCCAGGGTGACCTGATCGCGTTGGGTGGCCGCCTGGAGGAACTCACGGCGAACCTCGGGCTGATCGGGCCCGAAGTGCCGGATGCCAAGGTGCTGAACATCCCGCTGGACCAGGCCGAGATCCTGGTGACCGAGAAGGAGGCCGACGGCAAGGTGCTGAAGACCTTCGCCAAGGAAGACTTTGCCGGCCAGTTGCAGATCAGCCGCATCGAACGCGCCGGCGAACCCATCCCGCTGGGCTCCGAGACCGAACTGAAGCGTTTCGACGTGCTCTTCGTTGCAGGCCTGAAGGGAACGATCGACAAGGTGGCCGAAAAGCTGGGCCGGATCGCACGTCCCAGTACATCGACCGACCTGCTGACGCTGTCGGCCGGCATGGTCCTTGGCCTGCTGATCGGCAAGATCAACGTACCGGTAGGCGACTTTGAAGTGGGTCTGGGCAACGCCGGCGGCCTGCTGCTCTCCGGCATCTTTGTCTCCTCGCTCGCGTCGCGACTGCGCTTTTTCGGCAGCACGCCGAACGCCGCGCGCAACATCCTGGAAGACCTGGGCCTGGTGACGTTCATCGCCATCGTCGGCATCAACGCCGGCGCAACGCTGCTGGAACAGCTGACCGGCGCGATCGCGATCAAGATCTTCGTGGCCGGCTTCGTTGCCAGCACCATCCCACCCTTCGTCACCTGGGCGATCGGCTACCACTTCTTCAAGATCAATCCTGCGGTGCTGATGGGGGGCGTTGCCGGCTCGCGTTCCCACTCCGGCCCCGCGCGCGAAGCAGCGAAGGAGATCGACAGCAGCGTACCCTGGGTTGGATTCCCGGTCGGTTACGCGGTCTCCGGCGTGCTGTATACCGTGTTCGGGTATTTCGCCATGGTGCTGTCGCAGTAGCGAAGGAGGCGGTCATGAAGCGAACAGTGAACGTCCTGGCGGGCGACCCGTGCCGCCTCCGGGCTGCGCTGCCGCTGGCCGTGGCGCTGGCCCTGGTGCCGGCGCTGGCCATCGCACAGGGCGTCCCGCCATCGGCGAACATGGTGGAGAAGGAAGCCATCGAAGCGGAGGCTGTGGAGGCCGAGCCCACTTCCATCGAACAGGGCCAGACACCGCTGGACGAAGCCTTCGGTCCGCGGAGCCGCGCCGACTGGATACGCGAAACCCGGCGCAAGGCGCTCGAAGACACCCGGTTCAACCTGCAGGTGCGCTCTTTCTACCTGGACCGGGAGAAGTTCGACGACAGCGACAGCACCGCGTGGGCCCTCGGTGGTTCGCTGGGCTTGAAGACCGGCTATTTCCGCGAGCGTTTCGCTCTCGGCGCCACCGGCTACACGTCGCAGAAGCTGTATGGCCCGGAAGACAAGGACGGCACCCTGCTGCTCGCGCCCGGCCAGGAAGGCTACACGGTGCTGGGGGAGTTGTATGGCGAATTCCTGCTCAACCAGGGCACCCGGCTGACGCTGGGCCGGTTCGGCATCGATACGCCCTACCTCAACCGCAACGATGCGCGCATGACGCCCAACACCTTCGAGGCGATCGCGGTGCAGGGCCTTTACGGCGGCAGCGACGGTCGGCCGGAATGGCGCGTGGGTGGTGGCTATTTCGACAGGATCAAGGAGCGGAACTCGGACGAGTTCGTCTCGATGGCCGAGGACGCCGGCGCGCCGGATGGCGTGGACCGTGGCGTCTACGCACTGGGCGCCAACTTCAAGTCGGGTGACCTGTCCGTGGGTGCGATCGGCTACTACAGCGACGACATCATCAGCATCTTCTATACCGAAGCGAAATACGGCATACCGCTGGCGGAAAACCTGAAACTGTCGTTGGGCCTGCAGTATTCCGACCAGGGCAGCGCCGGCGACGACCTGCTGCGCGGGACCGATTTCTCCTCAAGCCAGTGGGGCGCCAAGGCGGAACTGGCGTACAAGGGCGCGCTGTTCACCACGGCCTATACGCGTGCGCGCGGCGACACCAACATGCAGAACCCCTGGAGCGGCTATCCGGGCTACACCAGCGTGCAGGTCGAGGATTTCAACCGCGATGGCGAAGGCGCCTGGCTGCTGCGTGCGTCCTATGCATTCCAGTCGGTGAAGGGGGCCAGCGTGTATGCGTTGTACGTCGATGGTTCGGATCCCGATTCGCCCACCGACTACCCGAAGAAGGAATTCGACTTCAACGTGCAGTGGGCGGTACCGGAAGGCGTGTTCAAGGGACTGTTGCTGCGCCTGCGCTATGCCCAGGTGGACCAGGAGGCCCCGATGTCGAGCGACCTGAAGGACCTGCGCGTGATGATCTACTACGACCCGCCGAAGCTCTGAAGACGGCACCGGACTCCGACATTGGACGGGCTGGCTTCCCTCCTGTCGCGGCATCCGGAACTGGCGGTCTACCTGGCGCTCGCGCTGGGTTTCTGGATCGGTGCGGTCCGCGTGCGGGGTTTCACCCTGGGGGGCGTCACCGGATCGTTGCTGGCCGGCATGCTGCTGGGCTGGGCGTTCGAAGTGCCCGTCTCGGCCACCGCCAAGTCGCTGGTCTTCCTGCTCTTCCTGTTCGCCATCGGCTATGAGGTCGGCCCGCGCTTCGCCGCGGCCATGAAGGGCGATGGCTGGCGATACGCGGCGCTCGGGGTGTTCATGCCGGTGGTGGGTTTGGCGACCGCATGGGCGGTGGCTGCCTGGCTGAGGCTGGATCCGGGGCTGGCGGCCGGCATGCTTGCAGGCGCCCTGACCGAGTCCCCGGCGATGGGCGCCGCCGGCGATGCCATCCAGCGGCTGCCCATCGACGCCGCACTCAAGGCGAAGTACCAGGCGCACGTCGGCGTGGCCTACGCGCTGTGCTACGTCTCGGGCGCCCTGGGGGTGATCCTGACCTGCACCGTGATTGGACCGCGGCTGCTCCGTGCCCGTCTTTTCGAAGAGGCGCTCGCGCTGGAAGCGCAGTACGGGATCGAGCGGCGGCGGCGCGGCGTCGCCTCGGCGTGGCAACCGTTCGAGACGCGCGGGTACCGCATCCCGACGAACGCCGCCGTCGTGGGGCTCACCATCGCGCAGGCCGAGTCGCTGCGCCCGGGCGAGCGCCTGTTCGTGTACCGCGTGCGGCGCGAGGGGACCTTGCTGGATCCTTCTCCCGGAATGCGGCTGCAGGCCGGCGACCTGGTCGCGGTCGGTGGGCATCGGCATGTCCTGGTCGAACTGCTGGGCGATCAGGCGCGCGAAGTCGATGACCGCGGCCTGCTGGACATCCCCATGGCCTCGCATGACGTCTTCGTCAGCAGGCCCGAATGGGCCGGCCGCATGCTGGAAAAACTCGCGCAGGCGGACGCGATGCGCGCGGTATTCATGCGCCGGATCCTGCGCAACGGCCAGCGCATGCCCATCGGAACCCGCGTGACGGTCGAACGCGGTGACCTGTTGCTGCTGGTGGGCCCGGAACCTGCCGTCGAACGCGCCGCGCGCGCACTCGGCGTGATCGTGCCCGATACCGACGCGACGGACTTCGTGGTCGTGGGCGCGGCGATCTTCCTGGGCGCCCTCTTCGGCATCGTGGCCACCTTTCCCGTGGGCGACGTGACCGTCGGCATCGGCACCAGCGTGGGCGCCCTGCTCGCCGGCATCGTCACCGGCCATGTCCGCGCGCGACGTCCGCTGTTCGGCCGCGTGCCGGATGGCGCGGTCAGGCTGATGCAGTCCTACGGGCTGGCGGCCTTCGTGGCGATGGTGGGCTTGGGCGCGGGGCCGCACTTCGTCGAAGCGATGCGCCAGTCCGGCGTGGGCCTGTTCGTGGGTGGGCTGGTGGTGACGATGACCCCGTTGCTGGCGGGGCTGTGGTTCGGGCATCGCGTGTTGAAGATACCGCCGGTGTTGTTGCTGGGCGCCTTGTCGGGCGCCCAGACCTTCACCGCCGCACTGGCGGCGCTGCAGGAGAAATCCGGCAGTTCGATCGCCGTCATCGGGTATTCGGGCGCGGTCGCCATCGCCCATGTACTGCTGACCACCTGGGGCACGGTGATGGTGCTGGCAATGAGCTGATCCCGTCTCTCGCTGCCGCGGCCGCGCAGACGTTTCGCGCCACCAGGAAGCCTCGGGTGCAGGATCTTCGCAGCCCAGCGGTCGGCAACGACCTCACCGAAACGCTGGAGCAGACCGCGACGCAGCTGATCGACGCCGGCTCACTGGAACTGCAGGTGTCGACGGAGGGAGTGCCGCGCGCACTGGGCGATGGCACCGCCGAGGAAGTACGGCGCATCGCGGAAGAAGCGTTGCGGAATGTCGTCCATCACGCACAGGCGCACAGCGTGCAGCTGCTGCTGGCGTACCGCGCGGAAGGACTGGCCCTGACGATCCGTGACGATGGCATCGGCCTCGATGCCATGGCCCGCATGAAGAAGCACGCCGGCCACTTCGGCTGCGCCGGCATGCGCGAGCGTGCGCAGCAGATCGGCGCGCGACTGGACATTGCCAACGACGCGGGCGGCGGTACGGTCGTCGAACTGTTCGTACCGGCGAAGCACGCTTATCTGCGGAGCCCTTCCAGGCTGTCGCGGTGGTGGCCATGGCGCCGTTCGCATGACCTGGGCGACGGCGCCTGAAACGAGATTCTCCTGACCAGAGATCGTCCGCGGATCACAGTGATCGGAGGAAATCCATCAATGCCTGGCGGTCCGCGGCGCTCATTGCTTCGAAACGCTGCCTGGCTGCCGTGCCCTGCCCTCCATGCCACAGCACGGCCTCTTCCAGCGTGGCCGCGCGACCGTCGTGCAGGTAGCGCACGTTCGGGTTGATCGCGGCCGCCAGTCCCAGCCCCCACAGCGGTGCCGTACGCCATTCGCGTGCCGTGGCACGGCCCTCGACGTACGTGTCGGCCAGCTCCGGCCCCATGTCGTGCAGCAGCAGGTCGGTATAGGGGCGGATGGTCTGGTAGCGGAGTTCGACGAACCGGTGGTGTCCGGTACGCAGCTCGGGCGCGTGGCATGTTCCGCAACGCGCCGCCTCGAACATCTGCGCGCCGCGCTTGACGCGCAGTTGCCGCGCCCGCGCCTGTGCATCCTGCTCCTGCGGATTGTCGAAATCGCGCTTCGGCGGCACGCCCAGCAGGCTCAGGTAGAGCGTGGTCTGGTGGATGTCGGCCGCGGTCAGCTTCGCGCTGCCGTTGTTCACCTGGGCGCAGGCCGCGCCCAGGCTGCCGCGTGCGCATTCCAGTGAAGGCATCAGGGGCGAACTCACGCCCATGTCGGTGTTAAATGCCAGCGACGTCTGCTGCTCGAGCGTGGCGGTGCCGCCCTTCCAACCGAATCGGCCCACCCGGCTGACCCCGGGGTCGCGCGCATCGGCCACGATCTGCAGGCGCCCGGCCACGCCGTCAGGATCGCCCTGCTGGCCAAGCGCGAGGCGTTCGAGTTGCTGTTCGGGCACGGCTTCCAGCAGGCCAAGCCCCACCAGCGAAGGCGCGACGCGCACCGACAGCGCCGTCGGCAACGCCATCGGCTGGCCCGCGCGATCGCGCAGCGCGTAGTTCGGCCTGCGCAGCACATACCCGCTGCCGTCGGCGTAGCGGCCCGGCAACTCGGTGTAACCCGTCAGCACCAGCTCGGCTTCGCGACCGTCGAGGTTGGCGCCGGCTTCGCGGTAGGTGCCCTGCTGCAGGCGCAGGCCGAAGCGCGCATCGGGCGCCTGTGTGCCCGCGCCGGCCACGCCGGTGAACACGCCCAGGCGGTTCAGTGGCGCACCCACCACCGGCGAGCTGCGTCCATTGCCCGTATGGCAATCCACGCAGCGTGTCTGCGAGAAATTGGGCGCGGTCTTGCCCGCGTGCGCGCTGAAGACCGTGTTGCTTTCTTCGGAATGCCGCCCGCTGGCGAAGGAGGTGTGGATCAGCCGGCGCCCCTCCGCCCAGGGCTGCATGTTGTAGCCGGCGATGTTGTGCGAGGCCTGCTGCAGCATGCGGAACGGTTCGCTGGACGTGTCTTCGTGCAGCGTCATCCAAGGCCCGGCGCTGAGCGCTTCCGCCGGCATCGCCAGCGAGTCCAGCGGCCGCTGCACGCCATACCCGGGCCCGCGATACCAGGACACGATGCCGTGCGCACCGGCCCGGTAGACCAGCGCTTCGGCGTAGTAGTTGAAGCGGCCGATGAGGTCCGGGTTGCCGGCCAGGAAGATGCCCAGTTCGAACTCCACCAGGTCGCCCTTGCGCAGCGGCCGATGCGCATCGTTCGCTGCCGTCCGGATCTCCTTGACCAGCACGAACGCGTTGCCCGGTGCGCCGGCCGGCGGCGTGTAGTTGCCGTTGGGATCCTGGCCGAGCTGCGCATAGTTGGCGATGGGCGTCTGCGCGGCCACGCCGCCGGGCAGCAGCCTCATGCCGCCGTTGTCGGCATACAGCGCCACCGACGTGGGCTCGAGCGGATCTTCGCTGCGGCGGCCGATGTAGCCGTGGCGGAAGTTGGTGCCATACCAGTAGTGCTGCGGCCTGACCACGATGGTCAGGATGCGCTGCTCGCCGGACGTGCCGGGCACGGCATCGTCATGGATGACGATCTCGTGCGTACGGCGTTCGAAGTACTGCGGCGGGAATACCTGGTAGCTGTCGTCGACGATGGGTTCGCGGGCGTGGCGGTCGCGCACGCGGCCACCGACGTGGGTGACCAGCGTGCCGTCTTCCTGGGTGTAGTGGATGGCGGCGGCGTCATCGGGCCACGCCAGTGGCTGGTAGCTGGCCGATGCTGGCACCGCCGGTGGTGGCGGCAGCAACGGCTGCGATCCGTTCTGGCGCACGGCCTGCGGCTCGCCGGCGGCCAGGTGGAACTGCTGCGCCGTCGCGGTGGCGCAGGTGACCTGCTCGACGGACGCGCCCGCCGCCGTCGATGCGCCGACGATGCCGAGGCACTTGCCGCTGTTGACGTTGACGATGCGGTAGCGGTCGCTGGCGTCCAGCTGTTGCAGGCGGAAACGCTGTGCGCCACTGCCGTTGTCGTCCCATTGCTGCACGATGACGTGGTCGGCGCCGGATGCACCGGGAATGTCCGCGGATTTCTGCGATTGCAGGTTGCGCAGGCGGTACTGGCCGGCAGCGGTCTCGCCGATGTCGAAGAACTGCCGGTGCAGCGTGGCTTCGCAGGCCGACTGCACCAGCGGCGTACCGTTGGCCATGCTGCCGTCGCGGATCTCGATGCACAGGCCGCTGTGCGCACTGGCGATGCGGTAGCGGCCAGGCGGCACCGGGTTCACGGCGATGTTCCTGGGCGGTTCCGCTGCGGCCATCTGCTGGCTCGCGCCCGCCATGACCGTGCCGCGTGCGTGCGCGGGCGCGGCGCGCGTGGAAGACCAGAAGCCGCCCTCCCCGTCGGTGTCGCCATCGGCAGAGGAATCGACACCGCACGCGGCAAGCAGCGGCAACAACGCAAGCAGGAAGACCACCACGGGTGTACGTACCCGCAGCCTGACGAGGGAAGCGAACATCGAGCACAGCTCCTTGTGAATCCGGGGGGTCAGAGCGTCATACGGATCGCCGTCTCCTCCACCGCGATCCTTGCCTCGGGCACATGGTCGCAGAGCTTCACAAACCTGAGCGTGACTACCTGCTCAAATCCGCGGGTTGGGTATCGCTCGGGCGCTACAGACCCTGGCCAAGCTCGACGAAGATGATGGGGTCGCTCCCCTTGCGGTCGCCGATGCCGAAGATGAGCGGGCCGATCCACGAATCGAATCCGATGAAGACGCTGGCATTGAGGATGCCGTCATCCAGGTCCATGTCGCTGCGGCGCTGCCAGGCATTGCCGTATTCCAGCGTGCCGCCCACCTGCGCCGAACGTCCGCGGAAGTTGGCCAGCTCGTAGGTATAGCCGGCGAACACCAGTGCGTAGTGCTGGCCGGTGAGCTGGTTGTGCTGGAATCCCGCCAGCCGCCAGCGGCCACCCAGGCGGTAGATGCTCTGCAGCGGTGCCTCGCCCGACGCGGTCACGTGGTAACTGCTTCCCAGCTGCACGGCATGGCGGCCGAAGCTCTTCGCGGCGTAGGCGTCGAAGTCGATCTGGTCGAACTCCGCGTCTGCGCCCATCCAGTCGCGTGAACCGCGCAGACCGAACCGGGCCAGCACGCCATCACGAGGGAAGAACAGGCTGTCGATGTCATCCAGCGTGGCGACCACCCTGACCGCACCATCCTGGAAATCCGCGCGTCGCACCGCGGGATCGCCGATCTCGACGCGCGCACTGCCGGCGTAGCGCTCGGCGCCCACGCCGATGCTCAGGACGTTGGAGAAGTTACGGAACAGGAAGGCCGATGCGCCGTAGCGGTCCAGGCGGTAACGCTCCACCTGGTAGCCCTGCGCATCGAAGACATTGAAGCTGCGGCTCTGGTAACCGCCCTGCACGCTGGCCGCGTAGCGGTTGGCCAGGTCGAACGGATGGTAGTACTCGCCGGTGAGGCCCGGCTCGCTGCCCAGCTGCAGCACCACGCGCGCTTCGGCACCATACGGTGACAAGGGCGCGAACAGCACGCCCGCACGCAGGTTGGTTTCGCGGTTGCCCTGCAGATCGTTGCTCAGGGTCAGGCCAGCCTCGAGATACGCGGGTCCGTTGGGCTTGGGCGTGGCCACGACTTCCACGCCCACCTGTCCGTTCTCGCGTTTCACTTCATAGGTGATGCTGGCCAGCGTGCCCAAGCCGTAGGCCCGCATGATGCCGGCCTGCATCGCGCCCGTGTCCAGGCGCTGGCCCGGCGCCACGGGCAGGTACGACAGCAGCAGTTCGTCGGCATAGTCGGTGTGGTTGACGATGCGGACGAAGGCGATCTCCGGGTCGGGTGGCACCGGCACCGGCACCGGGCGTGGCGTCGTGGCGTGCGCGGGCGGTGCGTACACGAAGCTGCGCAGGGCCGGCGTGGCCGCGTCCGCTGCTGCCTGGCCGATTTCCAGCGCCAACGCGGCTTTCTGGAAATCCCCGGTGGCCACGCGGTCATCCAGGTCCGGGCGTATCACCAGGTCATCCGGCCCCAGCGTTTCCAGTTGCCGTGCGGCACTGCCGGTGGTCAGGAAGCCACTCAGCTGGTCCAGCACTTCCACGATGCTGGCGCTGCGGTCCAGCACCGAAAGCGGCGTACCCACATCCACCGCGATGATGCGCTGGGCCCCCATGGCGCGCACCACGTCGATCGGAATCTGGTCGGAGACACCCCCATCCAGCAGGATCTTTCCCTCCATCGCCACCGGCTGGAAGATCGCCGGCAACGACATGCTGGCGCGCATCGCCATGGGCAAGCTGCCATGGTCGATCACGACCGGCTTGCCGGTGTTGATGTCCGTCGCGACCGCGCGGAACGGAATGGGCAGGTCGTCGAAACGGCCACTGACGCGGCCGCTGCCGGTGGCGCGTTCGAACAGCGCAAGCAGCTTCGCGCCCTCGCTGACACCGGCCGCGATGCCCACGCCCTTGTCGGAGCGGAACCCGATGCCGACCTGGGTGAGCCGCGTCGTGTCCTCCGCCTTGCGGCGCAGCGAGCGGTCACGGCGCGGCAGCGCATCGTTGAACACATCCTTCCAGTCGGTGGTGAGGATGAGCTGTTCGATCTCGTCGGTGGAGCGTCCGGAGGCGTACATCGCGCCGATCAGCGCACCGGCACTGGTGCCCGCGATGCAGTCGACGGGAATGCCCAGGGTCTCCAGCTTCTTCAGGATGCGTACGTGCGACATGCCGCGCGCGCCGCCTCCGCCCAGCGCCAGCCCGATACGCGGCCGTGCCAGGTTGCCGTCACGCTGGACGCAGGATGTCGTGTCCGCGGAAGCCTGCTGGGCGGCAGCAGGCAACGGAACCGAAACGCAGGCCACGGCGCAGAGCCCCGCAACCAGGCAAAGCCGCTGGCGCAGGGTCGGCTTCGTCGCCATTCAATCCATGCTCCGGCGCAGTTCCACCAGCACCTGGTCGGCGGCATCGACGCGGATAAACCCCATGCGCGGGAATTCGAGGTCGAAGATGACGTATACGGTCAGTGCCAGGATGGCGCCGAACGTCACGGTGTGCAGCCAGCTCCGTTCACGGCGCATCGCCGTGCCGTACCCCACCAGCAAGGCGCCCACCAGGCTCAGGCCACACAGCAGCAGGAAGACCACGGCCGGTGGATGGTTGCGCGTGGCCATCGCGCGCGTGGTGGTGATGTCGATCATTTCGTTCAGCGCAGGCAGCAGGAGCATGGCGGCGTGCGGTGCCGCATCGGGCCGGCGTACCGCAGTGACCGCGCTCGTCCAGATGTCCTGCTGTATCGCGGCCGCTGCCGCCAGCCGTTGTTCAACGATCGCGAAATCCGTGGCGGCGTGGTACGCCTCGGCGCGCAGATCGAGATACTGGCGGAACATGCTCCGCATCGGCGCCTGCGTTTCGGCGGGCAACAGGTCGATGCGCAGGTAGGCGGTCCCGATGGCGTTGGCCTCATCGGTGATCAGGTGGCGGCGATCCTCGAAACGCGAGGCCGCGCCGGAAAAGGTGAAGGCGATCAGCAGGCCCAGCAGGCCGAAGACGGCTGCTTCCGCGGCCGCGGCGCCCTTGGTGGGATCGTCGGGGTCGCGTTGCAGCCTGGCCTGCCCCAACCGTCGTCCCAGTTCGGCCACGGCCAGTATTCCCACAAACAGGCCGACGGCTGCCAGCGGTGCCACCCACGCGAAGTTCATGCAGGTTCCCCTCCCCATCTGATCGTGGCGTTGGACACGGCAGGACGTCGGTGGTCGGCGCCTCCCGCCGGCGCCGACGGGACACCCAGCTCCTCAATCCCGTTATGGGTTGCTGTATACCACGCGCCAGTCGCGTGCCATATCCACGACCGTCCAGCCGCGCGGGCCGGCCATGTCCAATGCCTTGTCGAGCGTGCCGATCTTCGATGCGCGATCGTAGGCCCATTCCCGCTTGCCGTCGGTATGGTGAACGAGGCCGGCGAAACGCGGACCATCGCCAGCCGTCGTCCACTGCAGCATCTCCAGGTCGCCATCGGAGTTGCCGAACGCCAGCACCGGCCTTCGTCCGATGAAACGCTGGATGCCGACGGGTTTGCCGGCATGGTCGTCCACCAGGCCGACCTTGGCTTCCTTCACCAGCACGGGCGTGCCGTCCCGCAGTTCATAACGCAGCTCGCCGTAGCTGCCGATGACCTGCTCGGGTGGAATACCGTACGTCTGCTCGACCCAGGGCCGCATGAACTCCTGGCCCCCGCCGGAGACGATGTAGGTCTTGTAGCCGTGCGCGCGCAGGTAGGCCAGCAGTTCGCGCATGGGCTGGTAGGTCATCGCCGGGTAGGGGCGCTTGGTCTCGGGATGACGCGCGGTGGCGATCCAGTCCCTGACGGTGGCGCTGAACTCGTCGGTCGTCATGCCGGCATGGGTGGTGGCGAGCAGTTTCATCAGTCCTTGCTCGCCGCCGGCCGCCAGACCTTTCATGTCGCCCGCCAGCACCGAGCGGTAGGGTTCGGTGGTCTTCCATTCGGGATGCTGCGGCACCTGCGCGCGGATGCGGTCGAAAACGAACAGCAGCTGGAAGTAGGCGGGCTGTTCCGCCCACAACGTGCCGTCATTGTCGAAGGTGGCGATGCGGGCTTCCACCGGCACGAAGTCGGGGCTGCCTTCGCGCGTGGTCTTCTCGACGAAGGCGACGATGGCGCGCTTGGTGTTGCCGTCCTGCCAGGACGGCAGCGCGTCGCGCGCCCACCCGGGCACCCCCATCACGGCCAGCAGCAGGCACAGCGCACCTCGGATGAAGGTCTTCATGTGTCACCTCGTCTCAACGGTGGCGTGCCCAATGCCATGCACTGCCCACCCGGATGTGGAACGTCGTTCCTCGCGTCCCCACGCATGGTCGACGCCTGTGCAAATGCATCATCGCGGCCGCACAGGCCGCTTCGGTGCCCTTCGATGTGCGCACAACGCCGACACCGTCGATGTTGGCGCGATCATCCTGCGTTCGCCGTCCTGACCATTGCGCAGGATGCCAGGCGTTCTCCGTGTCCACGTCATCATGGTCCGGGACGCGCGCCTCATCGGCGACGGAAACCGCCACCGCGCATGCCACCTCCCAGGCCCTGCCTGAAGCCGCCGACGGGCCGCGATGCGCCGCCACCACTGTGGGGAATGTTGACCTGCGACGGTTGCCGTCCGCTGATGCGCTCGTTGCCGCGTTGCCGTGCGAACCGGTCGCGGTCCAGGTTGTCGGGCAGGTTCTCCCGCGTCTGGCCACTGAGGTTCTGGGAACGGTCGGGACGCGTCACCTGGTTCCATTGCCCATCGTCATAGTGGTAGACCTTGCCATCGCGGCCGGCATACACGTTGTCGTTGACATTGACCACGCCGCCGCGGTGCAGCGTGTCGGTGTCGGCGTTGTAATGGAATCCGCCGATGCCCTTGACGTCGCCACGCGGGCCTTCGCTGTTGATCGCCCCCGCGCCGGCCGCGCCATCGGGACCGACGCCTGCTGCGCCCCCGGCCTGCGTCACGCGTCCAGTGTTGGTGTTCACCACGGTGCGTTGGCCCGCGGCGCCGGCCTGCCCCGTGTAGGGATTGGCGGCAATCGCACCGCCCCCCGCCACCACGCGGCCTGTCTGCGGGTTGTAGCGGATCCCCTGCGCGCCTGCGGTGGTGGTGCCGGTGTAGATATTGGTGTTGACGCCCGCCCGCCCTGCCCCGCGGCCGCCAGTGGCTTCGTTGTAGTAGCCGCCGCGTGCACCGCGGCCGACATTGCCGGTCCATGGATCGGCCCATGCCGCGGCCGTGCCACGGACGGCCGCATTGCCCCAGTGGCCGTACACGTTCCATGCGGCGGCACCGCCGCCCCACCAGCCATACGGATACACCGGCCCATACCACGGTCCCCACCACGGGCTGTAGGGCCCGTACCAGCCGTCGTACCAGCCCCAGCCCCAGCCGAAGGTCCAGCCGACCCACGCATTCCAGCCGAAATAGACCCCCATGCCGTAGGTCAGCGGGCAGCCGTACCAGTACGCGCCGATCCAGGGCGTGCACGGATACCCGGTGCCGTAGACGACCACGTTGTTGCTGACCACCGTGCCGTAATAGCCCGGCGTGTAACCGACGTAGACCTCGTCCCCGTTCTGGCCGTAGACGCGCACGTAGGTGACGTAGTGCAGCGGCGAGCTGCCGGGGATGGTGTAGATGACCGCCGGCACCTCCGTCGCCACCGACCACGGGCCGGTCGCCGCAGCCGCGGTGAACCACACGCCCTTGTCCACCGCGAAGTAGCTGTCCGCCGCCACGCGTATGACCGGTACGGCGGTATTGCGCGCGTACTGCAGCGACGTGCCGGTGATGGCGGCGAACTGCGGCGCGCCGTCGTACTGCACGTCGAGCTTCGTCTGCGTGCGCTGCACGGTCGCGGTCTGCGGAATGCCATTGGCGATCAGCGCCTCGCGCGATTCGGGCGTGCCGGGCAGCGACGCCAGCACGCCGCTCTTGGGGCTGTCGGGCGGAATCTTCGCGAAGTCGGCCGGCAACGACGCCGGCGGCACGTAGGACCACGGCCCCTTGCTGCCGGCGGCGGTGAACCAGCGGCCTGACACCAGCACGTACCAGGCATTGTCCCTGCCCGCGTCGACGAACACATCGGCGCCGGTATTGTCGATGTAACTGAGCCGCGTGCCGGGAATCGCGATGAACTGCGGATCGCCCTGCACCGACACCAGCTCGGCCGGTTGCGTACGCACATGGACCTCCGGCCATGCCCCGGAGGCGAACACCTGCTTCAGCGCATCCGGCGGCGACTCCATCGTCTCCACCTGCTTGTCCGCCACCGCTTTCTTCATCGCCTCGGCAAGTGCGCCGTCCACCTTGGCCACCGGCGTCCACGGCCCCTCCAACGCAGGCGCGCTGGCCCAGTGCCCGGCCATGTAGAGGAAGAACTTCCCACTCTGCTGCAGCAGCAGCGACCGGCTGTTGACGACGCGCTGCACGCCGGCGGCCCCGGAAGGTTTCAATGCGGGTGGACCATCGACGATCACCAGCACGGCCGGCGCGGTGCTGAAGATGATGTCGGGCGGATCGTTCCTGACCACCTGCGACGGCGTGGCCGCGTCGGCCGCCGCGATGGCCATCGCCGATTCCAGCTGGTCCAAGGAGATCGTCAGCGTGCTCTTCTTCTTCAGCTGCTCGCGCGCCAGCGCCAGGTACTTGTCCTGCTTGGCGGTCGCCGTGGGGAAACTGGCCCGCGTGATCTCCATGTCGGTCAGCACCACGGCGCGCGCGGCCTTGTCGACCTGGGTGCGCGCACTGAAATCCAGCGAACCATGGTCCAGCGAGTCCTGCGACTTGCCGTCCGCACCGGTATGCACGCCGGCCTTCACCGACATCACCATGTGGCCGGTCAGGCGGTTGTCCTGCCAGCGCTCGTATTGCGGCTGGTGGATGCTGAACTGCGTGCCCTGCACGGTGAAGTCGCGCGGGAACGGGCGCGCATCGATGGCGGCTGGAGGCTCCGCCGTCTGCGCGCGTCCCGCTGGCGTGGACAGCAGGCCGGTCAACGCGACCAGGCACAGGAGGATGGCAGTGGCTTTCATGTGGCGCTCCGGATCTCGTGCATGCCCGCGAGGGCGCGGACGCATCCTCCATTCCGCCGCGCGTCGCGACGAGGGTGCGTTGGCGGCGGAGGAAAAGGTGCGCGGACCCGGCATAGGAGAGTGCCCAGGAGGGGGGCACCGGGCCCGCGCAAGGGGAACCTTTCCGCTCAGGGCGATGCCGTTCCCGGCGGGAAACCGGCGAACATCTTGTCCAGCGCCGCATCGACGGTCTGGTTGACCTTCTCGGGTGAGCTCGGCACGGTGCTGCTCGCACTGCCACGCCAGACGGCCTGCTGGGTGCTGGCGTCGAACATGTCGACGATCAGCGTGCCGACATCGTAGGTGCGCACCGTACTGGTCGCGGTGCCCATGCCGCCGCGCCAGCCACCGCGATACCCCCAGCCGCCCATGCCGGTGCCGCTGTAGAACGTGTCGATGGTCTGCTTCTGGCTGGCGACCACGTGCGCCGCGATCGCCACCTGTCCGTTGGGCGCCTGGGTCCAGCCTTTCGCGCGCAGCCGTGCATCGATGCCGTCCACGATGCGCTGCTGCACCAGCGGCGAGCCGGCCTGCGGCTTGGCCGCCCAGCTGTAGGTGCGGTAGGAGGCGAAGTTCGCCGCCGGGTCGTGGTCCGTGGTGACCGTGGGCGTGGACGCGCAGCCTGCCAGCAGCAGGACCAGCCCTCCCAAAGACAATCGGTTCATCGAAGCTCTCCTGTGTTGTCGGACCTTGTCCGGAAACCTGCGTGGCCAGCGGGTGCTGAATGCGTGGGAGTGCGCGCACACCGGAACGGCAGCGCCATGCCCGCACGATAAACGGGCATGTACGTCCGGTAATGCGAAGAACTACGGGTGCGGGTTGGGGAAAACTACCTAGAGCAGTGCTGCACAAAGGACTGCGACGGGTTTCAGAACGACTCGCCGATGTAGACGTAGACCGCGTCGGTGTCCCGGCCGACCGCGTAATCCAGGCTGACGTTGACGTTATACGCCGTCGAGGCCTTGAAGCGCAGGCCCATCCCGCCGGACGGCAGGGCCCGCGCGGCGGCAAGGTCGCCCATGCTCGGCGCCACGCCCCCGACGCCCGCAAAGAACACGGCGCCCCAGCGCCGTGCGAACTGCCACCGGTACTCGGCCTGCACGGCCGCCATCGCGCGGTCGCGGTACTGGCCCGTCTCGTAGCCGCGCAGGTCGTTGGAGGCACCGAACAGGCAGATATCGAAGAACGGGGCGCCATCGCTGGCCCGGCAGAGGGCGCCGCGCATGGCCAGTACGCCTTTCGGCGACAGGCTGCGGTAATGGTTGTAGCTGAGTTCCTGCCGGTCGTAGCGCAGGTCGCTGCCGAAGGACGCCAGGTTCCACTGCAGCTGCAGGTTGGCGTAACGGCCGGTCAACGGATACATCTCGCTGTCGCGCGAGTCGTACTGCAGCAGCAGGCCGGGCCCGCCGATGCGTGTATCGAGCTGCAGTGATTCCAGGTCGAACTCTTCCGACGCTTCGCCTTCGAACCTCAGCGACGTCTCCACCTGGGCGGCACGCAGGCGCAGGCCGGCGTAGAGGTTGGGCCGCAGGCGTCGCAAGCCATCCAGCTGCACGGCGCGGCCACTCTGCTCGATGGGTACGGAAACATCGCGGTTCGCCTCACCCGCACCGATGCCGTGGAACCTGACGTTGAGGTTGGCCCCGCCAGCAAAGGTGGACACGCGGTAGAGGTCGCCGCGCAGGTACGCCTTCTGGAACACGCCGCCGCCGCGGCTGCCGTTGTCCGTCCACAGCACGGCGGCCCCGGTCATCCAGGGGCGCGGACTGCCGGCCGGCTGGTAGAAAGCCACGCCCGCCAGCACCAGCCCGCTGCCGAGGGCGGGGTTGGATTGGGGAATGGGCAATACGACAAAGCTCGTCTTGTCCTTCCGCGCAGCGCCCTGCTCCATCCCCGAGGCGTCATCCATCGCCTGGCGGCTGGCCACGTCGGTTTCCGATGCCCCGGCCGTGGCCGGCCAGGGCATCGCCAGGCATGCCGCCAGGCACGTGGCCCGCGACGCCTTCACCGTCAGCCCGGAGGATTGATGACGACGTACTGCACCGTCGTTCCCGAATAGCGTGGCTCGTACCAGGTGGAACCGCACTGCTGGTACGCGACGCCGTTGACTACCGTGGTGACGCAGCTCGGCGGCACGGAGTACACGATCGAGCCGATCACCGCCGAGGTGATCGCGACACCGGCGGTCACCGCCGCCGCGGTGGCGAAGGGATGGTCGTCCCAGTCGTTCCAGCCGCCATGGTGGTCGACGTCGATGTCGATGTCGCGGTCCACGTTGATGTTGGTGTTCCGGTTGACGTTGGTGTTGCGATTGATGTTCTGGTTGCGGTTGACGTTCGCACTGCGGTTGGCGTTGGCGTTGCCCGAACGGTTGGCATTGCCGGCGCGGTTGGCGCCTGCACTCCGGTTCGCTGCGTGTCCGCCGCCGTGCGCGCCCGCGGCCGGACGGTTGACGCTGGACTTGGCGCCGGCACGTGCACCGCCGCCATGCCCGCCGCCGCGCGCGGCTTCGGCAATATCGGCAGGTACCAGCATCGCCGCACCGACCACGCAGGCCAGCAGCAGCGACGGAATCTTCAGTGAGGTCTGCATGATCATTTCTCCTGTCCGACGCTGGCCACCGCCGTTCCGGCGGGCACCAGCTTGATCTGGCTCGATCCCTCGGGCGGCGTGAACTTGAACACGGATGCCGATACCGGCGTGCGCGTATCCCAGTGCAACCGCGCGCGGTACTGCGGCAGGGCGGGATCATCCAGGCTGGTGATGACCAGCTTCTTCGGCAGCGACGTCTCCTGCGAGATCCACACCTGCCATTCCACGTCCTCCTGGGTGAACGCGTACTGGTCCGCCCGCTCTCCGTCCAGGGTGGCTGCGCCCACGTAGATGGCGGACTGGATCAGGTCCTTCGGCGCGTACTCGGTGCCCCAGAAGAACATGTCGGCCATCGGGAAATCGATGCCGTACTCGGTCGCGGCATTGATGGCCAACTCGCCGAGTGTCTTCGCCTTGACGTCGGTGCTGGCATAGAACTTCAGCCGTGGCGCATGCAATGTCAGCTTGCCCGCATCGAAATAGAGCTCGCGCAGCTTGCGGTCGCTCTTGATCTCCACGTACAGGCTGGTCGGGCGTGCTGCCTTGTAGGTCACCGTGCCGTCAAGCTCGATCTTCTGGCCGGTGTCGAGCACGACCTCGGTACTGGTGTCCGAGGTCAGGCTGAACTGCCTCAGCCCGCGCAGCGCGCTACCCATCCTGTCCAGTGCCGCCAATGCGGCATGGTCGCGTTCCACCGCAGCGCCCTGCGGCGCGGCCACGCTTTCATCTGGCGGCTCCGCCGCCATGGCCGGACACGCCAACGCGATCGAGATCACCAGCGCGGGCCGGAGAGGTAACCATTGCCTTGCGTTCATCGCACTTGCCTCCTGGGCACACGGCCCGCTTCAAGGGCCGGTCGTGCATGCGCCAACGGGCATGCAGGACCGGATGATCAGAATCCGAAGCTCACCATCAGGCTGACCGGCACGCCTTCGAACCGGTTCTTGACCGAGAACTCATCCACCAGGCGGAAGGTCACGTCGACGTGTTCGCCGCCCTGCCACTTCTTGCCGTACGTCACCACGGGCCCGACACCGAAGGCGCGGCCCTTGAAGCCCCCCAGCCGGTCTGCGGTGGGGCCGGAGTCGTCTTCCAGCTGCTGGATCCATCCGCCCACCGCACCGATGCCCCAGCCGCTGGCGGTGCGCTTTATCAGCAGCACCTCGCTGCGCCACACCACCCCGTTCTTGTAGTCGGTGTCCTTGTTCTCGCTGTACCAGTCCAAAGCGCCCTGCACGCTGAACTCCAGCGTGCCCTGCTGGAACAGCTGCGTGTAGTTGACGGTGGGCGACGCGGTCCAGACGTTGAGCCCGGGGTTGGCGATGCGGTCGGGGTCGTAGTCGGCCGTGGGCGCGTACACGTAGAGGCCGAAGGAAAGATGGCGCACCTGGTCGATGTGGAAACTGGCGATGACCGGTGCGAAGTACAGGTCGAACAGGTTGCCGGCGCTCTGGCTGCGCCTGGCGCTGGCGCCGCCCACGTCCAGCGTGGCGCCTACTTCCACGTCGATGTAGGGAACCGTGACCATGGAGGCGAAATTCCATCGGCTTTCCGCCGTCGGCCAGATGTAGACGCCGCCAGCGAGGTACAGGTTGACGTCGGCTTCCAGCCCCAACGAGACCTGGCCGGCAATCGGCACCTCGCGCGTACCTTCGACCTTGCCGTCGTAATACACATAGCCCACCTGCCACTGCATGCCGGGCGTGGGCGGGATGACGCCGGCGTAAGGCGTGATCTGCATGCCGGTGACGGGGCGGCCCATGGCGCCTTCCGTGGCCCATGCCGTCGGGCAGCCGAGCGCCAGCGAAGTCAGCAGGCCACCGGCAAGGAAATGGGTGAGCCTTGGCGAATAGCGGCGCGTGCGTTTGCATTCCATTGATGACCTCGCTGCGGGTTCGGTTCTGTCAGGACTGCGTGGCTGGCATAAAAGCGGTTCTCGACCTTCGTTCAGCCCCTCGCCTCAAGGCGCTGGTTGTTCGCGTGCCTCCATTGCCTTGGCGATGGAGGAGGATACGTAGGGTTTGCCCGCCAGCACGCTGTGCACGGCGGCGATGAGGTCTTCCCCCGCATCCGGCTTGAGCACATAACCGCACGGCCCCAGCGCCATGGCGCGCGCGACCAGGGCCTCATCCGCGTGGACGGTGACGAACACGATGTGCAACGGGCCGAACTCCTCTTGCAGTCGTTCGATGGCCTGTAGGCCATCCATGCCCGGCATCGAGATGTCGGACACCAGTACATCCGGGCGCAGGTGCTCGAATGCCTGTCGCAGTGCAATGCCGTCATCCACGAAACCGCTCACGTCGAACACGTTGGCCAGCAGCAGGCGCAGCTGCCTGGCCACGGCCGGGCTGTCTTCCGCCAACAGGATGCGCGCACGTCTCATGGCACAGGTCGCCTCCGCCTGAACCGATGTTGCGCGCCGGATGCGGCGTTGCCTAGCGGAAAACAACCTAGGCGCGGCAAGTAAAACTACTTGCCGGCGGTCACGCCACGGACGCCGTGCGAAGGGTACGCAGATCCAGCAGGCCGAGCTCTTCCGCCCTGCGCACCAGTTCGACCGTGCCGTGGACCCCCAGCTCCTGCATGATCGTGTACTTGTGCGACTCGACCGTGCGTACGGAGATGCCCAGCTCATAGGCGATCTGCTTGGAGCGTAGCCCCTTGCCAACGTATTCCAGGATTCGCCTCTGTTTGTCGGTCAGGCCGCTACCCGGCTGGCCTTCCATGCCGTGGATAGCCCTCAGGGCGACACTCGACGCCACATAAGTCCGCCCCGCCAGTACTTCCCGGATTGCATGCAGCAGATCTTCCCCCGCAGAGCTCTTGAGCACGTAGCCACTGGCACCGGAACGGATCGCCTCGGCGGCGATGGCGGCGCCCCCGTGCATGGTGAGGAAGATGAAAGGTACTGTGCACCCTAACCGGCGCGTCTGCTGCATCGCCTCGATGCCGCTCATGCCGTCCATGCTGACGTCGGTGATCACCACATCGTAGGTGTGGTGCATCAGCGCATCCATCAACGCTTCACCCGAGTTGACGACCCGGACGTGTCCGAAGCAGGGGCGCAGCAATTGTTCTATGCCCTGCGCGACCAGGATATGGTCGTCGGCAACAAGCAAGCGGACACATTGCCGCTCTGCGTATGGGTATTCGACAGCATCCATCTGCGACCTCCCCGATCGTCCGCAGGAAACCCCGCACGTCTCCCCCTGCGGCACCAGATGATACGGAGCAAACCTTCATTCGGTGTGACAAAGGCGCGGGGGCTTGGCATGGACCAGTAAAACTACTGGAACCAAGAGGTTCGGACCCACACAAGGACAATTAGGTAACAGCGGTTACTTTCCTGGCGCGTTGCAGCGTATCGCGCGGCGCTTCCCCGAACAGGTCCCTGTAACGGGTCGAGAAACGTCCCAGATGGCCGAAGCCCATGCGCAGGGCGACATCGGTGACGTGCTCGTTGGGCTGCGCATGCAGCAACGCCTGGTGCGCCATGTTCAGTCGCGCGACCTGTTGCCAGCGCTGTGGCGTCATGCCGTAGGCCTGCTGGAACAGGCGTTCGACCTGACGCTCCCCCACCCCCAGCGCCGCGGACAGTTGCTCGCTTGCCATGCCGGTGCCGTAGTGCTCGCGGATAAGCGTCTCCGCACGGCGGATGAGGCGAGCCGCGTCGCGACCATGCGCCACGGGCCGTGGCAATGCGGTGGGACCGATCGCGCCGCCCATTTCCCGCACGCAGCTCGCAAGCAGTCCCTCGCCCGCCGTCCTCATGGTCGCGGTGGCCGTCGCCGCATCCCATCCGGATGCGGCATGCAGCGTCCGCCGGATGCTCGTCGCGATGTGTTGCGCGCGCCAGTGCGGGTGCGTCTTCCAGCCGCTCGCCGGAAGCGGCAGTTCCCTTCCCAGGCAGGCTTGCGCCACCTGTTGCACGCGCTCACGCGATACCAGCACGACGGCCCATTGCCACAGGCCTGCCGACGGCCTGACATCCACCGGCTGGTCTTCCGCGAAGACCATCAGTTCCGCCTGCTGTACGGCGCGGCCGTTGATCCACATGGCCTCGCGACTCTCCAGCGCGATCGCCAGTGCCATCACGCGGGGGCCGAACGTGCCGCTGGCGAATACCGGCAGCGAATAGGCGCCACAGTCCAGGCTGAAGTCATCGAACACCACCCGCTGCACCTGGGCCCTGAAATGTCCCCGGGCCAACAAGCGCTGATCGAAACGCGTATCGCGCACCACGCCGAGCAGCGCCTCGGCGTCGAACCCCTCGATGGTCGCACTTTCGTAGGCACCCATGCGTCACGTCTCCATGCCACGAAAACAGGGATGTCGGAATCTGGATAGCGCGTCATCTTGCGGGCCCGTAAATGTGACATCAAGCGCACAGGTCGGGAAACCGATGGATGGTCGTGTAAGCGGATTTACACGCCGGCCTTCCGTACGCCGCCGCCCGCGGTGCAACGGCGCGTCAGCCAGGGAAAGAGGGAGGCCCGCTTTGTCTGCAATGCCGGAGAACCGAGTCACGCAGCACCTGCTCACCGGCGCGCTGGTGGCCGTCACCACCGCTTTGGGCCAGCTCATCTCGGTGGAGCTCTGGATGACGGCGCCGCGTGCGCACATGTTGTGGTTGCCGGGCGCGGTGCTGATGTGCGCGTTGTTGGCGTTGCCTCGCCGGCGCTGGGTGGCCTGCATGGCGGGGGCGCTCATCGGCACGACGGGCTTCCTCGCGCTGTTGGGCACGCCGGTCGGTGGCGTCGTGGTCGTGTTGCTCGGCGTGTTCCTGCTGGTCGTCCTGGCCAGCCTGGTGTTGAAGCGAACGGATTTCAGGTTTTCGCTGGTGGATTTCCGCGGCGTCCTGCGCTTCGTGGTCGTGGCGGGCCTGGTGCTGCCGGTGCTGGCGGCGTACTGGGTGACCCAGGCGATGCCGCGACTCGGCCTGGCGCACCATATCGGGGGCTGGATCAACGTCGCGCTGGCACACAGCCTGAGCTATCTGCTGGTGGTGCCGGGCTTCCTGAGCCTGTTGCTGCAACGCGCGCAGCCGGAGCGCCGCTGGCGGCCATCGGCCATCAACCTGTTCGCGCTGGTGGCCATGGTGGTGTTGCTCTCCATCGCCTGGACAAGCGAGGTGCTTCCCGCCGCCTTCCATGCGCCACTGATGCTGGCACCGGCGATCCTGCTGATCTGGTGCCTGATCGTGAATGGCCCCGTGGTGTCTTCGATCACCCTGCTCTGCATCACCCTGCTGTGCATGCATTTCTGCAGCCACGGCATGGGCCCGATGGTGTGGCCGGACCTCGGCATGACGACGCTGTCGGTACAGCTGTGGGCGTCGTGCCTGGCCATCACACATCTGTATCTGGCCACGCTGGTGGAGCAGCGCACATCGGACCGCGCCTCGTTGAGTCGCGCCTATCGGAGGCTCAGCGAGCTGACCGGGCGCATGCTGGTGGTGCAGGAAGCCGAACGCACGCGCATCGCCCAGGACCTGCATGACGACATCAACCAGTCGCTGGCGTCCGTCTCCATCCAGCTGAGCGCGCTCAAGCGCGAGGCCGCACCCGATGAGCGCGCGCGCCTGGAGGACATCCAGCAGCAGGTGCAGGACGTGTCGGGCGACATCCGGCGGATTTCCCACGCACTGCATCCCAGCATCCTGCGCTACACCAGCCTGTCGGCGTCGCTGATCGGGCTGTGCCAGGCGCAGGGAACCGAGGGCGGACTGCAGATGGATTGCAGTCGCGTGGAGGACCTGCCGCTGTCGTGCCACGCCAAGCTCAACCTCTTCCGCGTGGCCCAGGAAGCGCTGCACAACGTCGGCACGCACGCGCAGGCCAACTGGGTGCGCATCCGCCTGTACCGCGAGCACGCTGACGTGGTGCTGCAGGTCGATGACAACGGCAAGGGCCTGCCCGACCAGTGGCAACGCTTGTTCGGCCAGGGCCTGGGCCTGCTGAGCATGGAAGAACGGGCGCGCAGCCTTGGCGGGCGACTGGAGATCCGCAATCGCGAGGAAGGCGGTACGCGGGTGGAACTCCGGTGTCCGCTGTCGGCCGCCGAGGCCTGAGCGCGCTGGAAAACCTGCCTATTCCTTGTCCAGGCTCAACCGCAATCCCTCCGCGGTGTTGCGCGTCACGATGAGGTCGAACGACGGCGTGCTTCCGCGCGCCTTCACCAGCACGTCTTCGCCATCGTCCACTTCGGTGTGGTAGACCGACTTGCCGTAGCTGGCGATGACCGCGTCGCGGATCAGCCGCGCCGCCTGGTTCTCGCCGGTCCGCGCGGGGATCTGCACGACCACCGTGCTGGCGGCGCCGCCCTTGGGCGTGAACGACAGCTCCACTTCGCCAGCCACCTTGGCGGTACCGCTTGCCTGGATGCGCCACTTGTTGGAGGGCGAGGCCTGCAGCGGCAGTATCGCCGCGCCCAGCAACAGCAGCAGGACCAGCCTGGCTGCATTCACCGACAAGCGAAAACGAAAGATCGTGCGCATGATTCGACCTCCAAGGTAAAGGTGAAACGTTCTTTTAAACAGGCGTCCCGATCCCGACGGATCGTGTTCCCGACCTAGAACTAGATTCAATCCTCCCGCCCCGCTTCGTTGCATGAAACGGTTGCGCCTGATCATCAAGCAACCGGGATGTCACGTCCTTCCTGCTATCCAAAACTGAAGATGCGCACCTTGAATGACCAGCGTGAAACTACCGGGTGATCACCAGTAAATCTACGCACCGTCCACGCCTACGGGCACGCAGCGACTCCAGTGTCAGGGCAGCGTTGCCGCCACATCCACATGCTGCCGATACCAGGCCGCCGCGCCCAGCAGACCCAGTTGGCCATGTTCAACCCGCCATACCGGCACCTGCTCCAGGCGTTCGGACATCACGCCCTTGTTGAGGTAGCGCTGCAGGAAGTGGCCGTCGTGCAGAAAGCTGGGAATATGCGCGGTGACGCCACCGGCCAGGTAGACGACCTTGGCGCCGAAGATGATGGCCAGGTCGCCCACCAGGCTGCCCAGCCAGCCGCAGAAGACCTGCAGCGTTTCCAGCGCAAGCGCGTCGCCCGACTGTGCGGCGGCGACCAGCGCGCCCGCATCGGCATGCAACGGTGAACCACCACGCAGTTCGCACAGGCACCGATACAGGTTCATCAGGCCCGTGCCGGAGAGCACATGCTCGTTGTTCAGATGGCGGCGCTCGCGCAGCAACCGCCGCACGATGTCCATCTCAAGGTCATTGCCGGCGGCCAGCGCGGCCTGGCCGACTTCGGTGGCCAGCACGCGCGGCGGATGACCTTCCATCCACAATGCCGCGCCCAGCCCGGTGCCCGGTCCGAGGACCAGGGCCGGTGACGTGGCGGTGGCCTCCGTCGCCCTGGTCAACGGCGACAGGGTGTCGCGCGTCAACAGGGGCATGGCATTGGCCACGGCCTCGAAGTCGTTGATCAGGCGCACCCATTCCAGGCCGGCGGCCTGCCGCGTCTGCTCCACCGACACCGCCCACGGCAGGTTGGAATTGATCAGCCGGTCGCCCTCAAGCACGCCCGCGATGGCCACCACGGCGCCCTCGCAGACGCCGTCCGCGGCGTAGTCGCGCAGGATCGAGGCCAGGTCCGGATGGTCGGCGCAGGCGTAGCGTCGATAGTCGTGCACCTGCTCCGCGTCTGCCGCCTGTGTCCAGCCCAGCCGCGCATAGGTACCGCCGACGTCCGCGACGATGATGCGCTTCCCGGTGGCCTCCTGGGCGCGCCGGGTGGAAACGCCTGCCGGCACCTTGTTCATCATTACCGTGCCCGCCATGCGAATGCCACGCTGCCAATGCCTGAAATACGGCACAAGGATATCGTGTCCCCGCAGGATAGGGGTGCGACACCGCGGCATGGCGCGGCGAAACCACCCTACGGAAAGGTATGTCCGGCCACCATGGCGTATCATGGCGCCATGTCCCGGTTCGCGCCCCTGCTACGCGCCCTGCTCTGCCTGATCCTGCTGGTGAATGGCACCACCTACGCGCATGCGGCAACGGGCATGCCTGCAGCGGAAAGCGCCGCCGCACGACAGGCCGCGCAGCACGACGATCCACCCTGCCACGAAGACGTGGGCGCAGCGGCGCCCGTTCCCGTGGACGCCGCCCTGCCTGCGGACGACAGCGCCGCCCTGCCCGACTGCTGCACCGCCGGCAGCTGTGATGGCGTCTGCACCCTGCACGCGCCGGCGCTGCTCTGGCCGACGATGCTTCAACCCATGGCGCCCCTGCCGGCCGAAACACCGTCCTACCGGGCGCACGCGCACGCGTCCGTTCATCTTCCGCACCGGTACCGACCTCCCATCCTGGTTGCCTGACGCCGTATCACACGGCAGGTACCTGATGCCGGCGCGCGCCCGTGGCGTGACGCTGGCCCGTAGACCTTTGTTGCCGACTGGCCTGCCTGCGCAGGCGTCGTGCAGCCGATCCACAGGATGGCAATGCAATGAACCATGATGATTCCGCACCCGCACGCCCGGGTGCCTTCCGCGCTACGCGCCGCCAGTTCGTCACCGGACTGGCCGCGAGCGGCGCCGCGCTGGGGATGGGCCTGGCGCGCCTGCCCGCGTCTGCCGGCACACCGGCCCGACGCGGTGGCAGCGCTCTGGTGAGCGGCACCGATTTCGCCTTGGCCATCGGCGCGGCGCCGGTCAACATCACCGGCCGCGAGCGCCCGGCGATCACCGTCAACAACAGCCTGCCCGCGCCCACGCTGCGCTGGCGCGAGGGCGACACGGTCACGGTGCGCGTGACCAACCGGCTGCGCGACATGAGCTCGATCCATTGGCACGGCATCCTGCTGCCGTCGAACATGGACGGCGTGCCCGGCCTCAGCTTCAACGGCATCGCACCGGGCGAGACCTTCCAGTACCGCTTCCAGCTGAAGCAGTCCGGCACCTACTGGTACCACAGCCACTCGCTGTTCCAGGAACAGGCGGGCCTGTACGGCGCGCTCATCATCGATGCGCGCGAGCCGGCGCCCTACCACCACGACCGCGAACACGTCGTGCTGCTGTCGGACTGGACCGACATGGACCCCGCCGCGCTGTACCGGCGCATGAAGAAAATGCCGGAGCACGACAACTACTACCAGCGCACGCTGATCGACTTCGTGCGCGACGCGAAGCGCGACGGCCTGGCGGAGACCATCGAGGACCGCGGCATGTGGGGGCGCATGCGGATGACGCCCACCGACATTTCCGACATCAACGCGCACACCTACACCTACCTGGTGAACGGCGCGGCGCCGGCGGGCAACTGGACCGGCCTGTTCACGCCGGGCGAGAAGGTGCTGCTGCGCTTCATCAACGGCAGCGCGATGACCTACTTCGACGTCCGCATCCCGGGCCTGAAGATGACCGTTGTCGCCGCCGACGGGCAGTACATCCATCCGGTGAGCGTGGACGAATTCCGCATCGCTGTGGCGGAGACCTTCGATGTCATCGTCGAGCCCACCGGCCAGGACGCTTTCACGATCTTCGCGCAGGACATGGGACGCACCGGCTACGCGCGCGGCACGCTCGCCGTCCGCGACGGTCTGGAAGCGCCCATCCCGGCCCGCGATCCGCGGCCGCTGCTGACCATGGCGGACATGGGCCACGACATGGGCGGACACGGCGCAGGGAAAGGCATGGAAGGCGGTTGCGGCGCCATGATGGGCGAAGGCGGCTGCGGCGCGAACATGGGCGCGATGGATCACAGTGCGCATGGCGCGACCTCGACCGCGCCGAACCACCCCGCCAGCGAGACCGGCAACCCGCTGGTCGACATGCAGTCGTCCGCCAGCGAGCCGAAGCTCGACGACCCGGGTATCGGCCTGCGCGACAACGGGCGCCAAGTACTGACCTACGGCGCGATGCGCAGCCTGTTCGACGATCCGGACGGCCGCGATCCGGGGCGTACCGTCGAACTGCACCTCACCGGGCACATGGAGAAGTTCGCCTGGTCGTTCGACGGCATTCCATTCGCCAGCGCCGACCCGCTGCGGCTGAAGTACGGCGAGCGCATGCGCATCGTGCTGGTCAACGACACGATGATGCAGCACCCGATCCACCTGCATGGCGTCTGGAGCGACCTTGAAGACGCCGAGGGTGGTTTCCACCTGCGCAAGCACACCATCGACATGCCGCCGGGCACACGGCGCAGCTACCGGGTCCGCGCCGATGCGCTGGGACGATGGGCGTTCCACTGCCACCTGCTCTACCACATGGAAGCCGGCATGATGCGGGAAGTGAGGATCGAGGCATGAAGACCGCCTTCCCCACCCCGCTACGTCTCGCGTGCGCCGCCGCGATGCTGGCCGTCACCGGTGCGCCGGTATACGCGCAGCACCATGACCATGCGCAGCACGCGGCGCCGACGTCCGACCTGCCGACGAAACAGGATGAGCACGCGCAACACGGTCAGCACGACCACGCCGCGATGTCCGGGACTGCAGGAACGGCGCCGCGTGAGCCCGTTCCTCCGGTCACCGCTGACGATCTGGCGGCGGCGTTCCCCGACATCGACCACCATGCCATGCAGCACGCGCCGGCGTTCAACCACAGGGTGACCTTCAACCGGCTGGAGGCGTGGGATGCCGACGAAGGCACCGGCCAGGCGTGGGAAGGCAGCGCCTGGTTCGGCACCGATACCGACCGCCTCTGGCTGCGCAGCGAAGGCGAACGCATGGGCGGCCACACCGAAAGCGCGGACCTGGAAGCGCTTTACGGGCGCAGCGTATCGCCGTGGTGGGACATGGTGGCCGGCGTAAAGCATGACTTCAAGCCCGGCGATGCGCGCAGTTGGGGCGCAATCGGTGTGCAGGGCATGGCACCGTACCGGTTCGAGGTATCGGCGACTGCCTACATTGGGGAAGGCGGTCAAGTGACCGCGAACATCGAAGCCGAATACACGCTGCGCATCACCAACCGCCTGATCCTGCAGCCGCTGGTCGAAGTGGATCTCGCCGCGCGCGACGACATCGAATACGGCATCGCCAGCGGTTTCACCAGCATCGAAACAGGCCTGCGCCTGCGCTACGAAGCCACCCGCCGCTTCGCGCCCTACGTGGGTGTGGTGCACGAACGCGCGCTCGGCGACACCACCGATCTCAAGCGTTCGGCCGGCGAATCCACGCGCGATACCCGTGTCGTTGCGGGCGTCCGGATCTGGTTCTGATGGAGCACACCATGAAACAACGCACTCCCCTGCCCCGCGCCATCGCCTCGTGCCTGCTCGCCTTCCTCGTCACCGCCTGTTCGCAGGCGGTGACGACGCCGATCGAAAGCGCGCATGCCGCGCCACCCCGCAAGGCCACCGAAGCGGCCGCGCCGAAGATCATCGTTCACCGCGATGCGTACTGCGGCTGTTGCCATCTGTGGGTCGAGCATCTACGCAAGGAAGGCTTCACCGTGGACGATCGCGTCGAAGAAGCGATGAGCCCGGTGAAAGAGCGCCTGGGCATCCTCCCCGCCCATGCGTCCTGCCACACGGCCGAGATCGAAGGCTATGTCGTCGAAGGCCATGTGCCCGCATCGGACATCCGCCGCCTGCTGCGCGAGAAGCCCGCCATCCGCGGTCTGGTCCTGCCCGGCATGCCGCTGGGCTCTCCCGGCATGGAGGTGGACGGTATCGACGCGCCACCCTACACCGTGCTCGCCCTGAGCAAGGATGGAAGCACGAAGCCTTACGCCGAACACACGCCTTGATCGTGCGGCCGGCACGGATGCCGGCCCCACGCTTGACTCTGGAGCGTACTCCAGGGTGCAGACTGCCGGCACTTCAAGGAGTTCCCGCATGAATATCGGCCAGTTGTCCCGACGCACGGGCGTCCCCATCGACACCGTGCGCTACTACGAAAAGCAGCAGTTGCTGCCGCCCCCGACTCGCTCCTCCAGCGGTTACCGCCACTACGAGGCCGACGACGTGTTGCGGCTGACCTTCATCCGCCGCGCGAAGACCCTGGGCTTCACGTTGGAAGAGATCCGCGATCTACTCGCACTCAGCCGGGCGCACGATGGCGATATGGCGGCGATCCGTGCGGCGGCAGCGAGCAAGCTGGCCGATGTCGAACAACGCATCGCGGAGCTGACACGCGTACGCGACGGCCTGCAGACCCTGGTGAGCGCCTGTCCGGGCCACGGTGCGCTGAACCAGTGCCCGATCCTGTCGGCGCTCGGGGGCGAGGCATGAACCATTCGTCGCACCCACACCACGCGCATGCCGCGACAGCTCCGAAGCCCGCATGCTGCGCCGGCCATCACGGCCATGCAAAAGACACGGCGGGCACCCTCGATCCGGTCTGCGGCATGCAGGTCGATCCGGCGACTACGCCGCATCATGCCGAGCACGTAGGCAACGCTTACCACTTCTGTTCCGCGGGATGCCGTGCGAAGTTCCTCGCCGACCCGATGCGCTACCTGCAATCCGCCGATCCGGCACCTGCCGGGGTGGCACCACCGGGCACGCAGTACAGCTGCCCCATGCACCCGGAGATCGTTCGCGACGCCCCCGGCACCTGTCCGCTATGCGGCATGGCGTTGGAGCCGATGCTGCCGTCGCTGGACGAGGAAGAGAATCCGGAGCTGACCGATTTCCGCCGGCGCTTCTGGTGGACGTTGCCCTTCAGCGCCGCGACGCTGGTGCTGGCAATGGGCGGCATGTATATCACCGCCGTATCGCCCACGGTCCGCACCTGGCTGGAGTTCGCCTTCAGCACGCCGGTCGTGTTGTGGGCGGCGTGGCCGTTCTTCCAGCGCTGGGCACAGTCGATCCGACACCGTAGTCCGAACATGTGGACGCTGATCGGCACCGGCGTAGCCGCCGCTTACGGTTACAGCGTGGTCGCCGTGCTCGCACCGCAGCTGTTCCCGCCATCGTTCCGCGAGCATGGCCATGTCGGCGTCTACTTCGAAGCCGCAGCCGTGATCGTCTCGCTCACCTTGCTGGGCCAGCTGTTGGAGTTGAAGGCGCGCTCGCAAACCTCGGCCGCCATCCGGGCGTTGCTGGGCCTGGCACCGAAGACCGCGCGACGGCTGCGCGACGATGGCACCGACGAGGACATCGAGCTGACCCACGTCCATGTAGGCGATCGCCTGCGCGTGCGACCCGGCGAAAAAGTCCCCGTCGATGGTGCGGTGATCGAGGGCCGCAGCCACATCGACGAATCCATGCTCACCGGCGAACCGATGCCGGTCGAACGAGGCCCGGGGGACCGGGTGATCGGTGCCACGCTAAACGGCGCGGGCAGCCTGGTGATCCGTGCGGAGAAAGTCGGCAGCGACAGCGTGCTGGCGCAGATCGTGCAGCTGGTCGCGCAGGCGCAGCGCAGTCGTGCACCCCTACAGAAACTGGCCGACCGGGTGTCGTTCTGGTTCGTGCTGGCGGTGCTCGGTGCGGCGCTCGCGACCCTGCTGGGTTGGGGCTTCTTCGGCCCGGCACCATCGTGGACGCACGGCGTACTCAACGCCGTCTCCGTGCTGATCATCGCCTGCCCTTGCGCGCTGGGCCTGGCGACGCCGATGTCGGTCATGGTGGCCAGCGGTCGCGCGGCCCAGGCCGGCGTGTTGTTCCGCGATGCGGAAGCGATCGAGACACTGCGTAAGGTCGACACGCTGATCGTCGACAAGACCGGCACGCTGACCGAAGGTCGACCGGCGTTCAAGGCAGTGCACGCGCTCGCGCCGTTCGACGAAGACACCGTGTTGCGCCTGGCCGCCAGCCTGGACGCAGGCAGCGAGCATCCACTCGCGCAGGCGGTCGTGCAGGAAGCGCGACAACGCGGCTTGGCGCTGTCTACCACCCAGGACTTCGAATCCAGTAGCGGCATCGGCGTCCGCGGGATCGTCGACGGGCATCGCCTCGCCTTCGGCAACAGCATGCTGATGCAGGAGGAAGGCGCTCCGGTTGAGTCGCTGCAGGCCGATGCCGACCGCGTCCGCGAAGAAGGCGGCAGCGTGATGTTCCTCTCCGTGGATGGTGCGGCAGCTGGCAGCGTCGCCGTCGCCGATCCCATCAAGACCAGCACGCCGGACGCCTTGCGCGTGCTGCGCGAAGGCGGCCTTCGTATCGTCATGGCCACCGGCGACGGCGAACGCACGGCACGCGCCGTTGCGGCCCGCCTGGGCATCGACGAGATCCATGGCGATGTCCGTCCGGCCGACAAGGCCGCCCTGGTGGCGCGTCTCAAACAGGAAGGCCGGCACGTGGCGATGGCCGGCGACGGCATCAACGACGCCCCTGCCCTCGCCGCCGCGGATGTCGGTATCGCGATGGGCACCGGCACCGACGTGGCGATGTCGAGCGCGCAGGTCACGCTGGTGAGGGGCGACCTGCGCGGCATCGCACGGGCCAAGGCGCTGTCCGAGGCAGCCGTGCGTAACATGCGGCAGAACCTCGCCTTCGCTTTCGCTTACAACGCGCTGGGGGTGCCCGTGGCGGCGGGCGTATTGGGCCTGTTCGGCGGCCCGATGTTGTCGCCGATGCTCGCCGCGCTGGCGATGAGCCTCAGCTCAGCCTCGGTGGTGGGCAACGCCTTGCGCCTGCGACGTGCACGCCTGCCGGGCGACTGAAACGCCTGCGGCCGCCCGAAGGCGGCCGCAGTTGAACGGAATGTCTTACTTGACCTTGGCGTAGGTCGCCTTGAAGGCGACACCGCTCATGATGCCGCCCGCATGGCATTCGTAATTGGTGGCGCTGCGGAACTCGTTCTTCTTGAAGTAGCTGACGATGTCGATGACCGCATTGGCGCCGCGGTCCTTGGCGCCTTCCTGCAAGGCCTTCAACGCGGACAGCGCCACCCAGCGGCAGGACTCGGCATCGGACTTGCCCACGCCATTGGTCTTCTTGTTGGTCACGTCCTCACCGAAGCGCGACACTACGGCGGGCGTCTTCTGGCCGGCGAGATAGAAACGCACGCTGCCGTCGATGCCGGCGGCCTTGGCTTCAGGTGAATTGACCAGTTCCTGGAACGGCAGTTCGACGCGGGTGTCGGCGGCCATCGCATGGGGCGTGGCGAGCAGCAGGAAGGTCAAGCCGGCGGTGAGGAAGGATTTCATGCAAGGCTCCTGGTGGTGGAAAGGGCGGCGGCGCCGCGCCGGGCAGCAGCTTGCCGGCCCGGGTGTCTGGGTGTCGTGCAGATCGCCTCGGGCGCCCGCACGGAGGGTCTACTGGATGGGGGGCACGTCCTCTTCCGGACCGATCTCGATCACGGCCTGTTCGTCGGCGAACTGGACCCTGTAGTCGCCGCGACGCAGCCATGCGACCGTATCCGCCGCCAGCGCATCGCTGATCTTGGCCAGCGACGAGCAACCGCCGCGGAACAGCGTCATCGTCTGGCGGTAGGGCTGGTACTGCCCGATGAGCTTGCCGTCCTGGAAAAGTTCCGCCCGGATCATCGCCCACTTGGGTCCGGAGAATGCGCCCCCCTCGGCGCTGCGCATGTTCATGATGCGAATGCGCAGGGTGCGGCCGGGCAATGTCCCGAGATCCTGGTCGGTCAGTTCGACCAGGCCTTTCGAGTATTCGACCAGATGTGCAGGAAGTTCGGCCGCCCAGTCGCATTCCTTCATGAACTCCGGATACCCGGCGTACCCGTCGCGCAACACGATCGTGGGGCTGGTGCGGATGACCTCACTGGCCATCGCCGGCCCTGCGAGCGCGGCCAGGCACAGGGCCAACGGCAGCCGCCAGCGGGCCTGGCTCATGGCGTGGCCGCCTGGGCGGCATCAACGGCGTCCTGCTGATGGAAGACAGGCGAATTCTGGATGTCGAGCGCCAGGTTGCGGATCCAGCGGTTGTAGTTGCCGTGGATCTCCGCCGTGCCCCGCTTGACCTCGTAGTTCATCTCCTTGCTGGAGACGTATTCGATCTTGAACCCGTTGGCGTCGTAGCGGACCGCGACGATCACCTCATGGGTGCGCGGCGCGTAGCGCAGCGTGACCTTGCCGGGCTCGCTGTCGGCGACGGTCCATCCGCGCGTCTTGCCGGCATGGATGATCGCGGCCTTGATGCGTGCGGCGGTGGGCGCAATGCCGTTGGTCGATTCCACGCGCTCGTAGGCGGGAACCACCATCGGATCCTGCTTGCCCGCCAGGACCGGCAGGCTGGCCGCTGCCAGCATGAGCGCGAACAGCAACGAAACGGAACCTTTCTTCATTCTTCCCCCTGTGGATGTGGAACGTCAGGCTTTCCAGCGCTTGAAGATCAGTGACGTGTTGATGCCGCCGAACGCGAAGTTGTTGCTCATCACGTAGTCGGTCTGCAGTTCCCTGCCCTCGCCGGTGATGTAGTCCAGGTCGGCGCAACGCGGATCGCGCTCGTCCAGGTTCAGCGTGGGGGCGAACCAGCCCTCGCGCATCATCTCGATGCTGATCCACGCCTCGTACGCGCCGCACGCGCCCAGCGTGTGGCCGACGTAGCTCTTCAGCGAACTGATCGGCATGCGGCTGCCGAACACCGCGGCGGTGGCGGCGGTCTCGGCGATGTCGCCATGATCGGTCGCCGTGCCATGGGCGTTGACATAGCCGATGGCGTCCGGCGACAGCCCGGCATCTTCCAGCGCCAGGTGCATCGCCTGCGCCATGGTGTCCGCGCTGGGCTGGGTGACGTGCTGGCCGTCGCTGTTGGTGCCGTAACCGACCACTTCGGCCAGGATGTCCGCGCCGCGCGCCAGCGCATGGTCCAGTTCCTCCAGCACCAGGGTGCAGGCGCCCTCGCCCAGCACCAGCCCGTCCCGATTGGCGTCGAACGGACGCGGCGTACTGGCCGGCTCGTGGTTGCGCACGCTGGTGGCGAACAAGGTGTCGAACACCGCCGCCGCCGTGGCGTCCAGCTGCTCGGCGCCGCCGCCGATCATGGCGATCTGCTTGCCGTTGCGGATGGCCTCGTACGCCGAGCCCACGCCCTGGCTGCCGGACGTGCAGGCACTGGACGTGGTGATGACGCGGCCGGTCAGGCCGAAGAACACGCCGATGTTGACCGGCGCGGTGTGGCTCATCATCTTCAGGTAGGTGGTGGCGTTGATGCCTTCGGTGGTGTGGTGGTTCAGCATGCGCCCGAAGTCGCCCACCGCTTCGTGGCTGCCCGCGGAAGACCCGTACGACACGCCGACACGACCGCTCTTCAACACCGGGTCGCCCAGCAGGCCGGCCTGCGCCAGCGCCAATTCGGTGGCGCGTACCGACATCAGGGCCACGCGGCCCATGCTGCGGGTGGTCTTGCGGTTGTAGTGCGCCGGCAGTTCGAACGGTTCCGCCGGGGCCGCCAGCCGCGTATTGAGCCCTTCGTACTTGTCCCAGTCGGCGATGTGCTGCACGGCGTTGCGGCACTCGCGCAGCCGCAGGTGCACGCTGGGCCAGTCGTGGCCGAGCGGACTGATGGTGCCTGCGCCGGTCACCACGACGCGTCGGTCGATGCGGCTCATCCGACCAGCCCCCCGTTGACCGAGATCACCTGGCGGGTCACGTAGGACGCCTGCGGCGACAACAGGAAGGACACCACGGCCGCCACTTCCTCCGGCCTGCCCACGCGCTTCATCGGAATCATCTTCAATGCTTCGTCCACGATCTCGCCACTGACCATCTCGGTATCGATCAGGCCCGGGGCCACGCAGTTAACGGTGATGTCGCGACTGGCCAGTTCCAGCGCCAGCGCCTTGGTCGCACCGATGATGCCGGCCTTGGCCGCGCTGTAGTTCACCTGGCCACGGTTGCCCACCAGGCCCGACACCGACGACAGCGTGATGATGCGCCCGGGCTTGCGGCGACGCACCAGCGGCATCACCAGGGGATTGAGCACGTTGTAGAAGCCGTCGAGGTTGGTCCCCAGCACGGCGTCCCAATCCTCCCCGCTCATGGCGGGGAATGCGGTGTCGCGCGCGATGCCGGCGTTGCAGACCACGCCGTAGTAGGCGCCGTGTTCGGCGACGTCGGCCTCCAGCGCCTGTGCGGTCGCCGCGCGGTCGGCCACGTCGAACGCCAGCACGCGCGCCTCGCGTCCCAGCAGGCGGACCTGTTCCACCACCGCCTGCGCTTCCTCGACGCGGCTGCGGCAATGCACGACCACGTCGAACCCGTCCTGCGCGGCGCGCAGCGCGATCGCGCGGCCGATGCCCCGGCTGCCCCCCGTCACCAGGACTGTTGAATCTCCCCTCATGCCTGCACGCTCTCCAGATAAGCCATGGCGTCCGGTGGCTCGAACACCGATACATTCGCGGTTGCCAGTTCTTCGCCGTCCCCCAGGATGCGGCAACTGAACATGCCCAACCCATTCTCGCCCAACAGCTCGCGGGTTGCCTCTACCCTGAGCAGGGTTCCCGCGGGGAAGTAAGGCGTGGTGCTCTGGTAGCGGCGGGTACCCAGCAGGAAGCCGACCGAAGGCTCGCGCCCCGCGCGCCGCGCATGGCAGCCCGCCCACGCGGCGATGGCCTGCGCCATGTATTCCACGCCCACCCACGCGGGTACGCCGTCGTCATGGCTGAACGGCCCCTCCTCGGGCACGCGCAGTTCCACCGCGACGGTGTCCTCGTCCCAACCGACCAGGCGGTCCACCAGCCGCATCGTGCCGCGATGCGGCACCACGCGTTCAATGTCGTACAGCGTTCCCATTCACCCGGCTCCGAACAGCAGCACGGCATTGCTGCCGCCAAATGCAAACGAATGACTCAGCACGTACTGCAGCGGTTTCGCCGACCTCATGCCGGGTGCCACGAAGGCAAGCGCCGGCAGCGCGGGGTCGCGCTCGCCATCCCACCATTGCGGCGGCAGGCCCGCCTGTGGATTGTCGACCATCGCCAGCCAGCACAGCCCGGCCTCGATCGCGCCGGCCGCGCCCAGGGTGTGGCCGGTCAGCGGCTTGGTGGAACTGACCGGCACGTCCAGCCCGATCGTCGCCGCCACGGCGCGGCTCTCCATCGCGTCGTTCTGCGGTGTCGCGGTGCCGTGCAGGTTGATGTAGTCGATGCCGCTGGACGCGATGCCCGCACGCCGCAACGCTTCGTCGATGGCCGCGATGGCACCGATGCCCTGGGGCTCCGGCGAAGACACGTGATGGGCGTCCGAACTCTCGCCCCAGCCCGCCAGCCGTACCGGCCCGGGCTCGCGCGTCATCAGGAACAACGCCGCGCCTTCACCTATGTTGATGCCGTTGCGATGAAGCGAGAACGGATTGCAGCGGGCTTCCGAAACGGATTCCAGCGCACTGAAACCGGACACCGTGAAGCGGCACAGCGAATCCGCGCCGCCGCAGATGACCGCATCCACCGCGCCCGCACGCAGCAGCCGTGCTGCCGAGGCCAGTGCCTTGGCGCTGGACGAACAGGCGGTGGAGATGGTCCAGGCCGGACCGCGCGCGCCGGATTCGGCGGCGAGGAAGCGCGAGGGCGCACCGATTTCCTGCTGCAGGTAGTGGAACCCCGCCGGCCAGCGACCCTGCTGGTGCAGGTGCGTCATCGCATGCTCGGCTTCGCCGATGCCGGAGGTGCTGGTGCCGACGACGATCGCCACCCGGTCGGCGCCGTAGCGCCCGATGGCGTCGCGGACGGCGGCTTGGATCTGCTGGTACGCGGCCCGCAGCAGCGCGTTGTTGCGGCCGTGGCGTTCGACCGGATGATCGTCCAGCGACGGCAAGGACTGCGTCACCGCGCCCAGCGACAAAGCGCGGCCGACGATGACGTCATCGTGCATCGCCACGCCGCGCGGACTGTCGCTTGCGAGCATGGAAGCACGCACGTCCGCTTGGCCGTTGCCAAGGGCGCAGACGATGCCCAGTTCATTGAGAAAGACCGGCGCGCTGCTCACGGACTGTCGCCTCCGTCGTCCGACTCGATGACAAGTTCATAGCCTTCGGCGTGGTTGCGCAGGTGCAGGGTGGCAGCATCCACGCGCGTGCGCGACAACCATGTCCGCCCCTCGTGTTCGAGTTCGCGCACGTTTCCCTGCTCGGTGACCTGCCAGCCCGGCGGCAGTGCGGTGCGGATGGCGTCCAGGGGCCACAGGCTGAACTGCAGGTCGTCCAGCACGCGTTCGCCGCGCACGCTGGCCGGCAGCCATGCGGCGCGCTGCTGGGTCAGTTCCCTGCCGTCCCACTGCAGGCGCACGCCGGACTGGCCCATCGCCTGCACCACCAGCCGCACTTCGGCCGCATCGACTTCCAGCAGGGCGTCCAGCTCGCGCTGGTGCGCTCCATGGCGGAAAACCAGGCGCTGCTGCAATGCCAGCTCCTGCCCCAGCGAGGCCGGCGACAGGCGCAATGCCGGCACCGCGACCGCCGGTGCGGGCGGCGACGTCGCGCAGCCGGCCAGCAGCAGGACCGCCATCAGCAGCACGATCAGCCGGTGCACAGCTGCTCCAGCACCTGCAGGCGCCGCTGTGTTTCGGCGACGTACGGATTCTTCTTGTCCCAGGCGTAACCGGCCAGGATCGAACAGATCATGCGGCGGATGTCCGGCTGCGGATCCGGATGGAAGATGATCCGCTGGAAGCCCCCGGCATACCAGGATTCCACGAAGCGCCGGAACGTCTGCACGCCGCCGCGCAACGGCACCGCGAAGTCGGCTTCCCAGTCGACCGTTTCGCCGGCGTAGTGGCGGCGCAGGCAGTCGCTGGCCAGCTGCGCGGACTTGAAGGCGATGGTGACGCCGGACGAGAACACCGGGTCGAGGAATTCGCCGGCGTTGCCGAGCAGCGCATAGCCCTCGCCCCACAGCGAACGCACGTTGGACGAGTAGCCGGTGATCTGGCGCACCGGCAGCACGGCCCACTCGGCGTTCTTCAGCAGGCGCGTCAGGTTGGGGTCCTCGCCGACGATGGCCTGGAGGCGCTCGAGCTCGGTGCCGGCGTAGCGGTCCAGGAACGATTGCTCCGCCACCACGCCCAGCGAACAGCAGCCGTTCGAGAACGGGATAGTCCAGTACCAGACGTCCACGTGTTCCGGATGCGTGGTAATCAGGATCTTGTTGCGGTCGAAGCCGGCCTCGGCCGGGATGTGGTCGCGCACGTGGGTGAAGATGGCGCCGCGCACCGGGAAGTTGGACGGCGATTCCAGCTTCAGCAACCGCGGCAGCAGGCGCCCGAAGCCGCTGGCATCCAGCATGAAATCCGCTTCGATCGCATACACCTCGCCTTCCGGCGAACGCACGGTGACGCGCGGGGTGGTGCCGGGTTCGGCGGAGAGCACTTCGTGCCGGTACCGCACTTCCGCACCCATGCGCTCGGCGCCCTTCGCCAGCACGTGGTCGAAATCGGCCCGCTGCACCTGGTAGGTCGTGCCCCAGCCGGGCGAGAACTTGTCGCGGAAGTCGAACTCGGTGGTGCGCTCGCCGCGCACGAACGCGGCACCGTTCTTGTACTGGAAGCCGGCTTCCACCACATCCTGCAGCAGGCCGGCAGCCTCGATGTATTCCATGCTCTGCGGCAGCAGGCTTTCGCCGATGGAAAAACGCGGGAACTGCTCGCGCTCCACGATCAGCACCTTGCGCCCCTGCTGGCGCAGCATGGCCGCGGCCACCGAGCCGGCCGGTCCGGCGCCGATGATCAGGATTTCCGTACGTTCCGTCTTCATGCTGGTGGGTTTCCGTTCACGGGATGCGGTTCCGGCGATGGCCGGAACAAGGGGGAGATCAGCCAGACCAGGCCGATACCGAAAAGCAGGGTCAGGCCGAAGCCGCGCAAGGCCGGGGTGGCCGACAGGCCCAGCAGGCCGAACGCCAGCCAGGTGCTCGCCGCCCCCACGCACACGGCCAGCCAGGCGCTTGCATCGCCGCGGTGTTCCACCAGGAAGATGCCGTAGTCGATGCCCATGCCCAGCAGCAGCATCAGCGCGAGGATGTTGAACAGTTGCAGTGGCTGGCCCAGCCAGCCCAGCAGCGCGACCGTCAGCACGCCGGCGATGACGGTGGGCGCGAACACGCGCCACGCCTGGCCGCGATAGCGCGCGTACAGCACGCCGAACACCAGCACCACGCCCGCCAGCAACAGCACCGTCATCATGCGCCGATAGTGCTTGAGCAGGCGCGAAAAATCCGCGGTCCTGTCCACCCACCGGACACCCTGCAGGCCCTCTGCCCGGGAAGACAGCAGCGCCGGGGCTTCCGCGCGCGACAGATCGTCCACCATCACCACCGAGGCCTTGCCCTGCCCGACCGTGCCCAGCCAGAGGTGGCGGGCAGGCTGCGAAGCCGATGAGGCGAGGAAGCTCTGCACGTCGAGCGGCGCAGGGGCGAAGCGACCGCGCGACAGGGGTTCGCCGACCGCGGCCCCCACCTGTTGCAGCACCGATGCCTCGATACGCGCGGTAAGCTCTGCGTCCGCGGCCTGGCGTTGCTGCGAAGGGAGCCAGTCGCTGATGGCACGGTAACCACCGATGCGCCCGGCATGCACCAGCGGTGCCAGGCGGGCGACGAGCGCTTCCTCGCGCTGGAGCACCTGTTCGGCATCGCGTCCCTGCACGAGGAAGAACTGCGCGGGGCTGGGCATGCCCAGCAGGCGACCGACCTCGCGCTGCTCGGCGATCAGCGAAGGCGGCGACGATTGCAGGCTGCGCAGGTCGTCGTTGCTGCGCACCAGCAGCAGGCCGGGCACACCGACACCCACCACGACGGCTACCGCCACCCAGGCGGCGCGACCGCGACGCAGGCGCGGCCAGTGATCGAGTGTTCCGCCCAGCCACTGCGAGAAACGGGTGGTGCGCACGCGGCCGCCGTCCAGCCAGGGGAATCCGAGGATGACGGTCAGGAACGCCGACGCCAGCCCCACCACCGAGAACAACGCCATCTGCCGGAGCCCCGGGAACGGCGCCAGACCCAGCGCGAGGTACGCCAGCGCACTGGTGAGCAGCGCCAGCCACAGCCCCGGCAGCAGGTGGCGCAGCATTGCCCAGCGCCGATCCTGTGGCGCGGCCTGTCGCGACGCGAACCAGTGGATGCCGTAATCCTCGGCCACGCCGACCAGGCTCGCACCGAAGATCAGGGTCAGCAGGTGCACCTTGCCGAACACCAGCGTGGTCACGGTCAGTGCCACCGCGCAGCCCACCACCAGGGACAGCGCCACCAGCAGCAGCGGCCGCAGCGAGCGGAACGCCAGCCAGACCAGCAGCAGCACCGCCGCCAGCGACCCCCACCCGATCGTATTCACTTCGCGACTGGCCTGCACCGCCGCGGCCTCGGCATGCAGCGGCACGCCGGCATTCAGCACGCGCAGCCCGGGCGCGGCCTCGCCTGCCGCCTTCGCCGCGCCATCGAGAAGGTGCCGGATGCGTGGCTCGCCATCCAGCGAGAACGCCGAGCCCCGCGTGGTGAACTGCAGCACCGCCCAGTGCCGGCCTTCCGCCTGCAGCAGGCCGTCCTGGTCCACTGAAAGACCCGCGCCGCGCGCGCGTGCCTGCCACCACTGCGGCCACAGTCCAAGCGGGTCGTTGTGCCATTCGGTCAGCCGCGGCGCGCCCATCGGGCCATACAGGCCTGCCAGTGCCGACTCGGCCAGCGCACCCGTGGGAGTGGCAGCCAACTGCTCGCGCTGCGCCGCCGTCAGCAGCCGATCACGGTACGGCGCGTAGAACCCCCGCGCCTGGCCGAACCAGTCTTCCGGGGACTCCCCTTCCACGAGGGGAAGCGTCGCGCCACCGGCCGCCGCTGCCACATGGCGGCGGAACGCATCGCGTGCGCGCAGTGCCGATCCGACCGAGGTCGCACCCAGCATCACCACCACCTGGCGTGAACTGGCATCCGCGATGCGCCGGGTGACGTCCGACAACAGGGGATCGCCGGCTTCCGGCAGCAGCGCCAGCACATCGCTGTCGATCCGCGGTTGCTGCCAGAAACCCACCTGGTGCCAGCCCACCGCGACCAGCACCAGCAGCCACGCGACGCCCAGCCAGCGCCAGCCGCGCAGCACCTGATCTCCCTCCGCCGGCGTCGCCCGTTCAGTCAAACCGTGCGGCCTCGTCACTGGACAGGCGCGCCGGCGTCTCGCCGAGCGCACTGAAGACCAGGTGCGTGCGGTCGCCGTTGGCTTCCTGGATGGTCACGTCACGGACGTAACGGTCGCCCTGAAGCTCGATGCGGCTGAAGGCATTCGCCAGCGCTGCGGAGCGCGGTACCAGCGACATGCGCCAGGCGTTCTTCGGTTTCAGTTCCACCTGCACGATGAACGTACCGGTAAGCGCTTTCACGTCGCCGCTCATCAACGCGAACATCATCGCGTTGACCGAGCGCAGGGCCGGCTGCTGGCGCGCGTCCACTTCCACGCGGCTGCTGCCGTCGCGCTGGCGGCTGACGATGCGCTCGCGCGTAAGCACCAGTTCCGACGGGAACGGCTTCAGCGTGGTCCAGACCACGCCCTTCTCGCGCGCCAGCACGAACATTCCCTGTGAGCGCAGCGGGTTCCTGAAGCCGCTGACCTGCTTTTCCTGCTGGAACTGCCCACGCAGCACCGGCACCTGCGCCACGCGCTGCTGTACCTGTGCAAGCGCATCGCCTGCCTGTGCCTGTGCGTGCGCTGCGCCCGTGGAGAGCAGCAGCGACACCAGCAGTCCCGCCAGGCCGCGGCGCAGGACGCCACCCCGTTTCCGTGTCATGGACGTTCCACTCCCAGCTTTTCCCAGAGGATTGGCGGGCAGATGTAAAGCATTTCGCCTGAAGCGGCGTCGACCGCCACCTGGATGGTGTGCGCCCGCGTCAGCACCTGGTCATCGGCCGCACTGCGGATCTCGTAGTCGATCTTCAGCCGGTTCTCCCATTCCACGATGCGGGCGACCACCTTCAGCGGCTGCGCGTACAGCAGCGGGCGGATGTACTTGATGCGCGCATCCACCACCGGCCACAGGTAGCCGGAATCGCGCATCTGCGGATAGTCGTAGTCATGGCGCTGGAGCAGCGCGCAGCGGGCGATCTCCAGGTACTTGAAATAGTGCCCGTGCCAGACCACGGCCATCGCGTCGCAGTCGTGGAAGGCCGGGCTGAGCGCCACCTCGGCCGACAGGTCGCGTGCGCCCTCAACCTGCATAGACGGGCCAGCGTTCTTCACGGATGTCCACCAGCAGCTGGCGCAGCTCGCCGTCCAGCGCGCGGTCCTCTTCGATCAGGGCGATCTGCTCGCTCAGCGCGGCGTACATTTCCGCCAGGCCATCGCGCAGGTCCGAGTCCATGCCGACGCGCTGGCGAAGCGCCAGCCCCTGCCGCGCGGCGATCAGCATGCCGGCCACCACCTGTTCGGTCAGCTCGATCACGCGCAGGCAGTCGCGCGCGGCGATGGTGCCCATGCTGACCTTGTCCTGGTTGTGGCATTCGGTGGAGCGCGAAAAAACCGAAGCGGGCATGGTCAGCTTCAAGGCCTCGGCCGTCCACGCGGACACGCTGATCTGCAAGGCCTTCAGGCCATGGTTGATGGCCGCGCGCGGGCCGCTGGCGCCGGACAGGTTGGCCGGCAGGCCGTGGTTGTAGCGCGCATCCACCAGCAGGGCCAGCTGGCGGTCCAGCAGGTCGGCGACGTTGGCCACGGCGTTCTTCATCGCGTCCATGGCGAAGGCGATGTGCCCGCCGTAGAAATGTCCGCCATGCAGGATCTGCTCGCGCTCCGGGTCGATCAGCGGATTGTCGTTGGCGCTGTTGAGCTCGGTCTCGATCAGCTGGCGGAAGAACGGCAGCGCATCCTCCAGCACGCCGATCACGTGCGGCGCGCAGCGCAGCGAGTAACGGTCCTGAAGGCGCTGCTCATTGCGGGGCGGGCGATCGCTGTGCAGGTCCTCGCGCAGGCGCTGGGCCACGCGCGACTGGCCAGGATGAGGCTTGGCGGCGAACAGCACCGCGTCGAAGTGGTGCGCGTTGCCGGCACTGGCCAGCACGTTGAAGGCGGTCAGGCGGGTCGCCAGTCGCGACAGGTACTCCGCACGCTGGAAGGCCAGGCATGCCAGCGCCGTCATCACCGCGGTGCCGTTCATGATGGCCAGGCCTTCCTTCGGCCGCAGCGTGAGCGGCGCCAGGCCGATCTCGGCCAGCGCATCGGCGGCGGGCCGGCGGCGACCGCCATGCATGACCTCGCGTTCCCCGCACAGCACGGCCGCCACGTACGAGAGCGGCGTCAGGTCGCCACTGGCCCCGACGGAGCCTTCGGCCGGAATCAGCGGCAGTACGTCGTGCCGCAGCAGCGCTTCCAGCCCTTCCAGCAGGGGCAGGCTGACGCCGGACATGCCACGCACCAGCGACGCCAGGCGCGCGGCCAGCACGGCGCGCGTCTCGGCCTCGTCCAGGAAACGTCCCAGCCCGCAGCCATGGTAGGTGTACAGATGCTGGGGCAGCTCGGCGACCAGGGCCGGCGGGATGTTGACCGTGCAGGAATCGCCGTAGCCAGTGGTCACCCCGTAGATGACGCCTTCTTCCTTCAGCAGGCGGTCCAGGAAGTCCGCGCCACGGGCGATGCGCGCGCGGAAGCCGGGATCCTGCGAGAGGCGCACGGGCACGGCGCGGCGCGACAGCGCCACCACGTCCTCGATGCGCAGCGGAGCGTCGCCGAACACCGGCGGCGTGGGGTCATGCGGGGCGGGTGTCATGCGTTACCTGATCCCAGAAGGGGTAGAAATTGAACCAGTCATAGGGCGACTGGCGGACCTGCGCTTCCATCCACTGCGCGAACTGCACAGCGTAGCCGGTGAGCGCCGCGTCGCGCGAACCCCGCGGCAGTTCGATGCGTTCGGCGAAGTGCTCGAAACGCACCACATAGCCGTCGTCACGGTGCGTGCATGCCATGGTGAACACCGGGCAGCGCAAGGCGGCGCCCAGCACGTACGCGCCGATGGGGAGGCGCGCATCGTGGCCCAGGAAGGAGGCGGTGACGCTGCGACCGCCGCGCAACGGCACCCGGTCGCCGGCGATGGCGACGAATTCACCGCGGGCCACGCGTTCAGCCAGCTTCACCGCATCCGCCGGCCCCAGGTCGGTGACCTGCAGCAGTTCGACCCGGCTGCCCGCATCCAGCCGGCGGATCAGGCGGTTGAACTGTTCGGCGTGGCCGGTATGCACCAGTGCGGTCAGCCGGAAGCCGGGCACCTGGTCCGCCATGACCTGGCAAAGCTCCAGGCAGCCCAGGTGCGCCGTGATGATCAGCCCGCCCTGCCCGCTCCTGACCCGCTCCAGCACGCCGTGCCGTTCCATGTGCACGCGATCGGCCGGATAGCGCTGGCCCAGTGCGAGGATCTTGTCGAGCAGGGTTTCGGCAAACATCGCGAAATGCTTCAGGCTGTGCCGCCAGCCGGGTGTCGTGTCGAACACGCCGGCATCCGCCTGCAGGCGCCGCAGGTACTCCAGTGACGCCTGCCGCGCCGTGCGGTTTGCCAGCCAGTGGAACAGCACCACCGGGTACACGCACGCGCGGAACGGCCAGCGGCCCAGCCAGCGGTGCACCCAGCACAGCAGCAGGATGCCGCCGACCGAGGTCGACTCGCTGATGTCCGCCCAGTGCTGGCCCTGCTCGCGGCTCACGCGCCCGTTCTCCCCGCCAGCCGGCGGCGGAGCAGCCGCGGCAGGCGCCACACCATGCCGAAGAACAAACGGGTATGCATGCGCGTGATGCGCACGTTGTCGCGCCAGACATCGAAGTGCGACACGCCGTCCAGCGGATAGGTCACGCGGGTGGGCACGTTCTGCACGCCGATGTCGCGCCAGTACAGGCGCACCAGCACTTCGACATCGAAATCCATGCGCCTGCCGATGGTTTCCTCCTCCATCAGCGTCAGCACCGGTGCCAGCGGGTACACGCGGAAACCGCACATCGAGTCGCGGATCGCGAACGACAGCGTGTTGATCCAGACCCAGACATGGGTCAGGTAGCGGCCGTAGAGGCGGCCCTTCGGCACGCTGGCGTCGTATTGCGGCGTACCGCAGATCACCTGCGCGGGCAGCTGCCGCGACAGCGACAGGAAGCGTGGAATGTCGCGGGGGTCATGCTGGCCGTCGGCGTCGATCTGCAGCACATGGGTCGCGCCAAGTCGCGCCGCTTCGGTGAATCCCGCCAACACCGCGCCGCCCTTTCCCTGGTTGACGGCCAGCCGCAGCAGCCGGACCCGTGGTGCATGGCGCTGCGCGAGTGCATCCAGTACTGCGGCGCAGGCGGGGCCCGAGCCGTCATCCACCAGCAGGCAGGTGTTGCCCGTCGCCAGCACGCCGTCCACCATCGCGCCGATGGCGTGTTCGTGGTCGTACACCGGTATCACCACCAGCGGCACGAAGCCGGTGCCCTGCGCCGGCAGGGCCTGGACGTCATTCGTCATGGCCGAACACCACGCGTCCGCTGGCATGCGGGCCATGCACCGAGACATAGCGGAAGGTCAGCGTATGACGCTCCGCCTGCCATTCCATGTCCAGCTGCACCACGTCGCCGGGACGCGCCACGCGCTGGAATTTCAGCGCCTCCATCCGCACGAAACGGCGCGGCACCGCGAAGGCTTCGCGTGCCAGCTGGATGGCCCAGTCCAGCTGCGCCACGCCCGGCAACACGGCCGCCTGAGGGAAGTGGCCATCAAACATCGCCAGCGACGGGTCCAGCGCCAGCTCCACATGCGCGCGCGTGGCTTCACGCACGGTCCAGTGGGGCGTGGGCCGTTCGGGACGGAACAGCGCCGTCAGCGCAGCCTCGGTGACCTTGCCCTGCGCGTTGACCGGCATCGCATCGACGAAGCGCCAGCGGCGCGGGCGCGTCACCGCGTCATGGCTCGACGACAGATGCGCACCGAGCCGCTGCGACAGACGGCGTCGTGCCGCGGCGTCCTGCATGTCGGCGGCGTCGCCCTGCGGCACCACCACGGCGGCGAGCGTCGTGCGCGCGCCTCCCAGCAGGAGTACGCGGGCCTCGCACACCTGCGGATGCGCACGCAGCTGCGCCTCCAGGGCCTCCAGCGACACGCGTCGTTCTTCGACCTTGACGATGCGATCCGCACGCCCCAGCAAGCGGAAACCGCCCCGCTCGTCCGCTTCCGCACGATCCTGGCTGCGCCACCATGCGGCGCCGGGCAGATGCGGCGACGAGACTTCCAGCACGCCGTCGCTCAGCCGCCAGTCCACCCCGGGCAGCGGTCGCCACACGGGCTGCTCTTCGTCCCAGCGGCGCCACGCGATACCGCCGGTCTCGCTGCTGCCCAGGATCTCGGTGGGCGGCGTGCCCAGCATGCGGGCCGCGTCCAGCGCAGCCTCGGCAGGCAAGGCCCCGCCGGACGAGAACACGGCGCGCAAGCGTCCATGCAGCGAGGCCCACGGAAGCTGCGCCGGCATGCGTTTCAGGTGGGCCGGACTGGCCACCAGGACGGCATCACGCGCTTTCATCGCCGCCAACAGGTCTTCGGGGAAGAAAGCACGCGGCACGATGGCGCGCCCGGCCGCGAGCGGCCACAGCACGCGGAACAGCAGGCCGTAGATGTGCTGGTGCGAGACGGTGCCATGCACGGCCGCATCGCCGATGCCGGCCCCCAATGCGGATTCCAGCGCCACCACTTCGCTGGCCAGCTGTCGCAGGCACTTGCGGATTGCGCTGGGTTCGCCGGTGCTGCCGGAGGTGAAGACGACCAGTTGTGTCGCTTCGCCATCCAACGCAGCCAGCGGCCCCGCGTCTTCCGTCAGCACCGGCGCACGCACGGGCTGCGCACTGGCCTGCCAGTCGCCGGCAAAGCCGGCCACCTGCGCCACCAGTCGCGACTGCGTGCCGGGCAAGGCATCACCCGCCAGGACCACCGTCTTGCCGGCGTGCCACGCGCCGTAAAGCGCGGTGGCGAATTCACCGGCATCTTCGAAATGAAGTGCCCACGCCGCGCCCGGCAACGCCGCGAACAGCGCATGCCAGTCCCGCACGCGCTGCCGGAAATATGCGTGGTCGCGGGCATTGCCGTCCGACAGCACGAATGCGCGATCCACGACGGGGCGCAGCGCGACTTCTTCCAGCGGGATCCACTCAGCCATGCCGGTGGGCCGCCTTCACGCGCTGGCGCACCAGCCATTCGCCGGCGAAAAGCAAGCCGATGAGCGCGTACGCGAACAGGCCGTTGTAGAGCGCCCACACGCGGTCCGACGCCCACAGGGCGGTGGCGAGTGCCAGCGTGCCGTTCACGACAAAGAAGCCGCACCATACCTGCGTGACGCGGCGCGTGTAGGCCACGCCATGCGCCGGCAGGTCGGGTTCACTGAGGCGCGCGATGCGCTCGATGGCCGATGGCGGAAACACCAGGCTGGTGGCGAACACGCCCAGCATCACCACGTTGACCAGCGCCGGATACAGCTTCAGCGGCAACGCGTCGTTGAACAGGGTGGCCAGCAGCGCCAGCAAGCCGGCGCCGGCCGCGGCCACCAGCCAGACCGCCTGGCGCGTGGCGACCGCACGCAGCAGCGCCAAGGCGAACAGCAACAAGGCCAGCCAGCGGGGTTCGAAGCGTCCCAGCGCCCAGTACACCACCAGCGGATAAGCCAGCGACAAGGCCAGCAGCACGGTCGCACGCACCCGGTTCAAGGGCAGTACTCCAGCGCGGCTCAGGCGGCTTCTTCGCGGATCAACCCATACAGCACGTCCACGATGTCCTGCACCGTGCGCACCGCCTTGAAGGCATCGGGCTGCAGGTTGCGGCCCAGCAGCGGCTTCAGCTGCACGATCAGGTCCACCGCGTCGATGCTGTCGATGTCCAGGTCGTCGTAAAGGCGTGCCTCGGGCGTGATGCGTGCCGGCTCGATCTCGAAGCTGTCATGCAGGATCGTCACGATCCGGTCGAAAAGTTCGTTCTTGGTCATCTTGCCGGAACCTACTGCTTGCTCTGCGAAGCCACGAAGTCGGCCAGTGCGCGGACACTGGAGAAATGGCGACGCGTCTCCTGCGAATCGGCCGACAGGCTGACGCCATACCGCTTCTGCAGGGCCAGGCCCAGTTCCAGCGCGTCGATGGAGTCCAGTCCCAGGCCTTCGACGAAAAGGGGCGCCGCCGCGTCGATGTCCTCCGGCGCGATGTCTTCCAGCGACAACGATGAAATGATCAATTCCTTGATCTCGTGCTCAAGTGCCTGCACGTGGTGGCTCTCCCGCGAAATGATTGGCCAGATGTTCCGTGAGGCGCCGGGCTGCCAGCGCCTCTCCCCCTGCCTGCGGGTCCACCCCCTCCGTTCCGTTCAGGAACGGGGCGATCGGCAGGTCTTCCTGAACATCGATCACCATATGAAACCGCGTCGGCGGCACACGATACCACTTCTCCCCTTTGCCCAGCGTCAGCGGCTTACAGGTGATGTGGACGGGGGTGATGTCGAAGCGTCCGCGCACCGCGATATTGGCCGCGCCCCGCTGCAGCTTGAGGGGCTGCCCGGGCGTCGTCCGGGTGCCTTCCGGGAAGATCACCAGGTTGCCCCCCGCCCTCACCGCTGCGATGCAGTCCTCCACCAGCCCTGCCCCGTCGTCGTTGGCCACGTAGCCGGCCGCGCGCACGGGACCGCGCATGAACGGATTGCGCGCCACGGCCGACTTCACCACGCAATCCGCATTCGGCAACAGCGAAACCAACAGCACCACGTCGATCAGCGTCGGATGGTTTGCCAGGACAAGCAGACCGTCCCGCTGAAGCCGGTGTCGTCCCCGGATCTCGTAGGTCATGACGCCCAGCACCCGCATCCATTCGACGAAGAGCCCGAAGCTCCGTTGCACCACGCGTCGCACGCGTCTCTGGCGCGTCAGGTCATCGTGGATGAACCACTGCATGGGAGGAATGACGAACACCCGCAGGAACAGCCCGCCCAGCCCGAAGGTCAGGAAACTGATGCCGGTGCCGATCACCCGCCAGGCGTGGTCCAGTCGATCACCCATGCCGCTGCCAGCGCCAGTGCAGCCCATCTTCCGACAACTGCAGTTCCCTTTCCTCACTCAACAGGAAACGCAGCACCTCGAGTCCATGCGGCAGGCCGGCACCGGGCGTTGGCGGGGCGGCGGGCGTCCCGTTCCAGTCGAGCTGCAGGTGGGCGCCCTCCGCGCCAGGCGGAGCCAGCCGCCAGCACCAGGCAAATCCGGCATCGGGCTCGTCGGCGAAATCGCCATAGATGGGCGGCAGCGGCGCGTCGTAGACGACCACGCGCACCTCGCTGGCGCCGTCCGCGAGCAGGCCGGCCGCCTCCACGCAGGCCGCCTCCGCGGTGGCCTTTCCGCCTGCGAGCGCCAGGTAATTGCCACGCGCGCCATGGATGATCGAATACAACGCCGCGATCGCATTGTGGACGGACAGCCCGAACGTGGTCGGCGACAGCGGCTCTTCGCGGGCCAGCGCATCCAGCAGTTCCATCGAACGGGCCACGTCGCCATGCCGCGAAGCAAACACCAGCGGCGCACCTTCGTCCTGTGCTTCCCGGCACCAGCAGGCGGTCTGGATGGCCATGCGGCCCAGGCGTTCGATGCGCCGTCGCTGCATCGCAGGCACCTCCGGCAATGCAGGCGTCTCCTCGCCCGTCGGACGCCACGGCGCACGCGACCACGCACGCCATGCGTCCTGATCGGTCAGGCCGGGTGCCCATGCGGCCCATTGCTTCACTGTAAATCCGATCATGCGCGTGCGCGGGCCTTGTCGTTTCCAAGCCGGCTATTTCAACCTGTCCGCACCTTGTCACGCCAGTTGTGAAAAAAAACGAAAGCAACGCTTGCGCATCGCAAAAGGGCTGGCTATCATTTCGCTCCTGCCAGCGACGTGGGGCCATAGCTCAGCTGGGAGAGCGCCTGCATGGCATGCAGGAGGTCGGCGGTTCGATCCCGCCTGGCTCCACCACTTTTCCGGACATTAGGCCGTCCGGGACTGAAAACCTGGCAACGTGTTTCACTGCGTCCCCATCGTCTAGAGGCCTAGGACATTACCCTTTCACGGTAGCGACCGGGGTTCGAATCCCCGTGGGGACGCCACTCTTCATCAGACAGGCCCGGGAAACCGGGCCTGTCTGTTTTTGCGTCGCCGGAACCGTCGCGCCGGCGCCCGTTTGCCCGGGTAATTCCCCTTTCGCACGGCTTTACAAGAATCTCACCCGGAATGCCGTAGAAGCGGAACGGACAGCCTGCATCTTTTCTCCTTGCGGGCACGTCATCCGAGACGGGTGTGTTCGAAAGTGGTGCCCCTTTACCTGGAGCCTGCGTCATGACGCACGATGCACTTGCCGATGAGCTGGTCTCGCAACTTCCCATCAATCGCGACACGCGGTGGACCCCCGGTTCGCTGGGACTGGACGATGCGGCCTTCGATGCGGTCGCCCAGCGCCTGCTGGAGCTGGAAACGATGGGCTCGATAGACGTGATGAACCTGTCGCGCGACGCGAACAGCGGGTTGCGCCGCTTGAATGCCATCCGCTTCATGCGGGTGGCCTGACAGGCAGCCCTGCCCGTTCCGTCAGGCGACGTCGCGCCGGACCGCGTCCACGGGGCGCAGCGTGGCGACGCCATGGCCCTGTTCGGCCAGGTATTCCAGCCATTTGCCGAGGAACGTGTTCATGCGCATGCGGTGGCTGATGACTTCGGCCGGCGGCGGATACAAACCGATCACGTCCTGCCAGCGGCGCCCCACGTAGCAATGCGTGGCTTCGGCCTGTCGCGCATCCCGGTAGAGGCGCACGAACGCCGACGGGTCGGGTTCGCCGGTCAGCGGGTCGCAGATGTCGTAGGTGAGCCGCAGTTCCACCGTGTAGCGGTGCGTCTCGATCACGTCCAGCCGCAGGTCCAGCCCGTCGCCGATGGAGGACAGATAGCTGCCCGCCTGGAGATTTTCCGGCGAGAACAGCCGGATCAGCCGCGCATGGTTCTCGGCGTAAAGCGCCATGAGCCAGCCGAACCGGCTGAGCCGGGGGATGCGTGCGGTGCGTGCGAGGGCCTGGGACATGGCTCGATGCTACACGTGCACGCCGCCTTGCGGCAGCATTGACGCGACGGTGCGTGCGGCCTAAGTTAAGGGTTCCCCGGACGTACGCGTCCGGCGCGTCGCAAAGCCCCTCTCCCGTCAGTACATGTCCCGCTGCAGGCCCAGCGTGGACAGCACCTTGCTGGAAATTTCCTCGATGGACTTGTTGGTGGTGCTGAGTGTGGGCAGGCGCTCCACCTGGAACATCGCCTCGGCCGCGGCCACTTCGCGCTTGCACGTTTCCATCTTCGCGTAGCTGGAGTTGGGGCGGCGTTCCTGGCGGATCTGGTGCAGGCGGTCCGGATCGATGGTCAGTGCGAACAGCTTGCGCCGGTAGGGACGCAGGCGCATCGGCAGGCGGTCCGTCTCCAGGTCGCCATCGGTCAGCGGATAGTTGGCCGCGCGGATGCCGTAGTGCAGAGCCAGATAGACGCAGGTAGGCGTCTTGCCGGCGCGCGACACCGCCACCAGGATCACGTCGGCCTCGTCGTAGTTCACCGCCATGCCGTCGTCATGGGTCAGCGCGAAGTTCATCGCATTGATGCGACGGTGGTAGGTCTCGAAATCCACCAGCCCGTGCGCCTGGCCCACGCGCGACTGCCGCTGCTGGCCCAGTTCCCGCTCCAACGGCTCGATGAAGGGCGCGAACACGTCCAGCATCAGCGCCCCGCTCTCGGCCAGGTGCGCACTCAACGCCGGGTCGACGCAGGAATTGATGACGATGGGCCGGCTGCCAAGCTTCTCGCCGGTGCGACGGATGCGGTCGGCCGCGTCCCTGGCCTTCTCCTCGTCGTCCACGAAGGAAATACGGTCCGTCTGGAAGCGCATCCCGGCGAACTGGGTCAGCAGGCTGTGGCCGATGGTCTCGGCCGTGATACCGGTGCCATCCGATACGTAGAACACCGGGCGCAGGTCAGACATGTCCGCCGGTTCCGTGCTTCACCATGAAAACCCCCATCAGATCAAGCTTGTCTGCAATTGGTATGCACTGCATCATATCGCTTCTTTCCCCATGGACACGGCCCCACGCCGATGGTCATCGGCGCGATGCGGGCCGCTTCGGAGCATTCGCTTGAACGAGAACATCCTGTGGCTGCACGAACTGCGCCTGGCCGATCTGGCCCGCGTGGGCGGCAAGAACTCCTCCCTGGGCGAGATGATCGGCCATCTTGCGGGTCTGGGGGTTTCGGTGCCGGGCGGCTACGCCACCACCGCGGAGGCCTTCAAGGCCTTCATCGCCCACAACGACCTGTCCAAGCGCATCTTCGACAAGCTGGCCACGCTGGACGTGGAGGACGTGCCCGCCCTGACCGCTGCCGGCGGCGAGATCCGCGGCTGGGTGATCGACGCACCCCTGCAGCCTGACCTGGATGCGGACATCCGCAGCGCCTACGCCAAGCTCTGCGCCGACAACGGCGGCACCGACATCGCGGTGGCCGTGCGCTCTTCGGCGACGGCGGAAGACCTGCCCGACGCGTCCTTCGCCGGCCAGCAGGAAACCTTCCTCAACGTCACCGGCGCCGACGATGTGGTGCGCAAGGTGAAGGAAGTCTTCGCCAGCCTCTACAACGACCGCGCGATCGCCTACCGCGTGCACCATGGCTTCAAGCACGAGGATGTGTTCCTGTCCGCGGGCGTGCAGCTGATGGTGCGCTCCGACGTGGGCGCATCGGGCGTGCTGTTCACGCTGGACACCGAATCGGGCTTCCGCGACGTGGTGTTCGTCACCTCTTCCTTCGGCCTGGGCGAGATGGTCGTGCAGGGCGCGGTGAATCCGGACGAGTTCTACGTCTACAAGCCCACGTTGAAGCAGGGCAAGCCGGCCATCCTGCGCCGTTCGCTGGGCAGCAAGCTGCTGCGCATGGTCTATTCGGACCAGCCCGGCGAGCGCGTGAAAACCGAAGACACCCCGGCCAACCTGCGCAACACGTTCTCCATCACCGATGCCGACGTGCAGGAACTGTCGAAGCAGGCACTGACCATCGAGGCGCATTACGGCCGCCCGATGGACATCGAGTGGGCGAAGGACGGCGTGACCGGCAAGCTGTTCATCGTGCAGGCGCGCCCGGAGACGGTGAAGTCGCGCGGCAAGGCCACGCAGATCGAACGCTACGCGCTGGAGGCGCGTGGCGAGGTGATCGCCGAAGGCCGTGCCATCGGCCAGAAGATCGGCAGCGGCATCGCCCGCGTGGTGCGCTCGCTGGACGACATGGCCCGCGTGCAGCCCGGCGACGTGCTGGTGGCCGACATGACCGACCCCGACTGGGAACCGGTGATGAAGCGCGCCAGCGCCATCGTCACCAACCGCGGCGGCCGCACCTGCCACGCCGCCATCATCGCGCGCGAGCTGGGCGTGCCGGCCGTGGTCGGCACCGGCAACGCGCTTGACCATATCGCCGATGGGCAGGAAGTGACCATCAGCTGCGCCGAAGGCGACACCGGCTTCATCTATGCCGGCATCCTGCCGTTCGAGCGCACGACCACCGACCTGGCCTCGATGCCGGAAGCGCCACTCAAGATCATGATGAACGTGGCCAACCCGGAGCGCGCGTTCGACTTCGGCCAGCTGCCCAACGCCGGCATCGGCCTGGCGCGCCTGGAGATGATCATTGCCAGCCATATCGGCGTGCATCCGCTGGCGCTGCTGGAATACGACCGCCAGGACCTGGATGTCCGCCGGAAGATCGATGCCAAGACCGCCGGCTACGCCGACCCGGTCAGTTTCTACGTGGACCGCCTGGCGGAAGGCATCGCCACCATCACCGCCTCGGTCGCGCCGCATCCGGTCATCGTGCGCCTGTCCGATTTCAAGTCGAACGAGTACGCCAACCTGATCGGCGGCACGCGTTACGAGCCGCATGAAGAGAACCCGATGATCGGCTTCCGCGGCGCCAGCCGCTATGTCGATCCGTCGTTCGAGCCGGCCTTCGCGCTGGAATGCCAGGCGGTGCGCCGCGTGCGCGACGAGATGGGCCTGGACAACCTGTGGGTGATGATCCCGTTCGTGCGCACGCTGGAGGAGGGCCGCAAGGTCATCGAGGTGCTCGCCAAGCACGGCCTGCGCCAGGGTGATGGCGCTGCCGATGGAAAGCCGGGGCTGAAGATCATCATGATGTGCGAAGTGCCGTCGAATGCCCTGCTGGCCGACGAGTTCCTGGAGATCTTCGACGGCTTCTCGATCGGTTCCAACGACCTGACCCAGCTGACGCTCGGGCTGGACCGCGATTCCAGCATCGTCGCCAACCTGTTCGACGAGCGGAACCCCGCCGTCAAGAAACTGCTGTCGATGGCCATCAAGGCGGCACGCGCCAAGGGCAAGTATGTCGGCATCTGCGGCCAGGGCCCGTCGGACCATCCCGACCTGGCCGAGTGGCTGATGCAGGAGGGTATCGAATCGGTGTCGCTCAACCCCGACACCGTCGTCGATACCTGGTTGCGCCTGGCCAAGCTCAAGGCCGCCTGATCACGGCGGCGACAGCCCATCTTCACGCCAGCCCGGCTACCATCTCCACGTATGTCATCGCACGCCCCATCAGGGGCGTGCTGTTTTTCCGGAGCCGAGAATGTCTGCACCGCGTGCCCCCGCCGCCCTTCCTGAAATCCCCACCGAACCCGCGGTGCTGCTCAACGAGCTGCGCGGCATCGACTGGCTGCAATTGCTGGAGACGTGGGGTCTCAAACTGCTGGCGGCAGTGCTCATCTTCCTGGTCGGCATGTGGCTGGCGAAGCGGCTGAGCACGGGCCTGGAACGCGTGATGGGCCGCACGCAGGCGGACGCCACGCTGGGTGGTTTCCTGCGCCGCGCCAGTTATGCGGCCATGATGGTACTGGTGGTGGTCACGGCGCTGACATCGCTCGGCGTGAACCCCACCTCGATGCTGGCGGTGCTCGGCGCGGCGGGCCTCGCCGTGGGCCTGGCGCTGAAGGATTCGCTGTCCAATATCGCGTCGGGCGTGATGCTGATCGTGTTGCGGCCGTTCCGCGACGGCGACTTCGTGCAGGCCGCGGGACTCGAGGGTGTGATCGAAGAAGTCCGCATCTTCCAGACCCGCATGCGCACGCTGGACAACCGTCTGATCATCCTGCCCAACAGCATGATCACCACCGCCCCCATCATCAACTTCACCGCCAAGCCACGCCGGCGCATCGACATCCTGGTCGGCGTCGGCTATGACGACGACCTGCGCCGTGCAAAGGAAATCCTGCTGGACCTGGCCCGCGCCAACCCGTTGATACTCCAGGATCCCGAACCGTTCGTGCTGGTGACGCGCCTCAGCGAAAGCAGCGTGGACCTGACGCTGTCGGCCTGGACCAAGACCAAGGATTTCGGCCAGGCGAAGAGCGAGCTGACCGAGGGCGTGCGCACGCAGATCATCGGCAACGGTCTCAACATCCCCTACCCGCAACGCGACCTGCACGTGTACCACCACAACGCGGACGGCACGCCGCTGATGGACATCGTCACGAAAGGCGTGGTGGATGACGGCGACATGGCGAAACCCGCCCCTTAGCCGGATACCCTGCCCCGCTGCGGTGCGCCCGCCAGGCCGGGGCTGAGCCTTTCCTACACCGTATCGCCGGCCAGCGCCGCCATGTGGCGCCGGTAGTGCCTCAACTCATCGATGGAGTCGCGCACGTCGCTCAGGGCGGTGTGGTTCGACTGCTTGCGCACCCCCTCCAGCACTTCCGGGGCCCAACGTCGCGCCAGCTCCTTGAGCGTGCTGACATCGAGGTTACGGTAGTGGAAGTACTTCTCCAGGCGCGGCATCAACCTATGCAGGAAGCGACGATCCTGGCAGATCGAGTTGCCGCACATCGGCGAAGCGCCGGCCGGCAGCCACTCGGACAGGAAGGCGACCGTCTGCGCCTCGGCCTGCCCCAGCGTCACCTGGCTTTCCACCACGCGTTGCCACAAGCCGGACTTGCGGTGCTGGTTACGGTTCCAGTCGTCCATCGCGTCGAGTACGGCCACCGGATGGGCAATGGCGAACTCGGGGCCTTCGGCCAGCACGTTCAACTTCGAGTCCGTCACCACGGTGGCGATTTCAAGAATCGAATCCTGGTTGGTGTCCAGGCCCGTCATTTCCAGGTCGATCCAGATGAGACGGTCGTTGTTCGTGTGGTTGGCTGTCATGCACCCGCCCTTGAAGATTGGAAAGGCCCGGAAATCCACTCCGGGAATCGCGTTGACGCTGCGTCATGTCATCATAACGCAGACCACTCCCACGACCGGCCCATGAACGCTCCCCCCGACCATGCCGTGCTGACTGCGATGCTGGCCCCGGCCTTCTTCCTGACCGCCACGGCCTCGTTGCTGCTGTCGGCCAACAACCGGCTGTCCCGCATCATCGACCGCGCCCGCAGCCTGCTGAAGGAGCTGGTGGACATCGAGGACGAAGCCGAGCGCGGCCTGTTCGAGAAGCGCATCGCGCTGCAGCGCCGTCGCAGCCTGATCATCCTGCGTGCGGGCCAGTTGCTGTACACCGCGATCACCTTCTTCGTGGGCACCAGCCTGGCGGTGGCCGTGGATACGTTCACCGGCCACCGGCTGGGTGCGCTGCCCACCTGGCTGGCCGCGCTGGGCGTGCTGGCGATGCTGGCGGCCAGCGTGCTGCTGGCGCGCGAGTCCACGCTGGCCGTCACCGCGATCAACGAGGAAATGGATCACCGCCACAGCAGACGGCGGGCATCCCCCACCGGCTGAGCGGTCAGGGCAGCAAAGGTTTTCCGCGCTTGGCCCGGAAGTAATTGGTCAGGCGACGGCTCGCGTCTTCCCCCAGTACCCCACCCTGCACCTCGATGCGGTGGTTGTGGCGCGGATCGGCGATCAGGTCGAACACGCTGCCGCAGGCGCCGGTCTTGGGGTCGGTGGCGCCGAACACCACGCGCTCCACGCGCGCATGCACCATGGCCATCGCGCACATCGCGCACGGCTCCAACGTCACGTACAACGTAGTGCCCACCAGGCGGTGGTTGCCCAGCCGCTGGCCCGCCTGGCGCATCGCCACGATCTCGGCGTGCGCGGTGGGGTCATGATCGGCCAGGTTACGGTTCCAACCCTCGCCCAGCACTTGGTCATCCGCACTGACCAGCACCGCACCGACCGGAATCTCATCGAATTCCTGCTCGGCGCGGTCCGCCAGCATGAAGGCATGCCGCATCCAGTGCTCGTGATCGAGCTCCGGCATGCCTACTCCCACTCGATCGTCGCCGGCGGCTTGCCGCTGATGTCGTAGACCACGCGCGACACGCCGCGAAGCTCGTTGATGATGCGGTTGGATACCGTGCCCAGCAGTTCGTACGGCAGGTGCGCCCAGTGCGCGGTCATGAAATCGATGGTCTCCACCGCACGCAACGCGATGACCCATTCGTAGGCACGCGCGTCACCCACCACGCCCACCGACTTGACCGGCAGGAACACCGCGAACGCCTGGCTGGTCTTGTCGTACCAGTCGGCCTTGCGCAGTTCGTCGATGAAGATGGCATCGGCCTTGGCGAGCAGTTCTGCGTATTCGCGCTTCACTTCGCCCAGGATGCGCACGCCCAAGCCCGGGCCCGGGAAGGGATGGCGGTAGACCATGCTGCGCGGCAGGCCGAGCTCGACGCCCAGGCGACGCACTTCGTCCTTGAACAGCTCGCGCAGCGGCTCCACCAGCCCCAGTTTCATGTGCTCGGGCAGTCCGCCGACGTTGTGGTGGCTCTTGATGACGTGCGCCTTGCCGGTCTTGCTGCCGGCGGACTCGATGACGTCGGGGTAGATGGTGCCCTGCGCCAGCCACTTGGCGTTCTTCAGCTTGTTGGACTCTTCCTCGAAGACCTCGACGAACAGGTTGCCGATG